>Ga0196970_1000009_pt1 | contig 478198 bp, 402 predicted proteins | sample S1v_513CmetaG_FD_148672 | JGI IMG/M metagenome (GOLD analysis project Ga0196970, IMG submission 148672) | Soil microbial communities from Anza Borrego desert, Southern California, United States - S1+v_5-13C | ecosystem: Environmental > Terrestrial > Soil > Desert | place: USA: California...
CGGTGGTGATCAATCCCAACACAGGTATCGAAGAGAATGGCTTTGCCGATCTGAGCGTGTATCCCAATCCATCGGATGGTTACTTTACGGTAAGTCTGACTCCGGAGGGAAATGAAGATGTGCTGATCACGATCCAGGATCTGTCGGGACGGATGATCTATGAGCAGCGTTTTGGCAGCAGCGGGGAAGTGTTCACCGTACCGGTGGATATCCGTGGGGTTGCAGCGGGAACCTATGTGCTTCGCCTGCAATCGGGCGATCACTCAGGTATCCGAAAGATCATAGTTAACTAGCGCTCGATTTATATCAGAAAGCTTCCTCTTTACGGGGAAGCTTTTTTTTTGCTACTCTTTATCCAGCTCGTCCTTTACCAGGTCATATTCGTATCCTTTGCCGATCATATAGCGAATGACCTTTGCTTTTCGGGCCAGCGGGCTTTTTTCTCCCGAAAGCTCCCGCATTTTTCTTTCGGCAAGATGCCGCAGCGTCTGCAGGTACACATCATCGTCGATGTTGTATAACATTTCCTGTATGATCGCATCGGGAATCCTTTTTTGCTTCAGCTCATAGGATATTTTTTTCCGGCCCCATTTCTTCAGCCGGAACTTATCTTCTACAAAAAGCCGGGCGAACCGCCTTTCGTCAAGGTAACCGTCGCGCTGCAGCATTTCGATCACCGAAGGATATTTTTCGGAAGGCAGGTCCGTTTCTCCCAGCTTTTCCATTACCTCTTTCACACAACGTTCCCTGTACAGGCAAAACCGCACCAGCTTTGCGTATCCCTCCGGTTCCATCATCGTTCGTAATTTATTGATATTTTTTTCATTGATCTTTTCGTCGCCACGGACGAGTTTTGTAAAATTACCACAAGATTCCCAGCTATGAAAAATTCATTTCTCTGTTTACTCATTCTCGTCCCTTCCCTGGCTGTTGCGCAGCCAAAAACTTTCAGGGAAGATTTTGCCGGCAACAAGAACAAATGGTTCGTCGGTTCCGACGACGCTTACGAAGCTTCCATCGAAAACGGTTTCTATACCGTGGAATGCAAGCAGAATACCAGCAATCCCGGGCGAAATGTATGGGTGGCTTACGGAAAAGTAGACCTGAACAAGCCGTTCGACATCGAGGCGCGTATCCGTTTGATGGCTGGAAAAGGTACGCAGAACAGCTACGGCCTGGCCATAGGAGAGCGCGACCGCGGCAATGCGCATTATTTTGTGGTATCGCAGGAACTCAAGATGGCCTGGTGGTACCAGATGATCGGCGGGCGAAACACCGTGATCAGGAACGAGCCGCTGCAGCTCACCACATTCAAGAACGAAGATCCGCAGGCCGGCACAAAATTCTTCATCAAATACCGTGACGGTAATCTTTATTTTTATGTGAATGATGAATACCTTACAAAAGTGGCGCGGCCCAAAGGCTGGGTCGGGGATGGAGTAGGGCTGTTCATCAACCCGGGCATGAAAGTGTCGATGGATTACGTGGAGCTGAAAAGTTACTGATCTCAGCTCAGGACCGCGGTAATGGCGACGCATCGCAACCCGGAATTTTTTTCGTTCTGAAAATTGTAACTTTATCCGGTATTTATGAGGCAGTATGATGGAATGGAACGAATTTGAAAAACCGTCCACCGACGCGTGGGTAGAAAAGATACGGCGCTCGGTAAAGGATCCGAAGGAGCTGGAGCAGCTCATCTGGAGCACGCCCGAAGGCTTCCGGCTGAACAGTTTTTACCGGGCCGAAGACCTGGAAAAGCTTCCGGCAGCCGGGGTCAGGTTCGAAAAAAGAGGCTGGGAGATCACCCAGGTGATCCATACCGATAAAATAACCGCAGCAAATCAGTCGGCGCTGAAGGCCCTGGAGAACGGAGCGGACAGCATTCTTTTCAAAGGAAGCGCTGCACCTTCGGAAAGCGAGATGCAGGCGTTGTTTAAGGACATCAACCTGGACTGGTTCGCTTCTCATTACGACTTCGGCGAATCGAATGTCGCCATGCTTTACCTTTTGCTTGATCATTTCGAGAGCCGTGGCTATGATCTTTCGGCCATGACGGGCAGCATCTGCCTCGATCCGCTCAGCGAGCTTTATCTCCAGGGAAATTTCGAATACACCGAACAGGAAACTTTCCATGTGCTGAAAGCCGTAATGGATACAGCCAGAGACCAGCTTCCGCGATTTCGTGTGATCGATGTGCACACCGCTCATCTCCGCGATGCGGGGGCAAATGCGGTGCAGGAGCTTGCTACGGCTCTGTCGCAGATGGCTGAATACGCTCACCGGCTTACCGAACTGGGCTTTCAGCCGAAGGATATTTTTAGCCGGATGCAGATACACAGCGGCATCGGCGGAGATTATTTTATCGAGATTGCAAAGTTCAGGGCGCTGAACATGCTTGCCGGCATGCTTACGGAAGCCTACGGATGTCCGGACGAGATCATTCCTGTCCGTGGGGTTACTTCCATTCGCAACAAGACCGTATTCGATCCGCATACGAACATGCTCAGGGCGGTGTCCGAAGCAATGTCGGCCGCTATCGGCGGTGCGGACGCTATCCTCGTTTCCCCGTTCGATGAAGTGTACCGCCTGCCGGACGAGTTTTCGTACCGGATGACCCGCAACCTGCAGCTGATACTGAAAGAGGAAGCCGGGATCGCAAAAGTAGCCGATCCCTCCGCAGGATCCTATTATATCGAAACGATCACACAGAAGCTGATGGATGAGGCCTGGGCGATGTTCCTCGAGATGGAAAAGCTCGGAGGATACATAGCTGCGCTGAAAGGCAAGTTCATTCAGCAGCGGATAGAATTCGTGGCCGGCAAGGAAAAAGAGAATTTTTCTTCCGGTAAGAAAGTGCTTATCGGTACCAATAAATATCCTGACAAAGCCGAGCGCAAAACAGGCCAGTATACCCGTCTGTATCATTCTCCCATCCTGAAGGGCGACATTGCGATAGTGCCGCTGCGTCCTGAGCGGTTGAGCGAATCGCTCGAAATGGAGCGGATGAAAATGGAATCACAAAAAGCGGAAAAGGAGAACTGATGAAACCTGATTTTTCAACTGTAAAATATCGTAAGAAGCCGTTATCCGGGGATCCGGAAGTGGCTTCCAGCCCCGAAAAGATCGATATTCCCGGAGTTGTAACGGAAAAAAATGTGCAGCCGTTCACGCATCTCGATCATGCGGCGGGCATTGTTCCTTTTCTTCGCGGGCCGTATCCTACCATGTATACCATCCGTCCGTGGACCATCCGCCAGTACGCGGGGTTTTCCACTGCGGAGGAATCCAACGCATTTTACCGGCGCAACCTGGCCGCAGGGCAGAAGGGGCTTTCCGTCGCCTTCGACCTGGCCACACATCGCGGATACGATTCGGATCACGAGAGAGTGACGGGAGACGTCGGTAAGGCCGGAGTAGCCATCGATACGGTGGAAGATATGAAGCTGCTTTTCGACCGGATCCCGCTGGACGAAATGTCGGTATCCATGACTATGAACGGAGCCGTAATTCCTATCATGGCATTTTATATCGTGGCGGCGGAGGAGCAGGGAGTTTCTCCGGATAAGCTCAGCGGAACCATTCAGAATGATATCCTGAAGGAGTTCATGGTGCGCAATACGTATATCTATCCGCCGGAGGCTTCGATGCGCATCATTTCGGATATTTTCCGCTACACATCGGAGAAGATGCCGAAATTCAATTCCATCAGCATTTCCGGTTACCATATGCAGGAGGCAGGCGCGCCCGCCGACCTGGAGCTGGCGTACACGCTGGCGGACGGAGTAGAGTACATCCGATCGGGCATAAAAGCGGGGCTAAAAGTAGACGAATTTGCTCCCCGTCTCTCGTTCTTTTTCGCCATCGGCATGAACCATTTTATGGAGATCGCAAAACTGCGCGCAGCGCGCCTGCTCTGGGCGCAGCTGGTAAAGCAGTTCGAACCGAAAGACGAACGTTCGCTGATGCTGCGCACACACTGCCAGACCTCCGGTTACAGTCTTACCGAGCAGGATCCGTTCAACAACGTGGTGCGTACCTGCGTGGAAGCTATGGCCGCGGTAATGGGGGGAACCCAATCGTTGCATACGAACTCGCTGGACGAAGCCATTGCGCTTCCCACCGATTTTTCGGCGCGTATCGCCCGCAACACGCAGCTATTTATAGCCGAAGAGACCAATATCACACGCTCTATCGATCCCTGGGGAGGCTCCTATTACGTGGAATACCTGACGGGAATGCTGGTAAAGCGCGCGACTGAGCATATAGAAGAGATTGAAAGGCTGGGTGGAATGGCCAAAGCGATCGAGTCCGGGCTGCCCAAGCTGCGCATCGAAGAAGCTGCCGCGCGTAAGCAGGCCCGCATCGATAGCGGCGAAGAAGCGCTCATCGGCGTAAACAAGTACCGCGTGGAAGACCCCACCGCCATCGAGATACTGGAAGTAGACAATGCCCGCGTCCGCCGCCAGCAGCTCGAGCGGCTCGAAAAAGTAAAAGCGGAACGTGATCCCAAAGCCGTGGAAGCTGCGCTGGAAAAGATAACCGAAGGATGCGGCGACCCTTCTGCCAACCTGCTGGAACTGGCCGTGGAAGCGGCGCGTAAGCGTGCCACGCTGGGAGAGATAAGCCAGGCGATGGAAAAAGTATTCGGTCGTTACAAGGCGCGGATCCAATCCGTTTCGGGAGTATATTCACATGAGATCAAGATGGACAACGACTTTAAAAAAGCGCAGGAGCTATCGGACCGTTTTGCGGAAAAGGAAGGCCGCAGGCCGCGGATACTGGTAGCGAAAATGGGACAGGATGGCCACGACCGCGGAGCGAAAGTGATCGCCACATCATTCGCGGATATCGGCTTTGATGTGGACATCGGCCCGTTGTTCCAGACACCCGCCGAAGTGGCTAAAATGGCGGTGGAAAACGATGTGCACATGGTCGGCGTATCGTCGCTCGCGGCAGGGCATAAAACCCTGGTGCCGGAACTGGTGGCTGCGCTGAAAAAATACGGAAGGGAAGACATTTTAGTCATCGTAGGCGGCGTGATCCCACAGCAGGATTACCCGTTCCTGTTCGAAGCCGGCGCAGCGGCTATATTCGGTCCGGGCACAAAGATCCCGAAGGCGGCGATCGAGATCCTCCAGATGATGTTGGAAGGTGGATAGTGGAAATTAGACGATGGATAATCCTCCTACACCTGCGGCTACGGCGGATTAACTTTTTAATTTGTTCCGGGCGGCAGCTTCCGGCTCTCCGCTGTATCCTTGTCCGCCAAAGCTTTAGCGGAGGCGGACTTACTATCCTCTCCGGCTGATCATCCGGCAAAATTGTTTCTTTCCGTTTCGCGTTCAAGGGATGCCGCTCCGATCCGGGCCGCTTTCTGCCGTAGCCACAGCGAAGGTATCCTTATGGTCATCCGGAATTTTTGACGATGTGGTTCAAAGTGTCGCCCCCTCCGGGGGCTTGATTAATATGCGTCGCATTTTCTACCGGGCTGCCGCTCCTTTGGAGCTGTGGATAATGGATTATAGACGCGGGACTATGGACAATCCTCCTACGCCTTCGGCTTCGGCGGATGAAAAAGGAGGATAGAAGCTGGACATTTGGATATTGGACAGGGTTCAAATGGCATGATCCCTAATATAATTGGAAACCTGGAATGATCTCGCACCCATCTAAGGACTGACGACTCAGGACTAAGGACTGTTTTGATAACCTGAAATGATCCCGCTTACGATCTCAGGACTCACTACTCAGGACTCAGTACTAAGATCCCCCTCACAATTGCCCACGCTCTATCAGCACGCAAATCTCCTCGATATACTTATCCTCGGTATTGTTCGCCGGGTCGTATTCTTCCTTCAGGTCAAAGCCGAACAGGGAGGCCATGACATTATAAAAGAAAGCCTTTACTGATCCGCGCAGCTCTTCCACGATCTCGTAAGGCGTGTATTGCGTCTGGCGGTCGATAAGCTTCAGGAGGATCTTTCCCTGGGTGGGCGTAAGCCTGGCAAGCTCGGGACCGTATTTATCCTTCACTTCACTTTCGAATGCCTTAACCAGCCGTTTGCGCTCCTTACGGGTAAGGTTTTGCATCGCCTCATTATACTGGATCATCCGTTCGCCGGCCATTTTGGAATAAGGATATACCTTCTTTACATTCCGTACCAGCTTATCGTATCGTTTCTGGTGCTTTTTTTCTTTGAAGGTGCGTAAGGTAATGACATCCACCTCTTTAAGGATCACCACGCGGATGGAGTCCTGGCCCTGCGGCTCGTATTTACCGGTTTCAAGAAAAGGAGTGCCGAACTTTTTCTCTTTCTCCGACAGGATAGAATCCTGCTGGGCGGATACCGTTCCGGGAAACAGTACCGTCAGGAGAAAAAGCAGGCTGCATAAGGTTTTCATGAATATTTTTTCTTACGGGTGAATAACAAAATATCATGCCAAAAAAAAAGCACCCGTTGAAGGGTGCTTTATGAAACGTAATACGGTTCGAATTATTGCTTTGTGAAAGTAGCAGTACAGTCAACTTCCTGACCCAGGTTGTTGGTTACTGTATAGCTCAGGGTAAGAACGTTACCGGAAAGGCTGCCGGAACCGGAAACCAGGTAATCGTCATTATCAGGCTCCTGCTGTGGAATAGTAACGTCGCATGCAGATACTGTACCTTCAACCGGGTTAACGAACACATCGGCGAAGTTGCTGATCAGTACGGTGCTGTTATCTACAGAAGACTGGGTAATGGTGCTGGTAAAGTTAGCGTTGCTGCTTCCGCAACCTTCCTGTACGGAATAGCTGCTCACGAAATCCTCCTTTTTACAGGTAGAACAACCAGTTGTTGCAAAAACAGAAGCCGCTACTGCAATAACTCCAAAAACTTTAAACGTTTTCATAACTGTTATTTTTATTGGTTAGACAGTGACAAAGGTATTCAAAAAAATATCATAGTCAAGATTACGAGCCATTTGACATAAGTTTTAAAAAAAATTAATGTTTTCATATCGCATGACTTTTACATTTCACCCAAAACCGGGATTTTTGAGAATTTTAACGGTTGGGTTTTAAAAAAATAATTCTAAAATTCTGTCAGCTAGGATTTATCATTACCTTAGCGACGTTTTTCTAACCTGAAAAATTAACAATAAAAATTCTAACGATTATGAAAATGAAAAATTTGTTTGCTGTACTTGGTCTGACTGCCGCTGTAGTTCTGACCTCTTGTGGCGGAGGCAACAAAAAAGCGGAAGATGAGGCTGCCCGCAAAAAGCGTGAGGCGGATTCGTTAGCGCGTATTGAGCAGGCCCGTCAGGATTCTTTGGCTAAAGCCAATACTGTGCAACTGGTAAGCGTAGTGGAAACTGCAAAAGCTGATGCCAACCTGTCTACCCTGGTTGAGCTTATCGCTGCTGCCGGCCTGGAAGCTCAGCTGAGCGATCCTAATGCTAACTACACTGTGTTCGCTCCGACCAACGATGCTTTCAGCAAAGTGAAAGACCTCGAAGATCTGAAGACCAACATGAAGAGAAGACAAGAGCTGACCGACCTGGTAACTTACCACGTTGTGACGGGCCGTTTCGGTTCCGGCGACCTGAAAGAAGGTAATGAGCTGGATGCCCTTGCAGGAAAAGTGATCAAAGTTACCATGAAAGATGGTAGCCTGGCAGTAGGCGGTTCCAAAGTGACCACTTCTGACGTTATGGCAACCAATGGTATCATCCACGTGATCGATGGCGTTATGACTCCTCCGAAACAGAAGAGCAAGTCTAAAAACCCTCCGGCCACAACCACAACTACTCCTACGACCACCACTACCAGTACTGCAACCACCACCACTACTTCTCCTAAAGGAGATAAATTCGGTGGCGACGGTGGCAAGACCGAAACCGGTAAAGGTGATAAATTCGGTGGCGACGGTACCAAAACCAAAGAAGGCACCGGTAAAGGTGACAAATTCGGCGGTAAGCAATAATAACCGAAGCTGAAATTATTGAAAAGCGTCCCGTAACCCGGGGCGCTTTTTTGTTTTCTGTCGGTTTGAATCGTAATTCAGCTACTTTTGCTCTAAATTTTCAAGCATGGAATTTAACCGCGACGGTATTTCCGACGAAACCCTCTTACACTTGTATTATCATCTGCTTAAGCCGCGGATGATCGAAGAAAAAATGCTCATCCTCCTGCGCCAGGGAAAGATCTCCAAATGGTTCTCCGGCATCGGGCAGGAAGCAATTTCGGTAGGCGCAGCAGTGGCGCTGGAGCAGAACGAATACATGCTCCCCATGCACCGGAACCTGGGCATGTTCACCGGGCGCGATGTTCCCTTCAGCCGGCTGTTCTCGCAGTGGCAGGGAAAGATGAACGGTTTCAGCAAAGGGCGGGAAAGATCCTTTCACTTCGGTACCAACGAGTACCATCTTGTAGGAATGATATCGCACCTGGGCCCGCAGCTGGCAGTAGCCGACGGGATCGCGCTGGCCGCCAAATTGAAAAAAGAAAAAAAAGTAACGCTCGTGATCTCCGGCGATGGTGGCACCAGCGAAGGAGATTTCCATGAATCGCTGAACGTGGCGGCTGTATGGGACCTGCCGGTCATCTTCCTGGTGGAATCCAACGGTTACGGCCTTTCCACTCCGAGCAACGAGCAGTTCCGCTGCCAGCGGATCGCCGATCGGGCGCCGGGTTACGGTATGGAAGGCATCACCATCGACGGTAACAATATACTGGAAGTATACAGCACGATCAAACGCCTGGCGGAATCCATCCGCGAAAATCCGCGCCCTGTGCTGCTGGAATGCGTTACCTTCCGGATGCGCGGGCACGAAGAGGCTTCCGGTACCAAATACGTTCCGAAAGAGCTCTTCGAGGATTGGGGAAAAAAGGATCCCATCCGCATGTACGAAGAATATCTGCTCGATAATAATATTCTAACGCACGATCGCATCGCATCCTTCCGCGCAGAGATCAAAAAAGAGATCGACGAAGGAGTGGAAGCGGTGTTCGAAGAGCCGGAAGTCGTTCCTGATACGGAAACGGAAATGAACGACGTGTACGCGCCCTATACTTTTGTGAAGAGCGGGCCATCGCCCGCAACTGCCGAAATGCGGCTTGTCGACGCCGTTTCGGACGGCCTTCGCGAATCGCTTCGCCGCCATCCGCAGCTGGTGATCATGGGCCAGGACATTGCAGAGTACGGCGGTGTTTTCAAAGTGACTGAAGGTTTTCTGGAAGAGTTCGGAAAGGACAGGATCCGCAATACTCCGCTCTGCGAATCGGCCATCATCGGCGCCGGGTTGGGCATGTCGGTAAAAGGAATGAAATCAGTGATCGAAATGCAGTTCGCCGACTTTGTTACGAGTGGGTTCAATCCTATCGTGAACAATCTTGCAAAGATCCATTACCGCTGGGGCCAGAATGCCGATGTGGTAGTGAGGATGCCGACAGGCGCAGGCGTAGGCGCAGGCCCTTTTCATTCGCAGTCCAACGAGGCCTGGTTCTTCCATACTCCCGGCCTGAAAGTGGTCTATCCCGCTTTCCCGGCCGACGCCAAAGGACTTCTTATTTCTTCGATAGAAGATCCGAACCCCGTAATGTACTTCGAGCACAAGGCGCTTTACCGCAGCATAAGCGGAGATGTGCCGCAGGGCTATTATAATATCGAGCTCGGTAAGGCAAACCTGCTGCGCCGGGGAGAAAATGTCACCATCATCACTTACGGTTTCGGTGTGCACTGGGCGCTGGAAGTGCTGAACAGGAATCCGGATATCTCTGCCGATCTTATTGATCTGCGCACGCTGGTTCCGCTGGATACGGAAACGATCTGTGAATCGGTAAAACGCACCGGGAAAGCGATCGTGCTGCACGAATGCACGCTTACCGGGGGAATAGGAGGAGAGATCGCGGCAAGGATCAATGAGAATTGTTTTGAGTATCTCGATGCGCCGGTTGTCCGTTCTGCCAGCCTCGACACTCCTGTCCCGTTCGCTTCGGCGCTGGAATGGAATTTTCTGCCGAAGCAGCGGTTCGAGCATCAGCTGAAAGATCTGGTCGCTTACTAGCCTTAGCTGCTGTTCCGCATGAACTGCACCAGCGATCCTATGGTGCCGGAGCTTTCCACGATCACGCGGCTGTTGTCAAAAATGTTGTTGGTGGAGTCCAGCCTGAACGTAAATATCAGCGTATAGGTCATTTTTCCGCGCTTGCGCAACGCCGAAAGAAAGCGAATGTTTTTGAAAAGTATTCTTACCGGGAATGAAACATCGGTTTGCACGCGCGACGGAATGTGGATGTGCCCTGGTATCGTACCTGTAACCCAGTTTCCGTCGTCTATCACAAACCGGTACGTAATGTCCTGCGCGGTTATCGAAAATTTGTTGCGGTTGAATAGCTTCAGGTTCAGGCAAAGATCCGCTTCCCGTACATTTATTTTTTCCAGCTTGATGCCCTCGTATTTCAGCCGTGGTACCTGGAAAAGCGGCACCTGGCGCTTGATCACCGTACGCCAGCGCTTGCGGATGAAGCCGAACTTAAGCACGAGCTCGATCCGGAACTCATGTTCCTCGCTGCCCGGGTTTCCCGGCACGTAATCTTTCAGCGCCGATTTCATGTTCTGCGGCAGAATGGTGATCGGAACAACGATCTTACTGGTTGTCCCCGCTTTTATTTTCATTCCATTATTGTCCTGTATCTTCATAACAGGATATTTCCGGATCAGCAGCTTGTAGTTTGTTTTTTCTACGGTAAGGCCGAAAGGAAGCGGGTTGTAGATGTGTATCGTGATCCGCGCTTTGATCATGTTCCTGTTAAGCTCTTCCACTTCCACCAGCGCCAGCTTGAGCTTGGGAAGAAAAAAAGATTTGTCGGGGTTCTTGCTCATCGCAAAGCGTATGGTCAGCCAGGCAAAAAAAGCGAACAGCCCGATAAGGATTACCAGTAATATGATCGTTAGTGCACTCATGTTTTTTTAGTTTCCGGGATAAAGATCCTTATGATATTCGAGGTCGGAATTGGCGGGCCCGTTCAGCACTTTTCCCTCGTGATTGAAGCGGCTTCCGTGGCACGGGCAGTCCCATGTGCGCTCGTCGTTGTTCCATCTTACGGTGCATTTCATGTGCGGGCATATTGTCGAGACCCAGTGAAGCTGGTTGTTTTCGTCGCGGAAAACACCGTATTTCTTTCCTTCCAGTTTTACAATGACGCCTTCGCCTTTTTTCAGTTCGGTTATCTGTTGTGCATCCGTATTGGCTGGATGCGTTTTTACGTAACCGGTGAATGTGGAAGCGAGCTCTTTCAGCAAGGTTGATCCTGACTTGAAAATCTTGATCCGTGAAGGATCATAGAGCTTCTGCCATTTATTTTCCTTGCCCAGTATCAGGTCTGTGATCAGCATTCCGGCAATGGTGCAGTGCGTCATTCCATGCCCCGAGTCGCCGGACACGATATAAATATTTTTTGCGTCGCCGGGGCTATGGCCGATGTACGCGAGAGAATCCATCGGTTCCAGCACCTGCCCGCTCCAGCGGTACACGATCTCGTCGATAGGAAAGTGCTCGCGCGTCCATTTTTCCAGCAGCGCGTAGCGTTCCTCCTCGCTTACTCCGTCGGCTTCTGCGAGACCGGTTCCATGGTCTTCTCCGCCGCTTATCAGCAGGTCGTACTCATCGTTATAGTATTCTGTGCGCACGTAATGGTAAGGAGGCATTTCAGGATTTGCTTCGTAGTCGCCCGAGTCCCACCACAGCGCTTCGGGCAGCTCTGATTTTTTTATCAGCGCGCCGATCACGTACGTGCGGTATGGAAATTCTTTCAGCGGAACGGTGTAAGCTACTTTTACCGGTGAGTTGGTAGCTACTACCACGTGCTCTGCTTCTACTGTGAAGCCGGCGGATGTAACGATGCCGGTCTTGTTGATCTTGTCTGCATGTGTTTCGGTAAAGATCTGGCCGCCCATCCGGATAATGGCGTCTGCCAGGCCTTTCAGGTATAGCAGCGGATGAAACTGCGCCTGGTTCGGGAATTTCAGCGCCGGTTTTTTTACAAGAATGCCGGGCATGGTATCGACTTTTTCAACCTGCACTCCGGCCTTTATCGCGGCTTTGAACTCATCTTCGAGCGACGACGGATCGTCGGAAGGATGAAGGAAAAGGTAACCGTCGACGCGTTTATAACGGCACTCTATTTTTTCTTCAAAAGCTACATGCCCGATAAAATCGATAGCTGCGCGATGGCTTTCGGCTGCAAGGCGCGCGCCTTCTTCTCCAAATACCCGCTCCAGCTCGTAGTACCTGTCATCCAAAGCGTTGGAAAGATGCGCTGTGGTACGACCCGTTTCACCGCTGCCGATAAAGCCGTCTTCAACAAGCACCACTTTTTTTCCCGCTTTGCACAGGCAGTAAGCTACCGAGATTCCCGCCAGCCCTCCGCCGACGATCACCACTTCTGTTTTTATATTTTGCTTCAGAGGCTGGAAGCGGATGCTTTCCACCGATTCGGTCCAGAATGAAACATGTGTGCCCGAAGTACGTATTCCTTTGGTAGATTGTTCTGTTTCCATAATACAGTCATTACACATTATCTGTACAGGAAAACGGACTATTTTGTTCTACCTGCGGACCTTTTTTTCAATTATTTAAGAGATGCAGACATACGTTGATCTATGGCCGGAAAATACACAGGATCATTACCTGGAAAGCTGCAGGATAGGATGCTCGGGATTTCATTATCCTGACTGGAAGGGATTGTTCTATCCTGAGAAGCTCGCCAGGACCAAATGGTTCGAATATTATTGCAGCCACTTCAGCACCGTGGAGCTGAATGTGACCTTCTACCGCACCATGAAGCCTGCTTTTTTCGAAAATTTGTATTGTAAAAGTCCGGACAGGTTTCTTTTCTCTGTAAAAGCCCCGCGTACGGTCACGCATTACCGGAAGTTTACCGATGTGCAGGAACTGCTGGTGCCGTTTTACGAAACGGTGCGCGACGGATTGAAAGATAAGCTCGGTTGCGTTCTGTTCCAGCTTCCGCCCGGTTGCTCTTACAGCGAAGAATTGCTGATGAAGATCATGGAGAACGTCGATCCGTCGTTCGGCAATGTGATCGAGTTCCGGCACGAAAGCTGGTGGCGTGAAGATGTATACAGCATCCTCGGCGAAAAAAAGATCTGCTTCTGTACCGTAAGCTATCCGCGGCTTCCCGATCACGCGGTGATCAATACTTCATTTGCCTACTGCCGTTTTCACGGAGTTCCCAAACTATATTACTCGCGTTACGATGACCTGTTCCTGCAGCAGGTTGCCAGCCAGCTTTCGGGCATCAACCGGCCCGAAAAGGCGTACATCTATTTCGACAACACCGCGGAAGGAGCGGCGATCGGGAACGCGAAAGAGCTGTACTATCTCATGGAGCAGAATGGCTGGCGTTAGGTAAGCTTTTACTTTCCAGGCAGGCCAGCGTTTCTGCTATTACCTGGTTGGTATAATCTATCTGCGCTTCCACGGCGTCTGTTTTTTCGCTTGTGATCTTCCTGCAGATCAGGATCTCTTTTCCGTGCGCTACTGCAAACCAGGCAAAGATGTCGGTCACGCCTTCTTCGGGCACCGGCGTTGCATAGCCGGTGATGCTGATGCCTATTGCGCTTGAAAAAAGATCGGTCACATGAATTGCCATTTCAATGGCCACTTTCTGCGAAATGCAGTTGCATGTTTCGGCGTGAATGGGATCGATCTTCAGATGCCTGGCCTTCTGGCCCAGGTTGTATACGGTAATTCCGCCCTGGAAAAATTTAGTGGTATCTTCTATCGATGCGAAAGCAGCCTGCAGATGCCCCGAGGTAACGCTTTCCGCTACCGAAAGGGTCAGCTGGTTCGTGAGAAGATAATCGCGTACAGCGCGGATGTTGTTCGGGTCGTAGAGTGGATGCTTCATCCTTGGATCATTTTGTTTTATGGTTGGGAGTATCGACTGGTTTGGATTGCGGCGAGCCTTTCTGACGGAGATAGATCGACAGGAATACGATGCTTGCTACAGCAAGAAATTCGCTTTGCCAGTTCTGAAAAGATTCGAACCAGAACTTGGAGCTGCTGAAGAACTCTCCGGCAGTTTCCGGCGGCTTGCCTTTCAGAAGCATCTCTTCGTTGTGATCTGCAAGGCTGCCGTAAAAATGTACGATAAATGTAAAGAGGAACAGTATGATGAACGATATGGACAACGAATGCTTGTACATAGCGAGCGCGATTCCGCCTTTACGCACAGCCCATGGCGCGTCTTTGGAAGGCACAGGCTCTTTATCGGAGTCGTCCTCTTCCCCGATAGGTTTAGATTCTGACGAGCCCCGCTGCCGGAGAAATATGGTGAGGATCACGAACAATGCCATCTGCAGGAATTCGCTTTCCCAGTTCTCAAATGTGGCTTGTATGAAATGGCCGGTGCCGAGATAATCGATCAGTCCGATCATCGGCTGCTCATTATCTTCCAGGAACTCATTGTGCTCATGCCAGCCGAAATAAGCCTGTCCGAAAAGCGACAGCGCCATAAAAAGCAGGAAAACGATCGTAAGGCTGTTCTCGTAGAAAAATCGTTGGACATTTCGCATACATGTTCTTATAACTCCGGATTACGTATTCAAGTTAGAACATCTTTTACGTACGGCTGTAATGCGGTGTATTAAAATATGTTATTGCCTCTGGCGGAAGGCCATCCGGATCACGGCGCCGTATCCGCCGGCGTAGAGTGCACGGTCGTAATATCCCCGGTCACGGAGCATGCGGTGCATCTGCGGGAACCGGTATGAAGGAACGCCCATCAGCAGATGATGCTCCACATGATAGTTAACGTTAAGCGGAGCGAAAAGAAGTTTTTCGAAAAAGTTTGCTTTCACTGTACGGCTGTTCACCTGCGGATCCTGGCGATCGGGCACCATGCTGTGCTCGGCCATGGAGCGGACGCGGATACAAAAAGGATACGTGAAAATATTTGCTCCGACCCAGAGAAGATACAGCCACGGTGCGCCGCAGGCAAAGAATACGGCGATCATGATCAGCTGGAACGCAATGGGCCCCCGGAGATTTTTCCAGCCGTTCCGAAGCATTTGTGCGGCGGTGATATTTCTGTTGCGCACCAGCTTGTTGCCGAGGTTATATTCCAGGATGCCGAGATGCATAGCAAGCAGTCCGATCGTCGCTTTCACGCCGGTGATCCCGGACAGATCGCGAAAGAATTTCCGGAACATGCTGCTGCGTGTTGCAGGATATCCGCGGGTCAGGAAAAGATCCGGATCGTCGTCCGTTCCGGTGGATTTATGATGTTCAAGATGATACGGACGATACTGGTCTGCATTGTGAAATATAGGATACGCGCCCAGCCAGTTGCCGATAACAATATTTTTTGTGCGGGTGGTGAACAGTGAGTAATGTCCGGCATCATGAAGAATGATCGCGCAGGCGAGCTGCTTTCCGCCGAGGATCCAAAGCGCGATGAGTATGGTGACCACGTTCGGGAAAAAGCCGGCAAGCGCAAATGCCCCGGCGATCCAGAGCCAGGTGTACAGCACTTCCCACGCGGCCCGCAGATCGGATTTCTGCAGCAGGCGGTTTACTTCTTCATTGGTGAAGAGCCGTTTTACTTCCGCATTGTACCATACGAACTGGTTGGCAGCCATGAATGAAATTTCATTAAAGATACAGAAATAACCGCTCATAATCAACCGGGCTCAGGCGAGCAGACCTTTTGCAGGCACGCTTTCCAGGAGGTTTTCACGAAGTCTTTCCTTCCGGAAAATTTCGTTGGCAGCCATCGCGCCGGACGTGTAGGCGGCTTCCATCAGCATGGTTGTGTTGTCCATCTTCACCCAGTCGCCTGCAAGATACAATCCCGGAACGCTTGTAACTACTTCGGGGCGCTGGCTGTAAAGCCCTGTATGGAACGCCGGAAAGTCCTGCCGGTGCTGGAAATAAGCATGCCGTATCGTCATTCCCTGGAACTCCGGAAAGTAATGATAGAACTCCTGCAGGAGCTGCCCCTTCACTTTCTCATCGCTGCGCAGGTGGTCGGGCAAGGCGTATGAATGAAGCTCGATAATGCCTCCGTTGTTCTTCCTGCTCCATTCTGCAGATGTTTTTTCCATCTTGTGATATAGCGTGATGCTGTCGAGGCACTCGATCCGATCCGTAAAAATGAAGAACGGAAGCTCCTGGTCTTTTTCAAAGCGGTCTGTCCATAGTCGCAGCACCGCGTACCGGTCGGAAGATTTCAGCGAGTTTACAGACTGGTGGAATTTCCTGTATTGCTGCAGAGATGCCGAGCGGTCAACCAGTGATTTGGCCTGCTTCACATCGGTGCAGAGAACAACGTAATCGTACTCGTTCCCGTTTGCCGTAAAGCCGTTCGGATGCTGGCGGAACTCCGTTACCGGCGTATTCTTCAGGATCACGCCGCCATGCTGCGTAATGAACCGTTCGCAATAACGGATGAAGCTTTCCTGGAAATCATCGTTCAGCACATCGTAAAGCAGCCCCTCCTCATTGCTGAGAAAATAAAAGTGAAAACCTTTGATGAGCTCGGCCATGCTCATTTTATCGGGCTGTGAAAAGAAGGCCCGTGCAAAAGTTGTAAAGACGATCCGCATTTTTTTTGGCATCCGCGCCCGTTTTGCGAAACGCTCGAAGCTGACATCGTCGAATTTTTTAAATGTTTTTTCACGGTCGTATTTAAGCAGCTGCAACAATGAAAGGCTGAAAGGATTAAGAAAGGTCAGCCAGCTGTAAACGCCTTTTTTTCGCAGGTCGAGAATATTAAGGCCGGGTGTGTTCCTGATGCCGCTGAAGCCGATCCTGCTCCCGTTCCGCAGCATGATCAGGTAGTCTGTGATGGGGATCAGGTTATCGTATGCGCCTATCTTCCTCATGAAGCTGCGAAGGTTATAGTACTGCCGGAAGAAAGCGTGGAAGCCGTGCTCGGTATTCAGCAGCTCGCCTTTGCTTTCGAATGTCCAGGCGCCGGCTTTCCCCCCAAGATAATTTTCCTTTTCGTACAAAGTGACCTTAAAGCCTCTTTCCGCCAGGTTGGCGGCCGCAGAGATTCCTGCGATGCCGCCGCCTATCACGGCTACTGTTTTTTTTTCAGTAAGCTCAAGAGGAAGCGACGTGTCGGGCGTGTTGAGCGCAACCCGGTAATCCTGTAGCTTAGTTCGTATCCTGTTCTGCAGTGATGTTCCCATTTTTATTGATGTTTCGGTTCCACAGCCGGGTGAACTCGAAGGTCACCTCGTCTGATTTTATCAGAAGATCACGCTTGCCGGTACGCTGCTTCATGGCTTTATTGTTTTCGAGAAAGACGATATCTTCTTCCACGATCCTGTTCGATTTGGAAAGCATGAAATCACGCGCGAAAAAGAACAGGGGAAAACCGTTGAAGATCTTTTTCCAGGCCGTGATCTGGCACATGCTGATCGTATTTTCGTCCACCTGGTAAAAGTGCTCGTAGATCACCATACGCCGTTTTTTAAAACGGATGTCGAGCTTGGAAGTATGGGGGAACCAGAAGCCGAAATGCGTTACAATCTCTTTCTCGAAGCCGAAGTAGAATTTCTCCCAGACGCTTCCGTCATTGTGCCGGAGATAAGAGCCGGTCATCCAGTTGTCGTGCACATCCAGGTTGAAATCTATTTTTTCGCCGTACAGGTTGCCCATGAACGTTTTGATGCTGTTGCGGTGCACATGGTTGATATGGTACGCGTCGATAAGGCTTTCCGCTACGAGCTGCAGATCGGCGTTGAGGAAGTGATAATTGTACACCAGCGGATACTCGTCCAGCTCGTGCATCGGCGGGATCATAGCCTGCTCTCTCATTTCGGGATCGCCGATATAGATCCATACGCAATTATGGCGCACTTCCACGGAGTACGTTTCGATCTGTGCGGTACGTGGAACAGGCTCGTTTTCCGGTAAAGAAGGAATGCAGACGCATTGTCCGCCCGAATTGAATTCCCATCCGTGATAGGCGCACTTGATGTGCTCGCCGCGCACATAGCCCAGCGATAGATTCACATTCCGGTGGCAGCACCGGTCCTCTGTCGCGGCAATTTTACCGGATTCCGTGCGAAAGACCACGATCTCCCTGCCCACGATTTTCTTCTTCAGGGGATTCTTCTGCTTCAGCTCATCCAGCAGGCAAGCCATGTACCATTGGTTTTCGATCATCGGTAAGCGTGATGATTAAGTGAACTAAGATAACCAGAGATCGAACAACTTGTTCGGTAAACCGGTGAAAAAATCGGGTCGGGACTGGTATTTAATCTTATTTTACGGTTTCGTATTTGTCATTTTCCCGGTTTATCTTCGCAAAAAAATTCCTATGAGGCGCATCCTGATCTACACTTATGTCGCGGCTGCTTTTGCCCTTGCCGCGTACAGCACGATCACCGTTACATGGCCGGCGGTTTATATCGTCGATCTTCTTACATCCGGCAACCGCTATCCCATGATGCTGTCCATGATGCTTACCACGCTCATGCTGTTGTCACCGCTGCTTCTGGTGGTCTTTATCCTGAACCGTATACGGATCGCCAGGTCGGCCAATGCCTTTCGTACGACGATGCCCGGCGCCGGTATCATCGTCCGCCGCAAATCACACATCATGGATTACCTGAACTCCTGGAAGCTGTATTCCAACGGTCAGCAGCTAGGCAGTATCTCGGCCGGGGAAGTGAAATATTTTCCGCTGGATCCCGGGCAGGCAACGCTGATGGTAAAAGGCGGAAAACGCTACAGCCATGATCTTACAGTTACAATCGTTCATGGCAGGGCCCTGAGCCTCGAGACCGGGGTAATAGCGGAGAAGGCAGCCCAAAACAAGATCAATGCGCCGAAAGATATCCTGTACCTGAAGGCTGTAATATGATCAGACGGTTATCATTTTACTTTTTTGTTTTTTCCGTACAGCGGATTCCGTAAACTTGTAGAATGGTAACTGTTATGAAAAAGATATCTTTTCTTTTTGTTCTTTTCTGCATCTGTGCTGCCGTGCAGGCGCAGCCGGTAAAGAAGCGGCCGAAGCTCGTTGTAGGAATTGTTGTGGACCAGATGCGCTACGATTATCTCTACCGCTACTGGGATAAATACAGCGCAGGCGGTATCCGCAGGCTGGTGCAGCAGGGATTCTCCTTTGAGAACACGCATTACAATTATGTTCCGACTTACACGGGCCCCGGCCACGCGGCCATTTATACCGGAACTACCCCGGCCATCAACGGCATCGCGGGGAACGACTGGTACAACCGCACGCTGAAACGCAGCGTGTACGTAACGGAAGATACCACGGTGCAAACCGTAGGCAGCGGATCGGCGAACGGGAAGATGTCTCCTGCGCACCTTCTTACCACTACCATTACCGACGAGCTGGAAATTTTTACGCAACGCCGCGCGAAAGTGATCGGCATTTCGATAAAGGACCGCGGAGCCATTCTTCCTGCGGGTCATGCGGCGGATGCCGCCTACTGGTACGATCCTTCGGCCGGCGTCTGGATCAGCAGCACATTTTATATGAACGAGCTTCCGTTGTGGGTGCAGGAGTTCAACAATAAAAAGCTTCCCGATCAGTACCTGTCGCAGGAGTGGACGCCTTTGCTGCCGCTCTCGGCCTATACCGAAAGCACGGCGGATGATGTTCCGTACGAAGTGCCGTTCAAAGGTGAAACAAAGCCGGTATTCCCGCACTCGCTGAAGGATCTCCGCTCTGCCTACAATTACGGGCTGCTGAGTTATACGCCGTGGGGAAATACGCTGGTAGCCGATTTCGCGCTCGAAACGATACGCCGTGAAAAAATGGGAAGCGATGACATCACCGATTTCCTCGCCGTAAGCTTTTCGTCTACCGATTACGTTGGTCACCAGTTCGGGCCGGACGCCATTGAAACGGAAGATACCTACCTGCGGCTCGACCTGGAATTGCAGCGACTTTTCGCGTTCCTCGACCAGGAAGTGGGAAAAGAGAACGTGCTCATTTTTTTTACCGCCGATCATGGCGGAATGAATGCGATCGGATATTTGCAGGAGATGAAAATACCCGCGGGATATTTCGATTATAAAAAATATATCGCTTCGCTGGAAGCGCACATGGTGCAGTTGTACGGCGCCGGCGACTGGGTGCTGCACTACGATAACCAGCAGGTCTACCTGAACCGCGAGCTGATCGGCGAAAGAAAATTGCTGCTGGAAGATGTCGTGCAACAGGCCATCAGGTTTACCGTGCAGCAGCCGGGAGTATTGAACGCTGTCAGCGGAAAAGATCTTGCGGGTACCGGTTTAGCGGATCCGCTTGTCGAAAAGATGCGCAAAGGTTTTTCTATTTCCCGTTCTGGCGATCTGGCCATTCTTCTGCAGCCCGGCTGGATGGATGCTGCCGCCAAGGGCGGAACTTCTCACGGCAGCCCATACGCTTACGATACGCATGTGCCGCTTGTATTTATGGGCGGAGGCATTCCCGCAGGTAAAACAATGCAACCTGCGTACATTACGGATATTGCTCCGACGCTGGCATATCTGCTGGGGATCATGGAGCCGAACGGGTGCACGGGAGCGGTGCTGGAGATATATGGGCAGACTGTGCGCTAAAGCGATTGTTCTTCGTCTTTTGAGCGGCTGCTGCTGCGGCCTTCCACCACGATAACGATCTCGCCTTTCACGCCTTTTTCGGCAAAATGCCGAGCGACCTCCGTCACCGTTCCGCGAACCGTTTCGTGATGAAGCTTCGATATCTCACGGCATACGGCCACTTTACGTTCCGGTCCGAAATAGGTGGTGAATTCTTCCAGCGCTTTTTCCAGCCGGAAAGGCGATTCATAAAAAACAATGGTGCGTGTTTCTTCACTCAATTCCTTCAGGCGTTTCTGTCTTCCTTTTTTATGGGGAAGGAATCCTTCGAAGCAGAATTTATCGCACGGCAGGCCTGACTGTACCAGCGCGGGTACGAATGCCGTTGCGCCGGGAAGGCATTCCACATCGATATCTTTTTCCACGCAGGCGCGTACAAGCAGGAATGCAGGATCAGAAATCCCGGGCGTACCCGCGTCGCTCATCAGCCCGATGGTCTGCCCGGATTCTATCTGCGCCGTCAGCCTGTCTACCAGCCAGTGCTCATTGTGCTGGTGAAAGCTGGAAAGTTTCCTGTCGATACCGAAATGCTTCAGCAGGTTTCCGCTGGTGCGCGTATCTTCGGCGTACAGGATGTCCACCTCTTTCAGGAGGCGCAGCGCCCGGTGAGTTATATCTTCCAGGTTGCCTACGGGTGTTGGGATGATGTACAGCTTCGACACGTCTCAGTACAGGTTATAATTTACCGATGAATTGTACGAACAGCCGGTGCACATCTTCGAATTCGGTGAGCGGAAGGGTTTCGCCCCTGTCGTAAATGTCGTGATACGCTTTGATGCCGCCCATCGTGTAAACGAAGAAGCAGCGCACGCCTTTTTCGTAGAAGTAGTAATGATCGCTGTTCGCGGCGGGGCCTCGTTGCCGTATCTGCGGAAGCAGCTGCTCTTTTTTGTTGATGGAATCGAGTATCGAGAACTCCCTGCCGAACTCCGTTGCATTTACCACCGTGATGCCTTCATCGCCGGTGCCCATGATATCGAGATTGAGGAGGAATTTCGTTTTTTCCAGCGGAACGATCGGGGCGAAAACGTATTTTTTGGAGCCGATCAGCCCGGCTTCTTCCGCGGCAAAACCGATAAAGGCTATGGAATATTTCGGCTGATTCTCTTTCTTCGAGAAATGGCGCGCCAGGCTCAGCATCATAGCGATACCGCTGGCGTTGTCGTTTGCTCCCGGAAAATATACCAGCCGCCCGATCTGGCCGAGATGATCGTAATGTGCGGAAACAACGATGAAGCTGTCGGGAACTTCTTTTCCCTCTACGTAAGCGATCACGTTCCTGTTGATGAAGTTGGGCTCGAACTTACTTTTTACCTGCAGCCGCACCTGTTGGTCCGACCGGCTCACCTTGCCCCGCACCACTTCCATGATAGGAAATGCGGAAGTATCGGTCGCCACTGTCCACAGCACTTTGTCCTTTAACACGATCAGGCCTTTCGCGCCGAAAGGATTCTTCATCATGTTCTGGAACACTTTCTTCGATTCCTCGCCGGTGATCCCTTTATCGTCCATTACCACGAACACATCGCGGAAGCTGCGGTTGCTGAAATCCTTAAAATTCTGCTCGGTGGAAAGCGTAATGCTGTCCAGCCAGGCGAGCCCGTACGTACCTTTTATAGAAGGACAGCCCGCGCCCGGCACGAAATCTGCACCGCAGGTGAGAAAATGTTCATCGAAAGCGAGGAACGCATCGTCGGGAAACGTATTGACGGAAAGATTGAAATTCTGGTAGAACGTGGGCGCTGACTTGAAGCGCTGCAGTCCGAATTTGTACAGCTCGGATGCCACAAAATAAGCCGACTTCACATCGCCTTCCTTCAGGTATCCTCTTCCGTGGAAATACCGTTTGGCAAGCGTATCCACGACCATGCGGCCGTATTCTTTTACCGTCCGGTTATCTTCGTTTACATTGTACCTTTGCTTGCCCTGGAACTGCGCCCGCGCTGAAATGCACATCAGGCCGGCGGCCAGGAAAAAGATGAGTTTCTTCATGATTCAGAACTTACGCCGGATGAGATCGGAGAATTTCAGGTAAACTTTTGAACCTTCGTCCCACCGGTATTTTTCTTTTGCTTTCTCGAGAAGCGCGCCGGCTTCGTTCCAGCTGCCGCTTGCATTCACGGTTTCGATGAACTGGTTATAGGGCACATTGTCGCCGCCGAACAGTTCGTTAATGAAAAGGAATTTTTCGTGCAGCGGAATTGCTTTGCGCAGATCGTCAATTTTTTTCTGGCGGAATTTGTCGGCAATGTTCTCGGTAGGATCGACGCTTTTTTCAAATACCGTTGCGGGCTTTTCCTTAGCGCTCATCACTTGCTGCACTTTTTGCGGAACCTGTTGCTGGGGCTGAGGTTGCGGCTTTGGCTCAGGCTTCGGCGATTCCGGCTCAGGCGCGGGCTCCGGATGAAATATGGCTTTCGCTTCCTCACGCACCACTTCCGGTACCTCTGCTTTCGGCGTTGCCGCAGGCTCTGAAGAAAGCTCTGTTTTCTGGTAAGTGTTAAGATAATTGAGCACGGTAAAAAGCTCGTACGTGGCGCGGATATCGCTCAGCATCCGGTCTATTTCCAGCTTGGGAATTTTCGCTCCCGACTGCCGGATGATCTCGAACTGGCGGTTAAGCTGGGAAAGCTGGGTGTTCAGCCGTTGCATTACATCTTCCTTGTCCATTGCAGTTTTTATGGATATAACGTATTCCGTACAGTTTTCTGCTAACTTTGCCGGTTAAAGGTATAAATTTCTTAGTTGATCCCCGATGTTTGTTGAAAATACATTCCGGCACGGAGAGCGCAGAGGCTGTATCGAAGTGATCTGCGGATCAATGTTCTCCGGTAAAACGGAAGAGCTGATCCGCCGCCTGAAACGGGCGCGGATCGCAAGGCTGAAAGTTGAGATCTTCAAGCCGGAGATCGACAAGCGGTATCATGATGAGCATGTGGTATCGCACGATTCCAACATGATCCATTCTACCGCGGTACCTTCTTCTTCCAATATTCTTTTGCTCGCCAGCGGCGTGGATGTGGTCGGCATCGACGAGGCGCAGTTCTTCGACGACGGATTGGTAGAAGTGTGTACCATACTTGCCAATTCAGGCGTCCGTGTGATCATTGCCGGCCTCGATATGGACTTTAAAGGAAATCCGTTTGGCGTAATGCCGAAGCTGATGGCTGTAGCGGAATTCGTAACAAAAGTGCACGCTATTTGCGTATTATGCGGGCATGTGGCCAATCATTCGCACCGGCTTACCGGCGGCGAAAAAATCGTTCTGCTGGGCGAAACGGACAAGTATGAACCGCTGTGCCGCGATTGCTTTTACAAACGTTTAAATACGGAAAATCCATGAGATGTACTGCCGGAGATATTGCCGCTGCCATGCAGGGCCGGATGATCCGTTCCGGCGGAGTGCAAACGGTGGAGCACCTGGTTACCGACAGCCGTAAGATCGCCGATGCGCGCAGCTCCGTATTTTTCGCGATACGGGGACAATACCAGGACGGGCACGTTTATCTCAGGCAGGCGTACGACGCAGGCATCCGCTGTTTTGTTATTTCGGAAGCTGAGGCATCATCATCGTTGCCCGAAGATGTAAATCTCATTCTCGTTGCCGATACGCTTGCCGCCATGCAGCAGCTTGTTGCCGCTCACCGTTCCAAATATGATCTTCCTGTGATCGGGATAACCGGAAGCAACGGTAAAACCATTATCAAGGACTGGCTTGCGCAGATGCTTTCCATCGACCGGAAAGTGATACGCAGCCCCAGGAGCTATAATTCGCAGGTTGGCGTTCCTTTGTCGGTATGGCCGCTGAACGAAGCCGACGAGATCGGGATCTTCGAGGCGGGAATTTCACGGTCGGGCGAAATGGAAAAGCTGGAACCGATGATCCGCCCTGGCATGGGGATCTTTACTAATATCGGCTCGCCGCACTCCGACGGGTTCTCGTCACAGCAGGAAAAAGTAAATGAAAAGCTGAAGCTGTTCGTGCACAGCAAAGTGATCCTGTACTGTGCGGATTACCATGAGATCCGCGAAGCGCTTAAGCACGAAATGTTCGCGGACAAAAAACATATCGCGTGGTCGTGGAAAGACGATGCGCCCGTAAAAGTTTCCATCAAATCCGTGCGCAGGGGAGAAGCGGTGATCGTAATGAACGGTGAGCAGGAATATCCCGTTCCCTTCTCCGATAAAGCTTCGCTGGAGAACGCGGTACATTGTATACTTACACTGCGCGAGCTGGGATATTCTGACGCTGTGACGGTAGAACGGCTGCAGCAGCTGCAGCGCCTGAACATGCGGCTTGAAATGAAGCGCGGCAGGAACAATTGCACGATCATCAACGACAGCTATTCTTCCGATACCGATTCGCTGAAGATCGCTCTCGATACATTGGGACAATTGAACCAGCACGGAAGGAGAACGCTGATACTTTCGGATATACTGCAGACCGGCCGCGAACCGGAAGAATTATACGAAGAAGTAGCCGCTCTTGCCGGGGCGCACGGAGTGAGCAAGGTGATAGGCGTGGGGGAGGCGATCTGCCGTTACCAGGAAAAATTCCCGCAGGGATCGGCTTTCTTTTTTACCACACAACAGCTGATCGATCATCTTCCGCAGCTGAATCTGCGCGATGAGGACATTCTTGTGAAAGGCGCGCGCGTCTTCGGATTCGAGAAAGTAGTGCAGCAGCTCGAGGAAAAGATCCACCAGACCGTGCTGGAAGTGAACCTGAATGCGATGGTCCATAACCTTAATGTTTTCCGCCGGCAGATGAGGCCCGATACAAAGCTGATGGTGATGGTGAAAGCTGCTTCGTACGGTACGGGAAGTTACGAGATCGCGAATCTCCTGCAATATTACCACGTCGACTATCTTGCCGTGGCGTATACGGACGAGGGCGTAACGCTTCGCAAAGCGGGGATACGGCTGCCTATAATGGTGATGAGCCCCGAAGCGTACCGTTTCGACCTGATGGCGGAATACGATCTCGAACCGGAAATTTTCAGCTTCGATTCGCTTCGCCTGTATCTCGATTTTGCTGCAAAAAAAAATAAGGTTCCGGGCATTCACATCAAAGCGGATACGGGAATGCACCGGCTGGGCTTCGATCCCGGGGACGAACAGGATATCGCAGATTGCCTGGAACCGTACCCGCAGGTAAAAGTGCTTTCGGTCTTTTCTCACCTGGCAGCCGGCGACGATCCGGCGCATGATGTGTTTACGCAAAGCCAGGTGCAACATTTTACATTGTTTTCGGAAAAGCTTTCTTCTGCGCTGGGGTACGTCCCATTGCGCCATATTCTCAATTCCGGCGGCATTCAGCGGTTTCCCGAAGCGCAGTTCGATATGGTGAGGCTGGGAGTGGGCCTGTATGGCATCGGCGTGAATGAGCAGGAGCAGAAGAAGCTCGAACAGGTGATCAGGCTGCGCACGGTAGTGTCGCAGGTGAAATGGCTGCAGCCGGGAGATTCGGTCGGGTATGGCCGGAGCCATGTCAGCGCCACGCCGGCAAAGATCGCTACGGTGCCTGTAGGTTACGCCGACGGACTGCGCCGTTCGCTCGGCAATGGCAAAGGCAGGATGGTCATCAACGGAAATACGGCGCCTGTTGTCGGCCGCATTTGTATGGACATGACCATGCTGGATGTGACGAACCTGGATGTAAATGCCGGAGACGAAGTAATTGTGATCGGCGAGGAATATACCGTGACCGATATGGCGCGCGACCTGGGAACGATCCCATACGAAGTGCTTACGGGAATTTCGGAACGCGTGAAACGGGTTTACGTGCAGGAATAACTACGGCCGCCGGGCGTAAAAATCGCCGCCTTCCAGCGCGATGTCAGGAGATCCGTCCTTGCGCAATGTTGCCTTGAAGCTTCCGGTAACTCCCGAGCCGGTTATTCTTTCAATAAAGATATACCCGCTGGTATCGGCTCCTTCAGAAGTATAGACTTCCGAAATATTATTTCCGTCGGGCCAGTACTGCACGAGTCCTTCACCCGCATCTCCCGTCTGGTAAAGATCCTGTTGCGAATACGGCGTGGTAAGCTGGAAACGCGAGCTTTCGGAATAGGCGATCACCGTAATTGTCGTGGTGGTAACGCTCGCTTCCGGGATATCGTCCGAATCGAACGGAGCCCCGTCTATTTTACAATAAAACCGGTAGCCCTTCTCCGTATCCGAGCAGGAAGAAAAAAGCAGGGCAACGACAAAAATAAATAAGGTGGTTTTTTTCATGGTCAGCCAAAGATAATAAATTAGTTGCTTCTAAGTACCGGATCTTTACGCTAAAAACCAGTATATGTTACAGCACGTCAATATCACGGTTTCCGGAAAAGTGCAGGGCGTTTTTTACCGCGCTGCGACCGAAAAGGTGGCCCGGGAGCTGGACATTACGGGATGGGTGCAGAACCTGCCTTCCGGCGAAGTATATATAGAAGCGGAAGGAACGGAAGAGCAGCTCCGGCAATTTACGGACTGGTGCCGGAAAGGACCTTCACGGGCAACGGTCACTGCGGTGGAGATCGTTCCTTCGGAAGTCAGGGGATTCGCGGGTTTTACCATTCGCCGTTAATTTTCCTGCCCGTTTCATCGAAAATAGTAACTTTGGGGGCTTTAAAATCTAATTGAATCATGGCAAAAGTGGATGTCATCATGCCCAAACTGGGAGAGAGTGTAATGGAAGCAACCATCACATCCTGGTTGGTGAAAGAAGGGGATAAGATCGAGGCGGAACAGGCGGTGGTCGAGATCGCCACCGATAAAGTGGACTCCGAGGTTCCTGCACCGGTGGGCGGAGTACTTGTGAAAAAGCTGTTCAACGAAGGAGATGTGGTGAAGATAGGACAGGCTTTTGCTATAATTGAGACCGAAGCAGGCGCGCAGCCGTCCGAAACACCCGTTGTGACCGCACCGGCTTCCGAACCCGTACATACCGCGAAGCACCAGGCGCCTCAACCGTCGCTGGCCGGATCGAACGGCAGTCATACCGGCAAAAGCAGTCCGGGCAAGTTCTTTTCACCGCTGGTGAAGACCATCGCCCAGAAAGAAAATATCAGCATCGGGGAGCTGGAGTCCATTACAGGCACCGGCCTGGAAGGACGGGTTACCAAGACCGACATTCTTGCCTATATAGAAGGTGGCAGAAAACAAGCTGCAACCGTTCCCGCTCAGCCGCAGCAGCAACAGCAGCAGGTTGCCGAGCCTGTGAAAAAGCAGGAGCAGCCTGTGATGCAGAAGCCCGCCGTTTCCGTTTCGGGCAATGACCAGATCATCGAAATGGACCGCATGCGCAAGCTCATCGCCAGCCATATGGTGATGTCGAAGCAAACTTCCCCGCACGTAACATCTTTCGTGGAAGCGGATGTGACCAACCTTGTACGGTGGAGAGAAAAAGTAAAAGACGATTTCCAGAAAAAATATAACGAGAAGCTCACCTTCACCCCGATGATCATCGAAGCGGTGGTGCAGGCGATCAAAGAGTTCCCGGGCGTGAACGCTTCGGTGGACGGGGACCGCATCATTCTGAAAGGACGGATCAACATCGGTATGGCGGCGGCGCTGCCTTCAGGCAACCTCATCGTGCCGGTGATCAAAAATGCCGACCAGATGAATCTCTTCGGGCTGACCAAAGCCGTGAACGATCTTGCCGGCAGGGCGCGCATCAATAAGCTGCTTCCCGACGAGATCGCAGACGGAACATATACCGTATCGAACGTAGGCACATTCGGCAACGTAATGGGCACACCGATCATCAACCAGCCGCAGGTGGCCATCCTCGCAGTGGGAGCAATCCGCAAGCGCCCGGCGGTGATCGAGACAGAAGAAGGCGATGTGATCGCCATCCGCCACATGATGTTCCTGTCGCACTCGTACGACCATAGGGTAGTAGACGGCGCGCTGGGAGGAATGTTCGTACGCCGCGTAGGTGATCTGCTGGAATCTTTCGATATTAACAGGGCCATCTAAGCGAAAAATATACGGGACCGTCCCGGCTAATCCTGATTAAAGCTCTTATGAACCTTTCCCTTATCCGGCCTATTGTCTTTTTTGACATCGAATCAACCGGGTTGAGCGTCGTCCGTGACCGGATCGTGGAGATATCGCTGCTGAAGCTGTATCCCGACGGAGCGGAAGAAAAGCGGACCTTCCTGCTGAACCCTACGATCCCCATTTCAGCGGAATCGGTTTCCATTCATGGCATTACCAATGAAAAGGTAAAGGATTGCCCCACTTTCAAAGATGTGGCCGGTGAGATCTATAATTTTCTCGAAAACGCTGATCTCGCGGGGTTCAACGTGCTGAAATTCGACGTTCCTATGCTCATGGAAGAGTTTATCCGCGTGGGGATCGACCTTGATCTTAAAAAGCACGAGATCGTAGACGTGCAGGTCATTTTTCATAAAATGGAAGAGCGTACCCTTTCGGCCGCATACCGCTTCTACTGCAACCAGGAGCTGGTGAACGCCCATTCCGCAGAAGCCGACACCATTGCCACATACGAAGTATTTAAGGCGCAGGTGGGCCGTTACAAGCAGCTGCAGAGCAATATAAAGTCGATCTGCGAGTTTACCGGGCAGAACAAACGGGTAGACCTCGAGGGCCGTATCATGATGAATACCAACTCCCAGGAGGTATTTAATTTCGGAAAACATAAGGGAAGAACGGTAGAAGAAGTATTTACAGCCGAGCCTACATACTACAACTGGATGATGGAAGGCGAATTTCCCGCCTATACCAAAAAGATTATCACGGAGATACGCCTCCGCATGCTGAAAAAGAAGTTTCAGGGATGATCGGATCGGGGAATTAACTATCTTTGGGCCTTTAGCCAAAGTATAGAGCCAACCAAACCCAAGCTGTATGAGAAAGGTAATCACTTTCCTTGCGTGCATATGCATTGCGCATATTGCTGTTTCGCAGGATATCGAATTCAACGAGAAAAATTTTCCCGGAGACAAGAACGGTCTTGAAGTTGCATTGTCCAACTACGAACAAGGCGACCGGTTCTTCTTCCAGGGGCCGCCTTACTTCGACCAGGCCCTTTCGTATTATCTTAAAGCTTACGAGTTCAATTCCGAGTACTCGGACCTGAATTTCAAGATCGGTAAGATATACAAGCATCAGAACAAGCCGCACAGTGCGGAGCCTTATTTCGAAAAGGCCATCCGCCTCGACAATAATCCCATTCACCGCGTGGAAGGCGAGATCACCCTCGCGGAGGTATACCATCTCAACGGCCGCTGGGATGAGGCCATCGGCGCCTATAAAATATATAAGGAATGGCTGAGGACCATTAATCCCAGGAAAGTGCATTTGCATACCGGCGACCTGGCGCATGAGATGCGGTGGGCCGATATGAGGATACGCCAGTGCGAGAACGGCAAAGCGCTTACCATGGATACCATTCCCATCCTGCTCGAAAATATGGGCAAGGGCATTAATTCGGAATTTCCCGATTACTCCGCCGTAGTCAATAAAAAAGAAGATTTTATCGTATTTACTTCCCGCCGTCCGGGATCGACCGGCGAAAAAATGCCTTACGGCGAAGTATGGCAGTACGAGGATATTTATTATTCCCGCCGTACCAAAGAAGGCTGGCAATCTGCCGTACGCCTGCCCGGCGAAGTGAACTCCGAAAATCACGAAGCGCCGGTATGGATGTCGGCCACGGGCGAAAAGCTTATCATTTACCGTCCCACCAATAACGGGGATCTTTACTTATCCGAGCTGAAAGACGGTATATGGTCGAAGCTGGAGCCGCTGCCGCAGGTGAACTCCACCTACCGCGAAACACATGCTTCGATCTCTCCCGATGGCAAAACGATCTACTTTACTACGGATAATCCGAAGTACGCGAAGAAGAAAAAAAAGGCAAAAACTTTCTATAACCTGGATATTTACCGGATCACAATGGATGAAGCAGGCAAATGGAGCGATCCTGAGCCGCTGGAAGAGCTGAACACCGAATACGACGAGGAATGTCCCTTCATAGAACCGGACGGAAAAACAATGTATTTCAGCTCGCAGGGCCATCGTTCGATCGGCGGGTTCGACATCTTCAAGACGAAGCTCGAGAACGGCTCGTTCAGTGAGCCGAGAAATATGGGCTACCCCATCAACTCACCGTATAACGATGTTTATATTTTCTTTTCGGAAGACGGTAAGCGCGGGTATTTCGATTCCGATCGCAGAACAGGTATCGGGGAGAAGGACATCTATGAAATGTTCATTCTTTCGGCGATCCGTATTCCGCTGGTGGTGAAGATTTTCGATGCAGAGACCGGCGAGCTCATCACTGCCGACGTAAAGATCACCGAAAACGGAAGCAAGCCGAAAAGCGTGGAGCTCACATCCGCCAGCACCGGTACATTCGAATCGCAGCTTTCTGTTTTCAAATTCTTCAAGGTAACCGTCAGCGCGCCTTCGTACAATACATTCCAGGGGACTTTCAATACCAAGGTTACCGACATGTCGTCGTTCGATACGATCGTGGTGCGGTATAACGTGAAGCTTGAAAAGAACAACGAGCCGCTGGTATTGAAGGGCCGTATACTTGATAAAATAAGCCATAAGCCGGTACCGGGCGAAGTGGAAGTGGTGCTGGGCAGCGAAAAGATCGGCGGCACAGGCAGCACCGACGGCAATTATATGCTGGAGCTTCCGAGAAGCAAGACATACTCTGTAAAAGTTCAGTCGGGAAGATACCTGCCGTTGCAGGAATCAGTTCAGCTCGATACGGGCGACGTGGTGCACGATTTTTACCTGGAACGCAATACGGCCGCATTCTCCATGAACCTGATCTATTTTAAGACGGGTAAGTCGGATATCGCGGATTCCTCGCTGGTGGAGCTGCAGAAGCTTCTGGAGTTTATGCAGAAAAATCCCTACACAACCGTGGAAATATCGGCACACACCGACAACATCGGTTCGTATGCGATCAACCAGCGCCTTTCAGAAAAACGGGCCGGAACAGTTGCCGGATGGCTGCATGCAAGAGGCATTCCACGCAAGCGGATCACCACCTCTGGCCACTCTTATGACCAGCCTGTCAGCACGAACGAGACTCCGGAAGGCCGTTCCCTGAACCGCCGGGTGGAAGTGACCGTGACCGACAACTGGTGACATACCTTAAAGAACGTTATAAACTGCCGGATTGGCAGAATTCTTGCTTTTTCTGGCTGATTTGTATTAACTTGAGTATATTTGTTATACTCTGGGGTTTTGATTTTTGAGGGAGTAAATTCATCGAATTATGAAAAAATTAGTGCTCGTTAGCTGTCTTATGTGCTTTGCGTCAGTCTATGCGCAAAATGTAGAGTTTAAATCATCCAACTTTCCTAACGACAAGCCGAGGTTTAAAAAGGCGATGAGCGATTATCGCAAGGGGATGAAGTATTTTGAGATGGGCCCGAATTACTTTTCGGAGGCCCTTGAATACTACCTGAAAGCCGAAGAGTTCAACCCGAACGACGCCAAGCTCAACTACCAGATAGGCGTGGTGTATAATGTGCTGAAAAGCGAGAAGGCCCTCACGTACATGGAAAGGGCCGTTACCCTCGATTCCCAGTACCAGGTACATGCAGGATATACACTTGCGGAAGCCTACCACCTTAATAAGCAATGGGATAAGGCCATAAGTATGTATCAGACCTATATCCGCATGCTTGAAGAAAAAAGAAAGACGCTGAAAAAAAGCGAGCAGGTGCTGATCGATATCGATGTGGAAGCCGCGAAGCTCCGCATTATGCAATGCGAGAACGGTAAAAAGCACTCCGAGACGATCATCCCGGTGCTGGTGACCAACGTGGGGGATAAGGTCAATTCAAAATATCCCGATTATGCCCCTGTGACAAGTGCCGGGCAGAATACGCTCATATTTACCACAAGGCGCGAAGGCGTTACCGGCAAAAAATATTCGCCGTACGATGTTTTTCCGTACGAGGATATCTATTACACCACCCGCAATGAGGACGGCAGCTGGAACGATGCCAAAGTGCTGCCCGGTAAGGTAAATACCCGCAAGCACGAGGCTTCCGTATGGTTGTCGCAGGATGGAAAAAAGCTGATCGTTTATAAGTACAAGTGCAAAGGCGACCTTTTCCAGTCGTCGTTCGATGGGGAGAGCTGGAGCAAGCCGAAGCGGATGCCGCATATCAATTCAAAGCATCGCGAAACGCATGCATCGATGACCGAGGATGGCAAAACGATCTATTTTACCAGCGATAATCCTAAGCTCAATAAAGCGGGTCTGAAAGATCACGGAGGCGAAAGGCTCGACATTTACAAGATCACTCTTATAGACGAGGAAAAGAAGAAATGGAGCAAGCCCGAGAGCCTGGGATCTGTTATCAATACACCGTACGACGAGGCCTGTGTATATATCAGCCCCGACGGTAAAACATTATATTTTTCTTCCGAAGGACATACTTCCATCGGCGGGCTTGATATCTTCAGGAGCCAGATGGTGGACGGAGCGTGGTCTCAGCCGGAAAATATCGGTTTCCCTGTGAACTCTACGGCCAACGATATTTTTGTGACCGTATCGAACGATCAGAGTTCCTTCTTCATGGATTCCGACCGCCGTACAGGTCTCGGGGAAAAGGATATCTACGAAGTGATCAACCTCACCGCCATCCAGGTGCCGCTGGCCATAAAGGTATACGACAGCAATACCCGCGAGCTGGTGAACGCTAAGGTAGAGCTCCAGCAGCAAGGCAAAAGCGAAGAGATACCGCTCGAAAATACGCAGACAGGAGAGTTCAGCACAAAGCTGCCTTCGTTCAAAAAGTACGACCTGGTGGTGACAGCCGAGGGATATAACGATTATACGACGACATTCAACACCAATATTACCGATCCGAACAACATCGGCGTTACACAGGATATATACCTGCAGCCCGCAGGCTTCTTCGTGCTGAAAGGCCGTGTGCTCGATAATGTGACCCGCGAAAAAGTGCCGGCTACGATCGAAGTGCTGGAAACCGGAGCTACAGAAAAATCCAACACCGTCGGAAAAGGCACGGATGAATTTGAGACCGAGCTTGCGGCCGGAAAAGAATATAAGATCACGATCATGGCAGACGGCTATACGCCTTATGTGGAGACCATCGTGCTCGATAAGCCGCTCGACAAGGATTTCCTGATCGGAAGACTCGGAACCGGAATCGCGCTGAACAATATTTACTTTGATTTCGATAAATCCACGCTTCGCCCGGAATCCATCAAAGAGCTCCGTAACCTGAAGGAGATGCTTGAAAGGTCACCTGACACCCGCGTAGAAATTTCCGGCCACACCGATAATATCGGTACCGAAACGTACAACGAAGGACTGTCTATGCGCCGCGCCCGTGCCGTAGTGAACTGGCTGGTGAAAGAAGGCCTGAGCAACAAAAAGCTCAGCGCAAAAGGATTCGGCGAAGGCCGCCCGGTAGCGACCAACGGTACTGCGGAAGGCCGGCAGCTCAACCGCCGCGTGGAATTCAAGATCACACAGAATGTAAAACCGTAACACAAGGCCCCGCTGAAATAGCGGGGCTTTTTTGTTTAGGACATATCCTCTCCCGACAAGAACTTTTTATTTCCCGTATTTCATTTTACCTTCGTTGCAAGCACGAGGGTTTATGGCACGGTTTAAAATTTTTGCGATATCAGGTTCCAGGCCGCTGGGGGAAAAAATATCCGGGGGTCTCGGTGCAGAGCTGGGAAACCTTTACGCCACGCAGTTTTCAGACGGAGAAGTGTACAGCAGGTTCGAAGAATCCGTGCGAGGGGAGATCGTTGTGCTCATCGCCCAGGTGAACCTTCCGTATTCCAATCTTTTCGAATTGTTCGTTACCGTGGATGCGGCCCGCCGGGCTTCCGCCAAAGAGATCATCTGCGTGCTTCCATACCTTCCGCACAGCCGGCAGGAACGCAAGGACGACACGCGATCATCGGTGTCGGCACGGCTTATCGCCGATTTCATCGAGCATTCCGGCGCCGACAGGATCATTACCATCGACATGCACAGCACCAGCATCGAAGGATTTTACAAGATACCTATCGACCACATTTCGATGAGCCCGGTATTTGTGCAGCATATCCGCGACCATTTCGATCCTGCGCACCTTTGCCTTTGCAGCCCTGACTTCGGCGGGCTAAAGCGCATCAAGTCGTACAAGAACATCCTGCAGTGCGACATGGCCGTGATCCACAAGGAACGCCTTTCTCCCAACCAGGTGAACAGTATGGAGATCATCGGAAATGTAGCCGGTAAAAATGTGGTGATCGTAGACGATATGATCGATACCGGAGGCACATTGTGCAAGGCTGCAGAGCTGCTGAAGGAACAAGGCGCAACATCTGTGCATGCGTACATCACGCACGGCGTATTGTCGGGAAATGCTATGGAGAAGATCGGCGCTTCCGCTCTTTCATCGCTGGTGATCTCGGATACCATTCCCGTAGCGGACCAGCCGGAAAATATGGAAGTGATAAGCTGCAGTACAATGCTGGTCACAGCTATCGATCAGCTGCTGCACAATAAAAGCGTAAAGGCGATCAGCCGGATATAACAGGCTGCCCCGATAGTTCCCGGTAAATATTTTCGTACCGGTTCACGCCTTTCTCCAGCGAAAAATATTCTTCCGCTCCGCGCACCATCGGCTCTTTCGGCAAAGCCGCTATTTGTTCCAGGCGCTCCGAAACGGTGCGATACTCTTCATCGGAGAAGCTTTTTACAACATATCCTGAATTGTATTTTTCAACGATCGTATCGGTATCTCCTACACCGGAATTACAGATCACTGGCACGCCCATCGCCATCAGCTCGCCCTGCTTGGTAGGGCTCGATGCTTTCTTGGAAAAGACAGGCCGGATGAAGAAAACCGAAAGATCGAATCCGCGAAGCAAAGACGGGAGATCTTTTCGAGCCGCCGGCGCTATAACGAATCTGTCGGCCGGAATGCCCCGTACGGCGGCTGCTTCGAGTACCAGCGCACGGGGCTCGTGCGTGAAAAATGTGAACGTGGAAGCGGGATATTTTTCCAGTATGATACGGAAAAGATCCAGCATTTCTCCGAGCATATACCATGTACCGATAGAGCCGAGATAACAGATACGGAAAGCTGCAGTCGTCCGCGGCGGTTCATTTTTTTCCTCGCGGAAGCGGAACAGGTCAAGGTCTACACAGCAGGGAATGACCGTACAGGCAAACTGCGGCGGTATGTACGAAAACGAGCGGATGATCTTTTCACCTTCGTAAGTGAGTGACACCACGTGATCCGCCGAGCGGAAAAAATCTTTTTCCTTTTTTTTGAAATAGCGATAAATGCGATCGTACAGCGGATTTTTCCTGTTCCATATTTTTCCGTCCACCCGTTCGTCGGCAAAAAATCCTCTCATGTCGAACAGGAACCGCGTGCGCCACTTTTTTTTCATCCACTCGCCGGCGAAGGCTGTAATGTACCCGCGGCAATGGACAATATCAAACTCCTGTTCTTTCTGCAGCGACCTGATCTTTTGCTTAAGCTTTCGTATGTCGTAAACGGTGGAAAGTACGGGCGGCGACTTATGGTAGGTCATCGGGATCCAGCGTATGCCGGCGGCTTCCACGATCGCGTCGATCTGTCCGCGGCCCGCCATTTTCTCCGGCTTTTCGAAGCTGATGAGCGTGATCTCGTATCCTTTCCGGCTTAATCCCGTGAGATACGGCAGCACCTGCGACTGGCCCAGAGGGTCCGTCATGCCGTCGTACGAAAGATACAATATCCGTGCTTGCATCCGCCAAAGGTAGCCAAAAGCGGTTTATTTTTCCAGGAACATGTGCAGTACCAGCAGCAGCCATACCCGGTTATAGAGATAGTCCTTTCCGCCTGAATATTGCGCGAGGAGGCGCTTCACTTCTTCGGGCCGGGCTACTCCCGCGCGTCTGACATTCTCTTCGGAAAGATATTCCGTCACAAGCCCGCGAAGATCGTTGCGGAGCCATTTGCTGAGCGGAACGGAAAAGCCTTTTTTCGGACGGTCGAAATAGGATTCGGGTATGTATTCGTACAGCAGTTTTTTCAGCAGGTATTTCGATGTATTTCCCCTGCGCTTAAAGTTTTCGTCCAGGTTCAGGCTCCATTCTATGATACGGTAATCGAGCAGCGGGACCCGCGCTTCCAGCCCGTAGTGCATTGTAGCGCGATCTACTTTCACCAGCAGGTCGTCTTTGAGGTAATACTTCAGGTCGAAGAACGCCTGCTTTTCTGCCGCAGAAAGTTTTCGCGCGGAAGGAAATTCCGGCACGACTACCGGATTGGAATACCACGATGGCTGTACCAGCTTTTTTATTTCCGCCCTGCTGAAAAGATATTGCTCCTGCGAAAATATATGTGCCGGAAGCGATCCCCGGTCCGGGATCCGGAATACGGAAGCCGCACGCTGCATGCGCAGATCGCCCGCCGATAAAAGGTTTGCTGCAACGTGACGGAGAGAAAATGTGAAAGGATCGCTGAGCCGTTTGGCCCACATATACGCTCCGTATCCCATGAACAGCTCGTCGCCCCCGTCGCCGGTAAGCACCATTTTTACATGCTGCCGGGCCACGCGCGATACAAGCAGGGTAGGGATCGCCGAGCTATCGGCAAAAGGTTCGTCGTATATCGAGAGAAGCTGCGGCACAAATTCAAGCGCTTCTTTTTCCGTTACGGTGAATTCTGTATGCTGCGTGCCGAGATATTTTGCCACCTCACGCGCGAAAGGAGCTTCGTTATGGGATGATTCGCCAAAGCCGATGGAAAATGTGGAAAGGTTTTCCGTATGGCGCGCGGCTACGGCGGTAACCAGGCTGGAGTCGATCCCGCCACTGAGAAACGTTCCGAAAGGCACATCGCTGATCATCCGGTATTGTACGGAAGAATCCACCAGCTTTTTCAGTTCTTCCAGGGCTTCCGCTTCGCTGGTCTTTACATCTGGTTGTACTTGTTTTTCCGGCGACCAGTAACAGATCTTTTCGGTACGGGCTTTTTGTTTTTTCAGGTAATGGCCGGAAGGAAATTTCCGGATGCCTTCGTAAATGCTGTATGGCTCGGGAACGTATCCCAGGTGCAGGTACAGGTTGAGTGCTTCTTTGTCTATGGCCGGGGCAGTTCCTGTCCATTGTACAAGCGATTTAAGCTCGGAGGCAAATGCAAGCGTTCCGTTCCGTTCCGTATAATACAGCGGCTTGATGCCGGCGCGGTCGCGGTACAGGTACAGTGACTTTTCCGCCGAATCGTAGATCGCGATGACGAACATCCCGTTCAGCAGGGAAACAAAATCTTCTCCAAGCCTGGTAAAAAGCCTGAGGATCACTTCGGTATCCGAAGTAGTACGAAAAGATTCACCGGGAAGGTATTGGTCCCGGAGCTCGCGGTAATTGTACACTTCTCCATTGTACACCATCACGTATCTCCGGTCGTCGGAGTAGAAAGGCTGATGCGAGGCGGGAGAAGGATCGAGAATGCTGAGCCTCCTGTGGCCAAGCGCTACGCCGTGGGCGGGATCGGTGTAGAAACCTTCGGCATCCGGCCCGCGGTGCGCGATCGCCCCTGTCATCCGGCGGATCGTTTCCTCCGGTACCGTGGACGTTCCGCTATAATATCCTGCGATGCCGCACATACGCCAAAGGTATTACTTATTGGCGGCCAAACCAATTCAGCCATGCTGCGGGTTTGGTATTTGGCAACTGAATTCTCACCTTTATAGAGAATATCGCGGCTGTGTTTGACTACAGGATCAATATACTGGATCTCTTTATAGCTTTTCTGACGTACATAGTGCTGCTGTCCGCGGCCTATATCATCATGCAGCGCAATATAGAGCGGAAGCCGCACTACCGTTTTTTCATGATCGGCTTTCATGCCAAGATCCTCGGCGGGCTGATATTTGCTATGATCTACGCCATTTATTACAACGGCGGCGGCGATTCCATCGCTTACTGGCTGGGAGGCGAACGATTGAAGAACCTGTTTTTCAAAAGCCCGGGTGATTTTTTCGATGAGCTGGCCGGTAACCAGAGCTGGGTAAGTTACTTCAATCATTTCACCGCAGATACAGGATACCCACCCGACTGGCTCTACCGTTCGCCACGCCACTTTTTTGTGTGCCGTGTCACCAGCATCATTTGTTTTTTTATACCGAAGTCGTTTTTCGGCGTTACGTTCTTTTACTCTTTCCTCTCGTACTTAGGCGCCTGGCGACTTTACGAAGTGTATATCAGGAATTTCCCTTCTCTCGAAAAGAGCTTCAGATGGGCTGTGCTGCTTATTCCTTCCACACTGTTCTGGTGCTCGGGAGTGATGAAGGACACGATCGTTTACACCTGCATCTGTTATATAATTTACTTCACAGACCGCCAGTTCAGCTCCGTCGAAAAACGCTCGAGGCTAAAATTCATTCTCCGGCTTGCGATCAATATGTTCCTTATCTACAGCGTTAAGCCTTACGTGCTCATCGCATTGTTTCCCGGCTGGCTGCTTTGGATCAATTACCAGGCGATACAGCGGATCAGGAGCCGTGTGCTGAAATATTATCTGCTGCCGTTCGTGGTCACGGGCACTATATTTTTTGCGGCGCGCATTTATATGAGTACTTCCGGCGGCGAATTTGCCGCTGACGCTATCGTGGAAAAAGCGATGATCACGCGAAACGATTTTGCCTACAATGCTACGTACGGCTCCAACCGCTACGAGGTGGAAAAAGTGGAAAACACCACCGCGGGACTCATTTCTTCCATTCCTTCGGCGCTGATGGCGGGCCTGTTCAGGCCATATATATGGGAAGCTCGAAGCCCGGTGGTCTTTTTATCGGGGCTTGAAAATCTATGGATCATGAGCTTGCTGCTGTATGCCTTGTGGCGCCTGAAGATCATTGGCGTGTTCCGGCTCGTCGGGAGCCATCCGCTGCTGCTGTACTCTTTTGTGTTTACGATCATCCTCGCCTTTTTCGTAGGGTTTACGACCGTTATCTTCGGCGCGCTCGTAAGGTTTCGTACACCGATGCTGCCTTTTTTTATCGGCTTCCTGGTCATCTCTATTAACCGGATCAAAATTCTGAGAGAAGAAAAAGCAGTGCGCAAAAAAGTGCAGACGTCATCGTGACAGATGACGGAGAATAAGGCCCGCCAGGATCTCCGCTTGCTTTTCCCGTGAGTATTTTAATATTGCTGCATCGTTCGCGTGGACGGCAGTTGTTCCGGTATTCCGGTATTCTGTCACCAGTTTTTCCATTTCCTGTTCCATTGCGCTTTGGTCTGCGCACACCGTTCCGCAGCTGGTCTCTCTTATTATTTCATCCAGTATATCATTGTCGCCGGGATATACCAACACAGGCCGGCGCAGCGAAAGATATTCGAAAAGCTTGCTCGACGTAATTCCTTTTACGCCGGGATGGGAGAACATGAGAAGGACGTGAGCGTTTTTCTGGATGTCGAGCACTTCATTCTGTGGAATGCGACCGGTGATCTCCGGCAGTTCCTCATACCCCTGCATGGCCTCTCGCACACGGCGCGCCTGCACAGGATCGAAAGCAAGCCCGGGAAATTGCAGCCGGAACCGGATGTCGCTGTTCCGCGCAATGACCTTTTTTACCGAGGCACAGAAATCTTCTACCTTCTGCGTACCGTACAGTGTGCCGTTGTACACGATATTAAACGTTTGCTGCGCGCTTGTTTCCCCGGGAATAAGCCTGTCGAACCCGTTATAGATCGTATATCCTTCGCGTCCCGTATACGCCGCTATTTTCTGTGTATACCACGGAGAAACGGAAGTGATGAACCGCGCGTTCGACAACCATTTTTTTTCGGAAACGGCTTCCGCCTTATGTACCATGCTGCGCAGAAATCCTTCGTGCCTGTTGATCTCGCTGGTGGTCCAGTCGTCGCGGTAATCGGCGATCCAGCGGATACGCGGAAATTCTTTTTTCAGCCGGTACCCGGATTTGAACAGGATAAAAGGATTACCGGAAATGAGCATGTCTTCTATATCCGGCGATTCTTTCAGCAGCCCGCGTGCAAACTTTTCCATGTAACGGAAGGGCGTGAGCGCGCTGAAATAATTCTGGCCTATCAGCTCTAGTAAGGTGAATGGCTTGCTGAGCGCTCCGAATGCCGTATCGTGAAATCGTTCGTAGATGCGGTCTCTCAGGGAGCCTTTGTGCGGAAGATAATAAGCTTCGTATTCTTCCTTCTTCTCATGAATGACGCGGTCGCCGCCGGGCTTGAGAATATCTCCGGGCGAGCCGACGGGATGTTCCCAGTTGCGCGTGATAATGATGGGATAAAGACCATACCGGTGAAAATAACGCGCCCAGCTGTATACTCTGTGTGAAGCCGTAAGGTTACAGGGCGGAAAGAAATACGATATGATCAGTATCTTCTTCATTTCCTCAGGCCGGCTTTTCTCAGCAACCGGGCCAACGGCCGCAGCTTCCTGATGATGTTGATCTCGCTCGGATAGGTCGTGTGAGGGATGGGCGCCTGCTGCATGATCTGCTGGAACTCTGTTTCGGTAAGTCCCATTTTTTTGATGAAGAATTCCCTGTCGTCACGGTACAGCGCTTCGTCGTACGATGGCTTTTGCATCGCCGCCAGCGCTTCTTCGCGCGTTATCTGTCCCGAGCAGATCAGGGTTGATAAGTGCGCCTTCCGCTTGTCGATATGAAATTTTTCGGGCAGGATATATCCCTGGTAGAAACGCGTAAAAATGTTTTCAAAGTGCTTGTTGCCGTAGTCGCGCCATCCCAGCTCACGGCGGATGGTTTCCTTTACTTCATCTTTGTTGTAATTGATAAGGTTGAGCGGCTCATAGGTTTTTATTTCTTTGATCTTCCGGTTGTACCACAGCCCGAACCGGCTTATCAGCGGAATGGTGCGCACCGGGATGCTGCCGAATTTTTTGTGTATCGCCTTTATATTGATCAGGTCGTATTTGTAATGATTGAAGTTGGGCGGAAGCCATCCTTCCGTCACGGTATTGTGCCCGGTGAGGATGTACCGGATGCCGAACTTTCGCGCGATCTTGTAGGTGGATGCGATATAAGTATTGTCGGTAGGCACATCTATGTCTACCACCGAAGCCCTGAGGAACGCAAGCTGAAGGTCGCGCATTTCATTCCAGTTCACCACGTGCGTGTACAGCTCGAACCCCAGCTTGCGCACAATGTTCTCGATATTGCTTACGGCAAGCTCGGCATTCCAGCCGTTGTCTACATGCAGCACGAGCGGGCGCAGTCCCCACTGCTTGCAGAGATAAGCGAGGTAAGTGCTGTCTACGCCGCCGCTTACGCCTATCAGGCAATCGTATTCTTTTCCTTTGCCGCCGGTTTTTATCTCCTGCAGCATTTTTTCCAGCTTCGCCGCGCCGCTTGCGCCATGGTGAACAGTTCTGCGGTAAAGATCGTCGTATACATGGCAGATCTCGCACACGCCATCCGCATCGAACCTCATCTCGCTGTAATCCTGGTTATCGAGAATGCAGCGCGTACACGCCCTGTAAGAATTTTCCATACCGTGAAGTAGTGTATCTGCCAGGCGGCTGTAATTTTTTTCAGAATTGTAATGCTGATCCCATTCGAGATAAGCTGCGGATTTCATTTCCGCTTTCTGTTCCGCGCCCAGATGATGATAGGTGAGCAGCGCCTGCTTTACGTCGTTTTCCTGCGGCTTTTCAGGAAGCAGGTAACCATTGATCCCGTTATGGACGATCTCCGGAATGCCGCCTACCGCGGGAGCAATAGCGGGAATGCCATGTGACATTGCTTCCATGATGGAGACCGGAAGCCCTTCCGAATGGCTTGTATTCAGAAGCAGGTCCGTTTCCGTGGTCGCCAGGAATTCGTCTATCTCCTGTCGTGTCAGATTACCGGTAAAACGGAACGTAACATTTTTTTTATCCGACAGCATTTTCTCCGCCATTTCATGTATCCGTTTTCCATAGCTGCCTTCACCGCCGCCTATATGGTGCCAGTGCACGGCTACTTCGCTGACCGATGCAAGGCTCCGGATGAGAAGCTCCATGTTCTTCACAGCGGAAATAAAGCTGATGCTCACGATCCTCAGCGCATTTTCCGCAGGTTGTGTATGATTCCGTGCGGCAGAAGCCACGCCAAGCCGGTACACTTCAAAATATTCTTTGGGAAAATTCAGCTTCGCTCTAATATATTCCAGGCCGTGCTGCGAAATGAGCAGGGTTTTGTCCAGAGCAGGAATGATGATCTTCCTGAACGGAAGGTACGGCGGATCGTGGCGTTCAAAATAAAGGTCCCAGCCGTGCGCGCGCGTGTACGCTTTGGTGGCGGGAACCTGTTTCTTTATTTTATAGATCGCGTAGGTGTATTCTGTAAACCAGTACGAGTACAGCACGAGCCCGCGGTGACTGACCGACTGGCGGCTGAGCTCCTTCAGAAGCCTTTTGCGGAAGCTGTACTCCCTGGCTTCATAAGCCATAAATGTTTTTATAATGGGAAGTGAAACCGGCAGGCCGAATTCTTTTTTTACCGTTTTTACAAGCGTGTAAAGTATCCTGATCCCCATTCTTTCGAACGAAGTGATCTTATGAAAAACAGAATATTTATTGTAAACCGGAACGACAAAAACGTTATGGGGCAGTTCGAAGAGCTGGTTGCTGAGATCGATCTTTCCCGCCTCCGGCAGAATGATCAGGATCTTGTCGAAGTGGCGGCTGAGCACAAGCACCTCTTCGTGGAGGAAAGGTTCCCCAAAGCCGAAAGGATAATTGGTGGCAACAATGCCCAGGACTTTTTCCAAAACTCCAGATTTAGCTCAAAAATAAGAATAAACGGGCATCAGGCCGATAATGAGCGGATTTCGGCGTCGGAAGGATAATTGATGAGGACTGCCTTGTTCTTCCCATAGAAAACGAAGAGGCTGCCCGCCGCTACAGCAGAAGCACCGCTTTCGAAAGCTTTTTTCAGATCCGCAAGGCCGGAAGCGCCACCGCATGCTATGACCGGGATCGACAGCCGTGAAGTTATTTTTGCTATGAGATCGGTATCGTATCCCTGGCCGGTGCCGTCACGATCGACGCTGGTAAGCATAAGCTCGCCCGCGCCTTTTTCTTCCATCATTACGGCGAATTCTTCGGCTTTGTAAGAGGTTTTTTTCTTCCCGTTATGGGTGTGAACGTAATATTTTCCCCAAAAATCTTTTTTGACATCGGCCGAGACAACGATGGTGGAGGAACCGAAGTTCGCCGCCGCCGCTTCGATAAATGACGGATCTTCCGCCGCCCTGGTATTCACAGCCACTTTTTCGATGCCCAGCTCGTTCAGCCTTTTTATATGATCGAGAGAAAAAACTCCTCCACCGTAGCACAGGGGCATGAAGCATTCGCCGGCAAGCTGTTCTATATATTCGAAGTCCGGTCCTTTTTCCGCCTGTATATCCAGCACGATCAGCTCGTCGACCTCTTTTTCGTTAAAGATCTTGATGGCGTTGGCCGGATCTCCCACATATACCGGAGCGGAAAAACGCACTGTTTTGTACAGCGCCTTTTTTTGCATCAGCAGAACGGGTATAACACGCTTGCGGAGCATCAATAGTTTTCTATAAAGTTTTTGAGGAGCTGCATTCCGAACGAATGGCTTTTTTCGGGATGGAACTGCACCCCCACTATATTTTCATTTTCATAGGCCGCCACGAAAGAATAACCGTATGCCGACATAGCTTTGACATTTTCCGGGTTACGGCAAACCGCGTGGTACGAATGCACGAAATAGAACCTGGGAGGATCGGGAAGATCGCGGAATGTGCGGCTGGGAGCGGAAAGCGTAAGCTCATTCCACCCGATGTGAGGTATCATTATCTTCTCCGCCGCCTGCTCAGGCCGGAAGCGCACGAACGACGCGTCGATCCATCCCAGACCGGGCAAAGAAGCTTCCTCGCTGTCTTTCGCCATGAGCTGCATGCCAAGACAAATGCCTAACACAGGGGTTTTTTCTGCCAGTACTTTTTTTTCGAGAATGGGAATAAGCCCAAGAGCGTGGAGCTGCTCCATGCCCTTGCCGAAGTGGCCCACACCCGGCAGGATAAGATGAGTGGCGGTCGCGATCTCTTCCGGATCCCCGGAAATAGCCGTGGCATATCCCGCTTTCTTCAGCATATTCCGGATGGAACCAAGATTTCCCATCCCATAGTTCACGATTACAATTGATTTGCCAGGGTCCATGCAGTGGTACGAAGGTAGGAACCTTAATCGAATTGTACAATCAGATTCTCGCCTGAACGGCGCATTGTATGGCTGTAACCGGAAATTGCCTGCATAAACTGTTCGGTGCAGCCGGGATGGATCCTGTCGTGCAATTCGATCACCAGGTTGCGGGTAATGGACAACCAGTCATGGAAATTATCCTTAAATAGTTCAATCTCAGAACCCTCGATGTCTATCTTAAGAATATCGATACGGCTTATGCCATACGTGCGTACAATATCGCCTATGGAGGTGGCCGGGAATGCGCCGGCATCTTCCGGGCTGCATTCAGTCACCCGGAAGGCCCAGTTGCTTGCCGATCCGTTCATGATCTTCAGATGGCAGGGATATCCCCACACCGCGGAATGGATGGCTTCGATATTCGGATTTGCCCCGGCATTTCGCCGGATGAGCGCCAGATTCTGTGTATCCGGTTCTACCGCGATGATCTTTGCGTCCGGGTAAATTTCGGAAAAGTACAGCGCGGCGTGCCCCGCATTTGCCCCGCAGTCGAGGATCACGCGGACGTTTGTCCTGTCGATGCCGGGGAACTTATAACATTCATGCGCGTAGATATGCTCGAACGAATAAAGATCGGAAGTACCTGATCGTATGTAAACCGGGTTCTTATAGCCCGGAACGGAAAGTTCTATAACAGCAGGTGAGCTTTTACGGACAGAAAAGTAGATCGAAACGCCTTTGCTTCCCCACCTTTTTATGTAACTTAAAAATGTGAGCAGATCATAGTAATATTGGCGGAGCTTCGTCATTTCGTAAAAGCTAATCTTTTATCGTCGTTAAAGAATTCGTTGTAATCGGCGATCCATCTTTCATCTTCGGCTGATGGAATGTAAGCAGTCATGTCCGGATCGTCATTGTCCATCATAAGATACGGTTTTCCAGCCTTGTACAGCACTTCAAACCGCGGTTTTTTTTCCGACTGCAATATTTCCGGCAGCCCGCAGTATTTGCTGACGTCAAACTTCCTGCACATCGAAGCTATCAGCCGGCCTGAACGGAATTTGAGCGTTCTTTCATCTGTGCTTCCGAAATTGTGCAGGAACCAGGCGTTTCTGAAAACCCCGAAATCATTGTATTTGCTTCTGGCCGCGTCCGTTCCCGTATTTACCGTTTCGCGCCAGTCCAGGTAGCAGTGCCTGTACATGATCCTGGCGGGCGGACGAAGGTTGGAAAAATGGAAGCTGTAATATTCTTTTCGCAGCTTCAGCCTGTAGTGAAGGGGGATCACCGCGTGTTCCATCCTGCCGTATTCTTCGGTGAAAAGGAATTTGTTGCTGAAGGTGCGAAGGAACGGTTCTCCCGCATCCACCACTTCTGTCCAGCTGCTCACATGATGATAATCGCCTGTAAGGTTGATGCGTGGCAGTGTGTACGCGGCAGGGCGTTTTGCCTCCAGGCATCTGCGCTTCAGATCAGTAAATTGTTTTTCTTCGTTTATCGCCAGCATGTCGCCGTCCCATTTCAGCACCCACGAATACTTAACGCGCGAGAGAGCGAACTGTACCATGTCTACCAGCAGCATGCCCGGTTTGGAATGAACTTCTATCTCCGTTTGGCGGTGTATTGCCTGGAAATCTTTCATGATCTCCAGTGTGGCGTCCGTCGATCCGTTGTCGATAAGGATGAACTGATCCGCTATACCCAGCAGGCTTTCAAGGCACATTTTCAGATGCGTCTCTTCGTCTTTACATGGAATGTATACAGATATGCCTTTTTTCAGCTTTTCGCCGCTGAAGCTTTTCTGGTCGCCGGCTAATTCATTCTTTCCTGTAAGGTAAGCGAGATATGAGATCAGCGGCCGGACCACTTTGTATTTGATCTTATGCAATACGGCGACCAGCCATTTGATCGCGGCGGGTGTGTTATATTTTGTATGAATGAAAAAGCTCATGCAAGGATCGAATAGTAAAATGTATGAAGCGCCGCTACATAATCCCGTATATTGAATTGAGCGGCATATGCCATTCCGTTTTCACGGATCCGGGTATAAAGTTGCCTGTTTTCCGCCAGTTTTATCACCTTATCGGTAAATGCCTGCACATCCCTGCTGTTTATAAGAAAACCGTTGATCCCGTCTTCGAGCAGCTCGCTGTTGCCTCCGCCGTTCGTGCTCACTACCGGGAGCCCGCAGGCCATAGCTTCCACGAGGCTCAGCCCGAACGGCTCGTCTACTGCTCCATGTATATAAATATCGCTCTCTGCCAGGTATTTCTCCGGGGCGTTCACATTCCCGGTAAGCGATACGGAATCCTGCAGATCCAGCGACCGGATGAGCGATTCCAGGTTTCTTCTTTCGCTTCCTTCGCCAAGAATATACAGATGCGCGTTTATATTCAGGCGTTTCAGCTCGCCGGTAACATGTACCAGGAGCTCTTGCCCTTTTACTTTTTCCAGCCGCCCGATGGTGATGAGCCGCAACGTGCCGCCGGAAAAAATACGGTCGCCCGGTTTGAAAATTTCATGATCGATCGCATTCGGTAATACCGTTATCAGCTTTTCCGGTATCCCGGCTTTCGACTCCAGGTATTTTTTATAATGATCTGAAACGGTAAGGAAACGGTTATCGCATTCCCTGTACTTCTTAAAGATAAAGCGTTTTTCGTAGGCGTCTGTCCAGCTTCTTTTGTGGAACAGGCCATGTGCCGGAAATTTTTCGTACTGCGAAGTCCGCCCGTGTATATGTGATACATAGCGGACGTCCTTTCGCAGATTATACCGCGAAACGAGGTCGGCGTAGAATGCGTGTGAATGGATAACGTCGGGCCGGAAGGAATTGATAAGCGCTTCGAGCCGGTCCGTATCCGCTTTATTTTTACGCAATGGCGAAAGGGTTATGCTGCCCATATCGTAATGAACAGATAGCTCTTCTGTAAAAGGGTAGGCGCTTCCGGAAGACAATACCGCGACCTGTACTTCTGCTTTCCCGGTGCGGAGCGTTTCCCTGCAAATATCCAGCAGCAGCCTTTCGGCGCCGCCTTTTCCAAGGGTCGGGATGACGTGCAGTATTTTCAGGAAATCTTCCAATCAGTAAATACGGTTTAAGATGCTGTCTGCCACAAACGGCCTGAAATGCTTGTGCTCGTAGTAATTCCTTATATTTTCCGTGATGGGATTTACGCCGGAATAATCGTAAACATTTTTTTTACCGAAGGTTTTTTCCAGCAACGCGATATCGTCCGGATGTAACGGAACTTGGTCGTACCACGGAGCGATCACAACTTTTACCGGGCACTTTTTCTTCTGCAGGAGAAGATATATCATCGTGAGGTGGTAGCGGCCCTTCTCGGTGATCACCTTTTGGGGAACGTAGGTTTTCATATCGCCCCGGTCGTAAAACACATCCCTGTATTTTTCGTAAAAAGCGTCCTCGCTTTCCCTGAGCTGCTCTTCATACATGGTGTAATAGTGATCGCCCGTCTCGCGGTCGTAACCGAAGTTTGCTGCGAACATATAATGATCGTCCATCGCTCCGCGTATCTTCCACTGCCAGTAAGCTTTCAGGAACCCGGGCTTCAGCCAGGCCATGAAAAAATATTTGTAGAACTGCGTGGCCGCCTCCCGTGAGTACCGGTAATCTTCACGGAACAGGTGCGTCTCCGGGTTTTCCGTTCGCGAAAGTATCCGGTGATCCAGCACAAGAAGACAGGATCTCATTTCGTATCCTTTCCGGTCCAGGTACGCCAGCTTGTGCAGAATGCCGAACAATGTCTCGTCATTCACCCCCATATGGAACGGATGAGATACCGGCACATGCGGTTTCCACGAATCGGTAAGAAATGCTTTGGAACGGGAGGAGCCCATAATGAATCCGTCGTAGGGAAACGGCTTGTCTTCCAGCCAGCGGCGCTGGAAAACACGGTCGTTGATAAGCGGGCCGGTGAGCAGCGGGCTGTCGTACCGCCTGATCACCCGTAGCGGATCCATTACGATAAACACGCTCACCAGCAATAGCAGCGGACTAAGCAGGACGAGAGAACGTATGGCGATCCGTTTCATTAAAACTGGAAATAGATGAATTCCACTTCTCCAAAATAACCAAGAAAAACAATAGCATACAATAAGGCGAAGTACACCGTCATCCGGAATGCAGGGCTCCTCCGGAAGAATTGTACGATCTGCGGTTTGTCTTTGCAGATGTCCGCGATATAAAGCACGGCGATCCCGCAGAAGAGAGCGGCAATGAATGATACGGGGTAGGGGTTGAATCCTGCAAAAGCATTAGCGCCGCCGAGGTAAGCCGCCAGATCTGAGAATGTGTGTGTGATGATCGTACGGATGATCGTAGCTGCCTGGTGAATGTTATCCGCTCTGAAAAAGATCCAGGCGATGACTACCAGGACAAAAACAAAAAAGATCCGGATGAAGCCGGGAACTTTTATACGCGGCCGCCTGATCTTTTCAGCCATTTTTTCGGTCACGATATAAATACCGTGCAACGCCCCCCATGCCACAAATGTCCAGTTTGCGCCATGCCATAGCCCGCTGGCGAGGAAGGTGATAAAAAGATTGTAGTACGAGCGCCATTTCACCGTGCGGTTTCCTCCCAATGGAATGTAAACGTAATCGCGGAACCAGGTGCTGAGCGAAATGTGCCACCGCGACCAGAAATCTTTGATCGAACGCGCAATGTACGGTACGTTGAAATTCTTCATGAGATCGTAACCCATTACTCTCGCGCTGCCGATGGCAATATCGGAGTAACCGGAGAAATCGCAGTAGATCTGGAACGCGAAGAAGAAGGTGCCGGCAAGCCAGGTGAGCGCGTTCTGGTTCTGAGGCGTACCGTATACCTGGTTCACCACAAGGCTTAGATTATCGGCGATAACGATCTTTTTGAAGAAGCCCCATAACATGAGCCGGAGCCCGCTCGTCACACGGTCGTAGCTGAAATCGTTCTTCCTTCTGAGCTGTGGAAGCATGTGCCCTGCGCGCTCGATAGGTCCTGCCACAAGCTGCGGAAAGAAAAGCACGTACAGCGCGTAAAACCCGTAATGCCTTTCGGGCGCGATCTTTTTCTTGTACACATCGATCGTGTACGCCATAGTTTGAAATGTATGGAACGAAATACCTACAGGAAGCAGAATATAGTAAGAAGGTACGCCGTAGAAGATATTTATCGCCTGGAATGCATCGCGCAATGATTCGTTGACGAAGTTAAAATATTTGAAGAAGCAGAGAATGGCGAGCGTCGACACCAGCGAGCCGACCAGCCAGGCTTTCCGGTACGTTTCGTTTTTGCTCCGGTTGATCTCCAGCGCAGCCACGTAATCGATGGATACGGAGAACAGGATCACGAAAATGTATTCTACCTTCCAGCACATGTAGAAGTAACAGCTCGCCGCCAGCAGAAGGATCCATCGGTAACGGTAAGGGAGGGCGAAATAGCTCATCACGACCACCGGAAAGAAGACCAGGTAATGCAGGGAATTGAACAACATCAGTAACCCGCAGCTTTTAGTGCATTCTCCGAACGGTAACGGGTTAGCCGGTTTACCCAGCCGATATGAGAGAACCTGTGATTGACAAAGTCTCTGAGGTGAAGATGAAAGTTTCCCACCCGTCCTGTGCGGGCAGCTTTATCAGCCACGTAGATCTTTTTTCCAACGGCTTCCCGTACATCTGGTTCCATAAGTGAAAGGCCCTTAGTCCATTCTTCCTGGAAGTAAAGTTCTGCGTCATGATCAAGAAAGCCCGTGCGTTTTTTCATTTCCAGCTCATAGCGCGTAGTGGCGAAAAGATTGACCATGTCAACCGGAAATTTTTCGAGGTTTCCCCGCACTTTATTTTTTATCACCAGGTAATCATTCATCAGCAGGTTATAGATATACGGCGCCTTTAGCGGAAGCAGCCGGTACGGGTCTTCAAGGTTCAGCGACCGCATGTAGTCGTCGAACTTTCCTCTGCCGAAGTTCCTGCCGTTGCTTACCTGCTCGCCCTGGGTGAGCAATACAGGTTTCGCTATATACAGCATGCGCTCGTTCAGCGCAAGATTAATGAAGCAGGAAGAATAATCGGGCGTGGTCACACCGGGAAGATTGAAGTAACTTCCGTATTGTTTCCTGATCTTCGCGGCATATTCATTACGGAAGCAGCCGTTGAGCGTTTTCGGGAAATAAATGTCGAAGCTTTCTGCGGAAAAATAGTTCTCCACGAGAAAATTACGGATCAGCTCTTCAGACGTGAACCACGTTGTTTTTCCCAGCGGATGGTTCCATCCCATTTTATGTTCATGGTCGTTGTACAGCTTTACTCCGTACGATAAGGCATTCACTTCACCATATTTTTCGAGCGCCCGGTGCACGTGAGCCACACCGTTGGGATACAAAAGCTTCCGGTCGGGAAGAATGATCACGTAACGCCCTGTGGCATGCCGCGAGGCCCATTCCCAGTGGTCGATCATGCTCAGCACTTTTTCGGTGCGGATATACCGCAATCTCGGATCGGAGAGAAAGGGCTGAATGTTTTCGTAGGTGGACGGTTCGTTGAAATTATCGGAAACGATCACTTCCACATCGCTGAACTTCTGGTGCAGCGCGCTGTACAATGCATCGTGGAGATAGTCCGGGCGGTTTCGCGTAGGTACGACAATCGAAAAATAAGGTTTTGCCATAACTACTTTTAATTGCCGTATACGAATGGCGGCCGTTGTAAAATTGGCCTGGAGTTCGGCCTGAATATATAATCGGGATACATTCCCGTAACTATGGTGTTGTCGGGAACATCTGTATTGATTACACGAACGCCCGCGGCAATACAAACATTATGGCCGATCCTCGACTTCCCGAGTACGGACGAGTTTGCGTACAGGACGACGTCGCCGGTAAATTCGGGGAAGATCCCTTCGTTCAGGCAACCTACGGTGCATCCCTGGTACGCTACGAACATGCCGGAAAATTTTCCTCTTCCGATGATGGTTCCCAGCGGATGTACAAGCAGGAAAATTTCCGGAAGCTGTGACGTGAAATAAATGTCGACGCTGTGCAACGCTTTGTTCAGGTAATACAGCTTGGTGCAGAGCTGTGTGTCGCCTTTTTCCAGGTATATGTGATTGGCCAGCATGTAAAGGTACATGCAGTACTGATCCGTTTGCAAATGATTAAAAATGATACGGCCGCCTTCGTTGAAGTACTTTTTCCTGATCCCTCCGAAGCAGCTATACACCCTTTGTTCGGCGGAATTGATCCAGGGCAGGAGCTGTCCGGGAGTTATCTCCGATCCGTCCGGAAAGAAATGATTGAGCTGAGCAGAAATATACCTGCTCAGGCCCGGATTATCGAGTGAGGTGTTCCTTTCCATTTTCAAGTACAAAGTTAAGCTTTGTACGGTCTCCCCAAAATTGGAACGGTTCGTAGTCGGGGTAGGGATAGTAGCCGGTTTCGAGCTTGATCATGCGTCCGAGGGCATCGAGCTGCTGAAGCACGAAATCTTTTACGGTAACAGGATTTCCCCTACAGAGATTCAGCGTGCCCCACGCGGTGCGGCTTTGCACAATGTGCGAGAGGATCGTTGCCGCTTCCTCTGCGGGAATAAAATCCCGCACCTGGTCTCCCGGCGACATCCTGAAAGCTTCGTCGCCTCTTTCCAGCGCGGCGATCAGCTGTGGAAGCAGAGAAGAAGGGAACTGTCCTTCGCCATAAATATAGAACAGGCGCACCCAATTCAGCTGTATGGCGTCTCCGTGCGTCTGGAGATGTTCGTGCAACCGGTGCTTGGCGCGCGCGTAAGGAACTACGGGCGTGCACCGGACCTCTTCGTTTAGCATTCCTTCCTGCTTTCCATATTCAAGGCAGGTGCCGGTCACAGTGATGTTCTTCAATCCCCCGGCGATGAGCGCATCGAGGAAATTTACCTGCTGCTCCAGGTAGATCGTTTCGTGCAGCGGATTTTTATAATCCGGAAGACCTTGCCACGCGAGATGCAGCAAAGCATCCGGTCTTTCAAAATGATCGTACAGATTTTCTTTCGGGGATTGTGCCAGGTTCCATGGGATGAACCTGGTATTTTTTTCTTCCAGCCATTGGGGAATGTTTCGCGCCGTACAGATCAGCTCGATACCCGGCTGTGACAGCAGGCTGCTGATCGTATGCCTGCCCAGAAAGCCCGTTACGCCTGTTACCAGCAGCTTCATATCACCTGCAGTTCGGGTACCGGAACAACGAACTTTCCTCCCCATTCACGAATATAGCCGAGTTGCTGTGTAATTTCTTCTTTCAGGTTCCACGGAAGGATGATAACGTAGTCGGGGCGCTCTGCTTTGAGAACGTCTTCCTGAACAACGGGGATGTGGCTCCCGGGAAGGTAAAGTCCCTGCTTGAACGGGGAAGCGTCAACCACAAACGTAACCTGGTCCGGCTTGATGCCGCAGTAATTCAGCAATGTATTTCCTTTGGCCGCAGCGCCGTATGCTGCGATCTTTTTTCCTTCCAGCTTTTCCGCTGCGATAAATTGCAGGAGCTGGTTCTTTACGATCGTGGCTTTTTCCTGCAGGCGGAAGTAATATTCCAGCGTATTCATTCCGGCAGCGATCTCTTTTTTCAGCATCTGTCCGACAGACGGCAAAACGGGAAGATCGCCGTTCTCGGTATGACGGATATAAAGGCGTAACGATCCCCCGTGGGTCGGCAGCTCTTCTACATCATATACGGTGAGACCATGCGCTTCGGTAACCTGTAGCAGCGAGTAAAGTGAAAAATACCAGAAATGCTCGTGGTAGATGGTGTCGAATTGGTTCTGCGCCACCAGGTTATAAAGGTGCGGGAATTCAAGCGTGATCGTTCCTTTTTCGTGCAGGATGATCTTGAGGCCGCCGGTAAAATCGTTGATGTCGGGCACGTGCGCGTACACATTGTTACCGATCACAAGATCAGGTTTAGGATGCTGAGATGTGTACTCTTTTGCAAAATCCTGTCCGAAAAAACGGATCAGTGTCGGAATCCCTTTTTCGATCGCTGCATTGGCTACGCTGGAAGATGGCTCCACGCCGACATGCGGAATATTTTTTTCGCGGAAGTATTGAAGGAGATAACCGTCGTTGGACGCGATCTCCATCACTGAAGATGCTTCGTTCAGTGAGAACCGCTGCGCTGCCATTTCGGTATATTTCCTGGCATGTTCCAGCCAATGCTTCGAGTATGAAGAAAAGTAAACGTAATCGCTTGAAAATATTTCCGACGATTTTTTATATTCCGCTACCTGCACGAGAAATGTTTTCTCGCTTACGTAAAGCTTTAGCGGAAAATATACTTCAGGTTCTTCCAGCTGCTCTTTTTTTAGAAACGAATTGGAGGGCGGGCTGAAGCCCAGGTCTATACAAAGATGTTTCAGTTCCTGCTGGTCGAATCTGCAGTTCATATTTCAATGCCTGTAAAATTTTTATCGAGAAAAGCGTAACCTGCGTCTTTTTCCGAGACCGTCTGCGGCACTTCCGGCCATACGATCCCGACCGCCGGGTCGGCGAAGTGAATTCCTTTTTCCGCGCCGGGCACGTAGTACTCCGAATGATGGTAGATAAGCTCGGTATTATTGGAAAGCGTGATGAAACCGTGGGCAAATCCTTTGGGAATAAAAATTGAGTAGCGGTTGGTTTCGGTCAGCTCTGCGGCGAACCACTTCAGGAATGTCGGAGAATCTTTTCTAAGGTCGATGCACACATCCCAGGCGGCGCCTTTTATACAGCGCACCAGCTTGTCTTCGGCATGGGGCGGCATCTGGTAGTGCATTCCGCGCAAGGTCGCTTTCCGCACATTCACCGACTGGTTACATTGCACAAAACCCGTGAAGCCTGGAATGCAATCGCGGAAGGTACGTTCGCAGTAATACCTGAAAAATTCTCCCCTGTCATCCTTCAACGCGGACGGGATAACGAGCCAGGGCCCTGACGGTGACATGGGTTCGATCTGCATCTTACTGCTGTTCGTTTAAGCGGTTCATATATGATCCGAGAATTTCGGCGGACATTATTTTCCCATTCGTGTAATAGGCGCTGTACCAGTCGAAAATTTCTCTGAACAGGTCTGCTTCATTGTACAACGGTTTCCAGTTCAGTTGTTCTGCGGCCTTTGAAACATCCAGGTGGAGTTTCCCTGCTTCGTGCGGTATTTCTTCCGAAAGATATTTTGCCTGCAGCGATGGGAAATATTCCGAAGCGATGCGGACAACTTCACGCACCGGGATGTGCGCGTAATGAAGAGGACCGAAATTCCACGCCGTTGCCGCGCTGGTATCGCCGGAGAGCAGTCGCTCGCCCAGCAGCAGATAGCCGTGCAGGCAGTCCAGAACATGCTGCCATGGCCGTGTGCTGGCGGGATAACGAATGCGTAATGCTTGGCCCGTTACCGCGGAGCGCACAATGTCGGGGATCAGGCGATCGGTTGCCCAGTCGCCTCCACCTACAACGTTTCCTGCGCGCGCCGAAGCGACAAGCGTACTGTGCTTTTTTCCATAATCGTTGGGATGAAAATAAGAGCGAAGGTATGATTGCGTAACGAGCTCGGCACAGGCTTTCGACGCGCTGTACGGATCGTAGCCGCCGAGAGGATCGGTTTCCGTGTATCCTTTTTCCTGTTCGGTATTTTCATAAACTTTATCGGTGGTGATCACAACCACTGCTCGAACGCCGGGGCAACTGCGGACAGCCTGCAGAAGGTTCGCGGTTCCCATCACATTGGACGAGAAAGTTCCGAGCGGGTCCTGGTATGACAGGCGGACCAAAGGCTGTGCGGCAAGATGAAAAACGATATCGGGCTGAAAGCTTGTAAGAGAATTCTCCAGCGCCTGGTAGTTCCGGATGTCATTGATCTCTGATGCGACAAGAAGATTCAGCAGCCCGAAGTGATTCGGATCGGTGTCAGGAGCAAGGGAATATCCTTTTACATCCGCGCCAAGCCGTTGCAGCCAAAGGCTTAGCCAGGAGCCTTTGAAGCCGGTATGCCCCGTAACGAAAACTTTTTTATTCCTGTAGCTTCCGGTCATCTTACCAGGTTTTCCATTTTGCGTTACCGGATTCCCATAATTCTTCGAGCACTACTTTATCGCGCAGAGCATCCATACAGCGCCAGAATCCCGGGTGACGATAAGCCATCAGCTGGCCCGCATTCGTAAGCTTTTCCATGGGATCATCCTCCCACATCTGCGCATCTGCTTTTTCGTCGAGGAATGTGAAGACGGACGGTTCGAGCACGAAGAATCCCCCGTTGATCCAATGACCGTCGCCTGCAGGTTTTTCCTTGAAATGCTGAACAGCGCCTTTTTCGTCAAATTCCAGTCCTCCGAATTTTCCTTCCGGCTGTATGGCTGTAACCGTTGCCGTGCGGCCATGCCCGCGATGAAACCTGATAAGATTGTTCAGATCGATGTCCGCCAGCCCGTCGCCGTACGTCAGCATGAAGGGCTGATCCCCGACATATTTCTGCACGCGTTTCAGGCGGCCTGCCGTTCTTGTATTCAGCCCGGTATCGACGAGCGTTACGTTGAAATGTTCGGAGAAGGTATCGTGGATCTGCACATCGTTGCTTTTGAGATCGACCGTGATGTCGGAATTGTGCAGGTAATAGTTCAGGAAATATTCTTTGATCATGTAACCTTTGTACCCGAGGCAGATCACGAAATCAGAAAAGCCCTGCGAGGCGTATATCTTCATGATGTGCCAGAGAATGGGTTTTCCGCCGATCTCTATCATAGGCTTTGGTTTCAGATGTGACTCCTCGGATATCCGCGAGCCGATCCCTCCGGCGAAAATGACGACTTTCATAATCAGATATAAGCTATGTTTTTACGAAAATACAATCTGGCAAGGTACAGAATGTCGCGGAAACTGTACGGGGAATATTTTTTCAGGAAATAAAGCCTGAAAAGCAGCCCGAAATAGCTGAAGAACATTCTTTTCTCGCGGTACAGCCGAAGCAGGAAGCGCGTCCAGATGGTGTGATACTGAAGCTTCCGCGGGCGGAACCGTTTCGAGTACCGGCTCACGAACCAGATTTCCAGCGCGTCCATCATCATGGCGGCATTCACTTCGTCCCTTTCCATGGAATGTCCGTAATGGCTTCCATTCATCTTAAGGAAATCAGACGCGAAGGAATAACCTTTGTGCGGCTGCTGGCTCAGTGAATTATTGTTGACCTGTATCTTGCGGTAGATGGTCAGCGGACGATCCAGCTTTACAAAACGGTAACCTTTGTTCAGCAGGCGGAGATACAGATCGAGATCCTCGAAGCTGAGCCGCTCGTCAAAGCCGTTCATTTCCTGAAGCGCCGCGGTGCGGTGAACAGTCGTTACGGCATGTATATCGAGGCCGGCCACCAGCATGTTTATGAATGGATCATCGCTTGGTGCGCCAAGCCGGTTGTTCACATTTTCCCGGTACACCACATCGTTCTCATCGCAGATGTCATAACCAGTATGGATCACGGCTACCATCGCGTCTTCTTTTTCAAAACGCTCAACGATCTCTGCCAGCTTTTCCGGCTTCCAGATATCGTCGGCCATCGGCGCGTAGTACTTTCCGGTGGCCAGTTTCAGTCCGTCGTTAAGACTGGCGCAAAGCCCGCGGTTCCTTGAATGCTGTATGAGCTCCGCGTGGTGGCCGGGATTCCGGAGCAGCCATTCTTTTATCATTTGCACAGAATCATCCGTGGAGCAATCGTCCACGATGATGTGCTGTATCTTTTCTTTCGGATAGGTTTGCGCCACCAGCGAATCCAGCCCGCACACCACGAACCTGCCGGTATTGTACACGGCGGTAACAACGGTAACGACGGGAAGTTCGGCAGCTGATCGGCTCATCGGGCAGAATTAAAAAATTCGACGATCGTGTCGCACACCTCGTGCGTGTCTTTTTCTTCCATGTAAGGATAGAGCGGAAGACTGATAATGGTGCGGGCAATGCTCTCAGCAAGCGGGAATGCTCCTTCGCGCAGGCCCATCCACGCGTAGGCTTCCTGCAGATGCGGTGGAATGGGGTAGTGGATCATAGTTCCGATCCCGCGGTCGTTCAGGTATTTTTGGAGCTGATCCCGGTGATCCGTACGCACTACAAAAAGATGATAAACATGCGTAGCGTCTTTTTCCGTTACAGGTAAGATAATGTCGCCCGTATCTTTCAGGCGCTCCAGGTAAATGCCCGCAATCCTTTTCCGGTCTTCCGTTGCCGCCTGCAGATGCTTTAGCTTGAGGGAAAGGACAGCAGCCTGAAGCTCATCAAGACGGGAGTTATAACCCATGACAGTGTTCCTGTATTTCACATCGGAACCGTAATTCCTCAGCCGTTTCAATTTAGCTGCAAGCGTATCGTCGTTCGTGGTGATCGCTCCGCCGTCGCCAAGAGCGCCCAGGTTTTTCGTCGGATAAAAGCTTGTTCCGTTCACGTCGCCAAAGCTTCCGGCCCTTCTGCCTTTCCAGGTGGATCCGTGCGCCTGCGCATTGTCTTCTACCACGTACAAACCATGCTTTTTAGCAACGCGCATTACCGCATCCATATCAGAGATCTGGCCGTACAGATGCACCGGCATGATCGCTTTGGTCCGCGGTGTTATTTTTTCTTCTATGAGCGAAGCATCGATGTTGTACGTGGAAAGCAACGGCTCTACGGGAACAGGAACGGCTCCTGTCTGCGTTACGGCAAGCCAGGAAGCAATGTACGTGTTGGACGGAACGATCACTTCGTCGCCATTCCCGACGCCGAGAGCTTCCAGCGAAAGCTTCAGCGCCTCGAGGCCGTTAGCTACGCCGACCGTATGAGCCACGCCGTTGAAAGCGGAGTATTCTTTTTCAAAAGCGGCCACTTCAGGGCCGAGAATGAAATAATTCGACGCGACGACTTTTTCCATGACCGACAGAAGATCATCGTTCATTTTCGCGTGCAGCTTCTCCAGTGTATTGAAAGGAATACTCATTCTGTCATTTGTTTGTCCAGCCTTTTACAACAGCCGGATTTCCGTATACGATCGCATTGTCCGGTACGTCTTTTGTCACGACGCTTCCTGCGCCTACCAACGCGTTCGATCCGATCCTCGTGCCGCCTAATATTGTCGCATTCGCGCCGATGGAAGCTCCCTGCGCGATAACCGTTCGTTGAAATTCTCCGGGATGCCGGCGCGAGCGCGGGTATTTATCGTTCGTAAAAGTTGCGTTGGGACCTATGAAAACATTATCCTCAACAGTGATCCCATCCCACAAGTATACTCCGCACTTAACCGTAACATTATCGCCGATCTTCACATCGTTCTCGATGAACGTATGGGAATTGATGTTGCAGTTGCTGCCGATCTCCGCACCGGGAAGTATGACGGCGAACTGCCACACGGTTGTGCTTTCGCCGATCTTTTCCGATTGTACATCTGCCAGCGGATGAATTTTCATACGTTCTTTTTGAAAAGTTCGTAATCGCGGATGTAATCTTTTTCGTCGTAGTCGGTCGAAGCCAGCACGAGCTGCACCGCATTGTGGGAATACTGCATCGTGTGCCAGCAGTAGGCCGGAAGATACAGGCCTTTGTTGGGCTCTTCCAGCGTGAAAACATTCACACCGTGCTCTGCCGTTTCGGTTGTCACTACAATTCTGCCTGCAACAGCCACAAGCACCATTTCCGTTTTATGATGAGCGTGCCGTCCCCGCAGGATGCTGTCGGGAGTATAATATGCCCAGAACGCGCGCCTGATCTCAAATGGAATACTTTTTCCGGTCTCGGCTATCGAAAGATACCCGATACCAGGCTCGCCTGTTTTGCTGAATTCGATGATATGGGGTTTCGTGCTCACTGGATCGTTATTTGCTTGATTATTTGTGCGGGGTTTCCCGATACAACTACATTCGGCGGAACATTTTCGTACACCACTGCAGAATTTCCAACGATAGAGTTCTCGCCGATCTCCACGCCTTTCATGATGCGCGCATTAGAGCCGATAAATACGTTCCTGCCGATCTTCACCGCCGCGGTTTTATGGTTTCCGGAGCAGCGTTCATCCGGGTGAACGCAATGGAAATCCGAATCGATGATCTCCACATTTGTACCGATCAAAGTCGCATCGCCAATGGAAACGCTGGTGCGCTCGCAGATGATGCGAAAGTTATTGTTGACCACGATATCGTTCCCGAAAATGATCTCGGAAGTACTTTCCCTTGCTTCCAGGTAAACGGAACCGTCGTACAATGCCGGAGAAGGAGCAAAGCCCAGCTGTACATTCGTGCCGAACGAAATGCGGCCTTGTCCCATGAAGTAGGACGGCTGATTGATGACCGGGGAACCGTTAACATTTTTGTTGGTGGACAAAATTTTTGCGCTGCGTATCCGCCACTTCTGGTAATAGCGGATGTACAACGATCGTATTTTGCGTTTAAGCCTCATGATAGGCGACGTTGCTGGCAAATTTCGGCTTGATCACACCGGGGGTCTTTCCCAGGAAGCTGCCGGTATTGTAAGAAACATTTTCCATTTCGAACACCAGGAGATAATCTGAATTGTATAAAATGTACTGCTGATTTTCGGCAAACAGGAATTTTACAAAATACCTTCCCGAGTTCATGATGTAGGATGGAAAGCGGTACGTAATTTCATATACGCCTTCTTTTGAATCCTGCCCGGAGCTTATGGAAGCAAAGGATTCGAACATCAGTACCTGATCCTCGTTCACTACGAATGCGCTTACGCCTACCGTTCTCTGCGCAACCGAAAGATGAAAGCGAAGCTTTATTTCGAATTCATTATCGACAGCGATCGGTTTTTCATCCGCGCCGGTAACGGACACTTCCATCACCTGCACGGAATCGTTGCCGGGACGGTCGGTTTCCCAGCTGCCGGAAATGCTGACCGAGCTGTATGACGATTGGTAAAGGCTTACGGCTTCTTTGGCGCCGCCGTCAAAAGTGAGCTCGCCTTTTTCGATCACTACTCCGCGGTTGCAGAGCTCTTTTACCGCAAGGAGGTTATGGCTCACAAAAAGGATCGTGCGCTGGTCGCTGACGCTGAGATCGTGCATTTTACCAAGGCATTTTTTCTGGAATTCAGCGTCGCCTACCGCCAGCACTTCGTCGATAACGAGAATGTCCGGCTCGAGATGCGCGGCGACGGCAAACGCGAGGCGCACGTACATTCCGCTGCTGTAGCGCTTTACAGGAGTATCAATAAATTTTTCGATCCCGGAGAAAGCGACGATCTCGTCGAGCTTCTGCCTGATCTCGACTTTTTTCATACCGAGAATGGAACCGTTGATGTAAATATTTTCGCGGCCGGAAAGCTCGGGATGGAACCCCGTGCCGACTTCCAGCAATGAAGCGATCCGTCCGTTGTAACGGATACTTCCGTTAGTAGGCGGCGTGATGCGCGACAGGATCTTCAGCAACGTGCTTTTTCCCGCACCATTCTTCCCGATGATGCCGATCACATCGCCTTTGTTCACATCGAAGCTGATATCGCGCAGGGCCCAGAATTCTTCCGCTTTGGTTCTTTTGCGGCGTACGGAACCGGCAAGGAATTCCCTGAGGCTTCCGGAATTTTCTTTTCCGAGCTTGTACTTTTTTGAGACGCCTTGTATGTTGATGATCGGTTCAGCCAAGACAATCAGATTATATCGGCAATTTTACTTTCGACGCTTTTGAAATACAGAAGGCCTGAAAGCAGCAGTACGAAGGTAATACCAATCGCCGAAATAATCTGCATTTCACCGGGAAAGGCTGTTCCCAGCAGGGACCAGCGGATGAGCTCCATGAATGCGGCCATGGGGTTTGCCCAGGCGATCCATTGCCATTGCGGAGGAATGATGGAAACCGGGTACGCGATAGGTGTGGCGTAAAGCCCGATCTGGATAAGAAAAGGAATAATATACTGGACGTCGCGGAACCGGATGGTAAGCGCGCTGATCCATATTCCCACGGAAAGAGAAAAGATAATGACCAGCAGCAGCACGCCCGGCAACGCCAGCAATGACGAAGAAACAGGAAACCGGTAAACGATGAAGAGAAGCAGGGTAAGAAGCAGGCCGATGGCGAGATCGATGAAACCCACGATGGATTTGGAAACCGGTATGACCAGCCGCGGAAAATAGACCTTGGTAACGAGGTTCTGCGCGCCGATGATGGAAGTGCCCGCCTGGCTTACCACGAAGCTGAAAAAGCCCCATACGCTCATACCAACCGTAATGAAAAGCAGGTAGGGAACGGGACCTGTATCTACTTTAGCGAATTTTCCGAAAACAATATAAAATACGAGAAGCGTGAGGACCGGCTGGATAAAAGCCCAGACAAGGCCGAGCAAAGCCTGGGAATAGCGGATGCGGAAGTCCCTTAGAGCCAGTGCCAGAACCAGTTCGCGGTATCCAATGAGCTCCCGCAGCCCCAATGAAAGCTTCTTTTTGCTTTCAATTATCGTAATCATTTGATACCTTTATAGTTTGTTCCCTACGATAAAAGTATTAATTTTTTCGGGAATTGATTGAACGCCAACGTTAATATGCTACGACAGAACGCCAAAGCTTTTTGCCTTATTTTCATTTTGTTCCAGACGTTCTCTGTCCGTGCGCAACTTTCTCTTGTTTCTCCGTCGGACAATCTGGTGATCGGCGAAACCGCAATTTCCTTTACTTGGAACAAAGATCCGGGGATCAGCGCTTCACGGCTGGAAATATATAATAACCAACTGCTTACTTCCATGTTTTACCAGTCGCCGGTAGTGCCGGGCGACAGTCTTCGCGTCACTTCTTTTGTGCCGGGAAACACGTACTGGTGGAGAGTGGTAGGTTACCGGCCGTCGGGAGATTCGTTGTTTTCGCCGGTCAGAAGCTTTATCGCTTTCCAGCCGGGAATATTTCCGGGCTTGAGGTTATGGGTCCGCGCCGACAGCAATATCGTGCAGAGCGGAAACCAGGTGGCCGCATGGAACGATCTGAGCACTAATAATACGGTCCTTTCGCAGTCCAATCCTGCGCGCCGCCCGTCGTTACTGGCCGATCCGTACGGAATACACACGCCGGCGCTGCACTTCAGCGGAACGCTGCAGGGCCTTGCAGGCAACCTTGTGCTGTCGTCGTCTCCGGTAGTTGAGCTTTTCTCCGTTCACAAATATATCGGCGGAAATCCTCTCGGGATGCTGTACGAGCTTTCCCCCGATTTCAACGGCTCTCCTACAGGACTGATGTTCTACTACGACCAGGCGGGAAAGAATGAAGTGATCGGCCATATGGGAAATAACGGCTACAACATTATTTCCGGCAACGCCGCGCGCGATTCCGCTTACTATATATATAATGTTCAATACAATAAAAGCTCCGCCGCTAACGAAATATCCGCGAGGATAAACGGCGGTCTGCTCAGCTATAGCTACCTGTTCAACGCGGACAATACAAATACTTTCGGCACGAATGTGCTTAACGTAGGAGCGAGGAACGCGGGCAGCGCTTTCGGCTTCAACGGCGACCTGGCGGAGATCGTGCTGTACGACAACGCGCTGACCTTACCGCAGAAGCAGCTTGTGGAAAGGTACCTGCTCGATCATGTTTCGCCGCCCGTAAATCTGGGCCGCGACATTAAGATCGACAGCGGTTTTTGCTTTACGTATCTTTTTACGCCGGACATTCACGAATACGTTTCGTACAGCTGGTCGACGGGAGATACCACGCCGTCCGCCACCATCAGCGCTTACGGTTCGTACTGGCTGCAAGCGACAGATCAATTCGGAAGGACTTCTTCCGATACGATCATTTTTACTCCTGATCTGCGGCTTATAGCCGATACGAGCGTTTGTCCCGGCGATTCAGTGCAGATCGATCTTACCGGCTTCTATCCCGGCAACCAGGTGATCTATCAATGGTACAACGGCCAGCAGGGACCGACGATCTACGTCAACGCTCCGGGAACTTACTGGGTGGGCATTTCCGATTCTTCCGGATGTTTTTCATACGTCGATACGTTTACGGTGACTTCGGATATATTTTCGACTACAGCTTCGCTGGGACCAGACACCACGCTTTGTTCGGGAAATCTTATCCGGCTGGATTTTTCGGAACCGGGAGTAACATATCTATGGAGCACAGGAAGCACAGATTCGGTAGCGGTGGTAACTGTTACCGGGAACTATTGGCTACAGGCCGTGAACGCGACCGGCTGCGTAGTGCGTGACACAGTATTTGTAACCGTTGCCGGAAATGCGCCCGACGTGGCCCTTTCGGTGCAGCGACCGTGCGAGGATGCTGCCGCGCAATTCACCGACCAGTCCGCTTCCGCTAATATCATACAGCAATGGGACTGGAATTTCGGCGACGGGAATTCGTCCGCGGCACAGGATCCGCTGCATGTGTATACCGATACCGGAACGTACACCGTATCGCTTACCGTTACCACAGATGTCGGCTGCTCCAACGATACGACCGTTCAGCTGAGAATCTATCCGGCGCCTGACGCGGCCTTCGCGTATTCGGATACATGTGAGCGTTCGGGAACTTCCTTCTTCAACCAGAGCATTGCCAACGTGGGAAGTATAACGGAGACACGATGGAATTTCGGAGTGCTTTCCGCTTCGGACGATACTTCGGATGTACCGCTGCCCGTTTATACTTACGGAAATTCGGGGATCTACGAGGTGCGGCTGATCGCGGGAAACACCTACGGATGCAGCGATACAACTTCCCGGATAGTTACGATCAAAGAAGGACCCGTAGCAGATTTTTCGTATAATAAAGAATGCCTCAACGATCCTGTGCAATTCGTTAACCTGTCCGGAGCCGCTTTGCCGCTGACCATCACATCGTACAAATGGAAATTTACGCCGGTTGATTCTTCCGTGATGATCAGCCCCCGATTCACGTTCACTTCCATGGGTGCGTATCCCGTTACGTTCACCGTGGGGACGAACAACGGATGTTTCCATTCGTTCACCGATACGCTCGTGATCGATAAGTTCGTAAATGCGGGCTTCACGGTACCGAATGATACGCTGTGCAGGTTTCAGCCGTACCAATATTCCGATACATCTTCAGAGTTCAATACGGCCATTACCAGCTGGGCGTGGCGTTTCGATAACAACGGCACTTCCACCGCGGAAGATCCGCTGTTCACTTTTTCAGAAGCGGGATTGCAGCAGGTTCGCCTGATAGTTACTTCTGCTGATAACTGTACCGATAGCGCAAAAATAACAGTGCGCGTCAAAACGCCGCCGGTCGCGGGTTACACGGTAAACCAGCAAGTGGGTTTTCCGCCGCTTACGGTAACATTCAACAATACTTCGTCAGCCGACGTCACAGATTTCCAGTGGACGCTGGGGAATGGCGTAACAAGCGATATTCCCAATCCCGTTACGGTTTACACGGATTCGGGCGTATATACTGCAACACTGATCGTCACCGATGGCGTAGGATGCTCCGATACGGTAAGCCGAAACATTACCGTTGTTCGTCCGAGCTACAACATTTTACTGCAGGATCTCGTCTGCACGGAATCCAACGGTTACATCCAGTTCACCACGACAATGCTTAACCAAAGCAACATCACGCTGAACGGGATCGACTGGAGAGCCGGTATGGACAATACCCTGCAGCTGTTCGAAACGTGGAGCGGAGATCTTGATCCGGGCCAGTACCTGGCGTATACGTTCACGGGCCAGGCGCTGATCACACACGGCGCGGAGATCTGCTGCGCGGAAGTGTACCGTGTACAAAGCGTGCTGGGCGACAGCATGATCACGGAACGCATCTGTGTTCCGCTGATACACGATTTCTCCGTGCTGGATCCATATCCGAATCCTGCCACAGGCGTTGTAAATATTTTTTACGTGCTGCCGGTAGACGAAGAGGTAGAGGTAAAGGTGAGCGATATTTCCGGTAAGATCGTCCGCTCGCTGCTGTTCGAAAGCTCCGAAGGAGTGAATCTTCTTCCGCTTGACATGACGGGCTGGGCCGCGGGTGTGTACTCCGTTACCTTCTATTACCGCGAGAAAGAAATTACTAAAAAAATTGTGAAGCTGATGTGATGTTCGTCAGTTGTTTGCGAAAGGCGCGAAGAACACGTACTGGATCATATTAGCACCCATGCGTAATGCTTTCATCCGGGTTTCGTCGGAGTCGCCATGTACTTCCGGATCTTCCCATCCATCGCCCAGGTCACATTCGAATGTATAAAAAAGCACAAGCCGTCCTTCGTGAATGATGCCGAAACCCTGGGCCGTTTTTTTATCATGTTCGTGGATCTTCGGCAGGCCGTTTTTAAAATCGTATTTCTGGTGATAGATCGGATGTGAGGCAGGCAGCTCGATCAGTTCTTTGTCAGGAAATACTTTTTTGATCTCTCTGCGGAAATATCTGTCCATTCCGTAATTATCGTCGACGTGAAGAAACCCGCCGCCGAGCAGGTAATTGCGGAGGTTTTCCGCCTCCTGCACACTGAACACTACATTGCCGTGGCCCGTCATGTGGATGAACGGATAGTTGAAAATATCCTGGCTTCCCGGCTCTACGGTTTCGGGTTCGGGATCAATGCTTGTCTTCAGCTCCTGGTTGCAGAACCGTATCAGGTTGGGCAGCGATGTCGGGTTGGAATACCAGTCGCCGCCTCCGCCGTACTTCAGCACAGCTATTTTGTATTTAGCTTGGGGAGCAGGCGAAAAAAAGCTGCCGGTGATCCAGGTGGCAACCGCAAAAAGCAGAATGAAGTATCTCATGATCTGAAGAATTTACCCTCCGGAAAGGGGACTTAAAGTTAAGCAAAGTGCCCGGATAATAACGGCAGGATCGTTTTTCATATTGTGTGCTCCGACCCCGGTAACGATCCGCGCAAAAAACGCTATTTTTGAAGTATGTATAAGAAACCGGAGAGCGAAGATCTGCGCTATTTCGAATCGGTGGTGGGCGCCGGGCATGTCTTTATTGACGAGGAGGCCTGCGACCAGTACGGAAAGGATGAAACGGAAGACCTGATCTTCCGTCCGGAGGCGGTGGCGCGTCCCGCCAATACTGACGAAGTGGCCGCGCTGCTGGAATATTGCAACCGGCATGGAATTGCCGTAACTCCCAGGGGCGGCGGGACCGGCCTGAGCGGAGGCGCTTTGCCCGTGTACGGCGGTCTGGTGATCTCGATGGAGCGCTTCAACAAGATCATTCACATCGACGAAAACAACCTGCAGGTGACCGTGGAGCCCGGCGTAATAACACAGGTTCTGCAGGAAGCCGTGATAGAAAAGGGGCTGCATTATCCTCCTGATCCGTCGAGCCGCGGATCCTGCTTTATCGGCGGGAACCTCGCGGAAGGAGCGGGCGGGCCGCGGGCCGTAAAATATGGCGTGACCAAAGATTACGTGCTCAATTGCGAGGTGGTGCTTCCGGACGGACGCGTGATCTGGACCGGCGCGAATGTGCTTAAGAATTCCACCGGTTATAATCTCACGCAGCTTATCGTAGGCAGCGAAGGTACGCTCGGCATCATCACCAAAATTGTGCTGAAGCTGATCCCGTTCCCACCCCATAACATCGTAATGCTGGTATCATTCGCCGATCCGCAGAAAGCGTGCGAAGCGGTGGCGGCAGTTTTCAAAGCCGGTATCGTGCCTTCGGCGCTCGAATTTATGGAGCGCGACGCCATAGACTGGACGCTGCGGTACAGAAGCGATATCGCTTTGCAGATAAGCCCTGAAGAGCAGGCGCACCTTCTCATCGAAGTGGACGGGACCGATATGGAAACGTTGCGGAAGGACGCCGAAAAGCTGGCTCCTGTTATGGAAGCGTACGATGCGCTGAACATTCTCTACGCCGAGTCGGCCGAAGAGAAAGCCGCTCTGTGGAAGCTGCGCAGAAGCGTGGCCGAAGCGGTGAAATCGAATTCGGTGTACAAGGAGGAAGATACCGTTGTGCCGCGCTACTATTTGCCGGAACTGCTGAAAGGCGTGAAGGAGATAGGAGACAGGTATGGCTTCAGAAGCGTGTGCTACGGCCATGCCGGCGACGGCAACCTGCACGTAAACATCATCAAAGGCGATCTGCCGGACGATGTATGGAACGAAGAGCTGCCGAAAGGGATCCGCGAGATCTTCGGTCTCTGCGTAAGGCTTGGCGGAACGCTCAGCGGCGAGCATGGCATCGGCTACGTGCAGAAGGGATACATGGACATCGCCTTCGATCCGGCGCAGATGGAGCTGATGAAGGGCATCAAGCGGCTTTTTGATCCGAAGGGGATATTGAACCCGGGGAAGATATTCGATGGAGAATAGCCTGTGCAGCTTAACCGCACCAAATAAAAAAGGCTCCGTGCGGAGCCTTCAATCAATTTATTTTACTTCTTAATCCCTCCGTGCGCCGAGGAACATCAGGATGTAATAGAGCAGAAGCGTAAGCGAAGATAACGCCGCGATAACGTAAGTAGTGGCAGCGAGCGAAAGCGCTTTGGTAGCTTTCTTATGTTCTTCGCCGTGGGTAAGCCCTGTGCCGTTGAGCCAGGCCAGTCCGCGGCTGGTAGCGTTGAATTCCACCGGCAGGGTGATCAGGCTGAACAGCGTAATGGCCGCCTGCGCGATGATCACGACAAGCAGAGCGGTCTGGATGTTGAGCCAGTGAAATGCAAACGCGCCGAACAGGGAAGCGATAAAGATCACATTGATGACCTGGCTGCTGAAATGCACCACGGGCACCATTGCGGAGCGGAACTGCAGGAAAGGATAAGCGGTGGCATGCTGAACAGCGTGCCCGCACTCGTGCGCAGCGATCGCCGCCGCGGCAATATGACGGCCCTCGTAAACTTCGGGGCTCAGGTTCACAGTTTTGTTCGCAGGATTGTAGTGATCCGAGAGATGTCCCGGAACACAGGTAACCTGCACGTCGTAGATACCGTTGTCGCGCAGCATCTTTTCCGCCACTTCTTTGCCACTAAGGCCGCTGCGCAGTGGGATCTTGGAGTACTGTGTGAACTTGCTTTTGAGAGCAGCTCCCACGATCATACTCACGACCATAAAGAAAATGATAATCAGGAATGCCATAGTTGTTTTAAATTAAGTGAATCGTGTACAGCAAAATATCTTCCAAAGGTCAGCATTTGTACGGTAACGCAGGCTTCCCGGTTTCAAAAAATTATTAATTCTTTGTCCCGTGCGGCTTTCATGAAGCCTGCAATTTTTTTCATTGTATCGCTTTACCGCAGGAATGTCAGTTTATCTATGACAATTTAGCTAAAAACATGACAGGATCAGTGAATAAGCATAAAGTGCAAGAAATAACATTTTCCAAAAAAATCACGTAGGTTTGTCATCTTTATCACATGAAACAACGGCCGTTTATCTTAATATGTAATGACGACGGGATCTTCGCTCCGGGAATCCAGACGCTGATCGACGTAATGCAGGATATCGGCGATATAATGGTGGTGGCGCCCGACAGCCCGCAATCGGGAATGGGACATGCCATTACGATCAATTCCACGTTGCGCGTCAATAAGCTGCATAACGATAAAGGTTTTGAAAAATACAGTTGTTCCGGCACGCCGGTAGATTGTATAAAGATGGCGGTGAACAAGCTGATGTCCCGGAAACCCGACCTGGTGGTATCCGGCATCAATCACGGTTCCAATTCCTCCATTAACGTGATCTACTCCGGAACGATGTCGGCCGCGGTCGAAGGATGCATCGAAGGTATCCCGTCCATCGGTTTCTCGCTCTGTAATCACTCGTACGAAGCGGATTTCGAACCGTGCAAGCCGTATGTGCGCAAGATCGCCGAAATGGTCCTGGAGAACGGGCTTCCCGAGGGAGTTTGCCTCAACGTGAACATTCCCGCCGTGTATAGCGACAAGCTGAAGGGCGTCCGGATTTGCCGGCAGGCGCGGGCGCTGTGGGTGGAAGAAATGGACGAGCGCCTCGATCCCCGCGGTGGAAAATATTACTGGCTGACGGGCATTTTCCGCAATATGGACGATGGTGTGGATACAGATGAATGGGCGCTGGCGAACGATTATATTTCCATCGTGCCGGTGCAGATAGACATCACAGCCTACAAGACGATGGAGCAATTAAAAACCTGGAATTTCTCGATTTAACTATGTGGAAAAAGTTCTGGCAGCGTGATTCATTTCCGTTCGGAATGCTGGTAGGCGCTGTTATACCTGTTATTACGTACCTGCTTCTCGACCTTATAGACCGCACCATCCTGGAAATAGCCATTGCAAGGGATGTACCTGTGCTGCGCACCAATATTATTCCGGACGATACGCAGTTCGCGCTTGCGGTGGCGGGAAACCTTTTTTTCTTCCGCCGGTATATGGTAAAACGCATGGAGGATCGCACAGGTAAAGGAATCCTGCTCACGACGTTCGCTTATGTATTCCTCTACCTTATACTGTTCTTCATGATCGGTATAACCCGCATCAAGATCTTATCGCCATGAAGCTTTACATCATAGCGGGAGAGCCGTCCGGCGACCTGCACGGATCGAATCTTCTGCGTGAGCTGAAAAATATGCATCCGGGGCTTCAGGCAAGAGGCATGGGCGGCGACCAGCTACAGCAGCAGGGAATGGATCTGCTCATCCACTGCCGCGAAATGAACTTTATGGGCTTCGTAGAAGTGGTAAAGCATCTGCCCGCGATTCTCACCAATATGAAACGGATAAAGGCCGACATTCTGCAATACCGGCCGGACGCGGTGATCCTGATCGATTATCCCGGCTTCAACCTGCGTATGGCTGAATTTTGCAAAGCGCAGGGGATAAAAGTTATCTACTATATTTCGCCGCAGATCTGGGCATGGAAGACCTCGCGGGTAAAAAAGATCCGCGCTTTCGTGGACCGGATGATCACCATCCTGCCTTTCGAGCAGGAATTTTACCGGAGTCACGGGGTGGAAGTGGCGTATGCAGGCCATCCTCTGCTGGACGCGATGAAAGATCTGCCTGAAGATCAGGAGTTCAGAAGAATGAACGGGCTCGACGAACGCCATATAATTGCCGTACTGCCCGGAAGCCGTAAAATGGAAATACGCCAGATGCTGCCTGTAATGCTTGAGACCATTGCGAAGCACATGGATAAATATCAGTTCGTGATCGCGGGCGCTCCTTCTATGGAACCGGAATTTTACCACCGGTTCGGCATTCCTCCGCAGGTAAAGCTGGTACAGGGGCAGACATACCCGTTGCTGCAGCATGCCTGTGCGGCGCTTGTCACATCAGGAACGGCAACGCTGGAAACCGCGCTGTTCAATGTACCGCAGGTGGTATGCTACCGCGGCAATAAGATTTCGTACCATATTGCGCGGCGGCTGGTAAAGGTGAACTATATCTCGCTGGTAAATCTTATCCTCGATAAGCCGGCGGTGAAGGAGCTGATCCAGCATGATCTGACGCCCGCCAACCTCGAAAAGGAATTCATGAATATAACAGGGCAGGGAAGGGAAGCGATGTTCCGCGATTACGCCATCCTGAAGGAGAAACTGGGAAACTCCGGCGCTTCGCGGAAGGCTGCGGAGGTGGTTTCGGCTCTGCTTGCCTGAAAATAAAAAAGGCTGTCCGTAACGAACAGCCTTTCTCTTGTATCTTTCCGGCGATTACTTTCTGTACTGCTCGCCGCCTTTTTTCTTACGGTTATAGTTTTTACCCAGACCGATCGGGCTTCCCAGGCGGTCCATGGCGCAACGGAAACCGATCCAGTCGGTAGCGGTAGCTTCGTCCATGAAACGACGGGTGCCGGGCACCATCCAGTAGGCAGCATCTTTCCAGCTTCCGCCTTTTACCACGCGGGCGTTATTGTTTATCAGAGACACCACACTGAACTCGTACATCAGCTGGTTCTGCTTGGTCACGTCCAGGTAGCTCGGATCGTTGTAGTATACGGAAGATTCGAAGTCTCCGTCTTTATGGTCACGGTAGTCGGATTTTTTGTAATTCCTTCTTTTCAGAGCGTCGTCCTCGGTTACGTTCACGGTCTGGATGCGGCCCAGGCTGTCTTTTTCAGCCACGAGACCTTCGTCATCCAGCAGTTTTTTCTTGAACACGTTACCACGGTGCGGGCGGAACTCATCCATATCCTGGAGGCTCAGCGGACGGTAAAGGTCCATGGTCCACTCGGAAACGTTGCCACCCATATTATACAGACCGTAATCGTTCGGCCAGTAAGAGAATACAGGAGCGGTAATGTCGGCGTTATCGTTCAGGCGGCCGGCAGAACCCATCATATCACCGCGTCCGCGGCGGAAGTTCGCAAGGAAGTCTCCTTTGAAAGCGTCGTTGGGGTTACGTGCGATATGCCCGTTCCATGGGTACAGGCGGCGGTCGGTCACGATCTCGCGGTCTGTAGAAGGATCGGTGTTTCCGATGAGGGAAAGAGCTGCATATTCCCATTCCGCTTCTGTCGGGAGGCGGTATTTGGGCAGCAGGATTCCGTCTTCCATGCGCACGCGGCGGGTTCCTCCTGTGCGGAAATCACGCAGCTGGTGCTTGGTGGTTCCGGACTCGTACTGTCCTTCAAGATAAGCTTCAGTATTGAAGTTGTCTTCCGCGATCTGGTTAGGATTGATGGCAAGGATACCTTCACGCACGAGGATGGTCTCGTTTACGCGGTCGGATCTCCATGCGCAGTAATCGCTGGACTGGATCCAGTTCACACCAACTACAGGATAATCCTGGTAAGCCGGGTGGCGGAAATAATATTCTACATAAGGTTCGTTGAACGCCAGCTTTGAGCGCCAAACGAGGGTGTCGGGCTTGGCTTTTTTCACCACTTCGGGATAATCTTCTCCGAATACGCGGCTCAGCCAGTAGAGGTACTCGCGGTAGTCGATGTTGGTCACCTCGGTCTCGTCCATATAGAACGACGACACGGTCACCCTGCGGGGTACCTGGTCCCAGTTGTAATTTACGTCCTGCTCCACGCGGCCCATGGTAAAGGTTCCCCCTTCTACCAGTACCAGCCCCGGGCCGGTCTCCTGCTCGATGTAAGGAATCTTTTCAAAGCCACCGTTCTTCGGATCGTTGTACGTCCAACCGGTAGTTCGGGATACCTCCTTGTTACAGGAAGCCAGAATGAGGGCAGTTCCCACCGTTAAGACGCCTGCCAGTTTTGTTTTTGATGGATATTTCATTGTTCGGTGAATTACTTCTTAGCAAATATAACGATTACTCATTAAAAAAAATTGTTCGGTAAAAATCAGAAGGATGGACAACGTACCGTCCGGAATTTTTTGCGGGGCTGTTTACAGCCGAACTGCAGGCCCAGCGATATTTCGTGAGAACCGGCAGTGGCATTTGTCAACCTCGAAATAGTTACGTCATAGCTGTAACCGATGCGGAAAATGCCTTTCTGTATTCCGACCAGGGCGATGAACGAGTCGTTGTTCCGATACCAGATACCACCCACGAACGGACCTTTTCCGGCATAAACCCCGATGTTCAGCTGGTAGAACGACTGCTGAAGCTGGAACAGCACGTTCGGCGAAATAAACGCTTCTCCGGCATACTTTCTCTTTTTGCCGATAGGGATCATAGCGCCGAAGTGAGCGGTGAACTTAAATGGAAGCTTGCTGTTTCCGAGGAAGCCTTCGTTAGGCTGCGTGATATGGTGAAAAGCGACTCCGCCGTAGAACATATCGCTGTAGCAGATAGCGCCGGCGTTGAAGTCGAACATGAACTTTTCGTCATTCAGGAATACTTCGTTGGTAGTATAAACAAAGCCATAGCGGTCGTCGATCATGTCGCCGAAAGTAAGGTTGGAACGGTCGAGTTTACGCTGGAAAAAGCCTACTTCGGCACCGAAGCGCATGGTCACTTTGCGGGAAAGCTTCAACTGGTAAGAATACATTACCGTCAGGTTGTGGGAAGTGATGGTAGCCTGACCAGCCTCATCCCTCATGACCCTTATGCCTATGCCTCCCTGTAGCGGATCCACATGCATATCGAACGATGCTGCATAGGTCCGGTAGTTACCAGAAATCCCGCTCCACTGAATTCTCGTATTTAAGGCGATGCGCGGACAACGGATCGCTCCGGCGAACGCTGGATTGAGATATAATGGATTTGCGTAGAACTGGGTAAACTGAGGGTCTTGAGCCTGGGCCTTCCAATGAAATGTGAATGAGATTGCTATCAGAAAAAAGGCTACCTGGTAAAATTTTCTCATATGTTGTTTTTAGTGATTAAATCCTTAAAAAGGCTTAATGTCTTTTTCCGAACTTCAAATATAAAAATATATTTTTTGAAATTCAAAGCCCCAACACGCCTATATGATGCAAATAACTCCGTAAAGGTTGTTTTTATTATGGTTTTTGTGGATAAATTGTCCGCAGGCTCGTTCTTTTTATTTAATTTATTGATGATTAGGCGATTATAATCCGGGCCGGCAACTTTTTTGCGTGCAAAAATTTCCGGTATCCGGGGACTTTTTTCAAGCGGATTTTATGAATATAAACGGTAAACTATTTTTAATTCCTGCTTTGTCCCGCCTTTCAGGCGAATTATATGACAATCAGGCGGGCGTGAAGCAACAACACCTAAAAATTATCCTGATTTTATACTTAAATTTGTAAACGCGAGTTATTGTACCCGATATCTGCTTTGCTATGAGAATAATTAGACGTTCAGTACAGGCCTTAATCGCTGTCATTCCGTTTATTGCTTACGGTCAGCAGGATGTTACCCTCGAGCTTTCCTGGTCCGATCCGTCGTATCTTTCCGGCGGCGACCAGAAAGTATTCATACTGGAAGGAGCATCCTATGATGAAAATCTTCTGCCACATATTGGTTACTCAACTCCTTACGGACAAAAGATCACAGGCGCCCGCATCAAAGAGATCGTATATAGCCCGGTTTCCAGCTCACTTGTCGGGATACAGAACCTGGGCAAGATCGACGGGGAAGTTTCTCTTCAGATAGACCATACGCATTTCCGCAAGCAGCCATACTCGGTTGTTTCACTCATGCCGCTGCGCCGGAACCAGTGGGGAATAATCGAAAAAGCAGACCGTATCGTGCTGGAGCTGGATATGACAAAAGCCGAATGGGAAAATGTAACGGCCCGCGAAAAAGGAGCCAGCAGCTCCGTTTTATCCGCAGGTAACTGGCATAAAATAGGAGTAACATCCGAAGGTATCTATAAAATAAGCTATGACTACCTGCAGAGCCACGGTATCATTGGCGGGCCGGTAAGCTCCGACGCCCTGAAGCTGTATGGCAACGGGGGGGGCATGCTTCCCGAAGAGAACAGCAAACCGCGACGCGACGACCTGGTAGAGAATGCCATCCGCATGATGGATGGGGGAGACGGAAGCTTCGGGCCAGGCGACTACTTTTTATTTTACGGCCAGGGACCGCACGTATGGAAATACGATGCCGTGAGCGGCCGTTACCGTCATTCGCATAATTTATATTCAGATACTACCTGCTATTTTATTACGGTGCAGGGTTCCGGCGGGCTTCGCATAGGCTCGCGCCCCGACGGCGGCAGCGCCACGTATACCAGCACCGGTTCGGATGGTTATGCTTACAATGAAGAAGACCTGATCAACGTGATCCATTCCGGCAGGGAGTTCATGGGCAATTATTTCAATACGGGATTCAGCGGCCAGTACAGCTATTCGTTCAGCCTGGAAGACATACAGGGCAGCGAGCCGGTGTATATCCGCAGCCGTGTGGCCGCGCGCTGCGTATCGTGTCCCACCATCGTACAGGTGCGGCTGAACGGAGCGCCCGTCAATATCCATAAGCCCGCCCCGGCGAGTCCAAGCTATACGAGTGCCTATTGTACCACAAACCTTAAGGACAGTACCTTTACCGCGCCTTCGCAGAATATTACACTGGATGTGGTACGCACCACGGGCCAGGAGGCCTGGGTGGATTATATCGAGCTGAACTACCGCCGTTCGCTTAATTTCGGCGGCGCGCCGTTATTTTTCCGCGATAAAAATGCCATCGGCCAGGGAGTGACCGAATTTACCGTGCAGGGAACTACAGCAGGCACAGAGATCTGGGATATTACCGATCCTCTAGCTCCGGTGATCCAGCAGGGAAGCTACAGCGGAGGAGCCACAACCTTCAGGGTAAGCACCGATTCACTGATGCAGTTCGTGGCGCTGGAAGGTTCTGTGTTTGCCGCTCCATCCTATATAGGACTGGTCCCTAACCAGGATCTTCATGCGCTGACCGAGCAGACCTCGACAGACTTCATTATTATATCGCATCCGACGTTCTTGCCTGCCGCGCAGGAGCTCGCGGATTTTCACCTGGAGCACGACGGCCTGCTTACCCACGTGGTGACCACCAACCAGGTCTATAACGAATTTTCTTCCGGAAGCCAGGACGTTTCGGCGCTCCGCGATTTTGTAAAAATGTATTACGACAAAGCCGGACCGGGCGCGGGTCCACGTTACCTGCTGCTCCTGGGCGACGGTTCATTCGACTATAAAACATACCTGAACCGCGTACACAACGAAACGGGCGACCTGGTACCCAATACCAACTTCGTTCCCGCCTTCGAGACCACCGAATCGTTCGACCGGTCGGGCAATTCGTACGCATCCGACGATTTCTTTGCATTGCTGGATAATAATGAAGGCGTACATGGCAGGATCGCGCTGAGCGCCGCCAGCAACATCGATATCGGTGTGGGAAGACTGCCCGTAGGCACATTGGAGGAAGCCCTGGAGCTGGTGAAAAAGATCAGGCACTACGAAGAGGCCAGCGAGTGCATGCGCGACTGGAGAAATGTGGTGACCGTGGTGGCCGACGATATGGAAGACAGCTGGGAAAGCTCGTTCTTCTCCGGCAGCCAGATCATCGCCACCCAGATGGAGACCAAATATCCTGTATGGAACCTCGATAAGCTTTACCTGGATTCGTACCAGCAGATCAACAATGCAGGACAGCGGTACCCCGACGGTAACCAGGCCATGAACGACCGGGCCAACCGCGGTTCGCTGCTGATCAACTATATCGGCCACGGAGGAGAGCTCGGCTGGACGTCCGAACGCCTGCTGGGCCTTGCAGATATTGTGGATTGGAACAACTATAATACGCTTCCGGCCTTCCTTACCGCTACCTGTACCTTTGCTCGTTTCGACAACCCTGCGTTCCAGTCGGCGGGCGAAACGCTGGTGCTGATGCCGGACCGTGGCGGGATCGGCCTGTTCGGTACCGTGCGCGCTATTTCCGTCATTCCGACCTTTAACCGGAAGTTCTTCGATGCGGCGTTCTCGCGGCTTCCTTCGGGCGAAATGCCACGCATGGGCGATATCATCATGCTCTCGAAGCAGCCGAATCCAACCAACGATTACGGCGAGTGGAACGTGCTTCTTTTCGGAGATCCGGCGTTAAGACTGGCATATCCCGAGTTCGAAGTGGTGACCGACTCCATCAACGGATCGGGAATAGACACCACCGTATCTGCAGTGGATACTATGGCAGCGTCGCAGATCATTACCATCAGCGGGCATGTGCGGGATCATGATGGCAACCCGCTCACCGGCTTCAACGGAGTGTTGTACACGACCATATTCGATAAGCCTTCGCAGCTTACCACGCTGGCCAACGATCCGGCCGCGGTGCCGTTCGCGTTCCAGCTTCGCAAGAACATTATTTTCAAAGGCAAGACCGCCGTGGAGAACGGTTACTTCCGCTTCTCCTTCCAGGTGCCGCTGGATATCAACTATCTCGTGGGCCAGGGCAAGATCAGCTATTATGCCGAGAACAAATCGGTGGACGCTCACGGATACTTTACCGACTTTGCAGTGGGTGGCTCCGAGGATAACTGCCAGGATGACGGGCAGGGACCGGCGATCTCCGTTTTCATGAACGATTCGAACTTCGTATCGATGGGCATTACAGGACCCGATCCCGTGCTGCTGGTGCATGTTTCCGATCCGAGCGGCATCAATACCGTGGGAAATGGCATCGGCCACGATATAACCGCGGTGGTGGACGGCGACCAGGCGAACCTGATCCGCCTGAACGAATACTACGAGGCCGACATCGACAGCTACCGCAGCGGAAAGGTGCGCTACCGGCTGAATGGCCTGGATGCAGGCGTGCACACGGTAAAAGTGCAGGTGTGGGACGGCTGTAATAACGTGTCGGAGAAGGAGCTGAGCTTTGCAGTGACCAATAATAATATCGCGGTCATTAATGTGTACAATTATCCTAACCCGTTCATGGACCAGACGGTGATCAGCTTCGAGCACAACCGCGCTGAAGAGGAGGTGGATACGGAAATAATGATCAGCGACATAAACGGTAAGATCGTACGGACGATGCAATTACATTACGAGGCTTCGGGCAACCATGAAGTGAACATCAGCTGGGATGGAAAGGATCAGTCGGGACATCGCATGGGAGCAGGCATTTATCTTTGCCGTGTGCGGATGACCGACAGCGGGGGCGAAGTGGCCGGAGGCTCGTGTAAGTTGGTGCTAATAAAATAAATCAGGCGGAAACACAATAAAACCGTCACCCCCGTGTTTTGGTAAAGTTATTTATATTTGGGCTGAATTAACTGTTATGAGATATATAAAAGGTGCAGGTATTTTATCGTTGGTAGCGGCAGGTCTGGGAGTTCTTCCTTCCGTTTACTCGCAGAGCCCGGGCGATCAGCAGGCGATCACCACTGCGGTTCCTTTCCTGATGATCAATCCTGATGCCCGCACCGGCGGTATGGGCGACCTGGGAGTAGCTACAGAAGCAGACGCCGCTTCCATGCAGTGGAATGTCGGAAAGCTGGCTTTCGCTCCCAAGGATATGAGCTTTAACGTATCCTACACTCCCTGGCTCAGAAATCTTGTACCCGATATCAACCTGGCATATCTCGGCTTCTACAAAAAGATAGGAGAACGAGTGACTGTCGGAGCTTCCCTGAAATATTTCTCCCTGGGTGATATCACTTTCACCGACCAGAACGGTACCAATATCGGCATCTATACTCCCAACGAATTTTCGCTCGATGCAGGCGCTTCGCTGAAGCTGAGCGAATACTGGTCCGGCGGTATCGCTTTCCGATTTATCTATTCGAACCTTACGCTCGGTCAGATCGTGGGCGGTGCGGCCACCAATGCGGGTATGGCCGGTTCCGGTGACTTCGGTTTCTACTACCAGAATCCAGATAAAAAATTATTCAAGAAGCCTGTGACCTGGAGGTTCGGTTTCGCCTTCACCAATATCGGAAGCAAGATCCGTTACTCCGATGTGGATCCCGACGGCGATTTCATCCCGACCAATCTTCGCATAGGCGCAAGCAACACGATCGAGCTCGATAAGTTCAACAAGCTTACCTGGGCAATCGAATTTTCCAAGCTTCTCGTGCCTTCCAGCAACGTAGCCCTCGATACAGCGGGTAACCAGGAGGTCCGTGTTACTTCACCTATCGTAGGCATCTTTACTTCGTGGGGAGACGCGCCCGCGGGATTCTACGGCGAAATGCTCGAGATCACCTTCGCTACCGGCCTGGAATACTGGTATAACAACCTGTTCCGCGCCAGCGCAGGATTTTTCTACGAGCCTCAGGTAAGCGGTAACCGTACTTATTTCACGCTCGGAGCCGGCGTACGCTACAAAGTGTTCGGGCTGGACTTCTCCTATCTCCTGCCTACCGTGCAGCGTCACCCGCTCGAAAATACCCTGCGTTTTTCCCTGTCGTTCAACTTCGACAAGATGGGCAAAGGCAACAAGAAGAAAAAAGGAAAGAATACAGCGCCCACCGGCGGAGCTTGATCTCCTGACAATATCATCACAAATGGCTGTTCGTACTGCGGGCAGCCATTTGTTTTTTACGGCGCGGCGAATCTGAGTCCCCCTGATCAAATTCTGTGTATTTTCGCCGTGGTGGAAAACAAGACCGTTCGCATCCGGGAGATCATTTTGCTGGCCGTGCTGCTTTTGCCGGCGGCGCTTCTGCATTTGAAGGCGCCCGTAGACTGGGGCGACGATAATTTCCAGTATCTCTCGCAGGCCAGGAATCTCGCCGAAGGAATTCACAGCACGGAAACAGGATTCATTTACAAAGATTACGCCCGCGGCATGGGCCCTCCCGCTTATCCTCCCGGTTTTCCCATTCTGCTGTCGCCTTTGCTTGCGTTCGGGCTAAGCCCTTACACTGCCGCGCTGGCATTGATCAGCGTCTGTCTTTTTATTTCCGGCATCCTGTTCTTTGCCTGGTCAAGGAATGCGCTGCCGTTTGCCGCCGCTGCGTTCCTTACGCTGGCCGTGTTTTACAATCCGCAGATGCTCCGGCTCAAATCGGAGATCATGTCGGACATTCCCTTTTTCTGTTTTCTTCTTGCGGCTGTTTTTTGTTATGAATTGTACCGGAAAGAACATTTGCGCAGATGGCTTTTTCTTTCTGCCGCGCTGGCCGGTTTTTCCATCTGCATCCGTTCCGTAGGCTGGGTATGGGTGATGGCCGTGGGCGCGTACGTTGGTATGGAATGCCTGCGCAGCCGTTTTCGTGAAGTAAAGCAACTGCTGGCCGATAACAGTCTGTATCTCGCGCTGGCGCTGCTGGTGTATTTCATGATCCAGGTGGCCTGGCTGCCGGTGGATACGGGAAGCTCGTACGGCGGGCAATTCTTTAACGGCGGTATCGCTTATCTCGTGCGTCATAATTTTCCGCAATATGTCTCTTTCTGGGATTCTTATTTTACCAGAGATCCGTTGCGCGGAACAGGCGCCGTGCTGCTCCTGCTAAGCCTGGCGGGAATATGGGTGGGAAAACGGTTTATATTTCATCCTGCCGGATGGTTCGCCATTCTGCATTTCATTCTGCTTATAGCGGTGTGGCCGCATTTCGCGTACCGGTACTACATGCCGGTCGCCGTGTTCCTTTTTTTCTTTTCAGTGTATGCTCTGAACGAAATGCTTGTCCGACGCATGGGAAAATGGCAGCCGGTCCTCTGGATCATATTGGCTGCGGGAGTTGCGTGGCTGTACGTTCCGTCGGGGAAAAAGCAAATGCGCGAAGTCCGTATGGCCGACGGTCCTTTTTGCCCGGAATGTGCCGCTGCGTGGTCCGCAATATCTGAACATACGCAGGCGGATGACGTCGTTGCATTCCACCGTCCGCGGGCCTTGTATTTCCTCACGCGCAGAAGGTCTTTCATACTTCCGGAAACAAACGACATGGCTGCGCTGCAACATGAAATGGAGATCACCGGAAGCCGGTACATTCTCATCGATAAGGTGAACCGCGAATACCAGCAGAGCGCGGAAGCGTTCGCAGCAGATACGTTGCGCACCGCGCAGCTGTGGGCAAACAGCAGATTTGAGCTCTACCGTCTGCGGTAGGTCCAGATTTTTGAAAGAAACAGTACCATTCTTGTCCATAATTTATTATTTTCGGTTCGGAACGGACCTGATACTTTAACAACAATCCAGCGAAACTCAATTATGGAAATCACAAGGAATTTTGATCTGCTTACCGGGCTGAAACTGAATTATAACCGGCCGGTGGCGATCGCGGGAAAAAAACACGGCGCGTGGATGGAATACAGCACCGATGAATATGTACGGATTGTTGACAACCTGAGCTACGGTTTATTGCAGACCGGCATCAACCGCGGCGATAAAGTGGCTATCATTTCTTCCAACCGCCCTGAGTGGAATTTTACCGACTTCGGCGTAAGCCAGCTGGGAGCGGTTACAGTACCGATGTATCCTACGCTCGGATCAGCCGATTTTAAATACATACTCAACAATGCAGAAGTGAAGGTCATCTTCGTGGAGAACGAAGAACTGTACCGCAAAGTGGAAGCTGTAAAAGGCGAGGTTCCTTCCCTGCAGAAAATTTATTCTTTCGATCACGTGCCCGGAGTTTCCCTGTGGAAAGAGCTGGCAGAGCTCGGAAATAAAAATCCCGATCCGCAACGGGTAGAGCAGCTCAAAGCGCTGGTGAAACCGGACGATCTCATGACGCTGATCTATACTTCAGGAACGACGGGCATTCCCAAAGGCGTAATGCTGTCGCACAACAACGTGATCAGCAATGTGCGCGCGTCGCAGAAAGTCTGCCCCGTTACATCCGAGCATAAGGTGCTGAGCTTTCTTCCGCTCTGCCATATTTTCGAACGGATGATCTGTTATCTCTACCATTACGTAGGCGCTACGATCTATTATGCCGAAAGCATGGAGACTATCGGCGAAAACCTGAAAGAAGTAAAACCGTTTGCGTTTTCCACCGTTCCGAGGCTGCTCGAAAAAGTGTACGACAGGATCGTGGCGAAAGGTTACGAGCTTTCAGGAATAAAGAAAACACTGTTCTTCTGGGCGCTGGACCTGGGACTGAAATTCGAGCTGGGAAACCGGAACGGCTGGTGGTACCACAGGAAGCTGAAGATCGCCGATAAGCTTATTTTCAGCAAATGGCGCGAGGCGCTGGGCGGAAATGTGGGCGTGATCGTTTCAGGCGCTGCTGCGCTTCAGCCGCGTCTGGCGAGAGTTTTCACAGCTGCGGGCGTAAATGTGCTGGAAGGTTACGGCCTCACGGAAACATCGCCTGTAATCACCGTGAACCGGATGGAGCACGAGAACCGCATGTTCGGCAGCGTCGGACCGGTGATCGAGCATGTGCAGATAAAAATAGCCGAAGACGGAGAAATACTCTGCAAGGGCCCGAATGTGATGCTAGGCTATTACAAGCTTCCGGAAGCCACGCGCGAAGTGATCGACGGCGACGGCTGGTTCCACACGGGCGATGTGGGTACGATCATAGACGGGAGATTCCTCAAGATCACCGACCGGAAAAAAGAAGTATTCAAAACGTCGGGTGGCAAATATGTAGCCCCGCAGCCGATGGAAAATAAATTTAAGGAATCGCCTTTCATCGAGCAGATCATGGTGATCGGCGAAGGCGAGAAGCACCCGGCGGCGCTTATTGTTCCGGCATGGGATTACCTGAAAAGCTGGTGCGAGAAAAATGGAATTGCATGGCTGAGCCGCGAGGAAATGGTTGCCAATCCACAGGTGCGACAGGTGTACCAAACCGAGATCAATACGTACAATAAAGGTTACGGCGACTGGGAAACCATAAAGAAATTCGAGCTGATCCCCGGCGAATGGTCCATCGATGGTGGCGAAATGACTCCCAAGCTGAGCCTGAAGCGGCGCGTGGTAATGGAAAAATACAGCAAGCTCGTGAACAAGATCTACGGCAAATAACGAACAATTCTTACCGCGGTTCCGGCCGCTGGATAAGCGTAACTATTCGTACCAGAGCTGTATCCGTTCCCCGATGGCATCCACGAGCGCCTGGTCGTCGATGCGGTCCATTCTCCACCGGTTATTTTTCCGGTAGATCACACCGAGATATTTATCATTGAGCGTAATGGCAAGCTCGTTGCACACGCCGTTGGTGCAGGCGGATGTCACAGGTATACCGATCCCTTTGTAAGTCGATCCTTTATGCTCCAGCTCGAGAGGAACCGGCCTTGTGTATGGTATATGCGAAAGTGCTGGCATAAATTGGCGGTTAAGCTATCTCCCGCACGCGTGCAGCTGCGGAAGGAACAGTTGTTTTTCGCTTCTGCCGGGCTACCGGTTTTTTCGGCCGGGTCTTTTTCGGGGCTGCCGTTCCGGCTTTGGTCCCGGTTTTTTTGGAGGTCGCCGCTTTTACCGCAACTTTTGTTTCGGCTACGGGTTGCACATCGTCTTCGGTTTCCAGCCTGGTGATCATTTCCTTCAGGAACCTGATCAGCCTTTTTTTCTGTCCGCGCTCGGTGATGTTCCACTTGCCAGTGGCTGCCCGCTTATGGGCAACTTTGTATTTGAGGCCCGTCATTTCGGTGGTATAGCTGTTGGCGTCCAGCTTTTTCACCATCTGGTGGGCAAGTATGTACCAGTGATATTCGGTCCCTACCGGCGCTCCTGAACCTTCGGGCGCTTTCCCGGCCCTTCTTTTGGTTACGGCGTACGAGATGGTCCACAGGTCGGGGGTGATCTTCTTATCGTGCCATTCGCCTTTATCGTAATACCATTTATGGCCGGCGCCTATCTTCATGCCGGTGTACTGCTGGCCGCCAAACATTTTGTAATGATTGTAGGATGCAGCTATATTTTTTTTGGCCGGAGCCTTTTTAGCTTCGGCCGTTCCGGATTTACTTTTTGCTTTCCCTTTCATACGAATCGTTTTAATAGTATACTCTCATGCAAAACCCTGCCATAGGTAAAGTTTTGTATGCGACGTTATGAAAGCTTTGTCAAATAAGGATTTTGGGAAGATGAGCCTTGCTCTGAAATCCGGGTGGTTCCAGGCAAAATGTAGATTTCATTACGCAGGTGAGCATTTTTGTTCACGTCGCGTCCTTGCTGCCTTCGATGGTCTTGTTTTTGTTAAGCTTGTTGGCGTTCTCCTCGTAAACTTCGTTTTCATCTTCTTCGGGAGTTTCGCACTGCGGTTCATGCTTTGCTTCCGGATCTTCGGTGTTCTCGTCGCCTTTTACATCCTTGTTCTCGCCGAAGTCCTGGTTCTCATTTCCCCGTTCATTCTTGCCTCCCGGGATCCCCCCGGGCTTCGAGCCGGAATTTTCTTCTGATCTGGTCATGGTTCGCGTTTTTCTCAATAAAACGGAATAAACGGGCGAACTGCCTGATACTTAACAGTAATTAAGGTAAAGTTGACATTGATTAATGGGAAACGGATCAGAACGAAAGCATATCGTCCAGCTCGTCGGCCACTTTGTCCAGGTATTGTTTGATGGGCGTGTCGCGCAGCGGTATGCGAACCGGGATATCCATCACAATGGGGATCTGTCCTTCAATAGGCATGGTGGTGGAAAACGATACGATGGCCTGCTGGCGGATCGGAAGGTATAACGGAATGTTTTGATCCATCGGCACATTCAGCTTTACGGCGATCCGCATGTTATCATCCACGGGCAGCTTTACCGGGATGCTGCTGGTGACCGGGAGCGCTTCGGGAAACTCGATGTAGACCGGTTGTTCCAGGGGTATGGTAGCACGGATAGGAATATCTATCGGGAACTTCTCTCCCAGCATAGTGGTCTGGAATTTCTGATCGATCGGAATTTCGGTAAAGAGCAGGATCTTAATGCGTTTATTGATGAAAATGCTTGTGTCGACTCCGAGCATCTCGTTTAATTTCAAATGAATGGGTACATCCATGCTATCGCGTACAGGAATATTTGCCCTGATCCTTACGGAATCGTTTATGGCCATTTCAATATTTACCGGGATGCTGCGGGTGATGTTCACTTCCGTTTTTAGCGGGATGGTCTGCTCTACGTGCACTACGTAATCGATGTATTGCTCGCCGAGCTCACGAAGGTAGCCGGATGCATGATCGAGACGCGTTTCGGCCTTCGCTTTGATGGAAAGCAGCACCACGATAATGCCCAGCATAGTAAGGAACAACGCTGTTAGCGAAATAACGGTAAATTTCTGAAAAGAGGTCAGGTTCCGGAACACGGTTCAAAGATAGTGTTTCATGCACACCATTAGCGGTAGAACTCCAGGTAGCCTGTTCTCACATTTGAGCCGTCGCCGTCCAGGTCAACCACATAGAAGTAGGTTCCCGAGGGCAGGTAATCGCTTCCGATGCTGAGCGAGCTGTTTGATTTGCCATCCCAGTCGTTCTGGTACGGAGCGGAGCGGTATACTTCATTTCCCCAGCGGTTGAATACGACCACCGTATTATTCGGGAAGTTCACAAGATTCTGAATGATCCACGTATCGTTCCTGCCATCGGCGTTTGGCGTCACCAGCTGCGATATGATCACATCCGGCACATCGCATGCCAGGTCGACGGTAAGCGAGCCGGTACAGCCTTCCGCGTCGGTAACGATGACCGTATAGGTTCCCGCGGGAATATTTGCGAGCGTGGCGGCGCTGTCGGTCTGTCCCGGCCATGCGTATGTATAGACAGGGAAGCCTCCTCCCGGTTGTACGGAAATGCTGCCGTCGCTCGAACCGCAGTACGGGTTATCCACAGAAAGCAGGGCAACATCGAATGTATCCAGTTGTAACGTTACGGAATCGTAGAAGGTTGTGTAGCATTTCGACACGGCCACCCAGTACAGTCCCGGTGAATTTACGCTGATCTGGCCCGTCGCCTCAGAAGTGGACCAGTTATAGGTCGCGTTCGTGGTAGTGGCATCGAGCGTCACATTTTCGCCCTGGCATATCCATTGGTCCGGACCGAGATCGACTGTCGGGAATGTATCGAAAGCAACGGAAATGGAATCGCGCGTCGTACAGTTATTGTTCGTTACATCCACCCAGTAAATTCCGGTTGCGCTTGCGTTATAAGTCTGTGCGGAGGACGCGTCCTGCCACTGGTAGCTGAAGCCCGGATTACCGGCGTCGAGCAGGTAAGAGGAAGCCGCGCAGATCACGGTGTCGTTACCGAGAAATACAATGGGGTAATCGGTCACTGTTACCTGTATATCGTCGGAGCCGGAGCATCCCGCCGAATCGGTAATGGTAAGCGTATATGTGGCGTTTACCGTTGGCGAAACGCTTAATGTCGGATTAGTGCCGCCGCCTGTCCAGCTGTAGGAATAAGGCAGTATACCGGCTGTGGCATTCCCGGTAAGGACCGTGGTCTCTCCGTTGCAGATGGCGGAGTCGCCGATAATGGTCACCAGGGGATCGGTGCTGTAGGCCACCGAGATGGAGTCGCGGGTAGTGCAGGTATTGGCGGTTACGTCCACCCAATAGATATTGGTCGTGTTTACATTAATAGTCTGCGTTCCTGCCCCGGTATTCCAGGAGTATGATGCGCCCGGATTCTGCGCGTCGAGCGTGATCGGGCCGGCTGATCCGCATTGCAGCGTATCGTTGCCGAGATCCACAACAGGATACGGGAATACGCGCACAAGGATGGAGTCGGAGCTCTGGCAGCCGTTCCATTCCGTTACCGTCACCACATAATTCGTAGTGGTGGTCGGGCTTACGTTTCCATTGGGATTGTTGCCAAGCGCAGTATTCCACTGGTAGGTGTACGGCAATGTGCCGCCGGTGGCGGAAGCGGACAGATGCGTGCTGTCGCCGATGCAAAGCGTATCGTTGGCTACTACGAGTATTGTGGGTGTAACGCCGATGCGCAGGTCGATGCTGTCCCGGGTGGTACATCCGTTCGTGGTCACATCCACCCAGTACGTATCTGTTACGGCGGCGTTGATGGTCTGTGTTACCGCGGATGTGCTCCAGAGGAAATTAGCCCCGGGGTTGCCGGCGTTCAGCACTACATTGGGCACGTCGCAATACAGCGTGTCGTTACCGATATCTACGAGAGGATAGGTGAATACGGCTACCGGTATCGCGTCGGTGGAAGTACAGCCCCAGGCGTCGGTGGCGGTTACGGTATAATTTGTATTTGCCAGCGGCCCCACGTTTATGGAAGCCCCGGAGCCGGCTGGCATCCAGGCATACGATACCGTTCCCTGGTTACCGGTGGTCACCGTGTTGAGCAATGTGCTGTCGCCGATGCAGAGAAGGCTGTCTGACGTCGTAATGTTCACGTCGATCTGGTCTACCGTAATGTCGATCGTATCCAGGTAGAAATCGCTGCAGGTACCGAAGTTGGTGCGAAGGAAAATTCTTGCGTTGGTCGTTCCGGTGGTGATGAATACGGTATCGCCGGAAGTTGAATTGATGGTTGCGTTCATTGCCGACCAGGAGTAGGAGGTAACTCCCGGCAGCGGGGTAAAGTAATATTTCAGTCCCGGGGTGTTGGCACAGGCCTGTGTGCTTCCCTGTATCTCGATCGGCGGACGGTAATCCGTGCACTGACAGGTCATGGTGGGCGAAGGCGTGGAAGCTGTCATGCTGTAGCTCACGGTTCCTCCTCCTGTTGTGCTTGTCAATCCTGTAGTTGTGGATGTCGGTGAAATATTGTTCACGGTAGGGATCACCGTTACTTCGTTGCAGCCGCATACGCCGTTATTGTCGGTCACTACCATATAAGCTTCCTGTGCCCCGGCGCCGAAAGAATTGGAAGAACCTGCCGCTACGAAACCGGTGTTGCCGTTACGGATCTCCGCTTCGTAGAACTGGTCGAAGCCGGTTCCGCCATAGGTCTTGGACCATTGATGCGTTCCCGTGCTGCTGAGTTTTGTGAGGATAGCATTGCGCCCGGCTTGCCCGAAGCTTTCGGTATAACCGGCAATAATGTAGCCGCCGTCGGATGTCTGGCGGGCAGTCCATCCCCAGTCGTTGGCGGTTCCGCCGATGGTCCTGGCCCAGGAGACCGTTCCCAGCCCGTCGGTCTTTACTACCATGATATCCTGTGCTCCGGCTCCATAGCTGTTGGTATACCCGCAGAGAATGTACCCGCCGTCGGTCGTCTGGCGAGTGGAGAAGCACATTTCGTCGCCGGGCCCGCCGATAGCAGTGTACCATGTCGTGTTTAGGCCGAAAGACGGAATGAAAGCAAAGTTGAATTTTGCAAGCAGCATATTAAAGCCGCCGGGACCTATACTGTTGGTAAGCCCGCCCACGATCAGCCCGCCATCGGTGGTCTGCTGAATATCCTGCCCGTTGTCGAGGCCGGCGCCTGACAGTACGCGCGTGGTGGAAAGCCCGCCGGTCGTATTGGTGATCTGTACATGCAGGTTGGGAACGTTGGTTCCCCAGTTCTCTGTAAGGCCGGTATGTGCGTAACCGATCCCCGCCGTAAGCTGTACCGATTTTGTAACCTCGTCGTCGAATCCGCCGCCGTAATAGCTGATCCAGGTCTGGTTACCGCCGGCGTCAAGCTTTTGCACCACGCCTTCGTCCCATGTGCCTGCGGCCGGAGGCGTATGGATACCGGATGCAAGATAACCTCCGTCGGAAGTCTGCAGAATTCCTTTCCAGAATTCGCGCTGGTTCAGCGATCCCAGTGTTCTTGTCCACACCGTGTTGCCTGCGAGATCGGTCTTTATCAGGAAATAGTTGCGCGGATCGGTTCCCAGCGGACCGTATGTGCTGGTCTGGCCGGCAAGAATATATCCGCCGTCGCTGGTAGGTTTTACCGACCATATTTCTTCATTGGAGGAACCTCCGAATGTTTTTTGGAAAATGAACTGGCTATAAGCCGGATAGGCTCCGCCCAGCAGTATTATAATAAGGTGAGCAAGTTTTTTCACAGGGAATCTGGGTTAACTTCCATAACAAATATAGAGAATTTTTTACGTGTTTTTCAAGCCGTGTCCCGTCAGAGCGAGAAGATACCGTTCCTGCGCTGGTAATTCCGCCAGGGCAGCCCAGCCTGCGGCCGAGGTTTTTTCGATATAATAACCTCTGAGCGCGGCCTGCGACCAGGCTTCCGCGATGGCCTGCTCTTCAACGGTGATCACGGTTCCGCCGGTTTTGCGGATGATGTCCAGTATCTGCTGCCTGCGAACGGGCCGCCGTACCGCTATTCCTTCAGCGATGGTCGGGGCGAACGGTCCGGGTTCTTCGAGCAGCGGCGCGCAGTTGGCTGCCTGCACGGCGATCATTTTAGGAATGAAAGGAATCAGGCCGCATTCATAAAGTTCTGCAAACCCGAGATAGGCGCCGATAAGCAGCGTGCCGTTCCCCACGGGCAATACGATGCCGCCGGGAAAATTATCCCTGCACTGCGCGGCTATTTCGTAAGCGAATGTTTTGGTTCCCTGGAAGAAGAACGGGTTCCACGAATGGCTGGCATAATAAGCGGTCTGTGCTTTTTCGAGCGCTGCGTTCGCCACGGCCTGCCGGTCGCCGGCGATCTTCGTCACTTTCGCGCCATAGGCTTCCAGCTGGCGGATCTTTGCGGGCGAAGTGGATACAGACACCAGTATCTCGCAGCGGATACCGGCTTTTGCGGCGTACGCGGCGATCGCGCAGCCGGCGTTTCCCGAGGAATCTTCTACGATCTCTTTTATCCCCAGCTCTTTTATTTTGCTTATCAGTACCGACGCCCCGCGGTCTTTGTAGGAGCCGGTCGGGAAAAGATATTCCAGCTTCAGGAGAAATTCCGTTCCGCCGATCTGTTCCTTCACCACCGGCGTATCGCCTTCGCCGAAGCTTACGATATACGGCAGGCCGAACACCGGCAGCAGATCTTTATATTTCCAAAGGCCGGGAAAAGCATTGTCCGGCTGCACCATTTCGAGCAACGGCCGGAAGGCAATGTCCAGCAGATCGCCTTCGTCTGATCTCCAGCGTACGTCGTCTATCGGGTATTCACTGCCGTCAGCGGCGGTCAGCTTCCAAAGTTCTTTATAGTTCACAGCGGACAGGTGTTAAGATCGGTGTTCCTGAGAATGCGTCCAGGCTGGCCTTTACGCGGGTTTTATCTGGAAAATATCCTGCAAAATAGGCTTTAGCCCGGAGAAAAAGAATTCAACGGCGATCACCATCAGGATGAGCCCCATGATGCGCATCATTACTTTCATGCCGGTCTCGCCCATGAAGCGCGCCAACGCGGAGCCTCCGCGGAGCGTGATGAGCATCAGCAGGCATACCACAAGCATGGTGGAAATAAGTATGATCTTCTGAGCGATGGTTGTGGTCTGCTCCATCAGCAGGATGGAGTTGGTAATTGCGCCCGGTCCGCAGATCATCGGTATGCCCAGCGGCGTGATGGAAATGTCGGTGGAATATTCTTTGATCTCTTTCTTCGAAATTTTTACACGCGAAATTTTCGCGCCCAGCATTTCGCTTCCCATCCGGAAGAAAAGAATTCCGCCCGCTACGCGAAAACCATTTGCCGTGATATGAAAGAATTTGAAAATGAACTCGCCGGCAAACGCAAAGAATACCATTGCGATGAATGCGGTGATCACGGCTTTGGTGGCGACTGACTTACGGCGCTCCTGGTCGAAGCTGTTGGTCATGGTAAGGAATACCGGCAGCGTGCTCAGCGGATTGATGATCGTTATGAACGAAGTGAAGCAGAGAAGCGCGAATGATATATAAATTTCCATGCTGCTTATTTGAATCCGGTTAATTTACAGCTTTCCTCCCAGAGCCTTGCGGCGATGGCGGTATCGTATGAAAGTGCGGCCGATGGCTTTTCCTTCAGGTTGTCGAAATATTTGCCGGTAATACCTTCCAGCTCCGGAGCGGCCGCCAGGTGAACGGAAGTGGAGCAGCCTTTTTCCACCGTGACGCCGCGTACTCCCGCAAACAATCCCCACAAAGAGCCGGACAGGAAATTCGTATTCTTCTTTCCGATGTCTGTCCGTACCACGCCGGGATGCAGGCAATTGACGGAGATGCCGGTGCCGTTCAGCCGCCGTGCAAGCTCATAGGTGAACAGCACATTGCACAGCTTCGAATTGGCATAGGCATGAATGATAAAATATTTTTTCTCTCCCTGCAGGTTGTCGAAATCTATCCTGCCGGAATAATGAGAGTCGGATGAAACATTGATCACGCGCGCGGGAGCGGAACGTTTCAGCAGCTCGAGCAGGAGGTTGGTGAGCAGGAAATACGACAGGTGATTGGTGGCGAACGTGCGTTCGATCTTCTGCTTCGTAAATTCTCTTTTCTGGTTTACACAGCCTGCGTTATTAATGAGCACATCCAGCCGCGGCAGCCGCTCGTGCACCGCTATGCTGAGTTTCCACACGGAATCTGTGTCCGACAGGTCGGCAAGAAGATAACCTACATCCGGGTTGGAAGAATTTTTTCGTATCTCTTCCACCGCCTGCCGGGTGCGGGCTTCGTCCCTGCCCACGATGTGCACCTGAAAGCCCTTCCTGGCGAGCTCTGTTGCGGTAGCTTTGCCGATCCCGGAGCTTCCGCCGGTAATGAGTGCGATTTTCTTTGATCCTTCCATGGGATGTTTGTTATATCCGGCTTCAGAGCTTGTGCATTACAATAAGATCGAGATGCTGCAGCACTTCTTTTTTGACGTTCGTAAATTCGAAATACCAGTGAACCACTCCGAATTCCCGTTCCGGCTTGGGCGCATGGGTTTTGATCTCTACGGTGCAGTACGCTTCGGTGCCGGGATACACGGGTTTGTGCAGCATCCAGTTGTTGATGCCTCGGCCGGCGTACACCGAATTTTTAAAACGGGGCACCCACTCGCGGTTGTAAAAAAGATGAAACAGATGCGGGCCACTGGCTATCAGCCCTTTGAATGGGCTTGCTTTTGCCTTTTCAATGTCTATATGAAACGGCATGGGGTCGTATTGCGAAGCGAAGCGAATGATCTCATGTTCTGAAAGGATCACTTTCCCAAAATCAAAGATCTGTCCTGTGCGCAGATCCTTAAAACCTAATTCTTCCATATCCTTATATTCCCTGCAAAGGAAGCCAAACCGGCGTTTATAGCCAATTAAATTTGTTTAAAACAATTGTTTGCACAAACAAAAAAGCCGGTTCGAAAACCGGCTTCCTCTTATAATTTTTCAGATCGCGGATCAATGCTGCACGATCACTTTAAGCGTGCGTGCCTGCTGCGGGTTACTGATAGTAACGAAGTACAGTCCGGAAGCAACATTCGGCAGGTTTACCGGAGCGAATGTGGTTCCGTCCATCAGGCGGGTCTGGTATACGGTCATCCCGGAAATATCCGTAACGGTAACGTTCCAGTCGCCCGAAGCGTTTGCCATGGCAACAGTGAAGTCGCCGTTGCTGGGGTTCGGGTATACGGAGAACAGCGCTTCTTTTTCTTCTTCCACTCCGAGGCAACCTACTACCGCGGTTACGGAATTGGCGCAGCCGAACAATAATATTTCTTCGTTTCCCGTAGAATCGCCTGCTGCGGCGTATCCCAGTGTTTCGTCGTTGCCACCGAAATCTCCTGAGCCTTCGTAATGGAAATACCAGCGGTTGTTCGCTTCGGAATAAGTAAAGCTGGAAAGGTCGCTGATGTCGTTGAACATGGCCACAACGGTATCTGTTCCGCTAAGGATCGAATAACGGTTGATGGCAGGATCGTTATAGTTGCGGTGCAGTACGGAATAGCCGTTTCCGTCGAATTCGGCGATGCCCCATTCTGCCCAGTTCTCGCTGCCGTACAGATCGGGCATGGAAACGTGCGGAAGGCGTATAACCAGTCCTGTGGTAAGATCGACAACCAGCCAGGAAAGGTCGATGCTGCTGTAGAGGATCACGAAACCTTTCCCTGCGAAGATCCCGCTGTTGTAGCCGTCAATATCGTATCCGAACCGGATGGAATCGGACAGGGCGATGGAAGTAGCTCCCAGCGTAAGATCGGCGTTCAGCGTATAGAAGTGGGTCACATACATGGAGTCGAGCTGGGCCGGAATTCCCGTTACGGGATTATAAAGGGTGTACAGCTGGCCGTTCCCCAGGTCGCTGAAGATGCCGTCGGAAGAAGGATAAGAAACAGGGTTTTGCAGGTCGAGATCGTAGCGCGCAGTGCTGTCGTCGCCTACCACGTACACATAATTATTCGTAACGGCTATGCCTCCGCGGTCGTCGCCTGTTGTAGCGTCATGATCTACTATTGCAGAATCGCTGGCCGTCAGGGAAGTGATCATGAAATAATCGTCGAGGCTTCCTGCGGAAACGTAAAATGCGGTGGTCTGCGAAAGTGCAGGAGAAGTTACTGTGGCGCCGGAGTCTACGATCTGCGTAAGCGCGGCATCGGAGAACCAGAAGGCCTCGCCCTCCACATAAGATGAAAGCAGCACGGTGGCGCCCGGGCATACCGTGTCGGTCACAGGTGTTACATCAGGCGCGAGGCTGATATAAATGGTGCTGGAATCGACGCTTACACAATTGTTAGCATCGGTGTATGTGTAAGAGATCACATACTGGCTGTCGGGTGTAAGTCCTTCCGGGCTGAATGTGCTGCCGGTAATTCCCATGCCTGCAAGCACTCCGCCTGCGGGCGAGATGGTGAGCGGAACAGCGGGATCCAGCGGGCAAAAAACGGTCTGCGGCATTGTAAGCAGCGCAGACAAGCCGGACGCGCAATAATTGTAGGTGAGCTTTACACGGACATGGTTGTTGCCGCAGAAATAATCCACATCGGGAGTAGTCTGTCCCGTGAAGCGAATAGTATCGTCGGCGGCCCACAGCGTGATATAAGAGCCGGCAAACGTCATAACAGTGGAATCTGCCATACAATCGGTTCCGCCGGCGTTCGGCACGGTGGTACCGATATAGGTATTGTTCTCGCCGTATATGTCGATCGTTTCGCTTGACGCTCCGAAATCGCCATCATAATAAACGGTAAGCGTGACAATGGCGTTCGCTCCTGAGGCGGGATTCGTAATGTCAAACTGAAGTGCCTGGGGCGTCGTGAAGATCGTGTCGTTCGCGGAGGTCTGCTCGAATGTTTGCAGATACGCTTTGCTTGTAACGCAAAATGCAGCGGCAGAAAGAAAGATCGGGTAAAGGATTTTTTTCATTGCTAATTATTTAGTGGGCGCGAAGGTATTTATATGAACTTCACACTAAACAATCAGATGAAATAAATTATTAACATTAGTATACTACTTCACTCCGCTGCTCAGTCTCCGGATAAGCGGTGAAAGCGCCAGCAGCGCCACTCCTGCCACCAGGGCATATAAGGCGAGCTGCCGGTAACCGGAAGTATAGGAGATCAGCTTTTCTGTGGCTGTAGCCGTTTCGCCTGCTATGCTCATGTTGGCTCCGAGAATGCCCGCGACATACTGTCCGTAAGCGCTCGCGAGGAACCACATTCCCATCATGAGCCCCTGCATGGGCCGGGGGGCCAGCTTGGTCATCAGCGAAAGCCCGATGGGCGAAAGGCATAACTCGCCGATGGTCATTACAAGATAAGCCGTGGTGAACAGGTTGAGCGAAGTTCTGCCGTCCGCCGAAGCAAAGAAGACCGTTGTGTAGAAAATGTAAAAGGCAAGCCCCAGGAAAAGGAAGCCCAGGCCAAACTTTACCGCCGATCCCGGTTCGAGCTTTTTCCGGTTCAGCCATATCCACAGCAGTCCCAGCAGCGGGCTGAAGAGGATAACGAATACGGAGTTTGCGGAGTTGTTCACAACGTTGGGATCGAGCTTAACGCCCAGCAGGTTGGGATGAAGGTTATTGAGCGCAAACAGGCTGAGGGAGCCACCGCTCTGCTCGAAAAAGGCCCAGAAGAAAACGGAAAAGAAAATAAAGATCAGCGCGGCAACAACTTTCATCTGCTCGGGCCGCGAATATTTTCTCAGTTCTACAAACAGGTAAATCAGCGTGGCAGGGCCGATGATATACATGAAAAGATCGGTGTACTGCGTATCGGTCACCATCAGGAGGATAAAAGGAATTACCAGTATCGATCCGGCATACGTGCCGTATTCCAGCCAGCGTTTTTTGCCGGCGCTCATTGTGTCGGGCAGCGGCGAAAGCCCGATGGGGCCGAGGGTTTTCTGTGTAAAAATGAAAATGAGCAGGCTGATGGTCATTACAATACCTGCGAGCGAAAATGCAAGCGCCCAGGAATAGCTCTTTCCAACCCATACCATCAGCATACCGCCGAGGAACGCGCCGATATTGATGCCGGAATAGAACATTCCGAATCCCGCATCACGTCGCGGATCTCCTTCGCGGTACAGGAATCCCACCATGGTAGAAATATTCGGCTTGAAGAATCCCGTGCCGATAATGGAAAAACAGATACCGATATAGAACAGCTTTTCTGGAGATGCAGCAATGATAAAGCTACCGAGTATCATCAGTATACCGCCCCAGAAAAGCGACTTCCGGAACCCGAGGATCTTATCGGCAAATAACCCGCCCACAAATGTGAACGCGTAAACGAATGCCTGTATCGCGCCGTACTGCAGGTTGGCCGTCTTATCGTCGAGGAAGAGGCGGTCTACCATAAAGACGACCAGCATTCCCCGCATACCGTAGAAGCAGAAGCGTTCCCACATTTCTGACAGGAACAGGAACCATAATTGCTTGGGGTATTTACCTTTAAAATTCTGTATTTCTTCGAGTGTCTGGCTCATGGCAGTGTTTTGTTATACAATAAAAAAGCCTGACGTATGATCCATCAGGCTTTGTATCTCAGAATTGTTCTTACGAGATGCCTTTTTCCTTCATTACGCGGTTCAGCCAGCGCAGCAGCACAAACATCAGGATGGCCGCGGGCAATACGAGTATGAAGTTCATCAGGAAGAAATTTGATTTGTCCTCGTAGCTTTCCCACATGCTCGAAAGAATGCCGGAGAGTTTATTGCCCACGGAAGTGGAGAGGAAGAAACCTCCCATCATAAGTGCGGTAATACGCGGAGGCGAAAGCTTGGATACGAGCGAGAGTCCCATCGGCGAGAGGCAGAGCTCTCCCACGGTGATCACTCCGTACGCGGCCCAGAGCCAGGCGCTGCTGGCTTTCTCATCGGCAAGGTTGGTCGATTTTACCGCCATCACCATCACAAATGCGGAGAGTGCCGTGATAAGCAGACCGATCGCGATCTTGGCGGGCGTGGTGGGCTCTTTTCCTCTTCTGCGCAGGAACCCGAAGAATCCTACAAGTATCGGCGTGAGCACGATCACCCAGAACGGGTTGATCGACTGGTAAAGCTCTGTGGAGGCAAGCTTCAGGTTGCCGCCGTATGGCGCGTGCTCCTGGGGCGGCAGGTTGTGAACGTATTTCTGATAATGGCTGTATGTAACGCTGGTGCTGTCGTTCTCGAGGATCTGCGACATGCCCAGGAAAGTGGCGGGCTTCTCGATCACGGCCGGCATTTCGCGGTCGGTATAATCTTCAGCCCATACCGTAAGCGCGTCTCCGTTCTGGTGGAATACCGCCCAGAATACCACGAGGCAGGCGAACACTGCTAACAGCGCGCCGATAGGTCTTTTATCTTCCGCATTGGCTTTCACCAGCAGGTACACGAAGAACAAAATAACGGGAATACATCCGATGAGGAACGCGTCGTTTGTGTCAGTGCCAAAAAGATTTCCGGGAATAATGTAACCGAGCACACCGAAGATGAACATCGGCACAAGCACCAGCAGGAAAATCTTTCCTGTCGGCATATCGCCGGGCTGCAGCGGTTTCAGCACATCGGCTTCGCGCACATGGCGGGTTCCCATAAGGAAGGTCACCACACCGATAAGCATTCCCACGCCCGCGGCGCCGAACGCCCAGCTCCATCCGTAGTTGTTGCGCATGTACGCGGCGACGAAATTGCAGACGAAAGCGCCCACGTTGATGCCCATATAGAAGATATTGTAGCCCGCATCTTTGTTGTTGCGGTATTGCGGATCATTGTAAAGGTTTCCGAGCAGGGTGGAAATGTTCGGCTTAAAGAAACCATTCCCCACGATGATCAGAAGAAGCGATACGTAAAAGAAACTTTCCCCCGGAAAAGTAAGGCCGATGTAGCCGCAGGCCATCAGCAAACCGCCGATGACGATCGATTTGCGGTAGCCCAGTATCCTGTCGGCGAGCAGACCGCCGATGAAGGGAGTCAGGTAAACAAGACCAAGATATGTTCCGTAGATGTCGGATTTTTTGCTGGGCGCAAATCCCATTCCTCCGTTTTCCACGCTGTCCAGCATGTACAATGAAAAGATGCCAAGCATCAGGTAATACCCGAAGCGTTCCCACATTTCAGTAAGGAAGAGATAGGGAAGGGCCTTGGGATGCCTGCCTGTTTTCGTGTCGCTCATATAATCATTTTTAGATCGTTGCTAAAGTAACAAAATAATCTTGTTATGAAATAAATGTTAAAAAAAGGGCCGCCCGGCAGGCGACCCTTGTACTGGCTGTATTATATGACTCGTGCTGTTATAAATTTTCCAGCAGGAAGTTCGTCATTTTGGTATAGAGATGATACCGCGTATTCCCGCCGTAGATCCCGTGGTTCCTGTCAGGATAAATGAAAAGGTCGAACTGCTTGTTCGAGCGAACGAAGGCGTTGATCAGCTCTGCAGTGTTCTGCCAGTGCACATTGTCGTCGGCGGTACCGTGTATCAGCAGGTAATTTCCTTTCAGCTTGTCGGTGTAGGCGATCGGCGCGTTGCCGTCGTATCCCGTCGGGTTCGATTCTTTCGTGCCCATGTACCGCTCGGTATAAATGGAATCGTAGAATTTCCAGTTGCTCACCGGCGCTACGGCAATCGCCGTTTTGAAAACATCCGCTCCCCGCGTGATGCACAGGCTGCTCATGTATCCTCCGTAGCTCCACCCGAAGATGCCGATCCGCGACTTGTCGACATAAGGGAGCGCGCCCAGGTATTTCGCCGCATCGATCTGGTCGTCTGTTTCCAGCTTTCCGAGCTGCTTGTAGGTGCATGTGCGGAAATCGCGTCCGCGCCCGCCGGTTCCCCGGTTGTCTACGCACGCGATGATGTAACCTTTCTGCGCCAGCATCTGGTACCAGATATAATTTGATCCTTCCCACTGCTTCATTACTTCCTGCGAGCCCGGTCCGCCGTACACGGTCATGAATACCGGGTACTTTTTGTTCGGATCGAAATTGGCCGGTTTGATCATGTAGCCGTTCAGCTCGGTGCCGCCGGAATTTTTGAAGGTGAAGAACTCGGGCTTCGCCAGGTTCAGCTTCGTCAGCTTATCGTTGAGGTCTTTATTATCCACCAGCACGCGGATCTCTTTTCCGCTGCGGTCGTGCAACGTTGTCGATGGCGCCATGCCGGCGTTCGAGTTACGGCAGATGAAGTAGGTAAATCCTTTCGTGAACTCCACATCGTTCACTCCTTCTTTCGGCGTGAGCTTTTTCTTACCGGTCCCGTCGAGCTTTACCGAGTACGTGTGGCGCTCTAGCGGAGATACTTCGGTGGAGGTATAGAACAGCGTTCCTTTCTCTTCGTCTATGCCGTGGAAAGAAGTTACATCCCAGTTGCCCGAGGTGACCTGGCGGATAAGGATGCCTTTGGAATCGTAATGGTAAATATGATTGTATCCGTTGCGCTCGCTGGTCCAGATGAAAGAACCGTCGGAAAGGAAATTGAGATTGTCGTTGATCTCGAGATATGTTTCGGATGTTTCGTAGAAGAACAATGAAGGCGTTCCGGTCGAAGCGTCCACCTTGTATAGCTGGAGATTGTTCTGCAGGCGGTTCATCACGAATACGATAAGCTCGTTCGGATTTTTGGTCCACTTGATACGGGGAATGTACTCGTACGGCGTATCGATCTTTACAGGTGTTGTTTTTCCGGTGGTAAGGTCGTAGATAAAGATCGTAACAACGGAGTTAGGCTCTCCCACTTTCGGGTACTTGAATTCGTAATCTTTCGGGTACAGGCCGCCCATGTACATCGGCATTTCGAAGAGGGGAACATTCGTTTCGTTAAAACGCAGGAACGCGATCTTTTTTCCGTCGGGACTCCATTCGAACGCGCGCACCAGCATAAATTCCTCTTCGTACACCCAGTCCGAACCCCCGTTGATGATCTTGTTCACGGCTCCGTCGGTTGTGACCTGCACTTCTTTGCCATTGTCGAGGTCTTTGTAATAAATATTATTGTCGATCACGTACGCGGCCTTGTTTTCGGTGGGCGAAAATGTGGCGTACATCTGTTTTCCTTTGGACGAAAGCGGTTGCGCCGCCTGCTTTTTCAGATCGTACACGATGTTATTCTCCCGTGTGGAGTAGCGGTAGATGGATTTCTGTTCCGTTGCCAGCAGCACGCGCGTTTCGTCGTCGCTGAAGGAGTAGCCATCGAAACGGATCGGTTTCCCGTCGCGGCGGAAAGCAAATCCTTCTTTCAGTCCGCCGGTCTTATAATCGTATTTTTTTACGGAATCATTTTCGTAGACCGTATAGTGCAGTCCGTCGTTGGCCGAAGTAAGCCCGGCAATACCCGCAGGATAGTACGAGTAATTGATCCAGATATCTTCGAGCGTGATGTTTTGCGCGGGAACGGAAACGGCCATTCCCACGAAGAGAAAAATGGATAGTACTTTTTTCATTACGATTAAAATTTGACGGATGAAATTAGCGATATTATTTCAGGTGGACGGAGTTTCAGAAAACTTAACGAATATTAGGAAGGGCCCGGGAGGCGCTGAAATAAAAAAAGCCCCGGAGTACGAGGCTTTTTTATTCGGTTATAAAAATATTATTTCTGGCCGGTGTTGCTCACAGGAGGAACAGTTTCCTTGATGCCGAGCTTGTCCTTCACAGCCTGTGTAATGTTGTCGGCTTCGTCTACATACAGCAGCATTCCTTTGCTGGTATCGAATACGTAGTTGAGCTGTTTTTCTTTAGCTACTTCTTTAATAGAGCTTTCGATCTTCTCAGCCAGCGGGGTCATCAGCTTTTCCTGCTTCTCTACCATATCTTCTTCAAAAGCCTGCTGGGTCGACTGTAAGCGTTTTTCAAAATCCAGCAGCTCTTCGTATTTCAGCTTCTGCATGGTTTCAGACAGGGTCTTCTGTTCGATACCGGTCTGGTATTCTTTTGCTTTTTTCTGGTATTCCTGCACCATCAGCTGGTATTCCTGGTCCAGCGACTGGCCGTGGACTTCGAGCTGGGTCTGAACGTCTTTCATTTCGGGCATAAGAGCAAGGATCTCCATAGAATTGACATAACCGAACTTCTTCGTATCGGTTTCCATCCTCGACGCTGCCATCAGTACTACTGCTACGATCGCGAGTGCGATGATCAGTTTATTTTTCATTATTCCTGCGGTTTTCATATTAAAAAGAATTGCAAAGGTACAATTATCCCCGGATATATCCTAGCGGAAACCTTCAGTTATCGTGCTATGTCAAAATCCGCGCCATATCCGGTGCATGACCAATAACTCCCGGCGGAGCAATTTATTTTATTCCCAGCTTTGTTTTTACGTCCGCCACGATATTATCAGACTCATTTACATACAGTAAAACTCCTTTGCTGGTATCGAAAACGTAGTTGAGCCCTTTCTCTTTCGAAACCTCTTTTATCGCATTTTCTACCTTTTGCAGCACCGGGTACATCAGCTTCTGCTCTTTTTCCGCCAGCTCTTCCTGGTACACGGCGGTAAGCTTCTGCAGGTATTCCTGCTTCTTCATCACCTCGTCCTGCTTCAGGTTGAGCATTGTCTGCGAAGCATTGCTTTTCTGCAGCTTGTCCAGCTCTTCCACCAGCTTCTGGTAATCCTTCAGCTCGTTATCGTACTCTGCCTGCAGCTTTACCTGGAAGCTGTCCAGCTGAAGCGCCACGGTCTTGGCCTCCGGCATAGCTTCGAGTATCTCCATTGAATTTACATGCCCGAACTTCGGTTGTGCGGCTGCCGTGCCTGCAAGCAGTAAGATGCCGGATGCGAGGATGATCGCTTTTCTCATAGGTCTGTTTTTGTTTTAGATTGTGTCCTGGTTAAGTATTACTTTCCGCTGCCGAATATCTGCCAGTACTTCGTGGCCGGCGGAGCAGCCACTACCGATACCGGCTGCTTCTGCACCGGGTGATTGAATTTAAGCTCCCTGGCATGCAGGCAGATCGATTTGTCGTCGTTCGCTCTCCGGTCGCCGTATTTCACGTCTCCCACAATGGGGCAGCCTATCGACGCCAGCTGAACGCGGATCTGGTGATGCCGTCCGGTAAGCGGTCTTACCTCCAGCAGCGTGTAACGCTCGCCCTTTTCGACGGTACGGTATTGCAGCTCGCAGCGCAGGGCTCCGGGTATTCCTTCTTTTACCGCTCTCGAGCGGTTGTTCTGCTCGTCTTTTTTCAGGTGGTGGACAAGCGTCGCTTCTTCCTTTTCAGGAATTCCGCGCACCACGGCCCAGTATGTTTTTTCGATCTCCCTTTCGCGGAACTGCTCGTTCATCCTGCTGAGCGCCTTATCGGTGCGGGCAAACAGCACCACGCCGCTTACGGGCCTGTCCAGCCGGTGTATCACGCCGAGAAATACCGCTCCGGGCTTCGAATATTTTTCTTTCAGGTATGCTTTCCCCATTTCAGACAGCGGAATATCGCCCGTTTTATCGCCCTGCACGATCTGCGACGGCTGCTTGTTCACGGCCAGCAGGTGGTTGTCTTCGTACAGGATATGAGATGCGAGAAGGGTTTGCATTTCCGTAATCATACAAATGTAGGGCGCGCCAATTTATTGCGCAGAGACAAACATAACACTTATGGTTAAATTTTTTTAAGACTTTCCGATACGTTTATCGGATGTGTACCTTCGCGCCTTTTATGAAGCGCGGATCAGCATTATCGGTATTATTCCTCACCATCTTCATCGACCTTCTGGGGTTCGGGGTCATCATTCCCATTCTTCCGAGCTATTCGAAAGAGATCGGCGCGTCCAATTTCATGGTCGGAGTTATCGCCGCGTCCTTTTCGCTGATGCAGTTCCTGTTCACGCCCATCTGGGGGAGCCTCAGCGACCGCTATGGCCGCCGTCCCGTTATCCTGGGCACCACCATCGTATCTACCGTCGCGTACCTTATTTTTTCGCATGCCACCGTGCTTCCCATTCTTATTCTTTCGCGGTGCCTTTCAGGACTTGGTTCCGGCAATATTTCGGCAGCGCAGGCATATATCACCGATATTACCCCGCCTGAAAAAAGAGCGCAGTCCATGGGGCTTATCGGCGCGGCGTTCGGCCTCGGCATGATCTTCGGTCCTCCCGCCGGCGGGCTCATCAAATCCCACCTGGGCGTGGAGTACATCGGGTACATCACCGCAGGCCTTTGCCTGCTCAATTTCGTGCTGGCTTACATCCTGCTGCCCGAATCGCTGAAGGAAAAGAACAAAAGGAAGATCGACATCCATCTTATTCTTCCGGTGAAAGAATACGTCCAGGTATTTTACCAGAAAGGCAAGCGCGAAATATTCCTGATCAACGGGATCTATGTTACGGCGTTCTTCATGTTCCAGATCACGGCGGCGCTTATCTGGAAGGAAGTGTATCATTTCAGCGAAGACAAGATCGGGTATATTTTTGCTTTCATCGGGGTGTGCACCACTATCATGCAGGGCGGGCTCATCGGTTTTTTTACGCGGCGCTTCGGCGAGCAGAGGCTGTTGTTCATGGGCACGGTTCTGCTCATGATCTGCCTGGCTTCCATGCCGTTCGTCACGGCAAAATGGTTCGTTCCGTTCGAGCTGATCCTGCTGATGTTCCTGGCTATCGCCAATGGAATGGTGGGCCCATCGTGCCTGTCGCTGCTGTCGCAGATGAGCGCGCGGCACGAGCAGGGGAGGACGCTGGGGCTGTACCAGTCGTTCAGTTCCATTGCACGTATCATCGGCCCCATGCTGGGTACCGCCATGTACGCGTTCGATGTAAAGCTTCCTTATCTCGCAGGCGCCGCTATTCTTCTGGTAAATGTTTACCTGGCGGTTGTGGTGCAGCGGCATTTTAAGCGGCTGAGCGCGGTGGAGGTTGCGGGGAGTGAGGAAGGTGGATGATGGAATAATGGAAGTTGGATCATGAACAGTCTGCCTTCGCCTGCGGCTACAACGCGGATGAAACGGGTAACCCCCGAATGGCCTCGTATCTGTCTAAGGACTTACGACTCACGACTGAGGACTGAAGACTCACGACTAGACTAAAGACCTGGGCGGCCGGGCGGGTGCTTCACTGTATCTTTGCCACCGGAGTACCGTCGTTTTATGCGTAGCACCGCTGTTTTAGCATTGTTCTCTGCAAAGTCCGCCTGCGCTAAAGCTCCGACGGACAAAGGATGCCGTTTCGCCCCCTGCCGCGATTCGTGCAGAGAGAATATCCGGCAATGGGATGCTTAATCTGGAATTGGAAGATGGATATTGGATGCTGGACGGTCCGCCTTCGCCTACGGCGACAAGAAAGACACTGAACAGGTATTCGAATCGAAACCTGCCACGATGAATATACCTTCTAAGGACTAACTACTGAGAACTATAATGTCGCCCTTACAGGGCTTGATGAATACCTGGTCCCGTTCATTCTATCATAATATCGCCCCTACGGGGCTCAGCCTTCGCCTGTGATCCAATGAACAGGAAAGCATAGTAAATACTCCCGAATCAACATTGAAACCTGCCACGATGAATATCACTGTCTAAGGACTGCTTCACCTCCGCTATCGCTTCGGCGGATAACCCTCCTACGCTTGTGGCTTCGGCGGGTAACCCTCCTACGTTGTGGCTTCGGCGGGTAAATCTGGTAACCTGAAATGATCTCGCTTACGATCTCACTACTCACTACTACTCAATACGACTCCTTCTGATTCGGAAAATCTCCCGCTTTTACATCATCGATATACGACCGCACGGCGCGGGTCATGTCTTCGTACAGGTTCAGATACCTGCGGAGGAACCGCGGCTTGAATTCGTAGTTGATGCCCAGCATGTCGTGGGTTACGAGCACCTGCCCGTCCACACCGTTGCCCGCGCCGATGCCGATCACCGGGATGGAAACGGATTGCGCCACTTCTGCCGCCAGCTGCGCAGGTATTTTTTCCAGCACAAGCGCAAAGCATCCGATGGATTCCAGCATCCTGGCGTCTTCCTTCAGTTTTTCGGCTTCCAGGTCCTCGGTAGCCCGCACAGAATATGTGCCGAATTTATAGATCGATTGCGGCGTAAGGCCGAGGTGCCCCATTACGGGAATGCCCGCGGTAAGAATACGCGTGATGGATTCGCTCACTTCGCGTCCTCCTTCCATCTTTACGGCATGCGCGCCGGTCTCCTTCATGATGCGGATGGAGGAACGGAGCGCCTCGCTCGAGTTTCCCTGGTATGATCCGAAGGGAAGATCTACGATCACAAGAGATCGCTGTACGCCGCGGATCACCGAGCTGGCGTGGTATATCATCTGGTCGAGCGTGATCGGAAGCGTTGTCTCATGCCCCGCCATTACGTTACTGGCCGAGTCGCCGACCAGCAGCACTTCAATGCCGGCCAGGTCGAGAATGCGCGCCATAGAATAATCGTATGCCGTAAGCATGGCTATCTTTTTCCCTTCGCGCTTCATCTCCAGCAGCGTGTGGGTGGTTACTTTCCGGATCTCTTTTTCTACTGACATAAGCTGTTTATACCCAGCCAAAGTACGTATTTTTTTTGCAGGAGGCAGAAACTGCGCCGATAATCCGGTTTTTCTGTCAGTCAGCCGAATTAAATATTCTGCTTATCTTCGTTTTCAAATTCAGTGTCGGAATGAAGCGATTTTTCTATGTTTTCCTTTTTATGGCCAGCGCAGGATTTTATGCCTGCAGCAACGATATCGATCTTACCGCTACCTATAAGGACATCACGGTAGTGTATGGCCTGCTCGATCCGAAAGCCGAAGGCGATACCAACTGGATCCGCATCCAGAAGGCGTATCTCGGCGACGGCGACGCGCTCATGTTCGGCCAGATCTCCGACAGCCTGTATTACGATACGCTCTTCACTTACCTGCTCGCATACAATGCTTCCGGAACAAAGATTGACTCCATCCCGCTCGAAAAAGTGATCGATCCGTTCCCGAAGGATTCCGGCGTTTTTGCATTCGACAAGAATATTCTCTACCGCACCACCGAGCAGATCAACAGCAATTACAAATACCGGCTCGTAATCATCAAGCCGACCAAGCAGGACACGACTTATTCCGAAACAATTCTCTGTAAGAACTTTTTCATGTCGTATCCGCCCAATTCCAGCACGATCATCAACTTCGAGGATCCGACAGGCATTAACAAGAACCCGACGATCACGGTAAGATGGACGCACGATGTAAATACCAGCGCGTACCAGCTGGGCTTCCGTTTCAATTACCAGGAATGGATCGTTTCCGATCCGGGCAATAAAGTCATGAAAAGCTTTACGTACTACTTTCCGATGTTCACCATCTTCAACGAAGGCGGCGGTTACAATGCAGAGCATTACGATGTGGGCGCCAATCTCGTAAAGCATGCAATGAAAAAGACTGACTTCTACGGGGCTATCGTCAGCAATATTGCCGCTGATCCGCCCGGTACGCCGGCTATGCAGCAACACGTGAGAAGCTATTATTCTATGGATTTCGTCGTGCTGCAGGCTACGGAAGAGCTTTATAAGTACATAACCATCAATAAGCCTTCGCTGAGCTATGTGCAGAAGGTCTCCGATTATACCAACATCGAGGATGGAATGGGCATTTTCGGATCGCGCAGCAGCAGCGGTATCAACGATCTCAGTATCACCCAGCAGACCAGGGATTCGCTTCGCCTGGGGCATTTTACCGTGAACCTGAACTTTCAATAGTCTGAAAAATTGGCAGTTTTTTCTGCCATAGCTTCTCTGTTCAGCCTATACATCTGTCATTTCCGCCAGATTTCCGCGGTGGCATAATGATTGACCACCCAGACCGGATTTTGACATTAATTATCTGATATTATGGGAAAAATAATTGGAATCGACTTAGGAACGACAAACTCCTGTGTGGCGGTGATGGAAGGTAACCAACCAGTGGTAATTGCCAACAGCGAGGGAAAACGGACCACTCCGTCGATCGTTGCGTTTCTTGACAACGGCGAACGTAAAGTGGGAGATCCTGCCAAGCGCCAGGCCATTACCAACCCTCAAAAGACTGTTTACTCCATTAAACGTTTCATGGGCGGCCGTTTCGGCGAGCTTTCGAGCGAGGTGGGCCGCGTACCGTACACTGTGGTACGTGGAGAAAATGATACTCCCCGTGTGAAGATAGACGACCGTATGTACACTCCGCAGGAAATATCTGCGATGATACTTCAGAAAATGAAGCAGACGGCCGAAGATTACCTGGGACAGGAAGTGACCGAAGCGGTGATCACCGTGCCGGCCTACTTCAACGATGCTCAGCGCCAGGCTACAAAAGAAGCCGGCGAGATCGCTGGCCTTGTCGTAAAACGTATCATCAACGAGCCGACAGCCGCAGCGCTGGCTTATGGTCTCGATAAAAAACATACCGATACCAAGATCGTTGTATTCGACCTTGGCGGCGGCACGCACGATGTATCCGTACTCGAGCTGGGCGACGGCGTATTCGAAGTAAAATCCACCGACGGTGATACGCACCTGGGTGGCGACGACTTCGATCAGCACATCATCGACTGGCTTGCCGACGAGTTCAAAAAAGACGAAGGCATTGACCTCCGCCAGGACCCGATGGCGTTACAACGTCTGAAAGAAGCTGCGGAAAAAGCCAAGATCGAGCTTTCCAGCTCTATGGAAACTGAGATCAACCTTCCGTACCTGATGCCGGTGAACGGTATTCCGAAGCACCTTGTGCGCAAGCTTAGCCGCGCTAAGTTCGAGCAGATGGTGGACGACCTCATCAAACGCGCGATAGCTCCGTGCCGCTCGGCACTTAAGAATGCCGGACTGAGCGTTGGCGATATCGACGAGGTGATCCTTGTCGGCGGATCTACCCGTATCCCAGCGGTACAGAAAGCTGTGGAGGATTTCTTCGGAAAAGCTCCGGGCAAAGGCGTAAACCCTGACGAAGTTGTGGCCGTAGGCGCCGCGATCCAGGGTGGCGTGCTTGCCGGTGATGTGAAGGATGTGCTCCTGCTTGATGTAACTCCTCTGTCGATGGGTATCGAAACCATGGGCGGCGTATTTACCAAGCTTATCGAGGCGAACACCACCATTCCTACCAAGCGTACCGAAACCTTCAGCACAGCCTCCGACAATCAGCCGGAAGTAGATATTCACGTGCTCCAGGGCGAACGCCCGATGGCAAAAGATAACCGTACGATCGGCCGTTTCAGGCTCGATGGAATTCCGCCGGCTCCGCGCGGTGTGCCGCAGATCGAGGTAACCTTCGATATCGATGCCAACGGTATCCTCCATGTATCGGCGAAAGATAAAGCAACCGGAAAAGAGCAGAAGATCCGGATCGAAGCTTCCAGCGGCCTGTCGAAAGACGAGATCGATAAAATGAAACGCGACGCCGAAGCCAATGCCGAGGCCGACCGCCAGCAGAAAGAAAAAGCAGAAAAGCTGAACGTTGCGGATTCGACGATCTTCCAGACTGAAAAGAACCTGAAAGAGTTCGGCGATAAGATCCCTGCCGATAAGAAGTCGGACATCGAAGCCGCCCTGCAGGAACTGAAGGCCGCTCACCAGGCGCAGGATGTTCCCGCGATCGATTCTTCCATGGAAAAGCTCAACAGGATATTCCAGGAAGCCACGCAGAATATGTACAACGCTGCGGGCGGCGATGGCGCCAATCCGGCCGGCGGCGAAACCGGCGGCAATTCATCCGGAAAAGACGGCAACTCCGAAGTAACGGATGTCGACTACGAAGAAGTGAAGTAATTTTTCAGAGAAACATAAAGGGAAACGCAGCGCGGAATGAACGTGCTGCGTTTTTTTTATGGACACTGGATGTTGGACACTGGACACTGGACACTGGACACTGGACACTGGATGGGTACCTATGATATTTTAGGGACCTAAAATGATCTTCCACCTTTTTTAATTTTTAATTTTTCCTTTTTACTTTAACATAAGGGTGGAGCAGGCTGAATATCGTTTCTGTATAATGCGGTATCATGTCCTTCTTTTTGCCCTTGTAGAAAAGGCGTGATCCGTTGATCCAGAAATGCGTCAGGATCAGGAAATTTTCCATCAGGCGGCGGTATTGTCCCCGCTGCGGCTCCGGAATGAGATAACCGAGATCTACCAGCTGCTTTATCACCATATCCATAATAGCCAGTCGCTCGCGGGTAAGCCGGTTAAATTCCTTTCTTATTGTTTCGTGGTTGTTCATCACCGCCACCAGGTCCTGCATCATGAACCGGTATTCGTAAAAGCTGCCGAGCATGATTTGAAGCATGTTCCTCATGAGCTTCAGGTCGGGCGCGGTGCCCGGATCTATCTCTATGGCTGCGCCTATCTTATCCGCCAGCTGCCGGAACAATGCCACCACAAGATCGTCGCGCGTACGAAAATGGTAACGCAGGTTGCCGTCGCTGATGCCCATGGCGGCCGCGATGTCGCGGATGCTCACCTGTTCGATGCCGCGCCGGTTAAATTCTTTCAGCGCGGTACGCAGTATCTTTTCGCATGTGGTCATAAAAATTAGCTCAACTGAGCTAAAGTAGAAAAAAGCTTTTACATTTGTACCATAAAGCCATGTAATATGGAAACAGGCAATGTTCCTTCCGGTCCGGGAAAGCCGCGCAGAAACTGGTTCGCGCGGAAAGTGAACGACGTGGGTATCTTCACGGTTCGCGACAACGATTTTCTGGTGGTAAAAGCGTTCAAGTATGTGGTGAACTATACAATATTCGGCTTCGTGATGTTCATGACCGGGATTGTATGGATCGTTACCATGCTGGTAGTATGATCTCCGTACAGATCCGGTGGCTGGCGGTCTTCACGCTGTTGATGGTATTTTCTGTCAACCAGTTCCTGGAACGCCTTGGCATCGGGGTGCCTTTTTTGTACAGCTATCTCGATGATCTTATCGTGATCCCGCTTGTGCTTTCCGTTTATCATCTCTGGCAGATGCAGGTGCGGAAAGATCCCGCGTACAGGCTTCCCCTCGCCGTGCCCGCGCTGGCCTTCACCGGTTTTTCATTTCATTTCGAATGGCTGCTTCCGCGGTACTCGGCCCGTTATACTTCCGATGTATGGGATATCGCCATGTACGCAACGGGAGCTTTGTTATACATGATCTTTTTCAACCGTGCAGAACGCAAAAAAATAACCGTCGGCCCTGGTAACTTCAGCAGATCGTAGCACTGCGCCAGGGGTAGGAGCGGAAAGCTCCGGAAGACGGCAGCCCTTCCGGACTTGCAGCGGATGACCCGGCCTGCGCAGGATGTTGTGGGAACAGCAAATGCTAAAGCAGGAGGCGCCCGAAAAAAATTGGACTGAATTATTCCGCCAGCTATAGCCCGAACACGTGCACAGGCCCGTCCGAGCCGATCTCTTTGGGGAGGTATTCCTGCATGTACGGTTCGCCGAGCAGCACGGGATCGGTGATGATGAGCACAGTGGCGCCTTTCTGCCTGAAATGCTCGATGCGGTCGCGGCCCTGGTAATTGCTGAAAGCGTAGGCGTTGTTGCCTTTCCTGCCGGCCAGTACAAACGGGATGTTGATGCTGTTGTCAGGGAGGAAAAGCACTTTTTCGTTTTGGCCCACTCCCAGGTTATCGAGCAGCGTTTCCATACGCAGGTAATACTGTCCACGCTCCTGGTGATAGATGTAAAAGTATTCCCAGTAACCGCACTCTTCGCGGGAAAAAAGCGGGTGCGGATGATGTACGCGAAGACGAAACTTATTGTAACGGACGTCCATATTCAGCTTCGCGAAAGCGATGTTCAGCAGCACGAAAACCGCGAAAGCGATCTTTACAGGTAAGCTCCGGAACCCGCGCGGGAAAAGGGTTTTGACAGAGAGGGCAAAGGTGGCGAAAAGAACGATCCACATAGGCATCATCTCGATCATATAGTAATCGTGATTGCCGAAGAAAGGGAACCAGCAGAGCATATACAGGATGCAGCCGATCTGTACAGTGAAGAACAGGAAAAAGAGCAGCGGCAGCCGGCGAAGCGTTGCCGGAAGCGAAATGATACAGAAGAGATACATGGCCCCGAATACGCCAAGCGCAATGCGATGATACCATTGGAATATCATGAGATGAAAAAAATCGCGCGTAACCTGCCGGATGCGCTCAGCGCTCATTTTCCAGATGGGAAAGAGATCGTTGTATGTATAAGTTCCCCGATGGATGCCGTTGTATTCCTGCGCGTATCTGTACCATCCGAGCAATGGCAGCACGACAATAAAAATACCGGCAACCATAAGCCAGCGGTGGCGGAAGAGGCCGTACCGGCGGATTCCCGGCAGCTTCAGCTCGTGGCAGATGAACAGCAGCATCCACGCGACCCAGGTGATAAGCGAAGAGACCTTAAGCAGGCCGGCGAAAGAAAATAATATGGCGCAGAGCAGCAGGTAACGTCGCCGGAAGCTGCGCGTGTAAAGATAAAAGCAATACCACGCGATCATCACCAGGCCGAACGAGGTTGTGTTCGTAAGAAAGTTGCAGGTGTAAAATGCGATGATGGGCGAAGCCAGCACCAGCAGCGCGATCCCCATGCTCCATACGGTATCTTTCAGCAACGCGCCCAGCAAGCGGAACAGGCAAAGCAACCCCGCGAACATGATAAGCGTATTGATAACCCTGTACATCCACAGATGGTAGCCGAAAATTTTCCAGAGCTGCGCAACGCCGTAATACAGCAACGGGAACTCGCCGGCGGAATAACCGGAATTTCCTTCGTCGGCAAACTGGTTGTGTATGGCGGGAGTGTGGAAAGGAAGATCGCCGTGGTAATAATTGAGCGTGATAGAGAGGCAGTCGCTCTGGCGGAACTGGTGAAACGACTGCGGTTTGTAATGCGCTATCTCCTGGTAGCCGTACAGCCAGCCGGTGAGCAGCAGCAGCACAAAAAAGATTACGGATGAGTACCGGTCTGAAAAAATGGTTGCGAATGCGCGTAAAATATTTTTCATCAGCCAAGTTTACTCAACGCAGCTTCCACGCGGGCGGGAATATCTTCAGTAGACTGCCCGGTAAATTTTTCGCCTGTCACTTTTTCGTACAGGTGAATGTAGCGATCGGAAATTGACCGCACCAGCTCGTCGCTCATGGCCGGTACCTGCTGGCCTTCGTGGCCCATAAAATTATTTTCGATCAGCCATTCGCGCACGAACTCTTTCGAAAGATGCTTCTGCGGCAGTCCCTGGCGCTGGTTTTCCTCGTAGGTGTCGAGGTAAAAGTACCGCGAGGAATCGGGAGTGTGTATCTCGTCGATAAGCATGATCCTGCCGTCGTGCTTTCCGAATTCGTACTTGGTATCTACCAGGATCAGTCCCTGTCCGCGCGCGTATTCGGCGCCGAAAGCGTAAAGCCTGCGCGTATAATTCTCCAGCTGCTCGTATTCTGCTTCGGAAACGATCTGCTGCCGGATGATCTCCTCGCGGGAAATGTCCATATCGTGCCCTTCGTCGGCCTTGGTGGCAGGCGTAATGATCGGTTGCGGGAACGGATCGTTCTCACGCATTCCGTCGGGCATGGCCACTCCGCAGATCATCCGCTTCCCGCTCTTGTATTCTCTCCAGGCGTGGCCGGTAAGATATCCGCGGATCACCATTTCGATCTTGTACGGTACGCACCGGTAACCGATGGACACATTCGGATGCGGGGAAGCGATGAACCAGTTGGGGCAGATATCCCGCGTCATTTCCAGGAACTTTACAGCGATCCTGTTCAGCACCTGGCCTTTGAACGGTATCTGCCGCGGCAGGATCACGTCGAAAGCGGAGATCCGGTCGCTGGCCACCATCACCAGGTAGCGGTCGCCGATATTGTATACATCGCGGACCTTGCCGTGATACACGGATCTTTGTCCGCTGAAGGTAAATTCGGTTCGGGAAATGGTAGAGCTCATCTGTTATAATTCGTACTTGTTGTAGGCGTTCAGTATCTTTTTCACCAGCTCGTGGCGCACCACATCCCTGTCGTTGAAGTACACGAAGCCGATACCTTTCACCTTGTCGAGTATCTTGATGGCATCGGGCAGTCCCGAGCGCTGGTTGCGCGGCAGATCGATCTGGCTGATGTCGCCCGTCACGATAAACTTCGCGGTCTTTCCCATCCGTGTCAGGAACATCTTCATCTGCATCTGCGTGGCATTCTGCGCCTCGTCGAGGATCACGAACGCATTGTCGAGCGTGCGTCCGCGCATGTAGGCGAGGGGGGCCACCTGTATGATTCCTCCTTCATTATAGGTTTTCAGCTTGTCGGCCGGTATCATATCGCGGAGCGCATCGTACAGCGGCTGCAGGTATGGGGCGAGCTTTTCGTTGAGGTCGCCGGGAAGGAAGCCGAGGTTTTCGCCGGCTTCTACCGCCGGGCGCGTAAGGATGATCTTCCTTACTTCCTTATTCTTCAGTGCTTTTACAGCAAGCGCTACGGCTACGTAAGTCTTTCCTGTTCCCGCAGGCCCGATGGCGAAGGTAAGGTCGTTGGTCTCGACGGTCTCCACGAGCTTGAGCTGGTTGGGAGTGCGCGGCCTGATCACCAGCCCGTCGTTACCATACAGGATGACGCTGCTTTCCGGGTTTTTCTGCTTTACGTATTCGGGGTTGTTCTGCCCGCAGACCTCGTTGATAGCGTCTTCGTCCAGCTTGCCGTATTTTTCGTAGTAATTGAGCAGCACCAGGAACTTTTCCTGGAATTCCTCTATTATTTCATCCGTGCCGATCACCTTTATCTCATTGCCCCGGGCCACGATCTGCAGCTTGGGGAAATGTTTTTTTATCTTCTTCAGATGCTCGTTATGTACCCCGAAAAACTGTACTGGATCCAGGGAATCTACAATGATTATTTTTTCACTCAAAGGAAATCGGTTTAAATCAATGCTCAAAAATAGATGATTACCCCTAAAAACCGTAATGCAAATTGGTTTATTTTTATCCCGTAAATTCCACAAATGCCGATCATCACTCTTATCAGCGACATGGGCGGGCACGATTATTACGTAGGTGCGGTGAAAGGCGCGTTGCTTTCAGCCCTGCCGGACGCCGTGCTGGTGGACATTACGCACGATGTCGAAAAGAACGGGGGAGTAGTGATGGGGAGCTTTATCCTCAGGAATTCGTATCGCCAGTTTCCCCCCGGAACGATCCATATCGTAGCTGTAGACACCAATGTAAGCCTGGAAAGCCGGCATGTGGTGCTTGAGTACGAAGGGCATTTTTTCGTTGGCACCGACAACGGCATCTTCTCGCTGGCCTTTGATAAACGGCCCGAATCCGTCTACGATATTACCCACCTGGCTGTGGGCAACCTTACATTTCCCGCCATTTCGGCTTTCGTGCAGGTGGCTGCAGGTCTTGCGCAGGGCAGGAAGCCCGAAGAGCTCGGCAAGGCGTCGATCGGGCTGGTGGAGAAGAAAATGTTCCGCGCCACCGTAGAGCCCGCAGCCATTGTAGGCACTGTGATCTATGTAGACAGCTACGGAAACGCGGTGACGAACGTGGACCGGCAGCTTTTCGAGCAGGTGAGGAACGGCAGGAATTACGTCCTGTTTGTGCGAAGCATGGGCTACGCGATCCGCAAAATATCCCGGCAGTACACCGAAGTGGCCGAAGGCGAGCTGGTGGCGGTTTTCAGCCACGCGGGAAACCTGGAGCTGGCCATTCACAACGGAAGCATCGCCATGTTGCTGGGCCTCAATATCGGCAGCAGTCTACGGATCGAATTTCAATAACAACCGGATTTACAGCATCAACTTAAACAGCTATGTCCATTACACGTATTGTCAGGATGGTTTTTGAAGAGGAAAAAATAGATGATTTCCTGCAGCTTTTTCACGCTACATATTCCCGCATCCGCTTTTTCGAAGGCTGTGGCTTCCTCGAGCTGCACAGGGACGCAGACCAACCGAATGTGCTGTACACGATGAGCCGGTGGACCGATGCTTCCGCGCTGGAGCAGTACCGCAGCTCCGAACTTTTCCTTACCACGTGGGCGCAGACGAAGCAATACTTCGCCGGCAAGCCGCAGGCATGGTCGCTGGAGAATATCGTGGAAAACAGGACAACTCCCTGATTTTGTCAGCGCTTATTTCAGGAAAATTCCATTACTTTTGAACCCATTAATACGATTTTCAGCGTGTGGGCATTATTTAAAAAGGAAATCAACAGCTTTTTCAGTTCTCTTATCGGGTACATAGTTATCATACTGTTCCTGGCAGTGAACGCAATTTTTCTCTGGCTGGTGCCGAACAGCAACCTGCTGGATTACGGTTACGCGGACCTTCGCCTGTTCTTCGAGAACGCACCGTATATTTTCCTGCTGCTCATTCCCGCCGTAACGATGCGCTCTTTCGCCGAAGAAAAAAATCTCGGCACGCTTGAGTCCATTATGACCAAGCCGATCTCCGAATCCCGCGTCATCTTTGCCAAATACATGGCGTCGCTGGTGCTGGTGATATTCGCCGTGCTGCCTACCATCACCTATTATATTACATTGTATGTGCTGGGCAATCCTGCCGGCAATATCGATTCGGGCGCTGTAATGGGCTCTTACATCGGGCTGCTGCTGCTGGCTTCCGTATATGTGGCCATCGGTATCTTTGCATCGTCCCTTACCGACAGCCAGATCGTATCGCTGCTTATTTCGGTATGCCTGTGCCTGCTGGTATCAGAGGGATTCCAGTTGCTGGCCGATCTCCGCACATTCAAATCGCTGAATCTTTTTCTCACCGAAATGGGAATTGTAACGCATTATGTTTCGATGAGCCGCGGCGTAGTGGACACAAGGGACATCGTATACTTTTTGTCTGCGAACATTTTTTTCCTCCTGTGCACGAAGACAGTATTGCAAAAACGTAAATGGTAAGGCAGAGTCGTATGTTTAACAACCGGAAAACAAAAGATATATTTCAACTGGTGGTGGGACTGGTCATTCTGGTCTTCCTTAATTTTATCACCGCCCAGCGTTTCAAGCGCTTCGACCTTACTGCCGAAAAACGTTACTCGCTTTCAGATTCTACCAAATCGATCCTCCGCAATCTTGAAGATGTGGTGCTGGTGACGGTGTACCTGGAAGGCGAAGATCTTCCCGTCGACTTCAAACGGCTGCGCAATTCCACCAAGGAAATTCTCGATGAGTTCCGTTTTTACGCCAAAGGAAATTTCGAGTACCGCTTTGTAGATCCTTTTGCCGATCCCGACCCGGAAAGCCGGAGAGGAATGTACGAAGAGCTGATCGATAAAGGGCTTGTGCCTACCAATCTCGTGAACAAAGACGAGCATGGCCGGCAGGTGATCGATATCTTTCCCGGCGCCGTTGTCGCTTATGGCGACAGGGAAGTAGCGGTGCAGCTGCTCGAAAGCCAGTTCAACCAGGACCCGCTTTTCGTGCTGAACCAGTCCATCGAACGTCTTGAATATAATCTTTCGAAAGGGCTGTACAAGGCAATGAACTTCCGTACGAAGAAGCAGGTCGCGTTCTCGCGCGGGCACGGCGAGCTGCAGGAAATACAGCTTGCAGACATTGTGGGCGAGCTTCGCGATTATTATGAAGTCGTAGGTATCGAAATAAAGAACGATCTCAATATCCTTGATCCGAAAAGTACGAGCTGCCTTATCGTCGCCAAGCCCGATTCCGCTTTTGACGATGCTTCGAAGTTCATCCTCGACCAGTACATTATGGACGGAGGCCGCGTATTATGGCTGGTAGACAATGTGTACGCGGATATGGACAGCATGGGCGCAAAAAGTTATACCGTGGCTGTTCCGCACGATCTGAACCTGTACGACCAGCTTTTCAAATACGGCGTACGGATCAATCCTACGCTTGTGCAGGATGCGGAATGCGCGATGATCCCCATCAATACCGGTAACTTCGGCACGCAGGCAAGCGAGCAGCTTTATCCCTGGTATTATTATCCGGTGATCACGCCGGCGGGAAAGCATCCGATCGTAAAGAATATCAATTCCATAAAGCTCGAGTTTGCGAGCACCATCGATACGGTAAAGGCGCCGGGCGTGCAGAAGACGATCCTGCTCACCACATCCGCGCTTACCAAAGTGCTGTACGCGCCTGTCCGCGTGGGTCTCAACATCATCGAGGAAGTGCCTACGCCGGAGCGTTTCAACAAGCCCAACCAGACCACATCGGTACTGCTGGAAGGAGAGTTTCGTTCCATTTTCGAGAACAGGATCGTTCCTCTCACCGACAGGAAAATGCTTACGCGCAGCAAGCCTACAAAAATGATCGTGGTAAGCGACGGAGATGTGACCAAGAACATGTTCGGAAAGCGCACCGGCCAGGTGGTGCCGCTGGGGCTCGATCCGGTGAGCGGCACGTACTACGCGGGCAATAAAACATTCCTGCTGAATGCGGTGAACTTTCTCACGGACGACACCTGGTTCATTCCCCTGCGCTCGAAGCAGTTCCGCATCAGGCTGCTTGACCGTACGCAGGTACAGGCCGAAAAAACAAAATGGAAGCTGATCAATACTCTTGTGCCGGTGGCAATAGTGGTGTTGTTCGGGCTTGTGTACAACTATATACGTAACCGCCGTTTTGCGCGTTAGTGTACGGCATACGCATTTCCTTAAATGAATTTTCAGATGAAGAACCTGACGTTATTAATTATTCCTGTGATCCTCTGGAGCTGCGGTCCACGCGGAAATACCATGAAGAAAGAGCTGAGCGATTTCAAAGTGGAAGATACAGCTTCGATCGATAAGATATTTCTTGCCGACAAGAGCAACCGCACCGTGCTGCTTACGAAAGAAGGTCACAGCTGGACAGTGAACGGCCAGTTTTCAGCGCGGCCCGATATGATCCAGAATATCATGAACACGATCCGCAGGATAGAGGTAAAACAATACGTTGCAAAGTCGGCGATCAATAATGTGATCAAGAACCTTGCGGTAACTGCCACCAAGGTGGAGATCTACCAGAAAGGAAAGCTTACGAAGACCTATTACGTGGGCGGCCCTACGCAGGATCACTATGGAACGTATATGCTGCTCGACGGATCGGACATTCCGTTCGTATGTTATGTCCCGGGATTCCGCGGATACCTTACCAACTACTATATTCCCATCGAAGAAGAATGGCGCGACAGGAAAATTTTCGCGTACGACATTTCCGATATGGCTTCGGTGAAAGTGGAATTTGTAAGAGATCCAAAAGCTTCGTGGGAGATCACGAATGTGGACGATGCGCACTTCCGGCTCAGGTCGCTGCACACCGGGCAGGAGCTGAACAATTTTGACACGTCGCGTGTGAAGGATGTGTTGAGGAACTTTAAGGTGATGGGCTTCGAGGCTTTCGCGCAGGTAAACCCCGCGCGGATGGATTCCGTGAAATCAAAATACGGGCTCTATCGTGTAACGGTGAACGAGCGCAGCGGCAAAACAAAGTTTGTCGACCTGTACGAAATTCCGTTGCAACCCGGCACGCTTGATATGATGGGACGGCCCGTATCGGTGGATGTGGACAGGATGTACGGCCTGGTGGACGGCAAGATCACGACCATCTGCCAATACTTTACCTTTGATCCTGTAACGGTTCCGATCACCGATTTTATGCCGGGTTCTTACGGCCGGCAGACCCCCTGAAAATAACTGACTTTTTCGGGCCTACCTGCTGGTAATCAGGAGGTAGCGGGTTTATTTATTGTCGATAACTTTATACCTGCTCATACCCCAATTCGTTTATCTTTGTCACAAAACTTTGGTGTCATGAATTTTGTCGTATCCAGTAAAGCATTGCTACAGCAGTTACAGACCATCGGCGGCGTAATTTCTTCGAATAGCAATGTGCCTATCCTGAATGATTTTTTATTTGAAGTGGCAGACGGGGCGCTGATCATCTACGGATCCGACCTGGAGACCACCATTTCTGCCCGCATGAGCGATGTGAACGCGAAGAAAGAAGGCAGCATTGCCATACCGGCCAAATTACTGCTGGATACTCTGAAGACCTTTGCCGACGTGCCGCTCACGTTCACCGTCGATCCAAAGACCAACGGCGTTGTCGTATCGTCCGATACCGGTAAATACAAGCTTTCGGGCCATAAGGCGGATGAGTTCCCGCGCATGCCCGAAATGAACGCTTCCGGGCAGGTTGATATAGAATCCATCACTCTTGCTCACGCGATCACGAAGACCGCGTTCGCTACGGGAAATGACGAGCTGCGCCCGGTAATGTCCGGTATCCTGCTGGAGCTTGGTTCCGACGGATGCAATTTCGTGGCGACCGACGCTCACAAGCTGGTGCGTTACCATCGCAAGGATCTGAAAGCAGCCGGCAACGGAAGCATCATCCTGCCGAAGAAGCCGATGAACATCCTGAGAAATATTCTCGGCGTTTCCGATCAACCGGTGAAAGTAGAGTACAGCGATACCAACATCCGCTTTACATTCGATAACATCACCGTGATGAGCCGCCTCGTGGAAGGTAAATACCCGAACTACGAAGTGGTGATCCCGAAAAATAACCCGAACAGGCTTACTGTCGACAAGACCTTATTCCTGAACGCGATCCGCCGGGTATCGATCTTTTCCAACAAGACCACGTACCAGGTAAGGCTGAAGATCGCAGGCAGCGACCTGCAGATATCCGCGGAAGATCTCGACTTTGCGAACGAAGCTTACGAGCGCCTTGCGTGCCAGTACGACGGCGATGACATGGAGATCGGTTTCAATTCCCGTTTCATTATGGAAATGATCAACAACATCGACGGCGACAATGTGATCTTCGAGCTTTCCGAGCCAAACCGCGCCGGTATCATCAAACCGGGCGAATACGATGCGGAAGTGGAAGACATCACCATGCTGGTAATGCCGATCATGCTGAACAGCTAAAATATATCTTTGTCATTGTATGAACAGCCCCGCCGGAAGCGGGGTTTGTTGTTTCCGGTCATTCCGGATATTCCACCCGCACGTGGTAAATGTTCATCAGCTTGTGCTTGAAGATCTGCTTGATCCGGCTGACATCGCGCAGGGTGATGTCACTGTTTACGAGCTGGTTTTCGCGGATCTGGTAGTCGATGATCTTGTCCACGAGCTGGTCTATCTTCCTGTGATCGGGCTCGTGAATGCTTCGCGAAGCCGCTTCCACAGAATCCGCCATCATCAGCACCGCCTGCTCTTTGGTGAAAGGCACAGGCCCCGGATAGCTGAACTTGCTCTTCGTGATCTCCGCTTCGGGGAACGACTTGATATAATTTTTATAGAAGTACTGCACTGTCTGCGTACCATGATGCGTCCGTATGAAATCGATCAGCACGGCGGGAAGAAGATGCTTCCTTGCGATCTCTATCCCGTGCGCCACATGCGCGATGATCTTCTGCGCGCTCTCGTCGAACGAAAGAGCGTCGTGCGGATTCACGCCGGACACCTGGTTCTCGATAAAATACTGCGGCTCGTACATCTTTCCGATGTCGTGGTAAAGCGCGCCCGTACGCACAAGCAGCGAATTTCCGCCGATGTCCTCGATGGCCGCTTCCGCAAGATTGGCCACCTGCGTGGAATGCTGGAATGTTCCGGGAGCTTTGGCGGAAAGCTCTTTCAGAAGAGTGGTGTTGATGTCCGAAAGTTCCAGCAAAGTAATATCGCTGAACAGGCGGAACACTTTTTCGAAAATATAAATAAGAGGAAAAGCGAAAAGCGTGGCAAAGCAGCTGATGAAGAACCAGAGATACATGAAAGGATCGACGTTCAGCAGCGTGCCTTCCCGCATCAGCGTGAGCGCGGAAAACAATATGGCGTAACAGAGGAAGATGAGAGAAACGGTAGTGAAAAGCTGCGACCGTTTGCGGAAGTTCACAAAGCTGAAGATGGATGTGATGCCGGCCCCTAGCTGGAGCACCAGGAACTCGTAGTTGTTCGGCGCGAAATAAGCGGAAAGAAGTACCGCTGTGATGTGCGCGAACAGCGCCAGGCGCGTATCGTAGAACGAGCGTATAAGAATGGGAAGTATGGTGAACGGGACCACGTAGAGGGCGATGTCCCTGAAGCGCGAGACGAAATAGGTGAGGACAAGGATCAGGAGTATAAGTGTAAGGACCGAAAATGTTTTCAGGTACGACCGGATGATCATCGGGCGGAAGAGGATCAGGAAAAAGTACAGGAATGACAGGATGGTTGCGATAAAGATCAATTGTCCGCCGATGACTGCTGAAAAATTAAGCAGGTTGCCCCGCTGCTTATTGAATTCGAGCCGGAATGATTCCAGTATGTTGAATTTTTCGTCGTTGATGATCTCTCCGTTCGCGATCACCTGCTGGCCTTTGGCCACAGAGCCTTTCGACTGCGGCAGGTTGCTCAGCTCATCCTCCTGTATTTTTGCAGTGGTAACGGCGTCGTACACGATGTTCGGCTTCAGGCTCCGGATCAGCGCGGGCTCCATGATCTTCCGCCCGATAGAGTCGTGCGCCGGAAAGTTTCTCCTGATCTTTTGCAGGGCCGATTCGAGGCTGAGATATTCGCCGGCGAACTTCTGCTCGTACCGGTTCTGATCGATGAACACGTAAATGATATGATCGGCGGGTTTGCCTGCAAGTTCGGTGTTCTGCTCGAGGATGCCCTGTGTATATATGGAATCGAAAATGCGCTGTGATTTTTCCTTCATCCGCTTCAGCTCCGAAGAAAGAAGAAGCTCATTGAGAGCGAGATCGTCGATGGCGCCGGATTCATAGAGCCATTGCTGCTCTTTTTCAAACCCCGACTGGATATCGCTGTCCAGCTTTTTTCGCGATTCGGAAACGGCCAGCGTATCGATGCGGTAATACAGCTTGATATCCGATTTTACCTTCCGGATGTCTTCGTCGAGCTCTTTTTGGGTTTTGAGAACGGGAAAATCGAAAGGAGCGGTGAGATCCTTGTGCGGCCAGGGCATACCCTGCTGGTATTCATACCGGAAACGGGCTTCCCGTGGGAAAAGTAATGTGATAAGGACGGCGGTTACCAGAAACCCGGCAGCACTGATGATATGGTTCCGTTTCCCTTTTGTCATATTTCAAAGGTAATCTTTAATGAAGCAAATGGCAAGAGCCTGCGGTTGTGATGCAAAGCAAGGTTTTCCGTCAGACCGTACGGTCTTTTTCAAAATAAATCACTAATTTTGCACCTTAAAATAATCCCTATGAAAGAAGTTTATATCGTATCCGCTGTACGTACTCCGCTGGGAGCGTTCGGTGGATCGCTGGCCGGAATTTCCGCTACAAAGCTCGGAGCTACCGCAATTAAGGGCGCTCTCGACAAGATCAGGCTGGATCCGGCCGAGGTAAAAGAAGTATATATGGGCTGCGTGCTGCAGGCCAACCTCGGACAGGCTCCCGCGCGCCAGGCGGCGAAATTTGCCGGCGTGCCGGATAATGTGCCCTGCACTACAGTGAACAAAGTGTGCGCTTCCGGAATGAAAGCCGTGATGCTTGGCGCACAGTCCATCATGCTTGGCGACAACGATGTGGTTGTAGCCGGCGGAATGGAGAACATGAGCCAGGTGCCGTTCTACTCGGAAACGATGCGCTGGGGAAACAAATACGGGAATGCAGCCATGATCGATGGACTTGCCAAAGACGGCCTCACCGATGTGTACCATAATTACGCGATGGGCAACGCTGCGGAACTTTGCGCGAAAGAATGCGGTATCAGCCGCGAAGCGCAGGATGCTTACGCGGTAGAATCGTATAAGCGTTCAGCTGCCGCATGGGCTGCCGGCCGTTTCAAGGAAGAGGTCGTGCCTGTGGAAGTAGTGGGAAGAAAAGGCGACGTGACGCTTTTCAGCGAAGACGAAGAATATAAGAATGTAATGTTCGATAAGATCCCTTCGCTTCGCCCTGCTTTTATAAAAGAAGGAACGGTAACCGCTGCGAATGCTTCCACTATGAATGACGGTGCGGCCGCGATAGTGCTGATGAGCCGCGAGAAAGCCGAGCAGCTCGGTCTTCGCCCGATGGCTATCATCCGTGGTTACGCCGATGCCGAGCAGGCTCCCGAATGGTTCACCACGTCGCCGTCCATAGCTTTGCCACGCGCTGTGGAAAAAGCGGGACTGAAAATGTCGGACATCGGGTTCTTCGAAATAAACGAAGCTTTCTCTGTTGTCGCGATCGCCAATAACCAGAAGATGCAGCTTGATCCTTCGAAAGTGAACGTGAACGGAGGAGCAGTAGCCCTCGGACATCCGCTCGGCGCTTCGGGGGCAAGGGTTCTCGTAACGCTCATCCATGTGCTGAAACAGAACAACGCGCGTTATGGTGCTACCGGCATCTGTAACGGCGGCGGCGGCGCTTCCGCTATGGTGATCGAGAATGCACAGTAATATAACCGGAATTATTTCAGGCGCGGTAGCTTATAGTTGCCGCGCTTTCTTTTTTATCGCCTCTGCTAAATCCTTTATCTTTGTTTCATGAGCCAAGGCATCTCCACCTACAGCATGATCCCCTGCCGCGAGGAACCGTCGCACCGCAGCCAGATGGTTTCGCAGCTTTTGTTCGGCGAAACATACACCGTGCAGGCGGAAGAGAAAGAATGGCTGTACATCGAGAACGATCACGACGGGTACAGCTCGTGGATCGCGGCCAACCAGCACCATACGCTGACAGAAGGAGACGCTGCGCATTTTATCAATGCGCAGTTATTTACACAGGTGAACGCAGGCGCGAAAAGTTTTCCGGTTACGCTCGGATGCTTTCTGCCGTCGCAAAAATGGCGAATAAAAGAAGATACCTTTTCCTGCGAAGCACAGCCGCAGGCATCAGAAGGCTCTGTGGAGCAGCTCCTGGAAAAATACGGCGCAATGATGCTGAATGCACCCTATCTCTGGGGCGGGCGCACACCGCTGGGCATCGATTGTTCCGGCTTCAGCCAGCTGATGTTCCGGCTGCTGGGAATAAGCATCCGGAGAGACGCGTGGCAGCAGGCTGAAGAAGGAAATACCGTCGATTTCGTCCACGAAGCGCGGCCCGGAGATCTCGCTTTTTTCGATAATGAAGAGGGAAGGATCACTCATGTGGGGATTGTAGCCGGCAATACGAAGATCATTCACGCGTCCGGTTGCGTCCGTGTGGACACGCTGGATCATGAAGGCATTTACAACCAGCTTCTGAAAAAGTATACGCACCGTCTCCGGATCATACGGAGATATTTCTGATCACGATATTCTGAACTCCGCTTCCCAGAAGGGCAGCGTGCTTTGTACGGGGCGGCCGAGAAATTCTTCCAGCGGGAGCTTGTCTGCGATGTTGTCTTTGAAAAGCAGCTGGAACTGGTCGTAATTCACCAGGCCGGGGAACCATACGGAAATAAAGTTCTTCGTAACAGATGCGACGAGATTACGCGGGATCTCTATCGGCACGAAACGCTGGTTCCTCACCTGGGAGGCTAGGTCCATCAGCCATTTGAAGGAGATCTCTTCCGCGCCCACCACATTCCATATTCTTTCTTCCGGCCGACGCAGGCATAGCTGCCATACGGTTTCCTGCAGGTCTTCGGCCATCACCGGCTGTATCCTCGTCTTCATGAACTCCGTAGGAAGCAGCGCGTGATTGAAAAAATATTTGCTGATATCGAACAGCATTTTGAATTTCTGCACCAGCATCGTGTTGGAAGTACAGACGATGGAAGGACGAAGAATGTAGGTGTCGGCCTGCTTGAGCAGGATCTCGTCGGCGATTCCCTTGGTGCGGAGAAAAGCGATCGGGTGCTTTTCGTCGGCGCCCAGCGCGGAAATATGGATGATGGCAGGATCGCCGATAAGGTGACGGTTCTCTATAATGCGCTGCACAAGGTGTATGTGCACATGCTCGAAGTCACTGTCCTTCGACTCCTGTATAATGCCGGCTGCGTTGATGAGAATATCTGTCCTCCCCAGCTTCGACCAGTTGTCGCGTTCCGGATCGAATACCAGGAAGCCTTTCAGACCGTTCTCCGTGTTGCGGCTGAGAGAAACGATCTCCCAGTCCGGCTGCGTGGCGGCAAGACGGGAAATGATGAGCCTTCCTATTTGCCCTGAGGCCCCGATAACGGCTACACGTTTCATGATGCAAATAAAGTTAATTTACGTTGATTGCGTCGGATCAGATCATAAGAGCTTTTTCCTTTTTGAGTGATCAATGTCCGAGATCGGTCAGGCTTTGCTGTGTTTCCACATCTCTCCAGTGCTGGTATTCCCTTATGGTAAGAACAGTATAGAACGGGTACCAGATGAACGCGCCGACGAACGATGCGCAGGCGGCCCAGAACAGCAGGTCTTTCACAACCAATCCGCACAGGAACATAAGAGCGACCAGGCCAACGGAAAAGAAGAACCAGAGATGTTCTTTATAAAAGCGGTAATTCGAAGGATAAACGATCAGCGACAGGATATTGCTGGTGATGTGCACAATTCCGATCGCGATAAAGAGATAAAAAGCGGCACCAAAGTCGATCAGAAGCGCCAGAAATGCCATCAGGCTGAGTACTGCCTGGAGTGCGAGGTCTATGGTCTTAAAAATTTTCATGTAATTGGGAATTTAGAATTTTCAGAAAAAAATGAAAATATTGATCAAAAAAAATCATTTCAACAGGTTAAAGATCATTTTACCGATCCAGGTCTCATCGGCCGACAACATTTTATCAGCGAGGTTGCTTGCCTTCCCGGTCAGGTCGTTAATGTCCGCCATCATTTTTGCAAATTCCTTTGTCTGCTCGTCTTTTCCTTCTACATGCTGCAGCTGTGCCAGCGTGGTCAGAACAGGATTGATCTCTTTTTCTTTCCGCATGCGGACGATCTGCTTGGCGACCTTATGGATGTCCTTTTCTGCGCGGAAGTACTCTTTCCTTTCGCCGGCGACGATCTCTTTAAATACGAGCCCCCAGTCCATCAGGGCGCGAACGTTCATGTTGGCGTTCCCCCGGCTTATGCTGAGCTGTTCCATCATATCCTCGGTGGTGAGCGGAGCAGACGAAGCCAGAAGCAGGGCGTGGATCTGGGCCATGGTGCGGTTGATGCCCCAGTTGGACGCGAGCACTCCCCACGACTGAATGAATTTTTGTTTGGCTTCCTGGTATTGCATAACAGCACAAATATAGACATTTTTCTAAACTTTCAATAAATATTGAAAAGCGTTAAGTAAAAAAAGCGGCAGATCTATTCGAACTGCCGCTTCGCCTACCGGGGAGGTAGGCATAACCCTAACCTAAACCTTAATGAAAAGAGTACTATTGTATAAAAAAGAACGATTGTACTTTACTAATGCAAATTTACATCTTATCGTTCTAAAATCCCTATGACAAAATCGGTTTTTATTCGTAAAAAACCTTAACAGAGTAGGGATAGAGGGGTTTTTAGTTTCATCAATCTTTCAGTATCACAGCGCTTTATATTTCACAAAACAACGCTGATTCATCACAAGTTTATCGGCCGTTTTGAGGTATATTTTAACGGATCATTAACAAATCCGGGTACAAAGTTCTACAGGTTTTCACCCTCTTTTTTCGATCTGAATAAAAGGAGGGTTCCGAGGATCATCAAAAGCCCGGCCGCAAGAAGGAAATACAGGCCTATACCCGGTTCTACACCGGGTTGAAGCCGAGTTTCCTTACGCACCGTAAAATAAATGTACAGCGCGATGATCTCTACCGCCAGTCCAAGCAGGATATTCCACTTGAAATTTGTGAAGAGAATGAGGGCATACAGGGCGCTCAGCAGCGCCATCACCCAACCGAGCGTATCGGTGGTGCCATTGATGAATCCGACTCCTGTCACGATCTTCCACGGAAAAAAGATTCCCAGAACACCTGCTACGGCGCCGATCAATCCGAGAGGGCCCAGCTTATTTACTCTGAACAGTTGTGATATTTTACTCATACAGGACGGTTTTGCATAAAAATAAGCATACGAAAGTAAAAAACAGTCTGAATACTTACTTTTGAAGCAGATGAGCGCTCCTGTCCGCCGTGGTTTTTTCTTTTCTTTCATTCTCCTCCAGGTCATGGCGGGCATGATCTACCTTATCGCTGCCAATATTTCCGGCCTTGCAGGGTGGAAACAGGCCGGCCTGTGGTTCCGCTTTTATCCTTTTCATGCCGGCGCTTTCTGGAAGATATTAACGATCGCTTCGGGCATCGTGATCTTTGCGGGCGCCGCGCGGATCTGGAAATTGCAGGGATCAGGATGGCGGATGTATCTTGCTGGTAAGATACTTCTCGGAATGGTTACGATGTACTGCATCTGGTCCGGGTACCGGAATGTGGAAGCCGTTTTTCCATGGCAGGTAGCAATTGTTTACGTTTTTCTCTGGCTTATTTTTCCAGTGATTATTTCCTTACATTTGAAGCGCCTGAAAAAATAACAACACTATGTCTTCCGCCCGTCCGCTCACCTTTACCTTTTATTCCATACTGATCTGGTTATCGAAGCTTGCCTTTATCGGCGCTAATCTTTATTTTATCAGGTATGTGAACGAGCATAAGGATTTTTATCTCGGCATCGGTCTGCACGATACCATCATTCAACAGTACATTCTGCTGGGGGGCAGCGTTATCGTTATCGCCGGCACTATCGGCATGTTCATGATGAAGAAGGGCGGCTTCAGCCTGTACCTTGCCGGGAAAGTAGTGGAAGCTATCGCCTTGTTCTGGGCGTATCCCTCGTATTCCGGTGCGTTCACGCATGCGCTGTACGGCGTCAATTCCACGGCATTCAGCATTACATTCCTGCTGATGCTGATCTGCCTCACGCTTATTTTTCCGCTGGTGTATTACACCTATTCCCGCAGATTCCGTTGATCGTTCACGATGATCCTCGTTATCGACAACTACGATTCATTTACTTACAACCTCGTGCATTTCGTGGAAGATATCACGGGTGTTCCGCCGCTGGTGATGCGCAACGACCGCATTGACATGGCGCAGGCTGAGCTCTGTCCGCACATTATTTTATCTCCCGGTCCGGGACTTCCGGAAGAGGCCGGCGACCTGATGAAATTCATCGGCACATTTTACGATTCGAAGAACATTCTCGGCGTTTGTCTCGGGCACCAGGCGCTCTGCAGATTTTTCGGCGGAAGCCTTCTCAACCTGGACGCCGTGCAGCATGGGGTTTCTACGCCTGTGCGCGTACTGGAGGATGAAGACCTGTACGAAGGATTGCCGGGCGAAATACCGGTGGGCCGTTATCATTCCTGGGTGGCCGATCCGGTCACGCTTCCTTCGTGTTTACGTCCCACTGCCTGGGACAGGGCCGGTCACATCATGTCGTTCCGCCACCGGTCGCTTCCGGTTACCGGCGTGCAATACCACCCCGAATCTGTGCTCACTCCGCAGGGAAAACAGATCCTCCGTAACTGGCTGAAGCACTCGGGTTATTTCAGGTAATCTTTTTTGGAGAGAGGATAGGCGTTGAAAGTGCCGATCGCTTTTGCCACCGTTTTTCCTGTTGCCTTGTCTGTAATTTCGCCGCTGGAAATGATCAGGCTTTTTCCTTTATGATCCACTTTGCCGGTGCCCACCAGCACATCGTGCAGACGCACGGGACGAAAATAATGGATCTTGAATTCGACGGTAGATACCAGGTTGTCTTCGGTAAATGCGAGCGAGAGCGCCGCGGTCCCTATCACCGAATCCATCAGTCCTGCGATCACTCCGCCATGGCATGTATCCGGCGAGCTCAGGTGCTTTTCCAGGATCTTCATTTCGTAGCTTACGTGGCCCGGCTCATGAACAGTAAGCCGCATCCCGTTGTCCTGTCCATATAGGTTCACCTGGTTGTAAAATTCTATCCGTTCATCCATATCTATATTATTTTCCGGCGAAAGCCAGAAGTCCTTCCACGAGCACATCCAGTTCTTTCAGAGATGTGTACACATTCGGCGATATCCTTACGGCGTTGAGCTTTTCGAACACGATGCTCACACTATGTATATTGTATGTTGCGAAGAGGTAACGTTGCAGGTCCTGCGCCGTAGCGCCTTCCACCGATACCAGCCCGATGGTGCCGCTGAGCTCAGGCGATCCGGGAGTCCATAGCCGCACGCGCGGATGATCTTTTACGCGCGAGGTCCAGTAATTCTTCAGGTAACGGAGGCGTTCCTCTTTGCGCTCCATACCGATGAGGTTGTGAAAATCTATCGCCGCGCTTACGGCAAACTGGCCGGGTGCATTCATGGTGCCCAGCTCTTCGAACTTGCCGATGTCGCTGCCGTTTTCCGTTTCCACCTTTCTTCCGGGGAACATCGGTTCAATGGTGCCGGCCATGTCTTTCTTCACGTACAGTACACCGTTTCCCATCGGCGCGCAGAGCCATTTGTGCAGGCTTGCGCCCATATAGTCGCAGCCTATGTCGGCCATGTCGGTCCTGATGTGCGCGAAGGTGTGCGCGGCATCCAGCAGCACAGGTATCCCGGCTGCATGCGCGGCTGCAGTGATCTCTTTTGCCGGAAGCATCTGTCCCGACCAGTTGATCATGTGAGTGAGATGTACAAGTTTTGTTTTCGGTGTAAAAAGCGAGGTGTATTTTTCCGCCAGCTTTACCGGGTCATTTTCCGGGAAATCGAAGTCGACCCATTTCAGTGCAATGCCATCTCTTTTTTCGCGGTATTTCCACGCAGCCAGCATCCGGGAATAATCGTACCGGGAGAGGATCACCTCGTCTCCCTTTTCAAGTCTCAGCCCGAAAATAACAGTATCCAGCGATTCGGTGGCATTGCGGTTCACAGCAATTTCTGCGGTGCTGCAGTTCAGCATTTCAGCAAGGAGCTTTTTCACGAGCAGGTATCTTCCTTCGTGCTTTTCCCGCCAGGAATGATAGCTGGGCGCCTGGTTATACAGCTTTATAAGATCGAAGTACATTTCTGTTACAGGCTTTGGCGAAGGGCTTACAGCGCCGTTGTTCAGGTTGATCATCCCTGGAACATGCGAGTACTGGTTTCGTACCCATCCCCAGAAATCGGTTTCATCCGGAACAAGATCCAGCCGCCCGAAAGCAGATGCCGCGCCCGGGGATAATCCAGCCACTCCCGCCACCAGCCCGGCTTTTTTGAGAAAATTCCTGCGTGTTTCCGGCATGTCCCGTAAATTCTAATAAAGATAGAAATTATTTCCTGTCCGCGCTCAGCGTGCAGACTACGGGAAAATGATCGGTAAAGCCTTGGTGGGGAACCGAGAAAGAATGCGACGACAGCCCGGGCGAATGAAGGATGTAATCGATCCGCAGGTTGGGAAGCCTGCCATTGTACGTCGCGCCCAGTCCTTCGCCCGATCCGAGGAACGCGTCGCGAAGCCCTTTGCTCAGCGTCCGGTAAGTATACGATACAGGCACGTCGTTAAAGTCTCCGCAAACCACCACGGGATATGGAGAAGCCTGGATGCTTGCCGATATTTTCCGGATCTGCGCGGAGCGGAGCTTATATCCCTGTCTCAGCTTTCGCAGCCAGTGGCGCGTGGTGATCCACGACCGTTCGCTGCCTTCCAGTATATCGTCCACCTGTTTTGTGTCGAGATGATTGGATGCAAGGTGAACGTTGTACACGCGGATCGTATCATCGTGGATGAGCAGGTCGGTGTACATCGCCAGGTTCGTATGATCTTTGCCCTGGTTGAACGGGATCACGCCCTTGCCGGTAATGGGGAACCGCGAAAAAGTGGCCAGGCCGAAATAATGATTCCCGTTCCGCACGATGCCCGCTTCGAAATGATGATTTGTCGCAGGCTGTATCTGCAGCAGTGTATCGGTAGTGTTGAAGTATTGCTTGTCGGCGTAGAAATATTCCTGTAAGCAGAGCACATCGCATTTTTCACTCACGATATATTCCAGCATCTGGTTTCGGATCTCCTTGTTCTTTGTCCAGTTATAAAGCTTGAAGAGCTGAACATTGTACGTCATCAGCCGGAATGACCGCTCATTGTTTTCGGGCGCGGATGGGCTTCCGAAAGGAGAGAATACGTGCACATGGCAGTTGTATCCTACAGCCAGCAGCACAGCTCCGGCCACGGCAAATTTCCAGCGGAGAAAAAGCCAGGCAAGCACAAAGCCGCAGTTCACCAGCAGCAGCCAGAAATGCGCGAGGCCAGGCAGCGCAAAATACCAGTGCACGGAAGGATCGATGTAAGGAGACAGGTAACTTGCAAGCAGGCCGATCCAGGCAATGCCGTTTGCCAGCAGCAGCAACCATCTGAAAAATCCCAGCTCTTTGAACACAATGGATGTTTCAGCAAAGATGGGGGAAATTTTGAATTTGGGAATGCTGCTTGTGGTCGCGATTGGACTTTTGTAATACGAATCTTACCTTTATACCATGGCAGCAACCGAAACGTTACAGATACCGCTGGGTTACCCGGCGCCCGCTTTTTTACTTCCCGATGTGGTTTCGGGAAAGCAGCTTACGCCCGATGCGCTGAAAGGCGCGAAGGCTACCGTGGTGATGTTCATCTGCAATCATTGCCCGTACGTGATCCATGTGCGCGAAGAGCTGATCCGGCTGGCAAACGAATATATTCCGCGCGGTGTTTCATTCATCGCGATCAGCAGCAACGATGCGGAAAAATATCCTGACGATGCGCCGGACAAAATGCGTGATCTCGCGCTGCAGTTAAATTTTCCTTTCCCATACCTGTACGATGAATCGCAGGATGTGGCAAGAGCTTATTTTGCCGCCTGTACCCCGGATTTCAGCATTTTCGACGGCGGAATGAAATGCGTGTACCGTGGCCAGCTGGACGATTCGCGACCTAAGAACGACAGGCCTGTTACCGGGAAAGATATCCGCGAAGCGCTGGAAGCCCTGCTTGCCGGAAGACCGGTAAGCACAGATCAGCGGCCGAGCATCGGCTGTAATATCAAATGGAAAAGCTGAATCTCCCGATCGAATTGCTAACTTTCTGTCATTAAAATCAAATACATGCAAACCAGAACCTTGATGATCGCCGGCGCCGTGCTGCTTCTTTCGGCATGCGGCGGAAAAAAGAACGAGCCTTCCGTAAAGCCTGAAGACACGGTGAAGACAAATTCCACGGAATTGTTCCGCACGAAATACGATACGGAAAAATTCCTGGGCGAATACATGGGCACGTTCGGAAAGAATACGCTCATTCTCGATATCAATTATGTGAACGGCAATAATGTTTCCGGTTATAATATCGTGAAAGGGAACCGCCGTAATATCAAGGGAACGCTCGAGGACAAGGGGAATGCTTTTTCCTTCCGCCTCGAAGAGCCGGGATCGGATAAGTATGACGGAGTGTTCGAGTTTACCATAGATACCGCTACGCTTACGGCTTCAGGTAAATGGGCGCCGCTCGATCCTGCGATCACGGAACAGAAGACCTATACGCTGCAAAAACGGAGCGACCGCGGGCAGCCGTACGAAAAAACGGGCACATGGTACCTCGACGGCTTTATCGTGGAGCTGAAGGCCGACGGTACCGGCCTTGCGAAGGGCGGCTATGAAAACAAGAAAGGCGAATGGAAGGAAACGGAAATACGTTGCACATGGCTCGATACCGGTAAAGGCATCACCATCGAATGGGCGAAAAATTTTGCATTCAAAAAGTCCGTCATGAATTTTACCCTGGAAAAAACGGAGTATGAGGAAATTATGACGGACGGAGATTACCAGATGTATCGCTACTGGTAATGGGAAGCCGCGCAGCAAACAGATTTTTTCAGATCACCTGGAGGGTGCTTGCGGTTGCCGGCATCCTTTTTTTCTGCTACAGGATGCTGCTGCTTTCGCTGCCGTATACTTCTTTCGAAAAGGATGTGGATTTTCTCCGCACGAAATATAATGTGTATCATATCGATTACTGGAGGGCGGGGTTTTACGCGCATGTCTTCTCCAGCGTGCTGGTGCTCCTGGCCGGCGCAACCCAGTTCAGCGGCACGCTGATCCGCAGGTATCCGAAAGTGCACCGGCGCCTCGGGATCGGTTATGTTATCATCGTTCTGTTCATCAGCGGCCCGGGAGCGTTCGCCATGTCGCTTCACGCTAACGGCGGTCTTCCCGCGAAAGCGAGCTTCGTGCTGCAGACAGCGTTATGGCTTTGCTTTACAGCGCTCGCATTTTACTTCGCGGTGAAAAAGAAATTTGAGATCCACGGCGAATTCATGCTGCGCAGCTACGCGCTTACTTTTGCCGCGATCAGCCTTCGCCTGCTGGTGCTATTCTTTACAACGGTGAAATTCCGCGGCGTCCGCCCGGTAGAAGTGTACATCACGGTAGCGTGGCTGAGCTGGGTTCCGAACCTTATTTTAGCGGAGGTCATGATCCGCATGGGAGTCATCCGCAGGATACTGAAGCGCCGCTGAAAATTATTCCCGCATTCCGATGAGACCCTTTGCCTCAACTATCTTTCCTTTCGCATCGATGCGGTAGGTAAGCGTATTCATAAGATCCTTGCTTTTGATCTTGTTGTCGTCGTAGCCGTGCTCGTCCGGATTTTTTTCCCATTCAGGAAGATATTCCTTCACTTCCACGGTCATGTCGGGCCGGATGTAACCTTCACGCAGGTAGCCGTCGTATTCTGTCATTCCGGCAAACTCGACATGGCTGATCATCTCGCCTTTTTTCGGATCGTATGTCGCCAGGTAATAATATACCGGCGGAGTATCGCTCCACATTCCAGCGCCTGCGTATATCAGCGCCACGTAGTCGGGGGTGGAGTTCACCCTGGCTACGTAAAAGAACTCGTCGCCCACATCGCGGCTGAATTCCGAGTTCACCATCTCTGGAATGAACCGCTCGAAATCATAAGCGATCGTATTGTCCATATTGATCTTCTGAGACTGGTCTGCCGTGATCCTGTACGGCGCTACCGTTTCTTTAAAGTTCACTTCAAAAAGGCTGAACAGCGCTGCTTCGGGGGTGGCGGCGCCACCATACGAGCTTTCATATACTTCCGCGAACCGATGCGATTTCCGTACGAATGCCAGGTCCTCGTCCTTCAGCATGTGAGTGCGGTTGTCATATCCGTTCTCGATGGCAAGCTGGACATATTCCAGCGCCTCATCTTCTTTTTCCAGCAGGGAATTGGCGCACGCAAGATTGTACAGCACTTTTGAGAGCGGGCTGTAGTTCAGGCGCTCTGCCATCCGGTAAGCGCTTATCGCTTCTTCAGGTTTGCCAATGTCCATGAAAGCATTCCCAAGCTCGTAATAGGTTTTGGAGGAAGGGCTGATCTGCAGCGATTCCTTGAAGGCCTGAAGCGCATTTTCCGGGTCTTTTTTGTTACGGTAAATGTCGATCGCTGTAAGGAATTTCTGCTTGGCTGATTTTTTCTGCTCTTCGTCTGACGCCTGGATGAAATCGGCGACTTTGTCGAAGTCGTAGATATCAGCCTCGTTCATCATCGCCTGAGTGGTGTCAGAAGCGTTCGGTTTTTCGGGATTGGTCGTCTTGCTTCCGCAGGATGCAAGGGCGGCCACGATAATAGGTAAAAGGAATAAGCGTTTCATGGGGTTGTTGTTAGCTGGTATAAATGTACGATATTTTATTGCCTGTGCAATTACATCAGTGTGATGTGGAGGTCTTGTTTTCCACGAAGGAGAGAATTTCTTCGGTAAGCGCCCGGAAGTTCTTTTTGTAGGGCTCTTTCAGGAAGTCGGAACCGGAATCTGATACGCGGTACGGGTTTTTGGCAGATCCCATTTCGATCACTGTTCCGCCCCGGTCGTATACCTGTCCGTGGTTCTCGCTACTCATGCTGTAGAAATGATATTTCTTTCCCATACCGTAAAGTGCCTGCAGCTCATCTTCACTGCAGCGAAACACTGTCTTGTCCTGGTACGCGCCTTTTCGGCGCTCTGTCATGCTGCTGTCGCGGCTTATATAGATCAGCAGGTAGGCTGGGACCATTCCGCCCGTTTGTTCCAGGCGCACGATAAAATCGCCGGGCATGGAATTTTTCGTCACTCCCGAAGCCGAACGGCAACCAGAGAAAAGAAGAGGTAAAGCGATCAGTATCTTACAATAGCCATTCATAGTAACAAGCAGTCGGATCTTTCCGGAATCCCAGTTTTTCGTATAGGTTCTGCGCGGAAATATTATCAGCTTCCGTTTGCAGGAAAAGTCCTTTCGCCCCGGTGGAGCGTGCGTGGATCTGCGAGTGGCGCAGCAGCATTTCTCCTACTTTTTTTCTTCGGTGATCCGGGTGCACGAAAAGATCATTCAGCAGCCAGTGGCGCTTCACGCTCACCGAGCTGAAAATAGGGAAGAGGTGCGCAAATCCGGCAGCCGCGCCATCGTCGGTCATCGAAAGGAAGAGAACGGTATCTTTTGCGCGCAGCCTCTCCGACAGGAAATCCAGGACTTTCGCCTCATCTTTTTCCTGCCTGTAAAAACTTCTGTACTGGTGGAAAAGCGGCAGCACCAGCGGCATTTCTTCGATTCCGGCGCGGATGATCTTCATCCCTGCAAATTCGGCATTCCTCCGGAAAGTTCAAAGAAAAAGTCGTTACTTCGTGCTTCTCCAAAAAGCACACTATGAACAAGGTTCTTTGCGCCGCTCTTTTTCTCGCATGTATTGTTTCCCGCTCATCTGCGCAGTATACATTCACTGCCGACACATCGAAATTTGCTTCTTCGTTGCGGGGCGCTTCTGTTCTCAGCGATAAAGTGGCATGGGTCTGCGGAAGCAAAAGTACCGTGGGCCGCACTACCGATGGCGGATCCGCATGGAACTTCATTACCGTTCCAGGAGACGACCGGGCCGAGCTGAGAGACATTGAAGCCTGGGACGAAAATACCGCAATTGTACTGAGCGTAAAGAGCCCTGCGCGGATATTGAAAACATCTGACGGCGGATCGACGTGGAAAGTAACATACGAAAGCAGGATACAGGATGTGTTTCTCGACGGTATGGCCTGGTGGGATCGCAACAGGGGGATCGCTTACGGTGATCCTGTAAACGGACGCTTTTATATTTTGCTCACGACCGATGGAGGTGAAAGCTGGCAGGAGCTGCCAGAAGATCAGCGTCCTGTAGCAGCCGGCGGCGAGGCAGGTTTCGCAGCCAGCGGCACCGGGATCTGTACCGGCAAAGGCGGGTGGACCTGGTTCGGCACCGGCGGTACGGAATCCAACGTTTTTTCTTCCGGCGATTACGGCCGCACATGGCGCCGCGATCCCCTTCCCGGAATGGGCGGCACAAGCAGCCGTGGCATCAATTCTGTTGCTTTTGACGGTGACAGGACCGGCATTGTAGTGGGAGGCGATTTTATGGCGCCTGATAACACCGAACATATTTACTCGTGGACGACCGACGGCGGAAAGACCTGGATCACTCCCGCGCACGATCTTCGCCACCCGGCAGGATACCGCTCATGTGTGGAATATCTTTCGGGAACCAGCCTGGTAGCAACCGGAAAGAACGGAACTGACATCAGCCACGACGGCGGAAAGAACTGGACTGCTATCGATAAAACAGAATTCAACGTGGTTGCGAAAGCGAAAAAAGGGAAATGGATACTGCTTGCCGGGCCCGGCCGCATCGGACGTTTGCAGATGAAGTGATCGTGTCAGCAGCTTAGCTTCGAAAAATATCTCCGTAATTTGTCTTTCACCGGATACTGTATTTCATTGGACATTTTCTGTTCAAGTAATTCTACCTTCCTGTAAAACAGTATTTTTTACCTGTAGTTCCCCCGGAAGCTGTTGAATACTTTTGTTACGAAGTAATCATTAAGTTTCGGCGGAACATACCTCATTCGTGCTTCTTCTTAACCACTTAAGGGTATCGTTTTTGCCTTCAGGGGATGGGCTGTTAAGGCCCGTCCCTTTTTTATAAGCGCCTGTACGCACGGAGCAGAAGTGCAACCATTTGTTTTGCGCCTCCGTCTATTCTACAAACCCAATGCTTATGTTGCGCTCTTTACCTAAACTCATACTTGTTCTATTGGTTTTTGCGGGTAGTTCTTTTCCTGCGTCCGCACAGACCTCTGCCTGCTTTTTCAAGACCTTTCGCCTGAGCGGATCATTTTACGAACGGTCGAACAGCGTTATGGTCAGCAGCGCGGGGAATATTATATCCGGCGGAAGTTCTTCCAATTGTTCAGGAGTTACCTGCGACAATTCCACGGCGCTTGCCTGCTTCACCGGCGACGGCCAGCTGAAGTGGCGCTGCAAGATCGGTTATACCATAGATTCCGATCTGGGAGATATTGTGGAAGGCGACGATCAGAGCGTGATCGCAGCCGCGTGGATCGAGGAGCGGACGCTTGTGTACAAGGTGGATTCGTCGGGTACGCTTGTCTGGAACAAGGTTTTCACGATACCTGGTATTACGCGCGCGTACCCGTATAAGATCATCCGCAGCGGGCAGGATTACATCGTCGGAGGTATGGCCACCGACGCATCGTATGATTTCAGCGGGTTCCTGTACAAGGTCACGGAGAACGGCGACATTCTCTGGTATAAAGAGATCAGCACCCAGCCGACCGACTTTTATATTACATCAATGGCGGCTATCGGGAATGGAGAATTTGTAATGACTGGGCAGGTCGGGTCGGTTCCCATGATGGCGCGTCTCGACGGCAACGGAAACGTGATCCGCGCCCGGCAAATACCTGTGACGGGAACGTTTTATACCAGCGCGTCGGTATCTCTGGCAGGCGACGGGTTCCTGTATTCGACCTTTGCCGTTTCCGGCGGAGCTTATGTAATGAAAAGCAAAAAAAACCTGGATTACGTGTGGAGCAAAAGGTTCGTTACTTCTCCGTTGCTGGGATACAACAGCAAAGTGAAGATCTCCGGCGATAATACCAACGGCTGCTGGATCGCATCCAATACGGCCGGTTACCATATCGGCTGGATACATATTGATTCCACGGGCGCGCTGGTGAGCAGCGGGTTCCAGAGCAACGGCTCGGATGCGGCCATACTGGGCGTCACGCAAACGGCCACCTGCCAGACGGTGATTTCCGGTTACCTGAAAATGCCGAACTATAATTGTTTCGTTGCAAAGCTGCCGTACGGCGATACTTTATCGTGCCTGTCGCAAACCCTTGCGTGCACGGTCACCGATTTCCCGGTTGCCCCTGCGGATTTCCCGCTTGTACCGGCCACGGTTCCCGTTACTCCAGCGCCTTATAACCTGCTGGTGGAACCCGGCGAGTACGTGGAAAATATGGTCTGCACCACTGTAAATACCGGTTGCGCTTCGACGATAGGTCTGGAAGAAGAGCATCCGCAGGATTTCCGGATCTATCCCAATCCGTTCGACGATCATTTTTATATCGGAAACGATCAGCTGTTGACAGGACTGAAGCTGCGGCTGTTCGACTCTACGGGCAGACTGATCCGCGAGATCGGGAACCCGGGAACGATAATTTTTACAGGCGATCTGCCCCGGGGAATTTACCTTGTGGAGATCACTGGTCCGGGTACGCGGTACGTGAAGAAGGTCATTCATCCGTAACCCGTTTTGGACGGGATGCCCCAAATAAAAAAGCCTCTGGTCATCAGAGGCTTTTTTAGTGATCCCGCTGGGGCTCGAACCCAGGACCCCAACATTAAAAGTGTTGTGCTCTACCAACTGAGCTACAGAATCATTATCCCAAAAAGAATTGGGAGTGCAAATGTAATATTATAATTTTCCTTACCAAAAATTCAGGGCCCTATTTTATTCCCCGAATATTAAATTCCCGCGCACTTTAAAATTCTTATAAGAATAACCTGCATATATTCAGAATATTAGGTAATCAGGGCTATTCATGCTTCCCGGATGGCACATTTTCCCGCTGACAATTTCCGCAGGTTGTCAATGCTTATTCCCTTCACCAGGAGGCGGAAAAATGCGGATACGCCCGCCCGGTTCGAAATACGCTTCGGTCAGTAAAATTCATCTGTCGGCTGGTCTGAAAATTTCCGCCTGCCGGCTCATGACACTTTGCCTGTACAACATCCGTTTGAAATGGTATAACCAAATCATTCCTGTATGAGCAAGCAAATCCCGTTCAGCTTCGACGAACTTGTTTTCGATCACCGGAACAAGGAGTACGGAGCGTATGTACTGCGAAGGGCATCGGACAGAAACGCGCTGGCCGGCCTTTTACTGGCCACGGCGCTGGCTTCCGCCTTCATTCTGATCCCTTATCTCTTCGGTTCCCCCAAAGACCTGTCGGAGCTGCTGCCGGAAAAGCCGCCGATACCGCTCACCAATCCTTTTATGGAACCGGTTCCTCCGCCGCCGACCAAAAAGATGCCGCAACCGCCGAATTCCGGGGGTACGATCAGGCATCTTGCGATGGTGGTGTCCATAAGCGAGATGGACAGCATTACAACTATCGAAGAGCTGAAGGATCTCAATCCCGGCCGCACTACACAGAATGGGGACGGCTTCTCCGATCTTCCGGGTAACGACGACTGGGGCAGGGATGTGATCGGCGATGGTGATGGCGACAATACGAAGCCGCTAAAGTTTGCTGAAAAAATGCCTCAGTTTCCCGGCGGCGACGATTCGCTCATGATATACCTGGCGAAAAATACCCGTTACCCTCAGCCTGCGAAGGAGCTTGGTACGCAGGGCACCGTTTACGTAAGTTTTGTGGTAGATCAGTACGGCCGCATCACGGACGTAGAGCTGATCCGCGGAATAGGAGCGGGATGCGATGAGGAAGCAATGCGTGTGATATCGGGCATGCCGCGGTGGAGCCCGGGAAGGCAGGGCGGACGGCCGGTGAAAGTTCAGTATCGCCTGCCGATCCGCTTCGTGCTGCAATAACTTTACGGTACTGCCGTGCTTCGGGGGATGTGCGGCAGGATCTTCTTTTCAGAAAGGAACTGTCTTTACGTTTTTGTTCTTCAGCCAGCCACGGATCAGGTCGTTGGAATCCGGATACCAGTCGGTGCGCGTAATGTAGCTTTTCAGATCGTCCACCCCGAAAACGGAACAGCTCTGATCGATATAACCGTAGCCGGCGTATTTTCCCTGCTCTACCAGCACCACCGATTGCTCTTCCATATTTCTTCCTTTGTCTACGATGAGGAAATTTTCTTTTTTGAAACGGTAGGAGGATAGGATCTTCTTCGCGCGAAGGTTGTATTGCTCCACCGATTCCTCGCTACAGCAGATGCCGTTGCAACGCTTGATGCTATGATGGAAGCAGGGCCTTTCGGGCTCGCTCAGGCCACAGTATTGCTGGCAGAGAGTATGTTCTTCCATCCATTCTTCAAGCCGCTCGCGGGCGGTGAAGTAGTTGATGAATGATAGCAACGGCTGCTTCGCTTCGTCGTATGGTACAATGGAAAACGAAATGGCGCCGTTCCGTTCCACCGAGGTGTCGATGCTGTGCGTAAAGATCTCGGCTTTGCGAAGCTTGTTATATCGCGGCCGGTTCTTTTTTATTTCTTCCGATTCCAGCAGAAGCGCTATCAGCTCGCTGCCTGTAGGAACAAAATCGACATTGTATAATTCCTGCAGCAGCTTTTTCGCTTTCTGCGTTTTGTTGTTGAAATGCGCCATCGCGCGGTCGCGGGCATTCTTGCTTTTACCGATATACAATATGTTCCCTTTCTGGTCCAGGAAATAATACACGCCTGTTTCCTCCGGAAGTTTTTTCAGGATATACTTTTTGATGTTATCGATCCGGGTGGTGTTGATCTCATCGATATTATGCCGGCGATAGAGAGGATGCTCCGATTTTTTGGCAAGGAGGATATCGAACAGCTTTGCTGTGGCCACGGCGTCGCCTTCCGCGCGGTGCCGCGATTCTATCTGGATCCCCAGGCTGTCGCAAAGCCGGCCCAGGCTGTAGGAAACCCGCTGTGGCAGTAGCTTCCGGCTGAGGCGCACGGTGCAGAGCTTATCGCGCGAGAATTTATATCCCAGGCTTTCGTATTCATGACGGACGAAACCATAATCGAAGCTGACATTGTGCGCGACAAATATTTTCCCTTCGGTGAACTCGATGATCTGCTTTGCCACTTCGTAAAACGGTGGCGCGTACCGTACCATCTCATTCGTAATTCCGGTAAGGCGGATGATGTTATCGGGGATCACACGCTCGGGATTGATGAGGGTGGAAAATTTGTCCACCACGCTCAGCCCGTCGTGTATGAGGATACAGATATCTGTGATCTTGTGCCCGTATTCAGGGCTTCCGCCGGTTGTTTCTATGTCGACGATCGCGAACATGCAATGGAAGCTAGATGTTAGACACTAAATATTAGATATGAGACAGTAGATATGAGACATTAGGTGTGAGACATTAGACATGGTAGTATGAGTAAGGGGTGACACACTGGGTCGCTGTTTTATTTTTTCGTCTTGCCCTTTATATTTTGCTCTACCATATCCCACATTTCAGGCGAGACCATATCGCCCACCCAGGTGAATTCTCCTCCGTTCTTCATCCATTCTCCCCCGTCTATCGTGATCACGTCGCCATTGATGTAAGCGGAGTAATCGCTCACCAGGTAAGCGGCGAGGTTGGCAAGTTCCTGGTGCTCGCCTACGCGTCCTACCGGTATCTTGGAATTGATATCGAACTTTTTGATGAACTCTTCCGGAAACAGCCTGTCCCACGCGCCTTTGGTAGGGAAGGGCCCCGGAGCTATGGCGTTGCAGCGGATGCCATATTTTCCCCATTCCACGGCAAGCGAGCGGGTCATTGCCAGCACGCCGGCTTTGGCGCACGCGGAAGGGACCACATACGCAGAACCTACCCAGGCGTAAGTGGTCACAATGCTCAGCACATTGGCATGTATCTTATTGGCGATCCAGTATTTTCCCAGTGCAAGCGTACAGTTGTACGAGCCTTTCAGCACGATATCCACCACCGAGTCAAATGCGCGGTTGCTTAGTCTTTCCGTAGGGCTGATGAAGTTTCCCGCGGCATTGTTCACGAGCCCGTTCACCTGCCCGAACTTTTCGACAGCGGCATGAAGCACGGCTTCTACTTCTTCATAGTTGCGTACATCGCAGGGAATTCCAAGCACTTTTCCGCCGGTTTCCTGCATCAGCTCCTCCGCCGATCGTTCGATCACATCTTTCTTACGGCTGCAGATCACTACGTTTGCTCCCAGCTCCAGGAAATATTTGCTCATGGCTCTTCCCAATCCCGTACCGCCTCCGGTCACCAGTATGGTCTTGCCGTCAAGGCTTCCTTCCTTAAGCATGGGCTCGGTATAATGTGGCATATCTTTTTTTGGTAAAAATAATGATTTTGCAACGGAACTGCGAGCGTTAACAGGCGCCCTGAAGTAAAAGTTATAACGGCCGCCTGTACAGCATGTAAGCCGCTTGCGGATTTGTTTTTTTGACCGTATCTTCGGTTATGCCCTGCGGCAGAATAATTTGCGGATACAACTTTACGCCTGCATCTGCGTATCAATACAAAAGGCTAAAAAAAATGTTATGAGAGATTACCGGTTCCTGAAATTCCTGATCACCTCGCTGGCCGTGTTCCTTGCGGGAATGATCCTTCCCGGAGTGGACATCAGCAATATGCTCATCGCGATCGTGATTGCAGCATTTCTCGGATTGCTCAATGCATTTGTAAAACCGGTGCTTGTATTTCTCACCATTCCGGTCACCATCGTTACGCTCGGGCTTTTTCTCATCGTCATCAACGGATTTATCATCGTGCTGATCGACGCTATCATTCCCGATATATATTTTCATGTGCGCAATTTCTGGTATGCGATGCTTTTCAGCATTGTGCTTTCCATCATCACATCGTTGCTCGAAGGGCTGTTCGGAGTCCGCCGCCGCCCTATGGAATAGCAATTACCGCTGATCGAAGTACTGGATGTTCTTCATGTTTCCCTGCAGGATCAGCTCCAGCGCTTTCAGGTATGCCTGGTCCGAGTTGTTCCATACGCGGAAGAACTCTTCACGTCCCCATAGATTCTGCGCCAGTCCTGCTTTGATCCGCATGCGGATGAATTGCTCGGAAAGAGCTATCTGCGTATTATCATGTTTGATCTCTTTCTTGTCTGCGTAAGCGAGGAAGTCCTGCCACATCTTATCGTCCATCACAAAACCTTTGTCAAAAGATTCGAAATCCACGTACTGTTTCTTCAGGTCGTTGCGGTGATTGTCGGTGTATTCGAGCGTGTACTCGTAGATCACGTTCTTGCGTGTGAGATCGGTAAGATACGTTGAGTAGAACGATGTATCCAGCGGGATGAAGATATCGGGCATGATGCCGCCGCCGCCGTATACCGTGCGCTTGCCGCGTGTGAAGTATTTTACGGAGTCGGGGAAGTGAATGCTGTCCGCGTGGATCAGCTGTCCTGTCTTGAACCGGCTGTAGATGTTCTCGTAATATTTTTCCACTCCTTCTTCGTAAGGCGCCTGGATGAAGCGGCCGGCAGGAGTATAATACCGTGCGGTGGTAATGCGCACCGCCGAACCATCGGGGAAATCAAAAGTATTTTGAACAAGCCCTTTCCCGAAGGAGCGACGGCCTACGATCAGTCCGCGGTCCAGGTCCTGGATGGCGCCTGACACGATCTCGCTGGCGGAAGCCGAGCCTTCATTGATGAGCACTACCACTCTTCCGCTTTCAAAGCTTCCCTTCGCAGTGGCGTTATAATTTCTTCTGGGGCTGTGTGTGCCCTCAGTATATACGATCAGGTCGCCGCTTTTCAGGAACTCATCCGCCATCTCTACTGCCGCGTGCAGGTACCCGCCCGAATTGTCGGAAAGATCGAGAATGAGATGTTTCGCTCCCTGGTTACGCAGTTCGATGAGCCCGTCGTGAAATTCCTGCATCGTGGTCTGCGCAAACCGGTTCACCTTGATGTATCCCACTTCCGGCGCAGCCATATATACGGCATCCACACTGTACACGGGAATTTTGTCGCGCGTGATGTTGAAGTCGAGAAGCTTCTTTTCACCTCTCCTCATGATGCGTACTTTCACCTGCGTTCCTTTTTTTCCGCGCAGCTTTTTGAATACATCATTGTTGGTGATCTTCACGCCGGCCGCCACCGTGTCATTTATATAGATGATCTTGTCGCCGCTGCGGATGCCGAGCTTTTCGGAAGGCCCTCCGCTGATGGGGCTTATTACCATGATGGTATCGTGAAAAATATTGAACTGGATGCCCACGCCTTCAAAATTTCCCTGCAGAGGCTCGTCCATTTCTTTCTTTTCCTTTGCAGTGAGATAGTAGGAGTGAGGGTCGAGCTCCTTCAACATCCCGTTGATCCCGGATTCTACCACCTGGGTCTCGTTCAGCGTGTCCACATAATAATTCTGAAGATAGTATACCAGCGCTTCGAGCTTTTCAACAGGACGAAGGCGGGTTTCCGGTTGCTGGGCCTGCACTCCGGTAATGAATGCGGCAACAAAGCCCGCAGCCAAAATGATTCTTTTCATACAATTGATTCTGAATTACGAAAATAACGGAATTCCGTGGAGTTATGGGGTGGACTTAACTTTTTTTTAGGTACTATAAGGGAATTGACGGTTGCGATTTGTTTTTCCGAAGCGCTGCGTCAGGCGAATACTGCTGGTCGAAATGGTTAAAGACGGCCGGCAGGAGCTTTTGATCCGGTTCAGGCGGGCATTTTGCCGGGGGCGTTCTGCTTTCTTTTCAGCCATGAATACACGAAAATGGAAGCGATAATAACGGCGGAGCCCAGGTAGAAGCTTTCCCCGAGCACCTTGTTCTCACCGAAGATCACGGCGGCCATAACGAAGCCGTACACAGGTTCCATATTTATAGCCAGCACAAGCGTGTAAGCCGATACCTTCTGCAGAATGCGGACCATTGTCCAGAAGGCGAACCCGGTGCAGATCACTCCAAGCACCAGGAGCCAGAGCCAGTCCTGCCATATCAGGGGCTCAAGGATGCCTGTATTCTGTGTTGCTGCAAACCATGCAGTGATGGCAATCACGCCTCCGGTCATTTCGTAAAACGTTAAAACGAACCCGTTGTACCTCGTTGCCACTTTTTTGTTGAGAAGCGTGAACACACCGGAAAGAATTGCCGACACGATACCTGTAACCACGCCCGCTGCAAAATGCTCGGGTTGCTCTTCCGTACCGTACATCTGCCGGTACAGTACAAGAAAAAGTGATACGACAATGATAACGCCGAGTGCGATCTCGAGCCACGAGATCCGCGTTCTGAACACCAGCGGCTCGGCAAGCGCTACGAACAACGTTGTGGCCGAAAGGCATAGCAGCGTAACGGAAACATTGGCAAGCTTGATCGCACCGAAAAAAGTGATCCAGTGCAGAGCCACCACAACTCCTATTCCCGCCATGATCAGGATGTCCTTTACCGGCATCCGTAATGTCTGCCGGCTGAAAAGCAAAATGCACCCGATGCTGAAAGCTGCGATCAGCATCCTGTACCACACGAGCACGTCGCTGGGCACGGTGATAAGACGGCCGAGAATCCCGGTAAAGCCCAGCAGGAATACGGTAAAATGCAGCAGAAAATTATGGGCGAATTGTTCCGATCTCAAGAAAATATGGTTATTTGTACTGTTTTTAACTTTATCAGAATCAGATGCGTTTTCAATCATGGATGATCCTTCCGGCCCTTGTACTGGCTGCCGGATGCAGGTCCAACACCAAATCAAATGTAGAAGAAAAAAACAGCAATATGAAAGATACCGTTGCGTATATAAAAGATCCTCACAGCTATGCCGAACCTTCGGATGCGGTTGTAAAACATCTGTCGCTTGAGCTTACCGTTGATTTCGATGCCAAAAAGCTCACCGGGAAAGCTTCATGGAAGATCGCGAATCTGAGCGGCGCAGACAAGATCATTTTCGATGCGCACAATCTCCTGATCGAAAAAGTAACGACGGGAAACAATGAATCCCCGGCTGATTTCACACTGGGAAAAAACAACCCGGTGCTTGGCCAGCCGCTTGCCGTAACGATCGATTCCGCTACGGAATGGGTGCACATCTATTACCAGACGACCGACAGCGCGCTTGCATTGCAGTGGCTCAATTCCGACCAGACGGCGGGAAAGAAGCATCCGTTCCTCTTCACACAGTCGCAGGCGATCCTTGCGCGCACGTGGATACCGGTGCAGGATAGCCCGGGCATACGCTTCACCTACGAAGCGAAAGTAAATGTGCCTGAAGGTTATCTTGCCCTGATGAGCGCCGAAAATCCTACTGCGAAGAACAAAGAAAACCTTTATACGTTCCGCAATCCTAATCCCATACCGGCTTACCTGATGGCGCTGGCGGCGGGTGATATAGAATTCGAAAGCGTTGGCCCGCGCACCGGAGTGTACGCCGAGCCGGTAATGCTGAAAAGATCCGTTTACGAATTCGGCGAAATGGAGCAGATGCTGGTAGCTGCCGAAAAGCTTTACGGGCCATACGCATGGGGAAGGTATGATGTGCTCGTGCTTCCGCCCAGCTTTCCTTTCGGCGGGATGGAAAACCCGATGCTGACGTTTGCGACTCCTACAGTAATTGCCGGCGACCGTTCGCTTACAGCTCTCATCGCTCATGAGCTTGCGCACAGCTGGAGCGGCAACCTGGTCACCAATGCCACCTGGAACGACTTCTGGCTCAACGAAGGTTTTACCGTTTATTTTGAGCGGAGGATCATGGAATCCATACAGGGAAGATCGTACGCGGATATGCTCACCAGCCTGGGCTACGGCGACGTTACCTATACCATGAGCGACCTGAAGGAAACGGGCGACTACGATCTCACGAAACTGAAACTGTCGCTGGACGATCGCGATCCTGATGACGGAATGAACGATGTCGCATACGAAAAAGGATATCTCCTGCTGATCACGATCGAGAATGCTGTGGGCCGTGAAAAATTCGATGCTTTTCTGAAAGCGTATTTCGACACTTTTCGCTTTCGTTCTGTAACTACAGAACAATTTATCGCTTATCTCCGCGAAAAGCTGTTGCCGGCAGGAAGCGAAGCCGATAAAAAAGTACAGCCTGAAAAGTGGATCTATGAGCCGGGATTCCCTGCGGGATTCGGCGGACCACCACCTTCCGCGCGCTTCAAGGCCGTGGAAGAGCAGGCACATGCTTACCTGAACGGCGGAAAAGCTTCCGCGATCAAAACCAGCGAATGGACTTCGCACGAATGGCAGCATTTTTTACGGGTTACCGGCGACAGCCTCGATCTTGCACAAATGAAAGAGCTGGACGCGCAATTTAATTTTACCGCGACCGGTAACAGTGAGATCGCAGCGTTATGGCTCGAGGCTTCGGTGGACCATAACTATAAGACCGCTTTTCCCGCGCTTGAAAAGTTCCTGTCGGAAGTAGGCAGAAGGAAGTTTCTTGTTCCGCTTTACAAAGCCCTGATGAAAAACCCGGAAACACAGGATCTGGGACGCAAAATATACGCTAAAGCGCGCAAGAACTACCATGCGGTGAGCGTAAAAACGATCGATGAAATAACAGGTTACGAAGTACAATAAGCATACATAATTCAGCCAGTAAACTTCACCACTATGAAAGCAAATCTCCCGCTCGCCGAACGAAAATTCGATTATTTTTTTATTGTAATGTTCTCGCTGTTCTTCATCACATCGATGATCGCGGATATGGTGCCGACGCTGGGCTACGAAATGCGCCCCGACAGTTCGAATCCTATCATCCGGGCGAACTATGATTACGCGTACGGCTGCGATCCGTTGTTCATGAACCCGCCGGTATGGATGCGCATCGTTACGGGCTTGTCGGCGCTGGTGTACGGACCTTTTTATCTTGTGCTCGTGTACGCTTTCATTAAAGGAAAGAACTGGATCCATGTGCCCGCGATCATGTACGGTACAGCCATCAGCGTGATCACCGGTGTGATCGTTTTCGGTGTGGAGTTTTTCGGCGAACCGGAATGGCGTTGCCAGAACCCGGCAAAATTTTTACCGTATAATCTTCCTTACGTGCTTGTACCTATACTTCTTATCATACGAATGAGAGAGGCGCAGCCCTTCACGCGGAAATTCTGACACGGTTCTCCGGTCGGTCGCCGGATTGCAAACTACCTGTATCGCATTAGTATTTAGCGGAATAAATAGTTTCGGTTGCCGTGCTTTTTCTATCTTTAGGTCATGGGTATTTTCAGTTTTTTCGAAAAAAGGAAGCCTCTGATCGTAGAAGATGAGGTTTTCGGAACATTACAGGAAATACGCATCCGCGGTATCTCCACTCATTATTTTGAAGGCAAAGGAATGTTCCGCCCTCTGAACCGTGAAATAGAATATTCTGTCGCGTGCGAAAAAAAAAGCGGTCCTGTAGAAGAGCAGCGGCAGTTCTACGAATGGGTGCAGAATAATTATTCCGGGCTGAAAGCAAAGATGACGCCCTTGCTGGAGAAAGAGCTGCGCAACTGGAAAGATGATTTTCGCATCGTCAATTTTGATGCCCAGTTCTTCCTCGAATACCTGACCATTCCTTCGTTTGGCGCTACGCCGCTTTTATGGGATATGAGCTTCCGGTTCTCCGAAAATACGGAGCTGGGCTACGTGGTTGACTTCACCGACCTGGAGCCGACAAGTGCCGAGACGAACGACCCGGGCCTGTAAAGCGGAAAATTATTCTCCGAAATTTATTCTCGCGCTAGCCGTAACATCCTGCGCGGCAAAGTCGCCTTTCAGGTATTTGTAATACCCGGCCATAGCGATCATAGCTGCGTTGTCCGTACAGTACTCAGGTTTTGGAATGAAAATTTTCCAGTTCCTTTCCGCTGCCGTTTCCCGCAGGCGTGTGCGCAGTTCACTATTGGCCGATACTCCGCCTGCAAGCGCAATGTTGCTGATGCGATATTCTTTCGAGGCCCTAACCAGTTTTTGTACGAGAATGCTCACAACAGTATGCTGAAAGGATGCGCAGAGGTCGTTCAGGTTATTTTCGATGAACGCCGGATCGCTGGCGGTCTCACTTTTAAGAAAATATAACACCGACGTTTTCAGCCCGCTGAAGCTGAAATCAAGCCCTTTTATTTCCGGGTGCGGGAAGGGAAAACGGTGCGGATTTCCTGCCGCAGCCAGCCGATCGAGCACTGGTCCGCCGGGGTAGGGAAGACCAAGCAGCTTGGCTACCTTGTCAAAAGCCTCGCCGGCAGCGTCGTCCAGCGTGGAGCCGATCACTTCCATCTCCAGGTGGCCTTTCACCAGCACGATCTGCGTATGACCTCCGGATACGGTAAGGCAGAGAAACGGAAACGCCGGTCTGCCCTGACCTTCCACGATGTTGCTGCCTTCTATGAAATGAGCCAGCACGTGTGCCTGCATGTGATGTACGTCGATAAGCGGGATGCCGAGACCGAGCGCCATGCCTTTTGCAAACGAAGTGCCGACCAGCAGCGATCCGAGCAGGCCGGGTCCCCGTGTAAAAGCAATGGCAGTCAGGTCTTTCTTTGTTATATTTGCAGAAGACAGAGCAAGTTCCGTTACAGGCACAATGTTCGCCTGGTGCGAACGCGACGCCAGCTCGGGAACCACCCCGCCGTAACGGCGATGGACATCCTGGCCGGCAACAATATTGGCGAGTATTTTGTCGTTGTGGATAACAGCCGCAGACGTATCGTCGCAGGAGGATTCGATTCCCAAAATGTAAACAGGCTTGTCTGGCATATAACAGTGAAGAATCTTGGACAAAGATACAGAAACAAAGATTGAGTTGACCGATGGAGAACCGTCACCTCCTTCCCGGCGTAAACGCAGCCTCGGAAGAAGGATCTGGCGCATTTTCCGCAATACGCTTTTATCTATACTCGGCTTTCTTCTTGTGCTTACGATCCTGTTCCAGCTTCCCTTTTTCCAGACGTGGATGGGACATCTGGCCACGCGATGGCTTTCCCGGCAATTCGGCATCGAGGTAACTGTTGAGCGGGTCGCTATAAATTTTTTCCGGGGCTCTGTGAATCTGAAGGAGGTCTATGTGGAAGACGAGCATCAGGATACGCTGATCCACGCCGGTATCCTGAAGGCAAGGCTGCACCATATCGGGTTTGAGAGCGGCGAGATCGTGCTGGCGCAGGTCATCCTGCAGGATGCTTACCTCAACATGCGGCGTTACAAGGGCGATAAAAAGCCGAATCTTTCCATGTTCATCGATAAGTTCAAGTCGGACGGTCCGCCGAAAGAAAAAAAACCGGGAGGAAAAACATGGAGGATTATCGGGCGGTCGCTTATTCTAGACGAATGCAACGTGCGCGTCCGCAACGATGAGGTCACTGCCCGGGATGCCGACTTTTTGCCCAACGATATCCGTATCGGCGATGTAAGCGGTAAGCTGAGCGATTTTACATTCAGGAGCGACAGTATTCTTTTCAAGGTGGAAAACCTGAGCGCGGTAGAAGGCAGCGGCCTCGTGTTGCGCGAGTTTGCTTCCGAAGTGCTGATCTGCCCGCGGGAGATGACTTTCCGGAACTTTAAGATGCGCACGCCCCGGAGCGATCTTTCGGGATACTACTCCATGAGGTACCGTAACTGGAGCGCGTTCGGCAATTTTGTGGACAGCGTAACGCTGGTTGCAGATCTCGATCTTTCGAACATCAACCTTGCCGATATATCGTTCTTCGCCGGAAATCTGCGGGGCATAGAAGCTGACTTTCGCTTCAAGGGCGGAGTAAAAGGCCCACTCAGCAATCTCAAGGGAAACGACATCGCGATCTACTTCGGATCTGTCACGCAGGTTGTCGGAAGGCTTGAGCTCAGCGGGCTTCCCGATATCAATAATACATTCATCTATTTCGATCTGAACAAGCTGGTGACAAGTTATAACGACCTGCGGACTATCCCCGTGCCGCCGTTCTCGCAAGGCGCCAGGCTGAATATACCGCCTGAAGTGGCACGGTTGGGAGTGATCCGCTTTTCGGGGAACTTTACCGGATTTATAAAAGATTTTACGGCTTACGGTGATCTGCAGACCAGCATAGGTTACGCAAGCATGGATGTGAAGCTGCACCAGGACGAAGCAAAGGCCATGAACTACGAGGGCAGCCTGAATGTTCAGAATTTTGACATCGGTAAGCTGCTCAATAATGAGAAGCTGCTCGGAAAGGTTTCGCTCAATGGCCAGGTGAAAGGAAAAGAGTTCAGCCTGAAAAAAACGAACGCACAGTTCGACGGAAATATAAGCAGCCTCGAGTTCAAAGGATATACCTATCACGATATACAGGCGACAGCGTTCTTCAAGGAGCAGACATTCGGCGGACTGGTGGAGATCAATGATACCAACGCGCAGGTAGTGTTCAACGGAACCATCAATTTCTCGCAGCCGAAGCGGCCGGTCTTCAATTTTTACTCTACGATGAAGAATGTCGAGCTCGCTAAGCTGAATTTCATGAAGTCCGATTCATCCGTGCGTTTCCAGAGCACGATGAGGATGGAATTTTCCGGTATCAGCGTCGACGATATTGTCGGAAGCATCAAAGTGTTTGATACAGAATATTCCGTGGGAAGCAGCACGTATACGCTCGATACGCTTACGGTAACTTCGCAGTTGCTTGCCGATTCGGTAAAAAGGATCGAGCTGAAATCTTCTTTCGTGGATGCGGATTTTAACGGGAAGTTTAAATTCGTTCCGCTCTATAATGAAATGAAGAGGCGTTTCAATGAGGTCGTTCCCACGTTCGCGATGAAGGTTGATGAAAAGATAAAACCCATCGATCAGAATTTCGATTTTAATATCCAACTTAAGAAAACAGATCAGCTGACGGCGCTTTTCCTTCCGCAGCTAAGCATGGCCCGCAACAGCATTGTATACGGTAATTACGACAGCCGCAGAAATGATCTCAGCCTTAATGTAAAATCTTCGTCTGTCAAATTCCAGAATTTCGAGTTCAGGGAACTTTCCCTCAATGCCGATAACCGCGGCGACGAGCTGAATGTGAGATCGGAGGTGGCCGCGCTTTACCTGATGGACAGTATAAAAGTGGATGCCGCGCGCCTGGATCTGCGTGTCTTCCGCGACAGTATGGAAGTGACTGCGGGATTCCAGAACAGCACCGAGAAGATGAACTCCATGTTCATTCATGGAAGCACGAACTTTGCCAACGCTCCCCGTTACGAGTTCCGGTTGTCCGACTCTTATTTTTACTTCAACGATTCTCTCTGGAGGATCAATAACGAGAACCTGGTTGTGATCGACAAGAACCTTCTCGAATTCGAGAACCTTCAGCTGATCCGCGCTTATAATAAGGAGCCGCTGCTGGTCATCGACGGGCGCTCGGAAAAAGGGAAGAACGATTCGATACAGGTTGCTTTCGAAAAATTCCCTCTCGATCTGCTCAACTTTTTTCTTGCGCGGAACAACATTACACTTGCCGGAACAGCGCAGGGAGATGTTAGCCTTTACCGCCTGTTTGACCAGCCATACTTTACTTCTTCCATGGATATAGGCGGGTTGGGGCTGAACGGCATTCCACTTGGTGATATCGATATCTCAAGCTCTTATAATGCCGATGAAAGATCGTTGCTGGTCAATACTACTTTGATGCTGAACGGACAAAAGACCGTATCGATCGAGAACGGGAAATTCTATCCTTTCCGTAAAGAAGATCAGTTTGATATTCACGCGGGGATAAAAGATCTGAACCTGTCGGCCTTCAGTTCTTTCGCCGAGCCGATCTTTTCGGATATAAGCGGATCGGCTTCAGGCCGGTTCGATCTTACGGGAACGGCAAAAAATCCGCAGATGAACGCGGAGCTGAACGTTCGTAACGGAAGCATCCGTATCGTTTATCTCAACGCGTTCCTCAACCTTGATATGGATCCGGATAAGAATATAGTGCTCACTAACAAAAGCATCCAGGTGCCGCCGATCCGGCTTACCGACCGATATGACGGCCTGGGATACCTGAAAGGAACAATAAGTCATAACATGTTCCGCGACATTGAGCTCGACCTGAACGTTTCTGCGAGAAATCTCTGCCTGATGGAGACCACGCCAAGGCTGAATGAGCAATTCTACGGAAAGGCGTTCGCATCCGGAACGGCGGATATCGAAGGGCCGCTCACTGATCTTGTGGTATCCGCTAAGATGAAGACGAACCGCAACACCGTCCTGAACATCCCGATCCGTGGTAATAACACGGTCGCTGAAAATGGTTTCGTTACGTTCGTAAATAAAAAGATGGATACCACACAGGCGGTGGTACCGATCATTGCCGTGAAACCGAAAAGCAATTTTTCTGTGAATCTTGAGGTGGAAGTTACGCCCGATGCCACAGTAAGGATTGTGTTCGATGAAACGGTAGGAGATGTTCTGACTGCCGCAGGTAATTCGGACGAGATCCGGCTCGAGATCGACACAAAAGGGAAGTTCAACATTTACGGATTTTACCAGATCACGAAGGGAAATTACCTTTTCACACTGCAGAACGTGATCAACAAACCTTTCACGATCAAGCCGGGCAGCTCGATCTCTTTCTCAGGCAATCCGTATAATGCTTCTATCAATGCAACTGCTATCTACCAGGCTAATGCCTCGCTATATCCTATCGTGTCGCAGTTTATGGACGAAGAAACGGCGCGGAATTATCGCAGAACGACGCGCGTGAACTGCGAGCTTACGCTTACCAACACTCTTGCAAACATGCTCATCTCATTCAACCTCGATCTTCCCAGCGTGGATGAATCCACACGCGGAATGGTGAGAGCGGCGATCAGCACGGAAGAAGAAATGAACCGGCAGGTATTTGCGCTCCTTGTGCTGAACCAGTTCCTGCCGCCCGAAACGACCGGTGGCGGCGGAAATGCCAATCTCGTTTCCAGCGTGGGAAGCACATCGTTCGAGCTGCTGTCCGGGCAGCTCAACAACTGGCTGTCGAAGGTTACCAATAATGTAAACGTGAACGTAAATTACAAAGCGGGCGACCAGTCGACAACCGACCAGGTGAGCGTAGCTTTATCGACGCAGTTCTTTAACGACCGCGTTACCATTGACGGCGACGTAGGCGTAGGCGGCGGCCAGAAGGTCACCGACAACGCGAACCAGAACCAGATCGTGGGAAATGTAACGGTGGAAGCCAAAGTGAACAAGAAAGGAAATCTTCGTGTGAAAGCGTTCAACCGCGCGAACGATAACAACCTGCTGAAGAACTCTGCTCCGTATACGCAAGGCGTCGGCATCAGCTACCGTATAGAGTTCGACTCATGGAACGATCTTATCAGGAAAAGAAAAGACAGGAAGAAGACCATCGAGGAGAAAAACCAGGAGATCCGCGAGCAGAATGCCGCGAAAGATACGCTTCGTATGCACGATAGCTTAAGGTTGAAAGGCGATACGCTGAAGATCGATACGATCAGGTTCCCCAGGCAGTAATTTTATCTTAATGCCCCAGGTGCTGAAGCAGGTGACCCATCTTGTCACGTTTTGTCTTCAGGTAAAATTCATTGTGCGTGTTCGAAGGCATTTCGAGAGGAACATTTTCAACGATCTCCAGGCCGTATCCTGACAGGCCGATGCGCTTCCGCGGATTATTGGTGAGCAACCTCATTTTGGAAACTCCCAGGTGGTGCAGTATCTGTGCGCCGATGCCGTAATCGCGCTCGTCCATGCTGAACCCGAGCTGTATGTTGGCTTCCACCGTATCGAGCCCTTGTTCCTGGAGCTCGTACGCTTTCAGCTTATTGAGCAGGCCAATGCCGCGACCTTCCTGGTTCATGTATACGATAACGCCTTTTCCTTCTTTTTCGATGGCTGTCATCGCAGCGTGCAGTTGCGGTCCGCAGTCGCAGCGGAACGAGCCGAAAATATCGCCGGTCATACAGGAAGAATGCACACGTACAAGCACCGGTTCATTCTCGCGGAAATCGCCTTTTACCAGCGCCAGATGTACCTGGTCGTTGGTGGTCTGGCGGAATGCGATCAGGCGAAATTCTCCGTACTCGGTAGGAAGCTTTACTTCCGCTTCTTTCTGGATCAGGCTGTCGTGCTTCATCCGGTAAGCTACCAGGTCGGCGATCGAAACGATCTTCAGGTTGAATTTTTTTGCGATATCGACCAGCTCGGGAAGGCGGGCCATCGTACCGTCTTCGTTCATGATCTCGACCAGAACTCCCGCAGGCTCGTATCCTGCAAGCCGCGCCAGGTCGATGGTAGCCTCGGTATGTCCCGTACGTCGCAGTACGCCGCCGCGGCGGGCTTTCAGAGGAAATATATGTCCGGGTTTTGCAAAGTCTTCGGGACGTGTGGACGGATCGATCAGCGCCTGGATGGTCTTAGCCCTGTCGTGAGCGGAAATGCCGGTCGTGCAGCCTTTTCCGATCAGGTCGATGGAGACGGTGAACGGTGTGGCGTGAAGGCTTGTATTATCGCTGACCATGAGGTTAAGACCCAGCTCTTCGCAGCGGTCTTCTATCAGCGGAGAGCAAATAAGGCCGCGCCCGTGCGTTGCCATAAAATTGATGATCTCTGGAGTGACGTTGCGTGCGGCCGTAATGAAATCTCCTTCGTTTTCGCGGTCTTCATCATCTACTACGATCACGATCTTTCCGTTGCGGATATCTTCGATCGCCTCTTCTATCGAATGTAATTTGATGTCGTTCATATCGGGATGTAACCAAATTTTATGCAAAGGTATGACAATTTTCAACGCCAATCCCGCCCTTTTTACAGGAAGCATATACCGCGGGAAAACCTATATTTGCAGAAAATCTGGTTTATGAGCAACGAGTTACAAGCCGAGCTGGAAAGAATACACGGAGAGATCGCCCGACTGCTCGGTCTGGATCGTACCAGCCTGAGATTCGAGTACTCCGGCGAAGAAGATAAGAATACGCTACACCTGATCACAGTTAATCCCCGCCACGGCCAATCGTTTCTTTTTCACACCGTTCAGGGATTCGGTGAAATGGATGTTCTCAAAAAAATGCTGGACTACGTCAAGAACCGCAGGCAGTCCACAAATACTTACACGATCCAGTGGTCGCTCAAAGATGACCGCGAGCTTCATACATCGTATTTCCAGGGAAAAAACATGTACGAGGTGCTCGATAAATTCTACCACGGTAAGGATATTACCAGCACCGTTATTTTTACTATTTCATTAAATCCCATTTCCTGATGGAATTCCGCCACAAAGCCCCGATCCAGCTCAGGTTTGCCGATACCGATATGCTGGGACATATCAACAATGCCAACTTTCTTACGTACATGGAGTTAGCGAGGATGAGCTACTTCAATGAAGTGCTTGGCGATGTGGTAGATTGGAAAAAGGAAGGAATTATCCTAGCCAAAGCGACCGTAGATTATAAACGGCCTGTTTTCCTGGAAGATAAGCTGTTCATTTACATTCGAATAGACCATATCAGCTCGAAAAGTTTCAATGTACAGTACCGGTTCATAAAGGAACAAGGCGCGGAGGAAGAAGTGGCCGCTGAGGGAAGCACGCTGATGGTTTGTTACGATTACCAGCTTAACCGCAGCATTGTGATGCCCGACGCCTGGAGGCAGCGCATTGCCGGATACGAAGATCTGAACCTGCGGAATTAAGCCGTATCATCATCGTGCGCCGCTTTCGTAGCGCACCGTCTCCTGTAAGAGAGAAACAGAATTACGGACAGATGAAATGTATTGTTTCTGAAGCGGTGTAAGTGGTTGATGATATTTAATATAATGCTTTTTGCGGTGGTGACTTCCTGACCACCGTTAATTACTATTAATTCAGAAAGGCATGTACGTGCAATAACCTGCGTGCTTTTTTTTATTCTTATTTTTGAGCGCTTTATGTCACGTTATTTTCTCGAGATCGCTTACGACGGAACCGCTTACAACGGCTGGCAAACCCAGCCGAACGGAGTTACCGTGCAACAGGTGATCGAGGAAAAGCTGAGCGCATTGCTCCGGTCGCCGCACACCATCGTCGGCTCCGGAAGGACAGATACCGGTGTGCATGCCCGCCAGCAGATCGCTCATACAGAGATCGCGCCGGAAGTTCTTGTTATTTCCACAAAAGAGATGGAATACAAGCTGAACAGGATGCTGCCTTCCGATATAGCTGTTCTTTCCGTACGAAAGGTAAAAGACGGCGCACATGCCCGATTCGATGCGGTAGCCCGGACGTACCAGTACAGGATCAGCTTTCGCAGAGATCCTTTCCTGCGGAACTATTGCTACCAGGTATGGCACGACCTGGACATGGAGAAAATGCAGCAGGCCTGCGAGGTGCTGAAAGAGTACGAGGACTTTTCTTCTTTCTGCAAATCGAATGCCGGCTCCAAAACTTCCATCTGCAGGATCCGGCTGGCGCAATGGGAGCAGCAGGAAGACAAAAGCTGGATCTTCACTATATCAGCTGACCGCTTCCTGCGCAATATGGTGCGGGCCATTGTGGGTACGATGGTCGAAATAGGGAAGGGCCGGCTCAGCCTTCAGGAGTTCCGTACCGTGATCGAGACGAAGGACCGCCGTGCTGCCGGAACAAGCGCTCCGCCGCAGGGATTGTTCCTTACGCGGGTAGAATATCCTGAAGAAATATATTAGTAATTAAATTGGCGAAAGCCTGAAATAAAAAAATAAACGTGTCCCAACCGACAACATCATCCGGAAAAGCTTTTGATTATCAACTGATCAGGCGGGTGCTTGCGTATACGCGTCCGTACAAGGCTGTTCTCCGCTGGACTATATTCCTTACGGTCTTCGTTGCTTTTCTTTCGCCGGTGCGGCCCTGGATGATCCGGTACACCGTCGATAATTTTGTAATGGTTCCCAATCTTCCCATGCTGCTGTGGATGACGATCGCGATGGCGGGGATACTGCTCCTGGAAACCGTGGTACAATATTACCAGACGTATTACTCCGGTTATCTCGGGCAGTCGGTGGTGAAGGATCTGCGCACACAACTCTTCAGGCACGTCAGCCGGTTCCGGTTGCAGTATTTCGACCGTACGCCCATCGGAACGCTGGTAACACGTGTGATCAACGACATCGAAACCATCGCCGATATTTTTTCGGAAGGGCTGCTGTCGATCGTCGGGGATCTGCTAAAGCTTATCACCGTGCTGGTGGTCATGCTTGCCATCGACTGGGAACTTACGCTCATTTGTTTGATACCGGTACCTTTCCTGTTGCTGGCCACCTATCTTTTCAAGAACGGGATCAGGAAAAGCTTTCACGAAGTGCGGAATGAAGTGTCGAATCTCAATGCGTTCACGCAGGAGCACATTACGGGAATGAGCATCGTACAAGCGTTCAACCGCGAGCAGATCGAGATGGACAGGTTCAAGGAGATCAATCACCGTCATCGCAGCGCGCACATCCGCTCGGTATGGTATTACTCGGTATTTTTCCCGGTGGTGGAGATACTTTCTGCTATCTCCATTGCGCTGCTGGTGTGGTGGGGCGCGCGGGACATCATACAGTCCGCCAATACGACCACAACGCCCGGCCGTATCATCGAGTTCATCCTGTACATTAACATGCTTTACCGGCCGATGCGGCAGCTCGCCGACAGGTTCAATACATTGCAGATGGGAATTGTGAGCGCGGAGCGGATCTTCAAGGTGCTGGACACAGAAGCTTCGCTCGAAGACAAAGGCACTCACAATGCCGGTGAGATCCGGGGCCATATCCGTTTCGAGAACGCCAATTTCGCTTACGTAAAGGATGAGTACGTGATCCGTGATTTCAGCCTCGAGATCCGCTCAGGGGAAAAGCTTGCCATTGTCGGTGCCACAGGCTCCGGAAAGACAACGCTCATCAACCTGCTGAGCAGGATGTACGAGATAAATTCAGGCAGGATACTGATCGATGGGATCGACATCCGCGATTACAAACTCGAAGAGCTGCAAAAGAATGTCGGCGTGGTGCTGCAGGATGTATTCCTGTTCTCCGATACCATTGCTAATAACATCCGCCTCAATAACGAGAGCATTTCCATGGAGCAGGTGGTGGAAGCCTCCAGGGCTGTGGAAGCGCACACGTTCATCGAGCGCCTTCCCGGCGGATACAACTACAATGTGCGCGAGCGCGGAACGATGCTTTCGGTGGGCCAGCGGCAGCTGATCAGCTTTATACGGGCGTATGTGTACGATCCGAAGATCCTGATCCTCGACGAGGCGACCTCATCTATCGATACCGAATCCGAGCTGCTCATCCAGCGCGCTACGGAAAAGATCACCGAGGGCCGCACATCCATTATCATTGCACACAGGCTGTCTACGATTCAGCATGCCGATAAGATCATCGTAATGGAAAAAGGAAAGATCATCGAGCAGGGATCGCACCAGGAGCTGATCGCGGCAAGCGGCCATTACAAGCGGCTGTTCGACCTGCAGTTCGCACGTTAAGATTCCTTACTTATTTGTACACAGACCTGCTGCGCTGCGCGGACCGCTTTTTCTTTTACCGCATTTACGTCTGCGTTACTATCGCCGTACGCAAGCGCCACCGCCATTCTGCGGTAAGGCCGTGTGGTAGGTTTGCCGAAGATCCGGATGTCGGTGTCAGGTTCCTTCAACGCATTTTCCACACCGGAATAAATCGGATCGCTTCCTTCCGCCGTAGCAAGGATCACTGCGCTGGCGCCCGATCTTTCCAGCGTAATGGAAGGTATCGGCAATCCCAGCACCGCGCGCGCGTGCAGCTCGAACTCCGAAAGGTTCTGCGTTCCCGCAAGTGTTACCATTCCTGTATCGTGCGGCCGTGGCGAAAGCTCCGAAAAATATACCGCGTCGTCGGAAAGGAAAAATTCGACGCCCCAGATGCCTGCGCCTGTGAGAGCTTCTGTTACTTTGGCAGCGATCTGCTCTGCTTCTCTCAACTGTGCCTCTGGCATCGGTACCGGTTGCCAGCTCTCCATGTAATCGCCCCGTTCCTGCCGGTGGCCGATCGGCGGGCAGAAAAGCGCCGGGCCGTTCTTCTGTGTCACCGTTAGCAATGTTATCTCTGTGTGAAAGCTGATAAACTCTTCCACGATCACTTCCATTATATCGCCTCTGCTGTCTTCTTCGGCGTATTGCCAGGCTTTTTTGATATCCGCTTCCGTACGGATCACCGACTGGCCCTTTCCCGATGACGACATCAGCGGCTTCACCACGCAGGGCATGCCGATATCTTTTACGGCATCCGCCAGCTCTTCCGCAGAAGCGGCGTACCGGTAACGCGCTGTACGCAGGCCCAGCTCTTTTGCGGCAAGGTCGCGTATCTCTTTCCTGTTCATCGTAAAGTTGGCTGCCTTTGCGCTTGGCACTACCTGTATTCCCTGCTTTTCGTAATCGTAAAAACGTTCGGTGCGGATCGCTTCTATTTCCGGTACGATAAGATCTGGTCTGTGCGCAGCCACGATGCGATCGAGAGCGTCGCCGTCGAGCATGCTGATCACTTCGCGTTCGTCTGCCACCTGCATGGCCGGTGCGCCGTCATAAGAATCTGCCGCGATCACATAATGCCCGAGACGTTTTACCGCGATCACAAATTCCTTTCCAAGCTCGCCGGAGCCCAGCAGGAGAATTTTCTTTTGCATGGAGTTTTCTTTTACGTGCCAATGTTAAGGAATTTCTGCCAAACCGGAAGAGAGTGCATCTCCGGCTCCGGAAAGACGGTATGGGATTTTGGCAGTTCTGAATTACTGGTATCTTTATTGTCGAAATCATCGGAGGAAATTTTATGGAGCCTGTCAGCGCTGATTTTTTATCATCAATCGATTCGTTAAAGGATGTTCCGAAAGATCAGCTGCAATGGCTGATCGACAACAGCAGGCAATATATCGTGCCGGCAGGTGAATTTCTTTTCAAGCCCGGCGATCCGGTAAAGGGAACTCACGTGCTGATAAGCGGAAGGATCAGGATCTATGCCGTGCAGGGCAACTCGACGCGCGAGATCGATATATGGGAAGGCGGGGAGATCGGCGGTTATCTTCCGTACTCGCGCGGCAAAGTGGCCGGCGCTTACGGAGTGGCGATGGACGATGTGGAACTGATGACTTTTCCCATCGACCGCATCCGTGAGCTCATCAACCAGCATTTCGAGCTTACGCAGGCGCTCGTGCACGAAATGACCGACAGGGTGCGGGAATTTACCGCACTGCAGCAACAGAACGAAAAGATGATGGCGCTCGGAAAATTATCGGCCGGGCTGGCTCACGAGCTGAACAATCCTGCCGCCGCGATTGTAAGAAGCTCGACCTTGCTGAAGCAGCACCTGAGGTTGCAGCCTGAAACATTCAAGGACGTTATTTCCATTCGCATGAGCGGAGAGCAGGTCGACATCGTAAACAACATTCTGTTTGCACTGATGGATAGAGGAAAGCCTGTAATGCCGCTGATGGAGCGCACAGGCAAAGAAGACGAGATGACAGACTGGCTGGATGACAGCAAGGTGAGCAATGCGCAGGAGATAGCTGAGAATTTCGTCGAGTTCGGTTTCACCCTGGCTGACCTGGACGACTTCCGAAGCCGGATTCCTGCGGAACATCTTTCTCCTGTATTCAACTGGATCAACAATAACCTGGTAACAGAAAAAATGGTGTCGGACATCCAGGACGCATCGCAGAGGATCTCCGATCTCGTCGGATCGGTGAAGAATTTTACGCACATGGATCGCGGCCAGGACAAGCAGTACTCCGATATTCACACCGGTATCCGCAACACCATCACGATGCTGAATCATAAGCTGCGAAAGGGAAACATCGAGATGAAAGAAGATTTCGACCTGGGCCTTCCGCAGGTAAAAGCGTTGATAGGAGAGCTGAACCAGGTGTGGACGAACCTGATCGATAATGCCGTTGACGCAATGGAACCGAACGGAAAAGGAGTGCTCGAGATCCGCACACGGAAGGACGGCGAATTCGTGCGCGTATCGGTGATCGATAACGGACCGGGCATTCCCGAAGACGTCCGGTCGAAGATCTTCGATCCGTTCTTTACCACGAAAGATATCGGAAAAGGCACGGGCCTCGGCCTCGATGTAGTGAACAAGATCGTTCGCCAGCACAACGGCTCTATCAAGGTAGATTCTGTGCCCGGCCGTACAGAGTTCGTTATTTGCTTTCCGATCAACGGCTGATTTCATAACTTAACACTCAACTGAGGAACCAATGACACAACCGATCATATTTTCGATCGATGATGATGTGCAGGTGCTGCGCGCCATCGGGCGTGACCTGAAGACAAAGTACCGGCAGGATTACAAGATACTAAGCACCGATTCGGTAAAGGAGGCGCTGGACAGCCTGGTGGAGCTGAAAAACAAAGGCGAGACCGTAGCGCTTTTTATTTCGGATCAGCGGATGCCGGAAATGGAAGGTGTGCAGTTCCTCGAAAAAGCGATGGACATTTATCCGCGTGCTAAACGGATACTTCTTACGGCGTATTCCGATACCGACGCGGCCATAAAAGCGATCAACGATGTACAGCTCGACTATTACCTGATGAAGCCCTGGGATCCGCCGGATGAAAAGCTTTTTCCGGTGATCAACGAGCTGCTGGACGAGTGGCAGAGTGAGTTCCGCCCGGATTTCCATGGAATCAAGCTGATCGGTTACCAGTTCTCTCCGAAGTCGCATCTCATCAAGGATTTTCTTGCCGGAAACCTGATCCCTTACCGTTGGATGGATGTGGAAACCGATGAGGAAGCAAAGAATTTACTTCAGCTGAATCATATCGAGCTGAAAGATCTGCCCGCGATTTTTTTTGATGATGGATCGCACGTGGCTCCTCCCGATGTTCCGGGGATCGCTGAAAAGATCGGTCTGAACCCGAAGGCAAAACAGGATATATACGACGTGGTGATCGTCGGCGCAGGACCCGCAGGACTGGCGGCAGCCGTATATGGGGCTTCCGAAGGATTGAAAACATTGCTGATCGAACGGCGCGCGCCCGGTGGGCAGGCAGGCACCAGCTCACGTATTGAAAATTATCTTGGATTTCCTACGGGGCTTAGCGGTTCCGAGCTTGCACGGCGTGCCATTACGCAGGCCACACGTTTCGGAACGGATTTTATTTCTCCGCAATCCGTGCAGGAGATCAGGCTGAAGGACGGCTATAAGATCATCGTGCTCGAGGACGGAACGGAGATCAATGCCCGGGCGGTGGTGATCACTACCGGTGTGGATTACCGCAAGCTCGAAACAAAAGGACTGAGCGATTTTACGGGAGCCGGTGTGTATTACGGCGCAGCCACGACAGAAGCTTCGGCCTGCAAAGACAAGGACGTGTACGTGGTAGGCGGCGGTAATTCCGCGGGACAGGCAGCTATGTACCTTTCGAAGTTCGCCCGTAATGTAACGATCCTGGTGCGCAAGGAAGATCTTACCTCGACAATGTCTGCGTATCTCATCGACCAGATAAACGGCACGGAAAATATAAAAGTGAGCGGACAGACCGAGATAGCTGAAGCAAAGGGCGAAGACCGGCTGAAAGAACTTGTACTGAAGAATATCGGCTTCCAGGAAGAACGCGCCGTTCCGGCCGATGCGCTTTATATTTTTATCGGCGCGCGGCCCTACACCGGGTGGATCGGGCTGGACATCATCAAGGATGAAAAGGGCTTCATAGAAACAGGACGTGATCTGAAAGCCTATGGTCAGTTCGGCAAAGTTTGGAAGCTCGACCGCGATCCGTATCTTCTCGAAACCAGTTGCCCCGGAATTTTTGCCGCAGGCGATGTGCGCTCAGGCGCAATGAACCGCGTGGCTTCCGCCGTAGGCGAAGGTTCCATGTCGATCAGTTTTGTGCACAAATATCTCGGGGAAGTTTAACCGCATCCAGATCGTTAAAAAAATGTTCAGAGAAAAAAGTTGCCGGCATATTGATGAGATCACAGAGATCCGTTTTCCTGAAAGCTACGTTTGTAAAGAATGTGTAAAAGCAGGAACGAGCTGGGTACATCTTCGCACATGCCAGACATGCGGTGTAACGCTCTGCTGCGATACTTCGCCGGCGAAGCACATGACAGCCCATTTTCACAGCACGAAGCATCCGGTGGTGATATCCGCGGAGCCGGGCGAACAATGGTTCTGGTGTTATGAAGACAGCTTATTTAAAAAATACTGAGAAAAATGGCCGCCGAGCGTTATACACGTATCCGTAATGCAACCGTGAAGCTGTGCGAAAAGCTGCGGCCGGAAGACCATGTAGTGCAGCTCGTCGTCTACGCCAGTCCGCCCAAGTGGCATCTTGGTCATACGACATGGTTCTTCGAGACATTTGTACTGAAGCCGTTCGCAAGAGGCTACAGGGAATTCGATCCGGAATATAATTTTTTGTTCAACAGCTATTACGAATCTATCGGAGAGCGCGTGCAGCGCGACAGCAGGGGAAGTCTTTTCCGGCCGGCAACAGAAGCTATTTATAAGTACCGCGATTATGTGGACGAAGCCATGCTGCGCTTCATCCCGGAGATGAGCAATGACGCCGCGACTGTATTGGAACTGGGGCTTCAGCACGAGCAGCAGCATCAGGAACTCCTCGTGACCGATACCAAATTTCTTTTCGGCAATCATCCCCTGCAGCCCGTATGGGACGAGGAAGCTACGCTCGGCCATTACCGGCAGCCGGAAACATTCAGCTGGCTCCGGGTACCGGATGGAGTATATACGGTCGGTTTCCAGGACGAAGGTTTTTGCTTCGACAACGAGCTCGCACCGCACCGGCAGTACATCCACAGCTTTGAAATAATGGACAGGCCCGTGACCAACCGCGAGTATCTTGAATTTATCAATGACGGCGGTTACGCGGATTTCCGTTACTGGCTTGCGGAAGGCTGGGACTGGCTGCCTGCGCAGAATATCTCGCATCCGATGTACTGGAACCGGAAAGGCGATCAATGGTATTTTTTTCATCTGAACGGATTGCAGGAGCTTGATCCGGACCTTCCGGTGATGCACATCAGCTACTACGAAGCGGAAGCGTACGCTCACTGGAAGGGCTTGAAGCTTCCTACCGAGTTCGAGTGGGAGACCGCAGCCCGTTTGCATCCCGGCGCGTTTGCTCCGGTAGTATGGGAGTGGACGCAGAGCGCGTACCTGCCGTATCCGGGATTTGATGCTCCCGGTGGCGCCATAGGCGAGTACAACGGTAAGTTTATGGTAAACCAGATGGTGTTGCGCGGCGGCTCCGTGGCTACGCCCGAAGGACATACACGCGTGAGCTACCGCAATTTTTTTCATCCGCACTTTCAATGGCAGTTTTCAGGCCTGCGCCTTGTGCGACGGGGATCATTATTAACTTAATTCTTATCTTTTACAACGGGTATGATCATATACGAATCCAATAAGAACTGGCTGCGCGATGTGGGCCATCTGTCCAAAAGCTGGACGATGCAGCGCGTGGTGCGCAGTACGCTGCTTGTGGCACTGTTTACCGGTGCCGTGAGCGTGATCTCTATTGAAGTGCTGCAGATGTCGCAGATAGGATTGGATGTTACGATCTTTTCCCTGCTCGGCGTTGTGCTCAGTATCCTGCTGTCATTTCGCACCACCACTGCGTACGATCGCTGGTGGGAAGGACGGAAGAACTGGGGCGAGCTGGTGAACAACTGCAGGAACCTTGCTGTTTACGTGCACAGCGCCTTTCCCGTGGAAGATACCAAAAGCAGGCATTATCTTGCGGGCCGGATCGCTAACTTTTGTATTGCGCTGAAAGAGCATCTCCGCAAGGGCGTAAAGTATGAAGAGCTGGTTTACGTAACGCCGGAAGAGCTGGAGAAATATAAGCTCAAGTCGCATCTGCCAAGTTACATTGCCTATGAGATCGTGCAACGTATACAGGACGTATTCAGCTCCGGTAACATCCGCGGCGAAGATCATCTGAACATCAAAATGCACACACAGGAATTGCTGAATGTGGCGGGTGCCTGCGAACGGATCCGGAAAACCCCCATTCCTTTTTCATACAATGTGTACCTGAAGCTTTTCATCACCTTGTACACTTTATGTCTTCCGTTTGCTCTGATACCTATTTTCGGTTATTGGTCCATTATCATGGTGGCTTTCGTATTTTTTGCTTTCATCGGCCTGGAGCTGATGGCAGAAGAGATCGAAGACCCGTTCGGGCTGGACTGTAACGACCTGCCCACTGGCGATATAGCGCATACCATCAAAGCCAATGTATTCGAAATACTCGAGGCGCGGCATACAGAACCGGAAGCACAGAAAGAAATTTATTCGAAAGTTTTTTAGCGGATGAAAACATACATACAGCAATTACTGGAGAACAACAAAGATTTTGTAGCGGAAAAGCTGGGAGAAGATCCTGAGTTTTTTCGCAGATCAGCCGAAGGCCAGCAGCCGCAGGTACTCTGGATCGGTTGCGCCGACAGCAGGGTGCCGCCGAACGAGATCACGAAGACCCCGCCGGGCGATGTGTTCGTGCACAGGAACATTGCCAATCTTGTAGTGATGACCGATATGAACATGCTGAGTGTTCTGCAGTACGCAGTGGAAGTGCTCAAAGTTCCGCACGTTATTGTTTGCGGGCATTACGGCTGCGGAGGCGTGAAGGTTGCAATGGGCGACAGGCAGTACGGGCTTATCGATAACTGGCTGCGCACGATAAAGGATACGCAGAATTATTACTGGAAGCAGCTCAGCGTGCTTAGCGAGGAGCAACGTTTCGACCGCCTTGTGGAGCTGAATGTCATCGAGCAGGTCTATAATCTCGGGAAGACCAGCATCGTGCAGAATGCCTGGAAAGAGAACGGAGGACCTTATCTTCACGGCTGGGTGTATGATCTCAGCACGGGATATATTAAAACGCAGACATCTATGATCAGCAATGAAGAAATGCTGAAGGAAGTCTGCAAGTTTGAAATGGGAATTGTAGGTCATTAAGTTTGAAGGCAGATTCACACATACAACAGTTTGCAGAGGACGTGAGGACAGGATTGTCATCGTCTCCCAAACGGTTATCGTCCAAGTATTTCTACGATGCTGCGGGCGATGAGCTTTTCCGTGAGATCATGCAGCTTCCCGAGTACTATCTCACGCGCGCCGAATATGAAATATTTTCCACTCAGTCGCACGATATTATTTCTGCGCTGGATACATCGGCATCTGTCCGGTTGATCGAGCTCGGAGCGGGAGATGGATTGAAGTCCAGGCTTCTCCTGAAAGCACTGCTGGAACGGAAAGTTCCATTCACTTATTATCCTCTCGATATTTCAGCCCATACGCTGGAAGTCCTTTGCCATGAAATGACGGAAGAGCTGGGCGACGGATTCCCTGTTTTTCCGATAGCCGACGAATATATTTCGGGACTTGAAAAGATCGGACCTGCAGAAGGATCGCGAAAGCTTATTTTGTTCCTCGGATCTACGGTCGGCAACTTCCTTCACGAAGAAGCGATCGCATTCTTCCGCGATGTCAGCCGTTTCATGTCATCCGGTGATTTTCTTCTTGTGGGGTTCGACCTGATGAAAGATCCGGAGGTAATACTTCGCGCCTACAACGACAGCGCGGGAGTGACACGCGCGTTCAACCTGAACCTGCTTCGGCGCATCAACCGCGAGCTGCAGGCAGATTTTGATATCGAAGCCTTTCAGCATTATCCTACCTACGATCCGCTTACGGGCGAAACCCGCAGCTTTCTGATAAGCCGGAAAAAACAGGATGTATTTATCGGGCATCTCGGCCGGCACTTTGGTTTTGAAAAAGACGAACCGGTATTTATGGAAGTTTCCCGGAAGTTCAGTGCGGAAATGATCCGGAATTATGCTGAGGTTGCAGATATGCAGATCATCCGCGAGTTCAGGGATTGCCGGCATTATTTCACAGATGTGCTGATGCAGAAGAAATAGAGCTGCATATTCATTTTCCTGCTAAAATTATTTTACGTTTTGGGTAGGACTTTTCATCTGCCGTTTTTACTTTAGTGCACCCCATCACATTTACGGGCAGAAATAACGTTAGGAATTTCTGCTATGAAAGAAGATTTTCTTCATTATATCTGGCAATACAAACTATTTGATCCCGAGCGACTTGTAACGACATCGGGCGAGGGCGTGGATATTCTTCACCCGGGAAACCATAATAAGGATTCCGGCCCCGATTTTTTCAGCGCAAAGATCGTTATTGAAAATACCATCTGGGCCGGGAATGTAGAGATACACTGGTATGCATCGGAATGGAACCGGCATGGGCATCAGTATGACGCGTCATACCACAATGTAATACTTCATGTGGTGTATGAAGAGGATGAGACGGTGTACAACAGCCGGGGCGAGCGGTTGCCTGCCGTGGAGCTGAAAAACAGGATAGCTGCGACGCTCATCCACAGGTACAAAAGTTTTCTGTCAGGCCAGAAATGGGTGCCCTGCGCGCATCTGCTGCACGAAGTGCCGCGTTCGGTTATCTATTCGTTTCTTCAACGCATGATGGTGGAAAGGCTGGAGGAGAAATCAGCGCTGATCCTGAGAGAATGGGAACGGAATTCCAGAAGTTGGGAGCAGACATTTTATGAGTTCATGGCCCGGAATTTTGGCTTCAGCGTGAATGCGCTGCCGTTCCAGCTGCTGGCGCAAAGCCTTCCGGTACAAGTACTGGCAAAACATAAGGATAAGGAATATCAGCTGGAGGCCTTGCTTTTCGGACAGGCAGGCCTTCTCGAAAGCGAATTTACGGATGCTTATCCGAAACAGCTCCAGGCGGAATATAGTCACCTGCGAAAAAAGTTCCGCCTGCAGCCTCTCAGCGGTTCGGTATGGAAGTTTGCACGAATGCGGCCGGCCAACTTTCCTACGCTTCGCATCGCGGAATTTGCACGATTGATCCACCAGTCGGCGTCTTTGTTTTCCAGGGTGATGGAAATTAATTCGCTGAAGGAATTACGGGCAGTGTTCTCACTCGAAGTAAGCGGTTACTGGACGGAACACTATGCGTTTGACAGGCCGTCGTCTCATCGTCCGAAATCGCTGGGTGAACTGTCGGTCGATACGATACTTATTAACACCGTAATTCCGTTCCTGTTTGTTTATGGCAGGCAGAAAGATGAAGCATCCTATAGAGATCGTGCGCTGGATTTTCTGGAAAAGCTGCGGCCGGAAAAAAACCAGGTAATATCCCGGTGGGAGGAATTGGGCATCAGGGCGTATCATGCGAGCGATACACAGGGGTTGATCCATTTGAAGAAAAGATATTGCTCTGCGAAAAAATGTTTAACTTGTACTGTCGGAAATGCTATTTTAAAACGGCAGGCCTATGATACAGCGGACCAAACATGAATTTGAGAAATATGCCTTCGGCGTATGTTCGTGGCTGGGAGATAAATTAGGAATCAATCCTTCACAGATCCGCCTGTACTTTATTTATGCTACATGTGCAACGCTAGGCTCCATGTTGCTGCCTTACCTTATCATGGCATTTTTTATCCGGCTGAAAGAGTATGTCCGGCCGAAACGTACCCGCGTCTGGGATATGTAATTACGTTTCGGATGGCCGCTGACCGGTCCGGTTAACGGCATTCACTTCAAAATGGCTGACAGGAGTAGTCCTGAAAATTTAATTCATTAACCGTTAGTGAAATGGGATCTCATTTCTGGAAGGAATATTTCACGTTCAACCGGACCGAGCGCAGGGGTATTCGTTTCCTGCTGGTGCTGATCGCGCTGCAACTGGCGGGGATCCTGCTGTTGCCGTACCTGGTGCGGAATAAAAGTCCGGATTATTCACGGTTTGATGAGCAGGTAAAGCAGTTTCTCGCTTCCGCTGATTCAATAGATGAAGAAAAAGAAAAATATTTCAATGACCGCCGGTTTTCACGGTCGTACAAAAATGCAAAGGCGCATCTTGAGCCATTCGATCCGAATGGTTTGCCTGCGGAAAAATGGGTTGCAATGGGGCTGTCGCAGAAGCAGGCGGACGTAATCAAACGCTACGAGGCAAAAGGCGGAGCATTTTACAGGAAAGAAGATCTTAAAAAGCTCTTCGTGATAACAGAGTCGTTCTTTGACAGAATTGAGCCATATATCCGGATAGAAGAACGTGCAGGTAAAAATCCGGAACCTGAGAATCAGCTAAGGCCAGAGGAACCGGCACATATCGATATCAATACCGCATCCGCTGCTGATCTTTTGCAAGTGAAGGGGATAGGAGAGAAACTGTCGCAGCGCATCGTTGCATATCGTGAGAGGCTGGGAGGATTTTACTCGGTGGAGCAGCTGAGAGAGGTGTACGGCCTACAGAAGGAAAGTTATGACAGGATCAGCAGCCAGGTGCAGGTTTCCGGTTCAGATCCGGTCAGGAAGATCGATCTCAACTACGGTGATCTTAAAGAACTGGGCAGTCATCCGTATATCGGGTACGAAAAAGCGCGGATCATCATTGATCATCGTAACCGGCACGGCTTTTTCAGGAAGACGGAAGAGATCCGCGATGCCGGTTTGGTGGATAATGCACTTTATCTTAAACTTGTACATTACATTATGGTAAAATGATAGAACAGCAGCTCGAGAAGATCATCCGGGATGTAAAAGATTTTCCGAAAGAAGGGATCATGTTCAAGGATATCACGCCCGTCTTCTCGGATCCACGGCTTTGCCGGGAAATAACGAAGGAGTTTGCGCGCCGGGTTGCTTCCTGGCAGCCGGAAGCGATTGCTGGTATAGAAGCCCGCGGGTTTCTTTTCGGGTTCATGCTGGCGCAGGAAATGGGTCTGCCTTTCATTCCTATCAGGAAAGCCGGAAAGCTGCCTTCCCGCACCTATTATAGGGAATATGCACTGGAGTACGGAACGGCCAGGATAGAAATGCATACGGATGTCATCCGGCCGGGGCAGCGGGTGCTTTTGCACGATGATCTTCTGGCAACCGGTGGATCGGCGGAAGCGGCTGCTGAACTGATCACCGAAGCAGGAGGGGAACTGGTGGGATTTGCCTTTCTCGTAAACCTCCGTTTTCTTGATGGAGAGAAAAGACTCGCACGGTTCGCCAAACCATTAGAAAGTTTGGTGATTTATAAGTAGAAACCTATTTTCGTGGCAGATTACCATTCAAATAAATAGCTATGAATTTTGAACTCAGTGAAAACCAGCAGATGATCATGAAAATGATCCGTGATTTCGGCGAGAAGGAGATCCGTCCGAATGTGATTACCTGGGACGATCAGGAGACCTTTCCCGTTGAGACCATGAAAAAGCTGGGTGAGCTGGGACTGCTGGGGATCTTTATTCCCGAAGAATACGGGGGAAGCGGGTTCGGCTATTTCGAATATGTTACCGCTCTTACCGAGATCGGTAAATTCTGCGGCGGTCTTGCTCTTTCTGTAGCTGCCCATAATTCCCTGTGCACCGGCCATATTTATTATCATGGTTCCGAAGAACAGAAGAAAAAATATTTACCGAAGCTCGCAAGCGGCGAATGGATCGGCGCCTGGGGCCTGACCGAAGCCAATACCGGGTCGGATGCCATGCGCATGAAATGTGTGGCCCGTAAGGAAGGCAACGAATGGGTCATTAACGGATCAAAGACCTGGATCACGCACGGTCTTTCGGGCGATGTGGCCGTTGTGCTCGTACGTACCGGCGAGCTGCTGGATTCAAAGGGCATCACTGCATTTATCGTTGAAAAAGATACGCCCGGATTCTCCGCGGTGAAGATCAAAAACAAACTGGGAGTACGCGCCAGCGAAACGGCCGAGCTTCTTTTCGATAATGTCCGTATTCCCGAGTCCAACGTGATCGGAGAAGTAGGACAAGGTTTCAAGCAGGCTATGAAGGTGCTGGACGGTGGGAGGATCTCCATCGCATCGGTGTCCCTGGGTATAGCGAAAGGCGCTCTTGAAGCTTCCGTAAAATACGCCAAGGAACGCGAACAGTTCGGACAGCCGATCGCGAATTTCCAGGCTATTGCATTCAAGCTGGCCGATATGGCTACCGAGATCGAAGCAGCTGAGTTGCTGACCATGAAAGCGGCCGATCTGAAGAACCGCGGTGAAAAAGTGACCAAAGAAGGAGCGTTTGCCAAGTATTACGCATCCGAAGTTTCGGTGAAATGCGGTAATGAAGCAGTGCAGATCATGGGCGGATATGGTTTCACCAAAGAGTTCCCGGCTGAGAAATACCTGAGAGATTCAAAGCTGATGACCATCGGCGAAGGAACTTCCGAGATCCAGAAAATGGTGATCGCGCGGAACATTCTCAGCTGATCTTAGGTATCGTCCGGGGCACCGGTTTCCGATCTCTCCGCATGAGATGTCGGTTCTTGCCCGGATCTCGTATCTGAATCTCACATTTGATTGTGATACCTCGTATCTCACATCTCATGTCTGACATTCATATCTGGCATCTCATATCCGATATCTGACATCTTATTTTATGGAACGCAGGGACTTTATTAAAAACTCCGGCCTCGCGGCCGCCGGATTGCTGATCGCTCCTTCACTCGATCTTTCTGGCAAAAAGAAGCCGTTCGTGATAATTCTCGGCGGCGGCCTTGCGGGCTTGTCCGCTGCATACCGGCTGAAAAAGGAAAATATACCCTTCGTGGTGCTCGAAGCGCGGAACCGTCTCGGCGGACGCGTGCTCACACATACGCTCGATGAAAAGGAGGATCTTACCTGCGAGCTTGGCGCCGAATGGATCGGGAAAAGCCATACCAAAATACAGGGGCTATGTAATGAGTTCGGGCTCGAAATGCTCGATCACCAGTACGATACTCATCTTGTTCTGAACGAGCAGCATTTCCGTCCCGGGCAATGGTCGTACGAGACCGGCTACGAAAAATATGAGGCCGCACGTAAAGGTTTTCTCAACCTGCCGGAAAAAGAAGCCATGAAAATGGACAAGCAGGACTGGTGGCGTTATCTCAATAATCTTGGGGTTTCCGAACGGGATCTTGAAATAAAAGAGCTGCTTGACAGTACCGATTTCGGAGAATCCATCCGGAATGTTTCGGCGTACTCTGCCATGTCCGAATATGCCTATTCCAGCGAAAAGAACGAGATGGATTACTGGATCAAGGGTGGGAACTCGCAGCTGATAAATGCAATGAAGAACTTCATAGGTGAAGATTCGGTACGCACAGGCCACCAGGTAGAGAAAGTGGTGCAGGACGGAAAAAAAATCAAGGTATACTGCCGCAATGGCTTTACCGTGTCGGGTGATAAGATGATCTGCACGGTGCCGGTCTATGCACTCCATAAGATCAGGTGGGAGCCTGCATTTCCTGACGCACAGCAGGAAGCGCTGAATGAGCTTCAGTATGCGCGTATCATGAAAACGAGCATTCTTTTCAACCGGAGGTTCTGGGAAGACGAATCTTTCGATATGATCACCGATACGCCCGGCCAGTATTTTTTCCATGCTACCAAGCTCCAGAAAAGCGAAAAAGGAATCCTGACCTCGTATACCATCGGCGATAAAGCGTATGCCTTGTCCAAGATGAACCGCAAACAGAAGGAAGAAATGATCGCTTCATCCCTGCGGACCGCCTTCGGAGACGTGATGCCGCATGTGGATAATTCTATCGCCTATTACTGGGGTAGCGACATACACACGCACGGCGCCTACGCCATTTACGACACCCGGCAGTGGTTCTCCGTACGCCCGCTTCTTCGCGAGCCTTTCCGTAATATTTACTTTGCCGGCGAGCACTTAGCCGACTGGCAGGGCTTCATGGAAGGAGCTATCGAAACGGGTTTCGAAGCTGCCGAAAAGATCATCTGATCCGAAACTGTTTCCCGGTGAATTTTTTTGGGCGGCTGCCGGGCTCTCCGCTGTATCTTTGTACGCCGGATTGATGGGGGGTATCAGCTACCGTAAATCAACACGTCTTTCGCTAAAAGGCGGCGTACAAAGGATGCCGCTGCGATCCCTGCCGCGATCCTGCGCGCGAGGCAGCTTTTCGTTACCGATAAAACTTAGGGTGGGATGATCTTTCGTATTCTTTCTTGATATTTTACCGGAAGTATTTCCATAATGGCACCACCAGCACGATGAGTACAAGCGGGCCCAGCAGTCCCGGAAGCGCCCAGGCTAAGCCCATGCCGATATAAATATTTATGACGCAAACGGCAAGCGAAAGCACGCAGAGCCCGATAACGCCGGCCTTTTTCCAGTTCCACGCAGCTAAAGCCGAAATGCTGAGCAGCAGGCCTGTTATAGCCATCACGTAAGGTGTCCACGCCGGTAGTTCCTGCTGTTTCTCAAACGAAGGGCCTGCAATTACATAACCGATCGCGCCAATGAATGACGCCACAATGGTTACGCCGAGGAACCAGCTGAGGCATCCGCCACGTTTGGGATAGGTAGCGGTATCTGCGGATGAATTTTCCATGGGCACGAAGATAATGTTTCCTTCAGATTTCGTACACGGGACAGTCCGGCTTCGATCCTGGTTATAACAAACAATGGGATATGTACAAGTCCGTAAGAGCGGTATTACAAGGAACCGAAATATATCATCGTAAGCTCCCGAGGAACGGCTTTTTTGGGACGATGGATGCTGGACAATCGACCTTCGCTATCGCTTCGGCGGATGAAACTGGATCGGTTACCGATGGCTTCGGGTGTTAATACTGAACGGCGTCCAGCTTCTGATATCTACCTTCCAATATCTATTTCGGTATCAGCTCCAGAGGAGCGACAGCCTGGTAGCTCCGGAGGAGCGAAAATTTGGTAGCCACGGAGGAGCGATAGCTCGGTAGCTCCGGAGGAGCGATATTTTGGTAGCAACATGATCCACGCTCATATTTCAAGCTCCGCAGGAGCGGCACTTTGATAGAATCAAAAATGCGTTGTTGTTTTTGAAGCCCTGTAGGGGCGACATTTTCATGGGGACAAATGGATCTTGGAAGCCGGACACCGGATCTGGATAAAACGACATTGGAAGAAAGGACTTCGCGACAACGCAAGCTCCGGAGGAACAGCTTTTGATAGAAAATAGACCGGATTTTAATAACCTCTGTAGGGGCGCCATTTTTTATTGGACGATGGAATTGGATGCTGGACAGACTGCCGTTAGTTCCGGAGTTAATTCTTGAAATGGCATCCAACATCCACCTTCCACTATCCCTTCGGAGGCTCAGCTCCGGAGGAGCGACATTTTGGTAAAAAGGGAATACGGATACAACCGAAGTCCTGTAGGGGCGACATTATAATTAATCGAAATTGGAAGTTGGATGATGGACAATGATAATTGACAATCGCTTTCGCTGTGGCTACAGAGATTAGAGAACACTACGTTATTCCACCGCGGCTATTTTCAGCATCAGGAGCTCGCAGACCTCTCTGATCTCCTTGCTGTCGCCGGTAAAATTGTTAAAGATCATGCTGAATGCGATCTCTCTTCCCTTGCTGTTCTTCACATACCCGGCATACGAGCGTACACGGCCCATCGAGCCGCTTTTGGCATGGAGGTTGTTTTCCAGTACGGTCCCTTTGCCGATGCTCCGCAGGGTTCCGGTCTTTCCTGCTACCGGCAGCGAATTGTAAAAGCTCTCGAAGCACGGTTCCTTCGTTAGTAGCACCAGCAGTTGCGTAAGATTCCGCGCGCTGATTGCATTATTGCGCGACAGGCCGCTGCCATCGGCTACGAAAAGCTGTTCCGCATCCAGTCCTTTTTTTACCCAGAACTTCTGGATCGCATCGTTTCCATTGGTATTGCTTCCTGTTCCATACAGCTTGTACGCCATCATCTTATGCAGGTGCTCGGCATACAGGTTGTTGCTGTACACATTGATCTGTTTTACGATTGCCGACAGCACCGGTGATTTGATGTCGCCCAGCACTACGCGGTTCTCCACCGGTGTGATCCGCTGTTTGCTTTCTTTCAGCAGGCGCACGCTCGTAGGTTGCTCTGAAATGGAGATCCCGTTCCCGCGCAGGTATTCGTCCAATACAAATGCGGCGTAATACGCGGGATCGGGAATGGAACCCTTCACCGTAAAATCGCTTTCTCCGGGTGGGATCGTACCGCGTATATATCGCTGGTAATTATATTCCGAACCGAAAATATATGCGTTGTCGCCCGAATATTTTTTTCCGCAGATCACCTCGTTACAGAGGAACATCCCGGGAATAGCAGGCTCTGTGTTCACTACCCAGGTGGAGTCACCGGCCTCCGTTCCGGAACGGAAATGAATGTAGAACAGGTTGTCCAAAATGGTAAGGCCGCAGGCCCCCGCGCCGTAATAGTTTCCCAGGTCGCCCCAGTTCCAGCTTGCGGGCGCCATCGACTGCTCAAAGATGCTGTCGTCGCCGATGATCTGCCCGTTGATGGATTTGACCCCCGCTTCCTGGAGCTTGGCAAGCAACGCCGAAAGCAGCTTCGCGATAGCTGTGCTTTCAAATTTATCTGAGCCCAAGGTCGGATCGCCGCCGCCGCGGATGTAAATATTACCGTTGAGGCTTCCCGTAGTTGCATCGAACGTTCCGTCGAACTGCAGCTCGGTCTTGAAGCGGAAGCTCTCTCCGAGCGTCAACATGGCCGCTGCGGTTGTCACCAGCTTTTGCGTGGAAGCCGGCACCAGCGCAAGCGTAGGGTTCAGTTCGGCTATCGTTTCTCCATTGTCGGCATATTTCACGCAGATACCGATGCCCGCTCCTCCAAAGCCGTCCTGTTGCTGCAGCGTATTCAGGTAATTGATCAGAGACTGCTTCCCGCCTACGGTCTGGGCAGAAATCCCGGCTGATAATCCCGCAACGAAAAACAACAGCAGGCCGGTTTTTCTAACTAAAATCATAGTATTACAAACTTTTCGTTAAAAATGGCTAATTTTTTTATTCTATTTGTACTAATTCCTTGAACTTTGCCTTCACTTACGTGTAAAAATTATTAAACACCATCCATGCGAAATTTTAGTGCGCTTATTGTTTTCCTGCTTGCTATTCCGTGCTTTTCCCAGCCGTATGTATTACTGGACACAAAAAACGATCATCAGACGCCTATCGAAGTAATGACCCTTGCTCCCGATGGTGAAACTCTGCTGAGCGCCGACAAGAAAGGTAACCTCATCTTCTGGGATCTGAATGATATGTCGGTAAAATATAGGGTGCGCGCACATGGCAGCGCGATCAATACGATCTTTTTCAACAGTTCCGGAAGCCGCTTCGTCACTGCGGGCGACGATGGTAAAGTGAAGCTCTGGTCTTATCCTGACTATAAGCTGATCTCTTCGTACAACGGGCCTTACGACGGTATGAACTTCGCCGTGCTGTCCCCGGACGGAAAATACATCTATTTCGGGGGATACGCCCACCAGAATGGAAATGCCATAAGTAGTTCCACACAATCGTTTACCGGGCTTTACCGGATCAAGATCGGCGGTTCGGGATATCCTGAACTGTTATTTAACGACAACGCTTCCCGCGGGTACGATATTTACACTGGAACCAGCGACTGGGGAATTACCGACGGTTGCCTGGATCCTTCCGGCAAATATGTGCTGTTCACCAAAGGATATTATTTCTATGTATGGGATATCGCTGCCAATGAGCTGAAGGCGAAAGTTTCGTGCCCGTATAATACCAACAACATCACAGCGCGGAAGAACGGAGTTTACGTATGGGCCGAAGGCCGTATGGTCAAGTATTCTGCAGGTGATTCTTATTCGCTCTCCAAGTTCGTTTCCGCAGGGAATAAGGACGTTGGTTACAGCCGTATGGTGTTTTCCGCAGCCGGCAATGCAATGGTGACCGGCGACGATGGTAACCTCGTACACATATGGAACAGCTCCACTCTCCAGAAAACACAGGTATTGTCAGGACATACCGGATCGGTAAGGACCTTTGCATTCTGCAGGAAAGATTCCGTCCTTCTTACCGGCAGCTACGACGGCACCATCAAGATCTGGGGCTTCCCGAAACCCGTTATCGAGGAACGCGACACCCTGGAAGCCGTAAGCTTCATTCCTACCGACACAGCTGCTAACGTTCAGATAAAGCCCATACGCGATACGCAGATCACAAAGGTACGCGAAGTGGTATTTACCGATGACAATGTGCCCGTATCCGTTCTTAACCGCCCCGTGGAAAAGCAGGGAACTTTTTATGTCACCACCGAGGAATTTGAGATCGAGATATGGGATAACTCCGTATACGATCATGATATTATTTCTCTGAATATCAATGGTGACTGGGTGCTCGATAACTACGAGGTAACAAAAGAGAAGACCAAGGTGAAGATAAAGCTGAAGCCTAACACGAATAACTATCTTATCCTGTACGCTCAGAATCTTGGTGAGATCTCCCCGAATACCGCCGCGGTAGGTCTGCTGGTGGACGGCAAATTGCAGCGCCTTACCATCAGCTCCGATCTCAAAAAATGCGGCGCTCTGAATTTTGAGTACCGGCCTTAATTCGTCTTTCCGCTGTTCAGCGCCTGGGCTAACCAGCTATTAGTTATTTTCTTACGGAAAAATTGATTTGCTATGCAACCTTTTTTGGGTTGGTATAATCTATATCAGTAGAGTCACGGCAAAGCCGGTTTTTGCCATGTTTTTGTTCCGGCTTTAAAAATGGCTCTGGTGAATTTTTAGAACCCAGGTTTATGAACAGGAAGGATTTGATGGAGTCCTTCCTGTTTGCTATTTTGTCCTCCGGTAATTTATCCCCAATGCTGTTGCTGCTGAGAAAATGGATCGTAGATATCCTCCTTGGAGGAATGATCATGGCGGGTGCCTGGAATGCCGACCTGCTCGAATACGGCGCACGCATGGGAGCCGGCCAGCTCAGGATCATCCTCAATGCCCGCCCGGTCAGAAGTTATCTCGCCGATCCGGATATTCCCGACTCGCTGAAGCAGAAAGTCCTTCTTATCCAGGAGATCAAGCGCTTTACAGTCGATTCGATGGGATTATACCCGTCGCCTAATTATTCCACCGTATACGATCAGCATGGCAAGCCGTTGTTATGGGTCGTTACGGCCAGCGAGCGCTATGAGCTGAAGCCGAAGCTGTGGAAGTTCCCGGTGGTCGGCAAAGTTTCGTACAAGGGTTTTTTCCGGCAGGAACAGGCCGAATGGGAAGCCCGGCGCCTCGAACAGGAAGGATACGAGACCAAGATACGCACCGTAAATGCATGGAGCACGCTCGGCTGGTTCAGAGATCCCATCATGACCAGCATGCTCGAAGATAAGCCCGGAGAGATCGCCAATGTGATCATCCACGAGCTTTCGCACGGTACCATATACGTGAAGAACGACGCGGAATACAGCGAGAACCTCGCCAATTTCATAGGAGATGAGGGAAGCTACTGGTTCCTCCGGTCAAAATACGGTGAGCGGTCGAAAGAGTACCGCGAATTTTTTTACGGGAACGAGGACTACCGGAAGTTTGCGCATCACTTCGTAACCGGCGCGCACCGGCTCGACAGTCTCTACACCTCTGCGGAGTTTCGTGCGATGGAAACCGGCGGGAAGAACCTCCGGAAGAACGGGCTCATCCGCGACATCATGAACGACCTGGACACGATCCGGTTTTACGAAAAACATCCGCTGATCGGTAAGCTGAAAGAAGGAGAGCTTCCGAACAATGCTTTCTTTATCGTTTTTCTCCAGTACAGCAACCAGCAGGATCTTTTCATGGACGAGTTCCGCCGCGAAGGAAAAGGCGATCTCCGGCAATACATTGGCTACCTCAGAGAGAAGTTCCCCAGGTGATCTATCGTTTTTTCTTCAGGAATACCAGCAATACCGGGAGAAGGAACAGGTCTGCCAGCAGGCCGATGAGCAGGGTGATGAAGATCAGCAGCCCGAAATAATATACGCTGAGAAAACTGGAAGTGATCATCGGCGTGAATCCTGCGTACAATATCACCGACGTTATGATGATGGCCTTCCCGGTGCTCAGGTAGCTGCGCTTGATCGCGTACAGGTCGGATTTGCCCGCCATCCTTTCGATACGATACCGGCTGAGAAAATGGATCGTATTGTCTACCGCAATTCCAAAAGCAATGGTAAAGATCATCGAAGTGGACACCTTCAGATCTATGCCCGCCCATCCCATGAATCCCGCTACAACAAATAGTGGAACGGTGTTCGGTATAAATGCGATAAAAAGCATCCGCAGCGAACGGAACATGACGGCAAAAATACAGGCAATCATTGCGAAAGCCAGTCCCAGTCCCTTCATCATGCTTACGGAAAGAAAAGAAATATTCTGGTCGACAAGCCGTGCGCTTCCTGTAAACTGGTATTCCAGCAGCGCAGTGTCTGTTTGTAATGCCATCTCTTTCCGGAAAGCCTGCTCCATTTCATTCATCCGGTAGCTGCCAACGTCGTACATCTTTCCGCTGATGCGGACCGTACGCAGATCGGCTGTTACAAAGCGCTTCCATTCCGATAGCCCCGTCAGACCGAACGTCCGCATTTTATATACCAGCGTATCGAAGCTTCCGCGGGTTTCTGGAAGCCTGAAATAAGAATTCTTCCCGCTGTTCAGCGCCCGGTGGAAGAAACGGAACTGGCTCAGCGGCGACTGTATGAAACCGACCCCGAAATGCTTATGGATACCGGCTTCCAGGATCTCCACCTGCTTTGCGGCTTCGTAGGTAAAAATATTTTTTGTCGTGTCGCTGATCGTGATCACCATTTCAAACGGCCTGCTTCCCGAATAATTTGTTTCAAACCATGTGAACTCCTGCCGTAACGGTTCGTGTGGCCGGAGATCTTCCAGCAGGTAGCTGTTCACCTTCAGCCGGAAGATACCAGCGGAAGCGATCAGTGTAACAATTACCATGATTCCCGTTACCAGCCACGGATGGCGCAATGTCCAGGTAAGCTGCCGGTAAAGCAGGTTTCTCCATATCCGGTCGTTCGTCTTTCGTTTTGTGATGCGCGGCGGCGGAAACAGTACCAGCACCGAAGGGCCTACCGTAAGCGTCAGAAGGAATGCGATGAGCACGCCAAGCGCAGTGTACAGTCCAAATTCGCGGATCGGGATGATATGGGATGTCACCAGCGAAACAAATCCCAGGGCGGTCGTTACAGACGTAAGCGAAGCTGCCAGCCCGACCTCTTTCATCGTGATACGGATGGCATTCTGTTTGGATTGTCCCGCCCGCAGCTCTTCAATGTACTTGCTGATAATGTGGATCACATTGGAGATGCCTACCACGAACAGGATCGTCGGAAGCAATGTAGTGAGGATATCAATCCTTTTTCCTGCAAGGTGCATAATGCCCAGCTGCCAGATCACGGAAAGCAATACCACGGTTATCGGGAACAGCACGTTCCAGACTGACTGAAAAGTAACGGCGAGCAGAAGGATCACGAGAATGACCGCTGCCGTAAGGAAAAAAACGATCTCCTTTTGCATCCGTTTCAGGTAAACATACTGCGCGTTGATCTTACCTGCCATGTGCACACGGTTGAAGCCGAAAGATGCAGTAGCCGATTCGATCCGGCTCAGCAGCACATCCGAAGGTTTCTTGGCCATTTTTTCTTTCGTCTGCAGCACGAGGCACAATGATCTTCCATCGGACGCGAAAAAGCTTCCCACAAATTCGCGCGTTTCGTAAATGCGTGCGGAATCTTTTTTCAATCCTTCGCGGTCATGGATCCGCAGCACTTTCTTATAGGAAATGCCGACTCCCTGTAGTATCGGGAGTTTCAAGTCTGTCGGGCTGTACACCTTTTTTATATCGCGGATGGCGGAAAGGGTATCTGAAAAACGTTCCACTTTTTCCAGGAATTCCGGCCGGAAGATGCCTTCGTCGTTCTCGATCCCTATCAGCAGAAAGTCGTAATCGTTCTCAAATTGCCCGCGGAACTTTTCATACAGGCGGGTCTCCTCGTTTTCTTTCGGAAAGAATTTCTCGAACGCGTAGTCAAACTTCGACTGCCTCATTTCATATCCGAGCCACACGGTGATGCCGGTCACGGTGATCAGGATAAGCCAGGCGATGCGTTTGGAGTACATGGATTTAAGCAGAGATACAAAGATAACCGACCGTGGCTAAAAACCTGTAAATCTCCCTAAAGATTGGAAAACAGCAGGAAAATTTAATTAAGTTTGGGCTACCAAAAATAAGGGAATATGAAACTACTGGAAAACAGGGTTGCTTTTGTAACCGGCGCCTCGCGTGGCATCGGGAAAGGAATTGCGCGTAAGCTGGCAGAGCATGGCGCTCATGTGGCCTTCACTTACCGTTCTTCCCGGTCTGAAGCGGAAGCGATAGAAAAGGAGCTTCTGCAAATGGGCGTGAAAGCAAAGGCTTACCAGAGCAATGCCGCTGATTTCGCGCAGACCGAAGCGATCGTGAACCAGGTGGTCGCCGAATTCGGAACTATAGATATCGTGGTGAACAACGCCGGCATCACCAAAGATAATCTGCTGATGCGGATGAGCGAAGAAGCGTGGGACGACGTGATCAATACGAACCTGAAATCAGTGTTCAATGTGGTAAAGGCCGTTCAGCGTACTTTGCTGAAGCAGCGCTCGGGATCCATTATCAATATCAGCTCCGTAGTGGGAAACAGCGGAAATGCCGGTCAGGCCAACTATGCCGCTTCCAAGGCCGGAATGAACGGGTTTACAAAGTCCGTAGCCAAAGAGCTTGGCTCCCGAAATATCCGTTGCAACTCGATTGCTCCCGGCTTTATAGAAACAGAAATGACCCATGGTCTCGACGAAGAGCAGAAAAAGCTCTGGCTGGAGAACATTCCCCTGAAACGCGGCGGATCGCCCGAAGATGTAGCCAATCTCGTGGTATTCCTCGCTTCCGATATGTCGTCGTACATTACCGGGCAGGTTATCAACGTCTGCGGCGGAATGCAGATGTAAGCAGAAACCGCAGCTGCCTTACACTTTTTGCCGCGTCATACCGTTAATGATCACGAACGAAATCGAATTCAACACTAAAACCATCTGATTGTCCGTCATTCTTTCATATCCCTGGTGGTTCTTTCTCTTCTGCCTGCTGGCCGGTGCAGCTTACAGCGCGGGCCTGTATTACCGTAACCGGAAGCAGAAAGAGATCTCCCCTGTTTGGCAGAAAGTGCTGGCGGGACTGCGTTTCGTAGTAGTGACGATCCTTTGCTTTTTTCTTTTGTCGCCACTGGTAAGAAGCATTTTCCGTACCGTGGAAAAGCCGGTGATCGTGCTGGCAAGAGACAATTCCGCTTCTATTCCCATCAATAAGGATTCGGCGTTTTACCGGACCGTATTTCCCGGTCAGCTGGAAGAGCTCGCAAACCGGCTGTCATCGGATTACGAAGTGTACACGTACAACTTCGGAACCGCGCTGGAGGAGGGCGCTCCATATAATTTTTCAGACAAGCAGACCGATATCGCGAATGCCATCGACGAGATCGGTGTACGGTATGTGAACAGGAACCTGGGCGCGGTGATCCTGGCATCCGACGGCTTGTACAATAAGGGAATGAACCCGGCTTTCCGCGTCACTTCGCTGAAGGTGCCCGTTTATTCCATCGCGATGGGCGATACTTCGCTGCGCAAGGACCTGATCGTTTCCCGGGTCGATTATAACAAGGTGGTCTTCCTCGGCAACCAGTTTCCCCTGGAGATCACGGTTGACGCACGAAAGCTGCAGGGCAGCGGAGCTAAGCTTTCTGTGATAACGGAAGGGAAAACGGTATTCGAAAAGAATTTTTCCTTCGATAAAGAGAATTACTCCACGATCGTAACCGCAGTGATGGAAGCATCCAGGCCGGGTACACAACGGTATCGCGTACAGCTCAGTCAGCTTGAAGGAGAAGTAACATACCAGAACAACTACCAGGATATTTACGTGGAGGTGATCGACAGCCGGCAGAAGATCCTCATTCTCGCCGAAGCGCCGCATCCCGACATTTCCGCGCTGCAGCAAACCATCAGCGCCAACAAAAATTACCAGTCGGAAGCGTACCTTGTAAACGACTTCAATAAAAATCTCCGCGATTACTCGCTTGTAATTTTCTACCAGCTTCCCGGCGCCGGAAATTCCGCAGGCGCTATCATCTCCAATGCCAAAAATCTTCAGCTGCCGGTAATGTACGTGTTGGGAAATTCCACCGCCGTCAATACATTTAACCAGATCGGCGCAGGAATGCGGATCATCGGCAACCGGAACAATGCGGACGAAGTACAGGCGGTATTCAATCCCAACTTTTCGCTCTTCACGCTTGAAAGCGCCAGCCGCGATATGATCCCGCGTTTTCCTCCGCTCAGCGGACCGTACGGCAATTCATTCGAAGTATCGGCTTCCGCTTCCGTGCTGATGTACCGCAAAGTAGGAACGATAGCTACTCAAAATCCTTTGATCCTGCTGGCTACGGACGACCGCCAGAAGATCTGCGTCGTGGGCGGCGAAGGGTTTTTTCGGTGGAGGCTGTACGAATATAACATGCACCAGAACCACCTGGCATTCGACGAAATATTTTCGAAGATCATTCAATACCTCGCGGTAAAAGAAGATAAAAGCCTGTTCCGCGTAAATGTTGAAAGCCAGTTCTTCGAAAACGAGCCTGTCATTATCGGCGCCGAGCTGTATAACGAAAGTTACGAGCTGGTGAATGAGCCGGACGTGAAAATTGAGGTCGCTACGGCTGACAATAAAAAATTTCCTTTCACCTTTTCGAAAACATCGAACGCTTACCGGCTGAATGCCGGCGTCCTTCCCGTAGGAGAATACACATACGCAGCTTCAGTAAATGTGAACGGAAAAGCGTTTCGTAAAACAGGAATGTTCACGGTTAAAGCCATCCAGGTAGAAGCCGTAAACACGATCGCCGATCACCAGCTGATGTATATGCTGGCGCAGAGCACCGGAGGCGAAATGGTATATCCGCAGGAGCTGGATAAGCTTTACGACCTCATCAGAAAGAAAGAAGAGATCGTTTCCAAATCGTACTCGCAAAAGCAGCTCAGAGACCTGATCCATTTCCGCTGGATCTTTTTCCTTCTCCTTCTTTTCCTCGCCATCGAATGGTTTTTTCGGAAGCGCCAGGGAGTGTATTAAAAAAACATAAGGCGCTCCGGCCATTCTTCGCCTGCAACGAATATTAAGTATATTTCATCGTACAAATTCACGACATGGAACCGAAGACCATCTTATATGTTATTATCGCTATCATTCTTTTCAATTATTGTTTCGGGCGGCTGATCAGCTGGCTGGAAGCTACGCGGATGTCGCCGGTGTTACCCGGAGAACTGAAAGGATTTTACGACGAAGAAAAATACAGGAAGCAACAGGCGTATAAAAGAGAAAACCAGCGTTTCGGGTTTCTTTCGTCAACGCTTAGTCTTGCAACGATCCTGGTAATGCTGCTGGCTGGAGGTTTTGCGTGGCTGGATGCGTACATCCGCAGCATTACAGGCAACGCGATCCTGCAGGCGCTTCTGTTCTTCGGTATCCTGGGTCTTGCATCCGATATCCTGTCGACGCCGCTCTCGTGGTACCATACTTTCGTGATCGAGGAAAAATACGGCTTCAATAAAACGACAGTGAGAACATTTTTTCTTGACAAGCTCAAAGGCTACTTTCTGGGAGCAATACTGGGCGGAGGGCTGCTTGCGCTGCTCGTATGGATCTGGCAGCAGACGGGAAGTTACTTCTGGCTGATCGCCTGGGGCGTAAGCGCTGTGGTAATGATCTTCATGTCGATGTTTTACACCACGCTGTTCCTGCCGTTGTTCAATAAGCTGAAGCCCATCGAAGACGAAGAGCTGAACACCGCAATACGGAATTATTCGGCGAAGGCAGACTTCGGGGTCACCAATATTCTTGAAATGGACGGATCGAGACGCAGTACAAAGGCCAACGCTTTTTTCAGCGGGCTGGGCCCGAAGAAGAAGATCGTACTGTTCGATACGCTGGTGAAAGAATATTCCACGAATGAGATCGTGGCAGTGCTTGCCCATGAAGTAGGACATTATAAACGGAAGCATGTTATTTCTTCCATGATCATCGGGCTGCTGCAGACAGGACTGACATTGTATATTCTTTCGCTTGCGCTGGGACGCCCGGAAATATCTGCGGCGATAGGAGCGGGGCAGAGCTTCCATATCGGCCTGCTGGTGTTTGGATTGCTGTACAGCCCGGTTTCCATGGTCACAGGCATACTTATGAATGCATGGTCGAGAAAGAATGAATACGAAGCGGATGCTTACGCTGCGACAACTTACGACGGCGAGTACCTTATCAGCTCGCTCAAAAAATTATCGGTGGATTCTCTGTCGAATCTCCGGCCTCACCCGCTCAATGTTTTTGTGAACTACTCACATCCGCCGGTGCTGCAGCGTATCGATGCGATACGCAAGGTAAAGGCCGGTATCAGAAGTTAAAGTCGAAACGCAGGTTGAAAGAGCGCAGCGGCGCCAGCATTCCGGGCCGCGAAGCGTACTCCAGGTTGGTAGCATTCTTCACTACAAACGAGATCTTCGTGTGCCATTTCGGGAACTGGTAAGATGCCCTGAAGTCTGCCATAAAATCTCCGTTCCGGTCTTTTCTCTGCTCCAGGTAAGGCGTGATAAATCCCGGTATCGCCATTTCGATGGTGAGGATGTTCGGATCTATCTTTTCAAAGAAAGTAGTGTAATAAATAGTTGTTCCGATGCTGATGTTTTTCCACACCAGGTCAAGATTCCAGCGGAAAACGTGGCGGTTACGGAAGGAGAGGAGCAGCGAATCGCGCGAGTCGCCGAGCAGGTTCTGCCCGAAGGTGGAGAACATATTGTGAAGGAAGTTCCCTACGTTCTGCTGCGACGGGCTTTCGGAGAGATCGGCCGGGTACGAGTACGTGTAACCGAATTGCGGAATGATCTCCACCGGGCCTATTTTTCCTTTTCCCGTCAGCGTCAGCTCGAATCCCGCGATCCTTGCGCGCGAAACGTTGAATGGTTTGAAGCCGAGATAATCAACGCTTGGCGGCTCCCCCGGCGGCGGATAGATACCGATGTTGTACTGTATCATGTTCTCGTACTCCATCCAGTAAAAAGCCAGGTCGGTGTACGCTCCCCAGTTCTTCCCGATCTTGAAGAACTGTTTCACGCCGATCTCGGCGCTCCAGCCGCTTTCCGGCACCAGGTCATAATTGGGGATCACGCTGAATCCCGGGAAAAGCTCCGCTCCGACAAAACGCTCGGCGAGCGACGGTATCCTGTACGACTGGCCGAAAGAGAAACGGAGAAATGTGCTGCCGGATGCGCGGAAATTTACGCCTGCGCGGAAAACGGGGATCGACCCGACAATCATGGAATCGGCGCCATTGATCTCGTACCGGACGCCGGCCAGCAGCTGAAGCCGTTTCCACGAAAATTCGAGTTGCCCGAATATCGCAGCGGAATATATCTCGAAATATCGTGAAGGCTCTCCTGTGGAATCCACCTGGAGGCTATCGACGAAAATGCTGCTCTGCACCCAGCCGTAGCTTCCTGTAGCGCCTGCGGTCACGGTGAACATGTCCTTCAGGAACTTCCGCTGGTATTGGTAATCCAGCAGAATCATGTTCGCCTCCGTATTGATGTCATTTCCATTTCCATATCTGAACTTGCGATAGTAGCGCATGTTCAGAGAGTGCCGGTTGCCTTTTTTATCGAAATACTTTACATGAGGATCGATCTGGAAGAAATAATATTTATCGTCGGAACCGCTCTGCAGGCGCAGGATGTCGACATCGGCATTTTGCCATAGAAAAAAGCGGCCGCTGCGGTCGTACATGAAGTTTCCGTTCACGCCAAAGCTCAGTCCCTTGATCTTCGGATGGCGGTAGCGCGTTTTAAAATTGATCCGACCCCTGAGCTTCCCGTTATCCTGGAGATAGCTGCGCTCGAAGTGATAATTGCCGCCTACCACCAGGTCAAAATTTTCCTTGATCCTGCGGCTGTGATTAAAGAACAATCCCGTGCCGAAAGGCTGATCATACGGGCTCCACCAGCGTGTTTCAATCCTGGGCGGATCGGAATAGATAAAAGAATACAGGCTGATCTTGGTGGAAGGCTTATCGGTAGGCCAGTCGGTGAGCACGCTGATGATACCGTTGAGCGATCCCGATCCGTACAGCACGGACGAAGATCCTTTAAGAACTTCTATCTGCTGCACATTCTCGAGCGGAATGTAATGCCAGTCGACGTTCATCTGGTCGGAAGCAAGCAGCGGAAGCCCGTCCACAAGTACGTTCACGCGGCTTCCCACGCCGTACGAAAAACCGGAGCCACCGCGGATGGACGCTTGTCCGTCGGTAATGTTTACGCCAGGAACCTTATTGAGAACTTCGGCTACATCTGTAGAATTTGTGCGGCTGATCAGCTGCGCATCGACCACTTCTACAGAAACGGTTTCAAGCTTGATATCTTTTTCGTAGCGGCTGCCCGTCACCACGGTTGTGGAAAGTTCCCTGGCTGCCGACAGCAGCTCTACGTTCAGCACGCGCACTTCGCCGCCGGCCACCGTAAGCCGCGTGCTCCCTTTTTCGTAACCGGTAAATGTGGTGGCGATAACATACGTTCCGGGAGCAAGGCTGATCTCGAACTCTCCGGAGGTGCTCGTGGCGGTCACGCCTTTTCCGTCCACCATAATGATCGCTCCCGGTAAGGTCTCTTTTGTTTTCGAATCGAGCACGGTTCCCTTAATCGTAGCCTGCTGTGAGAAAACGGGAAGAGAAATGCAAAACAGAAGCAGTCCCCAGAGGAGTTTTTTCATTACGGTGAAATTAGGGTTACAAAGGTAGAATAGACGAGGATTTATCAGCTTTGCACGCTATGTTTTTATTAACGGTTGCATGAACAGCCGAAATAGCTAATTTTGCACCTCATTTACAGAACTATGGAAAGAGATGTGAGAGTACGGTTCGCACCCAGCCCCACGGGGCCCCTGCACCTGGGCGGTGTACGTACGGCATTATATAATTACTTGTTTGCCAGGCAAAAAGGCGGAAAATTAATTCTCCGGATCGAGGATACCGACCAGACAAGGTTCTATCCCGGAGCGGAAGAATATATCGTGGAATCGCTTACTTGGGTGGGGATTAAGTTCGATGAGGGAGTGCACGTAGGCGGTCCCGACGAGCCTTACCGCCAGAGCGAACGGAAAGAAATGTACCGGCAGTACGCCGAGCAGCTGATCGAAAATGGTACGGCTTATTACGCTTTCGATACAGCAGAAGAGCTGGATGATATCCGCGAAAAAATGAAAAAGGCCGGGAACAGCTCCTGGCAGTACAATCATATCACCCGCGTGAACATGAAGAATTCTCTCACGCTGCCTGCCGACGAGGTAAAACGCCGGCTGGAAAGCGGGGAGCCTTACGTGATCCGGATCAGGATACCGAGAAACGAGGATGTTAAGCTGAACGATATCATACGCGGAGTGGTAGTGGTAAATTCCAACAACCTCGACGATAAGGTGCTTTTCAAATCCGATGGGATGCCGACATACCATCTTGCCAACGTGGTGGACGATTACCTGATGCGGATCTCCCACGTGATCCGCGGCGAGGAATGGCTGCCTTCGGCTCCTCTGCACGTGCTGCTGTACCGCTACCTCGGCTGGGAAGATGTAATGCCCGAATTCGCCCACCTGCCGCTGATCCTGAAGCCCGACGGCAATGGAAAGCTCAGCAAGCGCGATGGCGACCGTCTGGGGTTCCCGGTATTCCCGCTGGAATGGAAAGATCCGTTCACCGGTGAGATATCTTCAGGATACCGCGAAGGCGGATGGTTTGCGGAAGCTGTTGTGAACCTCGTTGCGCTGCTCGGCTGGCATCCGTCCGACAACAGAGAAGTGTTCACAATGGAAGAGCTGATCGATGCTTTTTCGCTGGAAAGAGTATCGAAGTCGGGTGCGAAGTTCGATGTGGACAAGGCCCGCTGGTTCAACCAGCATTATCTGCGCAGCAAGACTGACGCAGAGCTGGCGGCGCTGGTGAAGCCGTATTTCGATGCCGAAGGGATCGCTACGGATTCGCGATTGGAAAAAGTTGTTGCCGCTACCAAAGAACGGGCTTTGTATCCCAAAGACATTTTCACGGAAGGAAAATACTTTTTCGCCGCTCCTTCATCTTTCGATCCCGAACTTATCGGCAAGCGCTGGAAGCCGGAATCTGCCGCTATCATACAAAAGCTGGTACCGGTTATCGAAGCCGCGGAACCATTCGAAGCTGCAGAGATCGAGCAGGCCATCAAAGCATTTACGGAAGCAGAAAAGCTGTCGATAGGCGCTGTGATGCCACCGCTTCGCATCCTGCTTACCGGCGGGCTGACCGGGCCGGCTGTATTCGACATCATGGCAATTCTCGGAAAGAAAGAAACGCTTTCGCGGTTTGAGAACGGGTTGAAAATTATTTCCGGTTCATGATCGCGACGGTACGTATATCGGGCATGGCCTTTCACGCTTTCCACGGCTGCTATGCCGAAGAGCGTGAGAAAGGCGGCCGGTATTCGGTGGATGTTTCGCTGGATGCCGATGTGGCCGCAGCGGCTGAAAACGACGATCTGAACGGTACGGTGAACTACGAGATCATTCTCGACATTGTAAAAGGATCGATGGAAGTACCATGTAATCTCATCGAGCATCTGGGATGGAAAATATTCCGTGCGATACAGGAACGTTTCCCGGAAGCCCGCAACCTGGAAGTAACGGTACATAAACTGCAACCGCCGCTGGCGGAAAAGACCGATGAGACGAGTGTTACGTTCCGGGAGATGTGAGATGTCAGACATGAGACGCCAGATATCAGACCTTAGATGTGAGGCACCAGACATCAGGAAATATTAGAACGGAGATCAATATACTTATGTAATTCACCGCGCCGTCTCCGTAAGGGACGTGCGGGCAATATTATTCCTTCCCGAAAATCAGGTCTTTCAGTTACGTTTCAGAATTCCAGTTTTATCCGCCGAAGCCGTAAGCGCAGGTCCAGCGTTCTTTCCTCCATGGTCCAGTGTCCATAGTCTTCTGTTAACAATATTTACCTCCGGAAATTTGCCTATCTACTGATAGGTAGATACATTTGCTCCCATGGATACACGATCTTCCATTCTTCACCTTGCCGATCATCTTGTAAAAGATAAAGGATTCAATGCCTTCAGCTTTCATGATATTTCAAAGACCATCGGGATAAAAACAGCTTCTGTACATTACCATTTTCCAACCAAGACCGATCTGGGAGTAGCGCTTGTACAGGATCATATCGACAGGCTGGAACGCCATATAAAACGCTCAGCGCACCTGGAACCGAAGGCCAGGCTGGAATCTTTCTTTTCGGTCTATATAAAACTGAAAGCGGAAGATAAAGTTTGCCTTGTGGGCTCGCTGGCGACCGATCTGCACTCCGTGGACGGAGCGATAAAACAGGAGCTGCAAAAACTGGGAGCGATAGTTCTCGCCTGGGTAACGGAAATACTGAAGGAAGGCCGCCGCAAAGCAATCTTTGCTTTTGCCGGCGCGCCGCGTACCAAAGCATTGATGATCATAACCAACATGCTGGGGATCGTCCAGTTGTCGCGGCTTACAAAAAGCGCTGACGTAGCCGCCGTAAAACGCGCAATTCTTAAAGAACTAAAACCATAGATCATGGATCCGCTGGAATCGCTGCGCAGCCATATAGGAAAAGAATTCACGGCTTCACCGTCACCTTTCATGAAATGGCTGAGGCCGGTGGTTACTTCCGCAGAGAAAGGACGGCTATCATTCCGTTATGTTGTAAGAAAGGAAATGACCAACCCGATGGGCACACTTCACGGGGGAGTTACCGCAGGCATTTTCGATGATATTGCCGGCGCTACGATATTCTCGCTGGGTGAGCCATTCTTCTACACGACCATCAACAATGTGATCGATTACTTTTCAGCTGCGCAGGAGGGCGACGAGATCATCGCCGAAACGCAGATCGTAAAGAAGGGGAACAGGATCGTGAACGTGCAGTGCGAAATATGGAACAGCGACAGGTCGCGGCTGATCGCTAAAGGATATACCAATCTTTTTAAAACTGAAAAAGAACGCAGGACTGCCCTGCAGAAATAAAACAATCGTATGAAAAGAGTAGTCATTACCGGAATGGGTGCGCTGACGCCGATCGGGAATACATTGGAAGACTTCTGGAACTCGCTGGTAAACGGTGTAAGCGGGGCGGCGCCGATAACGCGGTTCGATGCCTCGAAGTTCAAAACGCGTTTCGCCTGCGAGCTGAAGGATTTCAATCCGCTGAACTTCATCGAAAAAAGCGAGGCGCGGAAGTACGATCCCTTCACGCAATACGCCCTGATAGCCGCGGACGAAGCGATACGTAATGCCGGTATAGATTTCACGAAGCTCGACAGGAACCGGATCGGTGTGATCTGGGGAAGCGGGAACGGCGGTATCGGCACTTTCCAGGAACAGGTAATGGAATTTGCCAAAGGCGACGGAACTCCGCGCTTCAACCCTTATCTCGTACCTAAAATGATCGTGGATATCGCATCGGGCGTGATCTCCATCCGTTACGGCTTGCGGGGCATCAACTTCACCACGGTCTCGGCCTGCGCCACATCCAATACGGCCATCATCGACGCATTCAATTACATCCGGTGGGGCAAGGCCGATATGATAATTACCGGCGGTTCCGAAGCGCCGATCTACGAAAGCTCGGTGGGCGGCTTCGGCGCGGCAAAAGCTTTATCGACACGCAACGATGATCCGGAGCATGCTTCACGTCCGTTCGATGTGGACCGCGATGGATTTGTGATGGGCGAAGGCGCCGGAGCCCTGATATTGGAGAGTTACGAAAGCGCTGTACGCCGCGGCGCGCCGATCCTTGCTGAAGTAGCGGGCGGCGGAATGGCGGCGGACGCTTATCATCTTACCGGCACGCATCCCGAAGGCGAAGGCGCTGTGCTGGGCATGCTGGCTGCGCTGGAAGATGCGGACATCGTCGCCGGCGACATCGGTTACCTCAATCTGCACGCAACGTCGACATCACTCGGCGACATCAGCGAGCTGAAGGCGGTACGGCGGGTCTTCGGCGAAAAACCTTCGCTCCGGATCAGCGCGACAAAATCAATGACGGGCCATTTGCTTGGCGCGGCGGGCGCAGTGGAAGCCATCGCCTGTGTGCGCGCGTTGCAGGAAGGCATCATTCCGCCTACGATCAATTCCGAAAAGATAGAACCGGAGTTCGATGGGATGTTCGATCTTACGCTGGGAAAAGCTGTACGGAAGGACATCCGCTACGCGATGAGCAATACGTTCGGTTTCGGCGGCCATATCGCCACCACGATATTTAAAAAATATGAAGGCTGATCTATAGAGTGAACAGGTCGTTTACCGGTATTCCTCCCCAGTTGCCTGAGCTCATGAGCAACAGGTTCGTATCGCGAAGATCGAACGATGTGAGCAGGCTTTTCAGTTCCGCAGGATCGTCGGTAACCGTGAGATCATCACGGTTGAAGCCGTTTCGTATGTCATCTTTTGAAATGGCTTCGAGCTTTTTGTGAGCAACCGTTCGCGGGCTGTAAAACACAATAGCTTCATCTGCCTCGTCCATACAATCTTTATACTCTGCCAGGAAATTTTTATTGAGACTGCTGAAGGTATGGAGCTCCATTACGGCTATCAGCTTCCGATCGGGATATTGCTGCTTTACCGCGTGTATCGTGGCGCTGAGCTTTGAGGGCGAATGCGCAAAATCTTTGTAAACGGCGGTATGATCATTGCCTGCCACGAGTTCCAGTCTCCTGGCTGCTCCGCTGAAGGAGGTGATCGCTTTGTAAAAGGCTTCGCCCGGGATTCCCAGCTTTTCGCAGACAAGGCGTGCACCCTCCAGGTTCATCAGGTTGTGCTCGCCGAAAACGCGCAAAGGATATTCCTGCCCGTGCGCGGAAAGATAAGTTATCCCGTTGCGGATCGAATGCTTCGGAACGGAGTACGGCAAAAATTCAATGTCCGTCCGCTCTGACTGTTGTACCAGGGCTTTCAGCGTTTCGTCCTTTTCGCAGTAAACGAGGCTTCCTCCTGCTTCGATGCGCTGGATGAAGATCGTGAACTGTTCCGCGTAATTTTCGAAGGTGGGAAATACGTTAATATGGTCCCAGGCGATGCCGCTGATGAGCCCGATGTGCGGATGATAAAGATGAAATTTAGGAACGGGGGTGAGAGGAGATGCGAAGTACTCGTCGCCTTCAATCACGGCGCAGCCGGAACTGTCGTCCAATCCGGCCATCGTCTCGAATCCTTCGAGCTGCGAACCGACGAGGTAGTCGAATTGTTTTCCCTCATGTTTGAGAACGTGCATGATCATGGACGTAATGGTCGTTTTGCCATGGCTTCCGCCGATGACCGCGCGCGTTTTGGTTTTTGTCTGCTCGTACATGAACTCGGGATACGAGTATATTTTCAGGCCGAGCGATACGGCTTTTTCCAGCTCCGGATTGTCTTTTCGCGCGTGCATGCCCAGTATGACGGCGTCAAGTTCCGGAACGATCTTTCCGGGGAACCAGCCCTCGGCCTCGGGCAATAAGCCGTAGCGGGCCAGCCGGCTTCGCGAAGGCTCGAATATCTCATCGTCGGAGCCTGTCACCTGGTAGTTTTTTTTGTGCAGGGCAATGGCAAGATTGTGCATGGCCGCTCCGCCGATCGCAATAAAATGAATGCGCATAGAAAAAGCTTTGTACGAAAATATAATGGAATTACTGTGATGCGGCTGCCTGCAGCGGCGAGTTATCAACGGCTGCCTGTACACTGTGCGCAAGTGGGCTGCTGTGTATTTTCTGCCGTTTCTTTATCTTAGATTCCCATTTCTGACCTTATGAAGAAGAAAAACTCCACCGTTGCTCCTGCCGGCCTGTTCCCGGCTTTCCGTGTGCAGGCGCTCATCCTCCTGGCCGCGGGGCTGATACTGTACGGAAATACCGTGATGAACCGCTACGCGCTCGACGATGGCATCGTAATGGAAAAGAACGAATACGTGCACAACGGATTTGCAGGCATCGGCGACATCATGACAAAAGATGCGTACGATAGCTTTTACCGGCAGATGAATGCAAAAGACCAGCTCAAAGGCGGACGTTACCGGCCGCTGTCGATCGTGACCTTTGCAATGGAGTATCAGTTCTTCGGCTTTCACAAAGGCGATAAGGTGAGCTTTACCGCCAATACCGGCGATGTGATAAACGGAGAAGTGGCGCGGTTTGAAAAAAGCGGCGAGGTGTCTGTGCGGTATGACGACGCGCAGGCGGGCAAAACGACCATAAAGGTCCCGCTCGAAAGGATACACCAGTTCTCGCGGCTCACTTTCGTTCAGCACGCGGTGAATGTTCTCCTGTTCATCGGCAGTGTGATCCTGCTCCTGTATTTCCTGTCGCGGTACTTTTTTAAAGGGGTGAAGTACGGTGAGCTGCTCTCTTTTATCACCGCGTTCCTGTTCCTGGTTCATCCAATACATACCGAGGTAATAGCTAATGTGAAAAGCCGCGACGAAATTTTGTCATTCCTTTTTATTATAGCTACGCTCATTTACGTTTACCGTTCTATAGAAAGGCCGTCATTCAAATGCGGAGTCATGACCGGTGTGATGTTCCTGCTTGCGCTGCTTTCGAAAGAGTACGCAGCGATTCTGCTTGTGCTTGTACCGATGATACTCTGGGCACAGAGCGCAAGAGTGAAGAAGGATCTTGTTTACACTGTGCTTCCTATGGTGATCGTGCTGTTCATTTACGTCCCCCTTCGGATGGAAGCTTCTGTATTTACGGTGGACGCTAATGTGAAGAAGGATGTGCTGAACGATCCGTATCTTTTTGCTACGAAGGAACAGGCGCTTGCGACAAAAATATTTGTGCCGCTGCAGTACATCCGGCTGCTGATATTACCGGCTCCGCTGGCTTCCGATTACTCTTACCAGCACTTTGCCTACAGGGATTTCGGCGATGCGGGAGTGTGGCTGTCGATATTGGTGCACCTGCTCATCATAGCCGGAACATTGTACGCTTTTCTGAAGAAGCACTGGCTGTTCTTTGCCGGCGCTTTTTATCTTGGGAATCTTGCGCTGGTGAGTAACCTTGTGCTCGATATCGGCGCCACTATGGGCGAGCGCCTGATCTATCATTCCTCGCTTGGCTTCTGCCTGCTGGCGGCCTTCGCGCTGGTGAAGCTGCTGTCGATGGTCAGGGATGAAAAGAAAATGACGTACGCTGCCGGCGGAATGCTGTTGTGCATCCTTGTGCCTTCGGGATATCTCACCATAAAAAGAAATGCGCAGTGGTACAACGATACCACGCTGTTCCTGCACGATGTGAAAGTACATCCTAACAGCGCGATGCTGAACGGAAATGCCGGCTCGCGGCTGATCAGTCTTTCCGAGCTGCCGGAGAACAGGGAAAAAGCGGATTCACTTTTACAGCAGTCGGTACAATATTCGCGCAAGGCTATTTCGCTGCATCCCGAATATGTGAATGCTTATATAAATCTTGGCCTGGCGGAATTCATGCTGAAGAATTACGATGAATCAGAAGCAGCGTTCCGCAAAGCCCGGGAGATCTTTCCGAGCCATCCGGTAATGCCCGTTTATTTTTCGTTGTTGTCGAACCATTACCTGAACGAAGGAATAGCGAAAGGTACAACGGAAAAAAAATACGACGAGGCTGTTGCGCTGATGCAAAAGGCCGCAGAGCTGAGCCCGCAGGATCCGGAAATCTATTACAACATGGGCGGGGCGTACTTTACTGCGGGTAACTACGAAAAAGCGCGGGAAATGTGGAACAGGACGCTACAGCTGCGGCCGGACCATACCGAAGCGCGGCGCGGCCTTGGAGCTCTGCCACCTGCGATCCCATAAAAACAAAAAGCCGCTTTACGTGATGCAAAGCGGCTTTGAAAAATATAAGCTCAGTTAGTACACTACATTGATATTTCCCATGAACTCATGGGTTTCGCCGCGGACGTCCAGAATGCTCACTTTGTAAACATATACGTCCTGCTTTACAAAACCTCCGCCGAATTTTCCATCCCAGCCGGTCATCATTGGCTGATCTTTGTCCAGACGTACGAGCGGCTGTCCCCAGCGGTCGAAGATCACCAGCGAAGCTTCTACAAGCCCTTTTCCGCGGATGATGAAGAAGTCGTTCAGGCCGTCTTCGTTCGGAGTGAATGAATTCGGAATGAAAACGGACACTTCGGAATTCACCACGAGGCTGTGGGTAACGGTGTCGGAGCAGCCCAGCTGGCTGTTCAGCGCGACAAGCGTAATGTCGTATGTGCCGGAAGCGCCATAGCTGTGGGATGGGCTATGATCGGTGTTCCCGGTATTTCCGTCGCCGAAATTCCATATCCAGGCATCGGAACCGGTCGAAAGATTCGTGAAGGTCGCATCAGGCGTAGTGATCACCTGTCCGGGCTGGATCACGAACGCAGCTTCGGGCAGAGGAAAAACCTCGATCATACATTCTATGGTATCGCTTACGATACAGCCGGCGGCGTAGGTAGCGGTAACGCTCACGTCCTGGCATCCCAGCGTATTGTACACATGTGTTGGATCAGACATCGAAGATTGTCCGCCATCGCCGAACTCCCAGGCGTAACCTGTGAACGGGTACCCGGTATCGTCGGCAGAGAAGGTAACGGCGAGCGGAACGCATCCTGTCTGCACATCGGAAGTTATATTCAGCTCAGGAACAGCGATGGATGTGACGGTGGCCATGGCCGAATCGACGCATCCGTCGGTAGTGCCGACGACAAGATAGCTGCCTGCCATACCGGGCACAGTGATCGAAGCCGTTGTTTCCATGGTGGATGGCCAGAGGTAAGAGTCAGCGCCTGACACGGTGATCGCCACAGGTATTCCCGGGCAGGTAAACGGCGAGGTGACCTCAAGCTGCGGAAGCGGGTTTACATAAACGGTAGATGTGGTGGTGCCGGAGCAGCCGTAGCTGTCGGACCCGATAACCGTGTAATCTGTCTGGTACTGGGGTGAAACGTAGATAGAATCGCCGGCGTCTCCGTTGGACCAGTTATAATCTTCGGCGCCGTCCACTATCAGCAGCACAGAATCGCCGTAACAGATAGTAGGTGAATTTACGTTGAGCGTAAGGAACGGTATCACGTTCACCGTAGTGGTGGCTGTTGCTGAGCATCCAGATACGGTGCCGGTTACGGTATACGTAGTAGTCGACGTGGGGCTTACGGTAACACTGTTGCCTGTACCTGCGCCGCCGGACCAGTTATAGGTCGTTCCGCCGGATGCGGTAAGTATTGTCGGCTGGCCGGAGCATATAGTGGTCGGAGCGCTGGCGCTGATGACCGGTAAAGGATTTACGGTAACGGTGGTGGTGGACGATGCGTTGCAGGGAGCGGTTCCGAGATTGTAGGTAATAGTATGTGTACCTGCGCCGGCAGTGGCCGGATTGAACATGCCGCTGGCTGAAACGCCGGGGCCTGACCAGGTGCCTCCCATATTTACAGCGGTAAGCTGGAAAGGGGCGGAGTTCACGCAAGGTGTATTGGATACAGGATTGATAGAAGCATTCGGTGGACCGGTCTGCGCGCCGGGAGCCGGCCCGAGCTGCAGGGTAAAGTTGCTGGAAGCTCCGCTCCAGTTCTCCACCACGATCATAAGTACCTGTCCGGCGGTAACATAAGGTGCGGGAACCGAGCTGGGACAGGGAAAAGCATTTCCGAACTGGTTGCAGCCGCTGGAATTGCTTGCATAGTTACATCCTATCTGGTTTGAAGTATTCTGAATGGCGGTACAGGGGCTCTGTCCGGTGGGAATATTAAAGACGGCTACATCGAGGAAGCCGGTGCCGGAGTTTCCGTCAATAAGCATATTAAGCGGGCCGGACTGTGTGATGTACAGCATGATGTAACCGATGTTCGGGCCGATCCAGTCGAGGCATGTGCTCACCGGCGGTCCGGGATTCACAAACGTGAATGGTCCGGCGGTACCCGGATTACAGATTGAAGTGCCGGTATTACATTGCGCATGCGACTTTGATATGCTGAAAAGACAGATCGCCGATGCGATGATCAGGGTGTATAAGTGCTTCATCCTTACGGTTTTGTTTTAATTTGGTGCTTCAAAAAGAACGGGGATGTTCAAATATATGCTTTTTTCGCGATGTTAACGCTGGTTTATCCTAAGATGAAGTTTCCGGACAGATGGTTGCAGGTTTGAGGGTAAATGCAATAAAAAAGCAGACCATTCGCTGATCTGCTTTTTTATTATGAGGTTCGGCGTTAGTAAATTACGTTCACATGGCCGAGATATTCATGGGTATCGCCTTTCGCGTCCTTTACCACGAGCTTGTATGTGTAAACATCCTGTTTTACAGGGCTTCCCAGGTAGGTCCCGTCCCATCCAGTAGTAAACGGCTGATCTTTGTCAAGTCGCGTCAGGGTTTCGCCCCACCGGTCAAAAATGAACAATGTACCTTCTACCAGCCCGCGGCCTCTTACGATGAAGTTATCGTTGATATCGTCGCTATTGGGCGTGAACGTGTTCGGGATATAGATGAAAATTTCCGGCAGAACGCTGAGGCAGTGCGTTTCTGAGTCGGTACATCCGCCTGCAGCGGTTACCGTAAGCGTAACGCAGTAATAGCCCGTGTCTGCATATAAATGCGAAGGATTCTGAGAGCTTGACGTGGCGCCGTCACCGAAATCCCAGCTCCAGCTTCCGGCATTTACCGAGGCGTCGGTAAAGATGACATTTGGCGAAGACTCGGAAACCTGTGTGGCGCTCATCGTAAAGTCAGCCGTGGTATTCGGATAGACCTGGATATAGTTCGGTATGGTGATCGTGTTGGTACATCCTGCCGCCGTTGTTGTCGTGAGGGTGATGCCGTAGGTTCCGGGAATCGTGAAGCAATGGTTCGGATTCTGGCTGCTGCTGAAATTCTGGTTGTTAGCGCTCCAGTCCCACGAGGCGATCACGGCGCCGGGAGCCTGCGTAAGATCGGTGAAATTTACGCAAAGCGGCGTACATCCTGTAAGCGCATCGGCGGTGAAGTTCACGTCCGGCACGGCGTTCACCGCAACAGGAACAGTTACGGAATTTGTACAGCCGAAGTCGCTGGTTACCGTAAGCATTACATTATAGGTACCGTCTCCGCCATACAAATGAACCGGGCTGGCGATGGAGCTGCCGGCAGTTCCTTCATCGAAATCCCATAAATAGGAAGTGATGGTTCCGCTGCCGATGGTTGACGTATTGGTAAATGCGGTCTGCTGGCCTTCGCATACCGATGTGGCGGTAAAGGAAGCGGATGGTATGTCGCCTACATGCACGGTGGTGGTTGCGGAGCGGGTGCATCCGTTCTGATCGGATACCACTACGGTATATGTGGTTGTGGCGCCCGGTGTATAGCTGACCGAAGAAGCGCCGGAAGTCCCGTTCCAGAAATAAGTATAGTTACCCGTGCCGCCGCCTGTTATGGCGCCCAGTTGCACCTGCTCGCCGTTGCAGAGCGTGTCCTCGCTTACGGTCATGTTCAGGGTAACTGTGGCCGGCTCATCGATCGTAAAGGTTACGGACGCCGTACAGTTGTTCTGGTCGGAGGCAGTTACGGTGTAGGTAGCTGCGCCGAGCGTGGTTGATGAGCTCGTTCCCGGTCCGGAAGGCGCCCATCCATAAGTGAGAGATCCGGTACCGCCGCTTCCGGTGAGGGAAACAGCTCCGTCGTTGTAGCCGAAGCAGGTTATATCCGACTGGCTTGCAACAGACAATGTTACCTGCGTAGGTTCTGTAATGGTGGCAGATGCGGTGGCCGTACAGTTGTTGGCATCGGTCACGGTCACTGTATAGGTATCGTCAGCCAGGTTATTTGCTGTAGCTGCGGTTCCGCCCGAAGGAGTCCATGCATAAGTATTTCCGCCGGCTCCACCATTGGCCTGGGCGCCCAGGATCCCGTCGTTTGCCCCGAAGCATGTGACATGGGTAACGGTCGGAATGGTGATGCTGAGCTGCGGCGGCTCGGTAATATTGACGCCGGTCATGGAAGTACATCCGTTCACGTCCGTAACGGTAACTGTATAGCTTCCGGCCGTAAGATTATTGGCTGTAGCTGCGTTGCCGCCGGAAGGCGCCCATGAATATATATTGCTTCCTCCGCCTCCGGTCACACTTACGGTAGCAGATCCGTTGTTCCCGCCAAAGCAGGAAACATTCGTGGAGCTTGTTACCATAGCGGTGGGCGAGGCGTTGTTATTTACATTCACCGAAGAAGATGCGGTACATCCGGCAACATCCGTAACGGTTACGGTATAGATAGCTGCTGCCAGGCCGGTAGCCGTAGATCCTGATCCGCCGGAAGGTGTCCAGGCATACGTAAATCCTCCTTCGCCGCCGGAAGCAGTTACCGATGCCTGACCGTTGGAAAGCCCGCATGACGAGTTCACCGACGACATGGACAGTATAATGGCCGGGGCCTGCGTGATATTGTAAGTTCGTGTTGCAGTACATCCGTTTCCATCGCTTACGGTTACGGTATAGGTTCCGGATGCAAGATTGGACGCGGTAGATGCAGTTCCTCCGGATGGTGTCCATGAATATGTATAGCCTGAGCCGGTTCCTCCGGATGGAGTAACGGTGGCTGATCCGTCGCCGGCCCCGTTACAGCTTACATCGTTCTGCGATCCGGTTGTGGTAAGCACTGGCGGCTGGGTAATGTTGTACGTGCGGGTAATGGTGCATCCGCCGGTGCTGGTAACGGTTACAGTATATGTTCCTGCCGCGAGGTTGCTGGCTGTGGCACCCGTTCCTCCGGATGGCGCCCAGGAATAAGTGTATCCTGAACCGCCCGATGGTGTTACGGTCGCGCTTCCGTTCGTTCCTCCGTTACAACCCACGTCGGTCTGCGTACCGGTGGTGCTGAGCGCCGGGGGTTGTGTAATATTAACTGTGGCAGTGTTGGTGCAACCTGCGCCATCCTGTACGGTCACAGTATAGGTTCCGGCCGTAAGGTTGCTGGCAGTGGTGCCGGTTCCTCCCGAAGGAGCCCAGTTATAACTGTAACCTCCGCTGCCTCCTGATGCCGTTACCGTGGCCGATCCGTTATTTCCCCCGTTGCAGGATACATTTGTAAATGCGCTTATCGTAGCTGTCGGCGCGGATGGATTTGTCACGTTCACCGTTCCGGTGCCTGCACATCCGCTGTTATCGGTAACCGTAACGGTATACGAGCCGGTTGCCAGGCCGGTTGCGGTGCTTCCGGTACCGCCGGACGGCGCCCAGCTGTAAGTATATCCTCCCGTGCCTCCGCTGGCTGTTACGGAAGCCTGTCCGTTAGACGATCCGCATGTGGCGTTTACCGACGACATGGTTGTGGCGATGGCCGGAGGTTGTGTAATGTTAAAGCTGCGCGTGCCTGTACATCCGTTGCCGTCGCTTATGGTCACGGTATAGGTTCCTGCGCCCAGGTTGCTTGCCGTAGCGCCTGTTCCGCCGGATGGCGTCCAGTTATAGGTATATCCTGAGCCTGATCCCCCGGAAGGTACCACGGTTGCGCTTCCGTTGGTTCCTCCGTTACAGGTTACGTTCGTGGGCGATCCTGTGCCTGTTACCGCAGGTGGTTGTGTAATGTTATAAGTGCGTGTAATGGTGCATCCGCCGGTGCTGGTAACGGTTACGGTATAATTGCCTGCGGCCAGGTTGCTGGCTGTCGCTCCGGTTCCTCCGGACGGCGCCCATGAATACGTGTATCCTGATCCTCCGGACGGTGTCACCGTCGCGCTTCCATTGGTTCCGCCGTTGCACGTAACGTTCGCAGATGTGCCGGTAGTCGTAAGCGCCGGTGGTTGCGTGATGTTGAAAGTGCGTGTAACGGTACATCCTCCCGCGCTGGTCACGGTCACCGTATAAGTTCCTGCGCCCAGGTTACTCGCCGTAGCGCCTGTTCCTCCGGACGGCGCCCATGAATAAGTATATGCCGACCCGCCGGATGGCGTCACTGTCGCGCTTCCGTTCGCGCCGCCGTTGCAGCTTACATTCGTAAAGGTGCCTGTGGTGGTGAGCGCCGGCGGCTGGGTAATGTTTACGGTAGTGGTATTGGTACAGCCTCCGCCCGCGTTCACGGTCACCGTATAGGTGCCGGCTGCAAGATTGGTGGCCGTTGTCCCGGATCCTCCGGACGGCGCCCAGCTATAGGTGTACGATCCGCTTCCGCCTGATGCCGATACTGTAGCCGCTCCGTTGGTACCGCCGTTGCAGCTCACGTTGGTCTGGCTGGTAACGCCCACGGTCACAGTGCTGGTACCTGTAATGGTTACCGGAACGGTAGTGCTTATGCTTTGCCCGCACATCATATAGCTGACAGTACAGGTGTAGGAGCCCGGCGACAGGCCGGAAGCTGTTGCAGTATTCTGTACCGGCGTGGTATTCCAGCTATAGGTATATGGCGGATTTCCTCCGCTTGCAGAAACTGTTGCGCTGCCGAGTGTAGTACAGGTTGCATTCGTCTGGTTCACAAGCGTAGCCGTGAAACTTCCCGAGTTAAAGCTGTTTTCCTGGAGGAACACCCCCGAATCGTAGGAGTCGTCGCCCGCATCCGCGATGGCAATGGTAAAGGTGTAGGATGAGCAGGGTACTACGCTGGCCGATGCGGTAAGCGTGGTGGTGTATCCGTCATACTGGAGACATGCGCCTCCCGTGTTGTTCACATAATATCCGCTGTTGGTGCCGGCGTTCACGTTATCGATCGTAACCGGCGTGCCGCCCGGCAGCTGTGCAATATTATAGTTGGTGTAATTTCCTCCCAAAGGGTTCGGGCCGGTGATGAAGAAACCGAATGCATCATTATAACCGCCGTTCACGAATTCAGGGTATTCTTCTGATCCGAAAAGGTAGTTGAAGTTCACCACGTTAGTGGTAGGGATAAACGTAAAGGTGAGCACGCAGGCATCTTCCGTTCCCGCTCCCGCCAGCCCATCCAGCGGAGCGTATCCCCCGGCGCCGTTCATTGTGCCTGCGCTTCCGGTCAGGTTAGGACCGGGAACATTGGCTACGGAGCCCGAAGTGAGCACCACTCCCTGCGGGATACCGACGCTGCTGCACGCGCCCGCCGTGGAGAAAGTACCACTCCCGTTTGCCGGGCAGTTAAGCGTGGCGCTCGTAATGATCACACCGTTTCCAACCAGGTTCTGAACGAGTTGCATTGCATTGCTGTTGGATGTGGTAAAGACCTGCGCGGATACATGCTCTGCATGCAGAATAAATAGGAAAAACAGGAGTACTGTTAGGGAGTAACATTTTTTCATAGGCTTGTTGTTAGATACAACTCAGGTACTGCAATATAATTAATTTGTTGGATTTACCAAGTAGGTTCAGAAATTTTGACAATCTAAACCGGAGTAGACTGTCAATTTGACCTCAACTGGTGGCTAAACCGGAATTAATGTCGCAGAAAAAGAATTGGAAAGCAAATTGTTATCACTCAACCAAACTTCCAGTTATGAACCTGAATAACTTTACAATAAAATCGCAGGAAGCCGTCGAAAATGCTTCCCAGGTGGCCTTTAAGAACCAGCAGCAGGCCATCGAGCCCGGTCATATCCTGAAGGGGATCCTGAACGTGGATGAGAATGTTGTTCCCTTCCTGTTGAAAAAGCTCAACATCCAGCCGGCTGTCATCGAAAAAGGTCTCGATCCCATTCTTGCCGCTTATCCTAAGGTAGCGGGCGGAAATCCTTATCTCTCGCAGGATGCTGCGGTAGTTGTGCAGAAAGCCAATTCCTATCTCAAAGAATTCAATGACGAATATGTATCCATAGAGCATCTCTTCCTTGCCATGCTGAGTGGAAAAGACCCGGTTTCGCGGTTGCTGAAGGACAAAGGCATCGGCGAAAAAGCGCTGAAAGCCGCGATCCACGATCTGCGTAAAGGCTCGAGGGTAACTAACCAGACAGCCGAAGAGACATATAACTCCCTGGAGAAATATGCGAAAAACCTGAACCAGCTTGCCCGTTCCGGAAAGCTCGATCCGGTGATCGGCCGCGATGAAGAGATCCGCCGGGTGCTTCACATCCTCTCGCGCCGTACAAAGAACAACCCGATCCTGATCGGTGAGCCGGGCGTGGGAAAGACCGCCATTGCAGAAGGCCTCGCGCACCGTATCATCAACGGCGATGTGCCGGAGAATCTGAAAACGAAAGTCATCTATTCGCTTGATATGGGCGCGCTTATTGCCGGTGCGAAATATAAAGGTGAGTTCGAAGAACGTCTGAAGTCCGTGGTGAAAGAAGTACAGCAGTCTGACGGAGAGATAATTTTGTTCATTGATGAGATACACACGCTGGTAGGCGCCGGCGGAGGTCAGGGGGCAATGGACGCCGCAAACATTATGAAGCCTGCTCTCGCCAGGGGCGAGCTGCGCGCGATCGGAGCTACGACGCTGAACGAGTATCAGAAATTTTTCGAGAACGATAAAGCGCTCGAGCGCCGTTTCCAGAAAGTGCTTGTAGACGAGCCCAGCGCAGAGGATTCTATTTCCATCCTGCGCGGTATCAAAGAAAAATATGAAACGCACCACCAGGTGAGGATCAAAGACGACGCGATCATCTCCGCGGTGGAATTGTCGCAGCGGTATATCACCGACCGGTATCTTCCGGACAAGGCCATAGACCTTGTAGATGAAGCGGCTGCCAAGCTCAGGCTCGAGATCAACTCGAAGCCTGAAGAGCTTGAGAAGACCGAACGGAAGATCATGCAGCTTGAGATCGAGCGCGAAGCCATAAAACGCGAAGGCGATGCACAGAAGCTTGACCGCCTCAGCGAAGAGCTCGCAAACCTCAACGACGAGCGGAATGCGCTGAATGCAAAATGGACGCAGGAAAAAGAAATGGTCGACAACATCCAGAAATGCAAGCTGGATATCGAGAACCTGAAGTTTGAAGCCGACCAGGCCGAGCGCAACGGTGATTATGGAAAAGTGGCGGAGATACGCTACGGAAGGATCGTGGAAAAAGAAAAGGAGCTGCAGGATTTCCAGGACAAGCTGATCGCGCTGCAATCGGATTCCGCTATGATCAAGGAGGAAGTGGACGCCGAAGATATCGCAGACATCGTTTCGCGGTGGACCGGCATCCCTGTAACGAAAATGCTGCAGACCGAACGCGAAAAGCTGCTTCACCTGGAAGAAGAGCTTCATCGCCGTGTGGTAGGGCAGGAGGAAGCGATCGAAGCCGTGGCGAATGCCGTTCGCCGCAACCGCGCGGGCCTGCAGGATCCAAAGCGCCCCATCGGCTCGTTCATTTTTATGGGAACTACCGGCGTGGGAAAAACAGAGCTTGCCAAAGCGCTCGCCGAATATCTTTTCGATAACGATAATGCCATGACGCGCATCGACATGAGCGAATACCAGGAGAAACATTCCGTTTCCCGGCTCGTAGGCGCGCCTCCCGGTTATGTCGGTTACGACGAGGGCGGGCAGCTTACCGAAGCTGTAAGGAGAAAGCCTTACTCCGTGATCCTCCTGGACGAGATCGAAAAAGCGCACCCGGATGTATTCAATATCCTGCTCCAGGTGCTTGACGATGGCCGCCTTACCGATAACAAAGGACGAGTGGCTAACTTTAAGAACACGATCATTATACTTACATCAAATCTGGGCTCGCACATCATCCAGGAAAATTTTTCCGAGCTTGATATAAAGGACAAGGACGAGGTGATGGCAAAGACCAGGTCGGAAGTGTTCGAGCTGCTGCGTCGCTCCATGCGCCCGGAGTTCATCAACAGGATCGACGAGATCGTGATGTTCCTCCCGCTCGACCGCGATAATGTGAAGGACATCGTGCGGATCCAGTTCGACCAGATCGCCGACACGCTGAGGAAAAATAATGATGTGGAGCTGGTGGCCACCGAGGAGGCGATAAACTGGATCAGCCAACTGGGTTATGATCCGCAGTTCGGCGCCCGGCCGCTCAAGCGCGTCATTCAGCGGAAAGTGCTCAACGAGCTTTCCAGGATGATACTTGCCGGAAAGGTGGACAGGAACAGGAAAATCATTGTGGATGAGTTCGATAATGAGATCGTTTTCCGGAACGAATCTGTGGGAGAATAAAGTAGTGTGAAGAAGTGTTAACTCCCGCAACAAATACCGGCAACAGAAGTTAAATAAGCAGTAGTTTTTTTCATAGTAGGTTGGTTAACCGGAAAAGAGGCCGCTCGGTTTCTTTTCCGGTTTTTTATTTCAACCGTTTGTACCAATAAAATAAGTTCCCGGCTACAGCAGCACAAAGCCGTTCAGCAGCTCTTCCAGGTCCGGAAGATATTCCTCCAGGAGATTCTGAGATGTGTAAGTAATGAATTGTATGGTGCCCCCGGAATAGGAGTAGTAGTAGCTGTAGTACGTAAACTTTACGCCCATTATGGTCCCGTTCATCTGCATCATGAGCACCTGTACGCCGTTCACCTTTCGATATTCTTCTTTTACGACGCGAATATCGGGAGCCACGCTTCTCGCGTTTTCCAGCGCGATCGACTTGAGTCCTTCCAGCGGGATCTCGATCCGCTCGGTGATCAGCATTCCATAAGCATCTTTTGTCCTGGAGCTGAATTCGAACTCAGCATCCTCGTGATCGTCGGGTTTTCCGAAGTTCCATTTTTTCGGATCCACATAAATGCCCATATCGACGATCTTGCTCTTAACCAGGAACGAAGCGTTGGAACTTTTCGAAAAAGGTTTCGGGTTTGTCTTTATTTCCTCCGGAGCCTTACTTTCCGTGCTTACGTAATTCCATGTGCCATTTTCATGCAGGATCACTTCGTCGCCATTCGAGGTCACCGCGGATATCTGCGCGTCGCACATTACCGGGGCAAGCAGAATGGTCAGTACAAATGCAATACGTTTCATGGTCTTTCGGTGAAAATGTTAGTTGTAATCGTCCAGCTCGGGATCGGGAGCCTGGTCGTAAGCGTTGCCTTTCGGGCGGAGCTTTTCCTTGAAAATTACGTTCAGCACCTGCCGCTGGTTTTTAAGATGAGCAACCACAGGATCTGAAATGCCGTTCGCAATTCCGAACTCTTCCTTCGGATCGAATTCCACTTTTTCGTATTTTCCGTCGGAGAAACGGACATAGATCTCTTTCAGAAAGCCTTTCTTTACAATAGCTTTTCCGTAGTAGCAGTTTCCCGAAGTGCCTTCCCTGAAGGTCACGATCACATTGTCATATTCCCCGTCGGGCACTTCGTCGGCGCCTCTCAGCTTGAAGATGCGGTGCCACTTACGGTAGCAGCTGTCGTCATCGTCGTCCTCCTTGTTTTCTGTTTTGTTGTCGCCGGTAGTTGTTGTGTTGGAGTTGGGCTGTGCGTAAGAAACGGCCGCGGCAACCGCTGTCACCAGGAAGAGGGAGAAGATCTTTTTCATAGGTTTAGAATTATCTCGATTTAAAACTACAATCATTTTTGTGAGTTGCCAAATTCCGTTAAAAAAATGGATTTCCGAGCGCAAATACAACGAGCTTTTCTTCCAGTTTCACCTTCCTGTTCTTCTTCCATGCGCCAATGCTTTGTGAAATGATCTGCTGCTTTTGTGTCATCAGGTCGATGCCGGCGCAGAGTGTCAGTGTATCCGGTATGTGCTGCAGGATGTCTTCCAGCAGATGATGTGCGCGGTATGGAGTTTCGATGAAGATAAAGGTGCTGCCGTTCTTCTGTATCTCCGACGAAAAGCGCCTGAGCTCCTTCATGCGCTGGTCGCGGTCTTTCGGCAGGTAGCCGGCGAATGAGAAATTCTGCCCGTTCATTCCGCTGGCCATCAGCGTAAGCAGGATGGAAGAAGGGCCCACAAGCGGCACTACTTCTATACCTGCTTCGTGCGCAAGATGTACTACGCGCGAGCCGGGATCAGCCACGCCGGGGCATCCTGCGTCGCTCAGCAGTCCTCCGTTCTCGCCTTCGCGTATCCTGCGGATGAACTCTGTTTCCTGTTCCGTTTCGCGGGCGTGCTTATTATGCTGGTAAAGCTCAATGGTATTCCAGTCGATCTGAGGGTTCACGGCTTTCAGGAACTGCCGCGCGGGCTTGGGGTTTTCTACAAAGTAGATGCGAAGCTGGGAAACGATCCCGCTGTTATATTCCGGGAAGCTCATCTGTGCCGCTCCCGTACCGATGAACGTGGGAATGAGATATAATTTTCCTGCTGTCATTGTATAAATTCTTTGGCGATCTTTTCACATGCTTCGTCAAGCAGGTTGTATACATTTTCAAATCCGTCCCTGCCTCCGTAATACGGATCGGGAACCGGCCGGTTTTTCCCGGCGTCGGCAAGGTTAAGGATCATTTCCACTTTTTCACGGTCTTCCGGCTTCCGGATCAGCCGCATCACATCCTGGTAGTTAGTTGCGTCCATCACGTATATCCGGTCGAACCGGTCGAAGTCTTCGGGTGTGAACTGGCGTGCGCAGAGCGGGGAAATATCGATGCCTTTGGAGCGCATCATTTCGATGGCGCGCTCATCGGGGCATTCACCTGCGTGCCATCCGCCTGTTCCCGCAGAATCGACGATGAGCGAAAGACCGTATTTTTCCGCTTTATGGCGCATGATGCCTTCAGCCATCGGCGACCTGCAGATATTTCCCAGGCAGACCATAAGGATCCGGTGCGTTTTCTTCTCCGTTTTCATCTGCACAAATAAAAACAATTTTTTCCGTGAACAGCAGGGCCGGTGCCTGCGGCGATTTTTAAATTATTAATATTAATATATCGGCGGACTTCCGGGACTGAGGAAAAAAAGTTCTAATTTGGTCTAAACTCATAGCCATGAACACGATATTGATCCCGGTCGATTTCTCAGAGATCTCACGAACATCTGTTGAGTTCGCCCGCCTGCTTTCCGGTAAGCTCAACCTGGATGTAACGCTGCTTCATATAATCAACGCGCCATCTGTGGCTGTGCATTCTACCATGGTGATCGATGCCGATGTGGTGGAGAAGGCGAGGGAAGAAGCGGAGAACAGGCTGAAAGAATGGTGCGCGGAACTTACTGCCGACGGTGTGCGCTGCTCGTACCTGCTGCGCGAAGGCTTTGTGGTCGATACCGTGGTGCAGACAGAGCAGGAGCTGCAGCCCGATCTTCTGATCATGGGTACCACCGGAGCTACAGGATGGATGGGAAACCTGATCGGTTCCAATTCTTCGGCAGTGCTGAGCCGTGTGAAACGGCCGGTGCTTCTTATTCCACACGACACGCGCGTAAAAGAATTCCGGAACATACTGTATGCTACGCAGCTTGAAATGGTGGAAGCCGAAGTGCTGAAAAAAGTTTTTCACTGGGCGCACGCGTTCAACGGAAAGGTAGACCTCATCAAAGTGAACACGCAATACCAGCTCGATATCTTCAGCGATAACTTTATCATCGAAGAGCTGCGCAGGCTATTCCCGCAGGAGCGTTTTGCCGTGTATACGGAAACGGCGTCCAATACATTGAAAGGGATCGATCATTACCTGGAAGCGAACTCCGTAGATCTTATCGTGATGACCACCAGCCGGCAGTCGTTTATCGAAAGGCTGTTCAACGGAAGCGTAACGCGGAAGATGGCATTGCACACAGATATTCCCCTGCTGATCTACCATTACGAAGAGTAGCGCAGGGCGCATTTCCTTCACTATAGTGCAAAAAAAAAACGCCGGGAGCCACCCGGCGTCTTCGGTTATTTAAAACCGGCACTGCTTCGAAAAGCCTCTTTAAATATTGATCTTCTTTTCCAGTTCTTCTACGTAAGCGCGGAAGCGCTTATCGGTTTCCATCAGGTTGTTCACGGTTTTGCAGGCGTGCAATACGGTTGCATGGTCCTTTCCGCCACAGTGAGCTCCGATGGTGGCCAGCGACGACTTGGTGTAGTTCTTCGCGAAATACATGGCGATCTGCCGGGCCTGCACCACTTCACGTTTACGGGTCTTCGATTTCATCAGCTCGATCGGAAGATCGAAATAGTCGCATACAACTTTCTGGATGTAATCGATGGAAACTTCGCGGGCATTGTTCTTCACGAACTTGTCGATCATCTTTTTCGCAAGATCGAGGGTTACCTCTTTCTTATTGAGCGATGATTGGGCGATGAGGGAGATGAGCGCACCTTCCAGCTCGCGGATGTTGGTAGTGATGCTGTACGCGAGATATTCCACCACATCTTTCGGAAGCTCGATTCCGTCGTTATAAAGTTTTTTCTCAAGGATCGCGATACGCGTTTCCAGCTCTGGGATCTGAAGGTCGGCGGAGAGTCCCCATTTGAAGCGGGACAGCAGGCGCTGCTCCATTCCCTGCAATTCTACAGGCGGTTTGTCGGATGTAAGGATGAGCTGTTTTCCATTCTGATGGAGGTGGTTGAAGATATGGAAGAATACATCCTGTGTTTTTTCTTTTCCGGCGAAGAATTGTACATCATCGATGATGAGCACGTCCACCAGCTGGTAGAAATTGATAAAATCGTTCTGGCTGCCGTTCTTTACGGCATCTATGAATTGGTTGGTAAATTTTTCTGACGGCACATACAGTACGGTCTTGTTGGGAAAGTTTTTCTTGATCTCAATTCCGATGGCATGAATAAGGTGGGTTTTTCCCAGTCCCACACCTCCGTACACCAGTAACGGATTGAAAGAAGTTCCGCCCGGATTCTTTGCCACGGCATATCCGGCTGAGCGGGCAAGACGATTACAATCTCCTTCGATAAAGTTTTCGAACGTATAGTTTGGGTTCAGGTTCGATTCAATATTTACTTTCTTAAGGCCCGGGATGATAAATGGATTCTTGATCGATTTGTTGCCTCCGATATCCAGCGGCATGTTTACGGAAGGGTTGATCAATGCTTTTTTGTCGGTGGTTGGTATTTTTACGGAATACGATTTTGCGGAGTTAAAGTTGTTCTCCATTATAATGCTGTACTCCAGTCTTCCTTCAGATCCGAGTTCCTTTTTAACTACTTTTTTCAGCAGGGTGATGTAATGTTCTTCAAGCCACTCATAAAAAAACTGGGAGGGTACCTGGATTGTCAGCACATTATCGGCGAGCTTCAGTGGCCTGATAGGCTCGAACCAGGTCTTGTAGCTTTGCGGGCTAACATTATCCCGGATAATGCTGAGACAATTCTCCCATACCTCAATGTTGTCTTTTGCCATTTTACTCATCTCAGGTTTTAAGTTATAAAATCGTTATTTATATATCGCGGACAAAAAAAAGGGACGTGCTGTTTCCCTTTTGTGTCTTTGTGTTCAGAAGTTGAGAGCAAATATTAGCATAAAAAAGAGTAAAAAAAAATCAGATACGTATTGTTTTTTTGGAAATTTCATATTGTTCAGAGCTGGCGCTGTATCCACTCAAAGCCCGGTCAAAAACAATATCAATTCTACCCAGATTTATACCTGCCCAACCTACCTGATTTACAATAGTTTCCTTACCTGTTAAATTAATGACACTAACAGGTTTCTCAAGGAAAGTATGTGTGTGTCCGCCGATGATCAGATCGATATTTTTCGTCGAAGATGCAAGCACTTTGTCCGATACTTTTTTGCTTCCGTAATCGAATCCCAAATGAGAAAGACAGATCACAAAATCGCACTTCATATCTTCCTTCAATTCATTAGCAGCTTCCTGCGCCATTTTCACCGGGTCGAGGTACCGGATGGAGCCATATAGTCTTTTGTCGACTAATCCTTCCAGTTCGATGCCCGTTCCGAGCACGCCGATCTTCATTCCGTCCCTTTTCAGCACGATATGCCGCCTGATCTTTCCTTCCAGCGCCGTACCGCTTACATCGTAGTTGCAGTTCACGAACGGGAACGTTGCGTTCGGCATCTGCTTCACCAGTCCGTCGATGCCGTTGTCGAAATCATGGTTGCCCAGTGTCGAGGCATCGTATCCCATTTCGCTCATCAGCTTCAGCTCAGGCTCGCCGCCGTAATAATTAAAGTAAGGTGTGCCCTGGAAGATATCTCCCGCATCCAGCAGCAGCACGTTCTTTTCTTCTTCACGTATCTTTTTTATCAGTGCGGCCCGGCGCGCGCAACCGCCCATTCCCGGGTACTTCGGATCGTTTGCAGGAAACGGATCGATATGGCTGTGCACATCGTTCGTATGAAGTATGACAAGCTTTTTACGGTCGCCCTTTCCGGAAAGGAACGGCCCGGCAAGAGTATCAGCCGCGGGAGACAGCGCCATTCCCGCCATTCCCAGCCCGATCTGCTGTATGAACTTCCTTCTCGATCCCATTATTGTTTAATGATGTGAATTCTTTGATCCAGCGCGGCATTTATTTTTCTTCCCGCCCGTTGTTCCGACAGGATATGATCGATGATAGCATCTCTCAGCTTGTAGCTCAGCTGAACGGTGCTTGTCGCTTCGGAAAGAAAGCTCATGTTATCGCCTCCGTTCGCAAGATAATCGGATGTCACTACGCGGAATATACCGGAAGGATCTGCCTCCTGTCCGTTTATGGTGACGTCTGCCGGTTTGCCGTCGCGTATCGTCATCCGGAGGCCCGATACAGGCTGTCCTCCCGTCTGGGCGATATAGTTGAGCAGCTTCTGCAGAATGGGATATGAAAGTGTGAGTATGACAAGCTCGTTCTCGAACGGCATCAGCTCGAATACATTTCCGCGCGTAACGGCGCCCTGCGGAAGCGATGTGCGAAAACCGCCGTCGTTGAGCACGCAGAGATCGACAGTTTGCTGCGTGCGCTGCCTGGCTGACTGAAGCACCAGGTCGGCGACAAAATTTCCCAGTACGGTTTCCGCTTCGCCTCTTACCTTGGGCATCGCTGTTTCGGAAAAGCCGATCACTTCGTTCATTTCTTCTTCAATGGACGAGCGGTAAGGAGCGATCATTTTTTCCGTCTGGGGATCCGCCGCGGTTTCGTGTACGCTGTATTGCCTGTATTCATACGATTGGTATTGTACGGGAGCATGGCAGGCTGTAAAGAGCAGCGCGATACATATATATGGTAAAAGTCGTTTCGGCACGGTAGTTTCTGAAGGCTTAAAAATACGCGAAACACCGTTAACCGAAAACGTATTGTGTAAATTTAACGTAGATAAGCAGAGCGCTCTTTTTGCCGGGCAGTTCCACGTTCGCGGCAGAAATGTTCCACGATGGCACGAAGCTGCTTCAGCTGTTTTTCACAACGAGCCTGAAGCCCTTGCCATGAATGCTTTCGATGCTGATGCCAGGCTCGTCGCGAAGGTATTTGCGCAGCCTGCTCAGGTACACATCCATACTTCGCGCGGTAAAATAGTTGTCTTCGTCCCAGATGTCCTTGAGCGCCTTTTCTCTTGGCAGCAGATGGTTCCGGTACACATACAGCAGCCGCAGAAGCCCGGCTTCCTTCGGCGATAGCTTGAAGTTGTGCCGCTCGTTCTTCAGGGATCTTGTGTGGCTGTCGAAACGGAAGCTTCCGATGCCGAATTCGTCGGTATTGTTCTTATCTATTATCAGCCGCCGGTTGAGGATCGCATTGATCTTGTGCAGCAGGATGTCTGCATCGAACGGTTTCACCAGGTACTCATCCGCGCCCGAGCGGTAACCTTTCAGCACATCTTCCTTCAGAGACTTTGCCGTAAGGAAGATCATCGGAACGGACCGGCTCACTTCCCGTATTTCCTGCGCCAGCGCGAACCCGTCTTTCTTCGGCATCATCACATCGAGGATCACAAGATGGAAATCGCTGTTCGTCCTGAATGTTTCCCAACCCGCGATCCCATCCGGGCAAAGCGTCACGTTGAAATCGTTCAGCCTGAGGTAATCTCTCAGGATGCTTCCGAAATTAATATCGTCTTCTACGAGCAGTATATTGATGTTCTTGTTCATGGCCGTGGAAAAGTTAAGTTGAATACGGAACCCTTGCCCGGTTCGCTGCTTACGGTGATCGTTCCTTTATGGCATTCCATTATTTTCTTCACGTAGTTGAGCCCCAGGCCGAAGCCTTTTACGTTATGGATGTTTCCCGTACTGACGCGGTAAAAGGCGTCAAATATATATTTCTGATCTTTTTTCGCGATCCCGATCCCGTTGTCTTTCACGGTTATCCTGAAGTATTTTTTTTCTTCTGTCAGAGCGATCGTGATCTCGGGCTTGCGGTTGCTGTACTTGACGGCGTTCGTCACCAGGTTGGCAAGCACTTGTTGCAGGTGATCGGCGTCTCCCCGTATCACGGCAGGAGCTGCGGGCACGTGCAGATCTATCACGGCGCCGCTTTCCGCCTGGAAACGAAGGCTGTCGGCAGTTTTTTGTATCAGGTTGTTCAGATCTACCGGTTCCGATTTCAGCACGAGCTTGTTCTTGTCCAGCAGCGCCGCCTGCAGCACAACTTCGATCTGCCGGTTCATGATTCGGTTCTCTTCTTTGATGAGGTCAGTATAATGCCTGATCTGTTCCGGATCGGAGTATACTTTCGGGTTGTTAAGCGTGCTCGCGGCTACCAGCGTGGTGGCCAGCGGTGTTTTGAACTCGTGCGTCATATTGTTGATGAACTGCGTTTTCATCTCCGATATTTTCTGCTGTTGCGAAAGCATGCGTACCAGGAGGATGAAGCCGGCTACGGCCAGCAGCGCCACGAGCCCCGAAACGCTTATGATACCGGCCATTGATTGCAGCACATAATCCTTCCTGCCGGGAAAGTAAACGGAAAGCTCGTCAAAATTTCCTTCCGTTCCCGACAGGTATATTTTATACGGTGATTCGCGCAGCATCAGTATATCGGAGGTGTCGCTCAGCAGCACGTCTTTTTCCCGCGACTGACTGTATACATTATATTCGAAGGGTAGAACGATCTTTTTGTAGGCAAGCTCCTCCGCCAGTACCTTGCGCATCCCGCTGTCGGAGAAATTTCCCGCTTCATCGCTTTTGCTTTCCATCTGGATGATGATCTCCGAAACAAGGTTCTCCACCATCCTGATCGGCTTGTCGATGCCCGATCTGTACAGCGTATCCATTACATTTCGCGTAAAGACCTCCATGTGCATCGATTCCTTTTCCGCTTGCGCTTCCAGGTGTTCCAGCTCTGCCTGAAGCTTGTGCTCCATTGCCTCTCCCATATGCTCAAGCCGGTCGGCTTCACTTTCCAGCCTGTCCAGCGTTCTTTCAAGTTCAATGGTGCGTTCTTCTACTATGGTGGTGATCTTTTCCTCGTTCCATATTATTTCCGGGGGAGATGTCTGGTTCACGGTTATACGTAACGAATCCCTGGCAGGGCGGTGGCTGTGGCGGCCGCTTATCACATTCCTTCTGTAAGAATTTACATCGGTATTGTCGAAATGAGGAGCAGGAGGAACGTGGTGCGTGTTTTCGGAAAGCGGGATGCTGTTCAGGATACGCACCACCCGGTCGTGCGATACTTTCTTTGATACATTGTCGAGGCTGTTCATTACAGCCGTATCAAATTCCTCCTCCTTTATTTTCCACGCTTCATTCAGCCAGTAAGCCTGCAGCGATATGATGCCTGTGAGGCCGAGAGTGGTAATAAAGATCAGAAGGATGAATTTCCTCTTTTTCATGATCACAAAAATATACGGAAAAAACCGGTTGTTAATGGAGATTAACCAGGCCTTAAACAACATTAACTTTTCCTTAAGAATTTGACATGCCGTGCCGCTCTAGCTTTGTAGCATAACCAAAAAAAAATAATTATGAAAAAGTTCCACACTCTTGTGATCACCGGTCTGATCTGCTTCCCCGCCTTGGCGACAGCGCAGAACGATGAGCAGAAAACCGAAAGCCGCGGCGAGATAAAAGTAACAATAGAACGTAACGATGACGGCAATACCTCCCGGAAACGCGATGTAAAAATGATCGTGATAAAAGATTCCGCGATCACTGTGAACGGGAAGACCACAGGCGGCGTAGAATCCTTCACAATCGGAATGGACGAGAACGAGGGAACTATGGACATTCTTGTCCATGATAAGAACGGTGAAAAAAAGCTGCGGATCGACCTGGAGAATATGGCGAAGGAGCTGGAAGAGCTTTCCCGCAGAATACCCGGTGAAATTAACGAAGAAGAGATCGACCGCATCGTTGAGAAGTACCTGCCGAAGCTGGACGAGCTGGAGGATATGGGAGTACATATCGAAAAGGAAATGGAGCGGCTGGACATCGACATGAGCCGGCTCGAAAAGGAACTGGAGCAGCTCGAAGGTCTCCACATCGACATAGACGCGCTATCGGATACCGTGATAAATGAAACGACCATTCTGAACGACGGCAAGCTGATAAAGAAGGTGGTGATCGTGCGTTCGCATGTGAATGTCTCCGACCTTACCGATGACGAATGGAAAAGCATCCGCAAGCGCGATGGAGAAACGCAGAACACGATGAGCGTCGATAAGCTTGAGTTCTATCCGAATCCTTCCGACGGAAAGTTCACCGTAAATTTTGCTTCTCCCGAAAGAGGCGATCTGAAAATTTCCGTGACGGACATGAATGGTAAGACCGTTTACCAGGAAACTGTTCAGGGATTCCAGGGAACGTATTCCAAAGCGTACGATCTTTCCGGGGCTGGCAAGGGAATGTATATTCTCCGGATGTCTATAGGAAAGAACGCTTTTTATAAGAAGATGATCATCGAATAATTTCCACTACGTTCATCCGCCTTCGTATCGCAGGTATTCCTGGGGTACGAAGGCTTTTTTATTTTCCTTCCAGGAAGCTGTGAACAAACTTTACCAGGGGCAGCTGTATGGGATGTATCTTACGGCATGCTTCGGAATAAGGAAAGTATTCCAGCCGGTCCACTTCGGGAAAGTCCTGTATGGTGCCGCTGCGCGGAGGCCATTCCAGCTCGAAGGTATTGCTGCGGAAATCTTCAAGGCTGCCGAAATCTTCTTCGATGGCCCAGCTTTTCAGGAGCTTTCCGTTCTTGTATTTCACATCGGGAAGCGGCAGAAATTTCTTCCCTTTCAAAGGATAGTTGGTTTCTTCTGTGAATTCGCGTACCGCTGCCGCCAGTCCGTCCTCATCGGTTTCCATAAGGCCTTTCGGAATTGTCCAGCTCTCCTCGTCTTTTTTCCTGAAGAAGGGTCCGCCGGGATGTCCCAGCAGGAACTCGGGTCCGTTTTTTCCTGTCCGGTAAACTAAAATTCCTGCGCTGACGGGCATAGAGGATCAATTTTTATAGTGTAAAACTGCTGCAAATTTAGGAATGGCGACGGAGAAAATTCTCCCTTTGCGAAGTTAACGGAATATTAGGCCTGTATGATCTTTTTTTGAATGTTACAATTTTGGAAAATGTTCCGGAAATAGCCCGTGTAAAGCCATTAGTATTGCGTCGGCTTTTTCGTATTCCCGACGGAGCCAGGTATAAAAAGCGAAATATAACTCTGAATATTATGAAAAAAGAATCTACTACCGGACGCCTGCGATCCTGTTTGCGCAGTCTTCTGTTTTTAGCCTTGCCGGCTGCAATGATGCTTGCTCCCGCAAGGAGCGCCGCGCAGGTTTCCGTTACAGCGGGCTCGCTTACCTATACGCAGAACTTCAATTCCTTTGCCGGTTCGGCTGCTACTTTACCTGCGGGATGGACGGCTACCGGTTCTTTTACATACCGCGGAACCGGTAACGGCTCCAGCAACGCGGGTGGCTCATGGGCTTACGGAAACACGGGAGAATACGCGCTGGGTTACCTCGGGTCGGGTTCAGCTACATCGATCCAGTACAGGGCGACATTCGTGAACAATACGGGAAGCGCCATCACAGCGCTTGCGATAAGCTTCGATTTCGAGCAGTGGAGAGTCGGTGGCGGCAATACGCAGGGATTCACGGTGACAGGCCTGAACTCGCTTGCGTCCTCCAGCCTGAGCACGCTCAATACCAGCAGCTGCAGTTGCGGATCGACGGGAACAGCAACCGTTACTCCGAAGTCGCTTACGCTCACAGGCCTCAGCATACCGAACGGCAGCACTTACGGGATCCAATGGGCCGGAAGCGACGGCGCCGGAACCGACAACGGTATTGCGATCGACAACTTCAGCATCACTGCTACCATCATCTCTCCGTGCACGCCTCCTACGCTGGCGGCGACTCCGACGGCGGTCAGTTGCTTCGGCGGTCTCAACGGTGCTGTTGATCTTACTCCGACAGGCGGCGTAACGCCATACACGTATTCATGGACAGGCCCTTCCTCTTTCACTTCCACAAACCAGGACATTTCAGGTCTGCGCGCGGGAACATACTCGGTGACCGTAACAGGCGACGACGGTTGTACTGCGACGCGGACCGTATCGGTGGCGCAGCCTTCTGATATAACGCTGAACGCCGTCTCCAACTCCCCGGTCTGCCTCGGCGATTCGCTGGGATTGAGCGGTTCCGCTTCCGGTGGTTCCGGCAGTTTTTCATATTCGTGGACAGGCCCCAACGGCTACTCCGCAAATTCTCTCAACAACTTTATCGATCCCGCCGCTGCAGGCGAAAGCGGAACGTACATGCTGCACGTGACCGACGCGAACGGCTGCCACGACAGCGCAACAGTTGCAGTGCTGGTGAACGGCTTTCCTGTTATCGACAGCCTGCTGACAGATGTTTCCTGCTTCGGAGCTGCCAACGGTTCGGTCGATCTCACCATCTCGGGCGCCACAGGGCCTTTCACGTACGCGTGGTCCGGTCCGTCGGGCTTTGCAAGCGCAAGCCAGGATATCACCGCTTTAACATCCGGTGTGTACAACGTTACAGTGACAGCAGCCGGAGGTTGTACGTCCACGCAGTCTTTCAACATCCAGGAACCTGCCGATATGATCGTGTTCGGAACCGCAAGTTCTCTTTTGTGCACTGCCGATTCTCTCGTACTGGCTGGATTTGTTACCGGTGGCACGGGTGCTCTCACGTACTCGTGGAGCGGACCTAACGGATTTTTGTCGTCAGCTCTTTCGGATTCCGTATTTTCAGTTTCTATTGCAGACAGCGGCGATTATAAATTTATCGTGACCGATATCAACAACTGTAAGGACAGTGTTGTGCTGCCGGTGGTGATCCATACCTATCCTGTACTTTCGTACAGCGTAACGGACGCAACCTGCTTCGGCGGAAGCAATGGTGAAGCAGATATCACCGTAACCGGTGGAACAGCTCCTTTTATTTTCGGCTGGAATGGTCCCGCGGGATTCTCAGCGTCAACCGAAGATATAACCGGTCTCATCGCCGGAACCTACACGCCGGTTGTAACGGGAACCGGGGGATGTACGACTACGGGAAGCGTTGCTGTAAATGAGCCGCAGCCGGTGGTTGCTTCGGTTACCGGCAGCAGTCCTGTGTGCACAGGCGATTCACTCGGCTTTTCAGGAAGCGCTACCGGGGGAACCGGAGCATACAGCTACAGCTGGTCGGGCCCTGGGGGCTTTTCTTCTTCCACGCAAGATGCTTTTCTCACTACAGCTGCCTCGTCTGCTACCGGCACTTACATGCTGATCGTATCCGATGTGAACAGCTGTACGGACACTGTACTGTACGATGCGCTGGTAAACACTTTTGCCGCCATCAGCTCTTCCATCAGCGATGTGAGCTGCAATGGAAGCAGCGATGGCGCGGTTGATATCACTGCATCCGGAAGCGCCGGTCCGTTCGCGTATTCCTGGTCCGGTCCCGGAGGATTCCTTTCTTCTCTCGAGGATGTTACAGGCGTTGTTCCCGGCACGTATACCGTTTCGGTTACAGCCGCTGGCGGATGTATTTCCGTGGACAGTGTAATCGTAGGCGAGCCCGCAGTTGTGTCAGCCACAGCTAACGCAGCATCTGTTGTGTGCGAAGGCGGAATGCTTACGCTCAACGGCGCGGGTACCGGCGGCACAGGTTCGATGAGCTACAGCTGGTCCGGTCCCGGAAGTTACAATTCGGCGCAGGCAGTTTCGGTTGTTGATCCGTTCACCACGGGAGGATATTATGTGCTGCAGGTAACCGATGCAAACGGTTGCTCCGGTACCGACAGCGTGCAGGTAACTGTTGATCCGCTGCCTTCCGCTACAGGCATCAATGTCGTACAACCTGCAAGCAACAGCTTTACCTTTAGCGTAAACGGCGGAAGCAACATCACAGGTTTCGAATGGGAGTTCGGCGATGGCACTTCTGCTTCGGGTGTATCTTCGATCTCTCATACGTATGGCGCAGAAGGCACGTACATCGTGCTTCTTATTCTCACGAACGGCTGCGGAAGCGATACCGCAACGACGCAGGTTACTGTCGCAGGCACAAGTCTGCCCGGCGAAGATATTTCTGCAGAAATAACAGTTTATCCTAACCCGGCAACGGAAGTGCTGTTCATTGAATCTTCCTTTACCTGGAAAGAGATACGCATCTCCGATCTTACCGGCAGAACAGTCAGCGCTGTTTCCGGAATGCCTTCCGGCGGTATCGATGTAAGCGCGTTGACCTCCGGAACCTATATTCTTATCCTTACGGACAACAGCGGTAAGGTCTGCACGAAAAAATTCATCAGACAATAAGTTTACCTACATAGATGAAGCGAAACAGGCGCGGAGAATTCCGGCCTGTTTTTTTTATAGAGCTTAGACTGTTAGAATTTAGAGCTTAGAGGCCGCAAGTACAATTGAGAGCTTATACTAACAGGGCTTAGATCGTAGACGCCGCAGGATCTTGAGAGTTTAGGTTTTAAGAATATCAGATCTTAGACGTCTCAAATGCCGGTAGCAGAAAATTTGAGCTGCACGTTACCGAATGAAAATGGAAACAGATTCAGACGATCGGCTCTGAGTAAGCTCTAAGCTCTAAAAACTAAGCTCTGCAAGTAAATTAACCGACGTTCTCCATTACTTTGGGAGCGGCTGCAAGAATTTCCGCGTTCGCTTTGTCGGCGTATTTTTTAAAGTTGTTCACGAACAGGAGCGCGAGCTCTTTCGCTTTGTGATCGTAAGCGTCTTTGTCCGCCCAGGTGTTCCGTGGGATCAGGATTTCATCAGGAACATTCGGACAGCTAACCGGCATTGACACACCGAATACGGGATGCGGAGTGTATTTTACATTGTTCAGCTCGCCGTTCATCGCAGCGGTGATCATCGCGCGGGTATAGGAAAGCTTCATTCTGTGCCCTACGCCGTAAGGTCCGCCGCTCCAGCCGGTGTTCACCAGCCATACGTTCACCTCAGGATGCTGATCGAGCTTTTTACCGAGAAGCTCTGCGTACTTTGTCGGATGCAGCGGCAGGAACGCTCTTCCGAAGCAGGCGGAGAATGTGGCCTGCGGTTCGGTTACTCCTACTTCTGTTCCCGCTACTTTCGCAGTATAACCGCTGATGAAATGGTACATGGCCTGGCCTTTGTCAAGTTTGGCAATAGGAGGCAGGATACCGTAAGCGTCGCAGGTAAGGAAGAAAATATTTTTCGGGTTTCCGCCGATGGAAGGTTCCTTGGCGTTATTGATGTGGTTGATCGGATAAGCCACACGGGTGTTCTCGGTGATGCTGCTGTCGGCGTAATTCACTTTGTCAGAACCTTCGTAGAACACGACGTTCTCCACCAGCGCGCCGGCTTTAATGGCACGGTAGATCTGCGGTTCTTTTTCTTCGGTAAGGTCGATCACCTTGGCGTAGCAACCGCCTTCGAAGTTGAATACGGAGCCTACGTCCCATCCATGCTCGTCGTCGCCGATCAGCTTACGGTTGGGGTCTGCGCTGAGCGTGGTCTTTCCGGTTCCGCTCAGTCCGAAGAAGAGCGCCACGTCGCCGTTCACACCTTCGTTTGCGCTGCAATGCATGCTGAGCACGCCTTTATCGTGCGGCAGGATATAATTGAGCACGCCGAAAATGCCTTTTTTCATTTCGCCGGTATAAGCGCTTCCGCCAATAAGAACGATCTTTTTGGTAAAGTTCACCACGGTGAAGTTGCCCTGGCGGGTTCCGTGCACAGCAGGATCCGCTTCAAAGCCCGGCGCCTGCAGGATAAGCCATTCGTATTCCTGGGTCATCAGCTCTTCTTCCGTCGGGCGGAGGAACATGTCGTTGCAGAACAGGTTTGCCCAGGGATATTCATTTACAATGCGGATGTTGAGGCGATGCTTGGGATCGGCGCAGGCATAAGCATCACGTACGTACACTTCCTTGCCTTCGTAATAGCGGAGAAGATCCTGGTAAAGCTTATCGAAATGCTCGGGGGAAAGGGCGATGTTGATATCTCCCCAGTCTACGGTTGTTTCTGTAATACTGTCTTTTACGGTAAACTTATCTTTGGGGGAACGACCGGTGAACTTTCCTGTATTGACAGCCAGCGCACCGGCGTGCGTTAACCTGCCCTGACCTTTGGCCAGTGTATGTTCGGCCAGCTCGGAAGGACTTAAATTCCAGTAAGCTGTTTTTACGTTCCTGATTCCCAGGCTTTCGAGAGATGCTGCCGGAGATTTGATACCCTGATCGCTCATGTATTGCTTATTAGTTAATAATCGAAATAAAGGTGCAAAATTATGGGTTTTTGGTCTTATTTCCAATCATTATCCATGCCTGAAGAGGGGATTATAACGGATAATTGTAAGAATATTAGGGGCTGCCTTCCCTGCAGACGGTGTTTTCCTTGATCCGTACCCAATCCTGCGAGGCCAGATATTCTTTGGATTTGTTTATAAATTGTTGCCTGTCTTTTTGTGTAAGGTCTTTCAGATCAATACAGTAATCCACTTCACCCTCCCGGCCCCACGGTCTTTTTTCCACATGCACCGGCAGGTTCTTCTGTGTTGTATATTCTTCCAGCAAATTATTCAATGCATTGCGGGCCTGGGTGTTAATGCCTGCGCCAATGCTGTAGAAAGAGACGACAATGTGATAAACCTGGCGGCCATCCGCCTGATTATCAGTCACAGTTTCTTCCTGGGTCGCTTTGCAACCGGCGATAAATAGTACCAGCAACAGGCATTTACCGTAAGCCAGGATAGATCGTTGAATATTTTTCATTGGCATATTCCATAAAATGATCGAAACGGAGCGGCTCTCCTGTAACTTTGATGCACAAATCCTGTGCCCTGTAGTGCATCCCGTGCCGGTGAATGTTCTCTTTCAGCCATTCGCGCAGTCCGGATAGCTCTCCGTTACGCACTTGTTCGCCCAGGCCGGGGATCCGCTGCTGAGCCGTGCGGAAGAACTGCGCTGCGTAAAAACTTCCCAGCGAATAGGTCGGAAAATACCCAAAGCTGCCGTGGCTCCAGTGTACGTCCTGCAGAATTCCCTGGCTGTCGTCCGGAACCTCTATTCCCAGGTACTCCCTGTATTTATTGTTCCAGTAAGCGGGCAGATCGTTCACCGGGAGCGAGCCGTCGAAGATCGCTTTTTCTATCTCGTACCGGATCATGATGTGGAAATGATACGTAAGCTCGTCCGCATTGGTGCGGATCAGCGAAGGCTCCACCCTGTTGCAGGCGCGGAAGAAGTCCTCCGGCGTAACGGGATCCAGCTTTCCAGGAAAATATTTTTTCAGCCCCGGCAGAAAGTGTTCCCAGTATGGCAGGCTTCTGCTCACGTTGTTTTCCCACAGGCGGCTCTGGGATTCGTGAATTGCGAGCGAAACTGCGGAGCCCGCAGGCATGCCCCATTGCGCGGGATCGAGTCCCTGCTCGTACAGCGCGTGGCCGCCTTCGTGCGTGATGCTCCATATTATCTCCGAAAGATCGTTGCGTTTCAGCCGGTATGTGATGCGTGTATCGCCCGGATGCAGGCCGATGCAGAACGGATGGGAAGAACGGTCCATACGGCCGGCCTGGAAATCGTAGCCCATTTTTTCGAGCAGCAGGCGGCAAAAATCTTCCTGCTTCGATTCTTCGAATTCGCCGTAAAAGAATGTATCATCGGGACGCGGCTGCTGCGCGATCTTTTTTACAAAGTCAACGAGCCGCTCGCGCACATCGGCAAACAAGGTGTCAAGTTCTTTTATGGTAAGCCCCGGCTCGTACTCGTCGAGGAACGCGTTGTACGGATGCCCTTCATATCCGAGCATTTCTGCTTCCTGTTTTTTCAGGCTGATCATTTTTTCGAGCAGAGGAGCGTAGATCCCGAAATTTTTTTCGGTCTTGGCCTTATGCCATGCGGTGAAACATTCCGAAGTGGTCCGGCTCATCTCTTCCACAAATTCCCTGGAGAGCCTGAGCGAACGCTCCAGCACGCGCCAGAGCTCGCGTACATTCACAGCCTGCGTTTCGTCCAGGCTTTTATCTTCAAGCAGCTTCTGTACAGCTGAAATATATTTGTCGTCGGTTCTCCGTTCGTGAAGCAACCCGCTCAGGAAGCTCAGCTTTTCAGCGCGGAGCGTGGCGCCTTTGGGAGGCATGTTCACTTCCTGGTCCCAGCTCAGCAGCCCGAGCGTATGTCCCAGCAACGCGATATCATTTGTACGCGAACGGAAGAATTCGTATGTCTCGTTCATGAAGTCTTTTTAAGAAATGAAACAATGCAAAGTGCCCATCCGGAAATGAAGCAAAGCCCGCCAAGCGGCGTTATGGGGCCGAGAAACCCGACGCCCGAGAGGCCGGAAACCTCACGCGTCGACAAAAGGTATATGCTCCCTGAAAAGCAGAAGACGCCTCCGATGAAGAGGTAACCTGCCGCTGAAAGCAGCTTGCCCGGGATCTTTTGCGAGAAGAGAGAAAGTATGATCAGCGCAAGCGCGTGGTAAAACTGGTATTGCACACCGGTCTTGAAACTGTCGAGCTGGTCCGGCGAAAGGTGCGGCTTGAGGGAATGCGCGCCCAGCGCTCCGAGTATAGTGGCTGTAAGTGCAAAGAAGCTTCCCCACAGTGCGAATGATTTTTTCATGTCCGGGAATTTCTGCCAAATATACAGGAATGTTCGGGACGAAAATGTTTAATATTGTACCAAATTTCCTGTATGAAAAACATCCTGCTGATCGGCGCCGGAAAATCAGCCACAACTCTTATCGACTACCTGCTGCAATCGGCGGGAGAACAAAACTGGAAGGTGACCGTGGCGGATATGAACCTGGCAGAGGCCGAACGCAAGGTGGCGGGAAGACCTCATGGCAAAGCGATGGCCATGGACATTTCCGATAAGCAGAAGCTGGAAGAAACGGTCTGCGCACACGATCTGGTGATATCCATGCTGCCCGCGTCCATGCACATGAACGTGGCAAGGCTCTGCGTGCAGCACGGCAGGCACCTCGTTACGGCTTCGTACGTTTCTGACGAGATGCAGGCGCTGGACGAAGAAGCGAAAAAGAACGGAGTGATACTGCTGAACGAGATCGGCCTGGACCCGGGGATCGATCACATGTCGGCAATGCGCGTGCTCGATCACCTGAAGGAAACGAACTGCACGATCACAGGATTCGAAACATTTACCGGCGGGCTGCTTGCCCCGGAATCGGAGACCAATCCCTGGAAATACAAATTTACGTGGAACCCGCGGAACGTTGTGCTGGCGGCGAGCGGCGGAGCGGTAAAGTTCCTGCATGGCGGAACCTACAAATACATTCCGTACCACAAGGTCTTTCGCCGTACGGAACGGATCGTGCTCGAAGGGCTCGGAGCTTTCGAGGGATACGCGAACCGCGATTCGCTGAAATATCTCCATCTGTACAACCTCGCCGGCATCCGTACGCTGTACCGCGGAACGCTGCGGCGGCCGGGATTCTGCAGAGCCTGGGACATTTTTGTGCAGCTCGGCGCCACCGATGATTCCTACATTATGGAAGGTTCCGAAAACATGTCGCACAGGGATTTCATCAACTCATTTCTCCTGTATCATCCTACGGATTCGGTGGAGATCAAGCTTGCGCAGGCGCTGCGCCTCGACCTGGACTCCGACGAGATGCTGATGCTGGAATGGCTGGGAATTTTTTCGAACGAGCCGGTAGGGCTCGAAAAGCCTTCGACTCCCGCGAAGATACTGCAGCAGATACTGGAGAAAAAATGGACGCTCGGCGAGAACGACCGCGATATGATCGTAATGTGGCACAAGTTCAATTATACCTGCGAAGGAAAAGAGCACGAGATCCACTCGACCATGTCGGTGACGGGAGATGATGCTGTGCACACGGCGATGGCGAAAACGGTAGGCCTGCCCGTCGGCATCGGGGCAAAGCTTATCCTGAACGGAAAGATCACTACGGCCGGGGTGCAGGTTCCGGTGACGCGCGAAATATACGAGCCGGTGATGGAAGAGCTGGCGCAGTATGAGATAGAGTGCAGGGAGAAGCAGGTGAAGTGATGATTAATAGGCAATTACTGTCTCGAGAACGTTTAATAGATCAACAAGTGTTTGCTTTTCATGTGCTTCCCGCGCTCCGAGAATTGTGATTGGAATATTTTTGTCAGAAAAGGCTTCTACTTCTGATTTTGCCTTTCGTAAACTGTCAATCCCTCCTTTTTGAAAGGAGAACAGCAGTTGCATTAATAGCTGATTCTCTTTATCTTTTAGGATGCCTTGGTAAATATTTCTAGCTAACAAATAGCGATAATATATTATTCTTATTTGACGAGGAGTAGCACTTTCACATTCTTTTAAGAAATTTCGAAACTGATTATATTCTCTTTGATTTAGTTCAAAGGTATTTGATGTCTCCGTAAGTATGGTTTCTTTGGGATCTATATCGCCACCATCTTCTATATCATCCTCTTCTTCTAACGCCGATGGGGCTGTAGGTCGGATTGACGTTTCTACCTTTCCTTTGGTGAACGCTTGAAAAATTTCATCTCGTTCTGATGTATTTAGATGAGCTAATTTAATACCGCAAATGAAGAGCTTATCCATGTATTCCTGTGTAACAGAACCATCATTAATTATATTTTGCTCTTTAAGTAAATCTTTGTATTTCCATAAAATAGCACCTTTAAGAACTCGCTCATCGATTGCTGCAACAATGATTACTTTTTTTGAAATTTCTTCATCTTCCAGCATGACTCGAAGAGCATCAATTACGGAAATAATTTTGTCTTCATAACAGCGATCGATATCATCCACAACCAGCAAAATTCTTTCGTTCTTGCGAAGCCATGCCTTTAGTAGTTTTTTTAATTCGCGTTGAATTTCAGACTGGAGGCCTAAAACATTCTCATAGGAATGTTTTCCATAGTATTTTGCAAATAGTTTCAGTGCTTCGGTCTTTTGAAGCGACATTGATTTCCAGGCACTTTTAAGTATACCTGATAGAACTAGTGATGAAGATATTAATAAGAATGTTTTTTCGGTCCAATCGTTCTCTAGAATAAATCCGAAGACAATACCAGCAGAAGATAATATAAGTATTAGGAGCCACTGAAAAAATGGCCATCCACCAATTCGACGTAAATTTAACTTAAACTTACGCCATCCAGATTGTATTGTGCTGATAATTTTATTTTTCGATTTTAAATTGTATGAATAGTATTTATCTGCAAATGCTTCATATAAATATGCCCATGATGCCGGAGTATCCTGATATTTCCAAACATGGTAATCAACCTTTATAAAATTCTGTTGTTGAGAAAGATGATTCCATAGCTCGCGAATTAAAAAAGATTTTCCCCGACCCCATTGACCGAAGACCCCAACCATATTACCCTTATCCGTTTCTCTTAGATTAGTTATCACTTCAGCAACGCTTTTAGCTAGTTTCTCAACACCTATGGCAGGTTCTGTATTATCGGAGATGCCAAAATTTCTGTTGAACGGTATTCTTTCTTCTTTATCCTTTTTCTTAGGTTTTTCAGGTAAAACCTGATCTATTTGTAGATCGCCTCGTCTCAGTAAAACATTTTGAAGCATTTTCCTAAAGCCTATTTCATCTATTTGGAAAAATTCTTCAATTCCATATTCTTTTATTGCCTGATCGATAATAGGCTTATCAATAGACAAGAAACTAGACAAATTATCCAAGACATTGTCCATTGGATAATCTTTGATATATCTTCTTGCTGCGAGTTGCTGCATTTTTAATTTTCTACCTACACTTGGATAAAAGGGAATTATTCGTTCCTCCCTCTCTGCGGTAAAAACAATTTCTAAATAACACTTAGTAACCGTATCATTTTCGAGCACAATAACAAGTCCAATCGTTTTCGTTCTGTTATGTGAATCGCCCCGCTTATAAAATGGTATGAACATGTAATTGTCATTTCCTTGAAACCAATATCCTTTTTCGAGTCGGTCCTCATTCCGTTGGCGTAGCCAGAAAGTAAAACCGGGATTTTTACTACGATAATCGAGCAGAAAATCAAGAATCTCGTTACTAAGTGAGGGAATGGAAGCCATGACAAATTTTATATGATAAAAATATTATTATCCTTCTTTTTAGTCCTTAGGTAAATTCCCCTAAAATGATAGGCAGTTTTACCTATGTCGCATTAAAATGATAGGTTTTTTGCCTTACTTGATTCAATGAACACATTTATTGTTGATAGTTGGTCTGTTAAAAGTTTCTCTTTCTTTATCGGAAGCCTACTATTATCCTTTACCGTGCGCGTCTTTCTCTCTTTTTTGCGGGCTATTGAATTTTCAGGAAAAAAAGTGTGTACCTCAAGCTTCGGCAGGTGTTTTATTGATGGTATGTTGGACGGTCAAAAGATCCCGTAATAGCAGACTATGGATTTCCATTTATCATAGGAATATTAGAGTTTTTGATCTATCCCTTTTTTATGAAAGCGGGATTATGGTCTGGAATAGCCTTTTGGATTGCATTAAAGACTTTACCACAATGGAATTTATGGAAGGACAATAGAACAGTATTCAACAGATTTTTAATTGGAACTGCTTTAGTGCTTATACTATCCTTTTTGATTATGACACGCTTTGTATCAATCAATGTTCATGTTAATCCATAATTAAAATGCACCAATCCTCACAATCCGCGATTTTTTCTTATTTTTGCCTGCAATTTTTAAAATTGCACTATGAGTCCATACGGTGACAAGTTTACAGGAGAAGGTCTTACTTTCGACGATGTGTTGGTAGTACCGGCTTACTCCGAAGTCCTCCCCAACCAGGTCAGCGTGGCCTCCCGATTTTCCCGGAACATTAAGGTGAACGTGCCTGTCTGTTCGGCCGCCATGGATACGGTGACCGAAGAGGAGCTCGCCATTTCGATGGCCCAGGAGGGCGGGATAGGCGTGCTGCACAAGAACATGAGCATAGAAGAGCAGGCCCGCATGGTGCGCAAGGTAAAACGCGCGGAGAGCGGGATGATCATCGACCCAGTGACCCTGCACGACACCGCGCTTGTGGCCGACGCCCTGCAGATGATGAAGGAATTCAAGATCGGCGGCATACCGGTAGTGGCCGCAGACGGAAAGCTTGTAGGCATCGTGACCAACCGTGACCTGCGCTTCGAAAAGAACCGCACCCGCCCTATAAGCGAGGTAATGACCCGCGAAAACCTGATCACCACCAGCGAAGCGCCCGACCTGGCGAAAGCCGAGGACATCCTGCAGGAATACAAGATCGAGAAGCTGCCTGTGCTGGACAAGCAGGGCAGGCTGATCGGCCTGATCACCTACAAGGACATCATAAAAATGAAAGAACGCCCCAACGCCTGCAAGGACGAGCTGGGCCGCCTGAGGGTGGCTGCCGCCGTAGGCGTGGGAAAAGATACGCACGAGCGGATACAGGCCCTTGTACAGGCCGGTGTGGACGCTGTGGTGATAGACACTGCGCACGGGCACAGCAAAGGCGTAATAGACGCTGTACGCGATGCAAGGAAGGCTTTTCCGGATCTGCAGATAGTAGCGGGAAACATTGCTACGGGCGAAGCGGCCGTGGCCCTGGCGGAAGCGGGAGCAGACGCGGTGAAAGTGGGCATCGGTCCCGGCTCGATCTGTACCACGCGTATCGTAGCCGGTATCGGCGTGCCTCAGCTTTCGGCGGTGCTGAATGTGGCCACCATGCTGAGGGAGAAGGGATTTGAAATACCGGTGATCGCTGACGGAGGGATCCGGTTCTCGGGCGACATTGTAAAAGTAATAGCAGCGGGGGCGGATTGCGTGATGATGGGATCGTTATTTGCCGGAACGGAAGAATCTCCCGGGGAAACCATTATATTTGAGGGCCGCAAGTTCAAGACCTACCGGGGCATGGGATCGATCGACGCCATGCAGAGGGGAAGCAAGGACCGGTATTTCCAGGCGCACGAAACGGACGATAAGAAGCTGGTGCCCGAAGGCATTGTAGGCCGTGTGCCGTATAAAGGCACGCTGAGCGAAGTGCTGTACCAGCTGATAGGCGGACTGAGAGCGGGAATGGGATACAGCGGCGCGGGAACCATAAGCCAGCTGAAGCAGGCGAAATTCATGCGGATCACCAACGCGGGCGTGATAGAAAGCCACCCGCACAACATCGTGATAACGCGCGAAGCGCCGAACTACAGCCGGGAATCATTCAAGTAAGCGGCCCGTGCGGCAGGTTTGACAATGTGAAGCAACGAAAACATATAAAAACAAATCTGTATACGGTTACTATAAATTTTTGACTGTTGATATAATCGAACCTAAAATGAAACAACGAGCTATGAAAACCGGGATTATGTGCGTGGTATCTGCCATGATCTTTACCGTGGCGGCGCATGCGCAAGGCATTACTTCGGTGAAGACAGACGGCAGCTCCGTGCTGATGACCGTAGGAAACGAACAGGTGACGCTTTCGGAATTCGAAGCTATTTTCCGCAAGAACAATAACAACAAAACGATCACCCGCGAGTCGCTGGACGAGTACATTGATCTTTTTACGAAGTTCCGCCTGAAAGTAAAAGAAGCAAAAGAGCTGAAGATGGATACATCGCGCGCTTTTGTGAACGAGCTGAACGGCTACGTGAAGCAGCTGGCCCAGCCTTACCTGAAGGATAAGGACGCGGAGGAGAAGCTGCTGCGCGAAACCTACGACAGGATGAAGACCGATCTGAAGATCCGCCACATCGTGGTGAAGGTGTCCGACTGCGCCAATCCGAAAGATACGCTGGCCGCGTGGAACAAGATCGATAAGATCCGTAAGGAGATCATGAAGACGAAAAAGTTCGACGAAGCCGCGCGCAAATATTCCGAGGATACTGTGTCCGGGAAGAACGGCGGCCTGCTGGGATACTATACCGCGCTTACGCTGGCTTACCCGTTCGAAACGGCTGCCTACAACCTGAAGCCGGGCGAAGTTTCCGCACCGGTGCGCACCAGCCAGGGCTACCACCTGATCCAGGTGGACGATATCCGTCCGGCCCGCGGCAAGGTACGTGTGGCGCATATCTTTATTTCCGCCAATAAAAAAGGCGACCAGAACGCGTATAACCTCGCGCAGAAACGCATCAACGAAGCTTACGACAAGCTGGTGGCAGGAGAGGACTTTGCTGCGGTTTGCAAAGCGTATTCCGAAGATTATAACACATCGGCCCGCGGCGGCGAGCTGGCTCCCTTCGGCATCAACCAGATGGTGCAGGAGTTCGAGGACGCTTCATTCGGGCTGAACAACCCCGGCGACTTCAGCAAGCCGTTCGAAACCTCGATCGGTTTCCATATCGTGCGCCTGGTGGAGAAAGGCTCCGTGCCTCCATATGAAGAGTTCAAAGGCGACCTTACCAAGAATGTAACGAAGAACAAGCGCTGGCAGACCGTGAAAGATGCTTTTACAGCGCGCCTGAAAAAAGAATATTCCTTCGAAGAGAACAAGGACCTGATGACCGCGCTGGAAACGGAAGCGGCGAAGAACGGAGGCAAGCTTACAAAAGAGCAGCTTGCGGCTATCCCGGATCAGTGGGCGTTCAGGATCAAAGGCAAACCGTATATGTCGAAAGAGCTGCTGGAAACGGTAACGCTGAAGCTGACCGCCGGAGCCACCATCGACCTGTGCACGCTGAACAAATCGTATTATCAGCCGTTCGTGGCTCAGCGCCTGCTGGACTACAAAGAGGCGAACCTGCCGGCAGAACAGTCTGAGTTCCGCATGCTGGTGAATGAATACCGCGACGGCATCCTGCTATTCAACCTGATGGACCAGAAAGTATGGACACGCTCCGTAAAAGATACCACAGGATTGCAGGAATATTACGCGCAGAACAAGAACAACTATATGTGGGGAGAGCGTGTGCACGCCTACATCATCGACTGCAAGAACGACACAGCCGAGCAGCTTGCGCGCAAGTACGCTGTAAAGCTTTCGCAGGGAAAAATGACAAAGGAAAAATTCCTGGCTACCGTGAACAAGAAGGTGAAGGATAACGTATTCATCACCGAAGGAAATTACTCCAAGGGCGACAACACCGTAGTGGATGCTGCCGGATGGAGCATAGGCGTAGGTGCTACCGAGAAGAAGGACGGAAAAATAAAGTTTGCCGTTATCGATCGCATCGTCGCTCCCGAGCCGAAACAGCTGAGAGAAGCCAAAGGCCTCGTGATCTCCGACTACCAGAACTACCTGGAAGCAGAGTGGATCCGCGGGCTGCAGGCAAAATACCCGGTGACGCTGAACAAGGAAGTGCTGTACAGCCTGATCGGAAAATAATATAATACCTCATTGTCCACGCCGGTTCGCGCAGTTCAGTACTGCCCGAACCGGCGCGGCTTGAGAGACCTGCCTGTCGTATGCAGAACTACCGCCCATATATTATCTTTACCTGTTGCCTGCTCCTGGCCGGATGCCGCTATCTGCAGCGCGGCGGAGAAGAGAAGGGAAATGTGGTGGCGCGCGTGAACGGCACGTATCTTTACCAGGAAGACCTGCAGGGGATCGTGCCGCCGGGCACTTCGCCCGAAGACAGCGTGGAAAAAGTGCAGAACTTCGTGGACGACTGGGTGCGCCAGACTCTGCTGCTGCAAAAGGCGGAGCTCAACCTTTCGGACAAGCTCAAGAGCTTTGAAAAAGAACTGGAGAACTACCGGAAGACATTGCTCATATACAGGTACCAGGAAATGCTGGTGAACCAGCAGCTGGACACCGTCGTGACCGAAGAGGAAATAAGAAAATACTACGAGGAGAACCCGTCGAACTTCGAGCTGAGAAAAAATATCGTAAAAGCGAGCTATATCGTGTTCTCGCGGAAGAACAAGGACCGCGACAAGGTACGCAGGTGGTTTGCCGAGGAGAAAGAACAGCGGGAGAAGCTGGAAAAGTTCTGCAGGGAATCGGGGTTCAAATGTAACCTGAACGATACGACCTGGATGCTGATGGACGACCTGGAAAAGGACATCCCGCTCAGCTACTCGAGCCAGGAGCTGTTCCTGTCGTCCAGGAGATTCGTGGAAACGGAAGATTCGGCGCTGGTGTATCTGTTAAATATTCACGATTATAAAATAAAGGAAAGCCTTTCGCCGTTGGAGTTCGAGAAATCGCGGATCCGGAGCATCCTGCTCAATATCAGGAAGCGGGAGCTGCTGAGAAAGGCGGAAGAAGACATCTACCGGGAAGCCATCGATAAAAAGACATTTGAAATTTACGTGAAATGAAGAAGATCCTGTTTGCGCTGTTATTGCTTTGTTCTGCCGCTGCCGGCGCGCGGGCCCAGTCTGCCTTGATCGATGAGATCGTTGCAGTGGTAGGCTCAGAGATCATTCTCCGCTCCGAAGTGGAGTCGCAGGCCGAGCAGATGGTGATGAACGGCGCTGCAACGCGGGGCGAATTCACTATATGCCGTGTGCTGGAGGATATGATCTTTCAGAAGATGATGCTGGAGCAGGCGCGGTTCGACAGCCTCGCGGTCTCCGAAGAGCAGGTGGAAGGCGAGCTCGAACGCAGGATGAATTACTTCGTTCAGCAGTTTGGCGGAAAAGATAAAATGGAAAGCTATCTCGGAAAGACCGTAGATCAGCTCAAGGATGAGTTCCGCCCATCGGTGAAAGACCAGCTGCTCATCCAGCAGATGCAGGGAAACATTACCGGGAAGGCAAAGGTAACGCCGTCTGAAGTGAAGGACTATTTCAATGCGATACCGAGAGACAGCCTGCCGTACATTCCGTCGGAAGTGCAGATCGGGCAGATCGTGATCGAGCCGCCGATACGCGAGGAGGAAAAGCAAAGGATCGTAAAAGAGCTTACATCCATACGCGACCAGATACTGGGCGGCTCGAAATTTTCGCTGAAGGCAAGGATCTACAGCGAAGATCCCGGGAGCGCGGACAATGGCGGGGAGCTGGGATTCATGCGCCGGGAAGACCTGGTACCGGAATTTTCCAGCGTCGCCTTCGGATTGAAAGATCCCAGCGAGGTTTCGCCGATCGTGGAATCGGAGTACGGCTTCCATATCATTCAGCTCATCGAAAGACGCGGCGAGTACGCTAACTTCCGCCACATTCTGATGCGGCCGAAAGTGTACAGCCAGGATGTTTACCGCAGCGAAGCCCGCCTCGATTCCATCGTAACGGAACTGCGCAGCGGCAGGCTGCAGTTTGCCCGCGCAGTGGAACTTTATAGCCAGGACGTGGATACGAAGAACAGCGGCGGTATACTCGTGAATCCTTACAACGGCGGGACGCGCTTCTCAATGGACGAGCTCGCGGAGATCGACGTGAATACTTTCCGCGAAGTCGAAAAGCTCAAGGTGGGACAGTTCAGCGAACCGCACTTGTTTGAGAAGCCCGGAGGGAAAAAGACCGTACGGATCCTGTACGTGATAAGCCGCACGGAGCCGCACGTGGCCGACCTCAGCACCGATTACCCGAAAATACAGCAGCAGGCATTGTCCGAAAAGCAAAATAATTTTTTGCTGAAATGGGTGGAAGATGCCAAAGATGATTTTTATATTCGGATCGAGCCGGGATACCAGGACTGCGACTTCAAGGTGAACTGGGAAAGAATGGACGTGAGCCGGCAGGACTAACCAATAACCAATACAACAACTTATAGCGAATGCAATACTCATCGGATAAAGAAGCAGTAGACGGATTGGTGAAGATGTACGGCAGCCTGAACGCAGAGATCGGGAAGGTGATCGTAGGGCAGGAGGAAGTAGTGAAAAATGTGCTGATCTCTATTTTCAGCAAAGGTCACTGCCTGCTGGTGGGCGTACCGGGCCTGGCCAAAACGCTGCTCGTAAATACTATTGCCGAAGTGCTCGGCCTTAGTTTCAACCGTATCCAGTTCACACCCGACCTGATGCCCTCCGATATTATCGGCTCGGAAATTCTGGACGATACCCGGAACTTCAAGTTCATAAAAGGCCCGTTGTTCTCCAACATCATTCTCGCCGACGAGATCAACCGTACTCCGCCGAAAACACAATCGGCGCTGCTGGAAGCCATGCAGGAGAAAGCGGTGACCGCGGCGGGCAAGCGATACAAGCTGGACGAGCCATTCTTCGTGCTGGCCACGCAGAACCCCATTGAGCAGGAGGGAACCTACCCGCTGCCGGAGGCGCAGCTCGATCGTTTCATGTTCAACATCTGGCTCGACTATCCTAAATTCCACGAAGAGCTGAACATTGTAAAGCAAACCACTTCCGGCCAGCATACGCAGGTGGGAGTGAAAATGAGCCGCGAGGAGATCATTTTCTTCCAGGACCTGGTACGGAAGATACCGGTAGCCGACAATGTGTACGAATACGCGGTAAGGCTGTCTGCCAAAACCCGACCGAACACCGAGCTTGCTCCGAAGATCGTGAACGATTACCTGTCGTGGGGCGCAGGTCCGCGCGCTTCGCAGTACCTCATCATCGGCGCCAAATGCAACGCCGCGATCCATGGAAAATATTCTCCCGACATCGATGATGTGAAAGCCGTGGCAACGAACATTCTCCGCCATCGTATCGTTCGTAATTACAAGGCCGAAGCCGAAGGATACAAGGTGGAAGACATTATCCGCGAACTCCTGTAATCATTACTTTTTTAATATTGCTGCGCCGGGGTGTGATCTTCCGCGGTGGAATTTTTTAATTATTTTACGGCCCAGATTTTATTTTCATGATCCAGTTCCTCAATAAGAAATTCGAGCCGTATATCCGCGAAGAAGAGCTGCAGCAGCGTATTTCGGAACTTGCCGCGCAGATCAATTCCGAGTATCACGACAAGGAGCTTATGTTCGTGTCCGTGCTCAACGGAGCTTTTCTTTTTACCGCCGACCTTTTCAGGCAGATACTTTCGCCGGCGGAGATCCAGTTCATCCGTGTGTTTTCCTATCATGGCACTTCCTCGTCGGGGAAGATCAATGAAGTAATGGGCCTGAATGAATCGGTAAAAGGCAAGCATGTTATTGTAGTAGAAGATATTGTAGATACCGGGCTCACTATCGGTTATATATGGCGCACGGTGAACGCTCATGAGCCTGCCTCTCTGAAAGTAGCGTCGTTGCTGGTGAAGAACGAGGTATATAAGGGAAATCTGAAAATTGACTATATTGGATTCGAAATCCCCGACCGGTTCGTAGTAGGCTATGGGCTCGATTATGAAGGGCTGGGAAGGAATTTGCCACAGATATATCAACTTAAGGAATAGAACAGATATGCTGAATATTGTATTGTTTGGTCCTCCCGGGGCCGGTAAGGGAACACAGTCCGCCCGGCTGACAGAGAAATATAACCTGGTGCATTTATCCACCGGCGATATTTTTCGCTTTAATATCAAGAACGGCACTGAGCTCGGTACCCTGGCCAAATCGTACATCGATAAAGGGGAGCTGGTTCCCGACGAAGTTACCATCAACATGCTCCAGGCCGAAGCCGACAAATATCCCCAGGCCAACGGCTTTATTTTCGATGGTTTTCCGCGTACGATCCCGCAGGCGGAAGCGCTCGACAGGTTCCTCGAAAGCCTTAAAACGTCCATTACATTAATGGTGGCGCTCGATGTGCCCGAAGAAGAGCTGGTGAAAAGATTACTGCTCCGCGGCCAGGAAAGCGGGCGCAGCGACGATTCGGACGAGAGCATCGTTCGTAACCGCATCAAAGTATACGATGAGCAGACCGCTGTTGCCGCAAGCTATTACGATGCGCAGGGAAAGTTTCATAAAGTGGACGGTGTAGGATCAATAGAAGATATATTCCAGCGTCTTTGCCACGTGATCGATACACATAGCCTGCTTGCCTGATAACAGGCAACGTTACTTCATACAGGTCTTATTATCCGATCAGCTTCCTGATCTGCTCCAGCAGGTTCTTTATCGAGAACGGCTTCGACAGATAATAATCTGCCTTGGCGATCGCCGCTTTTTCGGCGATATCGTGAGCCGCAGATATTAATATAACGGGGATGCCCGAAGTATCGGGGTTCGATTTTAACTGCCTGCAGATCTCCATTCCTTCCATCCCTGACAATTTGTTATCCAGAAGAATAAGGTCGGGGCACACTTTCCATTGCAGGGCGCCCATGCCGTCAGCGGTCACTTCAACATCATATCCGGCCGCAATCAAAAGACGCCCGAGCGCGTCGCGGATCCCATCGTCATCGTCTGCCACGAGAATCCTTTTCTTTTTTACTTCCATGATATTATAAAAGATCAGCTGGCATAAGGTATAGAAAAATAAAATGTAGAGCCTTCTCCCTCGGTGCTTTTTAACCAGATCTTACCACCGTGCAGCCGCACGATCTCCGCCGAAATGTACAGGCCGAGGCCGATGCCGGGGTAGGTTACGGATTGCTTATGGTCGATCCGGAAGAACCGGTCGAACACTTTCTTCTGCATGTTCTCGGGGATGCCTATACCTTTATCGGTGACCGAAAATATGATCGAGCCGTCCGATTTCACCACGCGGATCAATATATCGGAAGGATCAGGAGAATATTTGATGGCATTGGTAATAAAATTGGTGAGCACCTGCGCGAGCCGCTCCTTATCGCCTTTTACGTGAGGAGGTACGTCCACTTCGCGGATCAGCTGGTGCCTTTCCGTGGTCAGCTGCATCAGATCGGTGATCTCGTCCACGCTTTTGCGAAGGTCGAAATCCGCCACGTTCAGCGCGAAATTTCCCGACTGTATCTTTGTAACGTCGAGGAAGTCGGAGATCAGCGCGGCAAGCCTGTCTACCTGTGTTTCGAGACGAGCCATCATTTCCGCGGATTCCGTATCGCCCCGCATCTCAAAGATCTCGCGGAGCATTTCGGTATACAGCTTAACGCTGGTGACCGGCGTTTTCAGCTCGTGCGATGCAATGCCGATGAGCTCGTCCTTGTGCCGCTCCAGCTCGATGCGGTCGGTAATGTCGATACACGATCCGATGTAGCCGTTAAAGTTTTCGTCTGAATCGATGAGAGGAATGCTTTTGCCGAGCATCCAGCGATACTCGCCGTCTTTGCGCTGTAACCTGTATTCCATCACCAGCTCGCGCCGCTCGTTGAACGCTTCGATATATGCTTTAAGGCAGGCGTCCCTGTCATCCGGATGAACTTTCTCGGCCCAGGAGTTGATCTGGTCACCTTGTTTTTTCAGGCCGGTAAAATCAAGCCATACTTTATTGAAGAAATAACACTTCATGTCTGTTCCGGCCATCCATATCATAACAGGAGCGCTGTCCGCTATGGTGCGAAGCCGCTGCTCGCTTGCCTTCAGGGCATTCTCGATCTTTTTCAGTTCCGTTATATCGATCAGCATGTTCACAGCGCCACTGATATTGCCGGCTGAATCGAAAAGCGGCTTGGGGTGCGGAAGAACATTCCTTCTTTCTCCGTCGGGGCGCTCCACGATGATCTCTCTCCCGCTGACGCTTCGGCCTTCTCTCAATACCTGCGCCATAGGGCAGGTATCCAGCGGTATTTCCGTCACTCCGTCCGTGTCATATATTTTCCACGAGCCGCACCATAGATCTTTGCCGATCTCAGGGCGTATTCCCCAAAGCTCTACCGCAGCGTTATTATATAAGGTGATGTAACCGTCCTTGTCGCAGGTATAAATGGCGGCGGGAAGGGCTTCCACCAGCTCCCTGTAATTCTGCTCGCTGGTCACGAGAGCTTTGTGCAGCAACTGCTCGTTGGTGACGTCCCGGGCTATCTTGGATGCTCCGATTACCTTTCCCGTACCGTCTTTGATAGGAGAAATGGTAAGCGATATATCGAGCAGCCTGCCGTCCTTGGTGACCCGCTTTGTGCCGAAGTGATCCACGCGCTCGCCCTTTTTCAGCCGTTCCAGTATCGCAGGCTCTTCATCTTTACGATCATCCGGGATCAGTCGCAAAATGGAAGTTCCGATCATTTCTTCGGCGGTATAACCGAAAATTCTCTGAGCGGAAGTGTTCCAGCTGGTGATGATCCCTTCCAGCGTCTTGCTGATGATCGCATCGTCCGAGGATTCTACAATGGCGGCAAGCTTGGACATGTGCTCCTGTGCGGTCTTCTGTTCGGTGATGTCGGTAAGCAGGTTCATCGCGCCGGAAATATTTCCCTCCGTATCATATATCAGTCGCGGACTCGGGAGCACGTTTCGTTTCGTGCCGTCGGGCCGCTGGATGACGATCTCCCTCTCCGGTGGCCTGCGTCCTGTTTTGATTGCGACGGCCAGGGGGCATTCTTCCGCCGCGATCGGAATTACACCGTCGGAATCATATAATTTCCACGAGCCGCACCACCTGGTCTTTCCGATCTTCGGTTCCACTCCCCATAGCTCCGTCGCCGCTTTGTTATAGAAAGTGATGTAGCCGTCCTTGTCGCAGGTGTACACCGCGACCGGCAAGACCTCGGTCAGCTCCCTGTAATCCTGCTCGCTTCTTATCAGCGCTTCATGCAGCAGCCTTTCGTTGGTGATATCGCGCGCGGTTTTGGATGCGCCGATAACGTTGCCGATCGAATCTTTCACCGGCGAAATGGTGAGTGAAATATCGATGAGCCGTCCGTCTTTCGTAATGCGTTTTGTCTGGAAGTGATCTACCCGCTGGCCTTTTTTCAGCCGCTCGAGTATCGCGGGTTCTTCCTCCTTGCGGTCGTCCGGTATCAGCCGCGTGATAGGCTTGCCGATCATTTCTTCAGCCTTGTATCCGAAGATCCTTTCGGCCGAATTATTCCAGCTCGTTACAATTCCTTCCAGCGTTTTGCTGATGATGGCATCATCCGATGATTCCACGATGGCTGCCAGGCGTGAGAGATGCTCGGCCGCGATCCGCTGTTCGGTAATATTTATAAGGCATCCTGTAAGCCCCTTGAATTCTCCCTGGCCGTTATACCGTGGCGAACCTCCGTCGTACATCCATTGGTAGGTGCCGTCCGTGGCGCGCAGGCGGTACTCGGTGCTGAAGGTAGTTTCTTTTCGGGCGGCTTCCAGGTAGGCGTTTTTCGCTCTTTCCCTGTCGTCCGGATGAATGGAGTCGAGCCAGCCCATTCCGAGAGCTGTCGCCGGCGTCTGCCCGGTATATTCGTACCAGCGCTTATTAAGGTAAGTGCACGATGCGTCGGTGCGCGTTATCCAGATCATGGCCGGAACGGTATCCGCCATGTTCCTGAACCGCGATTCGCTTTCGATCAGACGGGTCTCGAAAAGTTTTTTGTCGGTTATGTCAAGCAATGTACCGATGAACCGGTACGGCTTTTTCGCGTTGTCGTAAAAGACCTTGCCCTTGGCGCGCAGCCAGCGCAACTGCTTGTTGCCGATGGTGACCACGCGGTACTCTTCGTCGAATTCGCCATTGTTCCGGTAACTGAAAATCCCCTGTATCACGTTGTCAATACGGAGCCGGTCTTCAGGATGCATTGCTTCGAGAAACAACTCGTATGTAACGGGAGTATCATCTTCCACTCCGAACAATACGCGTGTGCGCGGCGACCATTCCAATATATTGTGCTCCAGGTCAAAATCCCAGGTGCCGAGCTCTGCGGAAAGCATCGCCAGCCGCAATCTTTCTTCGCTTGCTTTTACTTCCTTGTCGTTGTGGCGGTTCGTTTCATTGCCAAAGCATAGAATGCCTTCTATCTTTCCATGTTCATCGCGAACCGGTTCGCAGGTCAGATCCATACAGAGCTCCGCTGATTTTCCTTTGCGGAATACCACCGGGTTTCCCGCCGAAGTATAACGATCGCCGGATGTAAAAACTCCGTTGAGAATATCTTCAAATCCCTGTGCCCTCAGTTCGGGGAAAACGTCCAGGTACGCTTTGCCGGTTATGTTTTCAGCTTCGCGCTGCCATATTTCACAGGCTTTCTCGTTGATGAATTCGATAATGTGATGTTGCCGGCGCAACACAACAAAAGCTGTGGGCGATTGCTGGAGAATATTGAAAAGTTGCTTTTCCCGACTTGTATTATCCTGTGTCACTTCAACCCAGGCATCGGTTGTCTGTTGATCTTTTGCTTTCAAACGGCTTCTTTTTAGATACGGTGGAACTGCATTGTCCTTTTCCGTTGTTGTTTTTAGGACTGATAAGAGCGATGCTATAAAGAAGGAGTTTTGACTATAAGCTAGCAAGTTACAAAATTACAAATTTGGTTTCAATTTAAAAAACATAAAATGAATTTATATTCTTCTGTAAGCCTTGGTAGTACCGCGAAACAGAATTTTGAAGATGTTTCATTCTGAAACTAACTAATCCGGTTTTAGTAGGATTACCAGCGGATCAGAGCGGACGCCCAGGTAAATCCGCTTCCGAATGCCGCGAGGCAAAGCAGGTCGCCCCGGCGGATCTTTTTCTGCTCCCACGCTTCGCTCAGCGCCACCGGAATGGACGCGGCAGTGGTATTCCCGTACAGCTGAATATTGCTGAATACCTTTTCTTCGGGAAGATCCATTTGCTTCCGGATGTATTCGGTGATCCGGAGATTGGCCTGGTGCGGAATGAGCAGATCGATATCTTCGGGCTTCAGGCCGTTGGCTTGCAGCGCTTCCTGTATCACTTCTTCGAACCGCACTACCGCGTGCTTGAACACCATGTTCCCGTTCATGTGCGGGAGCAGGCTTCCGTCGTCTATCATCTCATGTGTTATCCGCTGCTTCGATCTTGTGCCGGGATGCTCGCACATCAGCTCTTCGGCGTAAGCGCCTTCGGAGTGCAGGTGAGTGGAAAAAATACCCTGGTTCTTATCGTCGGTCGCCTGCAATATTACCGCTCCCGCGCCATCGCCGAAGATCACGGCCATGTGGCGGTGCCGGTCACTGTATTCCACAAAATTGCTTTGAGTTTCGGAGCCTACCACCAGTATCGTTTTATACATTCCGCTGCGGATGAACTGATCGCCCACCGACAAGCCGTAAATGAAGCCCGAGCATTGATTGCGGATGTCGAGCGCGCCTACAGTGCGTAATCCCAGCTCTTTCTGCAGCAGTACACCGCAGCCGGGAAAATAATAATCGGGGCTTAGCGTGGCAAAAATGATGAAGTCGATATCTTCCTTTTTAATGCCGGCTCTTTCTATCGCCATTTCAGCCGCGCGTTTTCCCATGAGAGCCGTAGTGTCCTTTCCTTCCGTAAAGTACCTGCGCTCGCGGATGCCGGTACGTTCCACGATCCACTGGTCGGTGGTGTTCATTACTTTTTCAAGATCGGCGTTTGTTACAACGTTCTCTGGTACATAGTGTCCGGCGCCGGTAATTCGGGTTCTCATGGTCAGGTGATTTTGATCAAAGAAAACAAAAAAGATCACATGAATGCCACCGTACAGGAACGAAAAAGATGTCTTCTTACGCTCCGCCGCTGCTTCTCAGCCAGCAGATCATTTTCGGGAACGGCTCTGTTCCCTTCAGCGCAGCCTGCGCGGTATCTGTCGTCATTCCCATCCATTGCAGCAAGGGCAGCCCGATGTACGTTCCGTTGCGGAAATTATCGATGTACCATCTGCTGTCGCCCTTGTAGCCGTGCGGATGAAAAACGGTTTCTTCCGGCAGCCCGATGTGCTTCAGCGCTGCGTATGACCAGAGGATCGCCGCAATCTCGTTCCCATCGTTATGGTCCGGCGATGAAATGACATTGTCGTTGAGCTCCGGCCGCAGATGAGGCGCCACTACCGCGATGTGCCCTGCTTCGTGCAGCAGGTCGCCGGGATACAGAAGCCGTTGCCGGTCAGCTACGATGCCGCCGTTGCGGATCGTAATGCCCGGAAGAAAGGTATCTTCCTCCAGCGTAGCGAACGATAACGGAATGCCTGTTTCCTCCAGGAAGGTTGCGATCCGGCTGATGATCTCTTCGTCTGTCATGTGCTATGATAAGCGACGAAAATAACATACCGGCTGCAGAGATGCAAAGGTTAGCCGATCATTTCCGTGCTGCGGCGGATGAAGCCGGTGAGCGCTTCGCCTTTCAGCAGTCCGCGTCCCAGCAAAGCCAGGTCGACAGCCTGCCGGGCCATCTGTTCCTGCTTTTCTTTGTCTTCCTGCACCAGCAGCTTGCTTATCAGCGGATGGTTCGTGTTCACGATCAGCGAATGGAACTCGGGAAGATTTTTACCGCTGATGCCTCCGCCAACGGAATTCATCTCGTTCATTCTTCTCATGAACTCCGCCTGTGTAACGATCACCGGGGGATCGGTCTCGCTCAGGTTCTCGAACGAAACGGTGTAGCCCGCATTGGTCACCTGCGCTTCAAAGACCGGCTGCAATGCCTGCTTCTGCTCATCGCTAAGCTTCGATATGGTTTCCACGCCTTTGTCGATGAGCTTTTCCACAGAGTCCGAATCGACTCTTGCAAAACGCAGGGAAGTATCTTTCATTTCGACCCGTTGTATGAAGTGCGAATCGAGAGGAGAATCCATCACCAGCACATCGTATCCGCGGTCTCGGCACAGTTCCAGGTAGCTGTGGTGCTGCTCCCGGTCGTGGGTATAAAGTATCACGGTCTGCCCGTCCTTATTGGTCTGGGCCGCGCCGATCTTTTCTTTGTATTCTTCGAGCGTAAAGTATTTTTCTTCCGTGTTACGGTACAGAGTGAACGCTGCGGCGCGCTCCGAAAATTTTTCATCGGTGATGATCCCGTACTGGATGAACACCTTGATGTCATCCCATTTTTTCTCGAAATCCTCGCGGTTCGACCTGAACATCTCCTGCAGCTTGTCCGCCACTTTTTTAGTGATGTGGCTGCTGATCTTTTTCACGTTGCCATCGCTCTGCAGGTACGAACGCGATACGTTCAGGGGGATGTCCGGCGAGTCGATCACGCCATGCAGCATGGTAAGGAAATCAGGAACGATGCCTTCCACCGCATCTGTAATGAATACCTGGTTGCTGTACAGCTGGATCTTATTGCGCTGCGGCTCGAACTGGTTGCCGACTTTGGGAAAGTATAAAATGCCTGTGAGATTGAAAGGATAATCCACGTTCAGATGAATGTGGAACAGCGGGTCGTGGAAGGAATGCGGATACAGCTCGCGGTAAAAGTTCTTATAATCCTCCTCACCGAGATCGGCCGGGCGGCGGGTCCACGCGGGCTGTGTATTATTGATCTTTTGCTCGTTGAAATACACTTCCACGGGAAGGAACTTTCCGTACTTATCGAGAATGCCACGGACGCGGCTTTCTTCCAGGAACTCTTTGGAATCTTCGGCAATATGTAATACCACATCGGTTCCGCGGCTGTTTCGTTCCGCAGGTTCTATCGTGTATTCCGGGCTTCCGTCGCAGCTCCATTTCACAGCTTCGTTGCCGTCCTTGTATGAACGGGTGATCACGTCCACCCGCGAAGAGACCATAAAAGAAGAATAGAAGCCCAGCCCGAAATGCCCGATGATCGTATTGCCGTCAGAAACGCCTTTGTATTTTTCGAGGAACTCGCGGGCGCCGGAGAAGGCGACCTGGTTCAGGTATTTTTCCACTTCCTCTTCGGTCATCCCGATGCCGTTGTCGCTTATGGTAATGGTGCCGGCTTCTTTATCGACGGAAACCGTTACCCTGAGCTCGCCCAGCTCGCCTTTGAATTCGCCTGCGGACGCCAGTGTCTTCAGCTTTTGCGCGGCGTCTACGGCATTGGAAACCAGTTCGCGAAGGAAGATCTCGTGATCTGAGTAAAGGAATTTTTTAATGATAGGGAAGATGTTCTCGGTCTGTACGTTGATCGTACCTTTCCTGGATTGAGTTGTTTCCATTCGTAAGGATTTTTTGTCCGGATGGCGGTTTCAAATTCCATACCACACAGGACTTTGGTGTCAATTTGGCAGAAATTGCAGGGCTGTTATCAGTAATCGCCGGAAAAAACGGAAGCAAGCTGTCCGGTAAGCTCGGAGATGCGGGGAGACTTGACCAGGAAGCTTCTGGCGCCGAGAGCCTTTGTTTCGGTCATATCTTTTTCCAGCGAAGAAGTCGAGAAAATAATGACAGGAACATGGTGAAGCCGGTCTATCTTTTTAAGCTCGATGAGGCATTCTTTTCCGCTCATCAGCGGCATGTTCAGGTCCAGGAAAATAAAATCGGGAACAGGAGTTTCCTCATTTTGCAATTTTTGCAGGGCTTCGTAACCATTTCCCGCACAAACGCAGGTGGCCGGATGCCCGGTATCTTCCAATGCCATCGAAAAAATTTCCTGGTCATCCGCATCGTCATCGATCAGAAAGCAGATAATATTTTTCATAATCCCTCCTTAGCCAAAGATAGTACTATTTTAGTTCATACCATGTACGTTACGCCCAAACGGCGCAGCTAAACGTTAAGAAATGCAAATCCCCGGCGGGACGGATTTTGCTTCGTTCGTTTTTTTATTTTTGAGGATGATCCTGGTGGTAGACGATAAGCCCGAAAATCTTTTTTCGCTGACAAGTGTTCTCAATCTGCACAATTTTCAGGTCGAAACGGCGGAGTCCGGAGAAGAAGCCTTGAAGAAAGTGCTGAACAATTCTTATTCGCTGATCATTCTTGATGTGCAGATGCCGGGAATGGACGGTTTTGAAGTGGCGGAAGCCATTAACGGATACAGTAAAGCGAAAGATACTCCGATCATTTTTCTTTCCGCTGTAAGCAAAGACAAACGTTTTATTTCGAAAGGCTACACGTCCGGTTGCGTCGATTACGTGACCAAACCTGTGGATCCCGATATTCTTCTGCTAAAGGTAAAAACATTCTACCGGCTGTCGGAGCAGCGCAGGGAGCTGATACGCGTGCAGAAATCGCTGCAGACGGAAATAGACATCCGAAAGCAGGCGCAGAGCGAGCTTGAGCTGCGGATGGAAGAGCTTTTCTCTGTTCTGGAAGCGTTACCGCAGATCGCTTTTACCATAAAGACAAACGGAGCCATAGAATACGTAAATGAAGAATGGTATAAATATTCCACGCAGCAGCATTTGTTCCCCGAAGCTCATCCCGATTATATAAATGTGTACAAACGATGGGAGGAAAGCTTCCGCAGGGGAAATAAATTCGTGAGCGAGATCCGGATCAGGAGGATCGATACGGGAACCTATCCGTACCATTTGCTTCGCATCATCCCGGTAAAGCAGGGACAGACGATCTTAAAATGGGTGGGCACTTTTACCGACATTCATCATCAGAAAGAGGTGAACGAAATGCTGGAGAAAAAAGTGGGCGAACGCACGCAGGAGCTCATCAGCAAGAACGAGGAGCTGGAAGTGAAGAACAACGAGCTGCAGCAGTTTGCCTGGGTGGCTTCGCACGATCTCAAGGAGCCGCTGCGCAAAATACAGACCTATAATTACCTGATCCGCGATAAGCTGGAAGAGTATCACAGCGTAGCGCCGTACATCGACAGGACCATCCAGTCGTCAAAAAGAATGTCGGAAATGATCGACAACCTTCTGCGGTACGCGAGGCTTTCTGTGCTGGCTCCGTTCGAGCCGACCGATCTCAACGTGATCGTGGAAGAGATCCTTTCGGACCTGGAGATCGTGATCGCCGAGAAGCAGGCTATTGTAACCGTTGGAAAGCTTCCTGTGATCGATTGCGTGCCCAGCCAGCTCCGGCAGGTATTTCAGAACCTGGTAAGCAATTCGTTGAAATTTACGAGACCCGGCGTGGTTCCCGAAGTGTCGGTCACTGCAGACATTATCGGCGAAAAGAGCGCCGATGCGGTGCCGGTTCCCGAAGGATCGTTCTGCCGGATCATTGTAAACGACAACGGTATCGGTTTTAATGAAAAGTACCTGGACAGGATATTCCTTATTTTCCAGCGGCTGCACAACCCGCGAGTGTACGAGGGCATCGGCATCGGCCTTTCGATCACCAAAAAAATCGTAGAACGTCACAACGGGCTGATCACTGCGAAGAGCGCAGAGAACGAAGGATCGGATTTCATTATCGTACTTCCGCTCAGCCAGGATCAGCCGGCAAATAATATAACCCGAATGTAAAAATGAAAGAGAACAACGGATCTTCTTCTATCATCAGGAACCTGCAGGTGGTATTTTCCGCTTCTATCATTCTGCTGGTCATAAGCCTGATCGCATCATTCTACAGTATACGAAAGCTCATCAGGTCTGCAGATATGGTGCAGCACACGAACGAAGTGATGATCGAGCTCGAAAGCATTTATTCTACCATCAAGGAAGGAGAATCGAGCCAGAGAGGTTACATCATCAGCGGAAATATCAGCTTCCTGGAAATATATGAAGCCTCTCACGAAAAAGTGCTTGAGCATTACCGGAAAGTTAAAGTGCTTACATCTGATAACCCGGTGCAGCAGGAGAATATCACCGTGGTGAAAAGTTATATCGACGACCGGTACGCGCAAATGGATCGTGTATTGACGCTGTCGGCAAGCAGGAGCCTATCGGATTTTGAGGCAAGACAGGAAATTGTAAGGGGAAAACGGATCATGGAAGATCTCCGTTCCATGATCGAGCGGATGAAGCAGGAAGAAGAACGGCTGATGATCATCCGCACCGAAAAACAGAAAACGTTTGTGAAATATACGCCGGTGCTTGTTATCGCCGCCGCCATAATTTCCATACTCATCACGATAAGCTCTTACGTAAGGATACGGGCTGACATGAACCGGAGGATCGCACGACAGCAGGAAGACGAAAGGAAGTACCATGAAACGGCTGCCCGCATCGGTGTAATGGAAGACGTTACGCGAAAGATAGCCCGGGGTGATTATAAGGTGCGAAGCGCAGATGAAAGCGAAGATGAGCTTGGAAGAATATCGGCTGCTCTTAATGAAATGGCTGCCGCCCTCGACCGCAGCTTTACCGACATGCAGCGCCGGAACTGGCTTCGCGAGGGAGCCATGGCAGTGTCGGAGGCCATACGCTCCGACAGGGCGGTCGAAAAGCTTTCCGAAAATCTGATTACTTCCATCGCGCGCTACATGGGCGCGCCGGTCGGTACATTGTACATAAAAGAAGCGCAGGGCGATTACCGCCTGGCCGGGCATTTTGCTGCGGACCGCGCACCGGAATATGTAGTGGAAGGCAAAGGCCTGACGGGCGCAGCGCTGCGCCGGAAAGAGCTGCTGGTTGTAAACGAGCTTCCTGAAAATTATACGAACGTAAGCTCGTCTATCGGCGCCACGTTGCCTGTGTCTGCGATGATCATGCCGCTGCTGTTCAGAGGGCAGCCGATCGGCGTCATCGAGCTGGGGATGCTGCATCAGCCGGAAGAACATGAGATGGAGTTCCTGCAGGGAAACGCGGAAGCGATGTCTATCGGCATCAACGCAGCGCTGGAATATCGGCATCTTCAGGACCTGCTGGAAGAAACGCAGGCGCAGTCCGAAGAGCTCCAGGCGCAGCACAGTACACTGGAGAATCTTAATGCTGAGCTCGAAGCGCAGACACAGAAATTGCAGGCTTCGGAAGAAGAGCTGCGCGTACAGCAGGAAGAGCTTCAGCAAACGAACGGCGAACTGGAAGAGCGTACGCTGATGCTGCAGGAAAAGAACGAAGAGGTGAGGCGCAAGGCGAAAGAGCTGGAGCAGACCACACGCTACAAATCGGAGTTCCTCGCCAACATGAGCCACGAGCTGCGCACGCCGCTCAATTCCATATTGCTGCTGAGCCGCCTGCTGTCGGAAAACAACGATAAAAATCTTTCCGGCGACCAGATCGAGTACGCCCGCGTGATACAGACTTCCGGCAACAGCCTGTTGAATCTCATCGACGAGATACTGGACCTGTCGAAGATCGAAGCGGGAAAAATGCAGATGGAATACGAGGAGATCCGCGTCGCTGAGATCGTGCACGATGTACAGGCGCTGTTCGATCCTGTTGCGCAGGAAAGAGGTCTCGCCTTTTCCGTCAGCGTGCAGCAGGATGTTCCCGATATGATGGAGACAGACAAGATGAAGCTCGAGCAGGTGCTGAAGAACCTGATATCGAACGCGCTTAAATTTACAGCGAAAGGCTCGGTAGAGCTGACGATAAAACGCGCCGCGGGCAAAGAGAATATGCTGAGCTTTTCGGTGAAAGATACAGGCATCGGCATTCCGAAAGACAAGCAGGGCCTGATATTTGAAGCGTTTCAGCAGGCAGACGGTTCTACACGCCGGAAGTACGGAGGCACGGGACTGGGATTGTCCATTTCGCGCGAGCTGATAAGGCTTCTCGGCGGCTCCATCCGGCTGGCGAGCGAAGAGAATGCAGGCAGCGAATTTACCGTTCTCGTTCCATTGACACGCCCCGCACAGGATTTTAATGGTGAGGACGAAGAACAGAATGCAGTGGAAACAGAAAGCGGCGACAAAGAGCGTGCGGCCGATATTCCGGACAAATATCTCGCATCTTCCATTCCCGCTGCAGTCAGCGACGACCGGGATTCCATCACGCCGAAAGACAAGACGATACTGATCGTGGAAGACGATACCGATTTTGCCAGAACGCTGCTTGACTTTACACGCAGAAAAGGATACAAGGGGATCGTAGCTGTGAGAGGCGACGAGGGAATGGAGCTGGCGCGGAAATATAATCCGTCGGGCATACTCCTGGACGTGCAGCTGCCCGTGAAGAGCGGATGGGATGTGCTGGAAGACCTGAAGAGCAATCCACGCACCCGCCATATACCGGTACATATCATGTCATCTTACGAAGTGAAAAAAGAAAGCCTTCTGAAGGGCGCTGTGAATTTCGTGAACAAGCCGGTGGACCTGGAGCACATGCAGGAGATCTTCCGGAAGATCGAATATGTTCTGAACAAGAACCCGAAGAAAGTGCTGATCGTGGAAGAGAACACCAAGCATGCCGAGGCACTTGCTTACTTCCTGCAGAGCTTCAGGATACAATCGGAGGTGAAGAACAATATCAACGAAAGCGTGGAAGCCCTTACACAAGGAGAGGCGGATTGTGTGATACTGGACATGGGAATTCCGACGTCGCGCACGTATGATACGCTCGAGGAAATAAAGAAAAATCCCGAGCTTGAAAACCTGCCGATCATTATCTTTACCGGGAAGAGCCTCTCACTTACGGAAGAGCAGCGCATCCGCAAGTACGCAGATTCCATTATCGTGAAGACCGCGCATTCGTACCAGCGCATGCTCGATGAAGTGTCGCTTTTCCTTCATGTAATGGAAGAGAAACGGCAAACTGCCGGCGCCGGGGATTTCAGGAAGCTGGGCGCTATGGACCAGGTATTGTACAATAAGACCGTGCTGATCGTAGACGACGATGTACGCAATATTTTCTCCATCACGAAAGCGCTGGAGGGACTGAAGATGAACATTGTGACAGCCACGGACGGGAAGGAGGCCATGCAGAAGCTCGCGGGAAATCCGGGCATAGATATTGTGCTGCTCGATATGATGATGCCCGAGATGGACGGTTACGAAACGGCAGCGCAGATACGGAAAAAGCCGGAATGGAAAGACCTGCCGATAATTGCTGTAACCGCCAAGGCGATGACCGGCGACCGCGAAAAATGTATCAACGCCGGCGCTTCGGATTATATTACAAAGCCCGTCGACCTGGATCAGTTGCTTTCATTGCTGCGGGTCTGGTTATATGAACGCTATTAATTGACGCCATGCCAGGACAGAAAATACTGATCGTAGACGATGACGCCCGCAATATTTTTGCGCTTTCCGCCACATTGCGCACCAAAGGATTTGAATGTGCAGCTTGTTCCGGCGCTCCTGAAATGCTGCAGGTATTAAGCGGGGACGGGGGCAGTGATGTCGGCGTCATTCTCATCGATATGATGATGCCCGACATCGACGGTTACCACGCCATACCGATGATCCGCGAGATCCGGAAAGATCTGCCGGTGATCGCCGTTACCGCCCAGGCGATGGCCGGCGACCGTGAACGGTGCCTGCAAGCCGGTGCGGACGATTATATTTCAAAACCGATCGATGTGGACCTGTTGCTGCAATCAATATTGCGCCTCATACGAACGGCGCCATGATGCAGGATTACCAGCTCGAAATTATTCTGAACGACCTTGTCGAGTTGTACGGCTACGATTTTACGCATTACACACGGGCGTCGCTAAAGCGCCGGATGGGCCGGCTGTATGTTCTTGACAATTACGCAAATTTTGAAGAGTTCCGCAGGAGAGTATTATCGGACAGGGATTACCTGAAAAGACTTGTGGAGGAGCTCACGGTGAATGTTACCGAAATGTTCCGCGACCATACATTTTACCGCGTGCTGAAGAACGAGGTGCTTCCTGTGCTCGCCACTTACCCTTTCATCCGTATATGGCACGCCGGCTGCTCCACCGGTGAAGAAGTTTTTTCGATGGCTATTTTGCTGCAGGAAGCGAACCTTCTTGATAAATCGTTGCTGTACGCCACTGACCTGAATCCCGGCGTGCTGGAAAAAGCCCGGAAGGGGATCTTTCCGCTGATCCATATGAAGCAGTATTCTGAAAACTATATCCTTTCGGGAGGCGAAAGGGAGTTTTCATCTTATTACACAGCGCATTACAACGGTGCAAAGTTCAATGAAAGCCTCAGAAAAAAAATGATCTTTTCCACGCACAATCTTGTTTCTGACGGATCTTTTAACGAGTTTCACCTGATCCTTTGCCGTAACGTTCTGATATATTTTCAGAAAGAGCTCCAGGACAAAGTGCTCCGGTTATTTGATTCCAGCCTGGCCACGCTGGGTTTTCTCGCGCTTGGCTCTAAAGAAACGCTTAAATTTTCGGCAATTGCTTCCCACTACCAGCAGCCGAGCAAAGAAAAGATATGGCGAAAGATCAAGTGAAAAAAGTTGAAATGCTTGTAATCGGAGGATCTGCCGGAAGCCTGGACGTGCTGCTGAAGCTGCTGCCCGTGCTGCCGGAAGGTTTGCCCTTTCCCATCGTGGTCGTGCTGCATCGTAAGCATAGCACCGATTCTGCGCTTGCCGAGCTTTTTAGCTCGCGTACGGTCGTTCCGGTAAAGGAGATCGAGGATAAGGAATCGTCTCTGCCCGGCCATATTTACCTGGTACCGGGAGATTACCACATACTTTTTGAGAGCAGCGGTACATTTTCTCTCGACGTTTCCGAAAAAGTAAATTTCAGCCGTCCCAGTATCGATGTGGCATTCGAATCTGCTGCCGAAGTGTATGGCGCTTCGTTGTGCTGCCTTCTTCTTTCCGGCTCCAATGCCGACGGAGTGGAGGGATTGAAAGCTGTGAAGGAAAGAGGAGGGATGACGCTGGTGCAGGATCCCGACACGGCGGAAATACCGTACATGCCGCAGCAGGCCATTCTGCAGATACCTTCGGTAAGAGTTGTCGCACCGGATCGCCTGGCCGGTTTCATCGAGGAAATCAGGTGATATAATTAAAGGTTTTTCGGTAAGTTCGTGTTCATGTACCGGGATATGAGAGAACGCGCAGTCCATTATCTTTTGACAAGATTTGAGATCCCTGCCACGAAGATCGGCGAGCTGGAACCTTACATGCGTTTCAGGGAGATAGCGAAAGACACGATCCTGCTACGGCCCGGAGATGTTTGCCAGCAAGGTTATCTTGTTACCAAAGGCTGCCTCAGGAGCTTTGTTACCGATGCGAAAGGAAAAGAGCATGTGATACAGTTCGCTCCTGAAGACTGGATCATCAGCGACCAGCAGAGTATCATGAACGGTGCTCCGGCCATCATCTATATCGATGCTGTGGAAGATACCGTCGCGCTGGTCCTCGATCATCCGCTGACAGATAAGATCGGCGAGCTGTCGCCCGGGCGTTCCTTCTTTCATTCGGGACTGCTGGTAAACAACCTGCGCGCGGTACAGAAGCGTCTCGTACAGTTGCTGTCGGCTACGGCGGAAGAGCGTTATCTTGACTTTCTCAGGACCTATCCTGATATGTCGCTGCGGCTTCCGCTTCACATGATCGCTTCCTATATCGGTGTCGCGCCGTCTTCGCTCAGCCGGATAAGAGCGCAGCTCGTTAACAAAAATTAAAGCCTCTGCTGCGTTTTCTTGACATAGGTAAATCCGGTTCAACGGAAAGCTTACGAACTTTGTCGTCCTTTTAACAACTAAATACTAATGCAATGAAAAAGTATAGCTTATTTTTTGCCGCCGTACTCGCCGGCTCAATCGCATTCGGACAAAATTGGTCGCTGGATAAATCTCACGCCAAGCTTGGGTTCTCCGTGGTTCACCTGCTCGTGTCCGACGTGGAAGGCCAGTTCAGGACCTTTGATGTGAAGCTGAAATCGGCAAAAGAAGACTTTACGGATGCTGAGATCGAGCTTACCGCAGAGGTGGCGAGCATCAATACGGACAATGAGAACCGCGACAAGCACCTGCGTAGCGCCGACTTTTTCGATGCGGAAAAATTTCCCGTACTGAGTTTCAAAAGCACCTCGTTCCAGAAAGTGGACAACAATAAGTATGTGCTTAAGGGAAACCTTACCATGCACGGTGTAACAAAAGAGCTCACGCTGTACGCTACGCTGAGAGGTACAACGGTACACCCGTACAACAAGAAGACCATCGCGGGATTTAAAGTGAACGGTACGGTGAAGCGTTCTGATTTTACGGTAGGCAGTGGTACGCCGGACGCAGTGGTTTCGGATGAGATCACGCTCAATGCCAACCTCGAAATGGTAAAAGAATAAGGACAAGGAAGGTTGTTTTATCCACCGCGCCGGCGCCCTGCCGGTGCGGTTTTTTTTTATCCGAACGGAAGCTCGCTGCTGTTACCGCTGCTGGAGTTTTTTCTTCGTATCGTCTCCATTACTTCGGCGTGATCTTTCATTCCGCCTTTTTCATCGATGTGCAGGATCTTGAATCCTTCGTGCGCCATGGTCTCGGCTACCAGGCGGGTGCGATGGCACATAGCGGGATCTCGCTCGCTGCACATGATGGCGAGCCTCAGATCTTTTTCCAGCGCGGCTCTCAGGCGGCTGATCCCGTTCCGGTAATATTCTTTTGTACGGATGCAATTATAGTCGATGTTCCCCTTATCGTCGTAGCAGGAGGGATCGGATGGCCTTCCGCCCAGCTCATCGCCCATAAAAACATAACGGATGCCGTTCTCTTCCAGGAATTTCCGGAGCGCCGCCTGGCTGAACTGCGGATGGAACCTCGAATACGGCTTGCTGCGCACATCCGCCAGGTAACGGATGCCATATTGCTTCAGCAGGGCGAGAAAATCTTCCGCCTTGCGCGCGCCATGCCCGATCGTATAAAGTATATGTGAGCTTTCCGTCATTATTTTTCTCCGAGTATATCGGTATACTTTGCGGCGTACTCTTCCTGCTGCTTTGACCGGTATTGCACGATGAACCGCGGATGTTCCAGCGGAACGACCTCGCCGAAAAATCTCTCTTTCCGGTTCAGCTCATGAAGGAATTTGAAATTTTTACCTGTGCCAAGGCAATAACACTTGTCCTGCGAGACGCCAAATGCCAGCTGCTTCCTGATGCTTTCCACTATAAAGCCCCTAACGGCTTCCTGCAGGTCAGCCTGATCGTAATAATTATAATTCACTTCTCTTCCTCTGCTGTTGACAATGGTAAAACCTAACGGGCAAACAGCGTTGATGTACAGATCCCCGAAAAATCTTTCCGGCCCGCCGTATTTTTCCACTACACGATATACAAAGACAGAAGATGGCTCGTGTGTTTCCTTGTTCCCGGAACGCTTGCCCAGCAGGGAGTAGAGCCGCTTTGTGTCGGTAAAGGGAATTCCCGTAATGCCGGCTCCGAATCTTCCGGGATTGATCCCAAGGATTAATTTACGCGGGTTCCGGTCATCGTAAAAGCGTTTGTAGAATTCCTCCATCAGCTCAAAGGCAGCGGGATCTCCGAAGGGATTCATGATGTGTATGTCCTTGGGAAGCTCACCGTCGAACCGCAGCGAAGCGTTGAATGCAATGATATTGTCAGCAAATGTCTTCATCCGTTGTTATGTTGGTCCGGCAGGATGAAAAGTAGCTACTACCGGATGAACCGGAAGTTCTTTCCCGGGTAGATAGCAGAGTCGCCCAGCATTTCTTCGATGCGAAGAAGCTGGTTATATTTTGCGATCCTGTCGGAACGGCTGGCGGAACCGGTTTTGATCTGGCCGGTGCGGAAAGCCACGGCAAGATCAGCGATGGTGCTGTCTTCCGTTTCTCCGGAACGGTGGCTCATGATGCATGTATAGCTGTTGGCATGCGCCAGCTCGATGGCCTCGGCGGTCTCAGTGAGCGTTCCGATCTGGTTCACCTTGATGAGGATCGAATTGGCGATCCCTTTATCGATTCCCTGCTGCAGGCGGCTGGTGTTGGTCACGAAAAGATCGTCGCCCACCAGCTGCACTTTATTGCCGGTAAGTTCGGTGAGATATTTCCATCCGTCCCAGTCGTCCTCGGCCATTCCGTCTTCTATCGAAACGATCGGGTATTTATCGCACCAGCTCTTCCAGTATCCTGCCATTTGTTCGGAAGTCAGCTTTTCTCCGGTGGATTTTTTGAAATGATATACTTTTTCTTCAGCGTTGTAAAATTCGGAGCTTGCCGGATCCAGTGCGATCCAGATATCTTCACCCGGGCGGTAGCCTGATTTTTCAATGGCCTCCATCACCATTTGTATGGCTTCCTCGTTCGAGCGGATGTTGGGGGCGAAACCGCCTTCGTCGCCTACGTTCGTGGAAAGGCCTTTGGATTTCAGCACCTGCTTCAGATGGTGAAACACTTCCGTTCCCATCTGTAAAGCGTCGCTGAAGCGTTTTGCGCCGAACGGCATGATCATGAATTCCTGGAAATCGATACCGTTGTCGGCATGGCTTCCACCGTTCAGGATGTTCATCATCGGAACAGGCAGCAGCTTGGAATTCATTCCGCCCACGTAGCGGTAAAGCGTTTGGCCGGAGTCTGCTGCTGCGGCTTTCGCTGCGGCGAGGGAAACGCCGAGTATCGCATTGGCCCCGAGGTTGCCTTTATTTTCAGTGCCGTCGAGCTCGATCATTTTACGGTCGATCGCAGCCTGGTCGTAAATATAAAATCCCTGCAGCTCTTCGTTCAGGATGGTGTTTACATTCTGGACCGCTTTCCGCACGCCTTTTCCCATGTAAATGTCCTTATCGTTGTCTCTCAATTCCACCGCTTCGTGCACTCCGGTAGAAGCGCCGGAAGGAACGGCAGCACGGCCTATCGCTCCGCTGTCGGTATACACATCTACTTCTACGGTCGGGTTTCCTCTTGAATCCAGTATCTGGCGGGCGTTTATCCGTGCAATATAACTCATGGTGTTTTTATTTTAAGCACCCAAATGTAGTGATTCCTGAGAAAAGCGAACGGGACTATTTAAAGAGATGAAGGAAACCGTTGGAGGTTTTTTGGGGAAGATTTTTCGGACAATACCGGAGCACATAAAAGTAAACGCCTCCGGCCAGCGGTTCGCCGGTTTCGGACAGTCCGTACCAGGGCTGAGTATGATCGTCGGAGTGATACACGGCGTATCCCCAGCGGTTGTAGATATAAATATCAAAGCATGTCGCGTCCAGCAGGAAGAAGCTGATATAATCATTGATACCGTCGCCGTCGGGCGAAAACGCGTTGGGCATGACGATCGTATCACATTCTATGGCCACCGCTTTTATCTCTATGCGTTCGCTGAAGCAGCTATCCAGGAGCTGTTCTGTAAAAAAGCTCGTTGTGCCGGTGAGAATGCCCGTGGTGAAGCTCGTTCCCGAAAGGAGCGGCGTTACGGACGTAAGTGAATCGTACCAGAAGACCTGCCCCTGGGCCGACGCCTGGAAGGTAACGGGCCCGGGAGCGCAGAATTCAACATCTTCCACTGCCGGCGGCGGAATGGTATTGGAATTGGCTTCCACGTCGATGCCGTTCGAAACGACCTCGCAGCCTAGTGAATCGGTGCCGGTAGCCGTATAGGTTGCTGTTTCGTAGACCCATACCGGGTTTCCGCTGCTGCCTGCGGGTTGCCAGCTAAAGGCCCCTACGCCTGTGGAGCCAGTGGCGGTAAGCAATACGGAATCTCCGTAACAGAAGAATGTGCTGCCTGTGGCAAAAATATTGATGCTGCTGTTCGGCGTTCGTATCACGACGGAATCGGTAACCGTAACCCCGCAGGTGGTAAACTGGCAGTAATACGTTCCGGGCGCGGTAACGAACATCACCGTATCGCTGCCGGAAAGCGGGGCGAGCCACTGGATCGTGCTTCCCAGTCCCGCAGATATATGAAGCACGGCCGTATCCTGTGCAGGGCAGATCATATCCGGCGTGGCAAACAGATCCGGTACCAGGTATTCCTGTATTTCCACGGTATTGGAGTAGAGGTAGCAACCGTGTGTATCGAGCACGGCACAATAATAAAAACCTGGCACATCGGTGTATAAAGAATCATTGCTCACGGTGAGCGGCCCTTCGGGACCATACCATTGCCAGGAGGCTACGGCGCCGGTCGCATTACAGATCAGCAGCACGGAATCCCCGGGACAGATGAAGGACGGGCTCACACTGATGACGGGAGGCGACGGCTCCGAAACATATCCCGAAGCGCTGGCCTGCGCGGTGCACCCGAGCGAATCGGTATATATAGCGTCGATATAAACTCCGCCCGGAGCTACCACGAACGCGGTATCGTTACTTATTGCGATCACTTCCGGCCCATAGTACCAGTTGATAGAAACTCCCGGGATGCTGCTTGTTCCCACGAAAATGACTGTATCGCCGAAGCATGCGGTAGCGGTGGATGGCGTGATGGCGAGCGCAATATCCGGAAGCGAATCCACCCGGACATATATACTGTCGGTAAGCGTGTACAGCACGGTATCGCAGGCGTTGGATTGCGTCGGCAGCAGAACTACCGTGTACCAGCCGGTGGTCGTGGCCACGAACGGAACGTCGGGCACGTGCGTAACGATGGTGTCTGTAACCGGGACCGGGTTGCCGGGATAATACAGCTCGTATGTGCCGCCCCATTCGGGGAAAATGCTGTTCATGCTCACGGTGTCATAGATATCGAAACCGAGAGCGTCGCCGATACATACGCGGACCGTATCGTTCATGTCCGTATCGTCGGGACAATAGCTGCCGAGCGATGACAATGGTACAACAGGATCGTCGAGCAGCACATCTACGGTGTTCTGCCGCGTACAGCCGTTCGCATCGGATACCAGGTATGTGTAAGAGCCGTTCGCGGTTACCATAAAGCTCGTGTCCATGGCTGTTCCGCCAACCCATTGATACGCGCTGTATCCCTGCGCCGCGCCCCATATCAGCACGCTGTCTGCACAGATCTGTATTTCGGAGGTAGTATCGTCGGCGATATTTACCGGCACTTCATCGCTGATGGGAGGCACCGGCGGCCTGGGATGGATCACAACATAAATGCTGTCTGTCCAGCCGTAGCAGCCGTCTGCCCTGGTAGTGGTGCAAGTATAAATGTTTGAGCTCGTGATATTGAAAAAGTTGGTAGGGCTGAACGAGTACGTATATTCCGGGCCGATACAACTGTTCGCGTTCGCATAGGAGTTAATCCCAAGAGAACCGTTACCGCAGAATTCGATCGTATCCGGGCAGTTGTAAAAAGATGTTCCCTGGATGCACGGCTCTACCTGCGGCCTGGAGCAGCCGCTGCCGAAACGCTCGTAGAAATCGTACGGTTCGCGGTTCCAGTCGGTAAAGCCACCGACGAACATATCGTAATTCCCCGCCGAAAGGAACCGTGCGTAAGAATTATAGTTATTGTCGCCGCACCATGCCGCGGTCTGGTAGATGGCTCCGCAGAAAGTAAGGTCGGTATTGTACATCGTGCTCAGCGAAGCGGGCTGGACAGGAATGTTCAGCTTGCCTTCGAAATCGCCTATGGTCACGGGGGCATATCCGGGAGCAAATCCCAGGTCCCAGCAGAAATCGTTCTTATTGCCGCCCCACTGCCGCATCCGGGTCCGCTGGCCGCTGCTGCTGTATTCCGTTATAAAGCAGTCGTAAAATCCTACGCTGTTGAAGGCGCCGGCGCCATATACGTCCGCGTAATCATCGAGCGTACATTTGAAATGTCCCGCGATCACGGCTCCGGTGGGAGTCGCTTCCACAGTGCGGCACGAGAGCGGGCTGTCGCTTCCGTCGGCGCGCGACCAGGTTCCGTTGCCGCTCAGATCATACGATGCAATAAAGATACGGTTGGCGTAAGTATTGGTGAGGGCGGGCAGGGGAGTGCCGAAGAAGGTCATATTGCCGGTGAAGTCTCCCGTAACGTATATCTGTGAGCCGCCGCTGAGTATATCGAGATCGTTCGCAGTGCAGAGCGAGCCTCCGCCCATGTACCGGAACCATACTTCGTTTCCGGCCGGATCGAATTTAACGAGGAACGATACGTTGGTAAGCGGGTTGGTATGCGCCTGGTCGAAGGTGATCGTTTCGGCAAAAGGGCCGCAGATGTATATGTTGCCTGACGCATCGCTGGTGATGCCATACCCCCTGTCGGCAAAGTTTCCCGTGCCGAGCTGGGTCCATAGCTGGTTTCCCGAAGCGTCGTATTTTACGATGAATACATCTTCATTTATGCCGTTCAGCACTGAGCTGCCGAAGGTTGCGGAGTTTCGTATCTCGCCCGTAACGATCACATTTCCTGAAGCATCGGAGGTCACATCATGGCCCAGGTCCGGGCCTGCGCCACCGCCGGACCGAGCCCAGAGCACGTTCCCGTTGTTGTCCAGCTTGCACGTGAGCACGTCGTCGAGCCCGCTGCTGGTAAGCCCTACAGATCCAATGAGCGTTGAGCCGGTAAAATGCCCGGTAAGGAGAATGTTCCCGTTTCCGTCCAGTGCAATGCCCCTGGCTCTTTCGTCGGTGGCTCCCCCGTATTTGCGGGCCCAGAGCAGCACGCCCTGGTTATCATATTTCGCTACGAAAATATCGCTTAACCCTGTAGAGTTCAGCACAGTGGCGCCAAATGTGCAAATCCCCGTAAAATAGCCTGTGGCGTAAGTGTTGCCTAAAGCGTCGCAGGTAACCGCAAGCCCTTGTTCGACCGACGGTCCGCCTGCCTTGTTTCCCCAGTATACCTGGCTGTACAGGCTCTGGAAGCAGAAAAAAAATACGAGAGGAAGAAGCTTTTTGTAGCTTTGCACCATCTGGAAACATTAATCTTCTCAAGATAAGGCAAATCAGTTACACAACCGAGGATTGAAAAGCTTTATGGAGATTTTTAAATAAAGTGTTGGTTTTTTACAAAAAAGACTTTACTTTTGCTGCCCGTTTCCAATGAAACGTAGTTCATTAAATGATGGCCCGTTCGTCTAGGGGTTAGGACGCAAGATTTTCATTCTTGAAACAGGGGTTCGATTCCCCTACGGGCTACAACAACCGGACCGGCGCGGTCTGGCGAAACAGTTAAACAAAGAAACCCTCCGGGGTAAATAAAGCGAAGAGCATGGCAAATATTAAGTCAGCAAAAAAAAGGATCCGTAACAGCGAAATAAAACGCGACCGGAACAAATATCAGCATAAGACAACCCGTACTGTCATAAAGAAAGTACGTACTGCCACCAGCAAAAAAGAAGCCGAGGCATTATTGCCTGAAGTTTCTTCCATGCTGGACAAGCTGGCGAAGAACAACGTCATTCACAAGAATAAGGCTGCTAACCTGAAATCCAGCCTTACGAAGCACGTTGCAGGTCTGAAGTAACTCTTACCTTCAAAGATATAGTGAAGCCGTTCATCCGAACGGCTTTTTTCGTTTATCCTTAACTCAGAGATTGATCTTCAGCCGGCCGGTAAAATAAGGATCGGCTCCGCGGCGAAAGCTTCCCGCAAAATCCACACGGATGATCCGGAAAATATTTTCTATTCCCACGGTGAACTCATAGTAGTCCTGCAGCTGCGGCGTCCATAAAAAGTGGAATCCGGCCACCTCGTGCCATTTCAGCTTTTTGATCCCCGGTATCTTTCCCAGCAGCCAGCCCTGGAAATGGTGCTGGTAATGTGCTTCCACAAACTTATCGTTCGTGCTGTAGCGATAATATGGAAGCGCCCGGAACCCGCTCAGATCCTCGCGCGGAGAAAAGATGGTCTCGGTGGTCTGGAAGTGATGATAGTCGATGAACGGCAGATTCATTTTGCTGAGGAACATTCCGTACGATACAAAGTATTCTCCGTAACCCAGCACACCGGCCGAAAAGTTCTGGCTCACCGCTACGCGTATGAAGTCGTAACCGGGAGAAGCTCCTCCCACGCCGGGTATGGCCTTCCTGAAGTACAGCTCGAGTGTGGGCCATTTGCTGGAATAATTCAGCTTTCTTCCCGGCCGCATCATATATTTCTGACCAAATCGGAACCTCGCGTAAACGTTCCAGATAAAAGCGTTGTGAGCTTCGAACGCGGGACTTTCGTCTGCCGGGTTTTGCGGATTGTTCGAGGTGAACTGCCGCGAATCCCAGTCGATGAACATCCGGAGCAGATCGGGCGAATTGATCCGTGGCCTTCGCCGCGAAAATTCCAGCGACGTTTCCACCATTACTCCGTTCACGATCTCGCTGCCCCATCCCAGCTTTCCGAACGATTTCTCGAACAGCTTCATGTAATTCTCTTCAAAAAATATCGTGTACAGATCGTTCTGCGATTCGGTGATCGGCGCGTCCTGGTTGTACTGGCTGATGTACGTTCCGGCCTCTGCTGTGATATACATCCTGTTCACCGCGTTGAACCTGTGCCGCACGGAGCCTTTGTAATACAGCTTTCCCCCGTTGAATCCATAGCGCATCCATAGTGTCGCTTCTGTTCTTGCTTTTGTCTTTTCGTAAAATTTGGAAAAGCTTACGCGCTGCGAAATGTTCAGACCTTCCACCGTATTGAAGTGAAGCTCGCGCAGCGGAGATGAAAAGCTGATGTCGATGTTGCGCCAGGAGTTCTGCCAGTTGTAGCCGAAGAACAGGCTCGTGACCTTGAAGCGGTTCCGGATTCTGTCCACCGAATCTTTGTACGGTTTGGTTTCGCGTATCTTTTCAAGGCTGTCCTTGAATACGTAATCCCTGTTCTCTGTTTCGGTGAGCGGCACAGGCCGGATGCTGTCCCAGTAAGCTTCGGATTTCAGGTTCGACTCTTCTTCCACCTTCATTATTTCTCCGTTGAAGAAATTTTTTCCGAGCTCGGGGTTTAGCTTATAGTTACTGAAAACGCCCGTGAAGTTGCCATCTCCTTTTACCTGCACCAGTTTGATGTCGAAGTCGAACGTGAACGTCTGCGTGCCTTTCATCCACACATCTTCAGTCACAGGAATGAAGATCACCTGCATCCTGAGCGTGTCCATGAAGTTCATGCCGTTGTCTTTTGTAAGGAACATATCGAGCGAATGGATCCTCCAGGTATCGTCCTGTATATTGATGATTCCGTTCACCAGCGGGCTGCCTGTTTTTTTCGGAATTACTTCGATCCGGTAAACTTTTTTTCCCTGGTCTTCAAATTCTCCCAGCAGCCGGTAACGGTAGTATGTCATTGCCGTGGGAGAAATGGGGGAGACCACGTCCCTGTCGGTGAGCGGAGTTGGAATTAACGGCTCGTAAAAGTTCAGCTGGAATTCGAGCGCGCTGTTCCAGCTGAATCCCTGGCTGCGTCCGGAGACCTTTGACGATACCATGACTTCCTTTTTCTGATCGGGCTCGCGGAAATAAACTTTCGAAACGCTTTCGGAAAGATAAATGATCCCGCTGCGGTTCGAGTCGAGCCCATCGAGGAAGATCTCGCGTCCCATTATTTTTTCGGGAACGTTGCGCAGGTAGGTCATTCCCTTGATGTACGAATCGTATGAATATGATCTTACCTGGTTGAGATAGAATTTCCGCTTGTTCTGGGCCTTTCGTATGATGCCGTAAGCGGGATCCTCTCCGCCGCCCGATACGGTGAACTCTTTCATTTCAACAGCCTGCGGATGCAGCTGCACATTGAATTCGATATTCTGCGTTTCGACGGTAAATATTTTGCTCTGGGTGGAATAGCCTACGTACCGGAAGATGATGGTGTAGGTGCCTTTGGAAAGATCGAGGAAATACTGGCCGTTGAGATTGGAGGTGGTGCCGGTGCTCGTGCCTTCAACGAAGACTGATACAAAAGGAAGCGGCTCATTGTTCTCGTCGGTGATCACTCCGCTGATCCGGACAGAATATGCCGGCGAAATGACAAGGACAGGAAGAATGAGCCGCAGCAGGTATTTCAGTACTTGCTTATAAAAGCGCATTCAGCTTCTGCGCTAATACGTTTTTAGGTACTACGCCTACCTGGCGATCAACAAGTTCTCCGTTCTTAAAGAACAGCAGTGTGGGAATGCTTCTTACGCCGAACTGAACGGAAATATTTGGATTGTTGTCCACATCGAGCTTTCCGATCACCGCTTTTCCGGCATAGTCGCCGCTGAGCTCTTCTACTATGGGACCGATCATTTTACATGGACCGCACCAAACGGCCCAAAAGTCCACCAATACAGGTTTGTCGGACTTCAGTACGAGTTCGTCAAAATTGGAGTCTGTAATTTCTAATGCCATGGCAAGTAAATTATATGAATTAAATCAAGATACAAAATTACGGGATATAAGGTAAAGTCAAGGGCAGGCCGAAGGGATTTATTCACTCCCTTAAACTTAATTAACATTGTGAAAATCTGCTGTTTGGCGAGCCATTTTACGTATTCTCCACAGTCTCTGCGGCGGAGCGGAAAACGCCGTCAGTCTCTTGCCACCTTGCAGTTGATGTCCGGGATCTTTGCGATCTCGTCGAGAAAACGGTTGCTGAAATCGATCTTCGTACCTTTGGAAAGCAGATCGATATAATAGTTCATTTCCATGTCGTGTATCCTGAAGCGAACGGGAGTCGTTCCCTGGTTCTCGCGAAAGATGCGGTCGAGCTCGCGTATCATCTCATCGTTTACCGATTCCAGCTTTATGTTCAGTACGATCGCTTTTACCTTGGCGGCGCGGACATCCTGCAGCAGCTCCACCTTTCCGACCTTCACTTCGTACTGGTCCTGGTTGAAGCGCTGCTGCACCTTGCCGGTAACATACAGGAAAGCGCCGATCTCGAAAAAGTGCTTGTACTTCAGGTAATCTTCCTTGAACAACGCTATCTCGAGCGCCGCGTTGAAATCTTCCAGCTTGAATATACCGAAGCCCTGCCCGTTCTTTCCCACACGGTGCTGCACGTCGGTGACAACGGCCGCGAACGTAACGGGCTTGCCGCTATACGCCTTCATGTCCGCCAGCTGCGTAAAATTAGCGTTGCAGAAATTTTCCAGCTCGAATTTGAAATCATCGAGAGGATGGCCTGAAATGTAGAACCCCGTCACTTCTTTTTCCTTGTTCAGCTCGTACATGCGGTGCCACGGTTCTATCACGGGAGGAACCGGTTCAGGGATCTGCACTTCTTCCGCGTCGCCGAATAAAGAGACCACCACATTTTCCTTTTGCGTCTGCAGGCTTGCTCCCCAGCGCAGCATCTTTTCGATGAAGGTGACCTCGGAATTATTTTCCGTAGCGAAGAACTGCGCTCTGTGAATTCCCGGGAAACAATCGAGAGCTCCTGCAAGCGCAAGGTTCTCCATGGTCTTCCGGTTGAGCGACCGCAGGTTGATACGGCGCACGAGGTCGTACAGCGACTGGTACGGCCCGTTCTCGCGCCGTTCTCTTACGATCGATTCCACGGCTCCTTCGCCTACGCCTTTGATGGCGCCCAGTCCGAAGCGGATCTGTCCCGCGTCGTTCACAGCGAAGCGAATGTTCGATTCATTCACATCCGGGCCCAGCACCAGGATCCCCATCCGCCTGCATTCGTCCATGAAGAAGGTTATCTTTTCGATATTGCCTGCGTCGTTGAGCACGGCGGCCATGAATTCCGCGGGATAGTGGGCTTTCAGGTAAGCCGTCTGGAACGCAACGAAAGCGTAGCAGGTGGAATGCGACTTATTGAATGCATAGGAGGCGAATGCTTCCCAGTCGGTCCATATCTTGTTGAGCTTGTCTTCAGGATGTCCTTTGGCTTTGGCGCCTTCGATGAATTTCGATTTCATCTTGTTCAGCACCTCGATCTGTTTTTTTCCCATCGCTTTCCGGAGCGTATCGGCTTCGCCTTTGCTGAAGCCTGCCAGCTTCTGCGAAAGCAACATCACCTGCTCCTGGTACACCGTGATACCGTACGTTTCCTCCAGGTATTCCTTCATGTCCGGAAGGTCGTAGGTAATAGGTTCCTGCCCGTGCTTCCGTTTGATGTAGTTGGGGATATATTCCAGCGGGCCCGGACGGTACAAGGCGTTCATCGCGATCAGGTCCTCGAACTTATCCGGCTTCAGCTCGCGCAGGTATTTCTGCATGCCGACACTTTCAAACTGGAATGTGCCGTTGGTCTCGCCGCGCTGATACAGCTCAAATGTTTTCTGGTCGTCCAGCGGGATCTTGTCAATATCAAGATCGATCCCGTAGTTCTGCCGGATCAGCTCCAGCGCGTCGCGTATCTGTGTGAGGGTCTTCAACCCGAGAAAGTCCATCTTGATTACGCCCGCGTCCTCGATCACGCTTCCTTCGTATTGTGTCAGCAGCAGGTCCGAATCTTTAGCAACGGCTACAGGCACGAGTTCCGTAAGGTCGCCTGGCGCGATGATGATACCGGCGGCGTGCACGCCTGTGTTCCTTACAGAGCCTTCCAATACTGCGGCCTCTTTAAGGATGTTTGCGCGGATGTCGGCGCCTCCGGCAACCTTCCGCATTTCCTTTATCATCTCTATCTCTTCCGAGTTCAGCCCTTCTTTGTCCTTCAGGCTTTTTTCGCCGTCTACGGGAGCGTAGAGCGCGCGGTTCAGCGAAAGCCCGAGCTTTTCCGGCAGCATCTTTTTCAGGTTGTTCATTTCCGGGATCGGGTAGTCGAGCACCCGGGAAACATCCTGTATGCTGGTCTTGGCGGCCATAGTGCCATAGGTTACGATCTGCGCCACCTGGTTCCGGCCGTATTTGTCCACTACGTAGTCGATCACTTTCTGCCGGCCTTCGTCGTCGAAGTCCGTATCGATATCAGGCATGCTGATCCGTTCAGGATTCAGGAAACGCTCGAACAGCAGATCGTACTTGATCGGGTCTATGTTGGTGATGCCGATGCAATACGCCACCGCGCTTCCCGCTGCCGATCCGCGGCCCGGGCCTACGAATACGCCCAGTTCTCTTCCCGCGCGGATGAAGTCCGATACGATGAGGAAGTAACCGGGGAATCCCATGTTCCGTATCGTTTCCAGCTCGAAGTTCAGCCGCTCCTCTATCTCCGCAGTCATCTGCGGATACCTTCTGCGCGCGCCTTCGAATGTAAGATGGCGAAGGTATTCCCACTGGTTCAGCACATCGGGCTGCAGTTTTTTGTTGTGGAATTCCTGCGGGGTAGCGTGAATTCTGAATGCGTCGGGGATAGGAAAGTTCGGGAGAAGGATATCGCGTTTCAGGTTCAGCGTTTTCACTTTGTCCACGATCTCGTTGGTATAGTCTATCGCGTGCGGAAGGTCGTGGAAAAGCTTATTCATTTCCGCCTGCGTCTTGAAGAAGAACTGGTCGTTGTAAAAAGCAAAACGCTTGCCTTTCATGCTCACATCATCGTCAAATTCCTTGACGGTGGGAGTGCTCTGCTTCTCGCCGGTGTTGATGCAAAGCAGGATGTCGTGAGCGTTTGCGTCCTGCTGATCTACGTAATGAGAATCGTTTGTAGCGATCACCTTTACGTTGTATTTCTCTGCGAAGCGAAGAAGCACCTGGTTCACTTTGTCCTGTTCGGGAATGGAGTGCCGCTGCAGCTCTACATAATAATCCTCGCCGAAAATATCGAGCCACCATTTGAAAACGCGTTCGCCTTCGTCCTCGCCTTTTTTCAGGATGGTGCGGGGCACTTCGGCTCCCAGGCAACATGTGGTAGCGATGAGGCCTTTGTGGTACTGGAGGATAAGTTCCTTATCGATACGGGGATATTTTCCGTACAGGCCTTCGATCCATCCGAGCGAGCAAAGCTTGCAGAGATTCTTATAACCTTCTTCATCCTTCGCCAGCAGCAGCTGATGGTAGCGGACGTCGCGGTCTTCCTTGGTAAACTGCCGCCTGTGCCGGTCTTCCACCAGGTAAAATTCGCAGCCGATGATGGGCTTCACCTTCAGTGTGCCGTCATCGTTCTTGTTCTTCCAGGCTTCGTTCACAAAATGAAATACGCCGAACATGTTGCCGTGGTCGGTGATGGCGAGCGCCTTCATTCCGTCGGCCGCCGCTTTTTTATATAGCCGTCCGATCTCGGCTGCCCCGTCGAGAAGGGAGAATTGTGTGTGAACGTGTAAATGACTGAAACCGGGCATGAAAGCTAACTATTACAAGATGAAGAAATTACAATAAGGCCAATAGGATACTCCTGGCATCAAAGTTAGGAAAGGGGCGGGGTATAGTGAAGTACTGTTGAAAAACTCTGAAAAAGTCAGCCGTTCAGCTGCTTCTTTAAAGCATTGGTTTTCCGGTCGAGAAGGAAGAGATACAGCAGCACTACTCCAAACAGTACTGCTACCACGGCTATCACCACGAATATCTTCCCATCTTTCCGCCAGGCGGTGGCCATCTCGATCTTGTCGGAGCTTACATGTATAACGGGCACCTGGCCCTCGAATTGTACGTTTACCGTATTGATATACCACTCGCGGTCGTTTGCGAAGGTCTTGATCTCGAACTGGAACCTGTCAGACATTTTTCCCGCATCCTTTACGACCACTACTCCCGGATTTTTGATCTCCAGCCCGTTTGCTGCGATCACGGATTCCGATTCCTGCGTGAGCTGGAATTTTACGATCCCACCGTTCAGGGTATTGAAGTCGGTGAGCGTATCGCCTGAGGAAAACAATGGCGCGATCGTGCCTTCCGTCGATGAAATAGTTACGACAGAATCGGTAGCCGGTGAATCCTGCGCTGATGCGCCGGTAAAAAATAAAGCGGAAACGAAAAGGAAAAAATAATTTTTCATACGGTCATTTATTCTTCAGTTGTTCTTCCATCATCCGGATGCGTGTGTGTATCTGCAGCATCCATACGCCTGCCAGCGTCCACATGAAAATGCACGAGTAGAAGACCGGCCGCATTCCGGGAGCCAGGTCGTAGCTGCCGAAACCGGGATTTCCACCTTTGCCGGGATGGAGAGAATCGTTGATCCTGGGCATGATGCCGATGAGAATGAACATCAGCGAAAAGGAAAAAATATTGTATACGGCGGAGATCCTCGCTTTTTTCTGATCGTCGTTAATGGAGCTGCGAAGAATGAAGTACGCCAGGTAGCTCAGCATGGTGATGGCCGCGCCGTTCAGCTGAGGATCGTTCACCCAGGGCGCGCCCCACGTATTGTTGGCCCATATCATTCCTGTAAATATTCCCACGGTTCCGTACACCATTCCCACCACAGCGGCCAGCTGCGCGCGGACATCGTCCTTCACCTGCTGTTTTCGCAGGTACCGCACGGAGTACACAAGAGAGATGATAAAAAAAATGAACATGCTGAACCACATCGTTACGTGAAAGTAGAGGTTGCGGATCGTTTCATGTAAGACTGTCTGTACGGATACTTCGCCGAGAAATGACATCGGGATCGCGTAGGCTGCAAAAAGGAGGATGAGAAATTTCCACCAGTTTTTTTTCATCGTATCGTAACCATTTGTTTTTCGGTTCCAGACCAGCCGGATGCTGTGCTTTTACCGTTTTTTTATTCCTGCCAAAGGTATGGAAATAATATATATGCCAAAGCGATAACGAGCACATCCAGCCCCGCCATAGTACCCAAATACCTAAGATTGGTGAGAAGGTCCAGATCGTCGGCCACATGCTTGGAAGCGGCTACAATAGTGATGAGTAAAGGAATGAGCACCGGAAGCCCGAGGATGGCGATCAGCCCGATATTATTGCCGCTTTTCGAAGCTATTGCGGATACGAGCGTAAGCAGCGAGGAAATGCCGATAGTGCCCAGCAGCAGCACCAGGAGGAACTGCCACCGGTCGGTGATCATGTCGCCGAGAATGAGGCTGTACACAACGTAGCTCAGAAGGCTCAGCCCGCTCAGCAAAATGATGTTATAAACGATCTTGGAAAGGATCATGGCCTCGGGCCGCACGAGCAGATAATAGTAGAACTGCTGCGCGCGCGTTTCGTGGTAGAAGCTGCGGCTCACAGCGTTTACGGAAGCGAAAAGGATAATGATCCAGAGCAGCGAGTTCCACACCGGGGCTTCATCGATGACCTTGAACGACTGGTAGCACACAAAAACAGTGGACACCACGTACAGCAGCATCGAGCTGATGGCCGAGCGGTTGCGGAATTCCAGCAGAAAATCCTTTTTTACGAGCGCTGTTATTTGAACGAAGAGATTCATAGATCGTAGGTCATTCCCTGTTCCGGCATTTCCACATGATGGAAGCCTTCCTGTACCAGCTTGTTCCTGAAGATGACCTGCACTTCGTAATCACCGTGTACAAGGAACAATTTCCTTACCTGCGAAGGATCCTGGCAGCTAAGATAGCTGATCATTTCCTTATAATCGCCGTGCCCGCTGAATGCTTCTATATGTTCCACCCGCGCCTTTACTTTTTTCATCTCACCGAACAGCTTGATCTCCCGGGCGCCGGAGAGAATACGGCCGCCGAGCGAGGAAGGCTCGCAGTATCCCACTATCAGCAGCGTGTTGCGTGGATCTTCGATATGGTTGAAAATGTGATGCCGTATCCTTCCCGCGTCCATCATTCCGGACGCGCTGATGATGATACAGGGCTCCGGCGAAGTGTTGAGCGATTTCGATTCTTCGGCGCTTTCTACAAAATGCAGCGTGGGAAACTCGAATGGCGTCGGATCTTTGCGGAAGTATTCCTGCATTGTCTTGTTAAAAAGCTCCAGGTGCTCCCGGTGAATGGTAGTGCCCTTCGATGAAAGCGGGCTGTCCACATAGACCGGTATTTTGGGAAGATGCTTGTGCTGGTGCAAAAAATCAAGCGCAAATAAAATTTCCTGCGTACGGCCGATGCTGAAAGCAGGGATGATCAGCTTTCCGCCCTTGTCCACGCACGTTTCCCGGATCAGGTGGATGATGTCTTCCATTTTGTATTGGCTCTCCTCGTGCAGGCGGTCGCCATAAGTAGACTCACATAAAATATAATCGGCCTGCGGAAAAGGCTGGGGCTCTCTGAGCATGTTAGGAACCGTGCGCCCGATATCGCCGGTATAACAAAGCCGTATCGTACGGTTTCCCTCTTTCACGGTGAGATAAATGCAGCCGCTGCCGAGCAGGTGGCCGTTCTCTATGAATGTAAATTCCAGTCCCGCTTCGGGAATGCTGAAAGTTTCGTCGAAGTTGACCGGCTGGAACAGCTCGAGGCATTTCTCCGCATCTTCGATGGTATACAGAGGCTCCACCAGCTTTTTTCCTACTCTCGTACGGTATTTGTTCTCGAATCGCACATCGCTTTCCTGGATGTGGGCGGAGTCGGGGAGCATTACGGAGCACAGGTCATACGTTGCCGGCGTACAGTAAATGGGGCCGCGAAAGCCGTCCTTCACAAGCCCGGGTATCATTCCGCAATGGTCGATGTGAGCGTGCGAAAGGAGAAGATAATCTACCTCGCGCGGCTCGAAACCCCAGTGGCGGTTGCTGATCTCCGTTTGTTTGCCGTGTCCCTGGAACATTCCGCAGTCCAGCAGTACATTTTTTCCGTTCGCAAGCCTGAGGAGATGTTTGCTGCCCGTTACCGCACGGGCTGCTCCGTAAAAGGACACTTTCATTTATACAAGAGAGGTAAAGTTTCGCAATTCCTTGTAAATTCGTGGGTAAAAGTAACGGTAAAAACCATCTTTTCAACATTTTTTTGCGTACGTTGTTCTACCTTAAAAAAGAAACCATGAAAAAAATAGCCATCATGCTTACGGTTGCCCTGGGCGCAGTTTTGTATTCGTTCAATCCGGCGGCAGCCATAGCGCAAAACTCATCAAACAGCACTTCCATGAAAACGGTTTACGATTACGATTACATTGCCACTTCTATCGACGGACAACAATACCGGCTGGGCCAGCTGAAAGGAAAAAAAATAATGATCGTGAACGTGGCTTCCCATTGCGGCTACACTCCGCAGTACGCCGAGCTCCAGGAGCTTTATGAGAAATACCGCGCCAAAGGCTTTGTGATACTGGGCTTTCCGTGCAACCAGTTTGCCGGGCAGGAACCGGGCGACGAAAGCGAGATCAAATCGTTCTGCGAGAAAAATTACGGGGTCACCTTCCCGCTGTTCGCCAAAGTGGATGTAAAGGGCAAGGATCAGCACCCGCTGTATAAGTGGCTTACCAGCAAAGAGCTGAACGGCGTGGAGGATTCCGAAGTTTCCTGGAATTTCAACAAATACCTGATCGACGAGAACGGGTATTATGTAGCGCATCTGAAAAGCGGCGTAAGCCCGATGGATGCGCAGGTGATAAACTGGCTGGAAGGAAAATGATCTCCCCGAGCTCATTGGCCGTCCCCCATTTTTTTGTAAAAAATAAACGATGAAACTGGATATACTTGCGTTCGGCGCACATCCGGACGATATAGAGCTTAGCGCAGGAGGAACGCTTGCCCGGCAGGCGAAGCTCGGTTATAAAACGGGACTTGCCGATCTGACGTACGGAGAGCTGGGCACCCGTGGAAATAAAGAGATACGGCTAAAGGAAGCGGAAGCTGCCCGCGAGATACTCGGCGCATCGGTAAGGGTGAACCTGGGTTTCCGCGACGGTTTTTTCGTGAACGATGAAAAGCATCAGCTCGAGCTTATCCGCATCATCCGTCATTATAAGCCTGGGATCGTTATCTGCAATGCCATTCACGACCGTCATCCTGATCATGGAAAAGGTTCGTCGCTTGTTTCGGATTCCTGTTTCCTCGCAGGGCTGCGGAGAATAGAGACGGAATGGGCGGGAACGCAGCAGGAGGCCTGGCGGCCGAAAGCGGTGTATCACTACATCCAGTTCCGCGAAATAAAGCCCGATATACTTGTCGATATTTCCGATGTGATGGAAGTTAAAATGAATTCTGTCAAAGCGCACAGATCGCAGTTTTTCGATCCGGATTCCACAGAGCCGCAGACGCTCATCGCACAGCCGGAATTCCTTGAGAATATTTCAGGCCGCGCCGCTTATTACGGTCAGTATATCGGTGTGAAGTACGCCGAAGGATTTACCGTGGAGCGGTATATGGGCGTGAATGATCTTTTTCATTTGCTTTAACCGATCTTCTATGGCGGATTTTCAGAACAAGACCGTATGGATCACGGGCGCTTCTTCGGGCATAGGCGAGGCGTTGTGCCGGCGTTTTGACCGCGAAGGCGCGCGGCTCATCCTTTCGTCGCGCAACCGGCAGGAACTGGAACGTGTGCGCAGCTCGCTGTCCCGCCGCGATCATATTGTACTTCCGCTGGACCTCGGCGTGCAGGCGGAATTTCCCGATAAGGTGAAACAGGCGCTGGCCGGGGCGGACAGGATCGATATATTGATCAACAACGGCGGAGTAAGCCAGAGATCGCTCGCGCTGGAAACAAACATCGAAGTGGACAAGCGGCTTTTCGATATCAATTTTTTTGGGGCCGTGGGGCTTACGAAAGCATTGCTCCCGGCAATGATCGCACGGGGCGGCGGGCACATCGTGGTAGTGTCGAGCGTTACCGGGATGTACGGTACGCCTTATCGTTCGGGATATGCAGCTTCCAAGCATGCTCTGCACGGTTACTTCGATTCGCTGCGCGCCGAGCTGCACGATAAAAATGTTGCCGTCACCATTATTTGTCCCGGCTTTATCAGAACCAACATCACCATGAATGCGCTTACGGCCGACGGCACCCCGCTGAAAGCAATGGACAGGGGAACCTCCTCCGGAATGGATGCGGACGCCTTTGCAGAAAAAATGCTGAAGGCCATCGCGCGGGAAAAGCTGCAGGCGCACATCGGCGGACGAAAAGAGATCTTCGGGATATTCATGAAACGTTTTTTCCCCGGTATTTTTGCACGCATGATTACCCGGATCAACGTCCGGTAACAAACGATTAAAAACAGATCTTATACCTGAAAAGAAATGATCAAGACAATTATTCTTCTCATCATCACCCTTATTGTCGTACCGGTTTTTACCTTTTATTTTGATGAGCCGCTTACAGCCGAGCAGCACCGTATCCTGACGGGCTCGCTGTACATTTGTCTCGGCGTGGCTATGACCTGTTTCCTGCTCAGCGAGGCAACCCGCAATTACAGCCAGGTAGACAAGATATGGAGCGTGGTGCCTGTGGTGTATGCCTGGTATATTGCCTGCGCGGGCGGCATGGACGACAGGATGATCCTGATGGCTGTGCTCGTAACGATATGGGGAGCGCGGCTTACGTATAACTTTTCGCGCAGGGGAGGATATAGCTGGAAATTCTGGACCGGTGAAGAAGACTACCGCTGGGAAGTGCTGCGTAAAAAGCCGGAGCTGAATGGCAAAGTGCGCTGGTTCCTGTTCAACCTGTTCTTTATTTCGCTGTACCAGAACGGGCTGATATTGCTGTTCACATTGCCGATACTGGTGGCGCTGAAGGGAAGCGGAACTCCTTTGAACTGGCTGGATTACCTCGCTGCCGCGCTGTTCCTTTTCTTCGTGGTGGTAGAGACGGTTGCCGACCAGCAGCAATGGAACTACCAGAAAGAAAAGCACCGCAGGAAAAATGCCGGCGAGCCGCTGGAAGGCATCTACGCAAAAGGTTTCGCACATACCGGGCTGTGGAGGATCTTCCGCCATCCCAACTATATGGCCGAGCAGGCTGTATGGATCTGCTTTTATCTTTTCAGCGTGGCCGCTACCGGGCAATGGCTGAACTGGTCGATAGCCGGATGCCTGCTGTTGCTCATCCTGTTCCAGGGAAGCTCCGATTTCAGCGAAGCCATATCGTCCGAAAAATATCCGGCGTACAAAGAGTACCGGAAAAAAACGGGACGTTTCATCCCGAAATTCTGACGGCCTGCTTCCGATATTATACCGCTTACATCTTCTGTCCGCGGCGCGCCGGTGGTGAAGACAGTTTTTAGTATGTTTGCCATAATTTGTCAAACCAACTTACTATTGCCGTATGAAAATCATATCCGCTGTTTTTACTTTGTTCCTGCTGGGATCTGCTTCTGCTTCTGCGCAGGTTAAGTTCGGAAACCTTGCCGAAGCGAAAGAGCTTCTCAACAATAAGTCAAAGAGCGTTGCCCAGCCGGGAATGCGTTACGAGCAATCGTTCAGTTACGACGCCGGAAAGCCCGGACAGATCGTACTCACGACAACATCTGTGGATGCCAAAGGGAAAAGCGCTACGTGGCAGACCGGATTTTTTCTCGAACATATTTATCTGAACAAGATACTTCCCGTTTCCACTACCAAAGAGCTGAAGCTGGAGGTGTTCGCGATGAACGATCAGAGACTTTTCAGGGAAACACGCGATTCGAAATCATCTTACCGCAGCAGCTTCGATATTTATTTCGACGACATGCAGGCGGCCCGCGACGCGAAGGAAGCGCTGGTGTACATCATAAAGAATTCCGATTACCCGCGGTTGAATTTCAGCTCTCCTGCCGAAGCGTATTCATGGCTGGAAACAAGCCCCGATGTGACGTTCACTTCCAACGGCGAGACATACGTCAACAAGGTGGAAGTGGCGCGCGATCAGAATAACCGCATTAGCTGGGAAGTGGCGGTCACCGATGCCAAAGGCGCGCAGAAGCAGATGAAATACGACTTTTACGCTGCCGATTTCAATATCTATTCTTTCAAGATCACCGTGGCGGGAAATATGCTGGGCGTGGATTTCCTTACGGCGAACAATGCCAAAGCCGTAAAATATTTCGAGAACGGTATTCAAAAAAGCTTCGTCAACCGCTTCGTCATCTTCCTGGACGATCCGAGACTCGCGATGGACGTGATCAAAACACTCCGCTACCTGATCTCGGGAAAGATGGAGGAGGAAGACATCCAGAGAAAATAGCCTGCGCTTTACCAGTACCCGATCTCATGCAGCTCGATCTCGCATACGGTATGTTGCGCGTCGATGATGTTTTCGTTTCTTACGGAGACCGTTTCACCCTGGTCGTTATATTCATACTTCTGCACGATCTTTAGCGCGCCGTTTGCCGAAATACGGACCTCCTGCTGTTTCCCTCCGTCTCCGTAGCTATACTCATAAGTATAGTCTTCGCCGGATTCGTAGCCTTCCACGGTCTGCCGGATCTTCTTTCCATTTTCATATTCTATCGTGGTAACGCGGATAAGCCGGTCGTTATGGAAGCTTTTTATTTCTTCCGGCTGTCCCGCGTCGTTGTATCGTGTTTCGTTCCGCTCTGTAACGGAAAATCCGCCGCTGAACAGCTCGACTGAGTCTTCCGTATGATTGCCTTTTTCGTCCCTGCGCGTGATTATGCGTGAAGCCAGCTCTCCGTTGTCGCCGTAGACGTTTGCTGTTGTCGTTCTGTTTGCAGGATCGTACTCGTATTCTGTTCTTCCGTGCAGCTCGCCCTCGTTATCCTCTTCTTTTGTATGAAGCGCTTTTCCTTCGGAATTGTATTCGGTAACGGTATCGATGTAGTCTTCATCGTTGTACCATTCACGTTTGCGCGACAGAAGTCCCGATGAATACTGGAATTCTTTTTTCGTAAAGGTCTCTTCCTGGTGATCTTTTTCTTCCGATCGTACAAGAAGTCCGCCATCGTACGTGTAAGCTACTTCCCGCGCGGGCTCTCCATCGTTATAGAATACTTCTTTTGTCACCTTTTCTTCCGGAGAGTACGTGATCTCGCTCAGCAGCGTTTTTTCGACCATCTGTTCTCCGGCGTCCAGTACGATGTGAAAGCTCTTTTTGCTTTTGATCTTTTTCATGTTGTGTTCAGGTCATTTTTATACAGCCGGCAAATCTTCCGGTATGGTTCTTAAAATATCGTGCGGAGAAAAATTTTCCAGGATTATTATATGTGCAGATACCTGCCGTTTCAATGTTCGTTTCCGGTATTCCCTGCTGCAGCAGCCAGGTACGGTTGGCCTTCCACAGGTCCGCATGCGCTTTATCGCCGTGAAAGCGCGAAAGCAGCTCGCCAGCGTTCGTAAAGGCGATCCTGAACTGTTCTGCCACCTCGGGTCCGACTTCATAATTTTCTGCGCAGATGGAAGGGCCGATACCGGCCAGTATCGATTCGGGGCGGCATCCAAACTCATTTTTCATCAGCTCCACGGTGTTGCGCACAATACCGTTCACTGTTCCTTTCCATCCGGCATGAATGGCGGCGATAACGCGTTTTTCCGGGTCGTACAGCAATACGGTAACACAATCGGCGCTCATTACAGCCAGTGCCAGCCCGGTTTCGGCAGTGACCAGCGCGTCGGTATCGGGTATTGGCTCGTGGTAATTTCCCGAAGTGACGATCCTGATGTTGACCGAATGCGTCTGCTTCGGAAATACAAGCTTCTCCGGTGGCGCTTCCATTGCGGCAGCCAGCAGGTTGCGGTTGGCAGTTACATTTTGTTCCTCATCGCCTACCGTATAGCTGAGGTTGAGCCCGTTCAGCACGCCGGCAGAAGTTCCACCGCTGCGGGTAGTGATCCCATGCAGCAGTTGCTCTTCTGCCGCAAGATGACCGAACTGTAAAAGCTCTATACCGTTTTTGGTGATAAACCGCATCGCGTGTAAAAATACTATTTGTATATTTATCTGTATGAAAAACCTAATCCGTTAATGTATGAAAATTTCTACCTTATTTTTTGCAGGCCTTTTTCTTTTCATGAGCCAGTCGTTCGGCCAGACCACGCTCACATGGTGCGGGCATGAGAACGGCACCACGGTCGATACTTCCTGCTTCCGCCAGCCGCTGAAAGGGAACAAAGGCGGTGCGGATGTCGATGTGGTGAGCTTTAAGGTATCTTTCCACAGCCAGGGCACCGACTATACTTTTGAAAGCAAGACCAACCGTCTTTCCGCTGATATCATCGAGAAAATACTCGCCCTCCCCGAAGCGGAGATCAAATTGTACTTCAATGACATAAGAGGAATGGCTTCCACGGGCCTGAGCTACCATACGTTCAACGGCTCCTTTACGCTCACCAAACCGGTGGCGGAGAAGAAAGACGGCAAAACCAGCCGGAAGAATAAGTAACCACGCCATTCGATTACAATTCATTATACGGCTTCGCGATGAATGCCCGTTCCTTCTTATGATCCATAGCGACCGAACATTTCCGGTAAGATAATGGGCGGTCAATACGGATCTTGCAGAATAAAAGCAAAACAGTTACTTCAAAGTATATAGGGCGCTCCGCAGCGATTTGGATTTGTAACCGGAAATACTGATCTTGATCTACTGTAACCCTTTATATTCCAATTACAATGAAAAAACTCTTACTTGCATTGTCCGCTTTGGGATGTGTCATGCTCGGCCTTAATGCCCAGCGTGTGGACCCGCTGTACCAGGATGGTAAGATATGGTTCAAGATCTCGGACGATTACGCTCCGCTTTCCGCGGTGAGCGAAGATCCGGCAAACCTTCCGCTCAGCCATCTTCCGTTCCTGGAAACCATAGTAAAAGACCACCAGGTAACCGGGCTTTCGAAGCCTTTCTGGATAGCGAAAACATCGCCTGTGCTGCAGCGTACGTATCTCCTGCAGTTCGACGATGTGTACAGCGTGGACCTTATTGTAAAAAAATTAGGAAGGATACCATACATCGAGTACGCGGAAAAAGTTCCGCTGGACAAGACATGCCTCACACCGAACGATCCGAGCTATGGATCACAATGGGGGCTGAGCGTGATCGGCGCGCCCACGGCATGGAATTATTTTTCTTCCGGAAGTAATATTGTGATCGCTATCGTAGATGATGCGGTAGAGCGTACGCATCCCGATCTTTCGCCGAATCTCTGGACAAATACGGGAGAAACTCCGAACAACGGAGTGGACGACGACGGCAACGGATATATCGATGATGTGAACGGATGGGATGTCGGGAGCAATGATAACAACCCGAATCCTCCGAGCAGCAGCTACGATCACGGAACGCACGTGGCGGGAATTTCTTCCGCACGTTCCAACAACGGAGTTGGCGTGGCTTCCATCGGTTTCAGCTGTAAGCTGATGTGCGTGAAGGCAACCAATACGCCTACTGCCGTTACCAACGGCTACGATGGCATCGTGTATGCTGCGGCCAACGGCGCTGATATCATCAATATGTCGTGGGGCGGCCCCACTTTTACAAACACCGGCCAGAATGTGATCAACTACGCCTGGAACCAGGGCTGTATCCTGATCGCCGCGGCAGGGAACGATAACGTGAGCACACAGTTCTATCCTGCGGCATTTTCAAATGTGATCAGCGTAGCCGCTACCAGCAGCAACGATACAAAAGCTTCGTTCTCCAACTACGGTAACTGGATCGATATATCTGCTCCGGGAAATAATATTTACAGCACAACGGTAAGCGGCACCTACGGAAACAAGTCGGGAACCTCGATGGCTTCGCCCATGGTTTCGGGTCTCGTAGGCCTTATGTGGTCGCTTAACCCCGGTATGACGCGTACCGATCTTATCAACTGCCTGCTGACCACTGCAACGAACATCAACGCGGTGAACCCGTTGTACAACGGCCAGCTCGGTTCGGGAAGGATCAATGCTTCCGCTGCGATGCAATGCGTGTCGGCAACGCTGAATAATTCGCCTGTGGCTGATTTTGCAGCGAACTATACCACCGTTACCGCCGGCGGCCAGGTAAACTTTACCGATCTTTCCGTATATAATCCGACTTCGTGGACATGGTCGTTCCCCGGCGGAACACCGTCCAGCTACAACGGGCAGAACCCGCCGCCCATTACCTATAATGTAGCGGGCACGTACAATGTTATTCTTACCGTAAGCAATGCCAACGGCAGCGATACGGAAACAAAATCCAACTACATTACCGTAAGCGCAGCAGGCGGATGTTATCCCATCAACCTGCCGTTACCTTCCGGATGGACGCTTTCCAACTATTATACCGGCGGGCCTCCTGTGGGCGCCGACGGATGGATCAACGGGATGAACATATACCTCGACAAGCAGAAGGCCATGTACTTCGATGCTTCTGCGCAACCATACACGTACCTGACGCAAACCTACATCGCTTTCGGACTGGCTTATTCCGCAAATCCGAACAAGATAGTGCCCGTACGGATCTATGACGGAACAGGCGGAGTGGTAGGTACGCAGCTTGGATCTGCCAACCTCACGATGGGACAGATCATGAACGACGTTGACAACTCGGTATACACCGTGGTGGATTTCCCTACACCTGTTACACTTCCGGCTTCCAAGCGCTTTTTTGTAAGCGTTGATCTCAGCAATCTTCAGTGGACGGCGGGCGTAAAGGATACGATCTCGATCGTGAGCAACCAGAACGGGCAGACCACTCCCTCGCCGGTGTGGGAGCAGCAAAGCGATAATGTTTGGTACCAATACGGAACAGCTTTATCGTGGCCGCTCAATGTTTCTCTCATCATGCACCCGTTCCTCACCAACCAGCCGGTATCGGCCACTTTCACGCAGTCGGCCACAACGATCTGCAGCGGCGAGTCCATCGATTTCAACGCTGCCGGATCTACTTACCAGGATACGCTGCTATGGGTATTTCCCGGTGGTTCACCGTTCATCGTGTCCGAAGATCCTACGCCGTCGGTTGTTTTCAACAATCCGGGAACCTACGATGTGATCATGTATGTAATCGGCGGAGGATGTTCCGAGCTTGATTCCGCAGAAGTAACGATTACCGTAAATCCTACGCCTGTGGTATCGGTGAACGCGCCGCAGGATGAGATATGTCCCGGCGGAAGCGTGGTGCTTACGGCGTCCGGAGCGACAACATATCTCTGGAGCCCCGCGGCCAGCCTGTCGTCTCCGACCGGCGCGGTGGTAACGGCCACTCCGATCCAAACGACAACATATAATGTGCAGGGCACGACCGGCTCATGCGTGGGGAATACGACCATTGAGATCGAAGTGCTGCAAGATCCCGTAGCTGTGCTCGAGGCGGCAGATACCACCATCGATTGCGGAACGTCTGTACTGTTCGACGGATCGGCCAGCCTGCACGCCACTGATTTCAGCTGGACATTCGCCAGCGGTTCTCCGGCTACATCCAATGCTTCGGGCGAAATGGTAACTTATAATGTGGCGGGAACACATTCCGTGGTGATGGCCGTTTCAAACATCTGCGCATCCGACAGCGCCACGTTCTCGATCAACGTGCTCAATAATTGCGGAGTGGGAGTGGAAGAGAATGAGAACGGGAACATACATGCTTATTATACTCCGGGGTCCGGCCAGGTGGTCGTGAACTTCAGCGATCTGCCGTCTGCGGGAAAATATACAATGCAGCTGATCACCCCGCTCGGCCAGGTACTGCGCACACAGGCGCTGCAGGTATCGCCGGGAAGCTCCGTGTTTACCCTTCCTGTGGGAGAGCTGGCTGCCGGCGCTTATATCTTCAGGCTTGCCGGTCAGATGCAGCAGCATACTTTCCGGTTCATTAAAAACTGATCTGATCGGATCTGCGGTTTATTGAGCTCTCAACGGCCCGGCTCCGCGTAAGAGCTCAATAAGCCCCGGTATCCGCCATCTTTAAAAGCTTTTAAAAAATCTTACGGGAGCCCGGTCTCCCGTTATTTTTATAAACTTTAGCTGCTAAAATAACAGATATGAAAAATTCCGCCCTGATGCTAATTCCCGCCGTCTTTATGGTTTCCTGCGGCAAGAGATCGCCCCAAGGCGACCGGAAAACGCCGGATAATCCTGTAATTCCCGTGGAATACCCGCAAACAAGAAAAGATACTGCCGTAAAGGATGATTATTTCGGAACCGTGGTGGCTGATCCATACCGCTGGCTCGAGGACGACCGCAGCGAGGAAACGCACGCATGGGTGGAAGCCCGGAACAAGGTGACGTTCGGTTATCTTGAGAAAATCCCCTTCCGCCAGCAGATAAAAGAAAGGCTGACGGAAATATGGAACTATACAAGATATTCGCCTCCGTACAAGGACGGCGGATACTATTTCTTCTACAAGAACGACGGCCTGCAGAACCAGAGCGTGCTGTACTTCCAGAGAACGCTGGAAGAAGAGGCGGCCGTGCTGCTTGATCCCAACACATTCTCGGAAGACGGTACCACTTCCATCAGCGGCTTCAGCGTGTCGAAAGACGGGAAATATGCTGCATACAGCATTTCAGAAGGCGGGTCGGACTGGAATACCATTCGCGTGCTCTCCCTGCCCGATAAAAAAGAGCAGGCGGATGTAATAAGATGGGTGAAATTTTCAGGAATATCCTGGTACAGGGACGGGTTCTTCTACAGCCGTTTCCCCGAACCGAAAGGCAGCGAGCTTTCTTCGGCAAACGAATACCAGAAAGTATATTATCATAAGATCGGTACAACACAGGACAGGGATATCCTGATCTATGAGGACAGGAACAATCCGCTGCTCGGAAAGTATGCCGGCGTAACCGAAGACGAGCGCTGGCTCGTTCTTTCCATCACGCAGGGAACCTACGGGAATATGGTGCGGATAAAGGATCTGAGCAAAGGAATGAACGCGCCGTTCATAGATATTATCAGTGATTTTAATAATGAATCGGCCGTAGTGGACGACGACGGCGACGTTATTTACCTGCACACCAATATCGGGGCAGGAAAATACAGGCTCGTGCAGGTGGATACGAAAAATCCCGCGCGCGGGAACTGGAAGGACATTATTCCCGAATCGGAAAACGTGATGACAGGCGTGAGCAACATCGGCGGCAGGTGGGTGGCTTCTTACCTGAAGGATGCGAAATCGCAGGTGAAGGTATTCGATCATGACGGAAAGTTCCGGCACGAGGTGAAGCTGCCGGGAGATGGAACCGTGAGCGGTTTTTCCGGTAAAAAAGACGATCCGAAAGTGTTTTATTCCTTCACGTCGTTCGCGTATCCGCCCACTATTTTCGAATACGATGTGACCACGAATGTTTCGAAGGAATTCAAAAAGCCCGAAGTGAAGTTCAACCCGGATGATTACGTAGTGGAGCAGAAATTCTATCCTTCGAAAGACGGAACCAAGATACCGATGTTCATCGTGCACCGCAAAGGCCTGCAGATGGATGGAAATAATCCCACGCTCCTGTATGGCTACGGCGGCTTTGATATCAGTATTCTTCCGGCCTTCAGCGCTTCGAACATCGTGTTCCTGGAAAAGGGCGGCGTTTACGCGGTAGCAAACCTGCGCGGCGGAGGCGAGTACGGCGAAGACTGGCACAAGGCCGGTATGCTGCAAAATAAGCAGAATGTTTTCGACGATTTCATCGCGGCAGCGGAATACCTGATCCGCGAAAAATACACGAGCTCAGACAGGCTGGCGATCAGCGGAAGATCCAACGGCGGCTTGCTGGTAGGCGCATGCATGGTGCAGCGGCCCGACCTGTTCAAGGTAGCGCTGCCGGGAGTAGGCGTACTGGACATGCTTCGATATCACAAATTCACCATCGGCCACGCATGGGCAGTAGAATACGGCAGCAGCGAAGACTCCGCGCAATTCCGTAACCTGTACAAATATTCTCCCCTTCATAACCTGAAAGAAGGCACGGAATATCCCGCAACGCTTATTACTACCGCCGATCACGACGACAGGGTAGTGCCCGCGCATTCATTCAAATTTGCGGCGGCACTGCAGGAGAAGCACAAAGGAGATAACCCTGTGCTCATCCGGATCGATACCAAAGCGGGACACGGCGCCGGTAAATCCACTACGATGGCGATAGAGGAATCCGCGGATGTGTGGGCGTTCGTGATGTACAACCTGGGAATGAAGTACTGATCAAAAACCGGCCGGCACCAGTCCGGATGTGGAGTGATCGCTATGAAAAGACATCAATGCCGCTTACGAAAGAATGATGAAAGGCGACGTACGGTAGCGCTTTGTGATCGATATGCGGGCGCTCTGATGCTTCCCTTTCCAAAGTCGGGATATAGCTTTTTCGGGTTATCGTATTCGTGATACAGGTTTTTAGAATGGCTTCAGGAATTGCATCAGCTCTCCGGATGTGTTGAAGGTACGCATGGAACCGGAAATATGAGTGCGGTCCTTTTCGAATTCCATATAGATGATAAAGTGCGAATATTCATCGTTCTTATGCCGGGCGGAAGATACCACAACCGAAATTTCGATGGTTTTGTCCGGAAGCGCGTGTTCGAAGCAACGAACCGTGTCGGAGCCAAAGCCTATATTCTTTTCCGTAAATCCAACCTCTGAAAGATAGGAAAGCAGTGTGTTAAGAGGCATAAGTGGTTAAATATAGAAATAAAAAATTAGTTTCAAACCGTAAGCATTTTATTGGAAACGCCTGTTTCTCTGTGATTTTTTATTATCCTGAACCAAGTCACGATGAAAATCGTCCTTTGGTATCTTTTCGCAACATCCGGGTTTTTACGGATCATTTTACGGGATTTACCGGATGGCAGAGGCCGGTTTTTTTTAACCAAATTTGGTTTTCTATCCCCGTGCGTGAACCGGGCTGCGGCCGGGAAGATTCAGCAACCAAATTAAATCCACATATGAAAAACAGGTTACTTATTCTTGCTGCCGCTTTCCTCGGCATGGGAAGCGCGGCCACCGCCCAGTTCGGTAATTCATATTTTTCGGGCGCCACGCGGAACAACTCGGGCTTTGTGATCGAGCATTTCGTTCAGACGAGCGGCGCGCCCGGGTACATCACCGCCACCACCTGCTATCCGGCGCCGGGCAGCCCTACCAACGGCATACGGGTCATTGCGACCAATACCGCGGGAGGACTTGTATTCGACCGGAAATTTACCAGCTTTACCGACATTCACGTCATGGACATCTGCCGGGATGCCGCCACCAATACATATCTTGGAACGGGATATCTGTTCATCGGCGGAGCGTACCGCCCGTTCATCGTACGGATGACCGCCGCAGGAACGCTTGTCGCTGCGCGGTACTATATTCCGGCCGCTCCCTATAATACGTATCATTTCCAGGCGCTGAGCATCACTCCGTTCAATGGCAATCAGTTCGCCATCGTGGGATTCGGAACGCCGCTGCAGCCTACCCAGGCAAATGCTTCCGCGCAAACCAACCAGCAGATGTTCATCACGCTGGTAGATATTAACCTGAACCAGATCGCGACCACCGGCTTTAACCATGTGATCACCTTTAACAATAACATCCTTGATGTACCGATCCATGTTACCGACGTACCGGGCATCGGTCTGCACGTTACCGGAGCTATGCAGGCTAATATCCCGGGCCGTGCCGAAGGCGTGCTCAACGTGATGTTCGATTACGGAGGAAATATGATGTGGGAACAGTCGTTCATCGATCTGACCTCGGAAGACGTGGAGATCGGGCAATATTCGTATTACGACAGCTACTGGGGATTGCTCTATGTGCTCAGCTACAAATACAATTCACGTACCGTAGGAGTTTATGCTGTCGATCCCTCTACCGGTTGGATACTTTCCGGTTCGGACTATAGCGACCCGCTGGGCCAGCTGCATGATATCTATGGATTATCGATCACCAAGGATGACGTGAGCATGCCCGACGAGCTTTTCATCACCGGTTACGTAATATTCAGCTCGGGTTATCCGTGGTCTTCGACTTCGCGCCTGCCGGTATTCACAACCAAGATGAATATTATCGACCTGATCGTAGGAACATCGAATACAGTTAATTTCAATATGTATGATATTCCCAATGATCAGTACCGGTTCTTTAACTTTAGCAACCACATGCTGGCCAGCACGAACACGGTGATCCGCGTACCGACGAACCTCGGCTTCACCCCGCAGATGGCTATACTTGATCCCGCAAGCCAGGATATCATCATATCGTCACCCAGGATTTCGAATATGTTCGGCGGCTGGCATCCTACCATAACCCAACATACGGCATATTATAACGATGCGTGTTCGATGTATACTCAACCGATAAACTATGATTTCTGCATGCCGGGCTTAACTCCTCTGGCCAATTATTATCCATATTCGTTTTCGCCTATCACGCTGCCGTCACCGGTTACCATGCTGCCTTCCACGCCTTACGGCTGCGGCGCTATATTTACGCCGAACTCCGGAGAGGATGAAAATATGCTTGGCACCGATGTGGAAGAAAGCGTAAGCTACCGCATCTACCCGACGCTGGTAAGTGCGTCCGATCCTACGCTGTACCTGGAGCTGAGCGATGCGAAGGACAGTGAGATACAGATCAGCATTTACGATGCTTCCGGACGTCTGTTACACCAGCTGAACCGCAGCGTATTTGCCGGAGATACCAGGATAGAGATCCCCGCGGACAATCTTGCGCCCGGAATGAATGTAATTCGCATAAACGGACTGGATAAGCCGGTAACGCAAAAGATAATGCGCGCCGGACGCTAGTCATAACTTGTAATAAAGGATCTGCCCTGCCCCGAAACGGAGCGGGGCATTTTTTTTAGGTCATAATTTCATGAACCTGATCTTTTCAGTGCTGCCGGCCACGGAAAGATAATATATGCCCGGCGCGAGATCGTCGATGTCGATGGTATTGTTGCTCATTTTTCCTGACTTTACCATAATGCCGTAGCTGTTGTAAATAACAAAATTGTCGGAAAGCGTGAGATCGCTTACGGTGATCTGCGATACCGCCGGGTTGGGATAAAGCAGCGGCGAAGTTTGCTGCTGATCCGGCTGAACGGCAACAGGGCCGTACCATTTGTCGTTTCCGTCGAAATCCACCTGGCGCAGCTTATAGTAGTTTGTTATTGCACCCGGAGCATCGGTATCGTCGTACATATAATCAATGAGCGTATTGGAGTTTCCCGCGCCGGATACCCGCTCCACGGGAGTATAGCTGACAGCGTCGTCGGACCGGAGCAGCTCGAAATAATCGTTATTCAGCTCGGATGCGGTTGTCCAGGTAAGACGGATCATTTTGTTCACCCTTTCGCCATCGAAACTTACCAGCTCCACAGGGAGCGTGCTTTCGAGGTGGAGGCGAAGCTGTATGTGATCGATATTTATTTCGCGGTTCTGCACACGCGAAGAAAGCGCTACCCCAAAGTTGCCCGAGGTAACGTCCGCGAGCGTCAGCGTTGTGCCCCATGTATTGCCGACTCCGCCATACACCTGGTAAGCGTCCGTTTTTGCATACGAGGAAGGTAAAGCCTGGTTCGTGCCGGTCACCACTCCGCCTTTCACCAGCCGCACTTCCTGATCGAAATCCCGCGCACGCTGCACACAGATCATTGCAATGACCTGCCGGTTGGGAGTACCGCTGAACTGGTAGGTAGGCGCCACGCTTCCGCTGGTGCCGTCTGGTACAATAGCGTGCCCCGTCATCATGGTCATGGACGAGCCGCCGTAGCCGGGAATGGAAGTTCCGTTCTGATCGGTGCCTTCGATAAACGTTACGCCTGCCAGTCCGCTTGCGCCTCCGTTGTTGAACACGTAGGTTCCGGGCTGTCCGCATACCACGGAAGTAACGGCGCAGCTTCCCTGCACCATAGGCGCCGGATTGCCAAGCGCGAAAGGATTTATATTTCCTACCACCGTATCCGTACGGAAATCAAATATTGGCGCAAGCTGGTCCACGTTCTGGAACGATACGGCCGAAACTCTTTCCACGTATTCGTAGTCGTTTCCCGGGTTGGTGATGATTATCTGGTTGCCTGAAGCGGAAGAAATACCTGAGTCGTTGAGGAACCAGATCTCGTTCCTCGCCCAGAAAGTAGTGCCGCTGGCTGCATTCGAAAAAGCTACTTCGCAGGCCTGTATCATCGGAACTCCGCCATAGGTCACCGAAGTGACGTCGCGGCTGTCGTTGCCCGGCGCGGGTGGAATGATAGGAGGAGTGCCAGGTCCGTTCTCGAGGCCGATCACTACGATAAGCGCGCGGTTCATGATGGTGGGCGGATTAGCCGCCGTTACGGTGAAATTATATCCGGCTCCGCTTTTTGTAAGCGCCTGCCAGTTGTTGAGTATGGCTACATCCGGCTGAAAAGGAGAGCGGCTTTCGATCCGTGCGGATACACCGTTGAGGTTACAGGACGGGCAGGGCGCAGGTAATGTAAAGTTAAACCCGGTGACTTTCAGGTAATTGGTAATCCCCTGCTGGCCGGCCGTGGTATATGAGCGTATATCGTTGCTGGAAACAACGGCCGATGGGGTTGTCCACTGTAATGTACCAATGGTTGGATCATTGATGCAACCTGCCGCAGACGGATTATTATAACCTACAGTGATCTGTGAAAAGATTCCGGATACGGAAAATAACACTGCAGAAATGCAGAGAAGGAGCGCTTTGTTCATATTGCGTTGCTTGGAGGAGTACGCTAAATTACAAATAATTATCCAGATGCGCCGATGCAGCTTTACTTACATCCGTACGTAGTTTTGCATATAGCCCTGGTGAGGGAGAACTTTTGTCAGCAGAAATACTGCTTCATGATCCTTTCGAGCAAAGGGCCGGTAAGCGGCTTTTCCACGTATTCCACAACGTTGGGAAAAGTCATGGCCTTTTGCTTATCCTCCTCATATACCGAGGTCGACAACATTACGATGAGGCTTTTTGCCCTTGTATTATCCGATCTTTCACGGTATACATCGAGAAAATCCCAGCCGGAAAGCACAGGCATGTTTATATCCAGGAGGATGAGCTCCGGGATGGGATTCTGCGTGTCGGTAAGATAATCGAGCGCTTCCTGCACCATGGGCTTGAATACAAGATCGCACCGTATGCCGGCTTCCTGGAAGATCTCTTCCGTGAGAAAGTTGAAAGTATGGTCGTCATCGACGGCCAGTACAGTGGTTAATTTATTAGCGGTCATATTGCCTTTGGTTTTTAAGATAAACCCGGAAGGTAGTTCCCTCTCCCGGTATACTTTCAAAATCGATTTTTCCGTTCAGAGATTCAACCTGCGATTTGGTGATGAACAGCCCGATGCCTTTTCCTTCCACGCCGAGATAGAATCTTTTGAAAAGGCCGAATACCTGGTCGTGATGGCGGGGATCAATGCCGATGCCGTTGTCGCGGATGGACAGCCGGATGAAGCCTTCGTGAAGATCGCTCCAGATATGGACCACCGGGGGCCTGTCCGGCGAGCGGTATTTAATAGCATTGATGAGCAGGTTCTGAAGAATGCTTTTGATATGGCTGGGAAGATAAGTGATCACGGGCACCTTCGAAAAGTCGTGATGTATGGTCACCTGGCTCATTTCCACCTGTTCTTCGATGCTGCTGAGAATATCTTCGAGAATGGACGCGAACCGGATCTCGCTCATGGTCTGCTCGTGCGTTTTTTTATACGCTACGATGCCGATGAGATCGTGCAACGTTTCGTGAATGTTGTCGATATTTCCCCCGAGCTTTTCCACGATCGTACGGTTCTCGTCGGTAATGAATCCTTTTTTCCGGAAGATCTCCATCAGCGCTTTCAGGTTGATGATCGGCGCGCGCAGGTCGTGCGTGGCCACATAGGCGAATTGCTCAAGCTCCTTGTTGGAGCGTTCCAGGTCGCGGGTTCGTTCGCGCACGCGTCGCTCAAGCACATTCTGCGCACGCTTGAGCGCCTGCTCCTGCTGGTATTTTTCGATGAAGAATTCCACTTTGTTCAGCAGCACCTGCGGATCGAAGGGCTTGGTGATATAGCTGAAAGCTCCGCGTTCGTAGCCTCTGAAGATGTTGATGTGATCGGTGTAGATGGCCGAAATGAAGATGAACGGAAGCTTTGCAGTACGCTCGTCGGCGCGCAGCAGCTCTGCCAGCTCGTATCCGTCCATTCCCGGCATCTGGATGTCCAGCAGGGCGAGAGCAAAATCATGGTGCAGCGTAAGCTTCAGCGCTTCGTTCCCGCTGCCGGCCTTGAAGAGCTCCACATTCTTGTTCTTCAGCAGGCGCTCGAGTACGATCAGGTTGTCAGGCCGGTCGTCCACGATCAGGATCTTGGGCCGGTCAAGCTCTTCATGAACTGCGTTCTTTTCTGACTCAAGGCTTGAGTTCATAGGGTGGTTTTTTTGATCCATATTCGCATGAGCGACAATAGTCGCTCCACATCCACGGGTTTGGTGATATAATCGTTCGCTCCGGAATCGATACATCGCTGCCGGTCTTCCTTCATCGCTTTTGCGGTAAGCGCAATGATCGGAAGATCCTCGAATTGCTTCTGCCTGCGTATCTCCTGCATGCACTGGTATCCGTCCATTTCAGGCATCATGATATCCATCAGCACCAGGTCTGTATCAGGATTCTGATTTAATGCTTCGAGCGCAGTATTCCCGTTTTCGGCCTTGATAACATTCAGTCCTTTTTCCTTCAGTATTTTCGATAGCGCAAATACATTCCGCATGTCGTCGTCTACCAGCAGAATGGTCTTGTCGCGGAAGATCGTCTCTTTATCGTACAGGCCGGTGATCATGTCCTGCTTGTCTGGCGGCAGGTTCTTTACGGTCCTGTGCAGGAACAATGCGGTCTCGTCGAGCAGCCGTTCCTCGGATTTCACTCCTTTTACAATAATGGTCTCTGCGTACTCGCGCAGCTCATCGTTCTCTTTGCGCGAAAGCTGGCGGCCTGTGTACACGATTATCGGCGGTATCCGGATGCCTTCGGTTTCCAGCCGCTTGATCAGGTCGAAGCCGTTCATATCGGGCAACCCGATATCGAGCACCATACAATCTATCACCTGCTTTCTGAAGGTCTCGAATACTTCGGCAGCGCTTCCGGCTTCGTAACATTTTACATCGCCGTTGCCGATAAGCTTCACGATCGATCGCCTCAGCAGCTCGTTGTCTTCCACGATCAGGAGATTCTTCATTTTCCTGCTGATGAAATCTTCGATACGGCTGAAGGCTTCTTCCAGCTGCTCGCGGCTCACGGGCTTGGTAAGATATTCCACTGCGCCGGATTTGATAGGATCCAGTGTTTTTTCGTTCACCGAAACAATATGAACCGGAATGTGGCGGAGGTATGGGTTTCCTTTCAGCTCCTTGAGCACGCTGTGGCCATCCATTCCCGGCAGGTCTATATCCAGGAGAATGGCATGCGGCAGGAATTTTTCCGCGAGTATCAATCCGTCTTCTCCGGAGGAAGCAGCGAGATATTTGAAGCCTTTTTCGCGCGCCTGTCCCGCAAGTACACGAAGAAAATTTATATCGTCCTCCACGATCAGGATCACGCGGTCCTTGTCGCCGATCGTTTCGCGGTCGTCGGCAATGGAAGGAAAGTTGATGAAGTGATTTGAAGTTTCATTTTCCGGCCGTTCGTACAGCGGTTCCCTGCGTGGAATAACGCGGATCTGTTCCGGTGCGCCGTCGTTGCTGAGCGGAATGATAAGGGTGAACACAGATCCGGTTCCCGGCTGGCTGGTTACGGTGATCCTGCCGCCCATGAGCCGCGCAAGCTCGCGCGAAATGGAAAGTCCAAGGCCAGTGCCCCCGTATTTTCGGGCAGTTCCGCCTTCGGCCTGCTGGAATGCCTCGAAGATCACATCGAGCTTATCTTTTGCAATACCGATACCGCTGTCCTCCACCACGATCTCGAGCGCATCGCCCGTGTTGCGGCGGAAGATAACATCCACGGAACCGTGCTCGGTAAATTTGATCGCGTTCGATATCAGGTTGCGGAGGATCTGCTCCAGCCGTTGCCGGTCTGTCCTGATGCTGGCCGGCGCGCCTTCTTCCACTGTTACAGACAACCGGAGGTTCTTTTCGTCTGCAAGCCGCCGGAAGCTCATCAGCATCGCGTCTGCAATTTCCTGCAGCTCCGAATCGCTGAGGTTCAGATCCATTTTTCCCGCTTCTATTTTCGACAGGTCCAGTATCTCGTTGATCAGGTTGAGCAGATCGTGCCCGCTGCGGCTTATCACCTGCGCGCTTTCCACCTGGTCGGCGCTCAGGTTCTTTTCCCGGTTGGATGCAAGATCGTTCGAAAGGATCAGTAAGCTGTTGAGCGGTGTCCGGAGCTCATGGCTCATGTTGGCGAGAAATTCGCTCTTGTACTTGCTGCTGATCTCTATCTGCCGCGCCTTCAGCTCCAGGTCGAGGCGCGCTGTTTCGAGCGCACGGTTTTTCTGCTCTACGATCTGTGTCTGCTCTTCCAGCTCTTCGTTCACCACCTGTAGTTCTTCCTGCTGTTCCCTAAGCTTCATGGTCTGCTCTTCCAGCTCTTCATTGGTCTGCGTCAGCTCTTCGTGCTGTACCTGCAGCTCTTCGCTCTGGCGCTGCGTTTCCTCCAGCAGCTCGCGGATGCGGAACCGCGCCAGCGAGGAATTGAGCGTAATGCCTATGCTTTTCGTTACCGAGGAAATGAACTGCTGAGTGGTCTCATCGAACGGCGTGAATTTTCCCAGCTCGAGCACGCCAAGCGTATGATCGTCGAATATCAAGGGCACAATTATGATGTTCCGCACCGGCGCATCTACCATCGATGACGTAACGCGCAGATGATCTTCGTCCATATCCGACAGCATCATCATATTTTTTGTAGCGGCTACCTGTCCTACGAGTCCTTCGCCAAAAGCAAAAGTTTGTTTCAGGTCTGCTCCCGGTGTGAAAGAATACCGGCCTTTCAGCACAAGCTCGGATCCGCGCCCCGACGTTACGAACAGTGCGCCGGCGGAGGCTCCTGTGTATTCGGCCATAAAAGAAACGATGTCTGTGGCGAGCGAATCTGTTTCCCTGTCGCCGCGCATTAGATCGTCGAGCATGTTCTGGCCTCTGGAGAGCCAGTTATACCGTTCCATTTCTGCGGTCTTGGCCTGCAGCGAATCGCGCATCTTCGTCAGCGCATCTCCGAGCAATTCTGTTTCTTTCGAACCGCTGATATCCACTTCTGCGGCGTAGTTTCCTGCGGCGATCTCGTCGGCCACTTTTATGGCTCGTCCCACCGGCCGGGTAATGGACCGGGTGATGAATACCGCCAGCAGGATACCCATCAGCGTTCCTGTGGCAAGAAGGATCCATCCTACGATCTCCAGTATCGTTATCTGACTAATTGTTGCCTTGAAGCCCTGCTGCATCAGCTTTTCCTGCTCATCTGCCATTTTGCCGAGCAGATCTTTTATACGGAACGCCGTGGGTAAGGTACGGGCTTCCATAAATTGACTCATAACAACCGGGTCCTCTACTTTTTCAGCTTCGTCCTGGTACTGCTGCAGGGTGCCAAGCATATTGCCGAGCGAGATCACCTGCTGCTGGAAAGCCGGATCGTCAGCCGCTACGATAAGATTTTCGAGACGTGCCAGCGAAGGATTGATCTCATTTTCCCAGGCGGTCTTTCTTTCCGTACGGAATTTTTCATCTCTGAATATCGCCCAGCCCCGCAGCGCGGCGACGGAGTGATTTATACCATTCATCAGCTCCAGGCTCGATGTGGTGACCGGCACCTGCAGGTTGGTAACCTCGTCTGCCGACGCGCGTAATTTTCCTACCTGCCGGATGGTGACAATGATCGCGATTGCAAGAATAAGAATGATAAGCCCATAGCCGAGGCTGATCTTTCTGCCAAGTGTGTGGGCTCTAAAATGCATAAGGATTCTGTTTCACTATTAGGTTGGTTATTAATTAAAAAAATGCGAACGCGCTCGCGGATATATCCGATCAGCTTACGGGCTCTTTTGTTATATACTTCTTCTTATAAATGTACCGCAGCCCGCTCATCGTATCAAAACGGTTCCCGAGGTCTGTGAACCGGATGTCTTCCTTGCTTCCCAGGCAAAGCACACCTCCGTTCACCAGGCTCCTGCAAAAAAGGTTATGGACTTTTCTCTGCAGGTCCGGGTTAAAATAGATCAGCACATTCCGGCACACGATCATGTGCATCTCTGCAAAATCGCTGTCCATTGCCAGGTTATGATTCGCCCATACGATATTTTTCTTCAGCGACTGATCCATGATCGCCGAATCGTACCTTGCCAGGTAGTAGTTCGAAAAATCACCCTTCGCGCCCGACTGCCGGTAGCTCGCAGCGTACTTCTTCATGCTCTCCGCGGGAAATATGCCTTCCTTCGCCTGGTGCAGAGCACGCTGGTTAATGTCCGTGGCGTAGATCTGAACGCGGTCGTAAAGGCCTTCTTCGCGCAGCAGTATGGCCATGGAATATACTTCTTCGCCCGTAGCGCAGCCCGCATGCCATATACGGAGATGCGACCACGTAGCGAGCAGGGGGATCACATGTTGCCGCAGCGCGCTGTAGAAATCGGGATCGCGGAACATTTCCGTTACCGTAATGGAAAGATCCTGCAGCAGCATGCCTGCGAATTCTTCATCGTGCAGTACCTCATGCTGAAGCATCGATATACTTTTCAGGCCGGAAAGGTGCATCCGGTGAAGCAGCCTTCGCTTGATATGTTCTCCTGCATATTCACGAAAATCGTAGCCATACCGGCTGTAAACCGCTTCCAGCAAAAGATGTATTTCCAGGTCAGTTTTTTCCACGGTGAATCTCAAATATCGAGAATGGAACCGAGAAATGAAATACGTAATTTTACGTATTTTATATTTAAAACGATGTATATCAACTTGTTATATTGATAAAAAAAGTCATTTTACTGCATAATGATCCGTCCGGTTGCCTAAAAACGACGCTGCGCAAGCCATTCGGAGGGGCAGATATCGCGCTGAATATTTAAAAATCTTAAAACTTCCGCGACTTATTTGCTCTCACAAAACTATCGCGGCGCATTTGCGTAATCCCTTTTATGGGCTTATCAAAATACAAAGAGAAGCGAAGTTTTAACAAAACACCGGAGCCTGAAGGAAAAACAGTAAAGACCGGAAGCCAGCTTCGCTTCGTGATACAGAAGCACGATGCCTCACATCTTCATTACGATTTCCGGCTGGAGATGGAAGGTGTGCTCAAAAGCTGGGCTGTACCCAAAGGGCCTTCTACCGATCCTGCTGTAAAACGCCTCGCGATGATGGTGGAAGATCATCCTTACAACTACCGTACTTTCGAAGGTATTATTCCCGAAGGAAATTACGGCGCGGGAACCGTCATCGTATGGGATGAAGGAACCTACGAACCTGCGGAAGGTACAGGCAAAACAAAAAAGGAGATGGAGAAGAACCTGCTTCACCAGTTGTATTCCGGCAAGATAAAATTCATACTTCACGGCGAAAAGCTGAAGGGCATTTATACGCTGGTAAAGGCATCGGGCAGGGGAGAGAATGCCTGGCTGCTGATGAAGACGAAGGACGAGTACGCTTCGACGGCCGATATTACAAAAAAGGACAGGTCCGTGCAATCGGGCCTGCCGCTGGAAAAGGTGGCGGAAACGAGCACACGGATATGGAAGAGCAACCGCTCGCAGGATACCAAAACAACAACACGTAAATCTGCCCCGGCAAAAAGGAAAGCAGCTGCGGCAACTGTTGCGGAAGAAGAAGAAAGTGTGGTTCCCGAAGCGGCGGAAGATGTAACGCCATATCTTAAAAAAGGCCGGCGCGCAGCCATGCCTTCCGATATAAAGCCGATGCTTGCTTCGCTGGTAGATGAGCCTTTCGACGTGCCCGGATGGATATACGAGATCAAGTGGGACGGCTACCGGGCGCTGGGTTTCCTGAACAATGGCAAGGCTGAGATCATCTCGCGCAACAACCTGCCCTTCACAGAAAGGTTTATATCGATAACACAGGCGCTGAAAAACTGGAAAGTGAAAGCCGTGGTAGACGGAGAGATCGTAGCGGTGAACGAAGACGGAAGACCGGATTTCCAGGGACTTCAGAATTTCGCGAAGAGAGGCGCCAGGGCCAAACTGCAGTACTACGTTTTCGATCTGCTCTGGTACAACGGAAAAGATTATACGCAGCTTCCGCTCACAGAAAGAAAAGCTATTCTGAAAAGCATATGCCCGGCAGATGATCCGGTGATACGTTACAGCGACCATGTGGACAGCGACGGGATCGCTTTCTTCGAAGCTTCGCTCACGCAGGGGCTGGAAGGCGTCATGGCCAAAAAGGCCGACAGCGTTTACGCGATAGGCTACCGGACGAAAAGCTGGCTGAAGGTGAAGAACAATCACAGGATGGAAGCGATTATCTGCGGATTTACAAAACCGCGGCAGAGCCGGAAATATTTCGGTGCAGTAATACTGGGAAAATACGAAGGCGATACGCTGATCTACGTCGGCCACAGCGGATCGGGATTCAACGATAAAGGTCTGAAAGAAATGTACGAGCGCTTCAAGCCGCTGATCATCGACGAATGCCCGTTTGAGGCGAAGCCGAAGACAAACATGCCTGTGACGTGGTTAAAACCGCACTTCGTATGCGAAGTGAAATTTGCGGAATGGACGGAGGAAAATATTCTGCGGCAGCCTATTTTCCTGGGATTACGCGAAGATAAGACTGCAAAGGATGAAAAAAATACGGTAGTAGTGCACGCACCCGAAGAGAAAAAAGAAAGAAGACCGAAGGCTGCAAAAGCATCTGCTAAGACTACAGCGGGCGCGAAGGCCAAAAAGACACAGGCATCCGGAAAAGCGGTAACGAAAGAAAAATCCACCGTAAAAAAGACTTCCTCTAAAACAGCAAAAGAAAAAGCAGCTTCCGCAAAAAAAAAGAAGCGGGACGAAAAACTGGTTGACGGAAAGCAAAAAGACCAGCAGGTAGAAATTGACGGCCAGGAACTGAAGCTGACGAATATCAGCAAGCTGTATTTCCCGAAAGATAAGGTGACCAAAGGCGACGTGATCAATTATTACCATTCCGTTGCGCCATACATCCTGCCGTACATGCTCGACCGCCCGCAATCGCTGAACCGGCATCCCAACGGTATTGCTGCGCCGGGATTTTACCAGAAGAATGTGGAAGGAAAAGTCGCGGACTGGATCGGGACACATTACTACGACAGCGAATCGGCGGGAGATAAGCAGTTCCTTGTCTGCACAGGCGAGGCAAGCCTGCTGTACATGGCTTCGCTCGGCTGCATCGAAATGAACCCGTGGCACAGCCGTACTGCGTCTCCTGAAAATCCCGACTGGTGCGTGATCGACCTTGACCCGGATGCCAATCCATTTACGCAGGTGACGGAAACCGCGCAGGTGGTAAAGCAGGTGCTCGATTCCATCGGCGTTCCATCGTATCCTAAAACCTCCGGATCTACCGGGATCCACATTTATATTCCTCTCGGCGCGAAGTACACTTACGAGCAATCGAAGATACTGGCGGAGCTGGTGGCAACTATGGTGCACAACGAGCTGCCGGATTCCACGAGCCTGGAGCGGAGCCCGTCCAGGCGAAAAGGGAAGATCTATCTCGATTTTTTGCAGAACCGTACCATCCAGACCATTGCCGCGCCGTATTCGCTGCGACCCAGGTCCGGCGCCACGGTTTCGATGCCGGTGCGCTGGGAGGAAGTGAACAAAAGCCTGAAGATCTCCGACTTTACGATCCATAATGCGCTGGATCGCATTCAGCAGGAGGGCGATATCTTTAAGCCCGTGCTGGGAAAAGGGATTGACCTCGAAAAGACACTCGAAAATATCAACCGGCTGCTGTAGCCGGATTGCTTTTCAGCGGCAGAGGTCTTAGCTTTGCAGAAATCCTGACGACCGATGTACCGCTTGACCTTATATTCCTTGCTCACGCTCTGCGGCTTTATGCCTGCCTGTGCGCAGGACACCATTCTGCTTCCCGCTTCCGGCTCCGGCGGCATTGCTACTTCATGCCATGGCGTACTGATGGACGACGGAGGGATCCACAATTATTCCGACACATCGGATGGTTATATCATTCTCGCTCCGGGATGGTCGAACGCGGTAAGCCTGTACTTCGAAGAGTTCAGTTTCGAGCAGCAGTTTGATGTGCTGCGGATATACGACGGCGCGGGGATCGGCGCTCCGCTTATCGGTGAATATACAGGAACAGAGCTGCAGGGACAGACCGTTTCTGCATCAGGACCATTCATGACCATACGGCAGATCACAGATGATATTGCCACTTATCCCGGGTTCAGGGCTGTGTGGAGCTGCGCGCTGGGAACGGAGAATGAGCAGCTGCCGGAGATATCCGTATTTCCCAATCCGGTAAAAGACGTATTATATGTCACAGCAAAAAATGAAATGCTACCGGAGGCGGAAATATCGGATGCCAGCGGAAGAGTTATCATACATGCGGCATTACCGCTCCCTGCCGGGGAAATTTTGTTAACATCCTTGCCGCCCGGCCTATATTTTTTAACTTTGCGGGGCACCGGCAAACGACCTTTTTTTACCCGGATCATCAAACAATAACCTGCGACCTTGTTCAAGCGGATCATTATCCTTTTTCTTTTCCTGGCAATTGTTTTTTCTGCCCGCGCTTCCCATTTGATCGGAGGAAACTTCGGTTACGAGTACATGGGATTGCAGCCTAACGGCAAATACCGGTATAAGATACTTCTTACCACATTTGTAGACTGCTCGCCTGCGTCAGAGATCCCGTTTCCTGAGAACCCGCTGAAGATCGGCGTCTATGAACATGATCTTCTTTCGCCGCAAGCCGATAAGCCCAGGATCGATTCGCTCATCGTGAGCCTTGTTCATACCGAAATATACACTCCGGATCTTCCTCCGGGCTGCACCGTGGGCCAGAATACCTGTATCATCCGCGGAGATTACGAGGGCTACATCGATCTGTCCGCCAGTGTGAACGGTTATCATCTGTACTACGAAAGATGCTGCCGCAATGCTGCGATCGTGAATGTGCAGCCGAACCAGAGCGCGGCGTTCCAGGCATATATTCCGCCTACGTCCATCGTCAACAGCTCGCCCGTGTTCCTTTACGATCCCATTCCGTTCCTCTGTATCAACGATCCGACGGTGATCCTGAATGAAGCGGCCGATCCGGACGGAGACTCGCTTGTGTACAGCTTTTCCACGGCGTATACCGGTTTTGCGGATGTTACCATGACCTTGCCGCCATTACCTGCGCCCGTGCTTTCGTGGCCTGTTCCGGAAGTGGTGTTCATTCCGGGGTTTTCCGCATCGCTTCCTTTTGGCAGCGGCGGTTCAGCAACGATCGATCCTTCTACGGGAACAGCTGAATATACGATCCCCATTCCCGCCCCGCACCTGATCTGCGTGGAAGTACGGGAGTACCGGAACGGCCAGCTTATCGGCACCATACGCCGCGACCTGCAGTTGCTTGCGCTTCCATGTCCTTATAATCCCGAGCCGGAGCTCGTGGAGAACCTGCAGGTGATGTACGATGCGGAAGTGGGCGATACGCTCTGCTTTCCCATTACATTTGAAGATCCGAATGATGATAGTGTATTTATTACACTAAGCGGTGCGGTCTTCGATCCGTTACATGTTTCTCCGCCGGCGACATTTAACGTCACGGACACAGATTCCAACCGCATGAGTGGAAATTTCTGCTTGATACTTCCCTGCACGGGGGATACCGGAATATATACTTTCCTGGCCCGCGCGGATGATAACGGATGCCCCCCCAAAGCCGCCTGGCAGCCATATGAGATACGCGTGCACGGACCGGTAAAGCCCGAAATATCGGGAGCCGATACCGTTTGCGAAACAACCGATTCCGTTTTTTATTCTGTAAATGGTCCGCCGGGTTACCAATATACCTGGCAGGTGATAAATGGCTCGCTGGTACAGCAGAACGGCAGCGGCGCGGTAATATCATGGGGAAGCGGCACTGCGGGACAGGTCATCGTTTCTGCGCTGAACCACTCAGGGTGCTTCGCCGGAACGGATACGCTGGATGTAACCCTCATCCCCGTACCTGTGCTTACCGCGATGCCGGAAGATTCCGTGTGCGAGGGAGATACGCTGCAGCTCACAGCCGCAGGTGCCGGGAACTTTTACTGGTATCCGCCGCAATATCTTCTGGATCCGTTCTCTTCGTCGCCGTATACTGTTACAGATACTTCGCGATGGTATTACGTTGCAGGTCTTCCGCAGCATCTGTGCCCGCCGTCAGATTCCGTGTTTATTACCGTATGGCAGGCGCCGCAGCCATTCGCCACTCCTGATTCTTCCGTGTGCCGGAACGATACGCTTACGCTTTTTGCGCAGGGAGGCACGGATTATCTATGGTCGCCTGGCACAGGACTTTCAGACTCCGCGGCGGCATCGCCCTGGCTGATCGTAACGGCTGATGCGGAGTACGTAGTGTCGGTAACCGACAGCAACGGCTGCAGCAGCAACGATACGGTACGGATATACATGAACCAGCTTCCTGTTATATCGGTTGATAGCGTTTACCATCTTTGCCTGGGCGATACGATACAGATCATAGCATCGGGCGGCGTTAGCTATCAATGGTTCCCGCCGGATCATCTTTCGTCCGACAGTGTAGCGGATCCGTACGCTTTTCCTCCTTTCACACAGGTGTACCGCGTGGAAGTGGCGGACAGCAACGGCTGCCGTGCAGACACTGTTATTACCGCAGAAGTGCACCCGGCGCCGGTTGTGGATTTTACCGCCGAAGCAATTTCCGCGTCCTGCGAAGGATTCGTGTACCAGATGGATAACCTGAGCCCGGGCGCGATCTCGTATCTCTGGAATTTCGGCGACGGCTATACTTCGTTGCTGGAAGAGCCAACGCACGTGTACGCTTTCGGGCAGGAATACATCATTACGCTTACGGCTTCCAACGGTTACTGCGACGCTGTGGCCACCGATACGGTAAGCATTGACGAGCTGAAAGAGTTTATACAGTTCAATGAGCTTGACGTCTTTACGCCCGAAGGCGACGGCATCAACGATATTCTCGACTTTTCCCTGCCTTTTGAGTTCGCGTCCTGCACGAAGGTCTTTATTTACAACCGCTGGGGATCGCTTGTATTCGAAGCAGACGCGGACACATCCTGGGATGGGAAAGCGCCTTCAGGCGGGCCCGCTGCTGATGGAGTTTATTTCTGGATCATAGAAGTGAACGGCCTTCTATTCAAGGGAACGGTAAGCCTTCTGCGCTGATCCGGTTATCAAATCATACCCGCCGTTCGTCAATTCCCATATGAAAAAACATTGCACACTAATTATTATTGCCCCGGTTTTAACCTAAACGACTGTCGCACGGGCATAGTTCCGTGTACAGAAAAAACCGCAGGGGAACGGATAGCGATCGGAAATCCGGTCGCTTTTTATAGAGCCTCAGTAAAAATCCGCCAGCTTTTCGAGACCCTTGGGTTTTAGGATCACGATCTTCCTTCCCTGCGTCATTACTATCTTTTCATCTTTGAAGTAGCGGAGCGTGCGCACCAGTGTTTCCACGGTGGTGCCTGCGTAGTTCGCAAGATCGTCGCGCGAAAGGTCGATCACGGCCGGCGCGCTTTCCTTGCTTTCTTTCTTGTATTTTTCACTGAGGATCAGCAGGGAAAGCGCTACGCGTTCCCTTACCGGCTGCTGCCCGAATACCGTAAGCTTATTGATCCACACGGTGAACTCATGGCTCAGATGCGTAAGCAGGCGGCGCGAAAGAATGGGCGAGCGGTCCAGCACCTGCAGGAAATATTTTTTGCCAATGAACGTGATGCTGCAATCTTCCAGTGTGGCGGCAGATACGGGATGCGGCTCTTCACAAAGAATGGGCCGGTATCCCATGGCTTCATCCTTTCGGTATATGTATACGATCTGCTCTTTGCCCTCCTTATTGGTCCGGTATATTTTCACTTTGCCCTTCCGGAGAAAGTAAATACCTTTTGAAAGCGTCCCTTCGCGAAAGACCAGCTTTCCTTTTTTCTCTTCCATACGTATCATATTTGCCTTGAGGAGGTGAAACTCTTCCGGTGGCAGGCCATCCAGGATCGGGCTGGTGGCGAAATGATACTTATCGATGGAAAATGACATGGCTGCAATATATTACCAGTCGTAAATATAACCGAGGGAAGTTGCCTAAAAATTGATAAATATCAATGTTTTTACAAATCACAACCGATACTTTCGCAAATTGTTAAGCACAGGGTTGTGAAGGAAATGTACACGGGACAAACCTGTTGTACTACCCTTGAATTGCTCTGTGATAAAAGGGAATATTATGAGCTACGAACGATTTAGTGGATATATAGATGCGTGCATACGAGCGGTAGGCGAGTGTGAGCGTTGTATCATCGCCAGCCTGGAAGAAGACAATGTAAAAAAAATGGCGCGCTGCATTCAGCTGAACCGCTATTGTGTGGATATCTGCCGTACGGTCATTACGTTTATTACCAGGGGAGATCATTTCGGAGAATACTTTGTAATGCGCCTTTGCGCCTTGTGTGCCGAGATATGCGACGCCTGCGCGGACGAGTGTGAAAAGCATAATATGGAATATTGCACACGTTGCGCCACCGCATGCCGTGAATGCGCCAGAGAATGCCGCCGGATGCGGTATTCACCAACACTCTGATCCGTTACCTGATTTTTTTCCGCAGAGTTACAGACGCTTGCCTGAAGATTGATGCAGATCAATGTTTACGGGCAATGCAGGGAGTACCTTGTGAAAATAACGGAGCAAATCATGGAAAAGAAGATAAAAAAGATAATGGCAGCTCCCGGGGAAACGGGATGCCTGCCGGGACATAATTGTATTGAAGCGATCCAGGCGAAGCGCGGGCACCCGTCGGTAGTGGGCGTGAGATCGGGAAGAGGCATGAGGATGCCGGGGAAAGGTGTGTAGGGGAGGATGGAAGTTGAAAAAAGATAGAAGCTGGAAGTTGGAAGATTCACTGCAGGCAGAGGTGCTGTTCAGGCAGTTGTGAGCTTTTTACAGAGTGGAAGAGATCAGAATTTATTATTACTACCGTTAGATAAATAAATGTACCACCAGTTGGCGCGTTGATTCCCAATTGCCTATTTTTGCCTGATAATAAAATATTTAGCTTCCTGAATTATGAAAAAGATCGCGATTTTACTTACGGTACTGTCCGGTATTATGCAATTATCTGCGCAGAGCTACACGTATAAGAACGGGATACTAAGCATCGATGGCGCCGAAACTGCCAAAATCGTTCCTACGAAAGAGTTCATCGGTCTCGCCAATACCTTCGAAGTTTTCAATATGGAAGATGAAAAGGTCATCGTTGCCGTATATGGTGGCGAGTACGAGCAGGATCCCAATAATACACTGGAATTTTATTACAAGCTTGAATTTCTCCAGTCCGGGCAAAGAGGCATTTTCACGCTTTCGAAGCTGGGCACTGAAAAATCGCTGGCGAAGCTGATCGGCACCAGCGGGATCTTTGTAGACGGGAAAATAGACGATGAAATGGTGGACGACCTGATCGCTTCCAAAGGGAAGAACCCTAAAAAAGAGATCATCTATACTCTTGTGAAGCGAAATACAGGCTGGCCCATCGATATAAAAAAGAGCGGGATTATCGAGCAGGATGGCGTAGTGATCGGCAGCTTCAGAGATGTAAGCCTGCGGAGCACCGGGGTGGATACATATGAATTTTATCTGCCGTCGGAAGTGCATGTTGCAACGGTGAGCTTCAGGAACGGGAACAATGCGCAGCAGTGCGATGTAAGAACCATGAAAGATAAGATGAAGCATGTGGCGCCGATCCCGAGCAATGATACTGTTCTGGGCGTAATGCTTGCAGCCGACAGGAACGAAATTGCGCTGGAACGCATCGTGAAATGGCTGGTGGAGAAAGGATATTTATAATTACCGTACGGATTTGTCAATAAAGATCCCGCTCCATAAAAAAGCGGGATCTTTTTGTTTTACAGGATAAAGCCCGGAAGAAATTGTCGATGAACGATTGAGGTTCTTCAAAAATATTATACATTATTGCGCTTAATTTGGTCGGCCAGCTTATGATCTTAAGAATTAATCTCGGCGAAGAAACATCTGATATAGTCAATGTTCAGGATCAGACTCGTGTGTATTCCATCAAAAGGCTGAGGAGATCCGATAACATTTCGCTTTTTGTGGTTGCGCTGGATCATTCCGGCAAGGTAACGGACCGGCAGGAGGTAAGCGAGGCCGGGAAATTTATTTTCTTCAATGTATTGCCCGTTAAGCTAAGGCTCGAAATGTCGGTCAGCGAAAATGGATTACCGCGGTATGGCAGGGGCGCCGATGTCGATTTGTTTGTAGAGATAGAAGCACGGGGGGAGTAAGGTGTAAACTCCGTTTGGATAATGTTCGCCAAGGGGTAAAAAAGATAATTTTCATTTGTTGAAACATGGATTTCGGGTAACTTGTGACCCTGTTCAATTTTAAAAAACTATTTTAAATCTTACTTTGATCTGGCAACAGATGCCCGTGTGTTTCCGAACTGGCAGAGTTACATTGTAGAAAAAGTGCATGGAGATCAGGATGTTGAGGTGTTGTTCAAAACCGGGATGAAAGAGTGTTTCCCGACTTTGACCTGGGGGTTTTCACCGAAAAATTTGAAAGTCTGAGATTGTCAAAAAACTAAAGTGTTGCCCGTTTATAAAAGAAAGTTTGCTTTCAACTTCATTCAAACGAGGTTTGGGAGAACCATGATTTGTAGATGGTTTGAGAATGGACGGTATTGTTGTAGAGCATAAGCATGGTAAAACTTAGCTTTAGGAGCTGATCAGCCATTCGATGTATTTTCTGCTCTTCTTTCTTTTGATCTCTAATTCTTTACGCATTGCTTCTGACCTTGTGTCATATGTTTTCCGGTATTTTAATATCCAATCATCAGTATGTTTTGTGGATTTACTTCCTGAATTTGTATGACGGAACAGGCGGTCGTCGACGTTCGACGTATGGCCTACGTAGTACTTATCGGCAGTTTTGGAATAAAGGATATAAACAAAATATGGCATAAAAGATCAACTGTACGGTGCATTCTGGCAATTGGTTATTACGAAGGTAACGTCCAGAGAAAATATAACCTATGCGCTTTCTGCTTGATCATAAAATTTATGTGATTAGTCCCGAAACAATCCGTTATCGCGTACCTTCTGGGTAGAGAATGACGGATAACCTTCCCGCAACCTTGAAAAAAATATTTGGACAGCGTCCATCGAAAGCCATTCCAAAGATTGTATGAAGAAATGAAAAACCCGTCTTCGTCTTTTTGCAAAGGACTACGGGCGGGCGAAGGGAGAAATACCGGAGTCGAACCGGTGACCTTCCCGACCTGCGTCGGGACGCACTAACCGGCTGAGCTGATTCTCTGAAAATAAAAAACCCACTTGTATTAAGTGGGTTATTGTGGAGAATACCGGAGTCGAACCGGTGACCTCTTGCATGCCATGCAAGCGCTCTAGCCAGCTGAGCTAATTCCCCATTTAAGAACGAATTTCAATTATCATTTCGAAGAATTATCCCGGTGACCTTCCCGACCAATGTCGGGACGCTCTAGCCAGCTGAGCTAATTCCCCATTTAAGAACGAATTTCAATTATCATTTCGAAGAATTATCCCGGTGACCTTCCCGACCAATGTCGGGACGCTCCAGCCAGCTGAGCTAATTCCCCATTAATAAGAACGAATTTTCAATTATCATTCGAAGAATTATCCCGGCGACCTTCCCGACCAATGTCGGGACGCTCTAGCCAGCTGAGCTAATTCCCCTAGAATACGAAGAACGTTCGTCTGATCTATTTTTCAACACCCGGAATGGTATTCCTTTTTGTGAAAAGTGTGGCGAAGGTAAGTATTTTTTATAATATTTACACTCTAAATCTTTTTTATGGAAATAGAAGTTTCCTCCCTGGCAGATGCACTGGCGGAGAACCTGAAGGACCGTTTTGAAGGCGGTATCGAGATCCTCAACATCAGAGGCATCGGCGGCGGATCGATCAATACGGCTATGCTGATAAAGACCAGCCGGGGCGATTTTTTTGCGAAGTACAATGACAGCAGCCGCTACAAAGGCATGTTCGTAGCCGAGGCCCGCAACCTCGGACTGCTGGCCGCTGCCCGCGCGCTGTACACGCCCACGGTACTCTGCACCTTCACACTCGAAGGCAAGGAGTTCCTCGTGCTGGAATATATCGAATCGGGTACGCCTCATTACGACTTCTGGCGCGACTTCGGCGGCGGTCTCGCACGCATGCACAAGCAGTCCGCGCCTCAATACGGCCTTGAGTACGATAATTTTATCGGCTCCCTGCCGCAGCTGAACTCGCAAAAGGATAACTGGGTGGATTTCTTCATCGCCAACCGCCTGGACCCGATGCTGAGGATGGCAGTAGATGCGGGAAAGGCCGATGCCGACCTGGTGAAAAAGTTCGAATCGCTGTACTCGAAGCTTCCTGATATTTTCCCTGAAGAAAAGCCGGCCCTGCTGCACGGCGACCTGTGGAATGGTAACTGCATGGCCGATCTGAACGGCGAGCCGGTGATCTACGATCCGGCGGTGTACTACGGGCACCGTGAAATGGACCTGGCGATGTCGCGTCTCTTCGGGGGGTTTGAAACCGAATTCTACGAGGCATACCACGAGGAGTATCCTCTCGAGAAGCACTGGGAGCAGCGTATTTCCATCTGCAATCTTTACCCGCTGCTGGTTCACGTGAACCTGTTTGTCGGATCGTATATCCAGTCGGTGAAGAATATCGTATGCCGGTATTAAGCACTAAGTAAAAACAGCAATGAAACTTGTATCGCTGCACGAATGCGGCAGGGGGCGCAACGGCATCCTTTGTCCGCCGGAGCTTCAGCGCAGGCAGACTTTAACTGCAGCTATGCTCAAATAGCGCAGCTGCGCTAATAACATACCGGCACTCCGGTGGCAAAGATACAGTGGAGCACCCGTCCGTCCGCCCGAAAGATCCGCATCAGAAATGAAAAACTTCGCGCAATACCTGCTGCGACCGGATATTGCCCATACCGGGCAAATGATACTGGAAATAACGGATCAGATCGGAGAGCAATTCCGCCCGTACCTCGCCGGGAGCGGAAACCGGGGCATTTTCCATCAGCGTGTGAAGCAATGCGCCCGCTTCACCGGAAAGATGGAATGACGGATCGGGACGCAGCGGCGCGGCGATGTACCTGCCTTCGGAAATCGAAAACACGGTGTGCCGCGCATCGCGGTTGTTCATCGGCGCGATACCAAACTCGCGCGACAGCTCCAGCAGGAACATGATGGGGAAGACGGCTCCGGGTGTGGTTTCCAGCGCCAGCGACGAAATTTTCTCTTTCAGGAACTCAAACAGCGAATTATTGATATAACCGTCGGAAAGCGTTTTGTACAGCACTTCGGAAATGAACAATGCAACGGAACTTTTGATCACATCGGCCTGGATGTGCTGGCTGAAAGCCTGCACGCGGATCTCTTTCAGTATCTGCAGGCTTTTGTTCTCCTGCCGGTACATGTCGATATCGAGAACGGAGAGCGGAAGAAAATACGCGGGCCGCATGCCGGAACGCTTGCCGTGCATGCCTTTTACCATGAAGGATGTGGTGCCGTAATCGCGTGTGAAGATCTTTGCGATGACGCTGTTGTCGGTATATTTTAATGTATGAAGTACGATGCCTTCCGTGCGGGCCAGCATGCCTAGTTGATGAAAAGGATCTTGGTGATCACTGTTTCGGAAGCATCCTCGTTGACGCAGAATACAAGATATACTCCCGTTTGCGGGCGCTTGCCGTCGAAGCGCTTTCCATCCCATACGGCCTGTCCGCCGAGAGAAGTGGTTTCGTACACAAGGTTACCGGCTATGTCGGTGATCTTCACCAGCGCATCGTTTGCCATTCCCTTGATAACGATCGGGCCTTCGTATTCGGGCTTTACGGGATTGGGGAACGCGTACACTTCGCCGAACGAATTGTTGCCGACCGTGGCGTCGCTGCGGAAAGAGATGATGCCTTTTTCGGTGCCGAAATATACTTCGCCGCTTTGGTTATCGATGGCGATACACTTTACGTTGTTGGAAAGGAGCGGGCTGTTCTCCGCGGTAAACGAGCGCAGGATCTCGCGGCCGTCGTCGGAAACCAGGCGCACGCCGCTGCCTTCGGTGGCGATCCACTTGCGGTTGGCGCCATCCACCTCGATATCGTTGATCACCGTCTCGTTCAGCAAAAGCTCGTTGTTGCCATCTTCGGCCTTGATCACGATCTTCTGCCCGTTCACGGCATTGGATGTGGGAAATATCTGGCTGGAGGAGAATGTGCGGATGCCGTTTTCTGTTCCCACCCATATCTCGCCGTTCAGGTCTTTCACTATGGCGCGGACATACGTGTTGGGCAGGTCGCCGTAATTATAGCTGTCGCGGAGCCAGCGCCTGCTATTCGTCTGGGGATCGAGAATGGCAATGCCGCGTCCGGGAGCGGCCATCCATATATACCCGAAATCGTCGATCGTTATTTTTCCTGCCAGGTATGTTCCGGTAAGGCCTGCCGAATCAAAGTTATAGGAGACCCAGATGCCCTGGGAATTACGTCTTTTCAGCGGAGTGGGCGAATAGGCGTTGCTCACCCACCAGTTTCCGTCCTCGTCGATAGCAACTCCGCCCAGCCTGTACGGAGCGCCATTGGGAGCGGGATCGAAAGGAGCGCCGGTAAGCTGGGTGGCGATGTTGTAATTGCTGACCTCATAGAAACCTGTGCCCCACGAGCCGGCAATGTAATGGCCCGGAGTAACGGGATCGGCGGCCACGGTATGGATATCCATGTGCGGAAAGCTGAAGCCGAAATCGGGGATGGGCACGCCTTTCCAGTCGTTATTGAGGCGGTAGAACATACCGTCGACGCGGAATACATTGTTCCACTGCTGTGTAACTGCGCCGGACGCTACAAAGATGTTTCCGTCTGTGATGAGCATATCGTACGTATGTTCGGAAAACGGGCCGTCCAGGGTATAGAACCCGCATTCACCGTTCTTCCATCCGAAAAATCCGCCGTAGCCGGAAGCTATCCAGTATTCGCCGTTGGAGCCGGGCACGGCGTCCTTTGTTTTGTCAAAGCAACCGGAAATGTCCTGTATGATGGTCTCTGAAGAATTGAGCACGCGCAGCGACGCAGGATGCAGAACGGTGAGCTTGCCATAGCCCGCGTTGAGATGATGAATGGTCGTATTGGAAATGCTTACCCGCTGCACGGCCACACCGTCGTAGCTGTATAACGTATCGCTGTTGTCGAGGTTTTGGGTGATCTTGTCGGAGTAATTGAAATACAACTTGTTGAAGGCGGTTACCATTGTATTGTATGCACCGCCGGAAATTCCGGTGAGCGGCGTCCAGTTGGAAAGGTTTTTTACGTTCTGGTTCAGCCCGACGGAATAAACACCATCGGAAGTGCCGAAATAATAACGGCTGTTGAAAATGGCTGCGTCATAACATTTCTTTCCCAGGAAAGCGATGTCGTCGCTGAATTTGACGTCGGTCTTTACTACTTCGTTGCGCACATCGATGATGACAATGCCGAACGCGCAAGAGAGAATGGCGCTGTCGCCGGCCATTGTTACGGCATGGATGGTCTTTTCGCCGGTGATGGGATAATCTCTTATCTGCGACATGTTGACGATCTCGTCGCCTTTCAGCAGGTCGATGTTGGCATCGTCGTATACGATAAACACGGTCTGCGTTTTCTGGTTGTATTCAAGAACGGTAACGCCAACGCCCGAAAACCCGTCCACTTTGGAGTATTTCCGCATGTCGCCGGTGGTCTTGTTGTAGGAGTACAATCCGCTGCGGGTGCCGCAATAGACGAGGTTTCCCGCTTCCACCACCGTGTTGCCGTACATATAGGGAAGATGTGTCCTCCACTCGCCGACGGCCATATCCTGCGCCTGCAGGCTGTATGCGCCTGTCAGCGTGAAACATAAGAATAGTAAGTAACGCATGCGGGAAATCATTCTTTAATCCGGTATTCTAAACGATAAAAGTAAAAATTATTGTCCGAACGACCGAAAACCCCGGCTGATGTTATTTCCTTTCTTTCAGGTCGTAACCGTATAAAATGGGATTCCCCTTCTCGGACCAGATCCTCATGTCATCGATGTAAAAGCTTTCATGCCCGGGATTCCACAGGTACACTTTGATCCTGTCGGTGGCGGGGCGGAACCCGTCCATGTCCATCCGCTGCGAAAGATACAGCGGGTTCCAGCCGGGCTTAGCGGCCTGCTGATCATATTGACGCGAAGTCCAGAATATATTTTTGCCGTCGCGCTCAACGGTCAGCACCAGCTGCGGGTTGCAGAGGCTATCGGCGCAGCGGACGTAAGCTCTCACGTGAAGCACGTTGTACTTATCAGGCGCCAGATCTGCAGCTCCGGTCTCAAAGGAAGGTCCGAACTCATCATCGCTGCCGACCAGGAGACTGTACCTGCCCGAAAAGGAAACGCTGCTGTCGGAGAACGCTGTTGTCGCGTTCCAGGGATCCATCTCTTGTTCAAAGCCGTTAAAATAACGTTGCAGCGTATCGGCAGGAGCAGGCGGGCCGGGAAGCCTTGTAAACAGGTAGCTGCCGGCGTTCAGGTAATGCTTTTCTTCCATCCGGCGCGGATAAAATTCGGCGATGATCTCGGGAATTTCCGGCGGGCAGAACTGGTTGGTCCACCCGAACGATAAATAACCCGAGCTTATATTCTGCACATACCTGCGGAAGGGAATGAGCTGCGCGGGTATCTTACGGTAATACCGGTTGACGGCGGAAGAGTTTTCCCGCAGGTAATATCGCAGGTAAAAAGGATTGTTGATGAGGGCGGTGCCGTGCAGATCGCTGCCGTATTCCGCTTTCCAGCGCTCCAGGTCGCCGGCGAGCTGTTTGTATTCCCCGAAATGGTACCGGCGGTAATAATCGCGGCCCGGGGGAGTGGCGGTATGAAGCACGCAGAAAAGAGAAAATATAGTAAGCAGCAGGTACGACCGGCGAAGCGGAAGCCTTTCGGTGAACGAAAAAATAAAGAGCAGCAGAAAGGGCCAGCCGAAGATGAGCACGGAAAACTGCAGCACGGGATTTACATGCCGCGAGTAATAAAAGCCGGTGGCCAGCGGAACCAGGAACCAGGTCAGCGAAAGGATGCGGAGCCGTGTAAAGTCGTTTGTTACCGTTTGCCGTACCAGGAGCGAAATACACAGTATTGCCGCTGCAATGGCCCAGATCACAGCGGAATAATTGAAAATGTAAAGCAGGTAATCCACCGGAAAATCGTATCCCGGCCTGCCGAGCCATCCGCCTACGCCGCCAATGCTCACCTGGTACCGGGTAAGCGGCAGATGCGGCAGAAAAAGTATCAGCGACGATGCTGCAACCGCTATATAATATTTCCACTGTGCGCCGCGGATGAAGAAGAAACCGGAAATTCCGATCAGCAAAGCCTGGAAGAAGCTGAAATAATGCGTATAAAAGCAGAGAGCGGCTGCCAGCGCTGCCTGGACGGGCACATGCCACCGGTACGGCGGAGGTTGCAATACGATCCTGCTCCAGCTCCACGCCATCCACAGCGTGAAGCATAAGCCGAAAGCATAAGGGCGCGCAAGCTGGCTGTAAAGGATCGGATATTCGAGAAATGCCATGCATGCGGCGGCAAATAGTCCTGGCGTTGCGCCAAACCATTTTTTGCCTGTAAGATATACCAGCAGAATGCTGCAGCAACCCGCGAGAATAAAAGGAAGGCGGATGAAGAACGGAGTGGCGGGAGCGATCTTCAGCCAGAGGAACAGGAATGTCTGTACAAAGGCAGGATGCCCGTCGGGGCGGACGCCTTCTCTCCACAGCGTGCCCAGATCGTCAAACTGCAGGCGGTACAGGGCGCTCAGCTCATCGTTGCTCAGCGACATGCTGCCGGCATTCCACAGCCGCAGAATAAGCCCGGCCAGGATGATAGCTGCAATGGGAAAATATTTTCGGATAAGCTGCATCGGTCATCTCAAAGATGACAAGAGTTTGGTGATTTGGAAACTCCGGCAACAAAAAAGGGAAAGACGAGCTTTCCCTTACATTATCTTTTCCGTCTAGCGGATCAGGTTCACGTGTCCGCGGTAGGTCTGGTCGATGCCTTCGAGGGTCAGCAGATCGATACGGTACGTGTACACTCCGAGCGGATACAATTTGCCGGCGGTATGATCATAACCGTTCCAGCCGGTGTCTGCATCGGCTGTGCTGAATATTTCATTTCCCCAACGGTCGAAAATATGCATTCGCATTTTCTTAAAACCATTTCCATGTACGGTGAAGAATTCGTTGATCCCGTCGGCATTGGGCGTAAAGCTGTTCGGAATGAACACGAACGCATTCACGATGATGGGCAGCACGATGGTAACGGAATCCGGGCAGCCCTGGTCGTTCGCCACAATAAGTGTTACGGGATAGTCTCCCGGATCGTAATAGATATAGGAAGGGCTTTCGTCCGTAGAAGTTCCGCCGTCGCCGAAGCTCCAGCTGTCCGAAACAATATTTCCGGTGGAGAGATTGGTAAAGATGACTTCTCCGTCAACCGGCGTAAATGCATAGTTGAATGCCGCATGTACCGGGCTCACTTCCACCAGTACAGTTTCTGATGCAGAAATACCGCAGGCATCCGTGGCAGTTACATCAAAGGAAGTAGTAACGGCCGGCTCCACGCTGATGTTCTGCGAGGTGCTGCCGGTGCTCCATTCGTAGGTGATCGCACCGTTGCCGCCGACGGCATTGGCCATAAGCTGCACGATCTCGCCCGGGCATATGAGTGTGTCGTTGCTGGCTGTTATGAATAACGGACTCGCATTCTCAACCGAAAGCGCTACGGAATCGACAGCGGTCGATGTATTGCAGGCATCGGTAACAGTTACATAGAATGTTGTGTTCCCGCCGCTGGTCACTGTAATGGAGCTCGAAGTTGCCCCGTTATCCCATACATAGCTCAGCGGAGCTACGCCGCCTCCCGCCACTGCATTGAATGTAACTCCATCACCCAGGTCTTCGCAGGTGGTCACCACATCGTTACCCGCATCTACGGTTACAGGCGGAGCTTCGCTGATATAAAGCGTGATAGATTCTGTCGATACGATACCGCAGGAATTGGTCGTGGTCACGGTAAGGATGATGCTTTCGCCGGCATCGGGAATTCCATCGAGCAGCGCCATGATCGGAATGGCCACCGAATCAACGCCGGCAGCGAACGAAACAGTTCCGCTCATTGCAGGGTAATCGGTTCCCTGCGTAGCGGTTCCCGACAGGGCATAATTCACGGTTTGCGCAGATGAGTTGTTGCCGATGCGTTTTACTCCGATCACTGCTCCGCTGCAGCCTTCGATAAGCGTTGTATCGTTTCCGCCGAACTGGACGGACGATGAAAGCTGCAGGCCGCCGTTGCTGCTGAAGCTCCCGGCTTCGAGGAACACTCCCGAATCATAAATATCATCCGAAGCATCCGCGATCGCGATCTTGATATGGTAGGTCTCGCCGCAGACCACACCGGCCTTTGCGGTCAGGATGGCGGTCATTCCGTCGTACACGATATCCATCGAGCCGTTGACGTTATCCACGTAGAAGCTGCAGTTGGTGCAGGGACCAGCGGATGCTCCCGCGGAGTACCCGTTGTTTACGGTAAAGATACTTACCGGGGTTCCGTTGGGAAGAAGCGCGATATTGGTTTGGGCGAGGGGAGTGGTAACTCCTGTAAGATAAAATGCGAAAACATCGTTCACGCCACCGCCGCCGCCGCTGTTCACGAAGTCGTTGTATTCTTCGGATCCGAAACGGTAGCGGAAGAAAACGCTGTCGGACTGGGGAACAAAATCAAATTCGAGCACCGAAGCGTCGTTGGTGGTCTGGAACGGATCGCCGGTGATCTGCTGGAGCATGGCGTCGAGATCCGGATCGCCGCTGGCGGTCATGAACGACTGGGAAACGCTCTGGAAATTGCTGCTGGGGCCTGCAGGACCGTCCTCTCCGCCGCCGAAGCCGTTCGGATCGTTCTGAAGGATGGAGCCGGTGGTCATGTAAATACCCGAGGTAAAGCCTAATCCGCTCGGCGCGGTGGCATCAAACTTACCGATACCGTTCGCATAGCCTGTATATGTGATATTCGAAGCGGTTATACCTCCGCCCATCAGTACATTCTGCACAAGCTGCGATGGAGTAAGGCTGCCGCTGGTAGTAATGCTCTGGGCGGAAGCAATAGATATAATAGAAATGCAGCCGGCTGCAAAAGCGTAAAAATTCCTGTTCATAATAAGGGTTTAAAAAGCGTACAAATGTACGCTACCTGCCGTAGATGACAAATTCGTGCCAAAGGCTGCATTGTACAGAACTTTTTTGTTAAATGTTAACTTTGCTTCTAAAATCAAGGGATGATCTACGAGTTCAACGGCTACCGGCCTGTTATTCATGAAACTGCATTCGTCCACCCACAGGCTGCGGTAACGGGGAACGTGGTGATCGGGAAGGATGTTTATATAGGGCCTGGGGCGGCTATACGCGGAGACTGGGGAGCCATCGTGATAGAGGACGGTTGCAATGTGCAGGAAAATTGCACTATTCATATGTTTCCGGGGGTGACGGTATACCTTCGGAGAGGCGCTCATATCGGGCACGGCGCCATTGTGCACGGCGCGGAGATCGGGGAGAATTCGCTGGTGGGCATGAATGCCGTGCTGATGGATAACGTATCGGTAGGCGCGGAATGTATCATCGGCGCGCTTGCCTTTGTACCGGCCGGAATGATAATACCCGCGCGAAAAGTGGTGGTCGGGAACCCTGCGAAGATCGTTAAGGATGTTTCCGACGAAATGATCCGCTGGAAAACAGAAGGAACCGCATTGTACCAGAAGCTGCCCGCAGAATGCTTTGCAACGCTAAAGGAATGCGAGCCTCTGCGCGAAGTTCCGGCAGACCGCCAGGTGCAGCAGGGAAACTACGGAACCTGGGACCAACGCAAACCGCAGCAATAATGACCGGTCCATTGTCCAGCGTCCAGTATCCAGCATCCAGCGTCCATCATTGGCATAAACTTTGAAAACCCATACTAAACTACAAACCATGAAACCGAAACTGTTACTCCTGATCTGCGCTGTATTTGTCCTGGCCCGGCTTGATGCACAGAACTGCACGATCGCTATGTCCAACACATTTTTCCAGCAGAAGCTGAACCAGATCAGTGCTGCGTACGATGCCGATTCACGTTACAACCAGGCGCGTCTGCTTGCACAGAACAATTGCATGAGCAGCTGGCAGGTAAAGCAGGTGGCAATGGCTTTGTACGACGACCAGGATAAGCTGGAATTCTGTAAGCTGGCGTATACCAAGGTTACCGATCCGGCGAACTTTTACGACGTATATGATGCCTTCGCGTATTTTTCGACAGCCTTCCGCCTGCATGATTTCGTGTTCTCTTCAGGTACCACCGTTCACCCGGTAGTTACGCCGCCCGGAAACGAGCTCGGTTTCCCTGTTCTGCCGTACCCCGATTACAACCAGTACCTGGGAGCAACAGGATGTCCTCTCCCGGTTTCCGAAGATATGTTCATCAGCTATGCCCGCGAGATGAAGAACGGCCGTATCAATGACCAGGCAAAACTTGACTACGCAAGAAATATCGTAAACAGCCAATGTCTTTCCACTTCGCAGATCATGAAGCTGGCTACATTCATTACTATGGAAAATATGCGACTCGACCTGCTGAAGGCGGGCATTCCGAGAGTATATGACCGCGGAAATTATTCGAATGCCCAGCATGTGCTCACCGTCCAGAACTTCCGGAATGATTTTCTGAATGCGCTTTTCGGCCAGCCGAATAAAACCAACGACGGCGCACAGAATACTCCGCCGCCCTGCACCGTAAGCCAGCCGGAGTTCGACGATATCAAGAAGTCAGTGAGCAGCACCAGCTTTGCCAGCAGCAAGGTTACCATCGCCAAGCAGGCAGTGCAGGCCAAAAAATGCTTTACCGTAAAGCAGATAAAGGAGCTGCTGCAACTGTTCTCGTTCGATGATAATAAGCTCGACATGGCGAAGTTCTGCTACGATTACTGCATCGACAAGTCAAACTATTACCAGGTGAACGATGTATTCGCTTTCTCTTCCAGCAAGGATGATCTGAGCAATTTCGTGCGCACAAGACAGTAGCAGAAATAAAAAATGAGAAGATCCCGGCCGCTGAAAAGTATCCGGGATTTTTTTTATCAGTACATTGGCTTACGCACGACGCGGAATGTCTTATGGATTTTGAAGGAAGCCGAGCTTACGGTGAACAGGTACGTGGCGCCGGCCAGCCCGCTGATATCGGTGGTATGCAGGTACTGCTCCTGCTCCACGTTGATCTGCGAACTCTGCAGAATGCGGCCTTCCAGATCATGTATCGTCAGCACATATTTTCCCTGCGGCAGCCCGTTGAAATTGATATTTACGATCCCTTCGGTAGGTACGGGGTATGCTGTGATCTCCCCGTTTACGGGCTCGTCCGGGATGCCGGTAAGACTGATCTCCGGCTGGTGAAAGCCTTGCGTAAGCGTATGGCCGGGGGCGCTGAAGGTTTGCACGACCGGTTCGCCGAGCGTCCAGCTCAGTGAATGGCCCGGCGGAGCGCTGCTGTGATTTCCGGATGATCCGGTCACTTCGTTGGAAAGGCTTTGCGCCGCAGCGGTTGCAAAGGGAGCGCAGATGAGGATAACAAAAAGGGTTCTTTTCATAGTAGCAGGGATATGACCAAAAATAGTAAAAAAACAATATCCTGCGATGAAAGGATTCTATGCCAGGAGCTTTGCCATGCTTTCGCGGATGGCCATGGCTTCTTCTCCTGCTTTCCGGTCGAAATCCTCGCCGCTTCCGGCGTAGATGATACCGCGCGAAGAATTTACCAGCAGACCGCAGTCGCTGTTGAGCCCGTACCGCGCCACTTCTTCCAGCGATCCGCCCTGTGCGCCTACGCCGGGCACCAGCAGGAAGTGATCGGGAACGATCTTACGGATATCCGCAAGCATTTCAGGCCGGGTAGCGCCGGCCACGAACATCATATTTTCCGCGCTGCCCCACGATGAAGCTTTTTTCAGCACGATGCGGTAAAGCTCCTCGCCCTGCGCATTCTTCTCGAGTTCAAAATCGGGCGCGCTTTCGTTGGAGGTAAGCCCCAGCACGATCGCAAATGTATTTTCGTATTTCAGAAACGGCGAAACGGAATCACGGCCCATATACGGAGCGAGCGTAACGGCGTTCACCTTCATCCTTTCGTAAAAAGCCCGCGCGTACTGGTCGCAGGTATTGCCGATGTCGCCGCGTTTTGCGTCGGCGATGCGGAAGTGGGTATTGCCGATATAGTGAAATGTTTTTTCCATGGAGGCCCAGCCCGCCGGCCCCAGCGCTTCGTAGAATGCCGTGTTCAGCTTATAGGCGACGCAGTGCTCACGGGTGGCGTCGATGATCCTGCGGTTGAACTCGAATACCGGATCGTCGGATGTGCGCAGAAAAGCAGGGATCTTTGTGATGTCTGTATCCAGTCCCACGCAGAGGAAGGATCTTTTTTCGCGTATCTGCCGTACAAGCTCGTTTCGTGTCAAGGTTCTGTTTTTTTAATAATCATGAATCATTACATGGCGCCTTCTTTCAGCTTTTCCGCATTCTCCGCTACCTGCAGCGCTTCGATGATGTGGCCGATCTCGCCGTTCATAATAGCAGGAAGATTGTACCACGATTCGCCGATGCGGTGATCGGTGACGCGGCTTTGCGGATAGTTGTAGGTGCGGATCTTCGCGGAGCGGTCTCCTGTCGATACCATCGTCTTCCGCCTGGATGCAACGTCGCCTACGCGCTTGTTGTATTCCAGCTCGTAGACCTTGCTGCGAAGCATCTGCATTGCCCGTTCGCGGTTGGCAAGCTGTGAACGTTCCACCTGGCAGACCACCACTATGCCCGTGGGCTTGTGCGTGAGCTGCACTTTGGTTTCCACCTTGTTCACGTTCTGTCCGCCGGCACCCCCTGAACGCGATGTCTGCATTTCAATATCGCCGGGGTTCAGCTCCACGTCAAATTCTTCGGCTTCGGGCAATACCACTACGGTAGCGGCGGAAGTATGCACCCGGCCCTGTGTTTCGGTATCGGGCACGCGCTGTACGCGGTGCACTCCTGATTCGTATTTCAGGATGCCGTAAACATCTTCGCCCTCTATCTCCATGATGATCTCTTTGTAACCCCCGGCCGTGCCTTCGGTGAAATCCACGGTAGTGATCTTCCATCCGCGGTTCTCGCAATAGCGCGTGTACATGCGCCAGAGATCGCCCGCAAAGATGCTGGCTTCGTCTCCGCCCGTGCCGGCCCGGATCTCCATGATAGCATTGCGGTTGTCTTCGGGATCTTTTGGTATCATCAGTATCCTGATCTCCTGCTCCAATACATCTTTTCTCGGTACCAGCTCATCGAGCTCGGCCTTGGCCATGGAGCGGAACTCTTCGTCCTTCTCGTTCTCCAGCACCTTTTTGGCGGAGTCGATATTCGAAATGATATTGCGGTATTCCATGTATGCCTCTACGATGGGCGCGAGGTCCTTATATTCTTTGTTCAGCTTTACATAACGCTTTACATCGCTGATCACTCCGGGATCGGTGATCATCTCGCCAACATCTTCCCAGCGTTTTTTGATCAGTTCAAGTTTATCCAGCATAATTTTTTCTTCAATATTCAAATGTTCCGAGCGTGGAGCGGATCGTCAGGTGCTCGCCTTCGGCCGCCTCGCAACGCCCGATGATCTGCGCATCGATGCCGAACGAACGGCTGAGCGCGATCACTTCTTCTGCAGTTTTTTCGTCGGTGTATATTTCCATCCGGTGTCCCATGTTGAACACTTTGTACATCTCCCCGGCGTCTGTGCCCGACTGTTCGCGGATGACGCGGAACAGCGGAGGAACAGGGAAAAGATTGTCTTTCACCACGCGGATGTTCTTTATAAATTTCATCACTTTGGTCTGTGCGCCGCCGGTGCAGTGTATCATCCCGCTGATGCGGTCGCGGAACTGATCTGTCAGCGGTTTCAGTACCGGGAGGTACGTACGGGTAGGAGAAAGCACCAGCTTACCGTAGGGAATTCCTGTTTCCGGCTCCTTGGCGGTAAGCTTTAACTGCCCGGTGTATACGAGCTCGCGCGGCACCAGGTGGTCGTAGCTTTCGGGATAACGTTCGGCATACTCGTGGCTGAATACATCGTGGCGGGCGGATGTGAGGCCGTTGCTTCCCATCCCACCGTTGTATTCACTCTCGTACGAAGCCTGTCCGTATGATGCCAGGCCGACGATCACATTGCCGGGCCGGATATTTATGTCGATCACGTTTTTGCGCGGGAACCTTGCGAACGCGGTAAAGCCCACATCGGCGGTTTTCACGATATCGCCTACATCAGCCGTTTCTCCACCCGCGAGGATGATGTTCACCCCGTGCTGCCTCATATTCCCTATGAACTCGGATGTGCCGTCTATAATGGCTTTCACCACTTCGCCGGGAACCAGGTTCTTATTCCTGCCGATGGTGGATGAAAGGATAATATCGTCGGTGATGCCGGAGCAGGCCATATCGTCCAGGTTCATTACGATCGCATCCTGTACGATGCCTTTCCAAACGGACAGATCGCCCGTCTCGCGCCAGTAAATGTATGCGAGCGAGGTTTTGGTCCCGGCCGTATCCGCGTGCATCACATTGCAATATTCCGGGTCATTGCCGGCAATATCGGGTAGTATTTTGCAGAAGGCATTAGGAAACAGGCCTTTATCAAGGCCTTTGATGGCGTTGTGCACATCGGTCTTGTCGGCCGATACGCCCCGCTGTTCGTATTTGGAAACTGGCTTCATGGTCTGGCAAAAATAAAACAAAAAGAGCACCCCGGCTCATCGAACCGGGGTGCTCTTCAAAATTATCATCGGCGCTAATTACTGCCGTCGTCGGTATCTTCTTTCTGAACCGGCGGCTTGTAATCGTCGCTTACCTTTTTCACGGTTACACGGCGGTTGAGACGGTGAGCATCTTCGAACACCTTATCACCCTGTTCCTTCTTCAGAGCATTGATGCGCTCTTCTGTCATGATCTCGTCTTTTTTGAACAGGAAACCGGTCTCGGCGCCTTTCATATCGCTCACCAGCTTACGCGGCTCGCCTTCACCATATCCTTTGGCTACCAAGCGCTTGGTGTCGATACCTTCGCGTACAAGGAAGGCCACTACGCTATCCGCGCGGCACTGGGAAAGCTTAAGGTTGTAAGAATCGCTACCGCGGGCATCGGTGTGGGCTCCAAGCTCAGCCACCAGCGTCGGGTTATCTTTCATGATGGTTACAATGGTCGCCAGCGTATCGTTGTATTCTTTGAACCAAACGCACTGGTCGAACACGAACTGGATCTCGAATTCCAGGTTGATCTTTTGCGTTTTCAGGAAGAAGTCGCGGACGATCGTGGTATCGCGGCAGGTCTTCAGCGGATCCAGGCCCATGGTTGTGGCATGGCTCACGTCGTTGTAGTAATCCTGCTTGCTGGCGGTCATATCGTAAGCGATCCCAAACGGGATCTCTTCTTTGTAATAACCTGTGGCATCGGTAGTGGTCTTAAATACGTTTCCGGCAGCGTCTTTCAGCTCTACTGTAGCTCCGGCGATTATTTCGCGGGTGTCTTTGTCGCGAACGGTACCGCTCAGCAGGATGGTTGCTTTCGGAATGCTGAACAGGTAGATATCGTCGTATCCGCGGGTGCCTTTCCTGTTGGAGGTAAGGTAACCGGCTTCTTTACCGGTTTCGAACACGATAGCGAAATCGTCGCCTTCGGAGTTGATCGGGTAACGCATGTTCTCAGGCTTTTCCCACTGGATCTTGCTGCCTTCTTTCGGACGGGACTGGTAGATGTCCAGTCCTCCCATTCCTTCCGGGCGGTTGGATGCAAAATACAGGCTGCCGTCTCCCTTGATGAACGGATACATTTCCTCGAAGAAAGTATTGATGTCCTTACCAAGGCTCTTGGGATCGGCGAAGTCTTTTTTCTTTTTGTCGTAAGCCGCGATGTACAGGTCCATTCCACCTTCTCCGCCTTCCATGTTGGAAGCGAACACGAGGTACTTACCGTCGTTGGTAAGAGCGGGGTGGCCGGTTACGAACGTGTCGGGAGCAAGATATTCGAGCTTTTCAGGCTCGTTCCACTTGTCCGGGCCCTGGCGGCGGGCTTTCCATATCTGGCAGCCTGAGCCGTTCTTCTTATCGCCGAAGCAACGGGTGAAATACAGGGTGGTGAACTTTTTGTCCATGATACCCGATCCTTCGCTGTATACTGTGCTTACGATGGGCAGGCCGGTCGGGTCGGACCATTTTGTTCCTTTTTTATCCCTGTTGGTCACATAAAGATCTTCGAGCGGGAAACCCCAGATAGGGTTATCGTCCTTACCCATTGATTTAGGACGGTTAGAGCTGAATATCAGCTGAGTACCTTTTTTATTGCTGATAATGGGAGAGAAGTCCCATTCTTTGGTGTTGATCGATTTGAAGTTTTCCAGCTGGTAGCAGGTAGGATCGTTCATCCATTTGATAGCGGTTTCGCAGGCCAGCGACTGGGTTTTTCCTTTCGGATCGGTCGGATTCCTTTCCACATACTTATCGAACTGGATCTTTGCCTCCTCGTAACGCCCGAAATTTTTCAGCAGCAATCCGTAATCGTAATAGAAGGTAGGATCATCCACTTCAACTTTGATCTTTTTGAAAGCGGACTCTGCTTTCTTCAGATCGTTAAGCTTCAGGTAAGCTTTGCCGATCTGATATTGCACACAGGCTTTTTCCTGCTTGTCTTTAACTTTGCTGTATGCTTTGGAGTACAATTCAATTGCAGCATCGAAAGAGTTTGTATTATAAGCAAAGTCGGCTTTTGCAGTTTCTTTAATGTTACACTGTGCATGGACATGGCCACCCATCAAGGCGCCAAAAACAAAAATGGGTAGTAAGTGTTTGAATCGCATATTTGTTGGTTAAGTCTCCGATTTTGGTACTAAAATAACATAAATTTACGACCGGCTCACTGTACCGGTGAATCACAAAGATAGTTTTTTTGAGTAATAACAGAAATCACGGCGAAATTTTATAGGTGGCCCATAAAAATCCGAAGAACAGCAACTGTATCCAAAATAAGCCTTTGGCTACCTGATTGTTGAATTTCTGTATATCCATACGGTAGAAAACAGCCAGCAGAAAAAAAGCGATACCAAACCAGGCAAAATAGTTTTGAAGCGGAATAGTATCGTCCTTCCATTGCCAGAAATCGAACCGGATCGCGCTGGGCTCGAGCAGAAGATCGTATACTACCATCAGCGCCGCGGCCATCAGTGCTTTCCATATCCAATGAATAGCGAAGCCGTTCATCACCGTACCCGCGCAATATACCAGCATGAACCAGTTGAGCCCGATCAGCAACGGCACGCCCGCCAGCTTTACGCCCAGGGTGCCCTCATAATAGTATTCGCCAAAAATATACCCGGTGGTAATGCCCGCCAGCTCCACGAGAAAACCGGTATGAGAGGCCAGCAGCACAAACAGCCAGAACTTCGGGGAATGCCCCTCGTGGAAGACAAGCACCACCAGCACGGACAGCAGGATATTGAACGGTACCAGCAGCCTGAAATAAGGTTCGGAGAACGGAAAGCTCAGTCCCAGCAATCCCACCAGGTAAATGACGGAAAGATGTAGGAGCACTTTACCGGCAGGCAGGTTCCGTACCTGCGCTGCGGCCGCGATCCCGGTGCCTGCGGAAAGCTTCTTCATTCAGTCCAAAATAAGGAATTTCTTCCTTTTTTATGTGCGATCCGCGAAAATTTAGGCTCACATATAACCGAGGTGCGTATGCTTGAAATCGTCATTATACTTGAGACCGAACCCGAAAATGCGGTCGAAGGAAGCATGGCTGAACAATATGAGGCCCGCCAAAATGAGCGGATGCGAGGAGAGGAACCATCCGGCGGCGGCCAGACAAAGCGCGATACCTTTATGATGAAAAATATTGTACAGGAAAGCCCCGGTTCGCTTATCCAGCAGGTATCCCGCCATTCCCACATCCGGAAGGAAAAAAATGAACGGGTAAAGCCACACGGGCAGACCGGTATGCAGAAACGTAATACCGTAGGCGGAAGCCAGGAACATAACAAGCTCTTCGAGGCGCAGAATGGTTTTCATTGTTCTTTATTTAGATCATAAAGCTCCGCATCTGCCGCGCAAAAGCGCTTGATAAAAATCAAGAAATGAAGCGGGAGTAAATTTCAGGAAAGCTTTTTCCGGAGACGGCTCAGCGTTTCGGGCGTCATGCCCAGCATAGAGGCGATATATTGCAGCGGCACTTGGTTGAAAAGATCGGGCTGCTGCGCGAAAAGCCGGCGGAAGCGCTCTTCGGCCGTCATGTGCAGGTGGCTGAACACGCGGTCTTCGAGCAGGGTGAAACAGCGTGCGATAAGAAGCTTGTCCAGTTCGGGCCACGATGGAACCACTTTCCCGAGATCGTTGTAAGTGTCCCTGCCGATGCAGTACAGCTCGCAATCCGTCAGCGCCTGTATGTTCCACCGGGCGGGCGTTCCGAATATAAAGCCTGAAAGCTCCGTGATAAAATATCCCCGGGTCCCGATCCATTGGGTCACTTCCTTATCGTCGGTCTGTACATATACGCGCACGATGCCCGACTGCACAAATCCAAGCTCGCGGCACTGCCTGCCGGCTTTTACAAAGTAATCGCCCTTGCCGAGGAACTGCGGCCGGAAATGAGCGGCGATCTTCCGTACATCTTCGCCTGTAGCGCTGTAGTATGAGTGAATATATGTTTCGAGTTCCGTCACGGTCAATCCTCTTCGTCCATAAGCTGCTTCCGCGCTTCGGCCAGCCGCAGCCGGTCTTTTTCCGAAAGTTCGGGATAGCTGAATTTAAGCCGGCCGATCTGGCTGTAAATAATGGCGGCAATGGCAAGACGGGTGAACCATTTATCGTCTGCGGGAATAATGAACCACGGCGCATAATCTGTGGAAGTACTGCTGATAGCGTCTTCGTACGCTTTCTGGTACTGGTCCCAGAACTGCCGTTCGCCTACATCGGATGCGGCGAATTTCCAGTTCTTCTTCGGATCGTCGATCCGGTCGAGGAACCGTTTTTTCTGCTCTTTTTTCGAAACGTGAAGGAAGAATTTGATGATCACGGTGCCGTTTTCCGAAAGATTCTTTTCAAATCTCCTGATCTGCTTGTACCGCATTTCCCAGAATGCTTCGTTGATCTGCTTCACGGAGCTGATGCCAGGAATTTTTTCGCCAAGGATATATTCCGGATGAACTTTGGTGATGAGCACATTTTCGTAATGCGACCGGTTGAAGATGCCGATCTCTCCCCGCGCCGGCAGCGCCTGGTAATGCCGCCAGAAATAATCGTGGTCCAGCTCCTGGCTCGACGGGGTCTTGAAGCTGGTGACCTTTACGCCCTGCGGATTGAGGCCGCTCATCACATGCTTGATGGCTCCGTCCTTGCCCGCGGCATCCATGGCCTGGAAAATGATCAGCACGCTGTGTTCGTTATGCGCATAGAGCCTGTCCTGCATATCCGACAGGCTTTTGATGCTTTCCTGCAGCATGGCGGTGCCTGTTTCCTTGTCCATCGGCTTCATATCCACATCAGTGTCGAAATTCTTCAGGCGGATATCGGTCTTTTCTTTTACTCGAAGCTGTTCAAAATATTTGAGGTACCTGGCATCCATAAGCTGTTGTTTTTTTATACTCCGCTCCCGGTAATTATTTCCACCCGCCCTTCGCCGCTACGGATCTCCAGGAATTCCATAGCGTTGGGAAAGATCTCGATGCGGATGCTTTCAAGATATTCGTAGGTGTCGTAACCGGTCTTCACATGGCGGATGATCTTTTCTTCGGTATTGACAGGACGGAGAGGGTAAGCGTCCTTTTCGCCGATGAACTTGCGGAAATCGGGCAGCAGGCGGCAGAGAATGAATGCCTGTTCCATCGAGATGTTCGGAATTCCGATGGTGGTGGAATGATATTCGTAACCTATATATTCATGTTTGTAAACGCCATCCGTATATATCGTATGCGTGTGACTGTTTACCATGTCTTGCGTCGGATCGGGAGAATATTCTAGCGGCCCGGCTTTTATACGGACTATCCGGCTGATATAGTCATCCAGCGTGGATTCGGTTGGCGCAGGGTACGGCAGCAGAAAACCCGTGAACACATATCCTGTCTGCCCGTTGTAAGTGATCTTTCTCCAGCTCCCGTGGATGCCTTCGGACGTATAGGAACCATAGTAATCGTCGCTCATATCCGTTACCGCGGTGCCATAAGGAATAGTGGCAAGCACGCGCGCGGTGGGATCGCCGTATTCGCGCACATTCAGCCCGCTGCGGGCCGCTACGTAAAACTGTGAAAAGGCGGAAGAAAATAATGCGGTAGTAAGCAGTGTAAGAATATATTTCATAGCAATTGATTATCCGAATATACCGATCATGATCTCCACCCCGCCGTGAACCTCCCGTATCTCGAGAATATTGGGAATAGTGGCCAGCGTTTCGATACGGATGCACTCTGTATACTCGCGCCCATCCACGGTGAGCTTTTTATATACCATGATCTTTTTTTCCCGGTTGGTCGTGTTGCTTTTCAGCGGGAAGGGCTCGCTTTCCGCCAGCATATGCCGCAGAGCGGGGAACAGCCTGCACAGCACGAATGCCTGCCCGACGGTGAGGGCGGGAATGCAGTACGTGACGGAAGACTGGTCGATGCCTTCGAAGGTACGCACGGAAACGCCTTTTTCATACATGCTTTGCGTATATGCACCATATTGTGATGTGACGCCCATCTGGTGAGGCTTGTAAATGAAAGGCCCGGCGATAAGCTTAAGGTGATTTCGGACATAGGTTTCGAGGCTGTCTTCCACCGGCGGGGGAATAGGTAACAGGAAGCCGTCGAAAATATATCCTGTTTTTCCATCATAGCTGATCCTGGTCCATTGCCCCGTGATGTTTTCCGCAGCGAATGTGATCGCCGGCTGATCGTCGCCGATCTGCAACCGTTCCGCATAAGGGATCTGTCCTATGACGCGGGCCGCAGGCGACGGGCTTTCCCGCATATTGAGCCCGCTCCGCGCCGCCGTGTAGCGGTATACCTGCGCATCAGCGAGGCTCACCCACAGGCAGGCCAGCAATAACAACAAGCCCGCTTTCCGGCTCATTTCGGTTGATTTTTGCGTTTTTCGTCCTCTATCTGCATCAGCTTTTCGTAGTCGGAGATAAGCTGCCCCTTTCTCTTGAATATCACACGGAGTATATCCAGCTCTTCCAGCGGTATCTGGTTTTCGCTGATGTCGAGCACCCGCAGCTTCGGCAGGTAAGCAATGAACTCGGAAATAGTGGTGAGCTGGTTATTTTTCAGGCTTAGTACTTCGAGATTTTTCATTTTGGTAAGCTTCGATGGAAGCCCGGTAAGCCGGTTGCCTTCCATGTTCAGCTCTTTTAGCGCTTCCAGGTAAATGATCTCTTCCGGCAGGCTGTCGATCCTGCAGCTGGAGAGAATAATGCTTTCCAGCTTTTTTGACCGGAGAATGAACCCCGGAAACTTATACAGATCGGTATTTGTGAACTGCACGCTGCGCAGGCGCGGCATACGTTTCAGGCTGTCGTTTATGCGGAGCGTATCGCTGCTCTGGTTGCCGATGAGGCGGAATAATTCAAGGCTCGGCAGGTATTGCATTTCCCGCGGCAGCGAATCGAGGCGCGTGTCGCACAGCTCCAGGTACATCAGGTTGGAGCAGCCGGCGATCTCCGGAGAAATGTAGCTGATGGGATTCTGCTTGCTCACGAAGATGAACAGATCGCGGAGAGCGCCCATCTCAGCGGGCAGCTGCTTCACATCGCAGCTGATCATCTGCACGAGCTGCACGGCAGGTACCTTGTTTATTTTTTTGATCTGTTTGCACACGTTATCCTCGCGGAGATCCATTTTTATGACGTTCTTACCGCCTGCCAGGGCTTCTTTGTAGGAAGTATAAATACGGACGTTGGGGAGGCCGTAATTTTTGAACCATTCGTTGTTGCCGGAATCGAAGTCCACCTGGGCTTGCAGGCCGGGCAATAAAAACGTAAAAAGAATAAGCAGCGGGAGTTTTCTCATGATCATTTTTGACAATGTTGAAGATAGGCTTTTTCGGCATCTTTATCTCCAAGATCGGAAGCCTTTTTAAAATCTTCGCAGGCTTTCGATCTGTCAAAATTAAAATAGTATACGCCGCGGTTGTAATATGCGGGGGCGAAAGTAGGCTGGAGCTCTATCGTGCGGTTATAATCCGCCAGCGCTTTTTCACGGTCGTTGCGGATATCATAAAGCATGGCGCGGTTATAATACGCTTCGGCAAAGCCGGGATCGATGCGGATCGCTTCGCTGTAATCGGAAAGGGCTCCGTCGTAATCCTCAAGCTCGTGCTTGCAGATGCCGCGGTCGTGATAAGCGGAAGCGAGCTGCGGATCGAGCTCTAGCGCTTTAGTAAAATCGCTGATGGCGCTGGTAAGGTCCCCGTTGTCGTAGTTGAGCAATCCTCTTTTATACCATCCTTCCGGGTTGCCCGGGTCTCTTTCTATTTCCTTTTCAATTTCACCGAATGTCTGATCGGGAATGGAAGGCGCGTTGGTAGTGTCATCCGTTCTTACCGTTGTATCGGCCTTAGGCCTGCGGCAGGATTGCAGGAATGAAAAAGCGCAGATGAAAAAGAAGAGGATGAGATGTTTCATTATTTATTTTGTTGGTGATGCGCTGACAGCTCTACGTTATATCAACGATCCGGTAAATAAAAAATTACGCTTCGTCAAAATCCACCACTACAGTTTCCGTAACCGGGTGCGCCTGGCAGGTAAGCACAAAGCCATTGGCGATCTCCTCGTCGGTAAGCGAATAGTTGAGGGCCATTTCTACTTTCCCTTCGCGCACTTTTGCCCTGCAGGTGCAGCATACCGCTCCCTTGCAGGCATATGGCGCGTCGGCTCCGTGGCGGTGCGCGGCGTCGAGTATGGATTCTCCCTCGGCAGCCAGCTCGAAAGTGGTATGGATGCCGTCGAGAATCACTTTCACGGTGCTCTTGTCGCCCGCGTACTGTTTCTTTATCTCTTTTTTCGGAGCATGGTTCAGCTGGTTGCCGGCGTCGGACGGCGAAGTGAACAGCTCGTAATGGATCTTCGATTTATCGATGCCCGCTTTTTCCAGTTCGCCGGAAACAGCCACGATCATATCGCCCGGACCGCAGATGAAAAATTCGTCGCCGCTCTGCACGTCTACCAGCGACCGGAAAAGCTGCCCGCATTTCTCATTGTCTATGCGCCCGTTGAATACCGGAAATTCCGTCGCTTCACGCGAGAATACGTGGTATAATGTAAAACGGCTCATGTATTTGTTTTTGAGCGCTTCAAGCTCTTCGCGGAAGATGATGGAGGAAGAGCCGCGGTTCCCGTAGATCAGTGTGAACTCGCTTTCTTTTTCCACGGCCAGCACGGTTTTCAGGATCGACATTACCGGTGTGATGCCGCTTCCGGCTGCGAATGCGATGTAATGTTTCTTCTGCGCGGGATTTACTTTAGAGAAGAAATTTCCCATAGGCGGCATGACCTCTACCGGTTCGCCGGCTTTCAGCTTTTCGTTGGCCCAGGTGGAAAATCTGCCGCCGTCCATTTTTTTGACGGCCACCCGCAGTTCCTTGTCGAGCGGGCTGCTGCAGATCGAGTACGTGCGGCGCACATCCTCGCCGTCGATAAATACGCGAAAAGTAAGATACTGTCCCTGCACATAAGAGAAATCCTTTCGCTGTTCTTCGGGGATATCAAGCGCGATCGAAACGGTGTCGGGAGTTTCCCTGCGTACCTCTGCTATTTTTACCGTGTGGAATTTTGACATAAATGAGCAATCGTTCAGCAAAAATAGCATTATCCACGGATCAAAGGATACCGGATGAAAGGACAATGGAAATTGGAAATTGGACAATAGACACTGGACACTGGATGGTTACAAGTAGTATTGGGGATGTAGAATATTTATGTTCCGGAATTTAGTCTTATCCCTGTCCAACGTCCGATATCCAGCATCCAGTGTCCGCCATCCAGCTCCGGAGGAGCGGCAGCCTGGTAGCTCCGGAGGAGCGGCATTTTGATAGAAAGGAAATACGAGATTCAGTTGAAGCCCTGTAGGGGCGACATTTTTTCCGCATTGGAAATAGGATAATGGAAGCTGGACATTTGACAATAGATGGATGTAATATTTTTATGTGTAAAGATGGGATACCATTACAATGCCGGATGCCAAAATCTCCCGTGAGCGGCAGGGGCCGCAACGGCATCCTTTGTCCGCCGGAGCTTCAGCGCAGGCAGACTTTATAAGCAGCATGCCCTAACAGCAGCGCCGTACAAAAAATATACCGGCACTCCGGCGGCAAAGATACAGTGGAGGACCCGCATGCCGCCATAAAAAGCCAGTCAGTAGTGAGTAATAAGTCCTGAGTCCTAAGTCCTGAGTAGTGAGTAGTGAGTAGTGAGACCGGTGGAATATTTATTTGTGGTTGCCAGAATATATGTGGGTTAATCGTCCAATGTCCGTCGTCCACCGCCCATCATTCTTCGCGAAAATTTCGTAACATTGTACTTATAAAACAGCAAGATCATGAGTCAGGAACAGCTCGAAAAAGAATTCCAGGCAAAAGTGGATGCGGAAGTGAAGATAGAGCCGAAGGACTGGATGCCCGAGGCGTACCGCAAAACGCTGATCCGCCAGATATCGCAACATGCTCACTCTGAAATAGTAGGAATGCTGCCGGAAGGAAACTGGATAACCCGCGCCCCGAGCCTGCGCAGCAAGGTGATATTGCTGGCCAAAGTGCAGGATGAGGCGGGGCACGGCTTGTACCTGTACAGCGCCGCAGAAACGCTGGGCATAGACCGCGAAGAGCTGCTGCAGGAACTGCACATAGGAAAAGCGAAGTATTCAAGCATATTCAATTATCCCACGCTGAGCTGGGCCGATATCGGCGCGGTGGGATGGCTGGTAGACGGAGCCGCCATTGCCAACCAGGTGATGCTTTGCCGTACGTCCTACGGTCCGTATGCCCGCGCCATGGTAAAGATCTGCAAGGAAGAAAGCTTCCATCAGCGCCAGGGATTCGAAATAATGATGCGCATGGCGAAAGGCACGCCGGAGCAGAAACGGATGGCGCAGGACGCGCTGAACCGCTGGTGGTGGCCGTCGCTGATGATGTTCGGCCCGTCGGACGCGGAATCGACGCATTCCGCCCAGTCGATGAAGTGGCGGATAAAACGGCAGAGCAATGACGAGCTGCGCCAGGAATTTGTGGACAAAACGGTTCCGCAGGCAACTTTCCTCGGTCTTACGCTTCCCGATCCGGACCTGAAATGGAACGAGGAGCGGGGGCATTATGATTTCGGAGCGATAGACTGGGACGAATTCTATAATGTGATAAAAGGGAATGGTCCCTGCAACCGGCAACGGCTGGAAGCCCGCGTGAAAGCGCATGAGGAAGGCGCATGGGTGCGCGAAGCCTCTATGGCGTATGCCGAAAAGAAAGCAAACCGGAAGGCCGTAGCATAACGAATGAAAAGCTTTTACGGAAAAATAACCATCCTGACCGTATGGATTTGCGCAGGTATATCGCAGCGCGGTAACGCCTCCCACATTGCCGGACCCGACGGAGATACGGTGCGCAACTTCGAGGTGATAACCATAGATATCGGCGACTGCCTGATGCCGTATTACCAGAAGGATTCGGCGCTCTGTTACTTTACGTCGGAAGCGGAGGTGAATGCAGAGCTGGACAAATGGAAATGCGGGAAGCCGGAATTGCCTGAAGGACTGGATTTCACGAAATATAGCTTATTGCTGATAGATTATCATGGCGCCGATTGCAAATCGCGTTATACTTTCGATGGGTTGATCGATTCCGTGACAGGAACATACACGTTCATCTCCAACGTATTTTACGGCGGATGCCGGGCCGGCGGGTTCTTTTTTCATGCATGGGTGGTGATCCCCAGGCTACCGGACGGATACAAGGTGCATTATGCGCGGCGGCTCATCGATACGGTGCAGAATAAAGATCAGCAGGAAGTAGTGAAAATGTATAAAAAACAGGAATAGCAGATATGAACAGGAAGAACTGGCCATTATGGGAAATATTTGTGCGCAGCAAGAACGGGCTGAGCCATAAGCATGTAGGCAGCCTGCATGCCTCGGATGCGGAGATGGCTATAGAGAACGCGCGGGATGTATATTGCCGGCGGAGCGAAGGCGTAAGCATCTGGGTAGTGAAATCCGCCGATATCATTGCATCGGACCCGGACGCTTCGGAAGAATTTTTTGAAACGGCGAAGAATAAGATCTACCGCCACCCCACATTTTACGATATTCCCAAAGAAATAGGCCATATGTAAGGGCCCCCAAAAAACCGGTTATGAATCCAAATGAAATGAAGACCGATTACCTGCTGCGCATCGCAGATAATGCGCTTGTGCTGGGGCACCGGATGTCCGAATGGTGCGGGCATGGACCTATACTGGAGCAGGATATCGCATTGATCAATATTGCGCTCGACCACATCGGCCAGGCGCGCAACTGGCTTACCTACGCCGGCGAAACGGAAGGAAAAGGCCGTACGGAAGACGACCTGGCGTACCGCCGCGACGGGTTCGATTTCCGCAACGCGCTGCTGGTGGAGCAACCCAATGGCAACTGGGGCGATACGCTGATGCGTGGGTTCCTGTTCGACGCGTTCAACTATCCGTTTCACCAGAGGCTTGCGCAGTCTGCCGATCCGCAGATCGCGGCCATTGCGGAAAAATCGCTGAAAGAAATAGCATATCATATCCGCCATTCATCCGAGTGGGTGATCCGCCTGGGCGACGGCACTGAAGAAAGCCACGAAAAAATGCAGGCGGCCCTCGACCGGCTGTGGATGTATACCGGCGAGCTTTTCCAGATGGACGATACCGACCGGTGGATGATCGGCGAAAAAGAAGGCGTAGACCTGGCCGCCGTGAAACAAGAATGGGAAAAGACCGTTAACGAAGTGCTGGAGGAAGCCACGCTGAAACGCCCGGCCGACGGGTGGATGCAGACCGGCGGCAAAAAAGGGATCCATACCGAAGCGCTGGGATATATGCTGGCGGAAATGCAGTTCCTGCCCCGCGCTTATCCCGATGCCACCTGGTAACGACTGCGGCGATCCCGGCTGTAAATGAAATGGGAACGAATCTTCAGGATATTTATCATCTGCTTGAATCTGTAAAGGATCCGGAGATCCCCGTGCTTACTATTGCCGAGCTCGGAGTGCTGCGGAACGTGGAAGAATCGGGAGATAAGATCGTGGTAACGATAACGCCTACGTATTCCGGATGCCCCGCCATGCAAGCCATAGAAGAGGAAATACGCCAGCTGCTGAAAGATAACGGCTATGGAAAAGCGGAGATAAAGACTGTGCTTTCGCCCGCCTGGACGACCGACTGGCTCACGGAAACAGGAAGAAGGAAGCTGGAATCGTACGGTATAGCGCCTCCGGTGAGCACTACCGCCGATAAGAGATCGCTGATGGGAACCGGCCGCCAGGTGCGCTGCCCGCGCTGTAAATCATCTGACACCGCGATGAAAAGCCAGTTCGGATCCACCGCCTGCAAAGCCCTGTATGTGTGCAATGATTGCCTTGAGCCGTTCGATTATTTCAAATGCATTTAGCGCCGCAGCCATAGGCTATTCAGGCTGTTTTGCCCGGCAAACGGGCACATATCTTCAGTGTGACGTACGGATTGTTTTTAGCGATATGTAAAGTATTGACTATAAATATCTTATTTGCCGGTTAAAAACTTCCTTTTTTTCTGGTCAAAATTTTACTTCACATGAATTTCTCTATTACATTTGCCCGGGTAATTTCTCCGCTATGGCAACAAGTAACATCTACCTTATTATCTTTATTCAATTCCTTCTGGCATTGGGTTTTGTTGTTACCAGCATGGTAGTGACCCACGTGCTGGGGCCTAAGCGGAAAACCAGGCAAAAACTTGAAAATACGGAGGCCGGTCTTCCAGTGGTGGGAAATGCCCGCCTGCCTTTTCATATCAAATATTTTGTTGTGGCGATTCTGTTCGTCCTTTTCGACGTGGAGATCATTTTTATGTATCCCTGGGCCGTGAATTTTAAGGAGTTAGGTATAGCGGGTTTTGTTGAAATGATTATTTTCATCTCGACCTTGCTGATCGGCTTTTTCTATATCATAAAAAAGGGCGGCCTCAAGTGGGACAAATAATGTTAATCTTCCGTTAAAGCCGCAACAGAAAAGGGTTTTAAACGGTTATACGAGGATGGAAACGAAAAATGAAAATATAAAGCTGGTAGAAAGTCCTGAAGGCGTAAGCGGTCAGGGATTTTTTGCTACCACCCTGGATAAGGCCATTGGCCTTGCCCGCGCTAATTCCATCTGGCCATTGCCTTTCGCAACTTCATGCTGCGGTATCGAGTTCATGGCCACTATGGGATCCAACTACGATCTTGCCCGTTTCGGTTCCGAGAAACTTTGTTTTTCGCCCCGCCAGGCGGATCTGCTGATGGTAATGGGAACGATCGCCAAGAAAATGGGTCCGGTGCTGCGCCAGACCTATATCCAGATGGCGGAGCCGCGCTGGGTGATCGCAGTGGGAGCATGCGCTTCGAGCGGAGGTATCTTTGATACGTATTCCGTGCTGCAGGGCATCGATAAGGTGATCCCGGTAGATGTTTACGTTCCGGGCTGCCCGCCGCGCCCCGAGCAGATCATCGACGGCATCATGAAGATACAGGACCTGGTGAAGAACGAATCGCTTCGCAGGCGCCACGATACGTACTATAAAGAATTACTGCATTCATACGGAATTGAATAATGGGCGTAACAACGGAATATTTAAAGGAACAACTCGAGCAGGCATTCGGCCCGGCCATATACCAGTATGCTGAACCGCACGGTTTCCCCACCATGGAGATCGATCCGGCGAAGATCCGCGAGGTGCTTGCCTGGCTGAAAGATCATGCGGAGCTGCAGATGAATTTCCTTACCGATATTACCGGGATCCATTATCCCGATCATAAAGGCAAAGAGATCGGGGTGATCTACCACGTTCATGGATGGGTGCACAATATCCGCCTGCGGATCAAATGTTTCATGCCCGCAGAAGATCCCGCCATCGATTCGGTAACGCCAGTTCACGCCGGCGCGAACTGGATGGAGCGCGAAACGTATGATCTCTTCGGCGTTATATTCAGAGAGCATCCGAACCTTCGGCGCATTCTCAACGTGGATGAAATGGATTACTTCCCCATGCGGAAGGAATACCCGCTGGAGGACGCCACGCGGACCGATAAGGAAGATAAATATTTCGGGCGTTAACTATGGCAATGACAGAAGAACATATCATAAAACCTGCGGATGAGAAGGAGCTGACAACGCTCAACTTCGGCCCGATCCACCCTGCCACGCACGGGGTAATGCAGAATATCATAAAGATCAACGGCGAAACCGTGATGGAATGCGAACAGACCATCGGTTACATTCACCGCGCGTTCGAAAAGATCGCGGAGCATCGCCCGTTCTACCAGGTAACTCCGCTTACCGACAGGCTCAACTACTGTTCCGCCCCGATCAATAACTTCGGCTGGCATATGACCGTTGAGAAGCTTATCGGAGTAGAGCTTCCAAAGCGCGTAGATTATATGCGCGTGATCGTTATGGAGCTGGCGCGTATCGCCGACCACCTGATCTGCAACAGCGTGATCGGTGTGGACATGGGCGCGCTGTCCGGGTTTACATACGTATTCCAGTACCGCGAGCGCATCTACGACATATACGAAGAGATATGCGGCGCGCGGCTCACGACCAACATCGGCCGTATCGGCGGATTTGAAAGAGATTTCAATAAGAACGTATATAAAAAGCTGAACGAGTTCCTGAAGGATTTCCCAAAGATCTACGATCAGTTCATGAACCTGCTGGAACGCAACAGGATCTTCATGGACCGCACGATAGGAGTGGGAGGGATTTCCGCGGAGCGCGCGATGAGCTACGGGTTTACCGGCCCGAACCTTCGCGCCACCGGCGTCGACTATGATGTCCGCGTAATGAATCCGTACTCATCTTACCAGGATTTCGATTTCGTGATCCCGGTAGGCACACAGGGCGATGTATTCGACCGCTTCATGGTGCGCGACCAGGAGATCCGCGAGAGCCTGAAGATCATAAAGCAGGCGATGGACAATATGCCCGAAGGCCGCTACCATGCCGACGTTCCCGAATTTTACCTGCCTCCCAAAGAGGATGTATATACCAAAATGGAAGCCCTGATCTGGCATTTCAAGATCGTGATGGGCGAAACAGATGTGCCGGTGGGCGAAGTATACCACGCGGTGGAAGGCGCCAACGGCGAGCTGGGATTCTACCTGGTGAGCGACGGAGGACGCGCGGCATACCGCCTGCATTTCCGCCGCCCGTGCTTCATATACTACCAGGCATATCCTGAGATCATCAAAGGCTCACTGATCTCCGACGCAGTGATGACCATGAGCAGCATGAATGTAATCGCCGGAGAACTGGATGCATAGATTCATGAACGAGAAACAGAACATACAATTCAGCAGCGAAGCGCTGGCGCTGATCGAAAAGATCAAAAAGCGCTATCCCGAAGGGAAACATAAGTCCGCCCTGTTGCCGGTGCTGCACCTGGCGCAGGCTGAATTCGGCGGATGGCTCAGCGTGGAAGCGATGGACCATGTAGCCGCGGTACTGAACCTCGAGCCGATAGAAGTATACGAAGTAGCTTCTTTCTATTCGATGTTCAACCTGAAGCCGGTCGGCAAATGCGTGATCGAAGTATGCCGCACCGGCCCGTGCTGGCTGATGGGCGCCGAAGATATCATCCGCTACCTGGAGCAGAAGCTGCAGGTGAAAATGGGTGAGACCACAGCCGACGGCATGTTCACGCTGAAAGGAGTGGAATGCCTTGCCGCATGCGGAAATGCTCCCATGCTGCAGATCGGCGAATGTTACCATGAGCATCTTACTTTCGAAAAAGTGGACCAGCTCATCGAGAATTACAGAGAGAATACCAAAGAGCCTGTTTCGCACTGGGCTAAAAATAAAATCAAAGCCTGATGGGAAGGAAAATATTATTGGAACATATCGATGTTCCGGGTATCAACACCTTGTCGGTATACAGGGAAAAAGGCGGGTACCAGGCGCTCGAAAAAGCCCTGAAGACGCTGGCTCCCGACGATGTGACCCAGCAGGTGATCACATCCGGGCTGCGCGGAAGAGGCGGAGCCGGTTTCCCGACAGGAAGAAAATGGTCGTTCATCGACAAGAAATCGGAGAAGCCGAGATACTTGGTATGCAACGCGGACGAGAGCGAGCCGGGAACCTTTAAGGACCGTTTCCTCATGGAGCGCATTCCGCATATGCTGATAGAAGGGATGATCATTTCCAGCTTCGCGCTGGGAGCGAATACTTCGTACATCTACATCCGCGGAGAGCTGTTATATGTTTATCATATCCTGGAGCAGGCCATCGCGGAAGCTTACGAGGCCGGTTATCTCGGAAAGAATATCATGGGCACGGGCTATTCGCTCGACCTGTATGTACAGCCCGGAGGCGGCGCATATATCTGCGGCGAGGAAACGGCGCTCATCGAATCGCTCGAAGGCAAGCGCGGCAATCCGCGTATCAAGCCTCCGTTCCCCGCCATCTCAGGTCTGTGGGGCTGCCCTACCGTGGTAAATAACGTGGAAAGCATCGCCGCTGTTCCTGCCATCATTTCAATGGGCGGCGAGGCGTATGCATCTATCGGCATCGGCAACAGCAAAGGCACCAAGCTGATCTCCGCCTGCGGCCATATCAACAGGCCGGGCGTATACGAGATCGAGCTCGGGCTGCCGGTGGAAGAGTTTATTTATTCCGACGAATACTGCGGCGGGATCCGCGGCGGAAGACAACTGAAGGCTGTAGTGGCCGGCGGTTCTTCCGTACCGATCCTTCCCGCTCATCTGATATTGAAAACGGCGAAGGGCGAACCGCGCCTGATGTCGTACGAGTCGCTGGCCGATGGCGGATTCGAATCCGGAACCATGCTCGGATCGGGCGGGTTCATCGTAATGGACGAAACGGCCAGCATCGTAAAGAACCTGTACAATTTTACGCGGTTCTATCATCACGAATCGTGCGGGCAATGCAGTCCATGCCGCGAAGGAACCGGATGGATGGAGAAAGTGCTGCACAAAATCCTTGACGGGCACGGCTCGCTGAAGGATGTGGACCTGCTGTGGAAGCTGCAGAAAAATATTGAAGGAAAAACGATCTGCCCGCTCGGCGATGCAGCCGCATGGCCTGTAGCCAGCGCGATCCGTCACTTCCGCGATGAGTTTGAAAAATACGTCACCGAAGGACAGAGCATCCAGGATGTGAAGCATTATTTCAACCAGGTTGAAGAAACGGTTCAATAATTAATTAAAAAGTAAAAATTAAAAATGAAAAAGGTTGGCAATGGTAGAACAGTAAATTGTAAACTTTCGATTTTTTAATGGCTTTTGATTTATGATGTATAACGGAAAAGAAATAGAGTTGCCTGAGATGGTTGAGGTAATGGAAGAAGGATCTTCCAGGCCATACAACATCCGTCACAGAGCCTATTATTTTTCACGGGATATCATCAGGTTTGCAGGTGAGGCAGATCACGACAGGATGTTTGCTTCATTATTCGAGCAGTTATTGAGAAGCGCGACCTCGATCGGGGCTAACGTGGTGGAAAGCGTTGCCGGCAGTTCGAAAAGGGATTTTCTGAACTTTTCCCGGATCGCGCTGAAATCGGCGAATGAAACAAAATACTGGCTTTGCCTCATCCACGACACGATGAGCGTGGACAAGGCGAAGGTCGCGGCGTTGATCAGAGAGGCCGATGAGCTCTCGAAGATCATAGCGTCGATTATTATAAATACTTTGAAAGTGGACGGAAAAGGGGTAGGACAGGACCTTTAATTTTTAATTTTAACTTTTTAATTTTTATATCGTGCCAAAGATAACCATAGACGGAATGACCGTAGAAGTGCCGCAGGGTACGACGATCCTGCAAGCTGCACGGATGATCGGCGCCGACGTTACTCCTCCGGCCATGTGTTATTATACCAAGCTGCAGGGAAGCGGCGGATATTGCCGTACCTGCATCGTGAAAGTGTCTAAAATGTCGGAAGCCAATCCGAATCCTATACCAAAGCCGGTAGCATCCTGCCGCACATTCGTAGAGGATGGAATGGAAGTTCTGAACTATACTTCGCCCGAGATCGTGGAAGCAAGAAAAGGCGTGGTGGAATTCCTGCTGGCAAACCACCCGCTGGATTGTCCCATCTGCGACCAGGCCGGCGAATGCCATCTTCAGGATCTCTCCTATGAGCATGGCTCTGAAAATACTCAATATGAATTCAAGCGCCGCACGTTCGATAAGGTCGATATCGGTCCGCACGTGCAGCTGCATATGACGCGCTGCATCCTGTGTTACCGTTGCGTGAAGACCGCCGACCAGGTAACCGAGAAACGCGTTCACGGCGTGCTGAACAGGGGTGATGTTTCGGAGATCTCCACGTATATCGAAAAATCGATCGACAATGATTTCTCCGGTAATGTGATCGACGTATGCCCTGTAGGAGCGCTTACCGACCGCACGTTCCGCTTCAAAAGCCGCGTATGGTTCACCAAGCCGGTGTATGCTCACCGCGACTGCGCAAAATGCTGCGGAAAAGTAACGCTGTGGTACAAAGGCGAAGATGTGCTGCGGGTGACCGGGCGGAAAGACCAGTGGGGCGAAGTGGAAGAGTTCATCTGCAACGAGTGCCGCTTCGAGAAGAAGAAGGCGTCAGACTGGACGATCGAAGGCCCGGCGCCGGTAGACCGCCATTCCGTGATCTCGCAGAACCACTACGAGCAGGTGGTGAAGCCGATGGTGCCGAAGCTGAACGAGATCAAACCGATTGAAGACTGATTAGAACCTGAATAGAGAATGGATAGTGTATTTCTTATCGATAAGCTGATCCTTTGCGGGATACTTTTGCTGGTGGCGCTGGGCATTGCCGCGTACACCACGCTGGCCGAACGGAAGCTGGCCGCGTACATCCAGGATCGCATCGGTCCGGACCGCGCAGGTCCCAAGGGATTGCTGCAACCGATCGCCGACGGCGTAAAAAGCTTTTTCAAGGAAGAGATCTTTCCCAACACGGCCGATAAGACGCTCTTTATTCTCGGCCCGTGCATCTTCATGTGCACGGCTCTCATGACCTATGCCGTGATCCCGTGGGGCCGCGACCTGGTGATTAACGGAAGGAACTTCCAGCTGCAGGTGGCCGACCTCAATATCGGCGTGCTGTATTCCTTCGGCGTGGTATCGCTGGGAGTATACGGCGTAATGATCGGCGGATGGGCGTCGAACAACAAGTACTCGCTGCTGGGCGCTATCCGCGCATCTTCGCAGATGATCAGCTATGAGCTGGCCATGGGGCTTTCCATCATTCCGCTTATCATGATGACCGGCTCGCTCAGCCTTCGCGATATTTCCGAGGCGCAGCAGGGATTTCACTGGAACATCATTTACCAGCCGGTGGCTTTCATCATCTTCTTCACCTGCGCGCTTGCGGAGTGTAACCGCACGCCGTTCGACCTCCCGGAAAGCGAGTCCGAGCTCATCGGCGGATACCATACCGAGTACAGCTCCATGAAGCTGGCCATGTTCCTCTTCGGAGAGTACGTGAATATCTTCGTTTCTTCCGCGCTCATCGTTACGCTGTTCTTTGGCGGGTACAACTTCCCGTATATGGACAGCCTCGGCCTTTCGCAGAATATGGTGGCGATGCTCAGCGTGCTGGCCTTCTTCATCAAGATCTTCTTTTTCATATTTGTTTTTATCTGGATCCGGTGGACATTGCCCCGTTTCCGTTTCGACCAGCTGATGCGCCTGGGATGGCAGATCTTTATCCCGCTGGCCATTATCAATATCCTGGTGACAGGACTTGTATTAACCTTACTTAATAACTGACGACATGCAATCGCTGACAAACCGTTCGAAAGTCGTTGTAAACAAGCAGATGAGCTTTGTTGAGCGGTTATATATACCCGCTATCCTGCAAGGACTGAGCATTACCTTCAGCCATCTCTTCCGCAGAAAGGTGACTGTAAAATATCCCGATGTAAAGCGCGAGTTCACTCCGGTGTACCGGGGAATGCACGTGCTGAAGCGCGACGACGAAGGCCGTGAGAACTGTACAGCCTGCGGGCTCTGCGCCGTGGCATGCCCTGCCGAAGCCATTACGATGGAAGCGGCCGAGCGTGAGCGGGGCGAAGAGAACCTGTACCGGGAAGAAAAATACGCCGCGAAATACGAGATCAACATGCTGCGCTGCATTTACTGCGGGCTGTGCGAAGAAGCCTGCCCCAAAGACGCCATTTACCTTACCGATCGCATCGTTCCGTCGGAGTATACCCGCGGAAGGTTCGTGTTCGGAAAAGATATCCTGGTGGAAAAGGTGGATGAGCGGATCGACGTGAGCAAACGAAAAAAGAAAAAAGAAGCCTGATAGCTTTTTTAATTATCGGAAACCTGCTAAACTTGCGTGCCTGTTTTTAATGGGCTTAATGAAATGGGACAATATATATTCTTCATCCTGGCTTTTATTTCGATCATCAGCGCATTGCTGGTGGTCTTCAGCCGCAATCCCATTCACAGCGTACTCTATCTTATCGTATGTTTCTTTACCATCGCGGGGCATTACGTGCTGCTGAACGCGCAGTTCCTTGCAGTGGTCCACATCATCGTATACGCCGGAGCCATCATGGTCCTTTTCCTCTTCGTGATCATGCTGCTCAATCTCAATAAAAACACAGAACCGCAGAAATCCGTCCCGCTTAAATTTGCCGCCGTGGTCTCCGCATGCCTGCTGGGGCTGGTGGTGCTGGCGAGCGTGAAGGATGTCGCTCTCATGCACACGGTCGATCCCAATGCACAGGATATCGGCCTGGTGAAGAATGTGGGCCGCGTGCTGTTCAATGAATACCTGTTGCCTTTCGAGGTGACCTCTTTGTTGTTCCTGTCAGCAATGATCGGTGTAGTACTCATCTCAAAAAAGGAATCATGACGGCATTACAGATAGCACAGCAACCGCTTTTACAACCGCTGGAAGGATATCTCTACCTGTCCATCGTGCTGTTCACCATCGGCGTCATCGGCGTGCTGTCGCGCAGGAATGCCATTATCATACTGATGTCGGTAGAGCTGATGCTGAACTCTGTGAACCTGCTGCTGGTCGCTTTTTCGTCGTACAACGGAAAAACCGACGGGCAGGTGATGGTATTCTTCATCATGGTGGTGGCTGCTGCGGAAGTGGCCGTCGGCCTTGCATTGCTTATCAGCATTTACCGCAATACCTCCAGCATCGACGTGAACATCCTGAAACGGCTGAAAGGATAAGATGATGACGGAGAGAAAAGGGATAGATAAAAAGAAACAGAACGAATGACAAACGATCTACTCGTAATATTGTCTGTGCTTGTACCGGGATTGCCCCTGCTGGGCTTTCTCCTCAATGGCTTCCTCGCGGGCAGGCTTCCCGAAAAATTATCCGGATGGATCAGCAGCCTTCTCGTGCTGGGCGCTTTTGCCATTTCTCTTATCTTCTTTCTCGATTCTTCCGCGGAAAGCCGCGACATTCATATTGCAGACTGGTTCCGGGTCGGTACCTGGAATATCCGCTTCGGCTTCCTGGTAGATCATCTTACCATACTGATGATGCTGATCATTACAGGCGTGGGGTTCCTGATCCACCTGTATTCCATCGGTTACATGCATGGCGATCAGAATTTCCAGCGGTTCTTCGCTTACCTCAACCTGTTCGTGTTCTTCATGCTGCTGTTGGTAATGGGCAACAGCTATTTCATGATGTTCATCGGCTGGGAAGGCGTGGGCGCATGCTCGTACCTGCTTATCGGGTTCTGGTTCAAGAACACCGATTACAATCTCGCCGCTAAAAAGGCTTTTGTAATGAACCGCATCGGGGATGTGGGATTCGTGCTGGCGATGTTCTTTATTATCGCTATGACCGGCTCGCTGGAATTCGGTCATGTGAACCGTTTTCTGCACGATTACGGCCATACTGCCGACATCGGCATGCTTACGGTTGTTACCTTGTTGCTGTTCCTTGCCGCTACCGGTAAGTCCGCGCAGATCCCGCTGTATACCTGGCTGCCCGACGCCATGGCCGGCCCGACTCCCGTGTCTGCCCTGATCCACGCGGCTACTATGGTTACCGCCGGTATTTACATGATCATCCGCTCGTCGGCGCTGTTCCTTATGACTCCGGTGACCATGGAAGTGATCCTGTGGATCGGCACCGCTACCTGTGTGCTGGCGGCGATCATCGGCATCAAGCAGAACGACATTAAAAAAGTGCTAGCCTATTCAACCGTCAGCCAGCTTGGCCTGCTGTTTGCCGCGCTGGGAGTGGGAGCGTTCAGCAGCGCGTTCTTCCATCTTACCACGCATGCGTTCTTCAAAGCATTATTGTTCCTCGGCGCCGGAAGCGTTATCCATGCGCTAGGCGGCGAGCAGGACATCCGCAAGATGGGCGGACTGAGAAAATATATCCGTCTTACCTTTATCACATTCCTGCTGGGAACGCTGGCCATCTCCGGTATCCCGCCTTTCTCCGGTTTCTTCTCCAAGGATGAGATACTGGCGGAAGTGTTTGCCCACAGCCCCGTGGTATGGGCCATCCTGCAGGCAAGCTCGCTCATCACCGTATTCTATATGTTCCGCCTGGTGTTCCTCGTATTCTATAACGATTTCCGCGGCACCGAAGAAACGCGTTCACATATTCACGAATCGCCCGCTGTGATCACTATTCCGCTGGTGATACTGGCTGCATTGGCCGTGGTGGCCGGAGTGCTCGGCCTGCCCGCATTCACCGGCATGACCAACTGGATGCACGAATATCTGCACCCTGTAATAGCGGTATTGCCCAGGGCAGAGCATCATGCCGTTTCCCATGAGCTGGAGCTTATCCTGATGGGCGTGGCAGTGGCCGGAGCTGTGCTAACCATTATCATCACCCGCGTGATCTACATCAGTAAAAAGCGATTGCCCGAAGCTTCGGAAGCGGAGATGTCGTGGACCGGCAGGCTGGTGTACAACAAATTCTACGTGGACGAAGTATACAGCTTCCTCATCAAACGCCCGGTATATCATTTATCCGTTGCATGGTACCTGTTTATCGACAAGGCGCTGCTGGATGGGATCGTGCGTGGCGCAGGGACCGTTTCCGTAGCGATAGGCCATGCTTTACGCAAGAGCCAGCAGGGTAGCATCGGCTTTTACATTTTTGCCATGGTATTGGGGGTTATTGTATTATTAATGATTCAATGGTTGGTGAAATGATCGGGTTAATCTTGTTGCTCATACCGTTAATTGCAGCCATCCTTGTGCTGGTGGGACCGAAGAAGTATTCGGCGCCGTTTGCCGTTGCGCTTTCGCTGTTCCCCCTCGGAGCTTCCGTAATTGCATATTTTCATTTTATGCAGAACGGCGGCGCTGATTTTACGCTCGACCTTCCGTGGATCAGCCGTCCGAACATTCACTTCCGCATCGTAATGGATGGCATCGCCCTGCTGATGATCGGGCTTACCGGCATTACCATTCCGCTTATCCTTTTATCTGCCGCCAACAGCAATTATAACCGTCCGCGATCATTCTTCTTTCTCATTCTTCTCACGCAGTTCGCTCTCACCGGCGTATTCCTGGCGGATGATGCCGTATTGTATTACGTATTCTGGGAGCTTACGCTGATCCCCACATATTTTATCCTGCTGTACTGGGGCGGAGAGAACCGCGCGCCGGTCACTTTCAAATTTTTCGTGTACACCCTTATGGGCAGTCTTTTCATGATGCTGGCCTTTATCTGGATGTACCAGCGCGGCGCTGGATTGCAACTGTCTTCAGGTAATATGAGCTCCGTCGCCATCGCGCTAAGCGAGCAGAGATGGATCTTTGCCGCCTTTATGCTGGCGTTTGCCATCAAGCTTCCCCTCGTTCCGTTTCATACCTGGCAGGCCGATACGTATCATGTGGCGCCTCCGCAGGGGGCGATGATCCTTTCGGGATTGCTTGCGAAAATGGCCCTGTTCAGCATGGTGCGCTGGATGCTGCCGTCCGTGCCGGATGCAGTAGAGCTGTACCGCCCGCTGGTGATCATCATCTGCGTGATAGGCGTGATATACGGCGCGGTGATCGCTATCCGCCAGACCGATCTGAAACGACTTATCGCATATTCTTCTCTTTCGCATATCGCACTGATGGTGGCCGGTATCTTCTCGCTCACGCAGGTGGGAATGGAAGCGGCTTTTGTACAGGCGTTTGCGCATGGCATCAACACCGTAGGATTATTTGCCTGCGCGGGGATCCTGCAGAGCAGGCTCGGCACTACCGATCTGTCGCAGATGGGCGGTATCCGCACCGCGGCTCCTAAATTTGCCACGGCGTTTTTCGTGATCATGTTTGCGGTGATCGCTTTACCTTTCACCAACAGCTTTGTGGGAGAAATAACACTGCTGTACGGCGTGTTTCAATATAATGCGGTGCTGGCTGCGGTGGCTGCATTATCGCTGGTGCTCGGCGCTGTGTATATGATGCGGATGTTCCGGCTGGCCATGCTGGGAGAAACTAACGGGGTAACGCAGAATTTCCGCGACCTGAGCGCGTCGGAAAAATGGGTGCTGTTCCCTGTGGTGATCCTGATATTTGCATTCGGAATATTTTACAAGCCGCTGTTCGACCTCACCGGTCCGGTAGTGGGAAGCTTGCTGGGAGTTATAAATATGAATTAGTGAATTGCGGGACCGCTTATCAGTAAGCAGACCGGCAACTCAATAAACAGAACATACTTGGAAACATTAATCGGTACATCGGTTTTAGGATTGCTTTGCCTGCTGGCGGAGATCTTCAACGGAAGAAAGATCCTGGGCCCTATGGTCATTGCAGGTCTGCTGGGCATACTCGTATTGAACGGGACGGCCTGGGACACCAACATCAGCTATTATAACAACATGTTCCGGTTCGACAACTACGCGGTTGCATTCAGCGGCGTGCTGATCCTGTTCTCCATCTTCATCATTCTCATGGGCGGCGATGTTTACAAAGATCAGCCGCAGCACTGGTCCGATTATCTTTCGATCTATCTCTTTACCTTATCCGGAGCCATTATTCTTACCGGTTATACCAATCTCATCATGCTGTTCCTCGGCATCGAGATCCTTTCGATATCCCTGTACATCATGGCGGGCAGCAACAAGCGCGATCTGGCTTCCAACGAAGCGGGAATGAAATATTTTCTCATGGGATCGTTCGCGTCCGCTATCCTGCTGTTCGGAATTGCGCTGCTGTATGGCGCCACAGGTTCGCTGAACATTGACGAGATCCAAAGCTCATCGCTGGATGCAGCCATGTATGGGCATACCCTGCTCATCGGCGGAATGATACTGGTGCTGGTAGGTTTGTTCTTCAAGGTATCTGCCGTGCCGTTCCACTTCTGGAGCCCGGATGTGTACCAGGGCTCGCCTTCGCTGGTTACAGCCTTTATGGCTACGGTGGCGAAGATCGCAGCCATGGCCGGGTTCTACCGGTTGATCGCTATCGGTTTCCCGCTGTTCATGCCGCACCTGGAAATGATATTCATGGTTGTAACCATTGCCACGATCTGCACGGGTAACATTATCGCCATCGTACAGGATAATTTCAAGCGTATCCTTGCTTTTTCGGGTATATCTCATGCAGGATATATGCTGTTGGGACTGATGTCCGTTTCTGCCAGCGATTCGGGCGTTATGCTGTATTATGCGCTCGCGTACGGTATCGCGAACATCGCCGCATTTGGCGTAGCCATCGCAGTGTTCAGGAATATGGGCAAGGAAAGCATCGACGCGTTCAACGGGCTGGCGCGCAAGCGTCCGTTCCTCGCGGTCTGCATGATCATAGCCATGCTGTCGCTGGCGAGCATTCCACCCTTCGCCGGGTTCTGGGCCAAGTATTTTATCTTCTCTGCCGCCATCGATAAAGGTTACCTGATCGTTACCATACTTGGCGTGGTCAATACGCTGCTCAGCGTGTATTATTATTTCAAGGTGATCGTGGCGATGTTGCTGAAGCCCGCTGACGAAACGCCGGTAAAAGCCAGCATCCCTTACCTGGCCGTGGTAGCAGCGGCTACGCTGCTTATCGTGGCAGTGGGATTGTTCCCGGGAGTGGTGCTGGACTTGTTGTGAAATAGTACTGAGTCCTGAGTATTGAGTCCTGAGATCGTTCAAGAGATCATTTTCGGTTACCAAGTTCACCCGCTTTCATCCGCCGAAGCGACAGCGAAGGCGGACGTCCAATTCCCGCGCCCAACTTCCAATTAAAGTGCCGCCCCTACAGGGCTCCAATCAAATCATCCTGCCCGTTTTCTGCCAAAATACCGCTCCTCCGGAGCTATCAAAATACCGCTCCTCTGGAGCTTGCAGACGTATAATGTCTAGCATCCAGCATCCATTTTAAATTTAATTTCTCGTTAATTACAACCAAACTGCTTTCCTTTTCGTTTGAACAAACGGAGAATGAATGATATGGACAGAAAAAAAACGAAACAAAGCATTCTTGCAGCCCTGCTCATACTGGCCTTCTGCCAGGTAAATATCCATGCGCAATATGCGTATCCCCAGGATTTCCGGTCACCGCTGGATATCGAGCTTGATGTATCCGGAAGCTTCTGCGAGCTTCGAAGCAACCATTTTCATTCCGGCATGGACCTGCGTACCAATCGCGTGGAAGGCCTGAATGTATATGCCATCGGCGACGGGTATATCTCGCGCGTCAAAATATCGCATTTCGGTTATGGAAAAGCGTTGTACGTTACGCATCCCAACGGATTCGTAAGCGTTTACGCGCATCTGAGCCGGTTTCCCGCGGAGATCGCCGCTTATATCCGCTCCGAGCAATATAAAAGCGAAAGCTACGAGATCGATCTGAATGTGGCGCCCGACGTCCTGCCGGTAACCAAAGGCCAGGTGATCGGGTATTCCGGTAATACGGGCAGTAGCCAGGGGCCTCATCTCCATTTTGAGATACGCGACGCCAAGACGGAAGAGACGATCAATCCCCTGCTCTTTGGCCTCAAAATGCGCGATAATGTGCCACCGGGCTTAAAATCCATCCGCATTTATCCCGTTGGGAACAGCCTGGTAAACGGATCCGATAAGCCGCTCGATCTCACCATAGCTAAGGATAGATATGGTAAAATGTATATCAGGGGAGGCGCTAAGATACAGGTCACCAACCAGTTTGCCGTGGGCATAGAAGCCAGCGACGGGCATAACGTATCCGGCTTTAAGAATGGGTTGTATTCCATAGCCGTGGAACTGGACGGCGAGCGGATGTATTATCTTCTTCTCGACCGGATGCATTTTGACGAGCTGCGATATATAAATGCACATCTCGATTATGCAGAAACTATTCGTTCTAAACGAAAGATCCAGCGGCTGATGATACTGCCTAACGATATGCTGCGCAATTATACCCGCGAGCTGGGCAACGGCGTGCTGGAAGCGAAAGCCGGAGAACATACGGTAAAGCTCATTCTCGGCGATGCCAAAGGAAATAAGACCGAGTTCTCGTTCGGTTACGAGCAAAGGCTCACGCCTCCCGCAACGGTGGATACGTCATGCAGCCTTCCGTTCTGCATCCGGGCCGGGAAAGAGTCCGACCTGGACTGGGGCGACTGCCAGGTGCGGTTTGGCGAGCACTCGCTATACGAAGACCTGAAGATCCGTTATTCCCGCTCCGATACCGTGAACCGCTTCGGATATCCTTATTACTACATACATGATCCGTATACTCCGGTGCATCGTAATATAGTTGTCAGGATTCGGCTGAAAGAACGCACGCCCGGAGCGCCTGTAGAGAAGCTCGTTATCGTGTACATCAATGAAAAAGGGAAGCTCCGCAGCTATGGGGGTAAGATCACGTATAAGGACTGGCTCACCGCCGAGACCAACGACCTGGGCATATATACCATTATGGCCGATACTACTGCGCCGCGGATCGTGCCGGTGAACGGGAAACCGGGAAGCGTGCTGCGCGCATCCACGGGCCTGAGCTTTACGGTAACGGATAACCTTTCCGGTATTAAATCATACAAGTGCCTGGTAGACGGCAAGTTCGTGCTGCTGGAGTATGAGCATAAAAGGAATCAGCTGTTCCATGTTCCCGACGGAGCCATCGGCCCGGGCAGCCACCAGCTGGAGCTTACCGTTACCGATGAGCGCGGAAATGTCGCCGTATACAGGGCTTCCTTCCAGATATCGGGCTGAGAAGCAACTTTCTTCCCGTCAATATTTTACCAGCCCGTTGTTAATATTCCCGGGCTCCTGCATTAGGTTTCCAGCGATTTTTCCGGCAATTTTGTGGTGAGGACGTTCCGCTCAGGAAAGTCCGGACAGATACAGATGTTATGGCAGACAAACAGGTAAATTATTCCGAAGACAATATCCGCTCTCTCGACTGGAAAGAGCATATCCGCCTCCGTCCCGGTATGTATATCGGGAAAACGGGCGACGGTTCGGCGCATGACGATGGTATCTACATCCTTCTGAAAGAAGTGATCGATAACTCCATCGACGAATTTGTAATGGGAAACGGACGCGAGATCGTCATTGAAGTACAAGGCCAGCAGGTCCTGGTGAGAGATTTCGGTCGCGGCATTCCGCTGGGAAAAGTGATCGATTGCGTAGCCAAGCCCAATACCGGGGCAAAATATGATTCCGAAGCATTTAAAAAGTCCGTCGGGCTGAACGGTATCGGTACCAAGGCCGTAAATGCTCTTTCAAGCTACTTCAAGGTACAGTCGGTCCGCGACGGCCAGACCAAGATCGCCGAATTCGACCGCGGTAATATCATCAAAGATCATAAGGTAACGAAATGCGACGAGAAGCAGGGCACGCTGGTGACATTCGTACCGGACGACGATATTTTCCATCACTACCATTTCCGCATGAACTATGTGGAAAAGATGCTGTGGAATTATGCATACCTGAATACCGGGCTTACGCTGCGGCTCAACGGAACGGCTATCCGCTCGGAGAACGGCCTGCTCGACCTGCTGAACGCTAATATCAACGGCGAAGTGAATTACCCGATCATTCACCTGAAAGGAGAGGATATCGAGATCGCCTTTACGCACGGCAACCAGTACGGCGAAGAATATTATTCGTTCGTGAACGGGCAATACACTCCGCAGGGCGGTACGCACCAGCAGTCTTTCCGCGAAGCGGTGGTGAAGACCATCAAGGAGTTCTTCAAAAAGGATTTCGATCCGGCGGATGTACGCAGCTCGATCATTTCTGCAATAAGCATCAAGGTGATCGAACCTGTGTTCGAGTCGCAGACCAAGACCAAGCTGGGCTCACAGAACATGGGCCCCGACGGGCAGACCATCCGCTCGTTCATTACCGATTTTCTTAAAACGGAGCTGGACAATTATCTCCATAAAAATCCGGAGACCGCACAGGCGCTGCTTGAGCGTATCATCGCGAGTGAGAAGGAGCGGAAGGAGCTGGCGGGGATTAAAAAGATAGCCCGCGAACGCGCCAAGAAAGCCGCATTGCATAACCGCAAGCTGCGCGATTGCCGCGTGCATTATAATTCCACGCATCCCGAAAGGCTTAACACCACGCTGTTCATCACAGAGGGCGATTCGGCGAGCGGTTCCATCACCAAAGCGCGGAATGTGAATACCCAGGGCGTATTCAGCCTGAAGGGAAAACCGCTGAACACCTACGGGCTCAGCAAAAAGATCGTATACGAGAACGAAGAGTTCAACCTGCTGCAGCACGCGCTGGATATAGAGGACGGCATAGAGAACCTGCGTTATAACAATATCGTGATCGCTACCGATGCCGACGTGGACGGTATGCACATCCGCCTGCTGATGATCACGTTCTTCCTGCAATTCTTCCCCGACGTGGTGAAGGGCAGCCACCTGTACATCCTGCAGACGCCATTGTTCCGCGTACGCAACAAAAAGGAAACGATATACTGCTACAACGAGGAAGAACGGCTGGCGGCGATGGAAAAGCTGGGCAAATCCCCGGAGATCACCCGCTTTAAGGGATTGGGAGAGATCTCGCCGGACGAGTTCCGCCAGTTCATCAACGAGGAAATGCGTCTGGAAGGGGTGAACATTACCAAGGATTCTTCTGTAAAAGATCTGCTGGAGTTCTACATGGGCAAGAATACGCCGGAACGCCAGGAGTTCATTATCCAGAATCTTAAAATAGAACTCGACGCCGTGGAAAATTAAAAAGTAAAAAAGTAGAATGATGCTAATCGTTAGCCTTTTTTACTTTTTAATTTTTACTTTTTAATTATTTGAGTATGATTTTCGCGCTGTATTTATCCTTCAATCCGTCGAATATCAGGTAATACACGCCTGCGGGGTAACCCGAAAGATCAGTGCTCATCGTTTGCTGGAACGGCTGGTCCCGGTTGATCCACTTTACGAATCTACCCTGCGCATCCACGATATACAGGGCATCTTCCGCGCTATAAGCGAAATTTTCTTTCATGCGGATAGTAAGCCCGCCGGATGTAGGATTCGGAAAAACCGAAGCGAATACGCCGGGCGCAGAGGGCCCGGTACCTGCCAGCATCGAGTTGACGATCGTATGGCAGGCTATGCTGGCTCCTGTTTCATCCACGATGCATAACCGCAGCGAATCGCCTTTGTACACATCGATCTTTCCGAAAGCATTCAGGAAATTAGGCGAAGGGCCGAGACCATTCCCGCCCACATTCCACATGGAATCCAGCACGGGATAACCCAGCGCCACAGAATACTGGTTGATGTAATAAGCGAGCCCCAGATCGGTAACGCTGAGCCCGCTTGCATTGAGCTCGGGTAAGCCCGCATTCAGCCCGTCGTCGATCACGTTATGATGCGTATCGCCTGACACGACGATCACGTCTTCTATATTATTGATATGAATGAAATCGAGCAATTCCTGCTGGTCGTACGGATGCCCTGCCCAGTAGCTTGCGAACGATGCGGCGAGCCGCAGGCCCGTTCCCTGTGTGCCGCCGATGTCGAATACGCTTGCCTGGAAGGCGATACCGAAGTAGATCAGCATCTTCAGCCGCTTGTTGAACGGAAGCCCGCATACGAGTATCTTCCAGTCTGCCGTGGAATTCTGCAGTCCCTGCTTCAGCCATTGCATCTGTGTTTCGCCCAGTATGGTATGATTGGTATCCGGCGAAAAGGCCCACTGGCCCGAAGCGCTGTCGTATATGAACGCTTTATGGTACGGCTCCGCCGAAGAGCGCGTATCGAGGAAGAATATTTCGGTATTGCCGATGGTATAGGAGTGGAACAATCCTTTCGAGGTATCCACCAGCGGGTAATGCGGGAAATATTCCGTGTACGCGCGGCTATGATTGTAGCGGCCCTGTATGGGCAGCGTATCTACATCGAAATAATTGTACACCGTGCCGGACGAATCCTGCGTATGATGCGGAGTGATCCAGAAATTCTTCGCGGCGCCGAACCCGTCATCGTCGTCGTGTATGTAATCGATCGGGACCGATAGCAGCATGTCCTTCATCTTGTATTCTTCATACCGCCGGCGCCAGGAGTGCTGCATGGTGGCGTACGAGGTGTAATAGCTGTTGTCGAGCTGGTAGCTGGGATATGTATAATCGCCGGTATGCAGCAACATCAGCGGGTTGATCTCGGTTATCCGGTCGAATACATCCATGTTCGCCGTTTCCTGGCAGGAGCCGGTCACAAGTGTAAAATCCGTTTTTTGTCCGGGCGCCGGGAATGTTTTGAATCTTCCTTTGCGGGTATCGGTATTGCCGGAAAAGCGGCAGCGGTAATAATATACGGTGCTGCTCTGCAACCCGGTAATGTCTGCGACCACGCTGGAATCTGCGGCCGGGTTGACGGAAATGTTGAACACAAGCGGGCTGCCGAAGAGCGAATCTTCATCTGCCTCGAGCACAAAAGGCGCTGTGAAGCCGGAGCGGATGTACATTCGTGCGGATTGATGCGTGACCGCCCCGACAGCCGGGCCATGCGTAATGTATTGTGCCTGGGGGAAATGCAGCCGATAAAAGCTGAGGTGAGTAAAATTCTTTTCATACGGGTCAATAGGGAAACCGAAGATAGAATTTTACGCGGTGAAGGGAAATTAAATTTTGCTACGATCTGTTATGCAAATATCTTCTGCAAAAGGTTCCACCGCTTTTTGGGAGTACCGTCGCCTACGCTGTCCAGCACTACCCATTCCAGGTATTGCAGCGTCTGCGGATCCATGTCCGGCGTATAACCTTCGGGCGGCAGCAGCATAAATCCCGCTATGGGTTGCTTGTTCACGTTACTGGTGCCGCGCACTTTTGGCTTTAGCAGGAATTGCGTAGGATGCTTGCCTTCGAACCCGAGATCGGTATCCCGCATTTCCATGCGATAGAAGATCTCGTCCTTTCCGAGGAACACTTTTTCGCGCATAATGGCGTAGAACGGCTCGCCCATTATGGTAGGCCTGCCGCGTACGGAGAGAGGGGAGAGGAGCACAGTGCGGTACAGGTTCTTGGTATATGGATACTCGTTGAACTCGTCCCCGCGAATGGTAAAATAGGTTGCAGGATCTGTTTCGCGGGTAACCGGGTTATATACAGGCACGGTACGGATAGTGATCGGCAGCAGCGGATATACGGGGAACCATCGCCGCGGGATGAATGTATACCGGCTCATGCGTGTTACGAGTATGAGCGTGAACCCCACTTCCTGCAACAGCATGCCGATGTTGCTGTAAAAGCCCATGTACAATCCGTACTTGGCTACAAGACCGGCGAACTGTATGCCGCCTGCGATGAAAAATACTAGGAAAAGCAAACGCTGCACCAGCTTCCGGTCGATGCATTTTTGCGGATCGAAAAGCTGGGAAAGGTTCATGAAATTATTGAGCAGCCGTACGTACAGCTCTATGCTGATAAGGTAGACGGTAAGATTGAGCAGTATCCCCAGGAACGGCAGGTTGATGAACTTATAGGTAAGAAAGGTATCGTATAGTCCATGCTCGAGCGCTGCGATAACCAGTCCCGCAATGGTATACAAAATGCACCAGAGAACCCCGCGCTTCATACCGAAGTAAAAGAAGGAAACAACAATGGCGCTGCCCACCATATGAGAGAATGTGCTCATCATTCCGCGCATATACACGAGATGCACGCCGTAGTTAGAGAAATAAATGAAATTTTCAACCGTGGCAAAACCAAGCGCGACAAGGCTTGCATGAATGATGTAATTGGGCGTTTCGGTAAATATACGGCGCCGGAAGATGACCCATACCAGCAGGAGGCCGGCAAACTTTACGACCTCTTCCATGAAGCCCACATTCCAGGTGTAATACACCAGCATATCCCAGAAGCTGTAGCCGCTTTGGGTTACGGTAAATTCCGGGAGATCGATGGCAAATACGGGAATGACGGTAAGCGTGCCTGCAAAAAAGGAAAGGATGACCCATCCCCATTTTTCGGGGCGGAAGATATCTATCTTACGAAGATAGGCGGCCCAGACAAGGGCCATCAGTAAAGCGGATCCGACACGGAGAATAGCGGAGAGGACAACCATGTATTAAGTAATGGCTAAAAGTAGAAAAATGTTGCAGAGACAAATGTTAAATAAATTGATCTGCCTCAATTATTGGATGGCTTTTGCCAGCCTGGTCTCGATCATGGTCTTGGCTATGCTGCGCGAATCCAGTATCCAGGTTTCGTCCTTTCCCCTGGTGCGGCGGACGATCAGGCCTGTGTTCATCGCGCGGTCGCTTACATGAGAGGCCGTATCGGCGATGCCCGACTCGAGCGCGGTACGGATAAGGTTGTAATCTTCCTGCCCGAGTTTTCGTACGGCCGGCTGTCCCCCGGAATATGTTCCGCTGGAGCTTTCGGATGGCTGTATGGGCAGGTACTCGACGCGGTTTTTGTAAAGGTGGTAGGTATTGCCGCTTCCGTCGGAATAGCTGTACCGGATCTTCTGTCCCATGCAGCAGGGCAGGATCAGAAGGAGGAACGCAAAGGAGAGGAAATGTTTCATAATAGATAGTTTTTAGTAATTAGGCATTAGAATTTAGATCTTATACAACTTATCCATCGTCCAGTATTCAGCGTCTAATGCCCAATGTCCGGGGAAGATAAAAGATAAAAACCGGCAGCTAAACATAAAAACTGTCAAAAAATATCGTCCCGCACTTTTTTGCCCGTTTAACCATGCTAAACTGGCATCATGAAAACAGCAACCCAGGAAACGATCCGCATCTCTCCCAAAGTTTTGCGGAATCTGGTGAACGATCCGCGGGAAAGCGCGCGGGCGCTGAAGCTCGTATATGTGAACGATCACCAGCCCGGGATAACACGTAAGCGCGCCGGTAAATCCTTTGTGTATTACCAGGATGGAAAAAAAGTGACGGATCCGGAAACCCTGGCCCGCATCCGCAGCCTGGTGCTGCCGCCTGCCTGGGAGAATGTGTGGATATGCGCACGGGAGAACGGCCACCTGCAGGCTACAGGCATCGATGTCCGCGGCCGCAAGCAGTACCGTTATCACGATCTGTGGAGCGCATTGCGGAACGAGACCAAGTTCTCGCGGTTGTACGAGTTCGGAAAATGCCTGCCTGTCGTTCGCGAAAAAATAGAAAAGGATCTTTCGCTGCCGGGAATATGCCCCGACAAGATACTGGCTGCCGTTATTTCCATCATGGAGCTCACGCCCATCCGCGTGGGTAACTCAGCATACGAAAAGCTGTACGGATCGTTCGGGCTTACTACCATGAAAACGCGGCACGTGAATGTGAGCGGCACGCACGTGCGTTTCACCTTCAAAGGCAAAAAAGGAGTGCAGCATACCATCAGCCTTAAGAGCCGGAGATTGTCGGGTATCATTAAAAAGTGCCTCGATATTCCGGGTAAGGACCTGTTCACGTTTTACGACGATAAAGGAACGGTGCATTCCATCGATTCCGGAATGGTGAACGATTACATCCGGCAACTGAGCGGGGGAGATTATTCTTCGAAGGATTTCCGTACCTGGTCGGGAACGGTGAGGGCGCTGCAGGCTTTCCGCGAAGCCGGAGCTTTTGAAAGCGCTGCCGAAGCGCACCGGAAAGTGGTGGAAGTGCTCGACTGTGTATCGAAGCACCTGGGAAATACGCGGACTGTCTGTAAAAAATATTATGTGCATCCGGCATTGATCCGGTTGTATGAAGAGCAGGGACTCCATACTTATTTTGATGCGGGGCCGCCTGACGATATTCCACGGCTGAGCGATGAAGAAAAGATACTTCTGAAGATCCTCGAAAAAGAGCTGAAGAGCGCTGTCATAATTCCCGTCTGAGCGTAAGCGCGAGAATAAAAACCGTATTTTTGCCCTATGAGTTTCCGTACCTATGAGCCCTGCGCGGAGCTCCGGCCTTTCATCCGTTCGTTTGCCATAAGCGAAGAAGATGAGGTTACGGAGTATGCCGTCTATCCAGGCACATCGCTGGTGATGGGGTTTCAGTACCGCGGCCAGCTCGGATATGTGAATGAAGGAATAGAAATGCCGCTGGCTCCTGCGGGCATCACCGGCCTTATGGATACACTCCGGATCTTTCGCAACTCGCCCGGTATCGGTACGGTGCTGGTATTTTTTACAGAGACCGGCGCCTCGGCGTTTTTCCGCACGCCGCTGCATCTGCTGTTCGGCGAAAGCCTGCCTTTGGACGATCTCATTCCTGCGGGCGAACGCGATATGATCCGCGAAAAGCTCGACTACGCCGTAAATGATAAAGAACGGGTAGACGTTATTGAAAAATTTTTATCGGACCGGATCGGCTGCGAAAAAAGTGATACACTGGTAAGTGCAGCCGTATCGCTTGTCATTTTGTCCAAAGGCCGCATGAGCATCAGGGATGTGGCGGAAAAGGTCTGCATCAGCCAAGGCAGGCTCGAAAAGCGTTTCCGTGCCATTGTGGGCGCTACTCCCAAGAAATTCGCCTCCATTGTGCGATTCCGCTATATCCTGGAGCAGGCGGGAAGCGCTCCTGATCTTACGCAACTGGCGCTTGATTCAGGGTATTTTGACCAGGCGCATTTTATCCATGATTTCCGTTCCTTCACCGGAATTTCCCCCGGAAATTTCCTCAAAAAATAAAACGCCGGTTTTTTACAAGTTGGTCACGGGGCAGAATTGCAATTTTGCTGTCACATACAAATATTATATGAGCACGACAAGAATGAACTCATACGGCGCTCCGCACAAGGGGCTTCGTAATGCATTATCGCAATTATCGCTGCTGGCGGGAAAGACCGATCACACCAGCTCCGCAGAGATCATAAAGCTGTATACGCTGGGGAAAACTGTTTTCCTGCTTCTCACCACGCATGCGCACGACGAAGATGAAGTAACACTGGCAGAGCTGGAAAAAAAGATGCCGGGTGCGGCGGAAGCAGACCGCGCAGACCACGACGTGATACATGAAAAGCAGGAGCGGCTGGAAAACCTGCTGGAAGAAATAATGAATGGCAAAGCGGATCAGGGAGAGAAGTTCTATATTCTATTCAATGATTTTCACGCATTGTACCTGGAGCATATGGCGCGCGAAGAAAAGGAGACGCAGCAATTACTCTGGGATAATTTTACGGATGAAGAGCTGGCCGGGCATCGTGCCATGATCATGCAAAAGCTTGCACCGCCCGTATTGCAGCTTTGGTTGCAGTTCATCATTCCCGCGCTGAGCCATCCGGAACGCACCGGGTTCCTCAAAGGCTTCAGGGCAAACGCGCCGGAGCCGTTTTACCTGGACACGATGAGCAAGCTGCAGAGCCATGTGCAGGCAGACGAATGGCAGAAGCTACAGAACGCGCTGAATAGCTAGATCATTGCTTTTCCAGGTGCATGCGCAGCTTGTAGATGAGCGTATCGTTCTGCGGCGAATAGTTGGTAAGCGTGAAGGAATCATGCGAAAAATCTTCGATGGTGAAGGCCCGGTCGCAGCCGATGCACTGCCCGCCGTAGATCATGAAGCGCTGCCCGCCTTCGAGAATATTCATATAACCCGATTCGGACTGAGATCCCTGCGACCCGGTGTAGGTAAAGATGTAGTACCTCGATGTTTCATCGGTAATATCGTCGGCGGAGAACTGCCATGTGCCGGCGTTTTCCTCGTACAGCAGTTGCGTGGTGCTGCCATTGCGGTGTATGATGGTGCGCTCGTATTCAGCTATGTTCCATATCCCGTCGAGCGATGAGCCGATGATGGCTTCCTGCGTGCATCCGGCCAGGAAGAAAGCCGGAATGAGAAGATAAAAGAGATACTTTTTCATAATCCTGCGTTTTTAAATAAGGGAAGCATGAACTCTACGCCGAACTGGATGCGCAGGCCTGAAAAATCGGCGTCGGGCACACGGTAATCCTGCTCGTTCCCGCCGGCGGGATCGTTTACCCATGCATTGTAATCGCTCGGGAAATATTCGCTTCTCCAGCGGTTGGCGTCAAAGTCGATAAGCTCGCCGACCGGCAGGAAGGGAAGCCCATACGAAATGCGGATGGGGAAGAAGAAATGCCAGCAACGAAAGCCCAGCGAGCCGCCCAGCTCGATGTTGATCGCTTCGGTCTGGTAAAATCCGTTGATGTCGTATTCGTAGCCCATGCTGCGCGAGCCGTCGGGATATACCGACCATACTTCCATGTCCGTGTGGCGGAAAGAAAACCCAAGCAGCGCATGAATGAAGAAGAGGCCTTTTACCTGGTATCCGCCTTCGAATAAGAAATCATGGTTGTAAAATTCCAGGTTGAGATCGTAGCCCGACCCGGTCCAGATGACAGATCGCTTGGTATTGCTATTGTATCCGTAATTATATGCCACAGCGCCGGAGAATCCGCTGCGGTGGCGCTTCATAAGCCGCCAGCCCATGGAAACATAAAAGCCGTTCATGGTAGAAAGGTCATATTCTGTAAAAGCCTGCTGCATACCTACGGAATAATAATCGTTGAACGTACGTACGAAATTATTCAGGTTGTCCGTATGAAACCCGTTAAAGGCATAACCCGCGCCGACAAACGGACCGTGGCTGAACTGTGCGTGAGCACCGATCCAGCTGCTGCATGAAACGAAGCATAGTATAAAGATCTTTCGCATGGCGGAAACTTTGATCCAAAGGTACCGGCGAAAGCGAGCCGTGTCAATACGGATTTATAGGTATTATAGCAGTGCTTGGAACTTAGACTTCTAGACGCTAGACTCCTAGACGCTAGAATCTAGAACCAGAAGCCTAGTCTGAAAGTCTAGCCTCTGAAAGTCTAAAAGTCTAAAAGTCTAAAAGTCTAAAAGTCTAAAAGTCTGGGAGTCTAAAAGTCTAAGTTCTAGTTTCCAAATACCTGCCGCAGCAGATCCGTTACCTGGTGATTGATATCGTTTCTGATCTTGCCTTCTTCGATGGCGATGAGATGGAAGAGCCCGTCGAGCGCTTTGGATGTGGTATGCGAAGCGAGGTTATCGGGAATATTCTGCGAGCCGGGGATCAGGTCGTTGTATGTATTGTAGATGGTGGTCATTTCGAACCAGAGCTGCTGTGCCCCCACCTGTTCCAACGCGTCCTGGATGTGCGGCGTAAATGCGCTGTGCAGCTGGGAAAATGTCTGCTGCTTCAGGTATTGCGTGGCGGCGTCGTCCGGTCCGTTGAGAATGGTCACCGCATCGGTGATGGTAATATTGGTGATCGCGTTCTTGAAGATCGGCGCGGCTTCGGTAGCGGCCGTTTCCGCGGCCCGGTTCATTTTAAGGATGAGCTCGTCCACGAACGCGTTCCCGATGCCGGGAATTCCGCGCAGGGTAGTCTCCACCGCTTCGGCTTCCGGCGGCAAAAGTATGCGCACAACCGGGTTGTTGTAGTATCCGTCCGGGCGGCTCAGCCGGGTGGAGGAAGTGTCGGTGCTTACGGTCAGCGCCTGCTTCAGTCCGGCGGCGACGTCGCTCTCGCCCAAAGCGGAGAGAAGCTCGCAGGAATAGAACGAGAGCGGAACGGCAGCGATGAGAATGATACTGGCAATTCGTTTCATAGGATCCTTATTAATAGGCCGGTAATAAGGCAATAATCCTGCCAGCGCCGTCAGCCTTTTATCTTATTAACAGCGTAGGGTATAACCCCGATGCCAAGAGCAAGAAGGATGTAGGTCATTTCTTCCATCTTCGGCGCAGCGCCGGTATGAAGATAGTTGTAGATGTAGAACGATACCAGCACCGCCGACAGCAGGATGGCCGCCATGCCCGAAAGGAACATCACGAGGCGGCTTCCGCTGGCGGGAGTAACGGTTTCCGATGCGCTTTCAGCCCGCATGATGTTCATCCTGTTGAAAGCCTCGGCTATTTCCGGTTGCTTGTCCGAAAGAGCGATCCCCAGGAAAGCCTTGTCTTTGCGCAGCAGCGATATGAGCCAGATCACTCCGCCGGCGATGAGCAGCAGGGGAGAAAATACCAGTATCCATTCCCAGCGGTTGAGGGGGTAGCGCATGGTGATCTGTACCACCCGGACATCCGGTTTTCCGATACTATCGGTCGGTGCCATTGTCTGTAAGGCGTTCATCTTTTTTATTTCCAGCTGCAATTGCTGCATCTGTTTGGAAAGATCGTCGGGCTTCGCGGAGCCGGTGTCGGATTGCGGATACGCAGCGCAAAGGCTGCAAGCGGAAAGGATAAAGGCAAGGATGGTTTTCATAAAATGATTGTTTTCAGCAAAGTTCGCGGCGGGGCTTTTTACGCAAAGGAGCAAAACCCGGAAATGCGGAAGGAAAAAGCCGGGAAGGAGGGATCAGGAAAAATCCTGAAAGAGAGATTTGTACTTGGCAGAAGTAAATCTTAAAAATAGATTTGGTGAATAATCTAAATCTTACTCATATGAAAAATGAAAATGAAGTTTTGACAAAACAATGTCCTGTATACACTGAACGACTGGACGAACCACCATTGCTGGAATGGCATCAGGTGAAAAGGATGCATGAAGAATATACGCAGCACTGCCGCCAGCTGGTAAGAGGGAATGAACCGGCAAAGGAAATTCTTCGGGGATTCCGAATAGCGAAACATATAATTCATGAACTTATATGTAATTCGGCCCAGGAAGCGTATCTTTTTTTTGGAGTAAATTTAAGCCAGGTGGATGAACCCCAGGAAAGACAAGAATTCGTAGTACTAATAGCCGGAATTAATGGAATCGTGCATCCGAATGATCCAGGGGTAATAATGGAGGATTTTATCTACGCGGAATTAAATCCATGTATAGGTGATGACTGCCCGATAAATATGCCGGCAATTGGAGCAAAACCTATAGGGATGGTGCAACTACCGCTGGCGGAGGCTCGCCTTGACAAAGACAAAGTCTCTATCGAAAATGCCCATAGGATGCAAAACGAATATGCAGACCATTTGTTACGGCTTCCGGCAAGGGTTGTCGGATCGCCAAATAAAACTCTGTTAGGCTTACGGGTTCAAATTGCTCTTTTAGCTGAGATTAAAGAGCTTCCGGATTTAAATGAATACTTCGTTTTCTTCGGTGTAAATCTGGAGCAGGTGGATGAGAGTCATGGCCAGCAATATTTTACGATTATGGTAGGTGGTATTAATACTGCAGGAGAAATCATCGAAGACCATGTTTACGATTATCTGGACCCTTGTCCGAACCAATGTCCGTCAGGATTGCTTTGTACACTTTGATAAATCACTGGCAGCATTTAATAACTGTCGCATTATTATTCTCTATTGAAAATATAATTTAATCTTTAATCTGAATTTAATGGAAACATCGGAGCAAAAAGATAAAAAAAACAAGTATGACGCAATATCATGGCAGGATGTAGAAGAAATGCATTGTGCATACTTAAATCATCCACGACAATTACTAACCTATTTAGACAGTAGTCAAACAGATATTAAAATTTTGCGGGGATTTAAAATTGATGTGGATACATTTGAGACAATACGCGGGAAAGGCGCAAAGCATTTCTTTCTTTTCTTCTGTACCCGAAAAGAGGATATTGAAGGGCCTTCGGCGAAGCAAAGGTTTACAATAGCCGTTTCAGGTGCAGATGCAGGCAATGTAATTTTAACCAATAATATTTATGATTATCTTGATCCCTGTCCGGATAAATGTCCAAATAATATTCCATTCAAGAACGCATTGCCGGTCAAGCCTGATGAAAAAAGAGTACTTCCTTTCGATGAGAAGTCTTTCGCACGAAATGAAATTATTAACTTACAAGACGCTGAGCGCATGCAGCACACGTATATGGGTCATGATAGAAAGTTAATGATCCCGGGCGTTTCGGGCGATGAAACATTGAAGGGTCTTTGGTTTCCACTGGATCTGATAAGCAATTTGATCAAGGACGGCGCAAAAAAAATATTTGTAATGTTCGCGGTGAGAAAAGAACATCTCGGTATGCCGAAAGATCAGCAATATTTTACGACTTTGATCGGAGGAATAAATGCTGATTGTAATATTACAAAAATGTATAACCATTGGGATCCTTATCCTAACAGAAAGCCTTTAGGTCTAAATGCCAAATAGTCGCAATTACTTATTTAGATGTCGAAAGTGTTATGCAGTATCTGATTATCTTCCCTCCATATTATATTGTTTACTTGGGGATAATGGCGCTAACCGTTCTAATAGGAGGGGCGGCCTTTGATAAATTAACCGCCCCTTTTAAATTAATCGTTACCCTGGTTATTGTCACCGGCATAAGTGAATATTATAGCCGGCTGATCGGTTCGGCATATGAGACTACAATGCCGGTATACCACGTTTACGCACCAGTACAATATGCTTTTTTTGCTCTTATTTATCATCAGTTTCTAATTAGAAAAACTGTGAAGAACTTGGTATTGATATCTGCTGTACTAATTATTGCGGGAAGTGTTATTAATACAAGAGTTTTTAGCCATCTCGGGATTTTTCCATCGACCATTATGTTAATCATCGATGTGTTTGTTGTTTCCTTATCACTGCTATTATTCCTGCAGATGTTAAGACATCTCTCATCTGAAAAAATTTACCTTCAGGGTGTATTTTGGTTTAATGTTGGAACTCTTCTGTATTGCTGCGGAAATTTCTTATTTTTAAGCACCTACAGCGCCCTTGAGAAAGAAAATCTTCTTTCGGAGTTATTGCATCAGTTAAACTTGATCCTTAACTATGTTTTGTACGGCTGTTATCTGATTGCAATAGTCGCTGAGGCTTCGAAGAATAACTCTATCGTTGGAAAAGACTCTTATACCGGAAAATCTGATGGCTAATGATCAAGTAGCCATATCCGTTATTGGTGCAAGTCTTATATTGATTTTATTAAGCTCTTTTATCATCTATTTTGTTTTCATCTATAGACAGAAACAACGGGAGCACGAACAACAGCAAAAACAACTCGAAACCAAATACAATCAGGCCCTCCTCGAATCCCAGCTCGAGATACAGGAACAAGTCCTCCGCCATATCTCCCGCGAGCTGCACGATAACCTCGGCCAGCTCGCCGCACTCGTCAAGCTCAATCTTACCACGCTTTCCACCGCCGGTCCCGATACCGAAACCCGCCTGCAGGAAACCCGCGACCTGATGAAACTGCTCATGTCCGGCCTCAAAGAATTATCCGTCAGCCTTAATATCGATTATCTCGGAGAGGAAGGCCTCTTCAAAGCATTGGAGATCGAAACGGAGCGCCTTAACCGCACCGGCGCCATTCGTGCCGTGTTCGCATCCACCGGCGCCATTCCTTCGCTGGATGAAGGCAAGCAGATCTTCCTCTACCGCATGTGCCAGGAGCTCATCAGCAACATCGTAAAGCATGCCGAAGCTTCGGAAGTGCAGATACACGCCGGTTGCACCGGGACGCATCTGGTAATAGAAGTGCGCGACAACGGCAAAGGTTTCGACGCTTCACCGCTTATAGAAAAGCGCCGCAACGGGGGAAGCACGGGGCTTCGCAGCCTATGGAAGCGCGCGCGGCTCATTGGCGCCGAGCTCATCATCGACAGCTCGCCGGGCAAAGGAAGCTCTGCAAAAATTCACTTATCTTTACAAGGATGAGCACTGTTGTAAATATCGCCGTGGTGGACGACCACACGCTTTTCCGCAAGGGCCTGGTAAATCTTATAACCGGCCTCGACGAAAATTATAAAGTGACCTGGGAAGCCCAGAACGGAAAGGAATGCCTCGTCCGGCTGAACGACGGCGACATGCCCGATCTGCTCATGATGGACGTAAGCATGCCCGTAATGGATGGTTACGCCCTGGCTGCCGAGCTGAAGCGCAAGCATCCCGAATTGCCGATCCTGGTGGTGTCGATGGTGGAAAAGGAAGAAGCGCTCATCCGCATGCTCCGCCTGGGAATACGCGGTTACCTTTCGAAAGATATCGAGCCTGACGAGCTGAACGGCGCCATCCGCTCCGTGCTCAACAAAGGATATTATTACACCGATCATGTAACCGGGAAGCTTATCCATGCACTGCAGGGAAATGCAGCGCCTGCCGTACCCGCGCTTACCGAGCGCGAAATGCAGTTCCTGTCGCTCGCCTGCTCGGAAGATACATACAAGGAAATAGCGGACAAAATGTTCCTCAGCGTAAAAACAGTAGACAGCTACCGCATGAACCTGTTCGAAAAGCTGAATATAAGATCGCGCACGGGCATGGTGTTATATGCCATCCGAAACGGGCTCGTGAAGATCTGACATATACTATGGCGCCGGTTCCCCGCTCCGGTGAGTTTTTTTCCACAGATCTGCCGTCGTACGAAATACATTATACCTGAGATTTTCTTTACCTGCAAGAGAAATGTGCATATACTGTCGCATGGCCCCATGATTGTATTCGCTTCGGCATGGCAGATAGCAATACAAAACAGCTCGACCGTAAATTTTTCGCCAGGGAACCGGGCGATGTTCGGTACCCGGAGATCGTCCGGTCGAAAGGGAATTATCTCTATGCCGCAGACGGCAAAAGATACATTGATTTCCTCATGGGCTGGTGCATCGGGAACCTGGGCTGGGGAAACGAGGTGATCGAAAAAGCGGTGCGCAAATATAAAGGTCCGGCTTATGTGTATCCGCATTTGTTATATCGTCCGTGGGCTGAGCTGGCAGAGCTGCTCGCGCAGATAGCGCCGGGAAAGCTGAACAAGGCCTACCGTACCACCGGAGGTACGGAATCGGTAGATGCCGCCATGCAGATCGCCATGTGTTATACCGGCCGCACGGGATTCATTTCCATAGACGGCTGTTATCACGGGAATTCGCTTGCCGCCATCAGCATTGGCGATAAGGAAAGCAGGAAACCATACAAAAATCTTTTATCGAACTGCCATACCATCGCGGTTCCTCTGGACGAAAAAGCGGCGGCTAAAGCGGAAAAGCTGCTTAGTCGTAAGAATATTGCGGCATTCATCATGGAGCCGGTCATCTGCAACATGGGGGTGATCATTCCTCATCCGGAATTTATGCAACATTTGCAGGCAGCCTGCCGCAAGTACGGCACATTGCTCATCGTTGATGAAGTAGCGACGGGCTTCGGGCGCACGGGCCGTTTATTCGCTTCGGAGCATTACGGCCTCGTGCCCGATATACTTTGTCTCGGCAAAGCCATAACCGGCGGGTATGGCGGAATGGGAGCGGTTATGACAACTACGGACATTTCGCGCTCGGTAAAGGAAGATCTCAGCCTGTATTCCACCTATGGCTGGCATCCGCTCAGCGTACAGGCCGCCCTGGCCAATATCCGTTACCTGCTCGCGCAGCAAGAAAAGCTGATGGATCATGTGCAGGAAATGGAAATTTTTTTCTGCGACAGGATCATGCAGATGGGTTTTCGCACCGCCCCGGAAATACATTCTGCCGGGCTGGCGATCGGCGTGGATGTGGGAGATGAAAAATATGCCGGCAAAATAATGGAGAAATGCCTAAAGAACGGACTGTTGCTGAGTACTTCCGGAACCCGGCTCACCTTGTTTCCCGCGCTGAATATTAACCGGAAAGCGGCGGCAGAGGGATTGAAGATACTCGGGCAGAGTGTAGGGTTAGCTGTTAGAACTTAGATAATTCTATTTAGAACTTAGTTTCCGTCTCAGCTAACAGGGTTCGCAGTCTTTCGCCAAAGGCGCGCTATTGCGGAGTTATATACCAGTTTTAACTCAAGTGTGTAAAATATTCCACAAATCTTTTGATTTGCAGATGTTGGTTATCAGCATGTTATGTGAGTGGTACGATTTTTCCAAAATAAGGGTAACAGAAACAACAACATATGAAGATCCTGGATGTAAAGGTAATGAGGGGCCCTAATTACTGGTCTACCTACCGAAAGCAAGTTATCGTAATGAAATTGGATTTAGAGGAACTGGAGCAATATCCCACAAACAAGATCGATGGTTTTCCCGCACGGCTCCGGGAAATGATACCCTCGCTGTATGAGCACCGCTGCTCCGAAGAAGAAAAAGGCGGTTTTTTCAAAAGGGTGGATGAAGGAACCTGGATGGGCCATGTGGTGGAGCATATAGCGCTCGAGCTTCAGTCGCTCGCGGGAATGGATTGCGGCTACGGACGTACCCGCTCAGCCGAACGCGAAGGCGTATATCACGTCGTATTCTCGTATGAAGTGGAAGAAGCAGGCACGTATGCGGCGCATGCAGCCGTACGCGTAGCCGACGCGCTGGTGAAAGGGGAAGCATACGACGTGGGGGAAGATATCCGCATGCTGAAGAAGATACATGCCCGCGACGGGTTCGGCCCGAGCACGCTCTCCATCGTAAATGAAGCCAGGAGAAGAAATATACCATACAAACGTCTCGACAATAGCTCACTCGTCCTTTTTGGCCAGGGGGTGAACCAGAGAAAGATCCGCGCTTCCATGACGGGCGCAACCAGTTCCATCGGGGTGGAAATGGCTTGCGACAAGGAAGAAACAAAGCGGATCCTATCGAAAGCGTTCATCCCTATGCCTAAGGGCGATATCGCAGCCGATGAAGAGGACCTGAAAGATATCATCGACCGGATCGGCTTCCCGCTGGTGATCAAGCCTGTGGACGGGAACCACGGCCGCGGCGTTACCACGAACATCAACAGCGTGGAGCATGCCATGAATGCGCTGCGGATCGCACAGGAAATTTCGCGCGACGTGATCGTTGAACGTTTCGTGGAAGGGTCCGATTATCGTTTCCTGGTCATCAACTTCAAGCTGGTAGCCGCTGCCAGGCGTACGCCCGCATCGGTTACCGGCGACGGCCGCTCCAGCATTGCGAAGCTCATCGAGCTTGTGAACAGCGACCCGAACCGCGGCGAAGGTCACGAAAAAGTGCTTACCGCCATAAAGGTGGATGATATCACAAAAGGTATTCTCGCATCTAAGAATTATACGCTGGATACTGTGCTGCCCGCAGGCGAAGTGCTGTATCTCAAGGATTCTGCAAACCTGAGCAGTGGCGGGGTCTCGCGCGATGTAACAGACATCGTGCATCCGCATAACGTGTTCCTGGCCGAGCGCATCGCCCGCATCCTCAACCTGGATGTATGCGGCATCGACATCGTAGCCAAGGACGTCAACATTCCCATTACCGACAACGTGGGAGCCGTCATAGAAGTAAACGCCAGCCCTGGCTTCCGCATGCACCTTTCTCCGTCGAAAGGCCTGCCGCGCAATGTGGCCGAGCCGATGATGGATATGCTGTATCCTCCGGGAACGCCTTCGCGCATACCATTGGTAGCTGTAACCGGCACCAATGGCAAAACAACGACTACCCGCCTCATTGCCCATCTTGCTAAAAGCGCCGGCCACCAGGTGGGATATACAACTACCGACGGAATTTATATCGGCGACCAGAAGATCACCTCCGGCGATTGCAGCGGTCCGCGCAGCGCAGAAGCGGTGCTCATGGATCCCACGGTCGACTTTGCCGTGCTGGAATGCGCCCGCGGCGGTATTCTCCGTTCCGGGCTGGGATTCGACCAGTGCGATATCAGCATCCTCACTAATATTTCTGCCGATCATTTAGGTCTGAAGGATATTTATACTCTCGAGGATATGCTTGATGTGAAATCCGTAGTGGCTCAGAGCACCAGCGAAGACGGATATTCGATCCTCAATGCAGACGACGACCTGGTGTACAGCCTGGCGCGTAAGCTCGACTGCAACGTAGCGCTGTTCAGCACCGACGAAAATAACGAGCGCATCCGCAGGCATTGCGAAAAAGGCGGGCTGGCTGCGATCATAGAGAACGGCTATGTTACCATCTGCAAAGGCCAATGGAAGACCCGCGTAGATAAGGTTGTGCATATTCCCCTGACACAGGAAGGAAGAGCAAGCTGCATGATCAAGAATATTCTGCCGGTGGTGCTGGTAGGTACAATCCGCAACATGGGCATAGAAGCTATCCGCTCCGCGCTGCGTTCTTTCTACCCATCGCCAATGCATACACCGGGAAGGCTCAATGTTTTCGACTTCCGGGATTTCCAGGTAATGATCGACTATGCGCATAACGTGGGAGGATACCATGAGCTGAAATATTACCTCGAACGTACTCCTGCTACATGGAAAGTAGGCATCATCGGCGGTATAGGCGACCGGCGCGAGGAAGATAACCGGAACGCCGGATCCTGCGCCGCAGAAATGTTCGACGAAGTCATCATCAAATGCGACCGCGACCTGCGCGGCAACACCGAGCAGCGACTCACAGAACTGTTGCTGGAAGGCATCCGCAGGGTAAAGCCGGTGATGAAGACAACGATCATTACAAACGAGCTGGAGGCTTTGCGCCATGCAATCGAAAATGCGCAACCCGGATCATTCATTACCATGCTGACCGACGATGTGCAGCAAAGCATCAGCCTGGTGACCAGCATGCTGATGGACGAAGCACGCCGGAAGGAAGATCCGATGAACTATCATCGTCAAATGTCAAAAGCATCATAAAACCTTGAACAAACATGGGCGCACCAAGGAAGCCTAAAGGAAAGCTGCTGATAATAGGAGGCTCTGAAGACAAAGGGAACGAAAGCGAGGCTCCGGATATCAAGGATGACAATAAAGGATTCCGCGAGCTGGATATTCTCAGCGAGCTCCTGCCCGAAAACAGCCGACGGAAGTATAGCATAGAAGTGATCACCACCGCTTCGGAAATACCGATAGAGATGGGGGAGCGGTACACCGGGGCATTCACTAAAGTTGGGTTTAAGGAGATCGGCCTGATGCATATACGCAACAAGCAGGAAGCATCCGATCCCGAATTGCTCAAACGGATAGAACGGGCGCATGCCGTATTTTTTACCGGCGGCGATCAATTCCGGCTGGCTACGATCCTGGGCGGTACCCCGGTGAATGACCTGATATTGCAGCGCTACAACGAAGATCCTGATTTTGTGGTAGCCGGTACGAGCGCTGGGGCGATGGCTGCTTCGTCGCTGATGATCTACGAAGGCGACAGCAACGAAGCCATGCTGAAAGGTGATATAAAGATCAGCTCAGGCCTGTTTCTCATCGACCATTGCATTATCGATACGCATTTTGTGAAACGGGGGCGCTTCGGGCGGCTTGCCCAGGCTGTGATCACCAATCCTTCCTGCATAGGCATAGGCCTGGGAGAAGATACTGCTCTCATTATCCGCAGAGGAAATGAAGCCGAATGCCGGGGATCGGGCATGGTCATCATCATCGATGGAAAAGATATCGGCCACACGAATATCGCGTACGTGGATGAAGGAGCCGCGATCTGCGTCGAAAACCTGCGCGTACATATACTTTGCAGAAACAACGGATTTTTGCTCGAAGAACGAACATTCATTCCCGCAAAAGAAGATCTGGCCATGGAAAAAGCAAAAGGTTAAGCTATGAGAAATATTTCAGCATTCAGCATTTTCGGTATGGACGAAACCGTTTCGCTCCGTATAGTGGAGATCGCGGCCATTACGCTGGGCGGCATGTTGCTGTACCAGGTGGTATTCTATTTTCTCCGCCGGTGGGCGAAAACGAAAAAGTATTTTCTGCCTTCATTGTTGCAGAAGAATATCTACCTGCCCGGTATGCTCATTATCATCAATGTGGCTGCGCTGGTAAGCTGGGCGCTGATGGTCAATTACATCCCGGACCGTCTCTTCCGCGGTATCCGGCACGGGCTGTTCATCAGCTTTATCGTGCTGTTCGCTTTATTGTTCATACGGGCGTTCATCGTCATCCGCGAAGTGATCTTTTTTCGGCATAAGTCGGACGATCCGCTGGGATATTCGCTTCGCAAGGTACGCACACGGTACCTGCTGCTGCAGCGCGCGCTCAATTTTGTAGTGATCATCCTGGCCATTGGCGCTATACTCATGACCTTTCACCAGATCCGGCAGATCGGTACCACGCTGCTGGCTTCCGCCGGTCTGGTGGGTATCATTCTCGGTTTCGCCGCTCAGAAAAGTCTCGGAACATTGTTCGCCGGCATTCAGGTAGCGCTCACGCAGCCCATCCGCCTGGAAGATGTGGTGGTGGTAGAAGGCCAGTTCGGCACCATCGGCGAGATAACGCTCACCTACGTGGTGGTGAACTCATGGGATGGCAGGCGGCTGGTGGTTCCCATCAGCTATTTTCTCGAGGAAACATTTGAGAACTGGACCCGCGTATCGCCGGATGTGATCGCAAAGGTGAAAATATATACCGACTATACCCTGCCGGTGGACGAAGTACGGAAAGAATTTGTGAAATGGGTGGAAAGCTCGCCGCTCTGGGATAAGCGGAATTACGGGTTCCTGGTAACGGATGCAAAAGATAATACGATAGAGCTGAGGGCGACCATCAGCGCAAAAAATTCAGGCGATGCCTGGGATATGGAATGTATGATCCGCGAAAAGCTGATCACGCATATCCGCGAAAATTATCCCTGGGCACTTCCCCGCGCGCGGGTGGAATACAATCCTGAACGGCCGGCTGTACCGGTAAACGTAAATAATGACGGGAAACAAAAAGTCTGACCATGCCAAAAATAGCTATCGCCATACACGGGGGAGCGGGAGACGATTCGGCCTATATCCGCGGGCATCTTGACGAGTACGAGGCCAGCCTGAAAGCTGCGCTTCATAAAGGATACCAGGTGCTGCTCAACGGCGGATCGGCTGTTGACGCCGTAGAAGCGGCGGTGAAATGGATGGAGGATGATCCCCTGTTCAACTCCGGGCATGGCGCAGCGCTGAACGAGTACGGAACGGCGGAAATGGAAGCCGGCATTATGGATGGAAAAGGCCTTAGCTGCGGGGCTGCCGCCGGGCTGAAGACTGTTCGTAATCCCATTGCGCTTGCGCGCGTGGTAATGCAGCATAAAGATTACGTTTTCGTCTGCGGCGAGGAAGCTATGCAGCTTGCTGAAAAGCAAGGGCTGACGCTTGAAAAGCCTGGTTATTTCGTTACACCTTACCAGCAGGAAGAATGGATCAGCGCAAAGAAAGATTCGAAGCGGCACGGGCATGACACCACAGGCGCAGTAGCCCTGGATGCGGAGGGCAATGTTGCGGCCGCCACATCTACCGGCGGCGTGGTAAACCATGTAGCAGGCAGGGTAGGAGATAGTTGCATGCCTGGCGTGGGATGTTATGCCGACAACGAGACCTGCGCCGTTTCCGTTACAGGCGACGCCGAGTGGATCATTCCCCGCGTGATCGGCCACCGCGTATCCGCCGTGATCGAATATACAGGCTGCACACCGCAGGAAGCCTGCGATAAAGTATTGGAAAAATACAAAGATGTGGACGCCGATATCGGCATGATCTGCGTAGACCCTTCCGGCCGCATCGGCATTGCATTCAATTCGGAGCGAATGCACCGCGCATGGATGAGCGATGAAGAGGAAATGAACGTGCGGATATACAGGGAATAATTAACCCATTACCTTCTGGTCCGGGCTTCCCGCTACTTTATATATGGACAGAAATATAATTGATAAGCTGTATATTTCCAGCAATTACGGCATGTATGTCTACCATTTCCTCTTATATCTCCACCTTTCCGCCCCAAGTGCAGAAGGTACTGCTGCAGATCTGCGATACCGTACGGCAGGCTGCGCCCGAAGCCACCGAAACGATCAAGTACGGAATGCCCACATTTGTGTATCACGGCAACCTGGTACATTTTGCAGCTTTCAAAAATCATATCGGCTTTTATTCTATTCCCGGGGATAATGATGCTTTCAGGGAAGAGCTTTCGCATTATAAGCAGGGCAAGGGGTCGGTGCAGTTCCCGCTTTCGGAGCCAATGCCACTCGATCTTATTGGGAGGATGGTGAGGTATAAGGTTGGGGAAAAGGGATGATGGAAGCTGGACGGGTGACAAAAGGACATTGGATAACCCGCCTTCGCCTGCGGCTTCGGCGGGTAAATCTGGTAACCGAAAATGATTTTACACTTGTCTCAGGACTCACTACTCAATTTGAGACTAAGTTGCTCAAAATGAAGTGCATTCATTTAAACAACTGTCAAATAACTGTCTTTTTCTGCAATATTTATCAACATGAAAAAAGGTCAGAAAATGGCAGTACCTATTCCGCTGGTTCTTGCCGGAAGTTGGTAAAAGTAGTTAACAAAGCATTCCGAGAAGTCCTAGCCCAAAACTTATTTCTATAGCTCTTCGCCTATGCCGTCATTCCACCCCTTTATAAACCCATAGAAAAGGCCATACAAAAACACAATTGCAAAAGACATAAAGTAAATATTAAAGGCATATTTCATATACCCCCGCCTCTTTGCCGTCATTTAAATACATTTACTGTACTACTATACTTTTTCCCGTCTGGTGTTTGTAACGCATAGAAATATGTCCCGTCGCTTACCTTCTGCCCCGCTCCTGTGCTTCCGTCCCAATCATTGTGATAACTTCTATTTTCGTAGACAATGTTTCCCCAACGGTTATAAATTTTCAAAACTGAACCTTCGGGCAAATATGCAATATAAAAGATGTCGTTTATGCCATCACCATTGGGAGTAAATACATCAGGAATTATTACGGCTGGGGGCGTGCATTCGTATATAGATATGTTGTCAATATAGTAGTAGGTAACCTGATCGTCTAGATTAGATGGCCTAAATTTAGTCCATGTTAGATTTGATGAAAAGAAACCAATTAGAAAGAAATTTTCGCCACCAGAAGCAACAAATCCACCAGAGATTAAATGCCAATCCGATGTATCAGCAGCGCCAACCGTATTCATACTAACCTGATAAGGCAGGTTATTATGATTATCCATATAATCTGACGCTAAAATTGAATCCTGATACAATGATATATTTATTTCATTAACATTATAATACATCGAATCTGCAATAGAAATGTACATTTCGACACAATAATATTTCCCTGCTTCAAGCGGTTGTTGCAGCTTTCCTTGAATAGCTTCTCTCAAATCATTTGGACGTGACATTGCAATACCTGAATATGAACCACCATCTTGGACATGCTGAAACCCTATAAAGTTCGAGGGACTTGATACGGGAAATGTATTGCAAACATTAAAGTAATCAGGAGTAAGCAGACTTCCAGAAACCCAGTTTTTGGATACAAAAATATTTCCTACAAAACTTGTACAGCTATCGTACTGTTCAAAGCTGTGATTCAATACAAGATTGGGTTGAGAGTATCCCGAAAGCAGGATACTCCCTAACCCTATGATAAGAAGAGCATATTTTAGAGCGAAACGCACCTATCTTTTAATTACCATTTTACCGTTAAACAGCATTTTTTCCCCATCGCCAACAGTATAGATGTAAATACCATTAGCTAGGGTTGGCAGATTAAGCTGTGTTGTGCCACTATAAATATACGAACTATATACGGTTTTTCCGGTTATGTCGCTGAGCGTAAGGTTATATTGTCCGTCAGGGACATAAAGCAGGTCTATATTTACCAAATTAGCTGCCGGGTTAGGATATACCAGCAATTCCGGATCAGGAGCCGGGGCCGGTTCGTTTCGTGGTGCATTGTACTCGCATTCCCCGCTAAATTCCCATCCCAAAAGCACGTTTAGGGCCGTCCTTGCCGTAAGTGTTCCTGTATTGTACTTAAAATAACAATCGGCGGCTATTTCTTTTAGTTTTAGAAGATCGGCCACTTTCGGAAGCGCATCTACATGGTGGATGCCTTCGGCGGTCTGTTGTTCTGCAATATACATGAGTAGTCCAGCTTTCAATACATCTTCGACCGGTTCAGGGCTTACTATGTTTTCCAACTCGGCCTTTGCTTCCGGATAGTTTCCGTTACCTATCTTTTTAGAGGCCCTGTATATCCAATCAAAGTTACTACCTGCCATAGAGGAAACAAAAGCGCTAATATCCGGATCGGAAAGCAGCCAGTCATTTTCTACTACAGTGCGATATGCGAATAATTTTCGTAGGCTGTTGACTTCATCCACAAAGGCGCTAGGTGTAGTTGTTTCATTTACGATACCTGAAACCGTTTCCAATAACAAAACACTATCGGCCCGCTGTTGTGCATCAGATAAGTTTCCGCAGATAGTCCACAGAGAAGAATAAGAGCCCGCATAGACCGGAATTGTAGGGAACGTGCTATTAGCTGCGCTTACAATTGTTGCGGGCCAAGAGGGTGAAGGCTGAGGTCCATAAAAAAAGAAAGGAGAAGTTAAGCCATTTGAATTATAACAGTAAAAATGGTTCGTAAATGTACCGTTCCACGTATTTAATTGCGCATTCCCTGCGATTTGAGAACCAATTTCTCCATAGTTTAGATACACGCCTGTTTCAGAATTATACAGATCATTGTTGTAGACCAACGAAGGATTAGAAACCTGCCCGTCAAAGAGCAAAGCCGGGCCACACATGCTTACCGTGTTGCAGCGGGTACGTACACCGGGGCTGTTGGCCTGTTGGATGCCGATCATTTGCCAGTTAGCAATATTTCCAGTGACAGTATTGTTTTGAATATAGGCGCGAGGGCATTCAAACGTACCTATACCGCTAAATTGTACTCCGGGTATGTTCCGCATTGTAATTTCGTTTTCATCTACCAGAAGGCAGTTAATTAGCTCGTCGCGGATACCTTTACCGTAGTTTTCTATGTCATTCTTTACGATGCGCACTAAATACCCGTCCGTATTCGTATTACAGCGTATGGTATCGGTCAGGGTAATGTTTCGCAAGCGGATGCCAATAGAGAGCGGGTTAATCGTAGGGTTATATAAGTCATTTTCCTGTATCAGTACTTCCGCTTTGAACAGATTGTAAAGATCAACACCGTTTTTCACCGTCGTGAAAGTATTCTCCTTAATAATGATCGTCGGCGGATCGCTGGTAAATGTACCGCGATAGGTGTTCACTCCGTAAATACCCGTGCTGCCAATATTGGTAAATGTGTTCTTGTTCACATAGGCGTTCAGTGCTCCCTGCAAGCGGATACCATTTACAGAGTTAGAAAAGGTGTTTTTCCGGGTCGTACCGATATTGATATTTCGGGGAGTATTGCCCCCCTCTGTATGGCGGATGCAGACAGCCGAACTGTAGCCATTACTGTTATAGTCATTAATAAACTGGAAGGCATTGTTGTTTAACGTTACATGCGTTCTGTCGGTATAGATGCCGTACACCGCAGCCCAAAAGGTATTAGCTGAACCAGAGGGAGGAGAAATATTCACTGTTCCCCCATCAGTGGCGGAAAGATGCTTAAATGAGCGCCATCCCCAATGCGGCGGCAACAGGTTGTTAGAGGTGAATTGAGCGCCTTTAATATCCAGCGGCCAAACCCCGTTATAGTTAAATAGCTGGATAGCGTGAAGGTTGTTTTTAAACAGCGTACCGATAGTAGTGTTCAGCCGTACACCGTTAGTCAAATGAAGCCCGTCCATAGCGTCCCACATTTCGGAGCTATTGAGAAAATTGATCTGTGTAGAAATGTTATTTGCATAGATACCTTTCCACATCTTATCACATGCCTTTAAGGTCGAATGATCGAAGGTTAGGTTTACGCCTGGGTCAACGTTTATGATTGCTCCCGCTCCTAAGCGAATATCGCAGTTCGTAAAGGTTATATTCTGGTCGATACGGACGGTTCCTTCGATCAGGATCTTTTGGCCGGGGGCTATGGGGTAATCAGAAATGCGCTCGTACATTCCCCTACCGTCGATATACACGTCTGCCGCACAGCAAACATTGTTTTCCTGCACCATTCGTATATCGTCGATCAGATAATAACAACGCGCATACCAATCGTATTGAGGGGAAGAGTATGGTGGGGGATTCTGCAAGGCGCTAAACTGCGGATTGCAGCCAGCATCGTCTTTCCAGTTGCCAATAGTCAGGTAATACGCCGGTTCTACCCCCGTATAGGTAAACGTATAGCTATGGTATTCCCAATTGCTGTAACCAACCGTCGGAGTACAGGTAATCAGCGTACCTTCTGCCGGTGTAATCGGTTCCAACCGGTATGATCCGTTCGGGTTACTGGCGCTTAGGGTCTCGTAATACTTGGGCAGCTTTGTCGTGAACCCTAAATGAAAGTCGGTACGCAGATTGGAAATTTCAGCGGCGTTTACCTGGAAGCTAATGGTATAGGTATTTCCGGGGATGAGCGGTTCTTCCAAATACTGCTGGAAGTATTCCCGATATTCCCCCATGTGGGCCACGATGGGATCTGGATATTCTACTTCGGTGAAGTCCATCACCTTGCTCCATGTGTAGAAGCCGATATAAGCATTATCAGTCCATACCAGCGGAGCTTGCTCGGCATGATTGCCGTATGGGATTTTGTAAATATTATAACAGTTGTACGGGCTGGAAAGTGACGGGTCATAATTACGATGCCAGAAATCGGGTGTTCCTTTGTGCATGGAAACGGTTGTCGGCCCTGCTAACAAGTCATAAACCCGTGCCATATTCCAGTTGCATATTTTGTCTATCTGCCCTTCGCAATCGGGTACGTCCATATACTGTTCAAAGCTGCCGTTTAATATCCCGGCTGTGCATTCGTCGTAATAGGATGGACAGCGGTTGGTCGGGAACCATACTACAAGCTCTTTTTGTAAGCGCTCGTCCGGGGTTTCAACAGTAATTACATATACGCCGGGATTTTCAAATACGTGGCGATAGGTTCCTTCCGTTGTAAATTCATAACCGCGCTTACCGGTTGTGGACGTAATAACCGAATCATAACCGGGTGCTGCCCCTGTTATAACCCATTTAAACAGCGGGTCAGGATGGGAGCCCTGATAGTCCAGGGTAAACGTTATTGTATCGTTAAGGGCAACCGTATCGGGTGCAAATAACGAAGATTGGGCGGTAAGCCATCCCGCCGGGCAGAGCATAGCCGCCAGCAGGAAAAGAAAGACACGTTTTAACATAGAAATTGGTTTAAATGAATAATTAGAAAAAAGGGAGAATGCGCGGCATCGCCGCGGGTCGGGTTTGTTGGTTGGTTTCATAAGATTGGTTGCGTCAAAGTTATACATTTTTAAAAAACATTAATTGTAAGTAATCTGTAGTACGCGTATTAGCCGGACTGAACGCCGTTCGGCCCGGTTCAGATAATACTCCAGCACCATTTCGTTATTGTTCCACTCGCCCCGGCCTTTCGATATATCAAGCGTCCTGTTTTCATAACTAAGCCGTTGAGCAGGAATTTCCAGACAGGTAGAAAAGGTATCAGCTTTCACACGTAAAAATTGAGTGTCTCCGGTTAGCTCAAAATTGTAAACACGGATATAACCATTTTCATACGAGAGAATACAGGGATACCGTTGAAGCTCCTTTTTCCCTGTTTCCATCGTCCACCTTTCCTGAGCTATCCAAACTCCCGAGAAAATGCTGCCGGAGAAACGGCCGGCTAAAGGCTGACAGGATCGCTGCTGACACGAAAGAAATGAAAGGACTGTAACGAATAGTAACAACTTGTGGAACATAGATAGATTGGTTAAATAGTAACTGAATATCCTTTGACTATCGGGCAAAGGAAAGCCGGAAAACAGGTGTTAGGTCATTTTCACCTCCTTTCCGGCGTTGGAACTTATCGGGAATATGTAGAGACGGGTTAACATACGTAGGGCGCAGTACTCAACTTCACCCTTTACGCAGGTACTGGTATACCTTTGGAGAAATGAAGTAAGCCCACGCCCATACGGGAGCGGCTTACAGTCATTCTTCTCCTTTGAAAATTACCAGTTTTGCGTAAAGAGAATGCCTGTTTCGCTAGCTTTTAATATTTACAAAATTCTTTTCTATAAATCTGTTTTTTCAAATATACAAAATCGTTGCCGAAATGGCCTAACTATATCTGCCGGTTTTTTCTTCTGAATGAGACAGCCGTAGCCGTAATAGAGAACGCCAGAAAGAAAAGCATAATTACAAAAACTACAAGCGTCATTACGCTTAGTTGGTCATTAGCTATCACACCAACGCCTATAATTACGCCAATCGTGCTTAGAACGATCCCGATAATAGATAATGCTTTCATGGTCAGTTAGGATTTAATGTTAGCGTAAAATTACATTATCCATTTAGAAATAGAAGCCCTGTAACGATATATCAGCCAAGCGGCCGCAATGATGCCTATAAATACAAGTATAATTATTGCCGGTGTAAATTTCTGCTTAGGTTTAAATAGCTGATCGGCTACAGCTTTTCCTACCCGGTCAACCGTTCGCTGATACACCCGCTGTTTATATTCTCCTACGGTTATACGTTTATCGTTATTGATATCGAAGCCGGGATTATGGCTTACGACCGTTTCGGCGGGCAGGGATGCCGTCTGTAATACCCAATTATCAGGCTTTCCCAATGCCGCAGGAAAGAACGTATACAAATGCAAATCCGGATAGCTTTTAAATTTTCCCCGTCCGCTCCAATAGAACCGCTTTACTAATTCAAGCTGATCGGCGGCGCTCATGCTTTGCATTTGCGCTTTCGTATATCCCCAATCCTGGAACGTCGAGGGTATAAACTGAATTAACCCGACAGCCCCTATACTATTGGTAGCTGCCGGGTTAAAACGGCTTTCGTTGTACATCACCATCATAAGCCAATCAGGATTTACCTGAAGCTCGCCGGCGATCTGCTGAACTTTGGCCGCAAAGGAAGCCGGTACAAGGCTTTGATACAGCATTACGCCCGTTTACGCCTTCTATGCTGTGCGGCACATTTGCCACGTCCGGCCGCATCACAATAGCAACGCAGTCCACGCCCGGCCTTGCTGCGGGTGGATGGAATTTTCGAGTGCATAAGAGATCCGCAGCCCGAACAGGTGCTTAAAGTGGGTTTCCTCCTGCGGGCAGGTTTACGCTTGCGGGCGGGCGCTTTCTTTGCTGTACGCTTCGTGGTACTGGCTTTGGTTTTCCTTTTAGCCGGAGACTTCCGCGCTGTTTTCTTTTTAGCGGGCCTTCCCGCTCTTTTTTTAACTGCCATAACTTAGAGATTATTGAATGATAATTAAATAAGCCGTTACAATGTCCCCGCCTGATCCGTTGTCTATGGTAAATGCATCGTAGCCCTGAGCGCCTAAAAAAGGGAATACGCGCGTTTCTCCGGCAAGCAGAAAAATACGGTTGCTGTCCGGCAGGTTCCCAAAGCGTATAGCAATGGTTATAGCCGAATCGTTGGTTAGCTCGATGTATAAGGACCCGGCACGAAACGTATGTACGCCGGGCTTTAAAACATTACCTATTGCTACTCTCATGATCGTATAGTTTGAATAATATAGCGGGCAATGAAAAACAGGGCAATTAAGCCAAAGACTACAGCAAGAACAGCCAATACCTGTTTATCGTAGTTCGTTATCCGGATCACGACGGGGTAGCCCTGCTCTGCAGCGTACCGGATCAGCTCGAAAAGCGGCCAAAAAGCAGCTTCAGATTTACCGATCTGATCGGTAGAGCGTGTAAAGCCGGTCAGGATGCAGCCTTCTGTATTTTCTTTTTTGGTTCCCGGATGGATGCGGATACCGGAAAAATCCGGAACGTCTGAAAGCAAGGGCAACAGGTTGCCGGGTGTATTCCATTTGTAAGCGATCCCCGAAACAGTCATAAGCACGGGGTATGTGCCGTAAGGAATTGCAGTTTCTTTTCTGATCTTTTCCCCGCTGCGGGTTACATCTTCCAGCGTATAACAGTAAGGTAAGCCATTTAAAGAAAGTTTGCCTATCGAGGTATTGGACGTAAGCCACCGGCGAACTAATTTCAGCTCTAACCTGCGCACGGTGTCCAAACCATTTTTAACCGCTTTCAGGTTCGCTGATCCTGCTGTTTCCATATCTGTCCAAGCCCCGGCCATCACTTTATAATTTTCGTGTTTATCACATATACCAAGACCTGAGAAAGGAGAATAGCGCATAATAGGGCAAGCCCTATGTAAACAATTGTCATAGTGGGTACGTTGACTTCCACGTCTACGTCTACCGGGATACCATCGAAACTAGCCATACATTACCTGTTTAAATAGGTCGGGGTATTCTTTTTTAAATCGTGCGCAGGAGGCGGAACTAGGCCACGTCTTACAGAACATTTTCAGGTACTCGGTTTGCGAAATCTGCGTCTTTGCCAACCCGAAATAATACCCGGCCGTTTTTACCTTTTCTTCGGTTGCGTTTCCCCAGTCGCCATCTTCGCTGATCCGTGCGCCGCTGCCCGGTACTTTGTTCATCATAATCTGCACCCATCGTACATGATCGTTTTTAGCGCCCTTTTTCAGCGGCCAGTAGGCAACTGTATGTTGGGGAACGTTGCCGGTGTTTCCCCCTGCGGATACCTGCTGAACGATCTTGTCTACTTCGTTTTCGGTTGGGCCTGTTTCCGCATTCCCTCCGGAAAACCAGCCCTTAATCACGAAACGGTATTTCCACACCAGATAGATAAGCCCGCCTAAAACCGCAGCAATGACAAGCAGTTTAAGAGGCTTTAACCTGGTATTACTAGCCGGTAATTTTGCTATTGTCGTTGCCATTGCTGTTGAGTTTATCTTTAGACATCAAGAACGTCATTACGAAATATCCGACCGCCACAAGAGCCAGAACGGAACCCGCGACGATCAACGTTATTTTTACTCCCTTTTTCATAAGAAATTTTTTACTGTGTCCGTAGCCGATTTTATTTTTTGATAGATCACTACTATTCCCACAATCGCGAAGCCTAAAAACAGCAAGAACAGTATCGTTTTAAATTTCATTTGTCTTTACAATTGCATTCCCTCTTAACGATCCATTCCCATACCGTCAGCCGGAATATTTCCACCACGACAAAAGCTAATATCCATGTAAGGACGGTCAGCAGAATAGATTTAGCTGAAACTTCCATCAGTACAGATTTAAGTTTTGCGCACGTTTCAAAATCTTATCCCGCAGCGTGTAGAAGGGAGCCATGCCAAACGTAAATTCATAATCTTTTTCTTTGGCGAGCTTTTCAAAAATGGTCTGGCTTTCAGCTTGGGCATAGTACCGCTGGCGCCAATCTTCGGCCACGGCGATAAATTGGTTATCGTTCAGCTCTAGCCATTCGTTATAGGGTGCTAGCGTACGTCCGCCCCATTTCAAAAGGCTGTTACCATCCATTTCCTTGAAAAGCGCATCGGTCAGCGCGCCGGGATTAAAGGCTTGTTGCTCGCCTGTTCCGGGATTGACAAAGGAGTATGTTTTAGGAGGGGTTTTCTTGCCCTTCGCCCTGCCGATCAGGTACACGATCACCACTACCAGAATGATCCCTCCGGCAATGAGAATTTGCGTTTTATATTTAGGCCAGAGTTCCATTTAAATTTTCTTTAGTTCTCGGATCAGGTCGTTTAGTCGGCTGCGTTCCGTTGGTAGCCGGTGTAGCCAGTTCGTTTTCAGTGTTCCCGGTGTTGTCTGCACAATCGGGACAGGAGGAGGTTTTCTTTTTCTTGCTGTTCACTATTAGCCATGTAACGATAGCGGCAATAATCAGCAGTACGATAATTCCTATGATCCACGCCTTTTTCATACGTTCAGAATTTTTCCTGTTTATTGGATAGGGGTATACCTTCTTCGCGGTATATCTGCTTTATCTTTTCGTTTGTACAATCCGGCGAGCTTTGCCCGGTTCCATAGTAGGGGCTGCGCCCGTCCCTTTGATCCCGCCATTGTATGAGAACATCCAGCGGAATTTCGTACGTAACTCCTTTTATAGTTATCTTCCGGCTGTTATATTGTTCAATCGTGTAGGCTAGATCCCGCGCTAATGCCTGATCGAATGTTACCCCGCTTAGACAGGCAAACTCTTTAATTTTCACCCGCCATTTTTGATCTTCACTTTTTATATAATTGCTCATGTCTTTTAGGTGTTCGTCCAGTAAAGCGAAATACTTTTCCTTTTGCTTCTGATCGGGTGCGTTCGCTTTGAGCAGGAAGCGGTACGCCAGATAAGCCAGCACTATGGCAAGAAACAGGCTAACGCTGATGTAGATCGTATTTTTAGAAATCTGCATTATACTTCTTTTTGTATTCCTTCATCAGCCATTCGGGTATCTTTTCCCCGCTTCGTTTGTCTACATTCCCGTTCTGCTCGATGTAGTAAAGCTGTTCTACAGCCGCCATCTGCTGCCATGTATAACCTTTGGGTTTTCCCTTGAAGGCGTACTCTTTAATCGCTGCGCTTCCCTGCGTTTCTACATTGCTGATCCCAACCCGGATTACTTCGTCCAGTATCCGGCTGTACTTCTCCCGCTGCGCCCGGCGCACACCTTGCAGGATAATGAAGGCAGCAACCAACACGAACAGGAGTAATACCGCTAAAAATTGCCGTGCGTTCATTTTTTTGGAACAAGTAAAACCATCACCATGACCAGCACCAAGCCGACACCTAAATACGTTAGCAGCTTAGGAATGAACGATTCAATAAACTCCCGTTCTTCCTGCTCGGCGCGCGTTTGTAAATTGAACGCCTCCCGCCAGTCGGAAAAATTAGTTATCAGGTCTTTTTGAAACCATCCCATAACCTAGCGTGTTAGAACGATTGCCATAATTACCCCGATAGCCAGTATGAAAAGAACAGCGAGAATGAGGTAAATAGATTGGTTAGCGTTCTGTTTACGGATGTCGTAAACGTGTACGGTATCATCTGCCGGTTTTAAAAAGTTCAGCAGACTGTCGAAAGCTCCGGCTATCGCTCCAACCATTTCCATAGATCAGGCGGCTTTAGATTTGTTACGGAGCTTTACCGCGAGAAAAAGCAGGATCAGGCTAACTACCACCACACCGACGATGATCCAAAGCGTTTTATTTCCCCCGCTGTTCTGCTCAGGTTCCGTAACCGTAGTACTTCCCCCTGTGCCGCCTCCGCCAGCGAGACCGGCAGCAGAGAGGCCAATATTTGCCACCGTACCTAGCCCGCCCATTATGCGGTCATACCAAGCGCCCGCCTTGTCGTTTCCACCACCCGTATTGCCTCCTGTCGTGCCGGTATTGGTTCCCGGTGTACTGGCTGCGCCTGCCGCTCCTGCCGATCCGCTTTTTAGAACTTTCATAACCTTATTGTTTGGATAGGAATTTTACCAACTTCACCACAAGCCATATTTTAAAAGCTAATACCGCAAGCGCCAGTATTACGACGACGATCAAGACCACTGTACTAAGGCCCTGCCGAACACCTCCGCCCGTGCTGGCCGGTTGCTGATCCGGCACGTTATAAGGTTGTGGGGTTACCTCCGCAACCGGCGTTATCCTTGCATTATCGGCTGCCTTGTTCATGCGCTTGCGCTTTTAGATTTGGATACGGCGATAATACCTACGATCAGCAAGACCAGAAAGGACAGCAGTACCACTGCCCGGAAGATCACGGCGGCCAGTTGCCAGCCTTTACGTGTGCGTTCAATCTTCTGCGTCAACCGCTGTCTTTCTGATTGCTTGTCTGCGTTGTCCTGGTCGATGTCAGCGCCTATGGTTCCTGTTGCCTGTTGTCCAGCAAAATATTTGTCGTACAGGTTTTGGATGCCTTCGGGGAAAAGCTCGGCCCATGTGTAATACTGGTCGTTATTCTGATCGCCGAACAGTTGCCGGGATTGGTAGTCGATCACGTCCCAATAGTCGGCGGTTACGTTTTCAGCATCCGGGTTAAAGGGAACGTTAAGGATATTATATAGGGCTTCTGCATCCAGTTCGCCGCCGTATTGCTCAAACCAGTCCATGATCTGCTCGTCGGTCATGGCATAGCTTACTCCTGCATAATCCTGTACGTTCTGCGACACATAGTCCGGGTTATTGTACACGATGGCCAGCAGAAGGTTTTCCGGCTTCCGGGTAAACTCGGATACCTTCTGCGCTAACGCCTGCTCTTTTACCGAAAGGGTTCCCATAGATTTACGGTTTACACGGTTGCGTTACTGTCCAGTACGAGCTGATCCATTTCTTCCTTCATGTAGAAGGTCAGGTAAACGTTGGTGTTCGCCTGTACGATCATCGAAAACCCGCTGGTCTTAGTCATAGCGATCTCACACGCGAACGTCAGGATATTGGGATTGTTCGGCGTGTTTCGTTCATAGTCGAGCGGATCTTCTTCCTGGATAATCACACCCTTGCCCCACGCTTTGTAAAAGTTGAAAAGCTCGGCTTGTTGGTTCAACTGCGATACTTTGTAATTAATGCCTTTGAACGTAACTTTCGTAGATGCTAACCATTCGTTGAAGATTTCCGCAGAACCGAACGAACAGCGCGTAGGAGCAACGGTATCTATCAGCTTGGCTTTACTTTTTACTAATCCTATCGGATCAATAAAAAGTACGTTTTGCGGATTTGCTGTACCGTTAATGTGTGTGAAGCTGACCGATGAAGTGAACATATCCGGTAAAAGGATACCGCCGGAAATTGTGGAGATAGAACCGACACCGGAGATCGGCGCGGGGTCTTGGAGATCGGCTACCTGTACGCTGCCGCTGATCGGCTGCCGCTGGTAGTTGTTTGCCTGTGCGCTCAGTCGCCCGGTTCGGGAAAGTGAACGGATGTTTTTCTGTAACGTCGCCATAAACTTTGTTGATTTTTCTTGCGAGTGTTATACAAAGTTCCGGCACAGCAGGTAGTAGAACAATACTCAATAAATATTGGTAGCAGAACGAAGCTATATGGTCATTATTTGCGAAAAAAAAATCCAACAATTGAAAAAACTAGTATCTTTAAAGTACTATAGCACTTACAAGTTAGAGACCCAGTTAGGAAGAATGCTTTCCCAGCTAAATACGATTAAATCTGTATGATACTAAATTTTGATATAAAACTAGGGCAATCACACTCAAGCACGTTTGAGACATCAGTAAAAAGCACCGTTTATAAAATTGTACGCCTCCAACAGTCTCCCGGAATTTCACTTTATCTTGTGTCGTTAGATAGCATAGGAAAAGAAATTGAAAGAGCTGAAGTTTTTGAGTATTCGGAAACACTAAATTTCGATGTTCCACCCACACACCTTAGAGCAGAAATGCCATCTTCGGGAATTGCGCTTCCAAAATTGAAGATGAATTCTGACGTAGATTTATTTTTGTCTATAGAGTCTAAATAATACCAATCAAAATACGATGTTAGAAAAGTATCAAACCTTACAGCAGCTTTGTTATATAGCTGTAACAGTTTTTGCGATCTTAAGTGCGATTGCAGGATATGGTATTTATTATTATGGAATTAAGATTGACAAAGTAAAAACTGCGCAAAATCAAGTTAAAATTGGAGGTAATACATTGAACGTAACAGGGGACGTTAAGCCCAAAGTAAAAACATCTCACACTGAAAATAAGGTCGACTTCGAGCAAAAGGATAATAACATAGATATTAAGGATAATAAAGGCGTCGTTTCATTTGGTCAGGTTGGTAATAACACTGTTACAAATACAACAAATAACTACAATGTCGATTTACCAAAGCCTTATATTGAGGTAAAATGGTTAATTCAAAATGAGGTAGTTACCAACCTCGGCGGACGTGGTAATAGGAATATTGATATTAAAGAAAAATTTAATGTTGATTCTTTGTATAAAAATAGAATTGAGGTAAATTATACTTCGCGCATAACAAGAGATGAGCTATTTATCATTTTTGGTAGCGAAACTGAATTTGTTGCGTATGATGTACAGATGTATCCGGGTGGTCGGCTGCAATATGGAGGTCAATATGTAGAGGATGGAAGATATGTTGTCGCATTATCTCAACCTAGTAGCAGTACCTATCACATTAACGTTTATTCCAAAGACAAATGGGATAGCTCAAAGCTCCGGTTTGAATGAGATAAAGCTATAGTCTTATGGGCTCATTCGGAAAATAGCGCTTCATTCGTTCCCTTATCCATTCGTCGTAAATTCCTGAAATTAATTCCTGCTTACTGATGTGTAGGCCGTGCTTGTAACGGTGCTTTATATTATCCGCACCTGATACATAGTCCACAATTTTTTTTATGTACTGGAAACGATTGTAAGCCGGTAAATATTTCTTCCGCGTTTCGATGGCATCTTCCGTATAATACAGAATATAATCAGAGGCGAACCGAAAGAGAAACGGCGGCGTATCCCCGAAGTTATGGGTAATGACAAGAATGAACAGCCGCTTTTGCCGGGATCGGCGAATAGTACGCTTTAAATCTTCCTCGATCTTTCCGCCTTCCCCGACGTAGTTAGCGGCATCGTCCATTATCAGCATACCGTTATGAAAGTTCCGATAGATATAGTAAAAATCTCCGTCCTCATACATGGCTTTGCGCACTCCTGTAAACGTCCGCAGTTCTTCGGTATTGGACAGGTCAATCTCTTTCAGGTGCTGTATTTTCGGTTCCATCCCGTCCGGATCAATATACAGCACCCGTGCGGGTTTCATCCGCTCAACCATCATAGCGGCTAACGTAGTTTTGCCCGCTCCCTGCGCTGCAATAGCTAAGAAGTTATAGGCACGCTCAAAAGGTTTCATACAGCTCGTTTAAGTATGGAAATTTTCTTCCCGGTTTCGTGAAGCTCTTTTCCGATTTCCCCTATCATTTCCAGTAATGCGCGCTCATAGGAGGATTTACGGCCGTTGGTTCCTTTTTCCGGCCGGGCAAATACGGTTTGCAGTGCAACGTCGTCCTGGGTAAACCCATCCCGCAGCAGATCCAGTATGATTTTTTCACCGCGCTTTAGCTCGGCTATCATTTGATAGATCAGCGCCTGTAATGCTACAGCATACGGCGCGTTTTGTATCTGCGCCGGGGTAACGGGTTCTGTCCAGTCGGTACGTACCCGGAACTCGTCATACTTGGCGGTTACGTCCTCTTTTTCATATACGACGGTTCCGTCTACATCGGTGGTTGCCTTCGCGTAGCTTTCCGGCTCGGTATCTTCTCCCGGCTGTTCGTCCGGCTCTGCCGCTTGCGCCTTAGAGGGCCTTTTATACTCCCTTTTCAGTTCGTCCCGGAATGCTTGTTTCATCTGCTCAAATTCAGCTTTCATCTGCGCGCGCCGCTCTGCAAATTCTTTTTCCAGCTTTTCGTGCAGCTTGCGGTTAGTATGCGCTAAAAAACCTTTAGGGCCGTACGTCCGGCCATAGGTAAAGGCAAATTTCAGCCACGGGGGAAGCTCAATACCGGAGTCCTTCAGCAGGTCGGCAAGATCAGCGGTCAAATCCTCTTTTTCCACTTCGGAGGCTTGGTAAGGTTCCATTGCTTCGCCTAAGTTCTCGGCAGGTTCTTTAGCGTATTTGGATAACCCGAAACTTAGCCCCCAATCGTTAATTTCAATCAGCGCCTTTGCGTCCCGCATGTTTTTACCTGATGGGGGGCCTAATAGCTCGCTTTCCGCCTTCGGCCCGGTTTCGTCCGGCTCGATAAAATCCGGGTTACCGGGTTCCTGCATTTGTTTTCCGACCTTTTCGAGGCTTTCTAAAAGATCATTTATCGAGCGTGGATTATCAGGGGACGTTTTTTGATCCAGATCGCCGGGTTCTTTTGCCGGGTTTTCCCCGTTGTTTTGCTCGTTCTTTTCCGGTTTTTTTTCGGCGTTCTTTTCATCCGGGCCTTGATCTTCGGCAGAAAAAAGTTCCTCGTTCTCAGCACTTCCGGCAGGATCAACACCACTTCCTGCGGTATTATTTTTCCCATCCATTTGAAAAAATTCTGTGAGTTTCATTTTCCCTCTGTTTTAAGCTCGTCCATGCGTTTTTTAATCAGTGTGTCAGTGTCGCTGAGCATCTGCCGCAGGTTGATTTTATCCACTCCCAAGTAGTTTATCAGTTCGTAAAAACTCATAGCGTTTATGGCCTGTCCGTCAATTTCGACCTGTGAAATATTAACTATGCTATCTTCGGAAATATGGATACAGGCTACGTTTAGACGGTCGGAGACTACAGACAGGAAAATACCTTTGGCAACCGTGTTTTCAGTGCCTTTGATCTGTGCAATAAAATCGGAAATTGCTGTCTGTATGAGGTTGTATGTAGATGGATTTTGAAAAAACCGGTCTACTTCTTCCACGATATCCTTACCGTAGAGGCGGCTTGTAGAGCTGATTACAGGCAAAATCGCTTTTACCATAGACAAGCCTTTCCGGGCTTCTTTTAATTGGTTTTGGTCTAATCTGTTTATGACCTTTTCAATGGTTTTCATACGCGAGCCAATTTATACAACAGGTAATTTTTGATAATGGAATTTTTCGCAATGTGAGCGGTGAGAAATCCGGTATTGATCTTTTCGGCTAATGCCTGATGCAACCGGCGACGATAGGTAATAATTTCGTTTTCGGGTATTTCGGAGTTTTCCAGCGTGAAATATTTCAGCACTTCAACGCTTACTTCGACAAGGGTAAATTCTTTGTCGGGGTTTTTCAGAAAAAGGTAAACGATAGCTTCCTTTAGCCGGTGGGAGCTGACCTCCCGGATGTGTGCGCCAATCATAAAAACAGAATTAATAATGTAAAAGCGATACATGAACTTCCCTGCCACCACGTACCAGGTTGCAACGAATATGACATTGAATGTCCCGGAGCTGGGCTTCTTCGCCTTCTTCTATTTCTGCAAAGGCTTGTGAATTGCCCGAAATAACGCCGTAAAAAACGGCGCTTGAATAGGAGTTGTTTTCTTCTGAGGATTGCCAAGCGGTAATAAAATCCTCTGCCTGTAGTGCGCGCTGTGGGTGCATCCGATCCCATCCTAACGCAAAAATCAATTTCATCCTGAAAAAAGTTTCAGGCTAATTTCGGTTACGCAAAAAATGGGAGTTCCTTTATTTTCCGCTGTTTTCCTTTCTCTTCCCTTACGTTCCTTTCTATTTAACAGTTGAGCGCTATTAAGTTTCTTTTAGGGTCATTTGTCTCGTTTTCAATTTTCCTTTTCCGCTTTTTTCCCTTCTTTTCCCCTCTTTTCCCTTTTTTTCCACTTCAATTAACATTTCAAAAACGGACGAAGCAATACAGGCATTAATTTTTTCATGCCTGTGTAGCAATTAATCCTCTAACGACGTTCTAAGGTGAAACAGTTCCGGGATGTTGTCGATTAATATCCTTTGCTGATAAAGGGGAAGCGTCCAACGAGGATAAGAGCCGAAAGTCCGGGCAATGTCCGGATCGGAAAGTAGCGCGCGCACTCGTTTGCGTAAGGTTTTAGCGGACAGGTCAGCGGCTTTTGCCAAGTGCGCGATGGTATGATAATGCACTTCTATCATAGCCCACAGCATTTTTTTGACTATATAAAAACGCTGTATTTTATCTGATATTGCAGTTTCCATCGCGCATAGCGGGCAATGTATTACCTGTTTTGACAAGTATTTGCGAAAATTTTATGACTGTTTCAGTTTGAAACATTTTTTTGACACAGTACAAGTAAAAATTTTCAGCTTTTATACTAGCAACACTAAAGGTAGTTTCTCCGACATAAAAAACCGTTCAATAATGTTGCTTTTTTGGATTGTAATTCCGCGCTGTAGCCCGGGATTACAGCTTTTTACAATCTATTTTATACCGCTGCGCTTATAGCGAAATTAGCTACATGGAAAGGCAGATTTCACCCGGCAGGATCGACAGCAGGGAAACATTATACCTGCTCATTGACCATTTATCTGAAAGGCTGGCAGAATTGGAACAACGGGTTTACCGACTGGAAAAAGCCGCTGCCGAAAAGCCGGAGAACCAAACCGGACAGTATGTTTCCTGTAAACAGGCTTGCGCCATGCTCAATATGTGCCCGGCTACCTTAAATCTCCGGCGGAAGGAAGGAAAGATTAAGGCTTTACGGATCGGGAAAGCCTTCATGTACAGCCTGAATGATCTTGTAAAGCTCGGACAGCCCGGCCGGGCCTTTTGATTTCTCTTTTGATTAAAAAATGAAGCCCCGCCGGATCGGCGGGGCTTCCCTGTTAGCTGGCTAATTTATCCTGTATTGCCTCCCATTGGGCTGCATAATCTTTTTTTGCATGGTCTAACACAAAATCCGCTTTCTCTCTTTTCTTCATCCGGATATAGCGGTAAAATGTGGCTTCTTTTGTATGGCCTGTAATCTGCATAATCATTTGCACCGGCCAATTTCTTAAATACATATTAGTAGCAAAGGATCGCCGCCCGGTATGTGCAAATACCTGTTCCCACTCCTTTAGCCCGGCCTCTTTACAGGCAGCCTGTAACAGGTCATTATAGGCACTGTAGGGTATCTGAGGCAGATTGTCCCCGCATTTCTGTAATATCTCGCATAGCATAGGATTATAAGAATAGGGTATCAACATTCCTTTTTCTGTCTTTTGTACATTTACCTCTATTAAATCCTGATCCACTATTTTGTAGTGGTGTACATCGGAAATCCGTACCGCTGTACCGCACATGAAAGCAAATGTTATGATAGCATCCCTATACTCCGGTCTGCTGTATTGGAACCGGTACAGGTGCTGTATTTTTTCTTCATTCAAATAGATAAAGGAAGTATCCGGGTTGACATTGGATATTGTATCTACCTTTTTGTAATCTGTGCAGTCTAAATAACCCATCTTCTCAATTTCTGACAACACAAATTTTAGCCGGGCCAAGTATCCCCCATAAGTAAATCTGCTGATAGGCTTGATCCGATTGGTTTGCAATTCATCCGGCAGCCGGAAGCTACCCCGGTCTATAGTAGAGTATGTGTACAATCCCTTAAACCATTGGTAGGACAGATCATTTACCGACAAACTGGACTGGCCATTTACGGCTGTGTATTCCTTAACCTGCCTTATCATAGCATTGTGTATCTTCTGCATGCCTTTGGATATTTCCACTTTTTCGGCTAGGGTGAAAAAATCGGTTGGTTTGTCTGCCTTTTGTAATATCCGCTCGACTTCTTCCATTATGGTTTGCCGGGTGAGCGGTTTACCTTTGGCCCGGTACAGGGTGGGCAGCTCTATAATCCGGCTTTTGATTTGTTCCAATTCGGTATTTAAGACAGTCATATAAGGGCAGCCTCTTGTGACTATCTGCGCTTCACTGTTCCAATGCTTCCGGCGGACAAAAAGCCCGGTTGATTTGGGGATTCTCTTTATTCCCGGATGGGAAACAAGTACCATTATCAGGGTTTCTCCTTTGGCATTAACCCTAGAATTGAGATTGAAATTTACTGTCATATTCCTAAAGTATTAGATTAGGAAAACCCAGCATCAAACCCCTTGCCGGGCAACTGTCAGATAACTGGCATGGCAGAGTATATACATTTAAACTCAACTAAACCCTAAAAAGTACATTTCGGGATAAAATGACTGAAAAATAGCATCTTAGCCGGGTCTTAGTTTAACTCAGTTTAGTACAGTTGAAGGGGTGAGTTTTAGGACTCAATACTCAATACTCAGGACTTATTTGGGTAACAGAAAATGACCTCGTAACGATCTCAGGACTCAGTACTCAAGACTCACTACTAATAAAAAAGGAGTACCTGCTTTCGCAAATACCCCTTTTTGTAAGTTCGGTATATTATTACCAGCGCTTGCCGCCTCCGGAATATGAATTTCCGGTGCTGGGTGCTTTCGGTTTAGCAATCGATACGCTGATCACCTTGCCGTCGAATTCGCCCTGGTTCAGTTCATCTATTGCCTGTTTGCCCTGGGAATCGTCATCCATTTCCACAAAGCCGAAGCCCCTGGAACGACCGGTCTCACGGTCGCGGATCACCTTTGCAGACGATACCTGGCCATGCTTTTCGAATAATTGTTGTAAGTCAGAATCTTCGATGCTGAAACTTAAATTTGAAACATAAATGTTCATGCTGTAAAAAAATTGATTAATTAAATAAAGGAGGAAAACAGGCGGGCAAAAGAGGCTGTCAAATGAATGATTGAAAGCGAATAATGAGCGGGCTGTGATCTGCCGATAGAATGTAAAGATAGAACAATCTTTCGGTAATTTCTAATTTAAACGAAAATAGATGCTATCGTAAGTAATGATACCCGCTCTGTAAAATGAAAAATGACAGAAACATTTCCGCCATTTCACAATCAGACCGATCAGTAAGCTTTGATTATTTCTTCGAAGATTCCTGTCCTGCCTGCGTAGCATTCCGTTCCTTCTGCTGGGTATTTTCATCGTTCTTCGGATTCTTCTCTTCTTTTTCCGGAGATTGTTGTTCTCTCTGCGGTGAATTCTGGTCCTTCTGGCCGCCGGCATTTTCGATCAGAGTAAGGGTTTCCTGGCGATTCTTTCCGAGCTTGGTCTGCATACGGCTGTACAGCTCTTCCTCTTTGCCTGTTTCGAATTTCAGATCCGTTTCGGTCAGCTGGGGAAACTGGCTCTTCAGTTGTTTGGAGCGTTCGTTCCAGTTATTGATCTGTGTCGTCTGGGCGGTTTTGCTGTGTTCTGTGTTCATCTGTGTTTGTTTTTATCGTTTGTAATTTCGACGGACGCTTGCTGTGTGTGCGCTTTCGCATCCGGGTGAACAGGCTGCTTTCAGCGTGCTCTAAGCAGGTTCTTTGTGATGTTGCGCATCAGCCGCACCAACCCGTACCGGTTCTTTCTGTAAAACTGTTCCATGTACGTAAAGATGAATGCTGAACTGATGATAAGCGCGATTCCGGAAAGACTATAGATGATTGTGCTCATATTTTTTGGATAACTTTCTATTGCAAAGAACGGCGCTTTGCAGGTCAGGAGTGTTACATAACTCCGTAATTAAGTTACATCAATCGCACATCGGTGTTTTATGGAGATCTTTGGAACGTCGTCAGACGTTCTCGAGATTGCTCTTCCGCTTTTGCTTCATCTGCTTGTAAAAGGAGGGCGACAATCCTGTGATCTTCTTGAACTGGTTGGAAAGATGCGCCACGCTGCTGTAATGCAACCGGTACGAGATCTCGGTCAGCGTAAGCTCGTTGTACAGCAGCAGCTCCTTCACCTTTTCTATCTTGTGTATGATAATGAACTGCTGGATGGTGATGCCGTTCACTTCGGAAAAGATATTGGCCAGGTAAGTATAATCGTAGTTAAGTTTTCCGCTGATGTATTCCGAATAATTGACTTTCGGTATATCGTCGGAATAATGGATCATTTCTATGATCACGCTCTTTATTTTTTCGATGAGAATGCTCCGCTTATCGTCCAGCAGTTCGAGCCCATGCCTCAGCAATCCTTCCTTCAGCTTCAGACTCTGCCCGGGGCTCAGGTCGTTTACAAGGTTTACCGTTCCGAGCTCCACTGATGAGAAGGCCAGCCCGAGCTTTTCAAGCTCTTCCTGCACCGCCATTTTACATCGCAGGCTCACCATATACTTAATGTATATTAACATTATTGATGATTTAAGTATCCGCAGCACCGTGTATCCTGCACGTCAGGCTGCCTTGCCCAGGTGGTAGAGCATCCTGGCGTGGTCGGAAAGCGCCGAGAGGAAGCTCTTTCGCGACCGGTAGTCTACACCGAACTCCGCTGCGGTCTCCTTCACGATGGCGGATATCCTGCGGTAATGCACATGGCAAATATTTGAGAACAGGTGATGCTCCACCTGATAATTCAGCCCCCCTACCAGCCATGAGAATATCCGGCTGGATGGCGCATAGTTGCTGGTAGTGCTCATCTGGTGTATCATCCAGTTGCTGTTCATATGCCCGTCGGCATCCGGCAAAGGATAGGTGTTATCGGGCATTACGTGCGCTGTCTGGAATATAATGCTAAGCACCAGGCCGCTCACCAGGTGCATAGCCACGAAGCCCGCCAGGATGATCCAGAACGGAACCGGCAGCAGCAGCGCGGGCAACCCCAGGATGTAGGAATAATAAACGATCTTCCACCCGATGATCTCGCCCAGCACGCGCCTGAACTTTCCGGTGGTAATGATCCCGGTTTTATGATACCGCGCAGCCTGGAAAAAATCTTTGATCGTCATCCAGTTCAGCGTGGAGATAGCGTAAAAGAACCATGCATAAATGAACTGCAGCCGGTGTATCCTGCGGCGGCGCTGGTGCGGCGAGAACCTGAGCACGCCCGGTACCGAAATATCTTCGTCATGCCCTTCGATATTGGTGTACGAGTGGTGCAGCACATTATGCTGGATCTTCCATACCGACGAATTGGCGCCGATCAGGTTCATCACAAGGCTCATAAGCCTGTTCACTTTCTGGTTTTTCGAGTAGCTGCCGTGGTTCGCATCGTGGATCACATTCATGCCTATCCCGGATTTACCAAATCCTGCGAGGATCCACAGGCCGAAAAAGAGCCACAGGTTTGTCGTCACCCCGCTGAAGATCAGCGCGAGCGGAAGGAAGTATAATACCGTCATCAGGCCCGATTTCAGCATTATATTGATGTTGCCGTACCGGCTGATCCGGTTGGTCCGGAAATATTCGTTCACCCGCTGGCGCAATGTGCCGGCGAAGTCTGCGTTTTTTTCTGCTGAAAATTTACAATTCGTTGTTGTCATCTGTTTTTTGTTCTGATAATACCTAAAGATGCCGGATCGGAATCATGCGAACATCCACTGACGGATTGTTGCGGCAGATAGCTGTTAGTACCTGAACCTCAGGATCAGGCTTAAATTAAAAAAGATAAATCTGATGGGATTAAAAGCTCCTGCGACCGTGGTAATACCGTAAAGATAGGCTAAAATAGCGGGATGTGCAAGGGCCGGACGCTGGAAGTTAGACGCTGGAAGCTAGACACTGGATGCTTGACATTGGATGCTGACGGCAGACAGAACAATGGCACGGATCGTGTTTCGCGTCAGCAACGAGATCAGGTCTCATCTCCCACTTTTACATCACACCTCCCATATCTCAGGTCTCAATCTGACTACTCATCATCCATCCGTAATTTAACGGATCATTTTCCGTCATTTACCGGATAGCAAGTGAACGGATGAAGGTGTAATTTGCGCCCGGAAATAACAACACGTTTCCGTAAACCCAATTAAACCCAACCCCGAAAATGACAACAAGGAAATTTCTTTCTGTATCCCTCACTGCACTTCTTCTTGCAGCCGCGCTACCGGGCTGTAAACGCACCACGGTACAAAAGCCCGGCGGCATCTTCTCTGTTACTGACGAAAAAGGAACTACCGACGCCAAAGGCCCGGAAGTGATCGCCTCTGTAAATGTAAAAGTAGACATCCGAGCGCTGCCCGACGACAAGAACATGGTATTCGAGCTGCCGCTGCCCGATAAGCGCACCATAAAGCTGGAGCGCAAGCGGCTCGATACATTCGGGAAAGGCCGGTACGCGTGGTACGGCATCGTAAACGGCGATCCCGGCAGCTTTGTGCTCTTATCTGTTACGGACAAAGCCATAGCCGGAAAGATCACCACCGGCAAAGGCGAGATCTATACCATTAACTACATCGGCAAAGGCCTGCACCGCATCGACCAGATAAACCCCGGCGAGCTGAAGGAACGGCCCAACGACGACATAGAGGTGAAGCCCACCGGCAACGGACCGGAGAAAGAAGGCGACTGCCCCGATCCCTCCTCGCAGGTAGACATAATGGTGGTGTACACCGAAGCGGCCGAAACGGAAGCCGGCGGCCCGGAAGGAATAGAAGCCTTTATCTATCTCTGCGTGTACTTTACCAACCTGTCGTACCAGAACAGCAACGTGAATCTTACCATGAACCTGGTGCACATGGAAAAAGTAACGTACACCGAAACGGGCGTATCGGATACCGACCTGGACCGGCTGCGGGGCACGGCAGACGGATTTATGGACAACGTGCATACGCTGCGCGACGCGCATGGCGCCGACCTGGTATCGCTTATTACCGAAACGCTTGATAACTGCGGGCTTGCTTATCGTCTCTACCCGGTAACTGCGGGTTTCGAGTCCAGCGCCTTCTCCGTGGTAAAACGCACCTGCGCGGCCGCGGGACTTAGCTTTGCGCACGAAACTTCGCACAACATGGGCGCACGGCACGACTGCGGGCAGGCCAGCAATTCGGCGGGCCCGAACCACGGGCATTTTGTGTCCGATCCCGCCGACGGCAGCGGCCAGTCGTGGCGCACGGTGCTCTCTTACACCAGCTGCACCGACGGTCCATGCACCCGCATACCATACTTTTCGAATCCTACGCTCAGCTATTCGCCCACCGGCTCCGCAGCTACCGATCCTATGGGCACTGTGTCTTCGCCCGGTGTGTGCACCAACGACAATACCTCGGTGCTGAATGCCGCTGCCCCCATCGTGGCTAACTTCCGGTGCAGCTCGCCCGGCGTAAGCAACGTATGGATGCGCGACGCATGGGCCGACACCGGCCTCGAGCCCGATCCCGCCACAGCGGGCATGGACATGTGGCGTTCGCCGTATATCTGGATCAGGAGGGGAACGCAGGATCCCACCTTCCAGCACCAGCATGAGCACCAGAACCCGAAAGTGGGCGAATCGCACTGGATATACGTGAAGCTGCACAACGGCGGCGTAGCGGCCAGCGGCAACCTGGAAGTATACATCGCCAAAGCTTCGGTATCGCTTACATGGCCCGGCGCATGGACGCTGGTAAATACCGTGCCGGTAAACATCAACGCCGCGACTACGCAGATCGTGGAGATACCCTGGAACTCGCTCCCCGGCGACGGGCACTACTGCATGGTGGCCCGCTGGGTATCGGCGGCAGACCCCATCGCGGGCGAAACTGCGGACATCGGCGCCAATACGCGAAACAGCAACAACATCATCTGGCGCAATCTAAACATAGAAGAAATGGACGCCGACGAAGATGAAAAGGTGGAAACCTTCCAGGTGCAATCGAACGGGGAAAGATCATTCAGCATCCGCTTCAGGGACGAGGCGCTCTGGCCCAAGCCGAAGTTTACCGCCACGGGCCGCGTATTTATCGAAATGGATAAGAACCTGTATGCCGCCTGGAAAAAAGGTGGCGCCAAAGGCACCGGTATCAGGGATAGCGACAACCGCGTGGAAATAGTAGCGCCCACGGCCACGCTCGACAATATAACGCTGCAGACCAGAGAGCCCCTGCAGGTAATCATCCGCTTTGTAAAAACGAAGAACACCATTTCCGACCGCTACAGCTTTACTGTAGAGCAGACGGATGCAAAAGGCAATGCCAGCGGCGGGGTATCGTACGAGATATATACGTACAAACGATAATCAGCAGAAATAAACCAACCGCGGAAGCCGAAAAGCGGAACAAAGAGTAGGCGCTATTTTAAAACCAGTTTATGGCAACCAGCATTCCCGCATTTCATGTGTCGACCATCAGCAAAGCGTCGGGCGACGGAAAAGTATTTATCGCCAGCCGGCAGGACGCGCTTTCATCCGGTGTTTTTTACATCAAGATCGAGGTATCGTTCGACCCGTCGGTAGATGATTATCCGCAGGGCGGACTGAGGATCGAGACTGACCTGAGCGATTCGGCAAAAGGTAAATTCGAAAGCACCAGCGTCGAGCTCATCAACTCGTACGGTAAGCATAACCCTACCGTGTATCTTACAGGCCGCTGCAAAACTCCCGATGATATCGGCTACAAGGGCCTCCGATATTGGGTGATGGTAGCCGACAACACCAGCGTGGGCTCTACAGACACGTGGGACGTGGTGGGCTTCGTGATACACGACCGCAACGGCGACCGCGTAGCATACGGCACCGGCCCGCTGGATGGCAACATCACAGTAATGCCTAATTAAAATTTCATAGTGGAACCGGTAAGGTGAGCCGGTAACTTTCAGACAATGCCGGGAGGAAACTTCCGGCATCGTTGTTTTATCTGCTGCCGGATGTATTGTGCAACGCCGTTTCATTTATTCCGTTGTCCCGCCACTGCATAAAAAAAGACCAGGCCGGAATGCTCCGCCTGGTCTTTTACATTGCGTTGAATTGCGTTTTAGTTGATAATGATCTGCACGGTGCCTGAAGTTCCGGCGTTGCCGCTGCCGCCTGTGCCGCCGGTATTACCTATGGAACCGAAATTAGGAACGGGACCCATGCCGGGGCAGTCGCTGCTGGAAGAGAAGCTGCCGGTAGTGCTGCCGTCGTTGCCTGGAGCGCCCGCTGCGCCGCCGATGCCGCCTGTACCACCAATGCCGCCCGAGCCGCCGGATACGTCGACAGGAATTACCTGGTTGCCCGAAACGTCGTTGTTCATCGAGATCAATACAGAACCGCCTTTGCCACCGTTTCCGCCATTGCCTCCGCCTCCTCCGTTTCCGCCATTGCCGCCGTTTCCGCCATGCCGTCCCCATTCGCAGTCGTTTCCGTTGCCACCTCTGCCGCCTTTACCTCCGGCGCCGCCTCCGCCGCCTATTCCGCCGTTGCCGCCGCTGCCGCCTTTGGCCTGGATCTCTATGCCGCCGAGAAAATTATTTACCTCCAGCACAAAAGAGCCTCCGTTTCCGCCGTGACCTCCCGGTCCGCCGGAGCTGCCGTTGGTGCCCGGTCCGCCGGGACCTCCTGTCTGCGCGCAATCGTCGTCCCAGAAATTGCAATTGGCGTTGTTGCCATTGTTGCCGTTTCCGCCATTGGAGCCGCTTCCGCCTGTAAAGCCCGTAGCGCCGGGCGTTCCATTCAATATAATATTATACATAGTTGTGGTTTTTATTGATTTATAAATGTCCCTGTATCGATGCGCACTTTATTTTCAGGTAAGAGTTGTTCACCATGATCTTTCCACCCTGGTAGATCTTTACGTCGGTGGCAAACAGCAGGTCGGTGCCGGGGTTGACAGTGAGTGTTCCGTTGGTGTTCACGATAATATCCTTCAGCTTGAGCACCGGCACTTTAACCATTACTTCATATGTGAAGCGGGTTACCCAATGGCGGGTATGCGCTACCTCGAGGTCGTCCCACCGGTGGCTTTTTTTGTTGTGTGTGGAAAGCACCTTCGTAAGGTTCGGGTTGTACTTTTTGCGCATGGCCGAGTACGAAGATTGCATGGAAGCTTGCCCGTCGCCATCCTTGCAGCCGCAGTCGTGCTGGTCGAAGCTGTAGTTCTTTTTAATGATGTCGGCGGCTTCTTCGTCGTCCGCTTTTACTGCGGCCAGCAGCTTTTCGGCATCCAGCCTCTGGTTGAGAATGCCCAGCTCCTGCAGCTCGCCCAGCGAGTTTACCTGCACAAGGTGAAAAGCATCACCGTGTTCTTTCTCTCCGGGGCCGATGGTTACTTTTTTCGATTTCTCCACGACCAGGTCCTGGCCTTTGGCGCCACGGAATTCCTTTACGGAAATGACTTTCCTCGGATTTGTTTTTTCCATTTTTGAGTTGATTTTTAATTGGGTTAACAGGGTGTAATAGTACAGCATAGTATTCAATAACAGCATCCGGGATTTTACGCTATATCATCCGGAGTTTTACTGATAATTGATATGGACAGGCGAAGCGAATTGCCGATGTAGGTTATTTTACCTACGCGGATGATGGAGATGCGATAAATTGTTGTGCAATACGCGGCAAGCTGCTTTACCTGGCCTGTTGCAATACAGATGTGGCATACTTTATCCAGTCCTGCTGTTCCGTAAGCGGATGCATGGGCGGTATGCCTGTAAATTCGTATTTCATCTTTCCTGCATACCGCGTGGTGCTGCAGCGTATGGTGAACTTTCCGCAGGGCATCGTTGTTTCCGTTACGTTGCCGTAGCCGATATACCCGCCGGAGCTTTCGCCGAACGTGATCACCTTGTCGCTCTGCAGGCCGTAGATGATCATGCCTTCTGCCGCGCTGGCGGTATTACGGTTATATAACAGCGCTACCTTGCGCGGGTACGCCATGCTGTCCATTGTCCAGGTAAGCATGGGATCTTCTACCAGGGGTATGAAGGTGTACGGCTTTGCGCGCTTCATGCGCTCCGCCGGTTCGGTCATTCCCATCTCCTGGTAGCGCAGGATGTTGTCGGGCGATACCCACACATCTGCCAGATCGATGGTAAGAGGCCGGGTGTAAAGGTACCGCACGAGGCCGAGGTATGCCTGCTCGTCGCCCCCGGTATTATCGCGCAGGTCTATTACGAGGTACGGCTTACCTGCCAGCTCGTTCCTGATGGAGAAATAAAATGTATCCAGCGCCCCTATGAGCGATCTGTCGAACGAGCCCAGGCGGATGTAATTCGTTTTGCCATCGATGGCGCGGAACTCGTAAGGCCGGGTAGTGGCGGCATTTTTCGCGCCGGGCTTGAAGAAGCCGAGCTCGGGTATCTGCCCGTCCCGGATCTGCAGGGTACAGTACATACGTTGCAGGCTGAATCCCATAAGACCGGTATTGAAGACGGACTCGAAAGTATGCTCGTCTTTCCTTTTCAGCTCAAGCAGGATGTGGCCCGCATCCATCAACAGGTTCCTGCGGACTACCACTCCCGTGTACACACCTTCTTTCTCCGGCAGTATGGCAAAGTGCACGTTGCCGCCGTTGGTATAATACCCTTCCACGTCGGTGAGAACCTTATCTTTCAGCAAAGCGCGGATCTGCAGCGTGTCGGCGGGCATTCTTGCAAACGAGCGGTAGGCCGCGGTGGATTTGAAGCTGTCTACCTGCGTGGCGGAAGTGAAATCGATGGGGAGCCTCTGCATATGAAAGCCGATACCGCTGTGATGATCGCTGAGCAGCGCGATGTATCGCTCAAGATACAGGTTGCAGTTATCGTCACTGGCCCCGGCCCTGATCTCGCCTTCGAGGCCTTTTACATTGCGGTCGTATTGCTGCAGCGTTTTATCGTCGCTGCGGATATGCTGAAAAGCGGGGTTGTTCTGCTCGAAATAGTTCTTTACGAATGTAAGCTGTGTGCTGCAGTCGCAGGTTTGCGCGGGCAGGTTATATGCAAGCAGCAGCAGAGGAAGGAGCACATATTTCATACGATAAAATTAAAGAATCGGTGATAACGGCAAAATGATCATTCATGCCTCAGCACCTTGCCGGGATACGCGATGCGCTTTCATAAAAAAAAGCCCTTCCCCGTAAGGAAGAGCTTTTTTCCTGGTCGCATGAACTAAAAGACTATCGTACCATCAGCTTGTATTGCCTGCTGAAGTTTTCTGTGGTTATTTCCAGCAGGTACATGCCTTTGGACATGCCGCTTACGTTCAGCTGGGCCATATTGCCGTTCATCTGCTGCGAGAGAGTGCGGCGGCCGTTCATGTCGGTAAGCGTGAGCACACCGTTGATGAGCTGCTGGCTCTGTATGGTTACTACATCGGTAGCGGGATTTGGATAGAGCGTAACGTTGTATTGCGTTTCATCATCTACCGACAGGTGGCCGATGGTGTTTACCGTGGTATTGGTAACGATGGCCGGGTTCTGGTCGAAGAAGATGTACGCGGTGTTGGTGTACTCCGTACCGGCGGCAGCGCCCGCGGGCACATCTACGCTGTACTTGAGGAAACCGTGGCTTTCGGGCTCGTTGCTGTTGCTGTCCGGCAGCTGTATGTTATCGAAGTGGAAAGCTATTACGTGCCCGTCTATTTCGACATTGCACGGATGGCTGGTATAATCGAGGCGGAAGCTGCCCATGTCGAAATCAGAATCGATGGTGTCTACCACCGTGATGTCGTACGCCATGGAATTGCCGGTGTTCTGGAAGTTGACGGTATACTTGAGCGTCTGGCCTGCGGCGATCTCGCCATTCGGACCAAAGCCCTGCGGCGATACATGCTTGTCGTTCGGATCGTAGGAGTTGAGCGCCGTGGTGCAGATGGTAGTGTCATTGTTGGCAGCATTTTCATCGCCGGTCAAAGGCGCAACCGAAATATCGAAGCATACCTGGTCGCCCATCTGTACCACGCCGGGGTTGACAAGCAGCGAAATGTAAACAAAGGACATAGCCGTGATGTTGGTATTTACCGGGCCGATGGTCATGGTGCTGCCACTTAACGTGTAGTTGTAGTTGCACGACGACGGAGTGATGCCCGCAGGCAGGGTAACGGTAACGGTGGCCGGCATGTTAGCAATACTGCTGAACTCGGCTATATTGAAGTACAGGTGGCTCGTCGCATTGAGCGCTATTGCGGATTGCGGATACATAACGGCCAGGTCGAAGCCGCCGTCGTGGTTCAGGACAAAATCGTGCTGGTGCGTACCGGACAGCGTAAAATTATGTACCGGCCCCGAAAGACAATTGTAGGTCAGGCCTGATGAGTAATAATAAATGCTGGCCGCATAGCTGCCTCCGGTAGGCAACGATTTGGTGTAATAACCGTTGGCATCGGTGATGGCGTAGCCCTCTGTCTGGCCGGTGGCGGTATTTATGAAATGGATCGTCCAGGAAGGGATGACCTGATCGCCGGTGCTGAATGAGCAGTTGTTGTCTACATCGAGGTACACCTGCCCGCTTACCTGCGAGCACGTATCTATATGTATATACCCCGGCTTTACGGCAGTATCGCTATCCACCGGCACGCCGCCCGACCAGGAAGTGCCTGTTACGGTGATGGTGTAAATGCCCTGCGCGGTATAGGTATGAATGCCGTTGTACCAGGTGGACCACTGGGTGGACACGTTGCCCGCCCAGGAAAAGCCGGTCTCCTGGTTACCGTCGCCCCAATCTACCGTAAACTGCACGGAGTCGACGGGAGTGCCGCCATTGTTGCCGAACGCTGTGAAGCTGCCATAATATACCCATGGCTGATCGCACAGGCTCATAACATTTACGAAATCCGAATCGGGAATGAGCACCACGATGGGGTCGTTGGTGGTTTGCGCCCTGGCCGATACGCCAAGGAATAGTACTGCGGTAATAAAAATGAATCTTTTCATGGCTGTTTATTTTTTATCAAAGTAACCGCGCTGAAAGACGGTGTACAAGGCAAAGTGCGGGAAATCTTACGCGTTCAGGAGTGAGGAGTGGGGGGGAAGAGACTGGGAGTGAGGAGACTGGATGCTGGATTCTGGGCATTGGACGCTGGATGCTGGATGTGGAAAGAAGCAAAGATGGTGGTAAGAAATAGCTGTTACAATGTACATTCAGAGGCTTGCGGCTTCGGCGGATATCCTCCTACGCCTGCGGCTTCGGCGGATAATATCGGATAGGTTAGGCCAGACGGTAGTTATTGGCTACATTTATTCATGGAACCGCCCAATGCACAAATCTGTACAGCATAATAATACTACCCAGCCGGCGGCGGAGGCTTCTGTAAAGAAGGCCGCCACGGAAACAGCGTTTACAGATAACAGGCCGGTAGCTGTTGCCCAGCGCAGGATGCAGGCAATGATGAACAGCTCAGAACGGGTAACGCGTACGGGCGATCTTACAAAGGTTATACAGGGCAGGTTTCGCGGCGACCCCGATAAGCATTGCTATATCGACGAGGATACCAACGAGGAGTACGACGTTTTAGGCCAGTGGGAGACCTACCGGTTGATGCAACGCCGGACCGACGGATTCCAGGTAAGAGTGAGCATTGCCAATAATGAACCGATAGAAAATGAACAGCAGCGCGCATTCCGCCTTAATAATACTTCGTCGGTAATAGGCCCAACGTTGGCGTCCGGAAAAGCTTCTTCTTCGCTTAGCGCTGAAAATTATCCGCCAACAGTAGCCGACCTGTACCAGAAAATGTTTCCGGGCGGATCTGCTTTCAAACATGCATCGCTGCAGGAGGCGCTAAAAACGCGCATGTCGGAGATCATACAGTTGAAAGAACTCGCCAAAGAAGTGGAGGAGCTCAAAAACAAAGCACGGGCCGGCGACCAGGAAGCGCGAAATGCATTGCAGGAGAAAGGACAGCTGCTGACCACCGAAGGCCAGAAACTGTCTAAAGAGCTGTTTGGCCAGGCGACCGACTACCACGAATTTCTTTCCCTGATGGATATGTTCCTGGCCGGAACGTTGGTCGCAAACCCGGTGTATACCGGTCTGCTGTGGGAGGAATCTTCTGCCCTGCAGGGACAGCTCCGCGCCATCACGCAGTATGGTGTTACCACATGGGAATCGCAACCAAGCGGGCCCGTGGAAAAGATCATGGATAATAAGGTGCAGGTCTACCAATATGCCTTCCTCGAAATGAGCGGTCCGGCCGAGACGATGGGGCCGCTTGTAAAACTGCTGGCTCCTGTGTCGACCATTCGCATCGTATTTCCCGGGCAAACCACGCCGGTGCCTTTGAAGCAATTCCGCGCCGCCTCTGCCGCTAGACTGCAGGCCCTGGTAAGCCCCCGCACGGATGCGGAGCCGCGACGGAAAGGAAAGTACTTTTGCCTCGACTGGTATGCTCCGGTCGCAAATGATTCCAAGTATATTCATCGCGCAGTGGCTGCATCGCCTTCTCTCGGAGCCATCATCGGCGAACATGTATACATCCACCTGATATCGAAAGACGCTGACAGCGGGGAATCACTCTTCGATGTGGTAACCGCCATGCTTGGCAAGGTAGGCCAACCGCAGGCAAAGGCGCCTGCATCGATGGAAGACGATGGCGGCGAAGCTGATGCAGAACGCGAGCACCAGGCAAGTTACTCTGGTACGGCGCAGGCGGGGTTGTTGTCGGATTCGTGATGCACTTTTGCACCTTACCGTAGGTGCCTAATTATTGTCTGCCGGATTTCAAAGTTTGTCGCTTCGCTTTTTCTTCTCTTACTTTTTGCTTGTCCCCCCGCAGGAACCCGGGTAGTGGAGAAGTAAGTAATGCTCCTTCGCCTTTGGCGCATGATAAGGTTGCGGGTCTCTGCCTGATTCATGGGTTTGTCGCTTTTCTTTTTCTTTTGTCACTTTTTGCTTGTCCAAAAAGTAACCAAAAAAGACACCCGGCCCGGGAAGGCTATCCACATTGTCTGCGCTGCGCTCGACAAAAGTGGCACGAAGTTCAAGGCCGGCGCTCGCCGTTTGGGCGGCTCGCTGGGGTCCGGCCCTTGAACTTCTTAGCTGCCGGGCCGGAACGCCCTGTTCGTTGTGCAGGAGGTTATTGCACCCTCAGTTCTCTGTAACAAGAATAACTGAGCTTACGATGGTTCACGGCATGTTATCTTTTACGTCGGAGATACATGGTGAATGTTCACGCTATTCATAATCATCATACTCCCACCGAAACGACAGCTGCATCACCAGGTTGTCTTTGAGCATTTCTTTATAAGCGCCGCTGATGCCGTGCAGTTTTGCCTTGAAGGAGTCAGGCAGATCGGCGGTAAAGAAATAGTCGTTGCCGCCGTATGCGCCTGCACCGGATTTCCTTCCTTTCGTGGTGGTCATCCACAGGCCGGTAATGCGATCTTTGGCGTAGCCGTACACGCTGTTGATGTATTCGCCCGCTCCCAGCTGCAGCGTTTCTTTTTGCCCGCTGCTGCTGCCAAGTAACCCATATGTGGTGCCGCCGGCGAACAGTTCCAGCCCGCACAGGCTACCGCCGCTGTAAAAATCTATCCTGTCGAACGTGGCGCTGTCGGGCATGCTGAACGTGCTGGCCGAATACACCATTCCGCCGAATATGCCTACGGTCTTCCGGGTCTTTACGGCAAGCATGCGGATAGCGGGGTTGAAGTATTTCCAGAACCTGGCGGCGCGCGTAAGCTCGTCGAGCGCGGCGGTAAACTGCACCTTCGCAATAGCCCTGCGCTGCTCTGTGGCAAACTGCGCCCGCTGTAAATGGTCGGGCGTGCCTTCCGCCTTATGCGGATCGAGCCAGGCATGCGTTATGCCTTCGTACTGGTCGGTCATTATGGATTGCCCGATGCCGGAGGGCGATATCGTCCGGGCGTCGGGTATCTGCGCCAGCCGCCATTTCATATATTCTGCGCGGCTTTTCTGCACTGCAGTGTCAAACTCGCTGATGGTGGAGATGAGCGCGCCGTAGTTGCTCAGCTTTATGGCAGGCGTTTCGGGTATGTCGAACAGGTCGTTCCACGCGTCGTACAGGGTGCGGCGCAGCACGATCAGCACCGTGCCGTATGCCACCAGCATGGGTAACACTTCCACCGGCTTATTGGTAAAGTGCGGCGTGCCGATCACCATATTGTCGATCACGCTTTGTATGCGCACGCCTTTTTTCGGCAGCAGCGAAAATTTTATCTCTGCCAGCAGGTTCAGGTACCCGGTAAACTCGTCTTTCAGAAATTCTATCTGTTTTTCGAGAATGAGCTGGCGGATCCTGGCATCCACGTAGTTCTTCATGGCGCCCCAGAAATCGCCCATCTTGTCTTTCTCTTTCCAGAAATAGCCTACGATGAAGGCCAGCGCTTCGCCCGCCTCGGGTATCTTGCCTATGAGGGCGAGGTATATGGTGCGCTCCAGGTCTGACTGCTCGGTATAGAATATGGCCGGGGCAGAGCTTTCTTCGGGCACCAGCACGGGATAGAACAGCTGGTTGTCGGTTTCCTTCAGCGCGTTCTGCACCAGCTTGCCGTCTGCCATCTCCAGGTACTTGCCGCTATGTCTTGCGCGGATGCGGTAATATCCTCCGCCGGCGGAGATGAACTCGAACATGAGGTGCTGACTGCCCGACTGCCACTCCCAGGAGATGAGGGGTACATTATTATCCTGCGAGGCGGCATTCACGGCTACATACCGGTCGTACTCGGGGAACTTGAGCCAGTAAAACCCTTCGCCGAAGTCGAACCGGAAGATCTGCTTCGCATCGCTGGCTTTATAATCGAGCAGCTGCAGCTGGCGGCCCATCGCGGTATCGCTGGTCCCTGTTACTTTTCCTTTTTGCTTTACGGAGAGATAGAATTTCTGGTTGTTGCGGGGTCTGAATGCCATGGTGCGAAGATAGGAAAATAAGGACGATGGACACTGCATACTGGACACTGGACAATCCGCCTTCGCCTGCGGCTTCAGCGGATGAAATTGGAACTAAAATCTTTTCAACTATCCAGGATGTAAGAACTCGTTGCTAAAGGACTGGGAACCGACTATTTTTATATCTTAGTCGTAATCCATATCTATGATACGCTTTACAATTTATATGCTCCTCCTGCTGCTGCCCATGCAAAGTGCGGCGCAGCAACAGGACACGACCGGCAAAAGCCGCATCACCATTACTGCCACCGACATTCTGGAAATGAAAGATATGACGAATTATACCGTCATGGTGTCGGGCATGCATGATACGATCTTCTTCCGGGTGGATAGTATCAGCTCATCTTATTTTGAGCTGGAGCCGCATGGGCAGTATACAGCCATCATTTCAAAACCGGGATACCCGGTACTAAGCATGCAATGGATACAGCCAGCCGGACCGGAAAGTGTATGGATCGAATTCTTCATGCTCAAAGAGAAGCTGTCGAAAAAGGAGAAGCGGCGGGCGCATATTCATTCGGTGCGGAAAGCTGTGGATGTACGCGGCCCGGAGGATGGCGGTTTCCAGGTGCTGGGTCCCGGTAAGCGCGAGGTGTTTGTTTGGCGGCTGAGGATGTTCGGTCCTGACGGCACGGTGAGGCACACGTCGTATGAGTCGGCGAAGTTTTGAGCCGGAGCATCCGGGCCATTATTTGAGAAACGTCCATATTTATAAAAGGACCTGTCGAAATAATTGATGCCCATCTGCGTTTTTTACTAATGCATTGCCACAATGTATCACTTGGAATAACGGCAAAGGCCAGATTTTGTCATCGTATTACAGAAAAGCCCCGGTTATTGATATTTATCAATGCATTTGAGAAATATCAGGGATACTTTTGCTGCAGCACTTTTTTAAAGTACTTCCGAAACAGCCATCGCCGCTGTTTCCCTGTATTATATTCAATAGCGCAAATCAACATGAGACAGACTTATCAGGCATATTCAATTAATGACTTCCGTCGTATTTTTCAGATAGCATCTGTGAGTTGGCCGGCCGGAACGATTTTGCAAATGATCCCATGCTCATTTGCACCGTTCAAAAGGAAATGCCGGTGGATGATCATTATTCAGAAACGGAGGACGTTCTGCTATGAGCAACTGGTGGAATAATATGTTGTATCCGCTGATCGCACTTGCTATCGGGCTTGCTGTCGGCTTCCTTATCGAGCGTGTAGCGCTTAAGGCTGTCCGTAAGCTTGCCCTGCGCACACGATGGAGCGGCGACCAGGTAATCATCGATGCATTCCGGGGCATAGTGCTGTTCTGGGGCATTGCTGCCGCGGCATATTGGACGGTACATTTTCTTCCGTTGCACGGGCAACAGGAGCAGACCGGCGATCATATTGTCTTTTCCGCTTTCGTGCTCTCGGTCGCGGTTCTCCTGGGGCGCATTGCGGTAGGCCTTATCAGGATCAACGGCGGCACCGGCAGCGCTGTCCGCTCCACTTCTATTATTGCAAACGTTGCACGTATTGCTATTTACATTATAGGTCTGCTGGTTGTTTTGCAGACATTGGGCATTTCCATTACACCTATTCTTACGGCGCTTGGCGTGGGTGGTCTGGCCGTTGCCCTTGCCCTGCAGGATACGCTTTCCAACCTCTTTGCAGGCATCCAGGTCATTGCGTCGCGCCAGGTCCGCACAGGCGATTACGTAAAGCTGGAATCGGGCGAAGAAGGATATGTTACCGACATCACCTGGCGGAATACAACGATCCGCATGTTGTCGAATAACATCGTTGTGGTGCCGAATTCAAAGATAGCGTCGACCATCCTGACCAACTACTACCTTCCGGAGCGGGAAATGTCTGTTCTGGTAGAAGTGGGAGTGAGTTATGAAAGCGATCTCGAAAGGGTCGAAGAGGTAACAGTCCAAACAGCAAAGGAAGTAATCGCAAAGACAGAGACCGGGCTGAAAAACTTTGAGCCGTTTATCCGTTACCATACTTTTTCCGATTCAAGCATCGGATTCTCGGTAATATTAAGAGCGTCGGAGTTCACGAACCAATACCTGATAAAGCACGAGTTTGTCAAAGCGCTTCACAAAGCGTACCGCGAGCATGCCATCGAAATTCCGTTTCCCATCCGTACGATCCATCTCAAAACTTCACCGCAATGAGTAGCCGCAGAATTATAATCGTTTCCAACAGGCTGCCGTATAAAGTGGAAAAAAATCATGGTACGGTACGGTTACAGCAAAGTTCCGGCGGGCTTGTTTCCGGTATCCGCTCATACCTGGGCTCTATGGATAAAACAGGTAAGGATGAGGCATCGATGCCGGTGTGGGTAGGCGCTCCTGATATTTCGCAAAAGCAGTTCACATCTTATTTTAATGACAGTACCGTAATGAAGGACGGGGAGTTTGTACTTCATCCGGTGTTCCTTCAGCAGGCTACAAAAGACAAATACTACAACGGGTTCTGCAACCAGGCGATATGGCCGCTGTTTCATTATTTTCCGTCCTTCGCCAGGTTCGAGAGCTCCGAATACGGTCATTATATACTTGCCAATAACCTGTTCTGCGATGCGATCGCCAGGGTATACCGGCCCGGTGATGTGATATGGATCCACGATTATCACCTGATGCTGTTGCCGGCGCTGCTCCGCAAATTATTTCCCGACGCAGCCATCGGCTTCTTTCTCCATATACCTTTTCCTTCGTTCGAGCTGTTCAGGATGATCCCGGACCGCTGGCGGAAGGAGCTCCTGAACGGGCTTCTGGGCGCGGATCTCATAGGTTTCCATACGCACGATTACGTGCAGAATTTCATTCATTCGGTGCGCCAGGTGCTCGGGTACGAAAATACCCTGCGCATGATCGGCGCTTCGGGGCGTAACGTAATGGCCGATACTTTTCCCATCAGCATCGACTATAAAAAGTTTGCTTCTGCCGCACAGGATCATGAAATATTTGCCGAACGCAACAAGATCAGGAAAAATCTGCAGGATATCCGTATGCTGCTTTCTGTAGACCGTCTCGATTATGCAAAAGGCCTCGTAACCCGGCTCGAAGGCTTCGAGGCTTTCCTGGAGCGCAATCCCCATTTCCGCGAAAAGGTATCGTATGTAATGCTGATCGTGCCCTCGCGCGACATCATTTCAAGGTATAAGGAAAACAAAAAAGAGATCGAGGGGCTCGTCAGCAAGATCAACGGGAGATTTGGCACCATATCGTGGACGCCCGTGCTGTACCAGTACCGGTCCGTCGATTTTACCAGGCTGGCGGGCCTGTATCTAGCTGCCGATGTTGCTGTCATCACTCCGCTGCGCGACGGAATGAATCTCGTATCCAAGGAATTCGTGGCCAGCCGGAGCGACAGGCGCGGGGTTCTCATCCTGAGCGAAACGGCGGGTTCGGCTGCGGAACTGGGAGAAGCGCTCATCGTAAATCCGTTTGATAAGCATGCCATTTCCGAGGCCATCAGCGTTGCTCTTGCCATGCCTCCCGAAGAGCAGAAGCGCCGGATGGAGGTTATGCAGAGAAGGCTGCAGTCTTACGATGTTGCCCGCTGGGCCGAAGATTTCATGAAAGAGATGGAGTATATGCGCGAGAAGCAAAAATTATTCAGGATCAAGGAAATGAATGAGCAGAGCGCAGAGCATGTTTTAACGGGATACCGGCAGGCGTCCAGGCGGTTGTTGCTGCTCGACTATGACGGGACGCTGGTTCCCCTGTCGAAACTGCCGCAATATGCTGTGCCCGGCGATGAGCTGAAAAAATTGCTGCTCGCGCTTTGCCATGATCCGGCCAATACCGTGGTGCTTATCAGCGGAAGGAACCGCGAGGTGCTCGACGAGTGGTTTGGCGAAATACCGGTATCGCTGGTGGCTGAGCACGGGGCGTTCATAAAGTCCGGCGGCAGCTGGCAGCAGACCGTTCATTCCGGGTCCGGCTGGAAGGAAAATGTGCTGTCTGTTATGGAAGGTTTTGCTCAGCGATGTGCCGGGGCCTTTGTGGAAAGAAAATCCTTCTCGCTGGCGTGGCATTACCGGACCGCGGACCAGGAGCTGGGTTTTTCGCGCTCCAGGGAGCTGCTGAACCTGCTGATGGAAACCTCTGTGCATCTCGATTTCCAGGTTATTGAGGGCCATAAGGTGATCGAAGCCAGGGAAAGAGGGGTCGATAAAGGCACAGCCTCAGCCCGGTGGCTCGAAAAAGAAACATATGATTTTGTGCTGGCTGTGGGAGACGACAGAACCGATGAAGATATGTTCAGGACCGTAAACGCGCACGGCGGCATCACCATACGGGTGGGCATGACGCAGAGCCTGGCAAAATACAATTTCAGCCGGCAGGCGGAAGTCCTGGAGTTTCTGGGAGGACTGGCTGCCGCAAAAGAAGAGAATTTACATGCTGCACGATCGGATAACGGATAAAGCACGCTTATTGCTCTGATACGAACAATATATAAGATTGATACAAAATAAAAATATATGGCTACGCAAAATTATGACTACCAGGCATGCATAGATCTTTGCCTCGAATGCGCAATTGCCTGCAACAGGTGTGAAAGCGCCTGCCTCGAGGAAGAAAACCTGCACATGCTTGTGAAATGTATTTCCCTTGATCACCAGTGCGCGGGGATATGCTATTATGCGGCCGAAGCTATGGAACAGAAAAGCCTGTTCATTTCGCAGATATGCTCGCTGTGCGCACAGGTTTGCGAAGCATGCGCCGCAGAATGCGAGAAGCACGATCATGAGCATTGCCGCCGGTGCGCAATAGCCTGCCGCAAATGCGCCGAGGAATGCAGGAATATGATCATGGAATCAGATGAAATGTAAAATCTGTCGTAAAGCCCTGACCATTTGTCATTCACAATAATTGGCACAGCTCGCCCAAATTTAAGACCGAAAGAATATAGGATGATTTGTTGACCGAAGCTTATCCCGATTCGTACCAGGATTACGCGGATATGGATCCGGAAAAATTTTCATCATTCATAAAAAAATGCCAGGATTTCTTCTCACTTGGAATGTTTCCGGACATTGAAATCAGAGATGGCATTACACCTGCAGAATTGTTTGGAATAGTCAGTGTCCTGGAAGGAGAAGGGCGGGAGGAGTAAAATGCTTAAGGCCAAGCTTTTTCCCCTCGCATCTCCTGTACGGGGACACCCCCGGAATCAATTCCGGCATTTCAATTCCCAACTTTATAGACCCAAAGCTGGTGCTTTGCGGTACTCCCATGGAATAGAAAATCTTATTCATTTTCAGATCTACGCAAAAGCTGCTCTTTTTCATTTTTTTCCTCGCTCTCATGCTATTTTCAACTTGTACTTTTACGCACTGATTTTTTTAGAGTGGCGCGAGAACTGAGTATGGATGGGCATGAAATACGCCTCCCGGGAATCGCTTATTATTAAACCACATATCCGTTGGCTTCAACAAAGCTTAGACCTGTGCAATTTGCATTGACGATCATCCGTGCGATATCTTCCCGAAATAACAATAATGTCTCAAATCCGCCCAGGCGAAATATTGATTGCCTGACCAGATTTCCGTCATCTAATTTTAATGAACGAATATCAATTATATTCAGATCTTCATCTTCCTCGTCCTCATCTATCTGAAGTTCAGAATTCTCTCTGTCAATACAAGAAACTACGTTAAGTATATTAACCAATTTATGATTGGTTTCAATTTCCTTATTGGAATTATCCACAACTCTTATATCAAAGGTCTGATAATCATTAAATCCAAACTCTTGAATTATCCGGATGAGCTTTGAACTAAAAAAGATATACCTTCTATGATTCGGGATACAATCCGGCAACTGATCTGTTTCAGACACCAGAGTTATCAATGGAAGATTCTCAAACCGGGTTCCCAGGTTCAGTGAAATACCTTCAAATCATACGGCACCTGAGCATCGGTCAAACAATCAGATTCATTGTCAAATTCCAATATGTAATACTTCATAATCTTCTTGTTTAGAATATTTTCTTTCCGGCTATCCGTCCAGAGGATAAGCCTCATTTGCCTGCCAGTTCATCAGAGAATCCGATCGGAACAGGCAGTTCTTTAAATTCGATCCCTTTCAGCCCGGCAGCTTCGATCGCGTTCTTTAAACGCTCGCTGACAATATCTCCAAATTTAAAGAATGTCACAAGATCCAGCTCTCTGAATTCAGGCTTCATTGCAACACGTTCGTAGTTCCAATAAATGCCCGAACCCCAATTTGCCTCTGAATAATCCTCGGCATCCCCGATAGATGAGAATTGCTTTGTTTCAAACTTACGCTCTCCCAAATTACGGGAGGAGCTTAAATTATTAAAAATGGTTTTTTCAAAATCAATAAATTCCTGGTAGTAATGCTGAAGAATTTACAGAATATAATACTCATGTTTTTGCTCCCGGAACAACACCCATGCCGGATAAAAACGATGTGGTCCCAGGTTAAAATTCTGCAGTACTTCTTTGAATTTATTTGATACGGGCTTTAACCATCCTCCGAACGGAGCTTCCCCGAACCACATGTGGAAATCATAAATCGTTTCGGACGGTTCATCTTCTCGGCCATCTCCAAATTCCAATGGAGTCAGGTAATCAAACACATATTCCTGATCATAGAATCGATCCGGGCCACATTTACCGTTGTCGAAGAATTCCTCTTTTCTCACGAGCGCCGTTCAGGCCGGGAGGCACTTCCCGTAGCATTTGCTACGGGTTTAATTGGCCGGAAGTTTTACTTCCGTCATTATTGTATGTTTCTCTCGCGCGTCTCCTGTAAGGGACGCGCGGGAGAATTTCTTCATTATGTATTTTGGGATACCAAATCTGAGCTTGGTGGTTGTTGGAGGATTACCTGCAGTGATCCTTGTGTGGCGAGTTCCGTAACGGCAAAAGGCCCGCCCGCTTTCAGCGGCCTGCTTTTTTATTTTCCTTCTGTTCTGTCAAGTTGCGCTTGCCGGACAGAAGGAAAATAAAAAAGGCTCAGCATGCAATGCTGAGCCTTTCGCCGTTCTGTCGGGCTGAGTAGACAGAGTACGAACTATCTACTTGATGATCTAAAAGTCATCGAATGCTCTGATTTTGAGTAATCAACCGTTCATTGTCATTACTTAAAGACAAAAAATCCATACATAAATCAATTTCTTACGTTTTGTATGAATTTAATAAGTAAATGACTGATTCTTTGCGCGTAAGCTTTGAATATAGTAAGGAGTTAAAAACAGCTTTCAGCTTAAACTCTTTATATAATCTGCCGCAATCGAATTTTGGGTAGCGATCAATGCTTTTCTTAGTTTCATCGCATTTTCGTGGTTTCCTTTATTCCAATTTTCAAGTTCTCTTATTAAAGCCTGCTCAACCTCAACTGAAAAAGCAATATCATCAAAGTCTCTAACGTAGGTTTGATATTCCTTTAGAATAATATCCTCAAATTCATTGATAAATTCATTTAATCCCGGAAGTAGCTGTTCGTAAGTTCTAAAGCTATTTAAAAAAGACTTCAAAGCCAGCCGCGGAATTAAATGATGAATTCCTACCACTATTTCATCATGTGGTTCACCATTCATAATGCGATTAGCTAATTTAGTATTTTCCATGCGCTGATCATTCGTCAGAAAGCTGGACAAATACCCTTGAACTTCTTGCGCAACGTCCTGTGTTTGCTGATTAAAATAAATCATAGTTTCATTGTCCCTTTGCATAGCTGCAAATAAACACTGCAACAATTCTTCTGATAGGTTGGTAGTCACGATATTCAAAAATTAAAAAAGTGGATAGGTAAATCCTGCACTAATATTGTTGCTTTTATAACCGTCGATATTCAGCATCGTAATGTTCTATATTATACTCGCCATGAAAGTCCCAAGACTTTTCCAAAAAAATACGGTCGGCAGTAGTTGGTAAATTAGACCAAGATACTTCGAGGCATCCCTTATGGTCATTTATACTTTTGATTTTCGCAGCAAGAGTAGGATCGAAAGTTTCTATCAGTCTCTGCACTGATTCTAAACGATCCTTCCGATGTTCTTCTTCTATGATTAGCTCCATTGTGCCGTAGTTTTATAAGGCTAAATATACACTTTACAGCCGTAAAACGTATGTCCTATTGAATTTTATTTAAGTGATACGTTCATGTTAATCTGTTGATTGTAACTGATAATACTGTGAATTATGTGTTCATATTATAGTTTTAGTTGATTTCAATTAAAGAAAAGGTCACTGTATCTTTAAGATTGACAATAATAGATAGTAAAATGGGAGGCAAAGGAAAAAAAAGACATAACACTAAACAAAGAAAACGCTTTGAAATGCTCAGCGTTCAATTGGAGGAAACAGACATAAATCCAGACACTGGGGTATATGAGGTAAGTGTTGTGTTAGACATGCACAATAACAATTCTTACATTATAAACGAGCATACCGGAAAGGTAGCGCCTAACAGAAGTATCGTTTATGGCTATCAAGGAGAAAATAAGTTCAGAACAACCGCTGAAATTTCAACACGAAAGGACGATCACAGCCATTGTTTTTACTTAAAGTATCATCAGTTTAAGCACTTGGTGGCAATTGATACGAATTCGTTTGATTGTCAGGTTGCAGGAAAACTAACCAAGATAAGTTTAGGCATTGCAGTAACTCTGGTAGATGAAAAAGATGCCATAATAATTCAGCCTCTTCGGAAGATTTTTTACTTGATAAATTCAGGAAGGCCTGAAAACGAGAACTGGGAAAAATTGATTCGACTTGTTTCTGAAAATTGTAAATGCTCCGATAGCCGGAAGATTGGTGTAGTCGTAGATAGTGATTTAGGTAATTTGCATTGGTATAATCAGCGAAAGATGCCAATTTTTAAAGATTATTTTTTGCCTGAGAATATTGAATTAATATTTGCAAGTGATAAGGTTAGTGACAGTATTTTCAACCGAATGATTAAAGAATCACATGGACTATCAAAAGCTTATATTCCCAAATTTATTGAGTATATCAGAGAAAACGAAAGCAGATTTTGTGCTTAGTATGTTCTAATATGCAGAACCTCGTAACTGATACTAATTTTTGGTATGATGCTAATGCGGGCGAGCAATTCGCCATTCAGTTTCAAGATTTTAATATTTGCCCTACTTGGTTAAACCTCATAGAACTTATTAGTACAGAGATTACAAGCTTGGAAAGGTATCGAGCAGTTTTAGGAGCAAGTAGAAAGCTTTTATTGCATATACATAATTTAGTAGACTTGCACCCTTTACAGTTAATTTGTGAAAGAACGGGACTCCTTTACGAACAGCAGCCGCAAGCATTTTATTTAGCCAATACATTCAAACAATGGTTAGCCAACTTTGAAACTCTTCGACTTAGTGAGGTCATGAAACGATCCTCCGCTTACTACGCAGCACGAAAAGATTTTTTGATTGATATTCTTTTAGAGGATCAAAAAACAGTTCAACAAGTGCAAACTGGTCAAGTTATTCCGCAGCCTAGTTTTGTTGAATATGATACCTTATTTGAGTGCAAAAAATTATGGAGTTTAGAGATAGATATTGGACAAATTAAAATTCTTGGACAAGATGAATCATTTTGGTCGGATTTTCAATTTTATATACAAGTTAGAAGAACGTATTTTGACAGATTTAATAGAGGTATTAAAAAGGTGATAGATATCAATGATGTTTTTGATATATATAATACAATATATGTTAGGAATGGTGATGTTTACTATTCGCGAGATAAAATATTAAAGCATATTGATAGCAAAGTGCAAAATATTGTGCTACCGCAAATAGCTAAGTAGTGAATGTTTCCAATTAGATAAGCAAACTGGGCATTCTCTTTATTGTTGTAAAATACCAACGAATATTGGACGAAGAAAAAGTTGCAATATCAATGTAAGCAATAGTTCCGTAATTATTATATTTACCGATAATCTACTGTATGCCCAACTATTTATTATATAAAAGGCACTTCACCTACAAGCAGTGGGAAAAAAAAGAAGTTGCTGGATTTAGAAGTCAATTAACGAATTTCATAGGGATTCTGAACGCCAGAACATCCCTTTTTTTTACTACGGATTTGAATCGTTCTGGTATTACCTTCTTTTTCCTGACAACAAATCCAATGTTAGGTCAAGATTTAGAGCTTAAATATAGTATGGAATTAACTACTGATGTTCCTAATCTTGATTTGTTAGGTATTGAGTCCGGTAATGAGGAACTAAAAGGATTACTTAAGTCTAACAATCGCAACTAAGTTCATACAATGTAATGGCAGTAACGGAACATAAAAGTTTCCCGATAGAAGACGTGCTAAGTGTTGCGTTGGACAAATTGTTATCTGGTAACGGCATGAATGGTATTTACGCAATCCTTCAATACATGACCGGAGAGATTATTCATACCGGTCAAATTCCGGGTGCAATGACAGTATGCAGACCGGCAATATTAGCTCAGCACCCTGAATTAAAAGATGCCGATGCCTCCTGGGTAACCGAGGAAAACCTGCAAACCTGGATAGATACCCAAGCTGCCACATACGGTAAATATATAGAGCTACGTCCCCTTATAGCTGGTTGGAAGCCGAGCTAAGGCAACTGCTGTTTCAGCAGCTTTTCGGGTAATAAACTACCCGAAATTGTTAATTAACAAATTTCCATGCTTTTTAGCATACTACCCTTGCAACACGGTTGTTTCCTGTACGTTTAATATATACAACAGTCTAAAAAATGGTGAGCTTAAGCAGATCATACGGTTATTCGCATATCAACAAGAGAGGAGGGGAACCTGTCAGGGGATATGTTTCTTTTTCCAGATTAACGCGGAAAAACCCCAAAAGGCCGGGCAGGCAAAAAACTGCCCGGCCTTTGTGTTTTACATCACCGAACCTAAATAATAAACCGGAACCCTACCCGATCAATTAAAGCAATACAAGGGAAGATACCGCAAACCTACATGGCAAAAGCATCATAGGACGCTGGAAACCTATGTTTTCAGAACCGCAGGCTGGAACTAATACAGCTTCCGGGGATGAGGGGATATAAATTGTTGTAAAGATGTTCAGTGAGAAAGAGCTGGACAGTATTGTCCATGCCAAAGACCTGGCGGTTTACTTTAATTGGTCGTTACATAAAGCCAGTGTGCGGCTGAAGGAAGTGAAAGACCAGATCAAAAAAGAACGAAAGTTAAAGTACGTCCGGATCGAAATTACGCTTCGGATCTTCCTGCGGTACGAGCAACGGTTGATTATGGAGTAAGAGTAAACCTAACCTTGCCCATCCGCATCAGACAAACCCCAAGGCCCTCTTTTTACGATCATAAATATGACCGCCGCAAAGCAGGTAACAACCTTTGTTTTGCGGCGGTTTTCGTTTGCACTGTTTTTTTGTGTGTATTGAATACATATACAGCGGTTTGCAAGGAATATTACCATGTAATGCCATGTAATGCCATTTAGTGACAAAAAATCCCATTTATTACCAACTATTGCCATGTAATAGCATGTAATCGGGTTCCACCCTCACAGCTCTCGTTTTAATCCCTAAAGAGCGCAACGCTTAAAAAAAAACGAGAGTGAAAACTTCGCACTTCATATTAGGAACAGCCGCAGCAGGAACCGGTATTGCAGCCTACAATATCTACCAGGCTGCAAAAAACCTCACCTATCAGCCGTTCATCCGCAGGTTAGGATGGGAAGGAGACGGCCCGGTGCTGTACATAGATGTGCAGGTCAACAATCCATCCCGTACCAACTTCACCATTCATAAACCCGGTCTAAGCCTTATGCTCAACGGGCAGGCGGTCGCCTCATCCGCCAAAGGCATAGACCGGGTTCTTATCGCCCATCAGCGAAGCTCCATCATCGAAAACATCAAGATCAACTTCTCCCTCATGCAGGCTGCTGTTACCGTAGCGCCCATGCTATCCAACCTCATTTACGGCCGTCCGCTGGATAATACCACCACCTTAAAGCTCACCGTAACCACAGATGTATTTGCTGCCCTGTTTGGCATTAACCTATTCTCTCTGCCGATCAGCGTCACCGTTGACCTTTTGGAAGCAATGGGAACCGGCACAAACGGATTAGGATACGTACTGGCAGAGAAAAGAAAGATCAAGGACGGAAGTGAGTTCGATAAATATTTCCCGGAAGCAGAAAACAGCTATACGATTGTCAAGCCCAACGGAACGGTAGAAGATACCGTAGGGTTCATGGCTGCGATCATTGATAAATGGCATAAGGACGCAGAGGGAATAGCGCAGGTTCTCAAAGGAGATACCGTGGAGGAAACCTGCCAGAACATCTGGAACTTTTGTACCACCTACCTGCATTATAAACCCGATAAAAAAGGCGTAGAGGAACTGCGCAGCCCTAAACGCTGCTGGCAGGACGGGCAGGTATTGTACCGCCAGCAACGGGCGCAGGGCATACCGGAGGAAGAATGCTCCGGCATAGATTGCGATTGCTTCACCAACCTTGTCTGCTCCATCCTGAAGTGCCTGAAGATACCCTTCAACTTCCGGCTGGCAGACTATACCGGGGAGATCGGGCATGTATATGTGTTCACCGACAAAGGGAACGAGATCATCATTGACCCGGTTTACTATCACTTCAACCGGGAGAAAAAATATCGCAGACAAATTTCCATTGACGAGAAAACATTATCCAAAATGAAAATTGCCATACTGAACGGCACAGAGCGAACCTTCGAGGAACTGACCACCGGGTTCTCGCTGGCCGAAATACGCAAATGGGAGATCGAGCGGCTGTATCAGTTGCACAGCGAAGCGGTCGCCCATCCTGAAAAAATACTGGCCTACGGATACCACCCGGCAGTATACCTGCAATGCCTCGATTATTTAATCGAATACTGGAACACTGTAAGCCGCAACAAAGCCATTCAGATCGTCGAACAGAAACTGAGAGAGCATAACCCTTTCGCAGGAAAACCGGCGCTCAATGGCATGTATGCAGGGCTTAGTGGAGACCCAACCTTTTGGGTAGAATTAGGGAAAGGCATTGTAGAGTTCTTTGTCGGGTTGTTTTCCGGGCCGAAGAAACCTGCGCCAACCGAGCAGGACAAGCAAGCGATCCAGCAAATATCCTATGAGGTTGCTTCGCAGGTTTCTTCTTACTTCTCTCAGCTATTCTCCAGCGGCAATTTTACCCTGGATGATATTGCTAACACGAGGAAGGAAGCCTTTAAAATCCGGCAAACCTTATGGGACAAGGTGAACGAGTTCACCAACAAGTTCGATGTACCCTCAAAGGAAACCTTCCAGCAGGTCATGGGGCCGGTAGAAGGTTATTTCGCTAAGGTGGATGCTTTCGTTACGCAGCTGCTGAACAGCGGCCCGGAAGTCGCCAAAGGGTTCAATGCAACCGTAGCGGATATTATCCATAACGGGGAAAGCCCCTCCAAGCTCGCCCTTGCCAAAACGCAGGCCCTCTCGCTGAAGGTCATTTACGGTACGCCGATGGGCGATGATGCGATCATGGGGGAAATGCTCCGGGCCAAAACCAACGCCGCCAGCGCAGGAGGCAAAAACATTGTAACCGGCAGAGGGGGAAGGGAGGCTACGATCAGCGCATTTAACGCCGATAAGGATTTACCGGGGCTGTTACAGCGCATCATGGCAGTGCAGCCATCCGGGAACCTGCTTGTTCCCCCGTTGCCGGTATTCAACGCGCCCACAGGCGGCGGCTCCCCGGTCTATACGCCAACACCGGGGGAGTCCGGTGGAGGGATCATCACCGAAAGTGGTAGCGGTAAGGGCAATGACGATGCGAAGCAAGCCGGAGTGAGTACACCGGTGATCGTGGGAGTGATCGGTACGATTGCCGTGCTTGGCTTTATGTACTATCAAGACCAGCAGAAAAAGAATAGCAAACGCCCAAAACAAGAAGCATGAGAACCCCATATCATATTACAGCAGACTGGAATCTGGAGCAGATCAAAAAGCTGCGCAAAGATGCCATCGTGCAGCCTGAAAAGATCGCGGCACAGGGCTATCCCCCGGCGGTATTTGTACAGTGCATGGACTACCTGATTGAATACTGGCCTACGATCAGCCGACAAAAAGCCATTGCGGTAGTAGATCAGACCCTGCACAGTTATAACAACAGTCAATCCTTCCGGGGATTGAACGGCGATCCGTCCTTTTGGGTCGAACTCGGTAAGGGCATCGTGGACTTTTTTGTGAACCTGTTTTCCAAGAAGGAAGCCACAGAGCAGGATATAGCTAAAATCCGGGAAGTATCCGCGAACACTGCCGCAAGGGTATCCAGCTTCTTTGTAGAACTGTTCAAAGACCCTTCCCTCGACCTGGACAAAATCATGTCCGCCTTTAAAGAAGCGAAGGCCATCCGGGATAAAATGGATGGTTCGGTCTGGGACTTTTTGGGCAAGTTCAAAGTGGGAAATGAAACCGCATTCTACAATGACATGCTCGGCCAGGTGGATGGTTATTTCAACCAGCTCTATGCTTTTATCGAACAATTGCTTGCCAACGCCAGCAAAGCTACCGATCAGTTAGCCGTGCTGACAAAAGATATGCTCACTGCCGGTGAAACCCCTGCAAAGTTGGGAGAAGCCAAACGGCTGTATACAACCATCAAAATATCGCTGGGTAAAACCGGTGACAGCTATGTGCGCAATGCCCTGCTGAAAGGCAAGGGACAAGACCCGAAAAATATAAAATTCGGTGAAGGCAAATCCCCCGAACAGGTTTTCGCCGCCGATACGCAGTTACAGGGATTGTTACAGCGCATCGTGCAGGCCACGCAGATCGGCAACCCGGACGTTCCCCCACTTCCCACCTTCACCCCCGGCAGCCCATACGGCGGCGGTTCTTCCGGATCGGGCGGTTCTGCACCGTACAACACAGGCCGGGAATATACCGGCAGCGGCAGCGGAACGGAGAGCGGCGGCGGAGTGGTTACGTTGCCCACCACCGATGATTCCATAGAGCCTAAGCAGGCATCCATGACCCCGGTGCTGATAACCCTCGGCGTATTGGGCATCGGGTGGTTTGCGATCAAAAGCCTGGGCGGGGATAAGAAACCTTCATCCCGGCGGGCAGGAGAAGCACCGAAAAGAAACGCAGCCATAGACGGAGTGAAAAAAAGGCGCAGACGAAAATCAAAAACTTCCTCGAAAAAGATACCCATAGTTCAATTGATGTAAAACAAGTTTTAATGCATACTAAAAATGGGAAAGAGAAAAAAAGCAAGGCGGGGAACCGCTAAAGCTGGCAGCGGCTCACTCAGGGGATTGGGCACTGTAAAGAAAGAAAAATCCCGTGCCTCTACGGGAGAAAAACTGAAAGAGGCCGCTAAAGTCGGCGGTGGTGTATTGCTGGGCATCGTGCTGGGCAGGGCTGCAAAAAATACAGTAGACAGCCTGATGAAGCCCACCGGAATGATGCGGTTTATTCCACCGGTGATCGAATTAGGCATCGGCACAGGCGCAGTGCTGCTGGCTCCCAAGCGTTCTTTTATCAGCTATATGGGCGTAGGTGCGCTCGTGGCAGGTGGTATCGATGCAGTGAACGAAGGCATCGGCCAGTTTGTCGGGCCGTACCAGGTGGATAACTTAAAGATCATGGAAATGATTAAAGGGGAACCTACCCTTGACCCTACCGGTACAGGCAAAACTAACGGGTTCGGCCAGATCAGATACCTCCAGCTCCCCGGTGCAGTAGATCTTCCTGTACTGAATAAGACCGCTACCATTTTGGGCAACCGCTCAGGTTTTGATGTAGATAAAATCCTGTAAAGAAGCTCTGCAAAAGCCGCAGTATACCTGCGACACAGAACAAAGCATAAACAACAGTTAAAATTTAAAAAGATGAAACTTAAACAGTGTCTTCGGATGCTTGGGCTGGTGGCTATTGCCCTGCTCATAGGACTTGAAATCGCATCCACCGCCGGGATAATCGCCGGACTGATAATCGCTGCTGCACTGCCCCTCACTGTACTGATGGGAAGACCTAAGCATACTGCTCATGTAAAAGCCAATGACTTTTTCGGAGTGTCCCTGCTCAACCATGAAATCTCCGGGACGGAAGGTGACGATGATTTTAGCAAAATGCTGCTGGATGCTTCGCGGAACTATTCCTACCGCAATGAAGCGATAAAGCGCATCACCGACCTGCCGCCCGAACTTTGGGAAGGGCTGAAGGCAAGCAAATGGCAGCTCGTGGATATGATGCTGTACTTCACTTACGAGATCGCTACAAATACCTATGTGCAGATCATCAACGATGCCGACAAGAAAGACCCCGGTCTGACCAACGTGAACAGCGGTAAGCTGGATGAGAACACCTACTTCCTGATGTGCGGGATACGGATGCTGTACGGTACGGGAGAGATCAAGAACACCACATGGGCAAATATCAGCGGTAAGGCTGTATTGGCTAACGGTGAGTTTACCATCATTCACGGGAACTCGACCATGATTCCCCGTTCCAGCAACCGGATTTTCGATACGAAAAACGACATGAGCGTTTGGGAAGGCTATTACCAGCTCGCTAACCCGAAGTGGCTGAAACCGGGTGTGAAGACCGACGTGAACGTATGGCTTTCCGGAGCAGGTGTAGACGGCGACAATGTACGCTTTGAAATTTACGGCGCAGCCATATTTAAAGCATAAGTGGGTAGCTCTTTTTTGAAGGAGCAAAGGCCGGCCAGCGTGCCGGTGTGCATGTGGCCGGCCTTATTTAATCCAACAAAAGATAATCAAAAATGGAACAAGAAAAAAAATATAAGCTCTATCAGCAGGTGGTGGAAAAGACCGTACCGAAGGGCGGCACAGTCACCTTCGACGATCAGACCCTGGACAATTACGATGAAGTGATCGGGTTTTGCTTTCTGGTGGACGATACTCTTTCCATGAGAGGGAGCAAGTTTGTCACCAGCTTTTCTATCGGCAAGGAGGACATCCTGTGCCCGAATTATCCCATCGCGCTTGCTGTTCCATCCCCGGAAGTTCCGCAGAACAAACGCTACCTGCCTGTACCTCCCGGATTGCCTGCCAAACGCAACATCATCGAAGGCGTGTACATGGACGGCAATCAGGGCATCGTGCTTTCCTATACGCTCATATTGGTTTTACTGCTGAAAAAGTATGTGTAAGAAGTGTCATACAGAACTTCCCGGCGCTTATCCGCAGTATGCGGAGCTTATCCCGGAACAGAGCGATGCATTTTCGCTCAATGCGGATATGCACCCGTGCTATTGCCAGTATTATCCGCATGTGCAGGTAGGTGAAAACGAAAAGATCATTTACTGTACCTATGAGATGATTTTCAAAGATGCAGAGCAAGTAAACACCTACTTTGAGTTTAAACTACCTAAAGGCGTAAGGGAGATCGCTGGCATCAGCGGTCATACCAGCCGGGCAGATTCCTCCCAAGACATAGATCAAAAGCTCGTGCTGCAATTCAATGCAGGCAGAGACTTAGGTGGGGTGTATTACCTGAGCAGCAAATCCGCTGGCCAATATATGCCGGGCCTGAGCTACGTGCTGGTGAATATACCGGTAGGAACCGGGAATAAGGTGCAGGGCTGGGCCAAAGACTTAGGGTTCATTCCCGATGTATTGTTTCCCTACACGTTCACGATCATTCTGAGCTGTATTACAAACCGCAAATTTTCCGACGATGGCTGCTGAGTGCATACTGCTGGATATGATCCATCAGCGCATGATGGAAATGGGATACTGCCGGGAGGATTATCGCATCAGCCCGTTTGCGGCAGTGATCGGGCAACCTACCCGGTATTCTGCCTTCAATGAATTTTGGTATTTGTATTCTTCTTCGGTTCCTGATACGGTAACCATCGAAAGCGATTCCAGCTATTTCAGCCAGCAGGATGCCAGCGACTACAAAACCTTACTGCTGTACGGATACAAAGAATTTACGGGCAATATCCGGGTGAACTACGCAGGCGGAGGCCTAACCGCAACTTTTGAATTTGTCAGAGTAACCATTATCAAAAATCAACAGTCATGTTAAATGAAGAAAGGATACAGCGGGTGCAGCAGGAGATCGAGCAGATCGCCACTGCGCTGGATTTGCTGGAAGAACATGCCGCCAGCCGCACTTCGGTCAAAACCGAATACGAGGACGGGGTACAGGTGATAAGACCCAAGACGGAAAAAGTCAAGCCGTCCTATACGGTGATGTGCTACCGGAACGGGAAATGGACAACCCATATTACCCGCTCCAAGAAGCTCGAAAATTTCCGCAGTGCCGTAGAACGGCTGTTAAGGCAGTTCCAGCCGGATTTTATCCGGGTAGCTACCTACCGGAACGATAACCGGAACCCGCAGAAATCGGGCGAGGAAATCTATACGATAACTGTCAACGAGCAGGCCCCTACTCCCCCTGAGCTGGACTATATGCCGGTGCTGAAGGAGGAAAAAAACCAAAACCATCCCGAACCCGAAAACAAGCAGACCGATTTTGACAGCCTCCCGGCAGGACAGAATATCCGCTATTTCATGGAACAATGCGATAAGCTGCGGCAGGAAGTAGCATTGGGCAAACTGGAATTTACCCGGAACAACCTGGAGAGCCAGTACCAGATCAAGCTCATGGAAAAGGAAACGGCCTTGCGTGAATTGCGCAAGGACATCCAGCACCAGATGGAGAACCTCAAGCGTGACTATGACCAAAAAGTACGCGAATGCGAAGCATACCGGGGGGAAGCAGAGCGACTGAATAAAGAGCAGCAGAAAAGCGAAGATGAAATAGAGGATCTGCTGGAGCAACTCGATGATGCGGAAGCGAAAATCGAGGAACTCAAAGAGGAAATCGCCGAAATGCAAAGCACGGGGCGTAAGGTAGACAAGGCCCTGAACTTCGGCAGCCTTGTGCTGGCGGGAGTGGTAAAGAAATATGCAGACGGCAACCCGGCTGTGCAAAAGACCATACAGGGCATTATCTCCGACTTGCAGGGAATGGGCGATGAGGAACCGGCATTGCCCGATAAGACGGGCGGGGCCGTGATCGAAGAAGCAAAGCAGCCGGAAACCACGGAAGAAAAATTCCAGCAGAGTTTATGTGACTGGGTGCGCAGCATCGAAGACCTGGAAGGGCTGAAGCTGTTAGCCTCCTTTGCCGAATGCCTTTCCACCGGAGCCATTACCCGCCAGCAGTTACGCGAGCTGGTAAACAAATCAAAAGAACATTCCAAAATATAAAGTTATGGCAAAGTTGAAAATCCCCGTGCGGCTCATCGTAGATGCAGACAGCACAGCAGAAGCCGAAGCAGTGGCAGCAGCTATCACCAAGATTTACCGGGCTGCCGCCAATGAAGAACTGATTAAACTGGCCAATGCCGTGGAGAAAAAACCCGGCCTGATTAAAACGGCACTGAAGTATATCTGAAATGAAACGGAAGAAGGACAACCGGACATTGGGCAATCCTGCGCTGATTGCCGCCGCATCCAACCCCAAGCTGGTGGAAGCGGCAGGAAAGGTAGTGCCGGTTGTGATCGAGCAGCAGCGCCGGGTAGTACGCACCGGGATGATTTTAATGGGCGGTGTGACGGCTGCTGCTCTTCTTTATTTCGGCGGTAAGTATCTGCGCAAACAGGCAAAGAAAGCCTTGTACAGACGGGCCGCAACCGACCCGAATGTAAAGGCGGCGGTAGATATATTCGAGGCCATCCCCGAACGCATGAAAAGTGATACCGGTACAATCTTCACGCCCGGCCAGCTCATTACCGACCTTGTAAATAACCTGATGTTCTGGACAAAATCCGACAGCGACCGCATCCTGCTGATCGCCCAGCGTATCACCGATATGAATGAAACGGCCCGTGCTTTTCGGTTACTCTACGACCAGGACCTTGTCCCCCTGCTTCAAAAGGCCATGTCACCGGATGATTTTGACCGGTTTATCAACGATGCGAACCGGGATAAGAATTTTATCCCGACCACCTATACAGCGGCCAATGCCGGGAAGATTGCCGGTACAAAGAACCGCACGGATATTATCACCTACGTGAATAACGCTTTTATCCGCATCAGCACCCTTGATGCGAACCGGTGGATCAATGGATATACGACCGGCAAGACCTATGAAGATAAATACGGGGCTATCTCCCCGCCGGGAACCGTATGGCTGGAAATGGATATAGCTTACGTGAAACAGAAATACGGCACAAGGGCAGCCGTAAAGAAAAACGATGTGACCCTTTACCCATCCACCGCAGACCCGCAGCATAAGCCATGAAAGGATATGTTCCATATATCATTTTAGGCAGCGCAGGTCTTTTATTCTTAGCGGTAAAAGCGGCACGGGCAGAAAGCGGCGGTTCTTCTGAAGGCAATGCCAATGCAGGCAATCCCGGCCCTGCAAATCCCGGCAGCAGCAGTGCAACCACCAACGAAAAGATCGATGCATTTATCAAAAAATATGGCGCCTATGCTTACAACCTTCAGCAGCAAACCAATTTCCCCGGTATACTGGCCTTAGCGCAGGCTGCACTGGAGACCGGATGGGGAAAGAAGATACCGCAGAACAATATGTTCGGTATCAAAGCCGGTAGCTCATGGACAGGGCCAACGGTGAACGCTCAAACCTTCGAGTATACCCCTGCCGGTGTGCAGTACAACACTTCCTCGAATTTCCGGGCATATCCAAATGTATGGGAGAGCTTTAAAGACTATTACAGGCTCATGACTACGGAGCGCTACAGGAACGCTTTGTACCATGTGAACGATCCTGCGAAGATGATACAAATGATCGTAGCTGCCGGATATGCCACCGGGCCGAACTATGCAAGCCTTGTGATCTCCATCATGCGAAGCCTTTTAAGACGGCTGAAAATCCTTTATCCCGATGCGTCATGGCCCACCGTCTGAACATACCGCGAAAATGGATTTGGATAAGCCTGGCGGCCTTCGGCGGTCTGGCTTCCCTCTCCTTCATGCTGCGTTCACCGTTCAAACGGCGGCTTGTAGCAAACGCTTTTCGGGAATGGGACAACTGGAATCACGGAGACTGGAAAGAAACAGATGCACGGGTATCGAAGTATTTGGTAGAATACTATAAAACCGGTGTAGGACAAACCATCAGCCTGAGCGAAGCCCGTTCATCGTCTTTTCATGCTTCGCATCAATGGAGCGCCGTTTTCATTTCCTACCTGATGAAAGTATCCGGGGCAGTTGAATACTTCAAGTATGCAGCGAACCATTCGGTCTATATCCGCTGGGCGGTACAAAACCGGCTGAACAATGAAGGGAAGTTCCGGGCCTACACCATAACAGAATACGCACCTGTGCCCGGAGACCTGGTTTGCTTCGCCCGGCAATCGGGCATAGATTATTACACCACCTACAGCTATGCTTCCCATTGCGATTTGGTAGTAGAGACCGCTCCCGGATTGGTGAGGGTGATCGGGGGCAATTTTGCCAATTCGGTAACGCTGCGCTCGATCAATACCGACAGCCGGGGCTATATCAAAGACAGCCGCGAACCCTATTTCGCCATCATCCGAACCCTTCTATGAAACAGGCATACGATAACGATTAAACAAAGATTATGGCACGAAGATTTGTTCCAATCACCGACACCTGGGGAACGCCCACAGGTTGCCGTGATACCGTTACAGGAAATATCCTTCCTGCAAACTCTCCGCTCTGCGACCCGAAGTACGGCTCAATGGTCACGCCCAGCGGAATTGTTTCTACCGAAAACATTTTTCCCATCGGCAAGCGCAGTACGCTCAAAGGCCTGGGCGCAGGGCCGCCCCGGTGGGTAACTGCCGCCGGTTTTGGCGTGGCTGGTCTGCTTATCACCGGAGCGATTGTGCGCAAGAACAGGAAAGGCAAAAAAGGGAAAGACCAAATGGTAACGCTCGGTGCGCCAGTTGCCGCAGGGCTGGTATCAGCCTTTTTGGGATGGGGAATACATAATTTGATCTTCACTCCGGAGCCATGAAACAGCACCAGGTCAATAAGGAGATCGAGCAGTTTATCGCCGCTAAGGATAAACGGGGAGAACCCTATTCATCGGAGGATATAGAATTTATCAGCCAGTACCAAGGTTCGGGGGGACAGGGCAAGGAAGGGGCTACAGGAGAAGGGCTGCTGTACGAGTTCTATACTCCCGACTACCTTGTAGAGCTGATGTGGGAGCTTGCCCGGCATTACGGGTATACAGGGGGCAATGTGCTGGAACCTTCCTGCGCTACGGGCAGGCTGTTCCGGCCTGCTCCGGATTATTCCGCTTGCGTAGGGTTCGAGATCAACAAGACCAGCGCACGGATTGCAGAAATCACCTATCCGGGAGCGATCATTCACCGGGGATACTTTGAGACGGCATTCATGCAGCCTCCGCGGTTCACCACCCGGATGAAAAACCCGTTTACCTGGTTACAGCAATACCCGTTCTCGTTGGTGATCGGCAACCCGCCCTATGGAAAGTACCGCAACCTGTACAGCAGCTTTTTTCCCAAACCGAAGATGCCGCAGATCGAAATCTTTTTCATGTACTACGGGCTGCTGCTATTGAAAACAGGCGGGTTATTGATCTACCTGACCAGCTCGAATTTCATCCGCAACGGAATTACCTACACTGCCAGCAAAGAGGAGATCGGCAGGATTGCAGAGCTGGTGGACGCTTACCGGCTTCCTGCCGTGTTCCGGTTCAGCGAAGTGCCTACCGACATTTTAATTTTTAAACGCCTGTAAAATGAAAACGATTCTATTGATCGGCGCAGTTGCAGGAACGACCATACTGATTGTAATGGGGAGCAAAAAACGCCTGCAACATAAGAAAGATTTTCTGCACAGCATAGGCTTTGAAACAAGCCTGATTGAACGGATGAGTGTTCAGGAAATTGAAGACTGTTACACGTTCACTTCAAAGATGCTGAATAACCAACCCATCACCGATACCGCCTTAATGGAGCGGATAATGATTATCGGTGCGAAATACAACATTTTCACCTGAAGCATGTGTTATGAAACGCCTGAAAATATTGATCGGTTGCGAAGAAAGCCAGCAGGTATGCAAAGCGTTCCGGGCATTGGGCCATATAGCCTACAGTTGCGATTTGCTGCCATGTTCCGGCGGCCGTCCTGAATGGCATTTGCAGATGAACATTTTCAGGGCTATCCGACTGAAAAAATGGGATGCGGGTATTTTCTTTCCACCTTGCACGTATCTCACCATTGCCGCAACGTGGCTATTGAAAGACCAGCCGCGCCGGAAGTCCGGCGTATTGGTAGGAAAGCAGCGCCGGGAAGCGCAGCGCAAAGCCATCGGTTTTTTCATGCGGTTATGGAATTGCAGAATTAAGCGTATTGCTATCGAAAACCCGGTAGGTATTATGAGTACCGTATTCCGCAAGCCTGACCAGATCATTCACCCGTGGATGTTCGGTCACGGGGAGACCAAGCCGACCTGCCTATGGCTGAAAAACCTGCCACAGTTACAACCGACACGCATTGTACAGGGACGGGAACACCGGATACTCATGCTTTCTCCCGGCAAAGAGCGGGGACGGCTACGGGGCCTGACCTTTCCGGGCATTGCCAAAGCAATGGCAAAACAGTGGAGCAAGCACATGCAAGGCATACCGCAGCCTGCCATACTGAACGGCATACAGGAAGTAATGGTAATGCGCACCTGGGCGAAGTACCTGCTAAACGAATTGAAACGGCTATGACCCCGGAGCAGATCATACAGGAAGCCATGCAAAGGTACAAGCCCGTTGCCGTGCTGCTGTTGTTTTCCGGCGGCCATGATTCGCTGTGCAGCACTCATTACAGCGCACAGTACCTGAAATCAACCGGCATTGATTTTACGGTCTACCATGCCAATACCGGCATTGGAATTAAAGAAACCAAAGAGTTTGTCCGCGAAGTATGCAGAAGGTATGGATGGAGGTTATACGAAGGCTATCCCAAGCAGAAAGAAAGCTACGAGAACTTTATTCGGGAATATGGGTTTCCGGGGCCAGCGGCGCATACCTTCATGTATACTCGCCTGAAAGCGCATCCCCTGCAATATTACGTCAGCAATCATTGTAAATCTTCTCCCTGCAAACATGAAAATGTGCTGCTGCTAACCGGAGTGCGGAAAAGCGAAAGCAGGCGGCGCATGGGCTACCGGAATTATATGCTCAAAGAAAAAAGCAGGATATGGTGCAGCCCCCTGTTCTACTGGAATGAGCAGGACATTGAATATTACATGAAGAAAAACAACCTGCCGCGAAACCCGGTGAAAGATCGTATTTGCATCAGCGGGGAGTGTTTATGCGGAGCGTTCGCCAGCAAGGAAGAATGGGCGGAGATACAATATGCTTACCCGGACGCAGCAGCCGAGATCAACCGCCTGCATGAAATTGCCAAAGCTAATGGTCACAATTGGGGATGGGGAACCGGGCCAAAGCGGGCCGCCAAAGGAAAGCCCGGATACATGCCCATGTGCGTAAGCTGTGAAGAAAAGAACTTTAATAACAATCGCGATGAAACAGAATCTCACCAGCGAGCTAAGGGAGGAAATCCTATCCCGGCTCAAAGAGGTAACAAAAGCCAACAGCCCGTATATCTACAGCCGTATTCAGACGCAGGCGGGATATGCGGCATTGGAACAGGAGATCATCGAACGGGTTATACGCACGGGATTAACACCGGCGGCGATCATCCCGCAGATGGAGATGGAAAACGATATGCTATGAACTCACCTGCTTATTACCGGGCCAGACTGCAAGCCATAGAGGATCTGTTCAGGCTGCAGCCCGTTGATCGTGGAGCGATGGTAAACACGAACCGGGTTTTGCTGCGCAACGCGTTTGTTCCAGATGATTTGAAGGATGAACTGGAGCAACGTATTACCCAGCAACTGCATGAGAACAGGCAGCAGTACCCAAACACTGCGCTGAGCTTTACCGAGCTGACCAGCTTTAATACCTGGTTTGCCCTGCATCCTGAAAAAGTGGCGGGGATGGAATATACCACCACCAGCCTGCATTTTCCTATTCAGCTCAAAGGTTCACAGCAGGATATTACCCAAACCATTCGTGCAGGGATGGATTCTGCACAAACCGCAGCGACCAAAGCCAAACAACTACTGGAAAAACTACGCAGACTTTAAAAAAGAAAGTTATGGGCTATCTCAATGGATTAAACGGAGCAGGCGCACTTGGGCCACTGCCGGTATCGCTGAGCAAAAAGTTATCCGACCATGCGCCGGTGATAAAGAAAGTTTTACAGGATGCAGGACGGTTGAACGGGTTGTATGGCATCGGTAAAGGCTTAGGCTACGCGCCTGCCGCCGATCAGAAAACCCTTTCATTCAAAGAAGTTGTAAAAGAATACAACAAGGGAATTTCTGCCGAGGAAATACAGGCATGGGTATGGTATAAGCGGAGCCTGGGTGTACCCATGAAAGGTTGGGAGGATTATTACCTGAAGGGAACCGATGATGCACAAATGGTAGTAGCTACAAAAGATGCTTTCATTTTGTATCCCGACCTCACCGAATTAAAGACCGTTCCGCAGGGCACTGTATTAGGAAAATTTATTCGCAAAGGTGAGTTCTCCAGTTGGGGAACCTGCTATGTGTTCCGCGAAGATGGCGGTGTACGGATTGTTTCAGTTAACCATGCGGAACTGCGCTCTACCGGTATAGATGCAAACCAAAAAGAGCTGGACAGGCTGGTTAAGGCAGGTGCTTTGTATTATTGCGGGGAAGAACTATTACCACTCCCCATTTATACATACGGCAATATGTATGACCGGGAAATCCAGTTAAATAAGGATAAAGATACCATCCTTTCCCGCTACGGGCAGACCATTTTTGACCAGCATAAAGAAGCGATCACCGGCGCAAAGCCACCCTTTCTGTCGGTTCAGAACAGCGACCCGAAAGAACGCCCGATAATTACCGCAATCAGCGATATAGCTACGGCAACCTACATTATTTTTAAGATTAAGGAGGTACGGGCTGAGTATATGGATTTACAGCAGGCCACTGAACTGCGCAAAACCGGCGGGCAGATTATGCAGCAGCAGGCGAAAAAACGCGTTCAGATCAACTTTGACGGGCAGACCGAATACGACCTGCAAACGGTTTTTTCCAAATGGTTGTTTACCCTGAACGCTGACCAGGATTTTAAAACTTCTTCTGCGGTAGATATTGTGCAATACTACCTGCGTGGCGAACCGCTGAAAGACGATCAATTGTCCAAAGAAGAAAAAGCCTCCATTAAAGCCAATGCCCGTACCGAAGGGGAAGAGCTATTCCAACGTTTTTTAAATGAGGTACTCACTTTTGAAGATCAGCAAAAACTGGATTATGCCTGGAACCGGTTATACAACGGCTGGAGTGATATTAATTACAAACGCATCCCCGTTGGCTTTGAAGTATCCGCCCGGTTTAAGTCCGGGTTGTTACAGATCACTCCCATCCAGCGGGAAGGGGTTGCGTTTATGCAGGCTACCGGTTCGGGTATTGTGGCCTTTGATGTAGGGGTTGGAAAAACCATGACGGCTATTATTAACCTTGCCAACGAGCTGATGCAGGGCAAGTGCAAGCGTCCGCTGATTGTCGTGCCTAACCCGACCTACGATAAGTGGATAAGGGAGATCGTAGGCTATACCGACCCAAGAACCAAAGAATTTGTACCGGGAGTATTGAGCCATACCGGGGTAACCATTAACGACTGGTTTAACCTGGGCAGTGATATGCTCAGCAGCATTGAACTGGACAAAGCAGTTCCCGAAAAATCCATCACGCTGGTTTCCTATGAAGGGTTTAAGCGCATCGGGTTTTCAGAACAAGTCATTGAAGGGCTGCTGGATGAATTGATTCGCGTATTATATCAGGTTACCAATTTATCCCCCAGGGACGAGGAACTGCACATGCAGAAAATGCGCCAGATGGTAGGGGTTGGCCTGAAAGAAACGGTGTGTGATATAGATGTGGTTGGTTTTGACTACATCGTCATCGATGAAGCGCACCGGTGCAAAAACGTGTTTGAAAAAGTAGCCAGCGATGATGAAGGCAAAGCACGGTACAAGATATTCGGGGCGCAATCTGAAACCGGCATCAAAGCGTTTCTGCTATGCAATTATTTACAGCGCAAGTATGGAAGGTCAACCATGCTGTTAACGGCAACGCCGTTTACCAATTCTCCGCTGGAGATTTACTCTATGCTTTCTCTTGTAGCATACGAGTATATGCTCATCAATAGCCTGAAAGATATAAAGCGGTTCTTCGACCTGTTTGTTCTGCCTACCGTTGAGTTTGTCGCCGACTACAAAGAGCAGATCGTAGAAAAGGAGGTTATCAAATCCTTCAACAATAAGCTGGTTTTACAAAAGCTCATTTATAACCATATCAATTACAAGACCGGCGAGGAAGCAGGAGTGCGCCGTCCGTGCAAGGTGAACCTGCCACGGGTAAATGAAAATGTGAACGGCAATGTGCGGCCCTTACAGCCTGAAAGGCAGGTGCTGACCTACCTGCGCATGACCGAACTGCAAAGAGAAAATCAGAACCAGATCGTTTCATCCCTGAACGCAGCATCCCTGCAAAGAAAGTTTGTTGACGTGCTTGGCCTGTTAAGTGATAGCCTGAACAATGCTATTTCGCCTTACCTGTTCCGCAATTATGGGATAGAGCTGGACTATAAGACTTTTGTGGATGACAGCCCGAAGATCAAGTATGTTATGGAGTGCATCCGCTCCGTTAAGCAGTGGCACGAACAGCACAGCCAGCCGGTCAGCGGCCAGATCGTCTACATGAACCGGGGCAAAGAGTTCTTTCACCTGATGAAGGAATACCTGATTAATGAGGTTGGCTATAAAGCGCAGGTTGATTATACGGTTACTAACGAACGAGGCAGGCAGCGCACCTACAAGATCAGCGAGGTAGAAATTATTTCCAGCGACATAAGCGAAAACCGTAAGGAAATGATAAAGGACGCATTCCTTGAAGGTATTGTAAAGGTAGTCATTGGAACAGCTACCATCCGTGAAGGAATAGACCTTCAAAAATACTGCACCTGCATATATCCTATCTCGATTGACTGGAACCCGACCGATTTTAAGCAGCTCGAAGGCCGGGGATGGCGGCAGGGAAATGTGTTCGGCTATGTGAGAGTAGCTATGCCGCTGGTTCAGGACAGCATGGACGTTTTCGTGTTTCAAAAGCTGGAGGAAAAGACCTTCCGCATTAACGATTTATGGTATCGCGGAGGCCGTGGCAACGTACTGGACCTGGAGAGCCTCGACCCGCAGGAAGTGAAAATGGCGCTCATCACCGATATAAGCCGGTTGGTAAAGCTGTTTTTTGACGAAGAAAAGAAACAGATGGATAGGGAATACCGCAAGGTTATGGCTGCGGTAAAAACACTGGAAGATACCCAAAGTGATATTCAGCGGTATTTTCATTTGCGCAATATCGTGCTGGAAAGCATCCGCACCTTTCACGAAGAATTGCTGCGCCACCCTGTTTTTGATTCCCGCCATAGCGCAACGGGGATGAAGGATACTGCCGTTGAGCTTCAGGAACGCAAGAAGAAACAGGAAAAAGCCACGGAGCTGGTGAAGGAGCTGGAAAAGATCATCCAATCCACCAGCTTTGAGGACAAGGATATTTTATCGGTAGTGCGCAGAATAGAGAACAATGCGCACGAATACAGCCTGCGGCTGGAAAACGCCTACCAGGTGAGCGCTTTTAAAGAATACGTGAGCAAGGTACGCAAGACCGAGAAGACGCTCTTAAAACCTAAAGGATACACCATAGAGAGCGACTTAGACCAGGTGATAGAAAAGTACCGGCAGGAAGTGGCCGCCGTGCAGGCGAAGGCCGGTATATATATGCACGATGCTGCCGGTAACCGGGTCAGCGAAAATGATACCGTTCGCTGGCAGCAGTTGATCGTGGACGTGCAACGCAGGAAATCCGCGCTGAACATCGAAGGAAAAACGGTTGAAGAACGGGTAAGAGAATTTTCAAAACTCAATTACCTGATGGCGTTCCGGCAGGAAGATGTATTGCCTTCGGCCTGTTACCTTCCCTCACCACAGGAAGCGGAAAAGATGGTAACGCAGGCAGAAGCCGGGAAACAGCGACGGGATGAAGATGCCCGGCGCAAAGCCAATATCAAAGCGAAAGCCCTTATGCTCAAATTAAAATTATTAAAGCTCTGAGCCATGATAACACAGGCAAATTATTACCAGCAATCGCCGGGCTTCAAATGGGACGAAATGCCCGAAGCCCTGAGAGAAACCCGCGAGTTCCTTGACATGATAACCGATAACGGGCAGGATTGGTCAAGTGTTGATGCAGACACTGATGTACAGAAAATGGTCGCCGTCTATTTTGATAAGCTGAATGAATACTTACAGAAGCAGCAGCCCGCTGTAAAGGAAAAAAAGACCGCCCGTGAAAAATCCATAAAGCAGCCTTCGGAAAAGACGGTAGAACCAGAACCTGTCAAAAGCGAAGATGTGCCCTATGAACCATCGCCCACGGAGCATAAAAAAACATCCCGGCAGCGCAAACCCAAAACAGCAACGGCTATTGTCGAAGAACTGGACAAAATCCTGGTGGAAACACTGCCGGAAGAAATCAGGATTTTCAAGCGAATGGTAAATATGAACGGTAAGATCGTGGAACGAAAAGCCGTTCTGAATCTGCTGAACTACCTTCAGAAAGCCATACTGGAAAGACGTATCCGGAAAGATTCAGTTTATGCCGTTGATATAATGAGCATTCAAAAAGACCTCATTAACCGGCTTCCGAAAATAAAAGACAGGGCAGAAATAAGACTTACCGTAAAAATGGAAGAATACTTTCGAGGGGAAATTGACAAATATGAGACTTACAAAGGCGTGGCCTTGCTTAAACGATATGTCTCCATGCACGGAAAGCCGGTATCTAAGGAGAAAGCTGACCGGCTGTTAAAGGATATGCAGTATGCCGTTGCCAAAGGAAAAATTATGGGAACCGACCGCTATTACTTTCCCATTCAGGCGGCCATGCAGCGATTGGAAAAATTGAGTAATGAAGGTATGCTAAAGATCGAGCCCTACGAGCTGAACGGTATCGGTGCGCTGGTCTTTTGTGAAGATACCGATGCGCCGGCAGAGTTGGACGGCTGCGGATGTCCGCAGCCTGCCGTGCAACCCATGCCGGAGCCGGATGGTATTTTTAAGATGTCTGATGTAATGAACAGGGAATATGAAAAGGTAGAATTAGACGGCAAATGGAAAGAGTTTTTAGGTCGTCCGGTAGTTGGGTTCTCTATGGCGATCACCGGGCCTGCCGGGGATGGAAAATCAACATTTGCCGTTGCCTTTGCCAATTACCTGCACCGGAAATTCGGAGGCGTGCTGTACGTGAGTTATGAAATGGATGGAGCCGAGTTACAAGAAATAGGCAGACGTATCGGTGAAACCTTAGAAATGTACGGTACAAAAAAGTTACCGGAAGACCTTTCCCCGTTCCGGTTCATTTTTATTGATAGTGTTTCCGAAAGCGGCATAGACTGGCAGCAGTGGAAACAGATTATGGAAAATAATCCTGGCAAGGCATTTATATTTCTGGCAAAGGCCCGGAAAGATGGTACGTACAAGGGAAGTGCAGATATTGTTTCAGACACTAAGCTCCATATCATCGTAGAGGACGGTGTAGCCTACACGGATAAAAACCGGTTCGCTTTGGAGACTTCCATGCCTGTACCTGGTTATAAGAATCCCAAACTAAATACAAAAAGCAATGGCAACCAAGAATGGAAATAACGGGAAGTTTATATTTCCCTTAGCATTAGGCGCATTAGGGCTTCTATTAATGTCCTTTGGCTTCAAAAAGGAAGATCATACAGAAGATCTACCGGACCTGGATTCACCACCACCGCCGGGCGGTGGAACCGGCAGCGGTTCGGGAAGCGGCTCCAGTGGTTCAGGAGCATCGCAGGCAACTCCCGGAAGATCATACGAGGCTACTTTCTCGCAGGCCCTTTTCGAGAAGGAGATACAAACAAAGGTGGCTACACAGTATTATAAGTTCACCGTAAGGTGGATCGGCGGCCCGAATGGCTCACAAATGGTCGTAGACAGCATTGACGAACGGCCCACAGCCATTACCGCCAACAAAAAGATCGGTATCGCCAGTGGATACGTGGTAAAAGATAGATCAACCGGCGAAGTGTATGTGCATACCCTCAACAACGGCATAAACATGGTAACTCCGCTGGACGATGTAAAGGTATTGACCCCGCCTGCACAGGCCGGTATTGCCGGGGCATATACCTACTATCTGGATCAATCGGTAAAAGGCAAAAAAGCAAAAGCAAAACAGGCCCTGTTGTACCAAACCTTCAGTGCTTCCTTTGTAGCTGGCCCCAACGGTTCAGTTTTACAGATTGGGAATATTTCAACGGCAGCTAAGACCTGGAATGCAGGCAATGATATGGGTATTGCGTCCGGGTATATTATCGAATCGCAGGGAAAGAAATATATCCATACGCATAAGGACGGGACGAATTATGCGACGTTGTATGTACCGGCAGGAATTGAGTTTAATCAGTTATAGTTTCCCTGCATCTTCATCTGAATTTTCCCATGCAATTCCTTTGTCTCATCCCTCCACCTTTGCCTCCGGGCATCAATTCGTTTTATGGTTCTGCTATATTCTGCGGCCTTGTCGTCCAGCGATTGGCTTCTGTCTATTAAGTATTCAGCCATAATTAGGGTTATTTTTTTACAAATTTTGAATGATAATATCTCCCATTATTCGCAAATATCCTAACAATATATATCCCACAAGGGTAATTGCTTAGGTTGAGTATTGTACTGGCAGAAGAGATAAAATCATGCTGTATAATTTTTCCTTCTGAATTTGAAATATAAAACTCGAATCCACTTAGGTTATCGGTACTTTCTACTTTAAGCAGGCCTTCAGTAGGGTTAGGATACACAGAGAATATGACAGTTTGGTCAGCTTCATTGACCGCCGTATTATTTCCGCATGCTTCTACATAATTTCCTGCCGTCCATCGGGCAATTTTATCAATACTATCTCCATTTACTGTCCAAAATCCGCCGCCTACATACATGGTATCATTATAAAAGCAGATCGTATTAACTCCGTTATCGAAAGTACTGCCAAATCCGCACCATACCGAACCGTCCCATACCGCAATTCCCTCCGCAGCTATTCCCCCTGCCACATACATACCACCAGCGACATATAGTTTGTCGTTATGGATAACCATATCCACGACCTGGGCATCACCTATTCCTGACGGCCCCCATAGGCTGCCGCCTATTTCGCTCCATTCGGAGCCGTTCCATTTTTGTATAGCCTGACCGACATTTCCATCTGCCTTGAAGAATGATCCTGCAACATACAATTCATTATGGTATACGATCATTTTATTAACACCGGCAAGCAAGCCTCTCATCCCTCCACCTACGGACTTCCAGTTTACTCCGTCCCATCGGATAATATCCATTATAGTGTCCTGTTCAGGCGGCAGGTAGGAACCGAAATTACCACCTATATAAATTTCACCGTTATATTTACAAATGGCATTTACTCGCGAATAGCTGTAATCAATACATGGAGGCAGCCCGATAGTATTCCATGATGTGCCGTTCCAACTCGCGAAGCTTTTGCAAGGGACGTTATTGATCGAATCGAATGAGCCACCAACATACAGTTCATTTTCTATAACAGAAAGGCAGGTAATCCCGCCGCTAAACTCAGAAGTGAAGGGTTGCACAGCTATTGAATCCCATGCAACCCCGTTCCATTTTCCGATATGGTATGCTTCTACATTTCCGAGCGATGAAAAAACACCACCAACATAAAGCTCGCCCTGAAAACTGGCCATTGCATAGACCGGCGGAACGTAAGGGCCGCTCATCAGGCCGTTAAGTCCGTTCCCCAATGAATCCCATTCTGAGCCGTTCCACCGAGCTATACCCTTTGTATTCTTACCATCTATGGAGTTAAAAGAGCCTGCTACATACATATAGCCGGTTACAGTATCTGAAAACATGACACGGGGAGCGCCGCCGCTTTGTGGTATACCTCCTCCTAACGGAGCCCAGTTTTGCGCCATCATGCAGATAGAGGTAAGTACAGGAAGCGACCGGACAGACCAGCTTATCAAACTTACAGTATGGCGGCTTTTAAACATTTACTTTGCAACAATAAATTTACCGGTCAACACTTTATTACCGGAAGTAAGCCTTACAAAATATAATCCGGCGGATAGACCCGTAACGTTGATCTGTTGTAATTCACCCGATATAGACTTACCACCGGTATAAACCGTTTGGCCAATGCTATTAACCACATTCAGCGATTGATAGTCATTGGGATAATAAATATACAAAATATTACTTGCCGGGTTAGGGTAAATACGTAAAGTCTCCTGTTTTACAGGTACTTCTTCAACTCCAACCGGAGTCCAATTTTCAATTTTGAACCGGGAAATAAATCCATCGCCAGTACCGCCGGAGCCTCCATCATTTCCATGAATACCTTGAAAGTATGGAATACCTTGTCCGTTGTCTAAGGGGAAATTGGTATCGCTATAAGCCCTTCCCACGATATACAGTTTGGCAGGACTCGTAGCTATCAAATATCCAAAGTCGTTATAATTCCCCGGAATTAAAGTATTCCATAAAGGCTGCATGTTACCGGTAAGGTTGATTATAAACGCATCAGAGCCACCATCCCTCGTCAACGTATCGAAAGTTGACGGAGGATTTACAGCAGGCAACGGGAAGTTGCTGCTCGAAGTGTGGCCGGTAGCAAAGAGGGTTCCGGTGGTAGGATAATAATGAACATCATTGATTATGTCAACATTATCGCCACCGTAATAAGTCGCCCATACCTGATTCAATGCGTTGTCGAATTTCACAAAGTAGCCGTCAGGAAAGAAAGCAGTGCCATTCCCATGATGGGATTGATAATACGCACTGCCATTAGGAACGGTATCCAGATTCGTGGAATATGTACGTCCTACAACGATGAGATCACCAGCTGAAGTTACAGTTAGCGCATGACTATAATCTTGGCTATTGCCACCATATAAGGTAGACCATACCAGATTCCCGTTGCTATCAAACTTAGCGTACATAGCATCGTTAGTTCCCGAAACAGTAGTATCCACATAAGCCCCGGCAGGCTGTGTAATCGGGCGTGGGAAGTCTGTCGCTGAAGCATGGCCAGCAACAAATAAATTGTTGGAAGCATCAAATCCAAGCGCATGCAAATATTCACGTGCGCCGGTAGGTATATTTCCTCCAAAGCAGGTTGACCACACGGGGATACCGTTGCTGTTCAGCCTTACGATAGTTCCATCCCATGAGGTTCCCTGTTGTTCCCATGCGCTTGTATTGGTAATGGGGAAATTGGTGGATTCAGTATGACCAACGATGAAAACGTTTCCACCATTGATTTCCATTCTGGAAAACTGGTCATTTCCGGAACCACCATAATAGGTTCTCCAGAGGACTTGTTGACCATCAGACCGGAATTTTGCAATATATCCATCAAGACCGGAATTTTTATTTGCCTGAAATGGGGGTAACAACCCGGCAGGAAGGTTCGTTGATTGCGTATTCCCTACCACATACACATCTCCTGCATCAGTACCAATACCGGTAGAAATATCTGCCGCTGTTCCACCAAAATGGGTAACCCAAAATCTTGTCCCATTGGAGTTAAACTTGGAAACAACCGCATCATTTGAACCACCAAAAAAATTCATGAATAAGCCATTAAAACGTGGTGTGAAGGTAGCCGTTGTTACGCCTGCTATATACAATAAACCGTTAGCATCGGTTTTAGTATCAGTAGCATATTCATCGCCAAGCCCACCAAAATAGGTACTCCAATTTAAATTGCCGTCACCACCACCTAAAATAGCAGCAGTTCCCTGGTTTATTTCAATAATAATCGGCAGGTTTGGATTATAGGAGCCATTTGTAAATGAAATTGTATTTCCATTAATCGTAAAGCCGGAGGGAGCAACCGCACTGACAGTGTTACCGCTGGAATCCATCTGGCTGCACTCAGGTAACCTGTACACAATATCACCTAATGCGGTTTCTATTACTAATTGATCGTTATTGTTCACATAAAATGTATCTGCACCCTCATAAGTAAAGTGAATATTGGAAGGCTTGCCACCTTCGCCTGGTCTTATCACAAACTGATGGACTAAACCTGCATAATTAGAGGTAGTGTACAGATCAATTCCTGGATATACATCGGGGTAATATATTTTCTGGAATGCCGGGATTCTGCATAAACCACCCGGCGGTGTATGCGCCAAAAAGAAATTGTAATAATGCGCCTGTTTATTTAAACTGAACAAATCAGCGGTAGTATCTTGACTAAGCACCATACTTACTCTTAGCAGCGTGTCTACTGTTATATCGGAGGAATCAATCGAGCCTAACACATGGACAATTTGATTTCTTTCAAAGAAAGTACGCAGGGTGGATTCATAGTACAGTGCCTTATGATTAACCGTAGAATCAGTATACAATACCTGCCCAAGATTGGCTACGCAATCAAAACCCGTTGGAATGCTGTCAGGGTCAGGAATGTTGTACAACTCCCGCTCTCTATATTTTACCGTTACATATTTGTAGCGTATTCCATCCGGTTCACCATTTTTCCCGATTACATAAATATCACCGTTATTAATGCTGATGCCTTCCGCAAAGTCATTTTTATTTGCAACGCCGTTGTAATTGGCCTGCCATAGAACATTTGTTCCATTTGTATTCCATTTCATCGTATGATAATCCGTGTTGCCATCTATAAAGCTATAACCTGTGCTGATCGGGTAATCATTTGCGTCTATGGCCAGCCCGGTAATAGCATCGTCTAAATTAGACTGTCCGTTATGATACTTTACCCAAAGCCTTGCACCAGTACTTACATTATATTTGATAAGAACCATGTCCCTTCCGGAAGGAGTTTGAACACTGCCACCTACATACAAATATTGACCTGCGGAATCAGTAACAAGAGCGTTCCCCATGTCGTCAAGGTTATAACCGGTATTTAAGGTATCGCTGAAAATGACCACTAAGTTGCTGTCAATACCAATCACTTTTAGATTTTTATTTTGCGATAGGGTATTTATGTAGCCTGTTGCAAATATATTCCCGTTTACATCCCTGTGTATAGCATGGATTTCGTCCATTTCTTCAGTCGTGGATGAACTCGAAGTGCTTACCGATACTTGCGCACCGGTGTTTATATCATAAGTTACCGAGCGTAATATCCATTTGCCGTTGCTTTGTCTTGCCCGTCCTGTTACTGTGACTTTACTCCCTTTCAATGTCACCTTGCCAGCAACATCCATATCATTGGCAAGATTATATCGGGAAACCCACTGCTGATTAAGGTTTGATGCGGAATATTTCAGCGTTATATAATCGCTGCCGGTAGTTGCATCATCTGAACCGCCCGTTACATAAACATAATTGCCGGAAACCAGGAGATCTACTCCGCCATCCCTATTGAAAGGGAAAGATTGTCCGTGATCGTATGTTTCTAAGCGAATCACGTTCCCGGCAGAATCCAGCTTAGCAACGGCTAAATCCCATCCTTGTGCTGTGTCCACAGTCATAGTGCCGGTTACATACAAGTTGCAGCTTGCATCCACAACGATGTTAGTCAAGTAATCATCTTGATGAATCGAATCTATTTGCTTTTGCCACAACATATTTCCGGAAGGTGAATACTTAACGATCATCCAATCGTAGTCGCCTACAGTGCTTATTGTTCCACCCACCACATAAAGCGCACCGGTGTTATCGTAAGCAGAAGCACTTTTATAAACCTGTGTAGTTAGTCCTTCGCGTCCGCTCCACTGTTCAAATATCTCCAGTGTTTTAAATTGAGCAGAAGCGGTAAATGATAGAAATAAAAAGAGAATTGAAAAAATAAAAGTAGATTTCATAACGATTGGTTTTTAGGGTTAAAAAAAATCAGTTAATACAAATCGAACTAAGAGTAGTACAATCCTGTCAGTTTTTTACTATATCCCCGTGCTTTATCTTACAGCAACCGGGAATATTCTCAAAAAAAGCATAGTATAATCGCAGCGTATCGGTAGTAGTAATATCGCTTAAATCCAATTGAAAAATCGTTTCGCCATAAGTTACATTTAAGGAATCTTCTGACTTCAAAATATTATGATAACGATCAACTAACCGATACGAAAATTTATATTGAAAGATTGTTACACAATTAACTTTCAAGTTCAAGTGATTGGTAACGGGATTAGGGTACGCACTATTAATTGAAATATCGCCCATGATACCACAAGGTTCGCTTGGTGTGAGATACCCGAATAAATCAAGTTCATCTTGGTTCCATTCGTCATAAGGAAGACCGCCCCAATCTGTTGTATCTATCTCACCAGCATAGTTACCGCTTGCAGTCTTAGAAGTAATACCATTGAAATTGGAGATTTTTATTTCAGGGTTATCGCTGCACGAAATTACCGATAATACTATCGCGCTACCGATTAGCAATTGGGTTAATTTGATTTTCATAATTGAAATTATTGCGGTAATTCTATCACTTGCTCATTACTGCCATCTATATTCATCAGAACAATATTCTGCTGAAAATGGTAAATTTCGTTCACTGTGTCTATCGCAGTTATCGTTTCCTTTTCCGCCAAAATCTTTTGCTTGTCGGGAGAAACCACAAAAACATGATAAGTATGTTTATCGCCGCACTTTTCTTTAAGTGTGTTTATCTGCCAACTTAGATAGTTAAAAGCAATAATTCCTCCACCCGCTGTATAAGCAAACGAGTTGTTTGGTAAAGGCTCAACAGTATATAATGTTGTTGGTAATGCTCCGGATGATATAGCCGAAATACTGTTAAAGTGGTAAAGTGTATACGCCTGATAAGTTGTTCCAATTAAGAGGGTATCAGATAGCCATGAGTATCTATTACCGCCACCCGGAAGAGTGTCGAGAACAGCGCCGGATGAATCCAACAAAAGCATTTTGCTGCTTGCAGTGAATATGCGATTAACAATAACATAGTTCCCGGTGGGATGAGCCACGGCATTGAAATTACCTCCTTCAAAAGTAAATTGCTGTAATGATTGTCCATCCTCACGGATTCGCCAAACCACATTGGTTACGTTATTAAAATATATCCAGCCATCCCTGCTCCACGATAACTTATAATTAAAATTATCTATCGGGCTTAATAGCTCGTCTGCGTTTGTTACTAAATTATGCTTACGCAATTCAATATCCGTCCGGTCGGGGTTGCTTTTCACATAAACAAATTCATTCGGATTATTAGGATTAAAACAGGGAGCGAAGAAATTGTACGGCCGTGCTTCCCACTGAATCATTGAACTGGCCCACCAGCCATAGGGATAGTAAATGCATTCCGGCTGTTCGTCATTTTCATGCTGGCAGGCGTAAAGAATGATTAGCAAAATGCAGGAAAAGTATTTTATCGCTCTCATAACACAACTATTATGGCCCCGCCTGATAACGGGGCCATTTGATTTTTATTGTTTCATGAACTTCTCTACTATCCGGTTGTTATCGGTGATTAAAGATACGAAATAGTTACCATCCGCTAAAGACTGCACAGGAACGCTAATAATATTGCCGCCTGCCGGGAGTATACCGTTGTCAAATGAATAGAGCTTCCGGCCTTGCATATCGGTAATTTCTACCACTACATGCGCGGCCTTGTCTAATTTCAGTTGAAGGTTTAATATCTGGGATGCAGGATTGGGGTACACAAGCATACTGAGATCATTTTCTTCCGGCTCTACAGAAGTCACCGCTGTGCTGTCATACACATGAACGGTATAGGAAAGCCTCACCTGCCAATTGAAATTAAAATTGGCAGGGAACCATTGATCGGGATTGGATGATGTATACCGGTACACATAGCCATATATTTTTGCACTATCCTGGGTAAAGTATTCAAAATTCACGTCTGACCATCCGTTTAAAAAGCGTTGAACGCCGCTTCCGGTAAAATAGTAATCGCCTAAAGCATCTGAGTAGCTATTGCGTACCCAATATCCAAGAATTTGACCTGCCGGGCTTATAAAATTCCCGTGAGGTATAACCGCAGCGATTTTATATTGGTCTATATTCTCACCATTACTAATAGGCGTAGAGGCTTGTGTTTCGTAATCCAATATATCCAATCCTTGCGGAACACCTGAAATATCCGTTTCTTCCAATGTAATGGCATTTGTATCCAGCCAAGCAGTGAAGTGTAATACGGAATAGTAAGGTTTCTGAATAACCTTTAACGCTTCATTGGCATTAATAAGTCCCCATCCTTCCTCTGCCGTGTATACTCTTGATGTATCAAGGCGATGATTGTACGCTGTATATGCAAGAATATGCTCAATATCCTCCATGTTCAGGTTATCAGGAAATTGGGAGCGTCCCTGAAAATCTGCCAGCATCAGCGAAGCAACTCCGGATACATGCGCACAAGCCGATGAAGTCATCCCAAACGAAGTATAGGAAGTGGTATTGGAACCGGGATTATTAACATTTGCATTGGTGGTGTAAACGTTATCTAAAGCTCCCGGTGCTATAAAGTCCATGCCCCGTCCTATGGCAGTTGCATAATTTGTCGGTAATGCGCCCGGCCCGTTGTTATCATCCAATCGTATACCATCGGTTCCGCTTGCACCCACGCTAATCATCCAGTCCGGGTCATAGCAGGCCGGTAGCCAAATGGTGCTGTCAGCAGCACTTCCAACTTGACCTATGCCTATATGGCCTCTTGCCGTAACCATTACTACTTCATTGCTACGAGCAAAAATTGAAGCAAGGCGAAGTGTATGAGTGCTGGTATGGTTAAAAGCACCTAAACTAAGGTTCATTATATGCAGACCGTTATACGGTTCAGGGCCGGAGGCTGCACCTTCTACTATTGCATCCGCTAAGCGGGTCAAATAGCTTACATCTGCACTTGAGCCAGTAGCACAGCATACTCTCATATCATAGAGGGATACACCAATATTGTTACTATCTGCATCTCCACCTGAAATACCAGCTACACCAATACCATTGTTCGTAGAAGCTCCAATAATACCGGCCACTTCTGTCCCATGCTCATACCAACCGGTGGGTGTGCTTGAGTTATAATAAATGCTATTCACAGGGATTAATGGTTGGTCAAAGTTATGACCACCTTTTACCTTTGAGTTAGTGCCTCCGAAAGTGCCATCACCCATATCCTCATGCGTAAATAAAATTCCCCGATCTAATACCCCTAATTTCACCCAATCTTTTCCAATCTCGTAATCCTGCCATACGGAATCCACATTTATATCAGCATCGGGGTATGCGGTCGTATGATGCAGGCTGCTTTGCTGTGTTCCTGAGTTATATTGTGGGTCGTCCGGCCCCAACGTTTGAAAGGTTCCGTTTAATTCTGCATAGTAAATGCCGGACAGCGAACTTAAGCTGTCCATCGCAGCAATTTCGTTCACACTCGTAGGTAATCTCAACGTAAGTATTGCCCAAAATTTAGGCATCGGGACAAGTCTTCCGCTGCGGGAGGTGGATGTAGTCTGCCATGTTTTTGTATTGAAGATTTTAATGATTTGGGCTTCCCGGTTTTTATACAGCGGTACGCCGATCTTCTGTCCCATTTCAATCACCAGTGCCGAATCAATTACTTCTTCAATATTCGCATACATCTTATCCGGGTCGTTCACGAATGCAGGGTTCACTTTATCGGGGTTAAAAGAGACTATTAATTCATTAGCCTTGTAAACCGGTCTTCCGGTTGTGTCAGTAACGGCTGTGTTCGGGTTTTCATACACACTGTATTTTTCTGTAACCATAAATGTCGGAACGCCCATTGTAAATAAAATATCTCCCTGATTATCCAGCGCCATATCCAACTCGCCGATAAGACCATTTGCTCCTTGTTTCTGCCAGCGCATTGCACCTGTAGCTACGTCATAACAAACTAAATTCAGATAACCTCCCGATTGTGGGTTATACTCGTAACCGCCGATATATACATTATTGTTCTTGACTTCAATATCCTGTCCTGATGCACTGCCGCCGGGATACTGGCTGTTATATGTACTTTTCCATAGTTGGTTGCCCGTTGCATAGTCATATTTTATTGTCACCATTTTTTTGGTAAAGTTGCTCGAACCTTCATATCCCGTAACATAAACATTCCCGGCAAGATCGATGGACAAACCGTTGCTTTTATCGTCAACGTTGTCTGCGCCGTTATACGTCCTCTTATAGACCAATTCAAGACTATCATCCAGTACCAGCAAAGCCATATCGTAACCCGTACCTGCGTTATATTCTGACCCGGTGATGTAATACTGATTATTTGCATATTCGAGGTCTGATACAAGCTCCAGCGTCATTGTGCCACCGGTAAACCGCTTATCTTTCCCTAATGCACCGGTCGTCTTGCTGTATGTTTGAACGCAGTAATCCCAATCCGTGCTGTTAGGCTGACTGGCCCCCGAAACGGTGATAAAACTTGCGGCAGGGGAAACGTCCACTTTTACAATAGCATCGTGGAATCCCTGATAGTCGTAGGTATTGCTCCATACCTGAGCAGACGAGGTATCAAACTTTACAATCAGGTAATCTTGTTTATCGTTTGCCGTACCTAATGTTCCGCCCAAAAACAAATGGTTATCGTACCCTTCGATGGAAGTAAAACCATCATTATAGCTGCTGGAGGATGAATAATATTTCCGCCAGTCAAAGCTGCCGTCAGGATTTAGTTTCACAAGCACCGGATCGAGGGAATCCGCAGCGTTTCGCCACGATCCCCCAACGATGTAGACACTTCCGGAAGGTGACACATACAGATCAGCCGCATAGTCGTCTGCATGTCCATCGCCATCAAATTGTGCCACGTATACGGTATCGCCTTTTTTATCGGTCTTTACCAGCAGAATATCGAATCCGTTAGAGGCTGTAAGTACCGAGCCAAGCGAAAAAACATCCTTGTTAGAATTTGTTTTCACTTTCGTCTTTTGGTAGAATACCTGGCCCGGTTCGTTAAAGCTCCATTGCTTGTTGACAAGGAACTGTTGTGCCGAAACCCCGTGTATGAGGCACAAAAGCAACACGGCCGTACATAGCGAATAATAACCCTTTTTCATAGTAAAAAATTTAGTTTGGTTTTGATATGGTGCGTTTAGTAAGCATAAGAATATCAGGTTGAAGGTAACCAGCATGGTACATGAAAACAATTTTTCACGGGTGATTTGCCATCCGGAAATATCCGGATTTTACCATCCGGAAAATCCCGGATGGTTAGATTTTTTATTTCCATAATTTATTCATTTGGTGGCAATTCAAAGTACCATACGTTCTATCACCCCTCTTTCTAAACTCATAATGAATTTGCATCGCTGTGTCCGAAAGAATTTCGCCGTATCCCGTTAGCGAATTGCGACCTGTAACCGTTAGACAATTTGTGGTACTATCTATGGTAATCAGCAGGGCGCAATCATTTCCATTGTTTGAGAAATTATGCAGCGTTAGTTTATTTGCCGCTTGGAAATAAACAGGACTTGTATAAAATGTATTGCCGGGAAAGGCAGAGCCGACTATCATCCATTGATCGGATACTTGCCAATCACCGATTAATTTTTTGTAATCAGTTAGTGTTACGAGTTTATTGTTGTCTGTACAACGGTGTGACTGGTGGCATGAAAGAAAAGAAAGGCCAAAAAGTATTCCAAGCAAGGCAGCCGGGACAAATGACCCTTTTGGGTTCACAAGGGTCAAATGTTGATCCGGCTGTATTGGAATGTTAGGTGACATATCTTTTAGCTACACCGAAAGAAGCAAGAAGCAGCGGAAAAGCAGAATATTCGGGTTCCTATATATGAATTTATTATTCATAAAAATGTACTTTTACGGTAATTTGCTGACCTATGACAGAGAAAGACTTACTTGCCAATATTAAGAAGATCCGGGAGCTGAAGAATCTTAAGCAAGATTATATAGCCGATAGATTAAGTATTTCACCGCGGGGATATGCAAAGATCGAAAGCGGAGAAAGCCAGCTTACGATCAGCCGATTTTTTGATATTGCCCAGGCACTCGAAATTACTCCCGAAGAAATTTGGGGATTTGACACGAAAAAGATTTTCCATAACTGCACATACTCCGGCAACGAGGTACAGAATAATTACCTGACCGGGGAGAAAGTAAGCAAACTCACCGAAGAACTCCTTAAAAGTAAGGATGCACAAATTCAGCTATTGGAAAAAGAGATTGAAAGGCTGCAAAAAAAATAGCCATTGCCCTGCGTTATCCTATCCTAACGACTTGGGAACTTCATAAAAACCACCGGGACGTGCCTAAAAGATGTGGTTACATGAGCGAAACATGAAAGAAAAATGAAGTTACAATGAAGTTTCCGGACATACCCAAGACTTGGCCCATTAGTGCCGAAGACCCGCCATTGAAAACACAAGAAACACATTAGAAGGTTCTTAGACCTTATCTGCTCACAAAATCCTGAAGCAAGGCCGGGCGAAGTGCTATACCGGTCAGTTTTTGTACAGAGAAAGCCCCCCGGATTTTCCTTTGATACATCCAAAGGTTAGGTTTTGGGAGTTTATACAAGCAAAATAGTCCATAAAGCAGAAGAAAAAAATAAATAAACGCCAGTGTTTACGCAACTTACAGGCTTTTTTTGCGTTCAATAGACATATAATAATTTAAAAAATGAGAGCTTCAGTTAAAACTAAGAAGCTCCATTCAAGAAAGAGTTTTAAGCCTATCCACTTATCTCCTCTAACTGTTAAAGATGTTCGTCAAATTCCTGGCTATGAGAATGTTTCTGAAGAAGTGGCACAGAATATGATAGAACAAATCGAAAATTTCGCAGAGATTTTATTAAACTTGACTATGTATGGAAACAAGCGTAAATCTTAACAGGAAAGAAGCCGAAAGCCTTGACCTGTTTTTAAAGTATTGTCCGCAGGCCGTTGTAAAAAATACGCAGCGAGACCCGAATGCTGCTGTATCGTACACTCGTGTTTCCGGAAAAAAGCAGGTTGAACGGGCCAGCCTTACAACCCAGGATAGAACAAATACCGAGTTGGCCGAAAGGCGCAAATGGTATATCATGGAGAAATTTGGGGGTACATACGAATCTGCTAAAAAGGATGATCGAAAGGAATTTAACCGGTTGAAGAAATTCCTTTTCACCAACAAGAAGGTTTCAAAGGTCATTGTATATTCTTACGACCGGTTTTCCCGAACCGGGTTAAGCGCCGCAGACTTTATCCAAAAGCTGAACCGTATGGGCATAACAGTAGTTTCTGCAACACAGCAAGTAGATACTACCACTTACACGGGGGAGTTCCAGCAAAATTTATGGTTGCTGCTTGGAAATTTAGATAATAGCCAACGTAAGGAAAAGTCATTTGATGGTACAAGAGACCGGTTATTGGAAGGCTACTGGCCAAATCACACGCCATTAGGATATACCAATCTTCATCCCAAAGAGACCTGCAACAAGCATGTGCTGATTATTAATAAAGATGGGGAGCTACTGAAAAAAGCATTTTATTGGAAGGCATCCGGGAAGTACACGGATGTGGAAATTGTAAAAATGCTTGAACGCCGTGGATTGACCGTTAAAATAAAGCTGCTGCATAAGATTTTCAGAAATCCTTTTTACTGCGGTATTATCGTACATAAATTTCTTGGCAAGCAGGTTGTCGTTGGAAAGCATCCCCCGTTGATTCCTAAAGAATTGTTCCTTCGTATTAATAATGGATTCGCACAAAAGAATGCTAACCGGGCTAAGTACAGCAAAGAGGATGAAATGCTGCCGCTGAAAGTCTTTATGAAATGTGATCTGACAGGTATCCCATTTACCGGCTATATGAAGAAAAAGAAGACAATAAGCGGTGCTAATTATCATTACTATTACAAGGTCAGGGGCAAAGGAACAAGTACGAATAAGAAGGCCGCATTTGTCCATGATTTGTTCACACAATACCTGGCGGAGTTTGAATTTCAGCCTGCACTTCGGCCCTTGCTGGAAAAGGCTATCCAAAATGCCTACGCGGAGGCTACCGGAAATGTGGTAGAAAGGGAGAAAGAAATAAACCAGCGGCTTTTAGAAGAAACGGACAAGCTGAAAAAGGTAGAGAATAGATACATCTACGACGGTCTGGAAAAGGAAATCTACGATAGCCATAAATCGGAAATTAAATCCAAAATGAACCTGCTGGAAGATGAACTTTTCAAAATTCGGCAGGGATACAGTACGAACCTTGAATTGGTGATAAAAAAATCCCTAAGTATATCGCAGAACCTCAGTAAAACATGGGTTTCCAGCACATACGTCGAGAAATCCAACCTTCAAAAACTGATGTTTCCTGAAGGAATACGTTTTAATGCAAAAACGGGCACAGTACGAACCGAAAGAGTGAACTCAGTTTTTGCGATAATTCAAGAAATATCAAGGCTTTCCAAAAATAAAAAGGCCGGAGGAAATGATTCCTCCGGCACTTTTTCCACTCAAGTCGGGGTGGCAGGATTCGAACCTACGACCTCCTGCTCCCAAAGCAGGCGCGATACCGGGCTACGCTACACCCCGAACTAATATTTTACTATCTAAAGAACTTCTCAGCGTTCGAACCTACCACCTTCCCGCCTTAGCGGGACGCGATACCGGGCTGCCCGAACTGGTATCTTATTATTCTAAAGAACTCTTTTCAATATTCCGGCCGATATACCGAACCGGTATTCTGCGGTGAAGGGGGGATTCGAACCCCCGGTACAGTTTCCCGTACGACAGTTTAGCAAACTGTTGGTTTAAGCCACTCACCCACCTCACCGGTATTTTTAGCTACCGAAAAGAACGATCAATTCCTTTTAGAGGGACGCAAAGATAAGAATAACTTTGAGCCTTACAAATTCTTTATCGCTTTGGCACCCTTCTTCTTCCAATTCGTTTTTATCCTACCTTTGCACGGTATCAGAAATTTACCCGGATGAAAAACTACTCCTACTTGATTTTGCTCCTGAGTTCCGCTCTCCTTGCGGCTTGTGGCTCTGGAAAACCAGGCACTCCCCCCAGGGCGCAAACGGACGACAGCGCCCGCTATGTGGCATTCGAGGATGCCGATACTTTTTTGCAGGACTGGTCCAAAGAAAATATCGTGATCGTCCACTGGCCCTCGGAGCCGCTTACCCTCCACCCTACTAACGAAAATAACGCGAACCGGCACTTTGTAAGCCAGTATATCCACTCTACCCTGCTCACCCTGAACTTCAAAACCCAGAAGCTGGAGCCGGATGTGGCCCGCTCCCTGCCTTCCGTTTCACCCGACGGGCTTACCTATGAGTACGAGATCCGCCAGGAAGCCGCCTGGGACGACGGAAAGCCTGTAACCGCCGAAGATGTGGTTTTCACCTATAAGGCGAACAAATGCCTGCTCACAGCCAATCCCTTCGCCAAGCCTTACCTGGACCAGATCAGCGAGGTGGTGGCTGATCCCTCCGATCCGCGAAAGGTAAAGTTCATCATGACGAGCCGCTACATCCTCAACGATTATCTCACTACGGATTTCGCGCTTATGCAGCGCTCTTTCTTCGATCCGGAAAATATCCTCGGCAAATACACCTTCGCGCAGCTTTCCGATCCGAAGCTCGCCGAAAATCCGCCAAAGGACCTTTCGGACTGGGTGAACCGCTTCAACAGCGCGGACTATGGCAGCGAAGTGAAAAATCTGGCCGGCTTAGGCCCGTATAAAGTGGAAAGCTGGGACCGCGGACAAACGCTCGTCCTCGTGAAAAAGCAGAACCACTGGACCATGAAACTATCCGATCCCATCATCAAGCACCAGGCAAATCCTGAAAAAATATATTTCCGCACCGTACTGGATGAAAATGCCGTACAGCTCGAGATGAAAAAGCAGGGGCTTGACGTGAGCACTTTCCTCACCACTAAAGCGCTGATGGACCTCAGCTCCGACCCCAACTTCGTAAGGAATTACCACTACGATTACGTACCGTTCTTCAACCTCACTATGGCGTCGATGAACAACCGCCCTGACGGATTGAAGCGAAAAAAGCTTTTTACCGATAAGAATGTACGCCGCGCAATGGCGCATCTCACGCCTGTGGACGATATCATAGAAGTAATATACCTCGGTAAGGCTCGCAGGCAGGCCGGTCCCGTTTCGGAAATGAAGAAAGAATACAATCCCGATCTTCAGCCTGTCGGCCTGGATATTGAAAAGGCCAAACAGCTGCTGAAAGATGCGGGATGGGCCGATACCGACGGCGATAATATCCTTGACAAAATGATCGACGGGCAGAAAGTAAAGCTTGAATTCGAGCTGGCGTACCAGAGCTCGGCGCCCATAACCAAAGACATGGCCGACCTGATGGCTGAAACAATGATCAAAGCCGGCGTGAAAGCCAATCCTGTCGGATACGACATCAAGACCATTATTCAAATGGGACAGACCCACGATTTCGATATGCTTTTTGCGGCATTCGGCGGAAGCTCTTCGCCCGAAGATTACAAGCAGCTCTGGCATACCGAATCCTGGGCCAGCAAAGGCAGCAACTATTCCGGCTTCGGAAACGCGGAATCTGACGCGCTCATCGATTCGATGCGCTTCGAGCTTGACGACTCGAAACGGATCCCGATGGTACGCCGTTTCCAGAAAATAGTGTACGAAGAGCAGCCGGTGATATTTATGGTGAGCACCTACCGGAAAACCGCTATTCACAAACGTTTCGGCAATGCCGGCGGATTTTTCGAGCGGCCCGGCGTCGCGGTCAACAGCCTGAAGCTGCTGTATGGCGGCGTCATTCAGCAGGGCGCGGGCGTTCAATAAATAATATCGCAACGCATGGGGAAGTACATCCTTAAACGCATTGTCTGGTTTATCCCCACGCTTTTCATCATTACGCTGCTGGGCTTTATCATCACAGTAAGCTCTCCCGGCGATCCTGTGGATTCATTGCTCAAGGCTGCCGATAACCAGGGAGAAAATTCTTCCGGCTACAGCAATACGGAGGCTGAACGCCAGAGATGGCGCCACCGCCTCGGGCTCGATCTGCCATTGTTCTATATACAGATCGGCACTGCGGCCGAGCCCGATACGCTTTACCGCATTGCAGACCAGGACGAGCGCTATGCGCTGAAACGCCTCTGCCGGCAGTTCGGTAGCTGGAAAGAGATCTCGGCATACTATCTTCATCTCAAAAACTGGCATCAGCAGCATTTCGCTTTGCGCCGCGATACTGCGCTGCTGAATAAATTTCCTGTCAATGCGGTGAACGACGCCATAAATGAAAGCACGTTCCGTGTATTGTCGCTACCCGGCGTATACCGGATGGATGTGATCCGCATACAGCTCCGCGAGCTGCAGAATATTTACGACCGCTCGCCTTTTCTCCGCCCGCTGCAGGACAAGCTGGACTCAGCCGTAGTTCTCGCCGGCCGGATCGAATCCGGGGCGACTCCGTTCAAAACATGGATGCCATCTGTGCACATCCATCCGATGAACAAGTACCACAGGTGGTTCTTTGGCGACGGAAATATGATAACCGGCGCCGGATCGGTATACAGCAAAGGCATTATCCGCGGAGATTTCGGGCTTTCATATTCGTACATGGAACCTGTCGGCAATGTGATCCGCAGACGGATCGGCTGGTCCCTGTTCTTTACTTTGTTCTCTATCATCATGGGTTACATCGTGAGCATTCCGATCGGGCTGAAAGCCGCGCGCCGCAGGGACGGACCGTTCGACCGCTTCAGCTCCGTAGGATTGTTCATATTGTATTCCGTACCGAACTTTTTCATGGCGACTATGCTGCAAATGATATTTGCCAATGTGGATCAGTTCAACTGGTTCGAAACGACGGGCGTGAAACCCGTTACCGGCTATCCTCCGGATGCAGGTTTCCTGGAAAAAGCCCGGATCACGCTGCCATATCTCGTTCTTCCGGCGATCTGTTATACCTACAGCACATTTGCGTTCCTTTCGCGCACCATGCGCGTGTCTGTGCTTGAAATACTCGGGCAGGATTACATCCGCACCGCAAGGGCCAAAGGATTGCCGGAGCAAAAAGTATTGTGGCGGCACGCGTTCCGCAACGCGCTGCTCCCTATCATCACGGTATTTGCCAACCTGTTCCCGCTGGTCATCGGCGGCTCGGTGATACTGGAATATATTTTCGGCATTCCCGGTATGGGACAGGAATCCTATATGGCGATCAGCCGGAAAGATTACCCGGTGATCGTCGCTGTATTTACGCTTACCGGGCTGCTGACGCTGGCCGGTTATCTTATATCCGATGTTTTATACGCCTGGGCCGATCCCCGGATAAGCTACCGGAAACGTGGGTAAAAAAGACCGTCATATCCGTACGTTCAGCTTCCGTGCTTATGCATGGCAACAGTTCCGCAGGCATAAGCCGGCGATGATCTCGTTGTATACGATCGTCTTCCTTTTTCTCATCGCCGTTATCGCTCCGTACCTGGCCACCGACAAACCCTGGTACGTGCGGTATAAAGGCGAGAGCTTTTTCCCGGCATTTACCACGAAGCAGAGTTATGTTCTGAAGGATGAAGCGACGGGAGAAACGGAAAAGCTTTCTGTAAGCCAGACAGAGTGGCGATCGCTGAAAGCGGAAAGAATAATATGGGCCCCGGTTCCGTATGCGCCCGGTAAATCCGATCTACTCAACTTCGGCCATAAATCGCCGGGAGGAAAACAATTCATGCGCGACGCTTCCGGCAACCGCATGGAAATTTCGGTCCGCTTCCGCCACTGGCTCGGCACGGGAGCCAAAGGCGAAGATGTGCTTGCGGGAATGATACACGGCGCGCGGATCTCGCTTACCATCGGGTTGCTGTCCATGCTTATCGCTTCGGTGCTCGGCCTCGCGCTCGGAGCTGCCGCGGGATATTATGGCGACGACAGGCTGTTCTTCCGCAGAGGTACGGTATGGCTGGCGATACCAGGTATTTTCTTCGCATGGTTCTATGCTTTCACCGTTCGCAGTTATATTCTTACCGATGCATTAGCTGCATCCACTGTTTACTTTTTATTTCATCTGCTGGTGAGCCTTACCATATTCGCATTAATAATGATGATCTTCTGCCTGCTGAGTTTCCCGCTGAACCGGTTCCGCTATTTTTCGGAACGCATCAGCATTCCGGTAGATCTCTTCGTATCGCGGATGATCGAGATCATGATCTCGCTGCCGAAAATAATTTTCATTATCACCATAGCCGCAATAGCGAAAAGGAGCATCCTCAACGTGATCCTGATTATCGGGTTCACTTCGTGGACAGGAATTGCGCGGCTGGTAAGAGCTGAGATGCTGCGTATCCGCAACCTGGATTATATTGCCGCAGCAAGGGTTTCGGGACTGAAAGATCATCGCATCATTTTCCGGCATGCGCTGCCGAATGCATTGGCGCCCGCGCTGGTAAGCATTGCTTTTGGCGTCGCTTCCGCCATACTGGCCGAGTCCAGCCTGTCGTTCCTCAATATCGGCGTTCCGGAAGATACTGTTACCTGGGGCGCATTGCTGAACGAGGGAAGGACGAACATCAAAGCGTGGTGGCTGATATTATTCCCGGGGCTGGCCATTTTTCTCACCGTCACGGTTTACAACCTGCTCGGCGAAGGCCTGCGGGATGCGCTCGATCCGCGGTTGAAATAGACGGTTATCTCACCAGCGAAATATGCCCGTAAAGGGTCTTTATTTCATCGCCCTCGAAATCGCGGTACCATACTTTATATACGTATACGCCTTCGGGCGCCGGCACCGATCCCATAAGGCCGTCCCAGCTGTCGGAAAGACCGTTGATGCGCGCCACGAATTGCCCCCAGCGATTGAAGATATCCATCTGGAAGTTGCGGATATTGGTACCATACGCCATAAAAACAGGATTGTTGGAATCCTGGTTCGGCGTAAAGGCATTCGGAATATACAGTGTGGGCGGACAGGCCAGGAACGCATGCACCGTATCGGAATACTCGCATCCGTTCAGATCGGTTACCGTCAGCCAGTATGTACCGGTATCCGAAAGATTATAATAAGGATTGTTCGAATCGTCGCGCCACAGGTACGTAACAGGAAGAATAGCGGCATTCGCGGGAGTGAGCTGAACCTGCTCGCCGCGGCATATCCCGAAGTCCGGGCCAAGCGTAAACAAAGGCAGCGGGTATACATTCAGCACATCCACTGCGTCGTTTCCTTCGCAGCCGTTGTTATCCATAACCGTTACGGAATACGTTCCCTGCGCAGCAGCCGTAAAAATGCTTCCTGTGCTTCCATCCTGCCAGAGATACGATGCATATCCCGGACCGGGAGTGAACTGCGCGGATTCTCCCGAGCAGAATGAAGTATCCGGCCCCAGATCGGGCACCGGGTTAGCGTACACGCTCTGCACTTCCAGCGAATCGGTATCCGTGCAGCCATTGTTATTGGTCACTCTGACCCAGTACCAGCCTGCGGCGGACACCACAGCGGTAGGAGCGCCTGATCCGTCCCACCAGCTGTAACCGGCAAATGCGCCGGGGTTAAGCGTAACCGTTCCGCCTGCGCAGAATGAAGTATCGGGACCGAGATCGGCTACCGCGGGCGGATAATAATTTACCTGCACACTATCGCTGTCTGTACAATTGTTGCCATCTGTTATCGTAACGGAATACTGCCCGGGCGAAGAAACGGTATACGTCTGGTTTGCGGCTCCGTCCTGCCACTGGTAAGTAACATATCCCGTGCCGGCGTCGAACGTAACGGTAAAGCCGGGACAAAGCGATGTATCATTCCCCAGGTCCACGACCGGCGAAGTGAAGGTGATTGCATTAGCGGTATCCGAAGCGGCGCAGCCATTCGCATCGGTCACATCCACCCATACCGGGCCGGCAGAAAGTACCCATGCGGAAGATGTCGTTTCTCCGCTGTTCCATAAATAGCTTGTATAACCCGGACCGGCATCGAACTGCACGGAATCGCCGGTGCAAAACGTCTGATCGGGACCGATCGTAACGGAAGGATTATGATTGGTGATGACTACCGTATCGCGCATCAGCACTCCGCAGGCGGGCACTTCCACCCAGTAGGTTCCGGGCCCCGAAGTGGTCAGCGTCTGGCTGGTGCTGCCGTCGCTCCATAAGTAGGATGTGTATCCTGCTCCCGGATCAAGAAGGATATTATCTTCCGGGCAGATGGTCGTATCGTTCATCAACGATACCGACGCGGGAGGAAGCACAGACGCCAGGGGGAGGTTGTATAATATTGCACCGTTCGCACCGGCCGCTGCGCCGAACGTGGTATTGAACCAGGCGCCGGGATGCTGTATCAGTCCTGCGCTTCCGCCGGTGGTGGTCACTGTTACGTTGGCAGGAGTTGCCGCTGAGCTGAAATATACATAACCGCCGCCGCCGCCGCCGCCCGGTCCGTGCGCACCGCTGGACCATAACGTACTGTTCATGTTTCCGCCACTGCCTCCGCGGGTATTTATATTCAGCTGCGAGGTAACCGCATTGGTCCATATATGTACCGCGCCGCCGCCACCGCCGCCGCCCGCTCCTTCGGAATCGGTAACCGTCGTTACATTAGCGCCGTTGGCAAGTATCGAAAAGTTATTTCCTGCAATGGACGGAGCATTGATGAATACGAGGCCGCCGCCGTTAGATCCTGCAGCCGCGCTCAGCCCGTTGTCGCGATAGCCGCCGCCACCGCCGCCGCCCATAAAGGCCCGCGTGGGCGCAAGAGTAAGCGCATATCCTCCTATACCCCACGAGGTATTTGCACAGCCGGTGAACTCATTTCCACCGCGGCCGCCGGCGCCTGCATTCGATCCGCCGCCCGCGCCGGGATTTCCCCAGTTCGATCCGCCGCCGCCATTGGCGAGCGGAGCGCGGTTAGCATCAAGGTTCGGGGGATATGCCGCAATGCCTTCGCCTTTCTGCCCCGCCGAATTACCGGCAAACGATGTAGCATAATTTCCGTCGTTGCAATTGAAAAAGCTGGATACGATATTACCTCCGCGGAACCCTCTTCCTGTTACATCAATATTGGCGTTGAGCGTAACGTCGCAGGTAGATTCGAACACCAGCACGCCGCCCGTCGATCCGTTCCACGCCTGGCAGGTAAGCGTTCCGGTTACCACAGCATTGGTATACACCGGCACGCGGATAAGCTGCACTGCGGCAGTGGTGGTATATGTCTGGGTAAGCGCGGACGACAGCGTAACCTGGGTCCCCGCAATGGAGGCTATGGTGCCGAATTCATAATTTCCGGCGTTGTTATAAGCTGTTATTTGTCCGAAAGTCGCATTGTTGGCGGTATTCACCGTGGCGCCTTTCATCTGTATGATCATTACTTTATCGCCGGGCGCAAATCCCGCGGCAGAGCCTACGGTGACCACAGCCCCTGCTACGGCCGTTACATTCGTGTACGTGTTGATGGTGCCGGCGATCGGCTGCGCCCTTAGTGCTGCGGTAAAAACCAGGAAACAAAGTACGGGAAGGAATGCAATGCGTCGAGTTGTTCTCATGAAAATTGGGTTACTTTGACCACCTTCAAATTTAAAAATAAAAACCATGCGCGAAAAGCCACGGATCGTTTTTATGGGAACGCCGGAGTTTGCCGTTCCTTCGCTCGAAATACTCGTACGCAGCGGTTATCCCGTCGTTGCTGTGATCACGGTGCCCGATAAGCCCGGCGGGCGCGGAATGAAGCTGCAGGAATCTGCTGTGAAGCAATATGCAAAAGAAAACGGGCTGCTGGTATTGCAACCGGAAAAGCTAAAAGATCCCGCGTTCTTGACAACTTATTACGACCTGAAGCCCGATCTCAATATTGTTGTAGCGTTCCGCATGCTGCCCGAAGCGGTGTGGGCGCATCCGCGCATGGGCACGTTCAATCTCCATGCATCGCTCCTGCCCCAGTACCGCGGTGCTGCGCCGATCAACCGGGCTATTATCAACGGCGAAAAAGAGACCGGCGTCACCACATTTTTCATCAATCACGAGATCGATACCGGCAGCATTATCTTCCGCGAGAAAGTAGCCATTGCAGACGACCAGACCGCCGGCGAGCTGCACGATCAGCTCATGCATACGGGCGCGCAGCTGGTGCTCAAAACCGTTCAGGCGCTCGAAAACGGGCAGACAAATTTAATTGACCAATCGCAAATTATTCAGGATCAATCGATCATCCTTAAGCCAGCTCCCAAGATATTCAAGGAGAACTGCCGCGTGGATTTTTCAGCGCCGCTGAGCGCGGTCTATAATCTCATCCGTGGATTGTCTCCTTATCCTGCCGCATTTATTACGGTAACGAATAATGCAGGAGAGGAAATACCGCTTAAAATCTACCGTTCCCGCATGGAGCCTTTCGCCAATACCGCACCGGCAGGCACTGTAACCAGCGACGGAAAGTCGTACATCGCGCTGGAGCATAACGAAGGCAGATTGTACCTGGACGAGCTCCAGGCGCCCGGCAGAAAGCGGCTGAAAGTAGAAGAATTCCTCCGGGGTTTTCCCTTATCAACAGGGGATTGGAAAGTTAAATATCAGGAATGACAAGGGTTTTCGCGCAGTTCAGGATTTTGTTTTTGTTAATAACTCCAATCCATAGGGGATACAGGCTGGCCTTTTTAACAAACCCCTCTATTTATTAACAGTACAGCATTTTTTCCTCCTGTATCTATTGCTAATATTAGGACTGCGCTTATATTTGTTTCAACGTTTAACCAAACAAATATTCAACCTATGAACAAGGCAGAATTAATCGAAGCAATCGCTGCTGATGCAGGTCTCTCCAAGGCAGACAGCAAAAAAGCGCTGGACGCTTTCATCACCGCTACTACAAAGGCCCTGAAAAAAGGTGACCGCGTAGCTTTAGTAGGTTTCGGTTCCTGGTCTGTATCCAAGCGTGCTGCTCGCACCGGCCGTAACCCACAGACTGGTAAAGAAATCAAGATCGCTGCTAAGAAAGTTGTAAAATTCAAAGCTGGCGCTGAATTATCCGGCGTTATCAAGTAATTGCATCCTTAGCAAGAAAATTACCCTGTTCGGAAGGACGGGGTTTTTTTTTATCAAGACCGCTAGACTTCCAGACTCCAGACTCTAGACTTTCAGACTTAACTAATCGGGGTAACCACAAACGATCTTCGCAACCGGTCTCACGACTCAATACTCAGGACTATTTTTAATTTTTCATTTTTCCTTTTTAATTACCTTCTCTGAGTATCTTTGCCCTCCATTTACATTATCATGGCAAAAAAAGAGACCGTTTTACCATTTGATCCCAACGCGCCGGCCGGCTCCGATTCCTCCATATTCGGACTGCCGTACGACGAAAGCACGGCTAAGCTGGTACTGCTTCCCGTACCATGGGATGTGACCGTCTCCTACTCTGCCGGCTCCTCCAAAGGCCCGCAGGCCATCCTGGAAGCTTCCCGGCAGGTAGATCTCTTCCTTCACGATGTAGAAAATGCATGGCAAAACCCCGTATGGATGGAGCCCGTATCTGAAGAGCTCCGCAAACGCAGCAAAAAAGTACGGAAGCTGGCCGTGGAATATCTCGACCGCTATGTAGAAGAGCCCGCGTTCACAGAAACTGTGGAAGGGAAATCCCTTGTACGCGTGCTGAACGCCGAATGCAAGCTGATGAACGACTGGGTGTACGGAAAAGCGAAAGCGTATATAAGGGCCGGCAAAACCGTCGGGCTCATCGGCGGCGACCACAGCACTCCGCTCGGGCTGATCACCGCGCTGGCCGAAAAGCATGAATTCTCTATCCTGCATGTCGACGCGCATCTCGACCTTCGCGACAGCTACGAAGGCTTCGAATGGTCCCATGCTTCGATCATGAACAATGCGCTGAAGCTGAAGAACGTGAAGAAGCTGGTATCCGTAGGCATCCGCGACTGGTGCCAGGAGGAAGCTGACGCCGTGCGCAACAGCAAGGGCCGCGTGGAAGTGTATTACGACGAACATCTGAAGCAGGCAGAATATTCCGGAAAGAACTGGAATATGATCACTGATGAGATCATAGCGAAGCTGGGCCCGAAAGTGTATATCAGCTTTGACATAGACGGGCTCGATCCGAAGCTTTGCCCGAATACAGGCACACCGGTTCCCGGCGGGCTCGAATATTTCCAGGCGCTGATGCTGATCAAAAAAATAGCAGCGACCGGCCGGACCATCATCGGCTTCGATGTGGTCGAAGTAGTGCCCGGCGAAACCGAATGGGATGCGAATGTCGGCGCACGGCTCATTTACCAGATCGCAGCGCAATGTTTTGTTTCGCAGAAAGTAAAAAAGAAAAAGTAGAATAATAGACTGTTAGACATTAGACTTATAGACTAATAGGGGTTAGACTTATAGACTCCAGACTAATAGACTACAAAAGCTGTTATATCATTGGAAAAAATAGTAAGTTGCCGGTCAATTCGCGTACAGCTGAAAAACTCTTGAACATCACATGAGCCAGACTCTACATAATTTTCAAAGCTTATTGATATGGCAGAAAGCTATGCGATTGACGGTTGATATTTATAAATTAACAAAGGCGTTGCCGGATGATGAGCGATATGGCTTGATCTCCCAGATGAGAAGAGCAGCCGTATCCATTGCATCGAACATTGCAGAAGGTGCAGGGCCAGTAACAGAGAATTCGTCAGGTTTCTATATATTGCAAATGGTTCGGCACAGGAGCTGGAAACACAGCTTCTGTTACTAAAAGAGCTGGAATACGCCAACGATATCGAAAGGTACCTGAACCAGATGAATGAAATTCAAAAGATGAATTCTGCTTTAATAAAAAGGTTGACGGGTTACAATGTGGAAGAACCGATAATTATATATAATATAAATGAGATAAGTGAACAGGATATAAACTAACAGGTCTCATACCTGGTAGTCTAACGTCTATAAGTCTAACGTCTATAAGTCTAAAAAAATGAAAGGCCCCATCTCACAATTCGTCGAAAAAAATTACCTGCACTTCAATGCTGCCGCTCTTGTAGATGCAGCTAAAGGATATGAAACCCACCTGCTCGACAATGGTAAAATGATGATCACACTTGCGGGCGCGATGAGCACCGCCGAGCTGGGAAAATCGCTGGCCGAAATGATCCGCCAGGATAAAGTGCATATCATCTCATGCACCGGCGCCAACCTCGAAGAAGATATCATGAACCTGGTAGCGCATCATTCATACAAGCGCGTTCCGAATTACCGCGACCTGAGCCCGCAGGAAGAATGGGACCTGCTCGAAAATCATTACAACCGCGTCACCGATACCTGCATTCCGGAAGAAGAAGCTTTCCGCCGCCTGCAGAAACATCTTTTCGAAATATGGAACGACGCCGATAAAAAAGGCGAGCGGTATTTCCCGCACGAGTTCATGTACCGGCTGATCAACTCCGGGGTGCTGAAACAATATTACGAGATCGATCCCAAAGACTCGTGGATGGTAGCCGCCGCAGAAAAGAACCTCCCGATCGTGGTGCCCGGCTGGGAAGATTCCACCATGGGAAATATCTTTGCGTCCTACTGCATCAAAAGAGAATTCAAACCTTCGACCATGAAGAGCGGCATCGAATATATGATGTGGCTGGCCGACTGGTACACCAACAACTGCAGAGGCAAAGGCGTGGGCTTCTTCCAGATCGGCGGCGGAATTGCCGGCGATTTCCCGATCTGCGTAGTACCGATGCTTTACCAGGATATGGAAATGCATGACGTGCCGTTCTGGAGCTATTTCTGCCAGATCAGCGATTCCACCACTTCGTACGGCAGCTACTCCGGCGCTGTACCCAATGAAAAGATCACCTGGGGAAAGCTCGGAATAGAAACGCCTAAATTTATCGTGGAAAGCGACGCCACTATTGTAACTCCGCTCATCTTTGCGTGGATACTCGGCTGGTAATTATTCTGCATACAGCGTATTTTTCCCCCGGGGCGAATGCGTGTAAGCGTCATAACGGTTGACTCCCGTCAATATTTCTTCTTACCGCCTGTCGTATTTATACGTATAAGAATACGCCTTTTCATTTTTTTCTGCATGTATATGGCCCATACATTTGTGCCGTACCCCAAAGTACACTTTGAACCATAAATTATTGTATGAAAAGGAAAACCAAATTATGGCTGTGCCTGCTATTGTTATCAGGACCAGCTGCCTACGCCCAGGTAAAAATCGGCGACAATCCTAACACGATCAATTCTAACTCGATGCTTGAGCTTGAAAGCACGAACAAAGGATTTCTCGCACCAAGAGTGACACTGACCAGCCTCTCCTCCGCAACGCCTCTCACCGCGCCGGTTACAACAGGTATGCTTGTGTACAACAACGGTGGCACAGTAGCAGAAGGCTTCTATTATTGGAGCGGCACCAAATGGCTTTCCGTTGTAAACTCCACCAACATTCGCTCGAACTATGTTCTTGTAAAATCAGCGTCTGATTTTCCCGCTCCTGTAAGCGGCGTCATCACACTTTCGACTACCACCATATATGAGCTTAACGGAACAATAACCGTGAGTGATAAAATAAACCTGAACGGATCGACCATATACGGACACGACGTGCTGAACGACAAGCTTGTGTACACCGGTTCGCAGGAGCTCTTCACCGGCAATATGGGCGGAACGCTTATCAAGATATCGATGATCGCGCCTAACGTCGGATCAAAAGTATTCAACATCGACGCTACCGCCAGCCCGCAGCAATCGCTCAGCTCGGAGTTCTGCTATTATTCGGGATGTTACAATCTGGGGTTGCTCAAGGGCTTCAACCAGGGCGCTGTAACTTTTGTGAATACAGCTTTCATCTACAATACCTACGGCCTTACCGTGCAGGACAACCTGTACTATGTGGCCATCAATTCGTTCTGGGACAGTAACTCCAACACGCATGAAAAGCTTGTGGGCAGCTTCGGAACGATCCAGATCAGCGGAGGCGTAAGATATCTGCTGGCGGCGAACAGCGCGAAAGGCGTGGATGTGTCCGGCGTTACTTCGGTAACGATCGGCGCAGAAATGAAGAATGTTCTTTTTGGCGGCGACGGCACTTACGTGGTCGGAAGTTTTTCAAATAAATGGGAAGTGGAAAGCAACGGGCTGAATACCGAGAAGGATGACCTGGCCAGCGGAAATTTTTACGTTTCGTCTACAGCCACCACCGTTATCTCTACCGTAAACACACCCTATAAGGTAGCTGGTACGACAACCGCGAACAACCTGTTCCGCGTTACCTCGCCGCTCAACAACCGCCTGACCTATACAGGAAGAAAGTCTAAAAAGTTCCAGGTGATCTGCTCGCTTACCGCCACATTTACCTCGGCTGTAAGCAACAAGTTCTTCACTTTTTATATCGCGAAGAACGGTACCGTGCTTACAGAATCCAAGCAAAAAGTAAAACTGATCAATAACACGGACCAGGCGCCGCTTACTCTTTCCTGTACAGTCGAGCTCAGCACGAACGATTACGTGGAGCTTTGGGTAGCCAACAATACCGACGGCACCGACATCATCATCCAGTCGATGAACATGGCCATAAAATAACGGGCGCATTACAGGAAATCATGAAAGCAAAACTTATACCCGTTATTCTGCTGCTGCTATGCGGCAGGGCCCCGGCACAGCAACAGCTTACCAATTCCGGCAATATGCAGCTGCATCCCGGCGCAAGCATGACCATCTACGGCGACTTCACGAACAATGGCACCTTTACCGACACCGGGCAGGTGGTCAGCTTCAAAGGATCAGGCCTGCAGACCATATCGGGCAGCACGCCGGTGAAGCTTAACAACTGCAGCGTGGACAATCCGTCCGGCGTAAAGCTCCAATGCATGCTCAGCGTAAAAAATACGCTGGTGCTTTCATCCGGTGCGCTCCGGCTGAACGGCAACATGCTCGATGTCCGCAACAGTTCTACCACCGCCATTTCGCGAACCTCCGGTTACATCGAAAGCGAAAGGACCGACAATTCATCGAAAGTACGATGGTCGATAGGCAGCACGACCGGCGCGCATACGTACCCGTTCGGCTTTTCCGGCGACTACATTCCTTTCGTGCTCAACCTTACCGCGGGCAATATCGGTAACGTAACCGTTTCCACATATGGAACCGGGACGGATAATCTTCCTCTTCCGGTAACGCCCCAGCAGGTGACCAATATCGAAACGGCAGGCAGCAACGACAACAGCCCGAACACCGTCGACAGGTTCTGGCAGATCGACAAGGACGGAAGCAGCGGCACGGCGACCATTACCTTCACAGCTCGCAGCGCCGAATCCGGCGCCATCGCCAATCTCCAGGCGCAGCGATGGAACAGCTCCACCCAGGCCTGGGACCCGCCGCTTCCGGGCCAGACAGGCAATGCAACTTCCGTAACCGTTACAGGAGTTACATCCTTCTCACCCTGGACGCTGGCCGGCAATGACGCGCCGCTTCCGGTGGAGCTGATCAGCTTTACCGCCAAGCTTAACGGAGACCAGGTAGACCTAGGCTGGATCACAGCTTCCGAACGCAACAACGATTACTTTACCGTAGAAAAGACCGCAGATGGCCAGCAATTCGTGGAAGTGCTCACGCAGGATGGCGCAGGCAACAGCAACGAGCTGCTGCAATATGCCGGCGTTGATCCCGATCCTTACGGCGGTATTTCGTACTACCGGCTGAAGCAGACAGATTTCGACGGCACTTTCAAATATTCGGACCTCGTGCCGGTACAGGTGCAGGGAGACGAAACATTCAGCATGAACATTTATCCTAACCCCGCGCCGGGAGAATTCTACGTGTCCGTATTTTCCGGAAACAATGAAGACCTCACTGTTACCATTACCGATGTGGGAGGGAAAGTGCATTACAGCGGGATGATGAGCAAGCAGAAAGGCAATTTCACCACACCTCTCAACAGCGACCACAGGCTGGCGGCGGGTCTGTATACCGTTACGGTTTCGGCCGGAGAGAAAATGGTCCATGGACGGTTGGTGATACGATAATTTTTTTCCTGCGAGCTCTTACGTGGGGAGGAGAGCCGCAGGAGTTTTCCAGGGACGCCGGTTAGTTGGTTACCGGCGTCCTTTTTTTATTATTATCCCAATAACGTTTCGGCTATATATTAAATTAAGAGCTCAGGCAACGATCCTGTAAAAAAGCTGTCTTACCTGTAAATCCCCCTGCAAACCGACAGTACGCTTGAGTTCACGTCGCTGACGCCTGCCGATACGGGAAACTACACCTGCTACATGACCAACCATTGCGGCAATACGGAAACGATAGGCCCGGTAATTTCCTGCACGGAAGGCACGCTTTCCGCCGGAGCGTATACGGTTATATTTCCGGACGCAGCCTATCATAAGAGCCAAGTGATACAATAACTTTACCGCTTAAATAAAAAACGGCCCGCAGTGTTGCGGGCCGTCTCTTTCCTTCCTTTCTTACTTACTGGATTATGATCTTCCTGTAATCCACCGTTCCGGTGGTATCGTATATTTTCAGCAGGTACATTCCGGCAGGATATCCCTGCAGATCCACCTGGAAATTAGTTCCCATCAGATCGAGATATGTTCTCAGCACGCGGCCCATCACATCGGTCACTTCCATACGGTATTGGAAATCCGGACCGGTCATAATTTCGAAATTACCGTTGTTCGGGTTCGGGCGGATGGTCACTTCGGTAATATTCTGCTTCGTGTAGTCTGCGTGGATATTTTCCGAAAGCGAGGTGAACAACGGATCGGCAGAACGCATCTTGTTGCTGTTGTCGAACCGGTCGCGGTATTTGCTGCTGCTGCAGAATGCCAGCACTTCGGTGGGTGAGGGAGGGCTGTCGGGCACGCCGAAGCAGGAATGAATACCCAGATGCAGCCATGTATCTCCGGTGATGTGCACTCCGCCGCCGTCCGGCTTTATCCCGATGTGGTCGCCCGCTACCAGCTCGAACCCGCCACTGCTTTGCAGCACGGCATTATTGGTTACGTAAATGCTGTTGGCAGCGTAGGCGTCCGTTCCCCAGGTCTGGTTCTGTATGGTTTGCGAATACTGGTAGCCGCTAAATGAGCCGCTAAAAGGTGAGGATGTGATAGAGACACTCTTCCAGAAATTCTCGTACACGCCATCGAGCATTGGATTATGAAGCTGGCATAGAGCTGTCGGCGTTACACCTCTTATATAAAATCTGTTATTCTCGCTGTCGTAATCCTGCGCAACGGTATCGGTATACAAAGGATAGGAGTAGACAAGCAGCAGCTCTTCTACGTTCGACGACGGATCGGGCGATACCGGCTCCAGCAGCACGCGCACGCGCACCGATATTTCAGGCAGCGTAGGTTTCTTGCCCAGATTCATGAAGAGCTTCACCGTCCAGTTGTCGAAGCAGGCAGGATCGAGGTACGGAGTGCTCACCTGGGCGTTCACATAACTTCCGGCGGTTTCCATCAGCTCCGTCATATACCCCATTTCCGCTATGCGCTGCTCATAAGTATCGGGGCCGTTCCTGGGCCCTATTTCGAATACCTGCCCGCGATACTGCGTTTGTATCACATAGCAGAATTTTATGTCTTTGATGGCCATGCCGGAGTGAGGGTTCACTACATATTCGATAGGATTCCGGAGCTTAAGCTCGGCCACGTCGGGCATATTCTTGCCCATCGGCCAGCAATTCTGGGCATTGAAATCTTCCAGGGAAACATCGAGCGAGTCTACATACGGATGGTAAATAACGTATTCTGCCATCGGCTTTTCGAGCACACCGAATGTTCCCAGCACATTATTATAAACGGTCTTTTTAGACGAATCGCCGATGGCAAACGAATGCGGGCTTCCCGGAAGCACAAAGCGTGCGTCGGTCACCAGCATCGGCGTGGTGAGCGTGCCGGTCGTTTTGAACTTTATCTTCTGTATCTTCACAGTAGGCTGCACCCTGTCCTCTTCATCGGCAGTCTTACCATATTTCTTCACGAGCGAGATCACCGATTTGGTGACGCCGTATATCAGCCCGCCATAAGGCAGGAAATCGGCGGCGGCTCCTATGATAGAATGCAGCACCTCGTCGTCTTCCTGCGTCATATTATAATATACCTGGCCGATCTTGTCGTGGTTATCCTCAAAAAATTCCTCCAGGTCGTTCGCCCACGATTTACCGTCCTTATATCCCTGCATTCCGTCCTTGTACAGCTGCGATCCGGAGTCGTACAGGTTCTTCAGCGTAGGCTGAAAGCCGTTGCTCGTATTCACCAGGCCCGCGTCCACCAGATTATCCTCTATGATGCCGAACGATTCCAGGTCTACATCCGTCTGGTTCAGCAGGTCGACGCGCAGCCGCAGCTCGGTAGGCTTGCCGGAAGGAAGCACGCAGGTGCAGGGATCATACATCGTGGTGAACTCGGCGAACATCCAGTTATCTGAAATGGAGAACATCGGCGGGTTCACATATTCGTTGGGCACGCTTTTCAGCGCGTCTATTTCATAATCTTCGCAGGTTAATGTTTTATCACCGAAGTTGTTGAGCAATGCAGTCTCGAAATAGCTGCTGCCCGATTCAAAGAATTCGAGGCTTACCGTGGCGCCCTGCACCGACGAAGGCGAATTGGCGACCAGCACGAACGCACGGATAATTCCTGTAAAACGGTTGTACAGTAAAAAATGCGGCGTAGGCTGCGCCTGCGTGAACGATCCGAAATTACGGAACAGCAGCTCCCATCCGTCTTCCGGCAGGTAATCGCGAAACGTTGTATTGTCGGGCTTTGTCATATCGTTCAGGTGATCGATGTTCGGGCGCTGGTTGGCGTCGTAGAACGGCGAGTTCATGATCACGGGCGGCTGGTTCTGCAACACATACAGCTCGTACGTAGGTTGCATCCAGTCCCACTTCCGCGAGTCGTAAGGATCATAATCGTTTTCGTAGTTATCCGGATCGGTGGTCACCGTGTTTTCCGGACATTGCGCCTGCACCTGGCCGGCCTGCAGTAACAATCCTGCCAGGAAAAAAAAGCAGATCTTTCTCATAATTCTGAGGTTTAAGGTTAATGGTCATCACGACCTTTTAAAAGTAAAAAATGAGAGTGACCGGGGCTGCTGCAATAGCCGGTATTACGGCTCAGAGCAGCAATGTGAGCTCAAAAATAAAGCAGCATATTTTTGGCTCACGACATATAGCAACGTTCCATAAAACATTTAAATTGGTTGATGACATAGGTACAAAGAAGTTCATGCACGGTTACTACCGTTGGATAAGAAAAATGACCAGTCTGCAATTTCGTTTTCGACCTCCGGGGGGCAGTTACTTCTGCTGTTCTTCTTTTAGTCTCTCCAGCACTTCCTGCTTTTTCCGCCGCGATATTTCCACCGTATAGATGTCTGCCAGGCTTAGCATGCATGGCCCGCCTTTGGTATAAGCGCTTACATGGTTGAGATTGACGAGCGCGCTTTTGCTTACCCGCAGGAAATTCCGGTATGGCGACAGCATATCCTCGAACTCGCCCAGGTTTTTGGATGAGCTGTATTTTTCCTTCCGGGCGGTGTGGATCATCGTATAGTTGCCTTCTCCTTCCATGTACACAACGTCGGAGAGCGACAGCAGCAGCACCTTGTCATTATGGTGCGCCACGATCTTTTTTTCGATCCCCGGGTTTTCAATATGGTCGATCACGTTCACCAGCTGGAGCTGCCGCGTTTTTTTCTGCATCAGTATCTTCGAGAGCTTGTTCACCGTCAGCGCCAGCTCTTCCACTTCAATGGGCTTCAGCAGGTAATCCAGCGCGCTGAATTTTATGGCTTCGATGCCGTACTTATCGTAGCTGGTCACGAACACCACCTCGAACGGAACTTCCCTGAATTTTTTGAGCAGCGAGAACCCGTTGTCGCCGGGCATATTGATGTCCAGGAATACTACCTGCGGACGCAGGGTGATCACCGCTTCGTACGCCTGGGTAATGTCGCCGGCCTCTCCGCATACCTTTACCTGCGGGCAGAACTGTGCAAGCAGCTTCCGGAGCACGCTGCGGCCATGCTCCTCGTCGTCTACGATCAACGCTTTTATTTCCATATTATATCGGAAGGTAAATAAATTTCTACTTGTATGCCCCTGGCTGCTCCCTGCTCATCGTACAGATCCGTCGCCACTATGCGGACTCTTGCAAGGCTTTCAGCATCTCCGGCCATTTCTGCGGCACAGCATTCCTAGCGTCTTTGGCAGACTCCACCATTATCATTATTTTGTTCCCACACGTTTTACCGTATGGATCAACAAACACCCAAGGCCGGTTTTCACCGGTCGCTCGGATTGCTCGACGCTACCATGCTGGTGGCAGGCTCTATGATCGGCTCCGGTATCTTTATCGTAAGCGCCGACATGGCCCGCACCGTAGGATCGTCGGGGTGGCTGCTGTTCCTGTGGATCATCAGCGGTATCATCACCGTTATGGCCGCGCTCAGCTTCGGCGAGCTGGCAGGCATGATGCCGAAGGCCGGCGGACAGTTCGTTTACATACAGCGCGCATATGGCAACCTGGTCTCGTTCCTGTACGGCTGGTCGGTTTTCATGGTGATACAGACCGGAGTAATAGCAGCGGTAGCAGTAGCGTTCGCCAAGTTCACCGCAGTGTTCTTCCCCATTTTCAGCCCGGATGTGATCGTGCTGCAGGCCGGCGACTTTACGCTTTCATCCGCGCAGCTGCTCGCTATCGGTATCATATTTTTTATCACGTACGTCAACAGCCGGGGCATAGAGACCGGCAAGACCGTTCAGCTCATTTTCACCGTGTCCAAGCTGCTTGCCTTATTCCTGCTCATTGTTCTGGGCCTGGCCATCGGGCTGCAGGGAGGATGGCTGCAGCAGAATTTTACCAATGCATGGGATGCGCAGATGCTTGTAAAAAAGGACGGAGCATGGATATCCTCTTCCATTTCCGGCATTGCATTGCTGCTCGCATTGGGCACGGCTGTGATCGGCTCGCTTTTTTCGAGCGATGCGTGGAATAACGTAACGTTCATTGCCGGCGAGATCAAGTCGCCGCAGAAAAATATTCCGCGCAGCCTGCTGCTGGGCACCGGCATCGTTACGCTGCTGTATGTGCTTTCCAACGTTTCGTTCCTCGCGTTGCTGCCGCTGAAAGGCGATCCCGCCGCCACGAATGTTATCGGCCAGGGAATACAGTTTGCCGGCGGAGGCACCGACCGCGTGGGCACGGCTGCGGCTTCGGTCATTTTCGGAAATATTGCCGTATACATCATGGCCGCACTGATCATGATATCCACCTTCGGCTGCAACAACGGTATCGTGCTGTCGGGCGCACGGCTGTACTATGCCATGGCGCAGGAGAAATTATTTTTCAAACGGGCGGGCAAGCTCAACCGCAAAGGCGTGCCGGAATTTTCCCTCTGGCTGCAGGCCTGCTGGGCCAGCGTACTATGCCTGTCGGGCACATACAGCGATCTGCTGGATTATACAACGTTTGCTTCGCTGCTGTTCTATATCGTTACCATCGGCGGGCTGTTCATTCTCCGCCGCAAGGAGCCCGATGCCGAACGGCCGTACAAAGTATTCGCCTATCCCGTAATGCCGCTGCTCTACATACTGCTTGCAGGAACGATCTGCGTCATCCTTCTCATTACAAAACCGTGGAATACCTGGAGCGGGTTGGGGATTGTGCTGCTGGGCGTGCCGTTTTATTATCTGGTGAGGAGAAGATAATGGATGCTGGATATTGGATGCCGGACCTGGATAAATCCACCTTCGCCTGCGGCTACGGCGGATGATAAAAGGACGCTGGACAATCCACTTTCGCTATCGCTTCGGCGGATGACACCGGATCGGTTTCCAGAAATATTGTGCAGCATTATATCATCGTCCGCGTAGCATATGCTACGCGCAAGACATTCGGATAAACCGGACAGTTGTTCAAATGATATTTATGCCCTTATATTTTGCTACGGAGTAAGTACTGCTTTTTTAATTTTTCATTTTTACTTTTTAATTAATTTCCCCGCTACAAATACCATCGACGGTTTCATCTGCGGTATCTCCTCGTCCGGCACTGTCATCAGGTCTTTATCCAGCACAACGAAGTCCGCCCATTTACCGATCTCCATCGAGCCTTTTTCGTTTTCCTCGAACTGCGCATACGCTGCCCATATCGTCATTCCCTTCAGCGCATCGTAGCGCGAAAGCTTTTGCGCCTGCAGCCAGTCGTAAGTTTTCCCGGTTACGGGATGCTTACGCGTTACGGCGGCATAAAATGTATAGAAAGGATTCACATCCTCTACGGGGAAATCCGTTCCGAGCGCGATCATTCCTGCCGTTTCGCGCAGCGTACGCAAAGCGTATGCATAGCGTAGCCTGTCGTTGCCCAGCCGTTCGTCTACCCAGTCTGCATCCGATGTTGCATGCGTCGGTTGCATAGATGGAATAAATCCCCGTGCGAAATGGTGCAGATCCTTTTCGCCAATAAGCTGCACATGCTCTATCCGCCAGCGGGTGGACGAATCCGCGCCGGCCACCTGCGACATGATCTCCAGCGCAACACGGTTAGCCGAATCGCCTATGCAGTGCACATTGAGCTGCAGTTGCTTTTCGTGCAGCTTTATGGCCAGGCTGCGCAGGCTGTCCGGAGAATTGAGCAGGAAGCCGTGATGCCCCGGCTGATCCGAATATTCCTGCAGCAGGCACGCGCCCCGCGAGCCCATGGCGCCGTCCATATAGAACTTTACCGAGCGCACATGCAGCAGGTCGGTTTTCAGTACGCCGTTCTGCAGGAGCCAGTCCACCGTAGGCGATGTAGGATTGGCCATGGCATAGATGCGTATCTTCAGCCGGCCTTCGTTCTGCAGCTCGTTATAGAGATCAATAAGGTCCTTGTCCACACCTGCGTCGCTTACGGTCGTAAGTCCATGCTCGAAACAATGCTGCTGCGCTTTTTCCAGCATAGCGGCTTTTTCTTCACGCGTGGGTTGCGGCAGCCTGCGCGTTACCAGGTCCACCGCGTTATCGATAAGTACGCCCGTCGGCTTCCCGTTTTGCACGATCACTTCTCCCCCGCTCATTTTCGTAGAAGCAGTAATGCCTGCCAGGTCCAGCGCAGCCTGGTTTACCAGCGCCGCGTGCCCGTCCACGCGCGAAAGAAATACCGGCACATCCGGAAATAATTCATTCAACCGTTCATTGGTTGGAAATTCCGCCGGATGCCACAGGTTCTGGTCCCAACCGCGACCATAGATCACCGAGAGCTTTTTGCCCGCGGCGAAGTCCTGCACCCGTTCCGTCATTTCGCCTTTGGTGGCACTGCCCCGCAGGTCGGCGCTCATCAGACTTTGGCCCAGGCCGTAGAAATGCGAATGCGGATCGATGAAGCCCGGATAGATGAACTTCCCTTTCAGCCGCAGCATTTCTTTACCCGTGTACATGGCGCTGATGCGGGTGGAGAGACCTACATCCACAATGCGTCCGTCGTCGATAGCAATGCCGGAGGCTACCACCGAATCGCCGTTCATGGTATACACTTTGGCGTCGAGCACCAGCAGGTCCACGTTTATTTTTTTCTCCGTCCTGCAGCTCCATAGCAGCGGCAGAGCTATAAGCAGAGCCGGCAAAAAACCTTTCATATTTTTAATTGCAAACATTACCCGAAATTAACAGCTTATTCCGAAACTTGCAGTATGTCATCCGCACCTATACACCCTGCCGGAGTGATCGGCGCCGGCAGCTTCGGCACCGCCGTGGCCAATATACTTGCCGAGAACGGCCCGGTATGGCTGCTGGTGCGCGACGACGAAGATGTGCGTGGCATTACGCAAGCCCGCGCCGCCGCGGGCCAATCCCTTCCTCCCGGCATTACCGTTACGGCCGATACGGAAAAATTCGCCCGTACCTGTCCCGTTATATTTCCCATTATACCCAGCCACGACTTCCGCGAAGCGATGGTGCAGCTGCGGCCGTACCTGCAGGCCGAGCATATACTCATACACGGCACGAAAGGCCTCGACATTACCGCAGGCGATCTTACACAGATAACGCTGCAGGATGTGAACACCATGAGCGATGTGATACGGCAGGTGACCGGATTGGAATGCATCGGCTGCCTGGCGGGCCCTAACCTGGCGCGCGAAATAGCCGAAGGCAAGCCCGCAGCTACGGTGGTGGCAAGCCCGCATCCGGGAGTGGTGGATGTTGGCCAGCAGCTGCTGCGCATACCACGCTTCCAGGTGCTTACGAGCGACGATCTGCTGGGCATAGAGCTTTGCGGGGTGATAAAGAACATTATGGCCATAGCTGCCGGCGCCGCCGCGGGGCTGGATGTAGGCGAAAATGCCCGTTCGCTGCTCATAAACCGCGCCATGGTAGAGATGATACATATAGGCCGCGAAATGGGCGCAGGCGTAAAGCCCTTTCTCGGAGCGGCCGGCATGGGCGACCTGATGGCCACATGCAACAGCCCCAAGAGCCGCAACTACACCGTAGGCTACCGGCTTGCCAAAGGCGAAAGCTTTGCGGAGATAAGCGCTACGATGGAAGAGACCGCCGAAGGCGTGAATACCACACGCGTGATGTACTTTCTCTCCGAACGGTACGACTGGAAAACCCCCATCACGCGGCTGGTGTACAAAGTGCTGTTCGAAAACTATCCTGTACGCGATGTGATACCCGCGCTGATGAAGCTGCCCGTGCGCGAGGATATCGATTTCCTGTAAGGAGCGGAAAAGCACAAAATCAGGTATTTTTATGGATGCCGGGTCTCCGGAAAAAGCTCTTTATTTGAGCCGATCCGGATACCTTGAAAATACCATCGCCCCGAAAAGATCATGGAAACCCACGCCCGCTGCAGTAACCACGAAGCCCCGCAGTACCCGCGAGACGCGGCACTGCCGGACATCAGCGGACAGCGCGGGAAGCCGCCCAACAACCGAAAAAGCGGTTCTGTGTATCCATCGCCGGTGATGCCACGCCACATATTCAGTCATCATAATCATATCAATTAAACCCATGGACACATTAACCAGGCACCAGAAAGAATTTTACGAGCGTTCAAACCTGATCTTCGACGAAGCTTATGAGCGCGTGCAGTCAGTACCACCCGGCACCATAATGGTGTGGCCCGGCGGCGCCAGCTTCAAGACCATACAGAGCGCCATAGACAGCATAAAAGACGCGAGCGAGCAGCTGGAATACCAGGTGCTGATCGGCGCAGGCACGTACAACGAGCAGGTAACCACCAAAGAATACATATACGTGGTGGGCGCAGGCATCGGCAAGACCATCATCAACCAGCATGGCATGCCCCAATACGCGGGCGCCATACAGGCCGTGACCAACGGCGGCATCAGCCAGGTCACCATCAACAGCACCGGCGGTAAGTGGGGCGACCATTGCGTGGGCATACTGATACTGACGCCCGGCCAGTACCACATCAAAGCGGTAAATGTACATGCGGCAGCGCACGACAACCCCGGCCTCAATGTCCGCGGCATTTCCAACAACACCGGCGCCGAGACAGGCTTCGTTATCATCAACAACAGCAAGATCACAGCCATGGTAGTGAACGACCAATCCACCGCCATCGGCATAGAAGGCTTTATGAAAGGCTTCGACTACTACATCGACCTGTGCGAAATCTCCACGACCACCCTCGGCTGGGGCATCAGCACAGCGGCGGCGTCTACGGTAACGGTAAATTCCAGCACCATCACGGGGCAGTACTACGCGTTGTATAACTCCGACGGCGCTTCGCTCATCACCGCCAACGGCTGCACCATCAACGGGCCGGTATCCGACGGGGTGATCGTAAACCCGTGAAAAAAATTAAAAAGTAAAAAATAAAAATTAAAAACGTTCCGGAGATCATGCGACATTACCATGGTCTTACGGAACTTTTTTTTCCATCCAATAAAAGTGCCGCCCCTGCAGGGCTTGAATAGAAATCCCTATACATTTTTCCACCAAACTGCGCTCCTTCCGGAGCTATCAAAATACCGCTCCTACGGAGCTTGAAGCGGTTTTGTCCGCCGAAGCCACAGCGTAGGCGGGTCCTTTTATTCAATCGTCCTTTTTTCCCGTGTCCATTGTCCAGCCTCCAGTATCCTTTTTTACTTTTTAATTTTAAATTTTTACTTTTCAACATGGATTTCTACTCACTTTCCGCCCGCACCCCATCCGGCCAGCTGGTGCCGATGTCCGATTACAAAGGCAAAGTAGTGCTCATTGTGAACACCGCTACGCGCTGCGGGTTGTCGCCACAGTTCGAGGGATTGGAAAAGCTGCACCGGAAGTATAAAGACGAGGGACTGGTGGTGCTGGGGTTTCCGTGCAACCAGTTCAAGAACCAGGAGCCCGAGACCAACGCCACTGTAGAGCAGACCTGCCTGGTGAACTACGGGGTGACCTTCCGGCTGTTTGAGAAATCCGACGTGAACGGTTCGCATACCAATCCCGTATTTGCTTACCTCAAAAGAAAGAAGCCCAACCTGCTGGGCGGCCGCATCCTCTGGAACTTTACCAAATTCCTTGTGGACCGCAACGGCAAAGTAGTACGCCGCTACTCGCCTGTGGCGAAACCAGAAGGTATGGAAAGCACGATCGAAAAGTTTTTGCATAAGCGGTAACGCTACTAGAAATTTCCACCGCATCCGCCGTACTCCGAATCGCTGTGTATGATTAATGTATGTCCGGCTTTCATACCGTCGGCAATCACTACTGCATCCACCGCCATTTAATGGTAAACCTCCAATGCTCTTATCAATCTTGATGTGCGGAGAACGAACTTTCCAAGATGTCCCTACAGCACGAACAGAGCGCTCCCCGGCCCGGCAGCTAAGAAGTCCAAGGGCCGGGATCACAGCGAGCCGCCAGAACGGCGAGCGCCGGCCTTGGGCTTCGTGCCCGCTTTGACGTAGCGCAGCGAAGTCAGTAGGGATAGCCTTCCGGGCCGGGTGTCTTTTTTGCTTACTTTTTGGACAAGCAAAAAGTAAGAGAAGAAAAAGCAAGGCGACGAACTTACGAAGTCTGCCAGACAAACGATAAAACACAGATTTTAAATCTGAGTTTTACAAATTCGTTCAATAACTCAACCCACCCCTCCAATAACCCAACCCGCCACTTCACCCACCGTCACATCTCAATAAAAACTCTCTTTATCCACCTCAACCCCTTCTGCTCCACTCCCTCCCGGAGGTTAATTACATCAGTTCCGCGTGTCCTTTCCTCCCGCGTCCTTCCCTCCATTCATACATCGCATTGCATCATCCCTCCCCCTTCCGTACCTTCGCTATCCCACGACAATAATCCAGACCAACTTTTAAATTTATTGTCGCATGACGATCAAGCTCACGCGTAAAGAAAAAAACAAAGTATTGAAGTCCGTCGACCTGTATTGCATCATGCAGCGCATACTGATGCGCGAAAACAAGATTGACCGCAACAAAGAGCACATGTGGGTGATAGGCCTGGGCAACAGGCATCACCTGCTGTTCATCGAGCTCATCAGCCTGGGCACGCTCAACCGTACCCTGGCCGAACCGGTGGATGTGTTCAGCTGGGCGCTGCAGAAGCAGGCCAGCAGGGTTATACTGGTGCACAACCACCCAAGCGGCGACCTGGAGCCATCTGCTGCCGATATAGAGCTTACCGACCAACTGGCGGCCATCGGCAGGTTTGTAAATGTGCCGGTGCTCGACCATCTCATTATCTCGCTCAGCCATTACTACAGCTTTGCCGACGAAGGCATCATGCAGAAGATAGAAGAAGAAACCCGCTACGACCTTACCATGACCAAAGAAAAGCTCAGCTCCATGAAGAACGAAGTAGCCGAACCGCTGCTGCGGGAGATAGACCGGCTGCAGGCGAAAGAGAAGAGGGAGGTGATGAGGGTGAAGAAGGAGATGGCGAGGAAGGCATTACAAGAAGGAATATCAATAGAACAAATTATTAAAATCTCCGGGCTATCAAAAAAGCAAATAGTAAATCTAAACAAATGAAGCGATACTATTTTCTTGTCGCTTAATTGCAAGCTCAATATTTAAATAAGAACCAAAATGGCTTGTAAAGCCTACGCCGGGATCACCATCGATAAATAGAGATTTTAAATGGTTTGTAGCCGCCAAGTTCCCTGTCCTCGATAGAATAAGATATGCCAATTTCGTTTTTAGCTCATCGTTAGGGTTTAGTTGATAGAGAAGCTTGGCAAAGCTAGCCGCGATAAATTGATGTTTTTCTTCGGAACTATCAGCAAGAATTGAAGCCAACCAAACGGCCTTTCGCAAGTCTTGGACGGCTATCTCTTTAAGTGTAATAACTAAGATTTGATCTGACAGTTTTAAAAAAGTTGATTATAAAACTGCAAGTAGTTCCAACATCTTTTCCTTAGCTAAAGATATACTATCCATAAAAGTTTGCAAAGGTGTTTTTCCAAAG